>JAABUU010000255.1_pt1 | contig 129519 bp, 139 predicted proteins | sample 5559301 | NCBI WGS metagenome assembly JAABUU01 (sample SAMN10711884, study PRJNA513360) | rock metagenome | isolation source: Antarctica rocks | place: Antarctica: Victoria Land, Richard Nunatak white | reverse complement strand
CCCCCGCGGCGGCGGCCGCCGGGAGCGCAAGGAGCGATAGGTCAGGCCTAATTATGACTGCCACTCGTCAGACCAGCGCGGTCGACGCATGCTACGCACCGCCCGAGCGACGCGCGGCGGGCGCGCCCGGTGCGCAGGCCGTGACGAGCAACGGCGCCGCGAACGGGATCTGCAACCAGAACCTGCCCAATGACAGCGTGTACAAGCGCTTCCTGTACGTCATCAGCGCGCTCGCGAACAACGGCTTCTACGTCGGTGCCCCCCCTCCCCCCTTTTCACCCCCCCCCCCTTTCGGTCGCTCGCGGCGTTAAGCGGGCTGCGACGAGCGGCAGGGCGCTGAGCCGCACGCTGCACATGGCCAGACCCAGAGGGTAACAGCCCCGCCGTATGCGCGCCATTTTGCACGCGCTGACGCGTGGCGGTTGGCGCGCAGTCGTGGACAACCACATCCAGGTGGACGCGACCTACCAAAACCCCACGCGCTGGGTCGCGCTCTGGGCCCAGGTGTGGCTCCGCGGTCGCGCCGCCAGCGCGGCAGGCGCCGCAGCCCTGCCGCCCCGCAAGCCGCCGCTTCCGCACGCGCGCCAGGGGCCACCATGTCTTCGCCCAAGGGGCGTGAATCGTGCATGCGAGTCTCTTGCGTCTCAGAGAAGCGCTCAGTCGCGCGTGCGCGCTTCTCCCGGCCGGCTGCGTGACGCGCGGCCGGCGCGCAGCTGCTGTCGGACTTGATCGCGGACGGGGCCGTCAGGGACCGCTTGATGATCGACGTCATGAACGAGCCCGACTCGCGCTCGCTGCGGTGCGCGCCGGGCCGCAGTCTCCCCCGCTCCGCCCCCGCGATGCTCCCGCAGCACCCTACGCGCTTGACCGACATGCATCGCGCTCATGCCTGCGTTTGTGCATGATTGCGGCAAGGGCCCGTGTGTGCTCGCCTACGCTGAATGACAGAGCACCTGGGCCAGCAGGGGTTAGGGTAGGTTTGAGCGCGCAGGTGGTCGGGCAGCAACCCGACCTCCACCTCGCTCTACCTCCAGGCCATGGACGCCATGCACCAGGCGCGGCGGCCCATGCGCTTTCGAGTGTTGACCAGACATGCAGCACGTGGTGTTGTCAGCACATGTCATGGGCCCGGCGCATGCGGTGTGAGTGACGAGCTGGCCCCGGCTGCATGCTTGTTCGGGCCAACATGTTCCCTGCATTGCTTGCAGGCCAAATTTGCATCGGCATACTTATGGAGTGCTCAGGGTGCGGACAAGGCACTTTTGCAGGTGTGCCCGGCGCTGAGATCGGGCGGCGTGCGGGGCGGCGCAGGTGAGCCCGACCACACTGTTCCTCATTGAGGGCGGCGGCGGCCAGGGCCAGCAGAACGCGGGCATGAACTGGGGCGACGGCTTTGTCACCTTCCCGTGCGCGGCCCGCGTCCTGCCGGGCCTTGCATGCACATGCGCAAGCTTGCCTGCTTCGCTGCCCCGCCTGCCTGAGCGCGCACAGGCCGCGCACTGGTCCGGCTGTCCCAGTGCCCGGGCTGGCCTTCTAAGCGGTGCCGCCTTGCCTCAGTGTCAACTGCTCGCTGCCGAGCTGCTGAGAAAACGGCTTATTGCTGCTGCCACGGAGCGGGCCATGCCGTGACAGCCGTGCCTCTGGCGAGCAGGCAGACCATCCAGGACGACGGCATCTCGGACGCCAACCTCTTCTTCACGACCCTGCTCAGCAAGCCCTACCTCAACAACGTGGTCATCGCGCCGCACTACTACGGGCCGTCCATCTCCGAGCAGACCGTCAAGTGCGGCGCCGCCCCTGGGGCATGCTGCGGGGTCACCCGACAGCTGGGTCACCTGTTAGCTCGCCCTGCCCGACGTCGAGCTTTATGCTTGCATTGGCAAGAAGCTGGTTACAAGCGGGATGAGGAGGTGAGTACCTCAGAAGCCATTTGATAAGCCTGTCTCGTAAACCGAGGCAGACAGTGTCGGCAGGGCCTACCGTGCAGCGGCGAGCCGAGCGCCCGCCCCGCATGCCAGGATGCATGGAGAATCACAGCGGGCGTTTGCACCGGCCCTGCTGGCCCAGCCGCCGCTTGGAGGGGGCGCCGGCGTCTGGACGGGCCGCGCTGCGGCGGCGCGGCGGCGCCAACCGCGCGCTGCGGCCCGCGCGCGCAGCTTCCAGGGCCCGGGGCAGTGGAAGCGGGCGGACATGTCGTTCCAGCACCTTGACGATGCCCTATACCCTACCCTAGCGCTGCAGCCCGCGCGCGCAGCTTCCAGGGCCCGGGGCAGTGGAAGCGCGCGGACGTGTCGTTCCAGCACCTGGCGGTCGGCAGCTACGGGCACCTGTTCCCCATCGTCATCGGCGAGACGGGCAGCCTGCTCACGTCGGCGCGCGGCCCGCGCTGCCGTTCCCGTCCGTACGCTTGCGCGCCCTGGGCCTTCGCTGCTGCCCTTCGAATAATGCCGGGCCTGATTCCCACTTACATTGCCGCTGTCGCGGCCCCTCGCCGTGCCGCGCTGCGGCAGGCTCGACGCGCTCCCTGGGCGCCCCTGTAAACCCCCGCAGCCTGCGCAGCCTGGCTGACTCCAGGCCGCCGCGCGCTGCGGCAGGGCCCGGACCTGGCGTTCTACCGCGACTTCCAGTCCTACATGAAGAATGAAGACCCGGCCTACAACGGCAACCTGCTCGGCCACGTCCGCCCGGTGACGCAGCACCTGTTCTGGTGCGCCCTCCTTACCCCCCTGTGCTGCACCGGCTTAACCTGTGTCTGCCCCGCATGGCTGGAACGGCGACGCCACCTCCTGTCAGCCGCAACCCCACAGGGCGGGTGGGGGAGGCTGACCCACCCTGGCGCAACCAGGTGGGGCTGGAACGGAGACGCCCAGGACACTGGCGGCATCGTGGGACCCGACTGGTTCACGGTGCGTGCCCGGCGGCACTCCGCATGCAATATTGACAAGACACGCTCCGGCAGTGCACGCTGCTCTGCTGCGTGGCCAGTGCGATGCACTCAAAACGTATGGGCCCAATGTGTGCAGCGGGATGATGGAGGCCGCAAGAGTGCAAGACGGCTTGTGTGCTGATGTGCATGCACCTGGACGCATGGCTGTCATGATCACACTCCCATCCTGACGCTCTGCATGGCTGCGGGTCCGCGGCAGCTCGTCCTCTCCAAGATCGCCTGGCTGCAGAACACCATCGGCCTGACGCCCTGGTACCTGGCCTAGTGCGTGGCCCGCCGCGCCGCGTCCGGCTGCCGCCCCCCTGGCCTGCACCCCTGTGTGCGCGCTCGCCCTCCCTTATGGCCTGCGCACTGCTCCAGGGCCAACACGCACTTGCGTGCGCACATGGTGGCAAGCTCGCGCTTTGAGAGGCGGGCTGGTGCTCGTGCCTGAGCGTGTCATACGCGCGCACCTGCCGCATGCTCTTGCAACGAAGGGGCCCACTCACTGCTGCTGTGTCGCAGGGGCAGGGGCCCGCGTGGCATCCCTCCAGGCGGCTGCGGTTGCCGCCCGCCGCTGAGCGCCTGTCGCGCTCTGGCGGACGCAGGGCAGCTGCTCCGCATGCAGAGCGCGGTGCTCGGGCACCAGGGAGATGAGTGCAGCGGCAGAGCAGTCCGAGTGGGTTGAGAGCGTCGTGTCGCCACGATAGAGCATGCTGAGGTAAGTGTGCGAGGTCAGACGAGAGAGCGATGAGAGCAAGCAGAGCGCCGATCATGCAGGCGTTGGCCATTGTCAGCCAGCTGAGGCGCTTGCGCAGAGCCGGAGCGATGCACGCAAATGAATGTGGAGTCTGCAAAATGGGGCAGAGGCGCCTGGGCGTCCCTGAATGCGGCGCGCCCCTGCAGCGTGGCGCATCGCAGGCACGTCCGAGCGGCTCGCCCCTGCGCACTCGTTGCGAGCAGCGGGGTATGTGTTTAGGAGTGAAAAGCCGCCGCGCACGTGCGAGCTCGATGGAAATTACGCAAACGCAACGGAACCTAGTGGGAAGGCGCATGCATGGCTGGACTTGCGTGCGCCGGTGTGCATCCCTTCAGTTGTCCCCGTCCGATGCAATCTCTTGAGCTCCTTGTGGAACTCTTTGTGCATTTTCCACGGCGCCGTGCTTATGCGGAGCCAGACTAGCAGTGATGCTGCGGCACCCTCACGTGCAGGCGTGCCGCCAGTTGCCTTGACCAGCGCCCAGCTCCGAGCGCTGTGCTGTGACTGGCGGGCATGTCATATCTCGGCTGCCAGCGGCCCACCAGCCTACTATCTTCCCTTGACCTCTACTTGCGTGGCCAGTGAATGCACGACGCATCTATTTCATGCGTGGCCTGCGCTAGCAGCGCATGCTTGGCTGCGCGCTGGTCCGGCTGCTTCGGCATATTGCTGATACTGGCGGGCACAGCAAGCAACCTGCTTAATAAGATTAATAAATTCAGGTGCACTTTTGGACCAATCCATGTTTCTGGACGTGTTGCCATGGTGTTCATGGCACAGTGTGGTCTGCAGTGGGTTTGACAGCATTTGGTGGTGGTGCGTTTCATTGCCATGCATCGCATCTGCTGAACGTGCACTACCGGGACTGGCGGCATTACATTGGCAACTACCGGACGTAGCAACTGCGCTGCTGCTTAGCCTAGGGAGTGTGCGGGAACGTGTCTAGGTACATGATTGCAAGTAGGTCCAAGTCACCACTGTCAGCACGGACCCACCAAGTGCTCTGCATTGGTTTTACGTAGTGCGAGTGGTGACGTCCTGCATGACGACGCGTGGACGGCAATGCAAAGCCTGTGAAAGTGCTGTTATGTGGACGGCGTCCTGAGCACGAGCTCACCATTGCACGCTGCGTGAAGCGAGCCAGACACATGCCAGAGCTTGACGCAGAGCGCAAGACCGCCAGCGCACCAGCCCGCACAAGCATGCGTCGAAGAAGGCTGCGGCAGATGCTGTTGCGCCACATACACGCATGCATTGCGACAGTCTTGCGTGTTCACACATGCGTTAGCACTGGGGCACGAGGTCAGGGCAGCATAGTGTGTGCCAGCAACAGCGCGCCTACCCGAACCAGGCCACCGCGCAGCGCGCCTCCTCCGCCTCAGTCCCGCAAGCCGGACGCGCGGCGGCCGGCGGCGCCGGCTGCCCGCGCACGCGCGCGCGCGTCACATAAAGTCGCGGCGGATGCTGTCGCGCAGCTCGCCCAGGCGCGTGATGACCTGCGGGTCCACCATCGCGCTGGCCTGGCCGAGCATCGTCCCGGCGCCGCGGCTGCCGCCGTACGCGCCCAGCACCGCCTCCACCGCCGCCAGCAGCGTCTCGGGCTGCCTGCGCGCCGCGCCGGCGCGCTCATGCAGCTGCGCGCATTGCATCGCGGCGCGGGCGCCCTGCCCGGGCCCTTGCGCGACGGCGCCACAGCAGGCATGCCGCTTTGCACAGCCTTCCTCAATGGTCCTGTCACCGGGCCCCCCTCGGAGCTCGCCACTGAACTCCAAGAAAGCCCTGGCACGCGCGTAGGGTCACCCTGACCACCGCTGAAGGTCCAGGCCGGCCTGTGCCCGAATTGCGACCTCCGGCCGGTGCGGGGCGCGCGCAGCGGGGCGCACGTGGACAGGAAGTCCTGCGTGGCGGTGGCCACCTCGGCGCCCGGCTTGAACGCGTCCGCCAGCGCGCCGCGGCGCTCCACGGGGTCGTCCATGGCCAGCAGGTGCTTCATGATGCGCACCTCCGGCGGCTGCTGCGCCGCGAACGACTCCTTCGCCTGTGCGCGCCCGCGCCAGACTTGTTGTATGGTGCGGATTCGCATGCGAGCGGCACATCTGCATGCAGCCGCACGACGCACCCGGCCTGACGTCACGCGGCCTCGGCTGCGCACACGGATGACGCGGCCTAATCCTGGCTGGCGTCCTGTGCGGGCTGATCGCAACGCGTGCGCGAACCACGCCACATATTGGAGTCGCCCACCTCCTGGCGGGGCCGCATGCGGCTTCGCACAGCAGTCCAAGCGCCGCATGCAAGCAGTGCGCCGAGGGCAGGGTTTGCAGGCCCGCCTGACAGGCAAGCACGCCGTGCCATGAGGTCGACTCCTTTGTGATAGTGAGGCAGCGGGCGCGCCTTGATGTACAGGTGCGCCATGACATCCTTCGTCTCCTCCTGCGTGTACGGCGACTCCTTGGCGGCCGCGTGCGCCTTGGCCATGACCAGCAGCAGCGCCGGCGACAGCCGCCCGCTCGCCGCCAAGCTGTCCAGGCGCGCGTCCGCCTCCGCCATGCTTCCCACCTAGCCCCGCCCCGCCCAGTTAGGTTTAGGGTCGACCCCCGGATGTCAGGCCCAGGCACGCCGCGGGCGCGGCGAATGGCCGGCGCGCAGCGCAGTGGGCGCGCGCGCCCTGCCCGGCCCCGCGCACCTCGAGCAGGGACGTGAAATCGTCCTTGGCGGCCTCCTGCGCGGCGGCGTCCGCCTCCACCCGGTCGGCCGTCGTCGCCAGCGCCACCAGCCGCGCGGCGGCCGCCGCGAGCTCTGCCGCCCGCGGCCCGCTTGGTGCGTGCACGCATCTTGAGCAGGGCGAACTGCAGAGCATCCCTCCTATCACACTCTGTCGTGCGCGTGCAGGGTCGCCAGGCTGCGACACGATTCGGCTCGCGTCTCCCAGAGCTTATACAAACTGAAAGCAGGAAATAAGCGGGGCATGTGCACCCACAGATATGCCAGCTGCACAAAGCCTCGATGTTGGCTGTCACATCGATCAGCTCGGCGCGGCACCAGCACGCGCCTCTTGCCGCACAACGCCAGGGAACTTCCAAACCAGGCGCAAGCTCAGCGCAGCCGGAAAACGCTGTCGGAGCGCGCACCCTCACGCCGCGCGGCGTCGTCGCCGGCTGCGGCCGCGAGCGTCTGCACGAACTCAAAGAACTCGGCGGTCAGGTCGCGCCGGCGCGCGGCGGCCAGCGCCTCCCACTCGCTCGCCGGCGTGGCCTCGAACGCGGCCAGCGTGCCCGCGTGCGCGGCCATCTCCGCGGCGACCGAGCGCAGGCGTCGCGCAAAGCGCCGCAGCTCCGCCCGCGCGTCCGAGCCGGCCGCAGCGGCCGCGATGCGCTCGTCCAGCCGCTTCATGACCCTGCGGTGCTGCCACCTGGTTCTGGGCCGCGTGCCTGCCGAAGCTCGGCTGGCTGTGCGGATAGCGGGGTCGCACAGCAAGGCATTCCTCCTGCGCTTGACCATGAACGAGGATTTCGCAAGCACGGTGCGCCTCACTCGCGCGTGAAAGCGACGTACAGCAACGCAGCCCCAGCACACAGCCTACAGGCAAGCCCGTCTGGACCGATGCACGATACACTTAGGTGCGAAAGCATTTGCACTGCACCCACGCTTGCAACCTCATGTGCACACAAGAGCGCCTGAATTCACTCTCGCACTTGCCCCTCTCAGCCAAAACTCACCCCAACAGGCACTCTTTTTTACTCCAAGACGCACAAGCCCTCAGCGCGAGCCCGCGTGTGCGCGCCCGTCCTGCAGCGTCGGCCAGAGCCGGCTGGACGCGATCAGCCGGCGCCAGCCGTCCGGCTCACGCTCCCGGAACACGCCAATCAGCTTGTCCGCCACGTCGCGCTGGTCCTGCTGCGCCGCGGCGCGCACGCTGCCGCCGGACGCGAGCGCCTCCTCGCGCTTCCCAAAGCCGCGTCCAGAGGTCGAGGCCTTCGGCTGCGCGTCCGCCCTGCTCGCGTGCGGGGCGCTGGCGGGGGCGGCGTGCTGCTCAGCACCAGGAGGATCCGCGGCAGGCGGGCTGTCCGCCGCGCGTGCGCCAGCGGCCTCTGTGCTGGCTGGCTGCGGGCTGAGTGCGTGCTGCACAGCGCTCTCTCCAGCAGCAACAGCGGGGGCGCTCAGCCCTGCGTCGGCGCTCTCGTCGCTGTCAGGTCTGCACAAGCAGCCTGCAGCATCACAGCATGCGCACGTGTTTGCTGCATAAGCTCACGGCCCAATACAGGGCAACTGGAGAGCTCAGCCTCTCCCGGGCAGGCGCGCCCGGAGCCTGGTGATGCCACGTAGGCAGCCTGGCGCAGCCTGCCCGCCTGCGCACAACAGGAAGCCCTGCCGGGAGCATTCGTTGCAGTCGCAGCGCTGCAGAGGCTGTGCAAGGCTTGCCAGGCGCGCAGGACTGCGCACTGCTCACAAAGCAGTTGGTGTACAGCCCCGCCATTGCGTAACCGGTGCTGTGAACTGCTAGAATAATGGCAACAAGCACAGATGTCCCTTCTGTCCAGTAGCGTACAGAGCGCAGCCTTGGACCCTACCCTGACGTTGCTTTGTCACGTACAAAATAGTTAGGCTGCACAAGGCGGCAGCGCCACACTGTCGAAGGACAGGAACATTTGGAAGAGCCTCCTGGGTGGCATCCAACAGCATGGCGCTGAACAGGCGCTCGCAGGATTTCGACGACTCCTGCATGGCCGCGCACGGCGGTCTGGATAGAAAGTCAGCACTGGGACTTCACGAGTACCAGCTCCCTGTCGTGCGCCATGCGGCTCTGCAGTGCGTCCTCAAGGGGGAGGTGCGCCCCGTGCACCGCGCCCAGTGCCGGCGTCCCTATGGCTCCTTATGGCGAGAGAGCCTGTTTTCAGCACTGACCACGCTGCTACGCTTCCTGCTGGTCTTGCCCAGTGTCAGAGACGCAATACATAGGTTAAGAGCAAAGGCTGGCGTGCAGCATTCTGCTACCTATCCAAAGGTGGTAGCACACTTGTAAGGCGGCGTGCTACACTTAGCTGTGTGTCAGACCAGTAATGTACGCCTGGCAGCCGCTGCTACGTCACATGCGCACAAAGCGTTGGCAGCCCTGCTAGGCAATGTACTTGCCACTGACTCTGAGCCTGCCGGTGCTCCTGCTGCCAGGATGTGGTCCTCTGCCAGCCGTCGCTGGAGTTCCCAGAGGGAGCAGAGGATCACACGCAGAACGGCGCGGCCAGTGGCCTGGCGAAGCCGTCCGCTAGGTGAGTCCCTCCGTAACACGCAGCTGGACTGGCGGTGTTTTGCCAGCGGCTGCGCACAGCTTGCCGTTCGGCAAAGGCTCTGCGCCTGACCGCGGGTGCGCCGAGCAGGTCGGCCACCTACGGGCTCTTCTGCGTGTTTGACGGCCACAATGGCGTGGCCTGCGCCAAGCACACCCACGACTCACTCATAGAGGTGCGCAGCAGTTCCGCCGGCAGAACAGCATACGAGCCGCTACGGGTGCTGCCCGCCTCCTCCTGTGCCTGTTTGGAGGAACGCAGCAGCCAACATGTGTAGTAAACCTGGGGAGCGTGCCTCACTGTAAGCAGCTGCCCATGCTGGCAGCTGTGCGCGGGTGCCACGGAGCTGCGGCTTGCCTGCTGAGTGTTGGCGGTGCCGGCGTGCTGGTGCAGGCAAGGCCGGCGCGAGCCTCTGACGCCGGCCTCTCCTGTGTGCACGCAGGCGCTGCATGAGCGCCTGCCGCCCGGCGGGCCGCCGCCGGAGCATGATGCGGCGGCCTTTCAGCAGTGGCGGGAGAGCCTGCAGGTGCGCTGCTGCCAGACCCTGCAACCCTGGATAATAGTTGGTGCTCTTTAGCGTATGCCGAGCCGCCGCGCAGCCGTCCCTGCTGACCTGCATGCGTAGCCCTCGTCTGCTGCATCTGAGGGGCGTGCGGTGGTCGCTTGGAGTGACTCAGGGACAAGATTTGCCACCTGTGCAGTGGTGCGGGATCAGCACCGCACATGAACAGCTGTGCTGCGACGACTCTTTGATGGCACTGCAGACTCTGCGCATGCAGATGCGGCCGTTCTGCAGAGGCACTGCAGCTGATGGTCCCGTCGGCGCAGTGGGCGCTGGTGAGCGCGATCGACGAGGTGCAGCAGGCGTTCGCGTGCGAAGGCCGCCTGGCGGGCGCGACGGCCACGATTGTCATGCAGGTGCCTCATCGAGTCCTCGCTGGAAGCGGCTTGTCGGGCTTGCATGCGAGGATCGTGCGAGGCTGGCCAGGCGGTGTCGGCAGCGTGCACTGAGGTATAACAGGCGTGCGCGGCCAGCCCGGGCATGACGCGTGCAGCCGGTGCGGGGGTCGCCGCTCAGACCTCACCGCGCTGGGGCGAGCCGCCCGGCTGCCCGCCCGCATGCCCCGAGCGCCGGGCGCGCGCGCGCGCAGACGGGCTGGCTGGTGACGGTGGCCAGCCTGGGCGACTCGCGCGCGGCGCTGGACACGGGCGCGGCGGTGGTGCCGCTGAGCGTGGACCACCGCGTCGCAACGCACAAGGGCGAGCGCCGCCGCCTGGACGCGCTCGGCGTGCAGATTGCGCCCATCGACGTTTCCGGTGCGCGCGCCCGGCCGCATCGGCCGCGGGACCTGCGCTGGCCGCTGCAACTCACGCTGGGACTCGCAGTGTGTCCGCAAAGCCCACGCTGTGTCCTGCAGCAGGGACCGCCGTGAAGCGCAAACCTGCAAAATGCTGGGCCTGCAAGCGTGCTGCGTGCGGCAGCCTATGGGAGCCTGAGTGCCTCGCTCTCCAGCTCCACAGGGCAGGCAGGCTTGACCAGGTGCGCAGCATGACAAGCAGACATGTGTCGTGCGCTGCGAGCCAGCACTGGTGTCGCTTGGTCAAAAGGGGCCGCTAGCGCAGACGGCGTGCGCTTGGCACACGTGCCGAGCCGCAGCGTGGAGCTGAGCTAGCGGAGGGCGTGCCGCGCGCGCAGGCGTGGGCCCAGCGGACGGCCCCAATGCGAGCGGGTGGGGGCCGCTGCGCGTGTGGCCTGGCGGGCTCTGCCTCTCGCGCTCGCTCGGCGACTTTGACGTCGGCACGTGCGTGCTGGCGCTGCCGCACATCTGCCAGGCGCGCCGCACGCTGGTTCCTGCGGCCAAAGGGCAGCGCTTGAGGCAGATGGCTGCCCGGGGCTCATATCATATCGTCATCCATGCGTGCCCATCTGAGCTGTCATCTGTGTGCAGCCTGAAGCGCGACCTGAGGTCTTGCTCCCGGAGGTGCCCGCCAGCGAGGGTGCTGCACGTCCCAGCGCATTGCAAACAGCAGCAAATTCGACTTGAGCGTCTCTGCGAAGAAAGTCGCCGGCGGGGCTCTGCCGCTGACGCCGGTGTGCCCGGCGCGCAGGTGCGCGTGCCGGCGACGGGCGGGCGCGTGCTGGTCGCGTCGGACGGCGTCTGGGACGCGTTTGCCAAGCCGGAGCGCGTGGCGCGCATGTCGCGCTCATGGCACACCGAGGCGCGCATTGTCGCCAGCGTGTGCTGCGGGCTGCCAAGACCCGATGCAGGGCTGGCAGCGGTGTGCGGCGGCAATCTGGCGTTCACGCGCGCAGCACTCCCAATATGAGGCCGCTCTCTGGCGGCGCTGCCGCAGGAGACGCCGATGGTACCCTAACCCCCACCCTGGCGCCGCTGCAGGAGACGCCGGGGAAGCTGGTGGCGGCAATCCGGCGCGCGCATGGCGGCCTCAAGGACGACACGTCGGTCATCGTGCTGGACCTGCTGCCGCCGGAGCGCACGTGGCCGGCCATTGCGAGCCCGCCCGCCGCGCCGCGCAAGGCCGCTGCCTGCTTCTGCTTTGCGCCGTGCGCGCCCGGCCCGAGCAGAGAGCAACGCGCTGCCGTCAGCGCTGTTTGCAAGTACCTGCGCACCGATGTAGGAGCCATTGCGCTCGCAGAGCATGCTGAAGAGGAGGGAGGAGTCTCAGTCAGGAACCCCGACACTGTGAAAATGCTGTGGGCTGGTTTCGAATTGCGGGTGAGGCTGGCGCGGGACGTAGCGTGCCCGCGCATGCGCAGGCAAGTGGACGACGGGCCGTCCGTGCACGCATTGGCGCCGGCGGAGGTGCTGGCGGACCTGGACGTGGCCATGGTTGTCGGGCTGATGGGCGCGCCCGCGCCTGCCGTGCCCGGCTGGTGCACGCCAGCGGCCGCCGACGCGCTGCGCCGCTCCCAGGCGCGCCGGCCACCCCGCCCGGTTGCATGCCCGGTGCACCTCCGCTTGGCCAGGCGCCGTGAAAGGAGTGCAGGCGCGCCGTTGTTGCACTGATGCGCAGGCACGCGCACACGTCTTTGCGCACAGGCGGCAGAGGCAAACGCTAGACTCGCGTTGCACGAACTCGCGTGCAGCACCTCGAGGCAGCCACGGTGTGAGTTCGTTCCACAGCGCCAGCCAGGCGCGCGCCGCGCAGGGCGCCGCGGTGGAGGCCTGGAAGGAGGCGACGAGCATGCGTAAGATGGGCCGCGAGCCGTCGCGCGTGGACCTGGCCTCCTTCTTCGCGGCCGCCGACAACGCCGACCCGGCCGACGTCACCAAGGCCGAGGCGCTGCCCGGCGGGCCGCCGCACGCCGGCGCCGCGCCGGGCGCCGCTGCGCCCAAGCCCAAGAAGACCGCGCGCTTCGCGCCGGGGCCGCTGGACGACTACACGGTCAAGGCCGGCGTGCTCGCGCCGCCGCGCGCGCCGGACTACAGCGTGCGCGCCGGCGGCGCCGCGCGCGCCGCCGGCGCGGCGGCAACCGCACCGGCCGCGGGCGGCACAGACGCGATGGCCGACCGCAGCGTGCGCTTCCGGGCCAACATCGCGGACTCGCCCGAGGCGTTTGCTGCGCGCTTCGGGCCGTACCAGGGCCGCCTGGCCGACGGCGAGCACGCCGCCGCCGACGACGACGCGGCCGCCGATGAGGCGCACTGGCGCGGCCCCGGCGCGCCGCACCGCGCCGCAGACCCGAGCGTGCGCTTCCGCGACGCGGTCGCGGCGCCGGGCGGCGGCGGCTACGCAGCCAAGTTTGGCGCGTACTCGGACGACCCGCGCGCGCTCATCCCCGGCGACTCTGGGCACGGGCCCGCCGACGTCGGCAGCCCCCTGGCGGCCGCCCTTGCCGAGCCCGGCGCGGGCGAAGCCGCGCCCGGCGGGACGCCCGGCAAGCCCAGGCCGGGGCTCGGGCGGCGCGCGGGCGGCCGCGCGTCCATGGACGAGCGGCCCGCGCCGGAGCGGCACTCCATGGAGCGCGCCGCCGCGGCCACGGAGCAGAGCGCGCCGGTGCCGCGGGGGACTGCTGGCAGCCAGGCGGCTGCGATGGCTGGGGCCGAAGCGTCGGCGCCGCCCGCGGCGGAGCCTGGGCGTGAGGGCGGCCTGGCGAGCACCGGCCCGGGGGCGGCGCATGCGGCTGGGCTCTCGGGCGGCTTTGGGCTGCCGCAGGTGTTAGAGGACCGCCGGATGTCGATCGACGCCGAGGGCCGCGTGAAGGGCGCGCGCCTGGTGAAGAGCAGCCTGATAGCCGGGCCGGGCGGCGGCGCCGGGGAGCCGTGACACCGGTGATGCGATAGGGCTGGCATGCGCCCTACTGCCAGTGTTGGCAGCACCCGCCTCAGGCCTCATCGGCCTCGGGCTGGCACGACTGACAGACGGCATGTTGCCCGACGTGGTTGGTGATGCTGGGCCGTACCCCTCGCGATCGGGCGGAGTGATGGCCGCGTGGGGTGGTCGCGCAATTGCGCTGCCGCGCTTCAAGCAGCCGGTGAATATCACCTTTGAGGAGCATGATCGGCGCCCCCTCAAGGGTGCCTGACGTCTTGCAAAGCAGCAGCGTTCTGCTACAACCTGGTGGTTGAGGGTTCGGGGGCTGCCAGGCGAGCGGAGTGCTGCTGTCGACCAGGAAATGTTGTGCTTTGGGCTTTCGTTTCATTTGTTCCATTGGTCTCAAACCTGTCAGTTGACGCGCCGTTGCGCTGGTTACCATGAGCCGCCAGAGCCTTCAGCTTATTTGCGACTCGTGTGCCGCCATGCTGCCGCCGACTTGCAAGACACTGCGTGCTACCTGACAGGTGAAGGGCATGGTGGGCAAGTCGGGCCCTGATGTCGGGTGCCTGACTCTGTGGCGCACAGCGCGCTCATGCGTCTCGCGTCCCGGAAAAAGATCAGGTGTGTAGTTGTCGCAGTCAGCTTCTGTTTGCGGTCGCTGCTGGGCATGGTGCGGGTTGTCGGCACAGTCTGCAACCTGTCTTGAACATATGTCTGGCAGGCTCAGTTTTGGTGTGACGTCCAGCCAAGGGCAACGCTGGCTGCAGTCTGTGGCGTGCTGCGTGCTGTATGTCTTGGTTCCTGGCCATCACTTGTCTCAACCATGGGGCCTTTGCAGGGCAGTGACTGAGAGTGAGACAGGATTGCTGCTACATTTGTGTTTGGGTGTGTGGTCTGGCGGGTTTGTCACGTTGCGGGCCACTTGGCTGTGTTGCACCAGGTGTGTTGGGCACATGTCCTTTGGTTGGGCAACTTTGCGCAGCCAATAAGCTTTGCTAATATGTGGTCGCTGCATGATTCCCAGACGCTGCTCTTGGTGATGTCGGATTCAGCGCCTGCTCTCCAGCTTGCCATCCGATGATCGTCGGCTATAATAACAAGCAAAGAAGCGAGTGGAAACGAGATTATCTAAGGAAGAGTACGATCCGGGGTTTATTTTCGATTCGACTTGAGCCGGCCGTGACGAGCAGTCTTGGAGCGCGCTCTCCCCGCTTCACAGTCTGCCTTACCGTGTCTGTGCCTTCGCGCACTTGTGTGTGCTGTCGAGCACCTTAGTGAGATCAAGCAATTTCTAGCACCTCGGCACAGGTAGCAAGCCTCAAGGCGCAGATGGTCCCTGCAGTGCGGCGCTTGAGCTGCGCCAGCTCTTGCGGAGACGCATGGCGCTTACCCTAGCGCTGGACCGGGGCACCAGGACAGGACCGGGACGCTCTGTTGTCAGGCTTGGACCGTGCGGCGCCGCTGCCCGCACGTGCCCGCGCACCGCACGACTGCTCCACCGCCAGCCTCTAAGCAGGCCTGTGCGAGCACCACCCCGCAAGGCAAGCGGAGCAGCGCAGCGGCTGCCGTGCAGCATGGGGAGCAGCGAGGAGGAGCTAGCGCCGCTGCTGGACGAGCCTGCGCCGAGCTCGCCGGGGGAGGCAAAGAGGGGACCGCGCGGGCGGAAGCGGGGCGGGGCCAGCAACCTGTCACGCGCGCACTCGGGGCCCCGAGTGCTGCCAGCGATGGGCGCGCCCGAGGTGAGCACTGCCCCGCACTCGCTCGCACAGGCGCTGCGCTGACTCTGCGGCGCACTGCCCGCACCTCCGAGCACCCGCCACGCCTGAGAGACCCGCTGCGGGCGACCTGCAGTGGACCAGCTCCAACAAGCGCAAGAAGCTGCCCTTCGGCATCATCCACCCCAAGGACACCTGGTGCCCCCTCCGCTGTCCTGCACGGCACCCTCTGCCTCCAGACGCTGCCAAGAGTCCTGCTGTGCGGTGCTGGAGCGGTGCATGCCCATGGGAGGCCCTGTTACGGTGTGTGGTGCGGGCAGGCCTGGCTGTGCGCTGCCGCCCGAGCCCCCACTGCTGCCGCAACAGGTACAGGAACTGGCTGTACACCACGCTCGTGGGCGCGCTCTGGACGTCCGTGTACGTCCCGTACGTGCTCGCCTTCCAGGACAGCCCGGGCCTCTAGTGCGCACCACCCACGCTCCTGCGCACTGTTGTGCGGCTTGGAGGATACCGCCACGGCACGGCCGTCTGGCGCCCAGGCAGGGCGAGCACCTCATGCCAATCCTGGTCTGCCTGCACGCTGGCACGCGTACCGGGCAGCAGCATGCAGGATGCGTGCTCTCAGGCAGGCCATGCAGTGGCACCCTGTGAGCCGGCCCACCCTCGTGGCGCCCCGCAACGCAAGCCCCGCCGCGTGCCCGGCCGCGCGCCCTGAGCGCGCGCGTGCCGGCAGCCCCTACGACAACCCCAAGGCGCTGCTGGAGTACGCCACGATCGGGCTGTTCGCCGTCGACATGGCCTTCAAGTTCCGGCTGGCCTTCCACGATGAGGAGGTGCTCGTGCACGATGCGCGCGCGATTGCTACGAGATACCTGAGGTGCGTCCCGGACATACCCCGCATGCCTTGCAAGTGGTGCCATGCGGGCCTCCATGCTGGCACACACTAGAGTTATCTTTTCTTCCAAAAGCGCTTTCAAAATTTCTTTCAAAGTTTCCAATTGACTTCACATCTCGTGCATCTCATGTACCGTGGTGTATAGGCAGGGGCCCATCCTGTGAATCTGCGGCTTGCGCACGTGTCCGATTTATGTCACGGCAGCCGCGTGCGGGGCATGAGAGAGGCAGCATCCGCGCAGGGGCTGGTTCGCGGTGGACTTCCTGTCGACCGTCCCCTTTGCGCTGATCATCCTGGCCTGCCTGAACAGCGGCGGCTACGACACCGTGACGTACCGGTTCTGGGCGCTGCTGCAGCTGCTGTCCATGGCGCGCCCCTCGCCCTGGGCAGATGCCAGTCCTTGGCCGGCCGGGCTTGCATGTGAAAGACCAGCCAATGCGCCTCATGAGTAGGCAGGCAGCCAGGGAGCTCCATACAGCGCGGAGCTCGCTGCATCACCGCCGCGCGCGTGTGACAGCCCGGGGCACGCCGGCCGACAGCTGGCCGTGGTGGCTGTGCAGATGCGCATGTACCGCTTCGGGTGGCTGTTCGAGCAGCTGGAGATCAACCTGAGCATCAACCTGCTCTGGACGACGCTGTTCCGGAACCTGCTGGCGCGCGCGCGCCCCCGGCGACCAGCAGTGACAGCGCCGCCGACGTGACTACACTCGGGGTTTGCTCTCGAGCTCGACTGTCTGCAGAGCTGGGTTGGCTGGGCGGATGCGCCCGAGCCGCGCAATGCATGTGCGGCTGGCCTGGCGTGTCACACGGCGCGGTGTTGGCCTGCACGGCGGTGCACGCTCCGCGCGGCTGTGCTGGCCTGCGCAGCGATGCATGCTCTGCACGGCTAGTCGCCAATGGGCGCGCGCCGGGGGCAGGTGACGTGGCTGGTGACGCACTGGGCCGGCTGCCTGCTGTACTTCATCGCGCTGCAGGAGGGCGCGGGCGTCCGCACCTGGCTGGACCTCAAGCCCGACTTTGTGGCCTCCCTGGGCTCCTTCGAGCGGCGCGCCCGCGCGGGCCCTCATGCAGCGGGCCACACCCACCCGCTCGGCGTGCCTAGGTTACCGTAACATGTAATCGGAGGCGGCAAGTTGAGCTGCAGCTGTGCAGGCATCAGTGTGGAAGTGCCTGGAGGCTGATGAATGTCTCGTCTAGAATATAGATCTCTTCCTGTGATCGGCTGTCAAGGCTTCACATGCTGCTTTGCAGTGTTCAGAGCCTAGCCTCCATCGTCCATGTGCCAGTTGTGCAGACGGGCCCTTGGGACATGGCCTTCAGTGGGTTACATGGCTGACGAACAGGTCTGCGCGCGCAGGTACATCCTGTCGGTGTACTGGAGCATCACGACGCTGTCGACGGTCGGCTACGGCGACTGGAACCCCACCACGCCGGCCGAGATGGCCTTCGTGGTCCTCTACATGCTCTTTGTGCGCACCCCAGCTGGCTCCCACTGCAGGAGTCGACCATGGGCGGCAGCGAGCCACGCCGATAACACTTTTTGCTCTGCCTCGCGGGGGCCCTCTTTCACGAGTCGCAGGCGCCCCGCTCACGGCTGAAACATGCATTGGAGACCTGATATGCCTGGGTGCGCCAAAGGGCGCGCGCACTAAATGCCCATCCTTTTCTTTCCATGAAGCGCATCAGGAGCGACCACGGCGGCGCGGCTGACGCGCACGCGCGGCGCCGCAGAACGTCTTCCTCAACGCCTACGTCCTGGGCACCGTTACGCTGCTCATCGGTGCGCGCGCACGCCTGGTAGCAGGGCAGCCGCCCTGCGTGTCAGCCTGCAGCCATTGACAGTCACGCTCCTGATCGGTGCGCTCGCATGCCTGGCAGCAGAGCAGCCGCCCCGTGTGCTAGCCGCGGCAGTTGCTAGTCACGCTCCTTGTTGAGGCGCGCGCACGGTTGGTAGCAGGGCAGCTGCCTCATGCATGAGCTGTGATGGCTGCCGGCACATGCGGGAGTGCATCCGCCGTGCTCTGAGCGTATGAGCCGCGCCGCGCAGTCAAGCACGACCAGAGGCTGGGCCTCTTCCGCGAGCGCGTCGACAATTGCCGGCAGTACTCCGCCATCAACGGCGTGCCTCCTGTGCGCCCAGCGTCCTGCGCTCCCGGCGCCAGGTGGCGTGCGATGGGTGGGTTTTCACGTTTCTGGGCGGCTCTTCTAAGAAGGCGTGGACGTATGCCGCCTGACAGCAACGCACTGACAGGCTGTTCTGCACGCGCAGGACCTCCACGCCGCCATGATGGCCCACCTGCGCCTGAGCTTCAACAACGAGCAGGCATCCGACGAGAGGGTGCGGTCTGTCCGCTGCAGCCCGGCTGCCGCAAGCAGCCACTGCAGCCTGCTGCGCTCGCCCGTCCGCGCAGGACCCGTTCTTGTGCCGCACACGCATGCCCATGCTTTGCAGCGCACGCAATTGCGTGTGTCAGGCCGCAGCCGCTGTGCCTCGATGGCTCAACACGCAAGTGTCCGGCCGCAAGCCCCAGGTGTCATGCGCTGGGCGCGCAGGTGCTGTCGACATACCCCACAACCATCAGGCGCCGCGTGTTGAGGCATCTGTACTTGCAGCAGGTGCAGCGCCCTGACGTTTAGGCTTGCACCAGAGGAGCCCTATGTACACCCGCTGCAGGGAATGTGGTCTTATGACATTTGACCACTAGATTTGCTTACGCTTGCGGCCACGCTCAAACAGGCACACGAACCTGTCATATGAAGTACAGTACATGGGCTAGAGAGGGCGCGTTGTAGTATCATCAGCTCAGCAAGAGTCTGATTCTCAGACTGCTGAATCTGCGCACTATAGAGAATTTGATGAAACCCATGCCACAACTGCTACAATGAAGGACTGAGCTGCAGCACATGATGTGCGCCCGCCGCGCTGACCGCGGCGCCTGCGCTGCCCGTTGCGCCAGGCGCGCTCGTGCCGGCTGTTCGAGGGCGTGCAGACGCGCTGCATGGACGCGCTGCTGAACGCGTCCAAGGTCGAGCTGTTCATGCCCAAGGTGGCGCCCGGGCGCGGCTTCCGCCCGCCAGCACCCTGCCGTCGGCGGCTCGTGCGAGCGTGCACCTTGGGATGGGGGTAGGGTGAGATGGGTAGGGTTAGGATCACCCTGTACTATCTATGTACATCAGGAGGCTCCCCACCAGCGCGCTCTGCCTGCGCTGAGCACCCTAGCCCTAACCCCGCAGGTAGAGGTGATCAGCCTGGGCGACTACTCCAACGAGCTGTACATCGTTGTCAATGGCGAGCTACAGGCACGGCCCCGGCGGCCCCTGCGCCCTTGCTCGCCTGCGCGTCCACAGCTCTGAGCGCGGGCAGCTGCTCCCGCGCGCTGTGCATGCTCATTTGCGGCAAGCGGCGGGCGCGGCCCTGGCGACTCCACGTCACGGCTCCTGGAGGGATGTGCCAGAGCCCGCAGTGCGTGCATGAAGGGAGAAAGAGCTGGCGCGCGTGGCTGCACTGTGCTGCGGAGGAATGTGGTGCAGCGCGATATATCAACGCCACCTAGACTGACCCCAGCCGCTGCTCCTTCAAAAGGCAACCAGTGAAGCGCGTGTTATTAAAAAAAAAAAACCTGACGCCGGGCTTTGGCCTGGGCTCCGGCCTTCCTCGAAGGAGTGCGCCAGCCCGGCGGCGCTGGGCGCGCAGGAGCTGGGGCCGGGCGCAGCGGGCGACCACGCGGACGTGCGGCTACAGGTCGACCAGCACACCTCGGTGCATGGTGGCCAGTGCGCCGCCCGCCCCCCGCTCGCGGCGGCCGGGCCCCGCACGCACTGGCCTGCCCCCCTGGTTCAACCCATCCCTACCCTCGTGCTGTGGCAATCCAGGATGCCTGCTTGCATCGAGCGCGATGAGTGTAAAGTCCCATACCAGTGAGTCTGATGGGAGAGCATTCTGTCTGACGGGAGTCTGATTCCGATCTGGGTCTAGCTCCAGGCTCTTGTTTCTGATTATCAAGTGGAAAGTCGTGCGGGGGACGCCAGGCGGCCGCTGGGCGAGGGCGACACGTTCGGCGAGGTCGCCTTCTTCACGGGCGAGCGCCAGGCGGCCAGCGTGCACACGCTCACCGTGTGCCGCGTGCTCACGGTCACGCGCGCGGGCTTTGACGGCGTCGCCGCCGCCTTCCCGCCCAGCGCGCGCCGCGTGCTGCTCAACCTGCGCGACCGCGCGCAGGAGGCGCGCGGGCCCCCCGGCGCACCTCGCCCGGCGCCGGGCGTGTAGAAACGTGATGCCGGGCGGGAGGTCGAGAAACGGGCACCCTGTAGACGTCAGAGATCGTGCGAGGCGATGTGACTCGCGGCGTGCACACGGCGTGGCAGCAAGGGCGGCATTTATGCCTTAATGTAGGACAAGCTGGTAGGGGCTGGGCACCCGCGGAGGCACGCAGCAGGAACGGGTCATGCCGCGTTGCCGGGCAGCGGCTGCCACATAGCGCGGAGCATGCCAGGCCTGCCAGGCCGTGCATTGAGCCGCCTGGCCGCGCCTGCACGCAGCGACGCATGGGGCACGCGCAGCGCACATGCGTCGGTGCCGCAACCGGCACCGCGCCAGCGCGCGCATGGTGCCGGAGGCGGGCCCGGCGCGCGCGCAGGTGGTGGACCGGCGCTTCCGGGGCGCAGGAGCAGCCGCTATGCTCGAGAGGCGCGCCCCAACGCTCCGCTGGGAGCACAGGCCGCATGCTGTTCCACGGCAGGCCGTGTTCAGACAGGCGCGGCTACCTTTGCTGTGCTCCAGTGGCTGGAAGCGTGTGCGGACGTGCGTTGGTGACGCGCGTCATGCATGTCAGCGCTCGAGCTCGCGCCTGCACACCAGCGCACCCCTGCGGTCTAGATTGGCAGCTGTCTTGGCCAAGCCACGCACTCCCTGCACGGCCGTGCGCGCTGGCCATGCTGGCCGCGCGCGCTGCAGCACCGCCCGCCACGCCCCTCGCGGGTGCGAGGGTGCGACCGCCGCGGCCGCGGCGCCAGGGCGCCCGCGGAGCTTAAGTATGCGTTTGCGCACCCGGAGACCGCGGACGGCGCGATGCAGGCGGCGGCGCGCGACCTCTCGCCCGTGCAGCAGCAGGCGCGCCCCGGCCGGCGTGAACCCTGGCATCTCATACTGTTTGCGCAGCTGCCGCCGCCTGCACCCTTGACTCTGTTGAAGCGCAGCGTGCGCGCCCGTGGTCCCTGAGGCGGGGGCGTGCCGCGCGCGCGCGCAGTGCCTGGCGCAGCTGCTGCGCGTGCGGCACCTGGTCGCGACCACCATCGCCAAGCAGGACGAGGACCGCACGCAGCGCTTCCTGTTCGCGGCCGCGCGCGGCGACGCGGCCACCGTCCGCTCGGTGCGCGCTCGCACATGGTGGCCAGCCCAAGGCTGCGGGCGGCCTGGTATGGTGGGCCGTGCAGGCACGGCGGGGCGGTGAGTGGGGTCTCAAAGCCCTGTAAAGGGCACGGCGTGCGCCCTGGGTAGTCGATGCTGCAGTGCCGCGTACCCAGGCGCCCTCTCCACCGCTGCTTAGGTACTGCTTGAGGTTAGGGCATACCCAGGCGCTTGATTTGTTTACCCCCGCTTGGCGCCAACGTCGCAGATGCGTGCCATCACTGGGTGCTGCGCCAGGACACAGACTTCAAAGTGCCCAGCTTCACGTGGGCTGTGAAATAAGGCGAGGGAGGGTCTAGGGTACACCATCACCCAGTGGTAGTGTGCCAAGCACAGCATGCGGCTGCGGCTCAGCGCGCGCGCCCGCGCAGATGCTGGAGCAGGGCTTCTCGGCCGACAGCGCTGACTACGACGGTCGCACCGCGCTCATGCTCAGCGCCGGCAAGGGCCATGCAGGCGCGGCAGCAGTCCCCTGTTCACAAAGCTATGCCTGCGCGGCAGCTCGGCGGCAGCGTGAGGCCTGTCTTGTCAGCCGCTGCCGCCAGACCCTGGCAATGTACCTCCTGCTGCACCAACGTGCGAATCGCCCACGCGCGCCGCGTGTGCGCCTGCGGGCGCCTCCCCCCGCAAGGCCGGCGCCGCTGGGGGGGAATGGAACGCACTTGAAAAGCGCGCGTCCGTGCTGCGCCCGCCCCCGGTCCCGGCGCCGGCGCTGGCGACGGCCGCGCTTTTTGCCACCCCTATACTACCCTACCCTACCCCCCGCGACGCGCAGACGTGGTGGAGCTGCTGCTGGGCGCGGGCGCGGACGCGGGGGCGCGCGACTGCCTGGGCGGCAGCGCGCTGCTGGACGCCACAAAGGCCGGGCACCACGCGGTCATCGACGCGCTCAACGCGCGCGGCACCACGTGCGCGCCCCGCCCTGCGCTCTGAAGCCCCGGGCGCGCACTGCCGCGCGCTCTGCGGCGCGCCAGCGCCTGCGGCTGCCGCTGGGGGCGCCTGCTGGCGCACCAGAGGGAACCTGGTCCGTGTACAGCGGCGTGCATGCGGGGACGCTAGGCGTCTTGGGCACAGGGCTCAGGCAAGGCAGTTGCGTGCGAGCGGCCGACTGCTGTGTGCCGCGGCGCGATGCGGCGCATGCAAGCACATGCCCGTGCACCCGCGCGCGCCCTGATATGCGGCGAGGGGTCTGGGAGAAGCCGCGCAGCAGACTGCGCCAGGTACGGTCTGTCCGTCAGAGTATTACAGCGCGGGCGGACGCCTGGCGCGGCTCGGCCGCGCGCGCGGCCCTGACGCGTGCGCCCGCAGGCTGGGCCTTCTGGGCGCGGAGGCGGCGGGCCGCATGTGCACCTGCGTGCACGCGGGCGACCTGGTGCTGCTGCGCAACCTCATGCGCGCGGGCATCGATGTCAGCGCGGCGCGCCCTCCCCGCCGCCGCCAGCCCCGCCTCGTGTTGCGCGCGGTGTGTGGGCACGCTCTGCGCCCGGATTGGCGAGCGACGAGGTGGGCTGAGGAGAGGCTGCATGTGTGGTGGCGGTGCGTGTGAGTCGGTAGGCTGTCATTGCTTGTGAAGACGGCAAGTGCTTGAGTCATGCGAAAGGCTCTTAGATATGCATCGGCAATGATGCATAGGTTAAAGGAATTCTCAACCCTACTGCTGCACGGGGGCGAGAGCGCACCATGTGGACCTGCCGCAGGCGGACTACGACATGCGTACGGCGCTGATGGTGGCCGCCGCCGACGGCAGCCTGGCAGCGGTGCGCGGCCGCCGATCCTGCATGCTCGGAGGCGCCGGCCTCTGGGGCCCTGGTTGCGCCGTCGCAGCACGAGGGCCTGCCCATCATATCGGGTCCTTCGCGGCCGTGCACGAGTCGTGTGGGGTGCGATGTGTAGCAGGAGCAATTAGCGGCGCAGAGCAGCCCGCACACGGCGCGCTGACATTGTCCCTCCGCTTGCTATAGGTGCGGCTGCTGGTGGAGGAGGGCCGCGCGCCCCTGCACTGCAAGGATAGGTTCTGGCCCTAACCCTGCACCTGCCCCTGGACACACCCACGCCATGACAAGCAGCCAAGCATGCATGTGCCCTGCTGGGTCTGTCTGATCCGCACACCTGCCAACATCCACGTTTTGAACGAGGCGAGAAAGCATCATGCGGGACTGCATGCGATGACGCCAGTCAAACCTGCCAGCGGAGATGGATACGGGGAAGGCGCCTGGCAGTCGCCGGTTCACGACTTGCCAAATTGTCGCTGCACTGCATCGGAGCTGTGTCACACGGAGCGTGGGAGCCAGTCAGGCATCAGAGCTCCACAGCATGCCATGGCGCCGTGCAGGTGGGGCCACACTGCGCTGGACGAGGCCATGCGCGAGCAGCGCCGGGACGTCGTGGCCTACCTCCAGGAGCGGGGTGCGCCAGCGGACGGCCGACGCAAGGAAGCGTAGCCCCGCATGAGCTCTCCATGTAGTCCACATGGCAAGAGAGTCCGACAAGGCTGAAACCGGTGGCTCTTCATCAGCCGGTGTTTTTGCTCGTGTGCGTGTGATAGGATGTCTGGGCTTGAAGGACAAATTTGACTCAAAATGCCCATTTGTGAGCGGCGTGCAAGGACCAATGCAAAGGCGTGTGTGCATTGTGGGTTCGTCGACAATTAATGCTTGCGCCTGTGACCTGCATGATGCTAGTGATGATAGTTTTACTGTTGGTTCGCCAACCAGGGTTGACATTTCAATGTGCGCCTCCGGTCCATTGGCTGTTCAAAGATGTTCAAAGATGTGCATTCTCAAGACTAAATTTGGTGAGAGTAAATCGCGGTATGGACGAGATAAAAACAATCAGCGCCTGAATGCTGGCATGGCCAGGCCATCATGGCCTCATGAGCACAGTGGAAAACAAAAACACTGAACCCAGTGCAGAGCAAGCACCCGAGGCAGAGAGTAAGAAGAACAAGAACCTGCTCATGTGCAAGGGTTTGGATACGCAGCAAGGCTACCAGATAAGCACGGTCGCAGCTGAGTCTTTTGCTGCTCGTGCTTGACGTGTCCTTGGGTATGGTGTGCTCGACGAGCGCACCCATGTTGGCGAACGCTGGCGCCGCGCCGCGGCCCGCGATGCCCCAGCGCGCGCGGCGGTGCACCTGCCTGGCGCGCAGCAGCAGCAGCGAGTACCCGAGCAGCAGCTGGCCGCGCGCGCGGCAGGACGCGAGCCTGTCCGTGCAAGTGCGCGCGCTGTCCGGCACGCTCGCACGCGACGTGGATGGCGCGACCGCCGAGGAGCTCTCTGATGCCGACCTGATCGAGCGCCGCCGCCTGCTGGAGGACAGCTACCTGGCGGCGACTGCGCCCGAGCCGGTTTGGCGCACGGCGCACATGCTTTGAAACGGCGCGCTGCGAGCTTGCGACGCGCAGCGTCGTGCGCCCTGTGCTGACGCCCTGGCGCGCTGCGCAGGATACCGCGTCCACCAGCTGGTCCGAGCGGGCTGAGCGGGCGCTGGCCGGCGAGGATGCCGCGAGTACCCGGACGGCTGGCTCCGTGCAGCCAGCCCCGAGGCTGCGGCGGGGGCGGAGCCGGGTGGCGGAGCCGTGGGTGACCAATCGGCCTCGGTCGGCCAGCAGGAGGCGATTGAGCCGGAGGACGGTGCTCAGGCGGAGGAACGTTGTCCGTCGCCAACCTGTGAACGCCCTGGCGGGCACGCCGGAGGCTGCGAACGCCAGAGAGCTCGCGCGGTTGGAGCTGGCTCTGCGGGACGGCCAGAGCCAGGGCGGGTGAGCGATTGGCACGCCATGGCTTGCTTTCACAGGGCATGCGCATGACTGCATGCAGGCCGACCTCAAGAGGCGGCAGCGAGTTGCGTTGCAGCATACAGCACGCTCGGCATGCTCTGTGCATGGAGGGCGCGCACTTTTCCAGGAATAATATCTTGCGGGTAATAGTGCGGGGCGCGCGCGTATGCAGGGACCCGGCCTCTGCCACGGACAACCTGGCCGCCTTCATAAACAGCATGGGGCACACGGAGGTGCTGCAGCGCGAGTCCGAAGCCTCGCTGGCGCGGATGGTGCAGCGGGGCGCGGTCGCGGAGCAGCGCATGGCCGCGCAGCAGGAGCGCCTCGGGCAGCCGCCGTTGCTGGAGGAGGCCGCTGCAGAGCAGGCGCGCCGCTCTCACAAGCGCTTGGCCCTGCATAGCAGCCCAGCTGATGGCCCTGGATAGCAGTGGCTGCCACTTGGCTTGGCAACCATGTCCAGGCGTCAGCTGCTCCTGCCAGCTCTGCACCTGCCAGCTCTTCAGGAGCAACACACTGGTCGCACGACTGGCTGCATCAACCAGACAGCGCTGTGTTTTCCTGGACTAGTGCATATGAGGCTGCTCGTCTGATAATACCGTGCTCTGCGTATGCAGGGCCTGCGCTCAGCGGCGCAGCTGCGGCTGCTGCTGGCAAACAGCGCGGCCGCGCGCCAGCTGCTGATGCAGCACAATTATCGCCTGGTGATCAGCATCGCCAAGCGGTACATCGGCCGCGGCGTGGACACCGCGGACCTGGTCCAGGAGGTGCGCACGCGCGAAACGGGGAGCGCGCGCACCGCCCAAGCTCGGTCGCCGTGCCAACCAGTGCCAGCGGGCATCGATCAGGGTTAACTTTAGAGCAGATGCTGCCGCGTGGCTTGCGTAGCACGCGTTTAGGTCTGAAGCTGCTCTGGAGGACAGCGCTTGCCTGCGTGGGACACTCGCGCGCGCTGGCGAGATGGCGGCGGCTGCTGAGCTGGGGTGGTGTGCGGCGCAGGGTTTTGTAGGGCTGTCGCGCGCAATCGACAAGTACAGCCTGGACCGCGGCTTTAAGTTCTGCACGTATGCGTCCTGGTGGATCCGGCAGTCCATCTCGCGCTGCATCACCGAGCGCTCGCGCGTGGTCCGGCTGCCCGTGCACATCTACGAGGCGGCGGCCAAGGTCAAGCGCGTGCGCGACGAGCTGCAGGTGCGCCTGGGCGCCGACAGTCTGGTGCCCTTCAAAAGCGGGTCGTGGCAGGTTGCCATGCCAGGAGCCCGGTGCGGACTGCCCTGTGCACCTCAGGGTAGCGGGAAGGCCCGGCTGCAGCTGCCTCCGTCAGCAAGGGCGCAGGGGACGTGCTGACAGCGGTGCGGCGCCGCAGCTGCGCAAGGGCGGCACGCCGAGCAACGACGCGGTGGGCCTGCTGCTGGGCCTGACGCCGGCGCGCGTGGCGGCGTACCGGCGCCACGCCGCGCCCTCGCGCTCGCTGGAGGCGCCCGTGTTTGGCGCCGGGCTCAAGGCCGACGCCGCGCCGCTGCTGTGGGCCGACCGCGCGATGGCCGAGGACGTCGACGTGCCCGCCGCGGTCGCGGCCAGCGAGGAGCGCGGCGTGCGCGCGGACATCAACGCGGCGCTCAGCACGCTCGCGCCGCGCGAGCGCAATGTCGTGCGCATGCGCTACGGCCTGCACCGCGCGGACGGGCACGCGATGAACCTGGGCGAGGTCAGCGCGGCGTACGGCCTGTCCAAGGAGCGCATCCGGCAGATCGAGGACGCCGCGCTGTCCAAGCTGCGCCTGCCCTGGCGCCGCATGCTGCTGCGCGCGGACACGCTGGCCGCCGCGGCCGAGCCGGACGCCGCGCCCGCCTAAGCGCGCGCGCTGAGCGCGCATGCCGCAGCGGCTGCGGCGCCCGGAGCGCCTGCGCGGCGCGCGAGCGGGCCGCTGAGCGCGAGGCGGACGCATGAGCGTTAGGGCTGCGAGCGCGGTGGCGCAGCTCAGAGGCGCCCGCTCGCTTCGACAGAGCGTTTCGGATGGACCAGGTCCACAGGGCGTCCGTGACTTTGCTTCTGGTCGATGCTCTTGCCCTTACGGGCAGAGGTCTGCTTCTGGCCCGCGCAGCGGCCGCGGCAGATTGCCGCGCTGCGCCAGCTGCGTAGGGCGGAGTGTGCGGGCATCAGGGGCTGTAGGGACCGTGTACACCAATTACGTCGGTAGGAAGAGCGGCACTCATTCTTGCGTGGCGCTCGGGGCGTCGTCGCAGGCCTGGCATTGTACCCTTTAGGCGCCGGGAGTGTGATCTGGTTGCTCGCAGGTAGGCCTCAGCCCGCTGCGAGGGGCGTGGCTGCCCTCAGGCGCTCAGGCCCGTCTCTCCCATTCATTGAGCGCGCCTGGTCTGGTGCAGCTCGATTTTGGCTGTCCAACGGCGCAGTGCACGCCCTGTGCGGCCTGCCGCCGCATGACCTTTGTGGGATGGCTGTTGTGGGCGGCGCGCTGCCGAGTTCAGTGTGCGCGACCGATGATTAATTTGTGTTTTCGCGCCTGCCTGAGTCCGTGAACTTAATGTAAACGCATGCAAAGGTTGGGACTGGATGGTTTTCCAGTGCCGACAGCGCAAGCACGCGCTCCTTGTCACAAGCGAGGCAGCCAGAGGAGCTGCCCGTGCTGCATTGTCCTGCCCCTGGCGGCCTCCGCCTCCAGAACGCCTTTTGCTGCATGCCGCACGCCCGATACAGCGCCGTCCATGGAGCGTGCGCATGGCAACTCGCCCGCCCGCTCGGACGCCAACTAATGCAAGTATGCACGGCGGACTGCGCAAGCCCGCAGGGTTGGGGCCACCCTAGCGCCCGCAGTGGCTACACGCGCTTCATGAGCGGGAAGGCGATGACGTCGCGGATGGAGGCCGCGTCGGTCAGCAGCATGGCCAGCCGGTCCAGGCCCAGGCCCATGCCGCCGGTGGGCGGCATGCCGTATTCCAGCGCCGTCACAAAGTCCTCGTCCAGCACCACCTGGCGCCAGCGGGCGGGCGCGCTCACCCCGCGCTGCCGGCTCTGGACCTAGACTGACAAGGCGCCAGCGGCTCCGTGAGCCTCGGGCCTACCCGACAACTTGTCTCCTCTAGGCCGCGTGCGCATCCGCCGCACCCCAAGGCCGCGCCTCAATGCGCACCCGCGCCCACCATGCAGAGGGCTGTCGAATGGCCGGGGAGAGGGCGGCGCGTGCCCCCGGGGACCAGTGAGCATCCTGGAGGCGGCGCGGCCTCGCCCCTGCTGCGAGCTGCATACCTCTGCCGTGCTGCGCGCACAGCCCGTCCTGCAATGATCGTGGCAGACATGCTTGAACCTGTCCCTCTGCTCTTCCGGTCCCTGCTCCTGACCTTCGCCTCATGGCTGGGACGCTCGCCTGTCCGCGGACCCTGCGACCTACCGAGGAGGGCAACCTCCACACTCCCGGGCGGGCCGCACACCTCGTACGCGTCCTCGTCGGCGCCGCCGGCGCTGGCCGCGGTCTGCAGCTCGCCGCTGGCCGCGCCGCCGGGCAGCGCGCCGGCGCCCGGCGGCGCTGGCCGCGCGGACGCCTGCGCCACGCGTGCCGCGTACTCGGCCACCTGCGCCTCCAGCCGCCGCCGCTGCTCCACCGGGTCAGTCAGCTCGGAGTACGCATTGGCTAGCTCGCGGCCTGGCGCGCGCGGCGCGCGCGGCTCAGGGTAGGGCAGGGTAGAGGAGGGTTGGGTTAGGGCTGGCGCGTTCGCGCGCACTGCGCCTGGGCATGCCGCGCGCCCCCGCAGCGCCTGGGGCGCCCCAGCACGCATGGCGGCCTGGGCAAGCATGGCGCCCCGGGCAGCCCGCTTGCCGAGCGCCTTGTCAGCATAGTATGTCCGTGACAGAGAACTGCGGTAGGTGCGCAATGGCGCGAGGCAGACCGGCCTGGATCACGCCTGGCAGCGCCGGCAGCCCTGTTCGGCTGAGACTGCATTGCCATGCTGTGGTCGTAGCAGCAGACGCTGAGCGCCAGCATGCACAGCGCAGGGCGCAGGCGCGCAGGCCCCGCAGGCCGCACCCGCGACAAACAGCTCAAAGCGCTCCACCAGGCCGGGGCTGCTGCGGTGCGGCTTGGCGAGCGGCGAGATCTCGGCCGGGTGGTCCAGCACGAACGTGGGCTGCTGCAGCCGCGCCTCCACCACCTGCGCGGCCCGCCCCGCGCCTGTTCAGGCCGCCAGCGCTAGGGCCATGCTGACCCTAACCCTAACAGCATACCTGTCAACAGCAACAGCGACACCCCCGCCTTTATGCACTGCGGCCACAGCGCGTCCGCCTGCGCAGGGCGCCGCCCTCGCAGTCTGGCGCTCTCGCTCCCGCCAAACACTCACGTGCATACACAGCTCGCCCAGCTTGAGAGGTACGCACTTGACGCTTTGAAGCAGCGCTTGCGCTGGCGCTCGCGCCCAGCTTCCCAGGGCGGGGACTCAAGGTGCGGAGCTCGGGCGCAACGCCCGCCGCACACCCCGCCGGCCCTCGCTCTCACGCCCGCCAGGACCCCAGACGCCCAGCACGGGACGCCGACCCAAGGAAAAGCCACGCGCGTCTGCCGGGAGCCGGTGCGCGCGCCTCCTCGAAGCAGGCGTTCAGCGCGGTGCCCACGGTGCTCGCCGCGCCAGCCGCCGCCGCCGCGCGCTCCGGCGCGCCCGCCGCGCGCAGCGCCTCGGCCGCAGCCGCGGCCGCGGCTGCGGCGTCGTCGCCGAATGTGCTGAAGTCCACGCCTGGCCGGCCAACGGGGCTGCGTTAACGTGATGCTCTGCCAATCATCGTCTGCATTGCACCGCCGGCGAATGGCCAGGTTGCATGGGAGGCGCGGGCGCACCGCCTTGGACAGCCTCCTGCACAGCGCAGACAGGAACGGCAGCCCAGACAGCAATGCAGCCACAGCCGGACTGACATGGGCAGCCCATACCAGCAGCGACCCTGCAGGCACAGAGCGCCCGCGCGCCGAGCGCCACGCAAGCCGTGCAAACACCCCAAGCGGCCCCGTCTGGGCCATCGAGCGGCGGGCGGGCGCGCCGGTGGCCTCCTGCACCAGCGCGTGCATGGTCGCGCGGCGGAAAGGCGGGCCGAAGTCGAGCGCCTGGCCCTGGTAGGTCAGGCGCAGGCCGCCGGCGATGTCGGTCGCGCACGTGCGCACCAGGTCCTCCGTCAGCGCCATCATGTCGTGGTAGTCCGCGTACGCCTGCCGCGCGCGCGCGCGGGCACACGCTTCGGCCTGCGCTGCGCCTCGTCTCCACACCTTTTGACTTTCTGCACCAGCCACTGCCAGTCGCTCGCCCCAGGGCATGGCGTGGTGACTTGCGCGCTGTGCGGGGCACATGTGGCGCACGTGTTTCATGCCCCCGAGCGGCTTCACCCACAAAGAGGACCCCGCCCAGCGGGGGCGGGGTGCACCAGCAGCGTGCGCTGGGAGAGCAACGCCGTGCTTTGCAGCGGGACATGGACAGGCGTGCGCGCCTGGTAGAGCTCTACGGTCGTAAACTCCGGGTTGTGCCGCGAGGACGTGCCCTCGTTGCGGAACACGCGACCGATCTCAAAAACGCGCTCGAAGCCGCCCACGATCATCCGCTTCAAGTGCAGCTCTGCACGGCCGCGCATGCATCGTTGGACACGCCAGGGTTTCCATTTCACATTATCTATGATGACACGCACATCACCACTTACATTGTGAGCACCACACTTCGTGACCGCACCCAACTAGGATAGCAGCAGTGCATGGCCCGCCTCCTTGCCAGCGGCTCAGGCCAGCTGCCAGCAGACTCCTCCACTGTCGCGGCCCGGCATATGCGCGCCGTGCATGGCACCAGCCTCTCCGGTAGAAACTCGCGCCCGCTTGCACAGCTCTGCCCCCGCGCGCATGCAGGGCCCCGCCGTCGGCGGCCGCGCCTGTGGCGATGCGCAGCACGAAGGGCTGCTGCAGCGCATTGTGGAAGGTCACAAAGGGCCGCGCGTCCGCGCCGCCCGCGGCCGCCTCCAGTACCGGCGTCTCCACCTGCGCGCGCGCGGCGGAGAGGGTGCCGAGGTTAGGTTCAGGGTTGCAATAGATCGCAATGCATCCGTAACCGCCGCCTCCTGCATGCCGTCCCAGCACCCGCGTCTCCACCAGCGCGCGCCCAGCGCGCGTGCTCAGCAGGGCTTTCCCAGAGTCCTGCTGAGCATGCATGCACGGGCAGCACACACAGAATGTTTTCTTGCTTGAGTGGCGGCCGGCGCTCTCGGGTCGGGGCGTGCGCTCGGACGGAGTGTGCGCATGTGTACAGCGGGGAAGCTGGCGTCCTTTGGTCAACTGACAGCACATCAAACTAGACAGCGCGGTGCCGGCCCGCGCTCCGGCGCGCCAGGGGGCGGGCACCTCCAGGAAGCCACGGGCCTCGAGCAGGCGGCGCACGGCGGCGGTCATGCGCGCGCGCGAGCGCAGCGCGTCCCGGACGCCCTCTGTCACCAGCATGTCGACGTACCTGACACCCCGGGACCGAGCGTCAGGGCCTGCAACTGGAATGACGAGGCGTTGGTCGAGACCAAGCTATTACAAATGCGTTGCGCGGCATCAAACAGACTCCAGCGGCAGTGCACACGCTCGTGTTCCAGCAGTCTCCGACAACAGACACTGCAAAACAGTGTTGCCGCACGCCTCCGGGCACCAGTGCCTCGCACAACTGTCTGGGCGCAGGTGGCATTCGAAGCTGTCGCATGGGAGGCTGCTGAGCAAAGCCGATTAGCACTTTCCGAGGCAGGCTGGTGGGCAGAGGACCCTGGCAGACTCTTGTGTTTCGGGGCGCTGAGCGCATACGGCGGGGCTGCGCGGCAGGGCGCGCCGCTGGCGGTAGCGCTTCTCAATGTCGCCCAGGCCGTGCCACTTGTCGGGCAGCGGGCGCAGCGCCTTGGTGAGCACGGTCAGGCGCGCGGCGACCACGCTCAGCTCGCCCTTGTCAGTGCGCTTGATGCCGCCGTGCACGCCGACGATGTCGCCCACGTCCACCAGCGCCTTGAGCTCGCTGCGCCCGGGCGTGCGCACGTCACTCGGGGTGCTGGCGGCTCCGACATTCATTGGCAGCAGCTTTCAGGTGCGCATACATGTTGCAACGCACGCCCGGGATGTGCGAAGCTCACTGAAGGGCGAGCAGCGTGCAACATTAGTGCTGGCCCGCGCATCTCCAACCTTCCAAATTGCTGCACGACATTATTTGCCACCCAAACAAGCACCGGACACTCTACACGCCACTCACACAGGCGACTGATGTGTCTTCTACTACATACCCAGCCGACAGTCTTCAAATGTCCGACACCAGAGCCGCCGGTCGTCACGCAGCGCCCGGCACGCCCCACGCCGCCCCCCGCCAAGCAGGCCGGGCGCGCGGCGGCCGCGCTGCGCCTGAACCCTCCGGCACGCCTGCCACTACCCCCACCAAGCAGGCCGGGCCCCGGCGAGCGGCGGCTGCGCCGCGCCTGAACCCGCCCGGCTGCGCCGCGTCCAGCGTCGCGCGGTCCACGTACAGCTGCACGCTGCCGGAGCCGTCCTCCAGGCGCACGAAGGCCAGCTTGCCCATCACGCGCCGGGCCATCACGCGCCCAGCCACCGCGACCTCCTCGCCCTGCACGCGCGCTCGCAGCAACTTGTGCGCGCTCGCGCCTCGATGCCTGCTGCAAGACCGCGCTGCGGGCGGAGCGCGGCGGCGTCGCGTGCAAGCGGCACCCAGGCCCTGCAGCCCTGCATGAGCAGTCGACCGCCACATGGTGCGCTCCAAGCACGCTACGGCAGAGGCAGCCCGCTACGGCAGCCCACCCCCGCGTGTGAGTGCCATGTGGCACTCACACGCCGCATGCCCATGCGCATGCAGCGTTGCCGAGCTGCAGGTACCTCCCGGACATGCACCTGAGTCTCTTGCTGCGCAAGCGCTTGCCCACAGACCGCGCCAAAAACGAGAACCTGTCCCATGCTCCGAGCTGGCCCCAGACCTGCCGGCAGGCTGCGGAGCTGGCGCGGCCGGCGCGCCTGCAGCTCGGCCATCTCGCCGGCAGGCAGGTCCCGGAAGCGCTCCTGCAGCTCGGCTGCCAGGTGCGTGCGCGCAAAGCGGTACGCATAGGGCTCCTGCCCGGACGCTCGCAGCTCCTGGGCCTGCCGCGCGCCGTCCAGCGCTCGGCCGTGTCCAGGCGGTGCAGGCGCGGCGTGAGCGCGGAGCTCAACCAAGAGGGGAGGCTTGCAGGCGAGCTCGGCTGGCGGCACGCCTGCCGGCCTGCGCCTGGCCGTCGAGCGGGCTGCCGGTGCACACGGGGCAGGGCGCACCTTGTCTATGCGCAGCGCCCTTATGTCTTCTTCGTTTGAGGTCGAGGGCGTTTGCACGCGACTCCTGCTGCCCCTGTCCTTGCTGGCGCCGCCCTTGCCGGCGCTCTTGCCGGGCGGCGCCTCTGCCTCTGCTGCTGCCTGCGAGCTGCTGCCGCGAGGGGAGCAAGTCAGTCGCCACACTGGTGCTGGTAAAGGAAACACACCCTGGCACAAGCGCCAGCACTAATAACAGTTCGCTTTTTTGCAGAAAGTGGCGCACGTCTCGACTGCAGCACACACGGCGCGCCAATGCGCTGCTCTGCAGGTGCTGTTCCTGGCACGCTGCCCGCACGGCGGCCTTCCGCACAGGCTGCAGCTCCCCAAGACTCGGTGTGCAAAAGACATGCTCCTCAACATGCCGCAGCCTCACAGTGGGTCACGAAAGTGCTTGAAGCAAGGACCAGACACAAGCCAATTTCTGTTCCGAGCCTTTTCCAGAGGCCCGTCCACCTCCCCGTGCTTGTTGCATGTAGCTGCCTAGGGTCCTGGCAGGGCTGGTCTGGCAAAGGATGGGCGAGTCGAGTCATACCCAATGCTTGTCCTCAGTTCTTTCTTAGTATAGTTCTGCTATGTAGGCCTAGGTCTGCAGCGTCAAGCGCACCAAACAGCAACACCTGCACCTGCCATCTCGGTTAGTTGTGGAGCACAAGGTGAAAGCAGGCCTGCTTCCGCTGAGCGCTCGGGGCCGCAGGGCTCAGGGCTGATGTAGAGCCAGTGCATGGCCTGGCTGCGGAGGTCTGCCCAGCCGCTGCAGTCCTGGGGCCAGGCGTGCGTGGGCAAGAGCGCACCGAGCTGGTTGCAGCACCCCCTTTCCGCGTGAGCACACAGCCGAGAGCATCTCAGGCCGCAAGGCGCCCCGTCCTGCGCTCCACACTGACCCTTCTCTCCTTTGCAGGCTCACGTTTGATGCGGGCCTGCTGAGCGGCGAGGAGGCGGGGTGCGGCGCAGCGCAGCCGCGGGCGCGGGAGCCCGCGCCGGCCCCAGCATGGAGCCCAGAACGCCCTGCGGCGCCCAGCCCGGGAGCGGCACAGGAGGGCCCGTCGCTGGTAGGCGGCGAGCTGGCAAGCCCAGGCCAGTGCTGCGCCCGCAGCCGCGCCCCTCTGCTGACGCCGCGGGGCCCCGCTGCAGGCGCGCTCCGCCGCTGGGCCTGCCCGCGCGACGCTTACCGCGCGGATCACCGCGGCGCCCACCGCGGCGGCCGTGGAGCGGCTGTGGGCAGAGGAGCGGGGCGCCTTCTCTCACATTGACGCGCTGCGCGCCCTCGAGCGCCTCGCCCGCCTGTGCGTCCCCGGCTGCGGCGTGTAGGGGTAGGGTTAGGTCAGGCACGCTCCCGCGTGCAGGCCCGCTGCGGCGCCGCCCGCGCCCTGCGCCCCGAGGCTAAGTGTCTCCTTCCCGCCCCCTGCTCTGTGTGCGCGCTGAGCGCTGGGCCGCTCGTGCGTCTACGCGCCCGCTGCTGCGCTTGGCCGCATTGGCCCCTGCACACGAGCACGCCGCAGCTTCAAACGCTTGGCGTGACCGCATCTCGGACTGGGCACTCCTCTGTCCTCAAGTCTCCGGACGTAGCCTGCCGTGGCGGGCCTGCAGCACCGCAGAGCCGCGCGTCTGGCGCCGCCTCGCTGCGGAAGCCCGCAGTGCCAGGGCAAGGAGGGCCACGCATGCTCTGCGCGCCGCGCAGGAGCCTGCGGGAGCCGGGCGAGGGCAAGTGCGCGCGCGCGGGCGCACTGGTCCCGAGCCTGGCGCGCGAGCTGGTGGCCGCGCTGCCGGCGTACAGCGCTGCGCAGCATGCGTCGGGCGCGTGGGCGCTCGCAGTGCTGCGCGCGCACACGGGGCAGCCGGCGCTGCAGGTGGGCGCCGCAAGACCTGCGCCGCCGGCTCTGGGGCGGCGGCTGCGCCCGACCTCATGCTCTGCGTGCGCTGCGCTGTGCAGGAGCCGCCTCGCTGCGGGCTGGGGGAGCGGCGCAGGGTGTTGCAGGCGGGCTGGCTGGTCAGGCGGCGCCGGCCGCGCCCGAGCACACGACCCGCGCGTGAGCAGCGGGGCGGGCGCCGCGCAGGAGCTGGAGAGCGCACTGGCGGGGCGCCTAGCCGCGCCTGACACGGCCGCCGTGCCTGCGTGGGCGGCTGCGGCGCAGACGGCCAACGCATTTGCCGCGCACGGCTGGCAGCCCGGCAGCGCGACCGCCGCGTGCCTGGTCGCGTGGCTGGACGCCGAGGCGGCGCGGGCGCGGCCCACGCCGCGGCCGGCGCCGCGCGTCGGCCCGAGCGTGGACACGCTGCTACGCGCGTGGGTGGCGCTGGCGGCTCGCGCGCCAGCGGGCGCCGCGGCGGCGTCCCTGCCGCGCGTGGTCGCATTGGTGCGCCCGTGGCGCGCCCGCGCGGCGGCCGCGGCCGCTGCAACCAGGCGAGCAGCGCTGCCGAGGCTCGCGCAGGGGCGCGCGCTCAGGCCGCGCCGCCAGTCTGTCGGCCGGCTGGCGGGCGGCGGGGCGGCGCAGCGGCGGCTGGCTCGCGGGCGCAGCGCGCGCTGACGGCCGGCGCGCCCGGCGGTGCGCAGGCGGAGGCGTGCCTGCTCGCGTACGGGGAGGCGCCCGGCCTCGCGCAGCGCGCGGTGCGGCTGGCGCTCATGGGCGCATGCAACGGCGCGGGCAGCGCGGCCGCGCTGCGTGACATCCTCGCCACCTGCCGCGGCGTTTTTGGGCCCGCCAGCGCGGCTGTCGCGCTGCACAACCTGAGCCTGAGGCGCGTGGCTGCACCCGCTGCCAGGCAAGGGTCAGGGCTCGGGGTAGGCGGCGAGGCTCGTGTCGCTGATGAGCGCGGCCGTTGCCACGCGGTGCCCTGTCTTGCGGTGCGGGCGCCTTGTTCAGGCCGCCAGCCGGGCGAGCCCGGTGCACAAGTCGTGCGGGAGGTGCGCCGTAGCGGCGCAGAGTGTCAGGCAGTGCACGGCTGGAGGCCGGGTGCGGGCGGGCGGCGGTCTGCTGCCGGGCCCCACGCGCGCGGCGCACGCCCGGCGCTCGGCGCCATCGTCCGGACGCCAGATTATGGGGTCTCGGGCGGGGGGCCTGAGTGGCGACTGGCGCCCGGTCGCGGCAGGCCGGCCGACGAGCGGGGTAGCGCGGCGGGCCGCGCCGTGCTGGCGGACGTGCTGGGCATGCTGCGCGGCGGTCTCGCGCGGCTGGACGGCCGCCAGTTCCGACTCGTCGCGGGCGCGCTCGGCGAGTCGGCCGAGCTGGCGACACACGACATCCTGGGCGAGGCGTGCGGCGAGCTGGGCGCGCGGCTGGGACGGCCGGCGGATGGCGCGGGGCTCGCCGAGGCCGCCGCGGTGCTGCACAGCTGCTGGGTGCGCGTCCGGGCGTGATGGCTGGGGCACGGCAGTGTTCGGACGGGCGCTGGGCGCACACCGCGCGCCGATCGCTCGCCATGCGCAGCAGCTGAAACAGCACCGGCGGCCCTTGCAAGCGTGCTCAGGGACGCTTGACGGAGAGCGTTGCGTGTTGCGCACGAGGTGGTTTCCGCCCTGGGCGGCGGCACGTGCTGTCCGCGCGCATCAAGTCGCGCTCCGTCCAGGTGCACGGATGGCGACCGGACGAGGGGGCGCGCGCCGCGGTCGCGACCTGGTTAGCCGGCGCTGAGGCTTCCGGCGAGGCTGATGGGTTTGCGGTGAAGCCTGCGGCGCGGCTGCTGCGCGCATGGGCCAGCAGCGGCTGGGGGCGGCTGCCGGCCGCGGCGCTGCGGCCGCTGGTGCACGCCGCGGCGCCGCCCGCAGACGAGCAGAGCGGCGGGCATGCAGGCGATCGACTCGCCATCGACGGCCCAGACGCGGCGCACACGCTCTGGGCCATGGCCTGCCTGGCGCGGCGCGCGGCGCGCGCGGAGGCGCGCGCCACGGGCGCGGCCCCCACCATCGAGCTCGGTCAGGTGCTCGGGTACCTCCACGACGGCGGGCCCGACGCGGCCGGCGGCGCGCGCGCCCGCCTGGCCGCCGGCCTCGCCGCGCTGCTCGACGCGGCGCTGGCCGCCGTGGCGGCGCATCCCGTGCCTGGCGCGGCCAAGCGAGTAGCCAAGGCGGTGCTGGCCGCGCACCGGCTGCGCGTCGAGCCGAGCCCGGCGGCGGCCGCCGCGGCCGTCGCGTTGGTGGCCGCGCTCGCGCCGGGCCTGCGCCTAATGTGGGCGTGGCAGGTCGGCGACGCGCTGTTTGCATGGCACCACGCGGGGCTGGCGCCCGACGTGATGCCCGCCGCTGTGGCGCTCGCCGCGCGGCTGCGCGCCGCGGACCGCGATGCGTGCCGCGGCGGCTCTGAGAGCGGGGGGGATGAGTGAGGCGGGACGCTAGCCATGCGCCCACCCCACGCCTGTGACCTGCGCCTCGAGCAACCGGCTGTGGCTTGGCCGAGCGCGGCGCCGAGCGGGCGTGCACGGTGTGACGGCCGCATCGGCGCGCTCGCCGCGCGGCTGCACGCCGTGCACGCTGGTGTGGCGCATGTGGCGCGGCGCGGCGCGGCGCGGACGCGGACACTCAGGCGCACCAATGCACCAATCCCGGCGAGGCGCTGACGCATTGGCACTGGGACAAACTACATGCCGCGTGTCGCGCCTGCGGGCAGGCGTTTTTCGTGAGCGAGGTCAGGTGCCAGCTTTTCGGCTGTCTGGTCTGACCCATCTGGCTCGAGTGAGAGTAAGCACATGTGTGCGAGAGGTCCAAGCGCAAGTGAGAGTGCGCACATGTGTGCTAAAGGTTCAAGACTGTTAAGTTTCTAGACGTCGCACGGCAGCTTGTATGTGCGCTCTGCACAACATGGACCCCGTTATGCTGCCGTGTGGCCAGGCCGATATTGTCTTGTGACGTGCAAGTGCCGTGCAACAATGGCAAACCTGGCGCATATTTCACATGTGTAGCGCACGCCCACCTGCACACCCCGTCCGAGTGCACTGCACTACGCCTTGTGTACAAAGCCGGCTGGCTAGCGGGCTCGCAGCGGCGGCCGTGGCGGCGGGCCCACACAGGCCAGGTTCCAGACGTAGAACAGCACCATGGCGCCGCTCAGCAGCGACACCGCGCCCGCCGGCATGAAGCGCGCCGTGGCCTGCCACCGCCGGTACATGACAGCCGTCAGCGCGGCCGCGACCGCCAGCGAGGCGACCGTCGCGGGGCGGCACAGCGCGCCCTGGTGGTATCGCGCCAGGCTGGCCTGGCCGCAGCCCGCCAGCAGCACCTGCAGGCGGCCCCGGGACGTGAGCACGGGGTGGCCGTGCAGGCTGAGCGAGGGTGCTGGGCGGGCAGGCAAGGCCGCAGGCCCCGCGCAGCACCTGCCAGGCGCTCGCGGCACAGTCGCGCGCAGCACGCATACTCATGTTTACTTACTGATGACTGCTTATAACAAAAGGAGTACCGACACTGCAAGGACGGAGGCGCATCCTCCACATCCCACAGCTGGCCGTTGCTAGTATAGTACTCATCCGCACTCCTGTCCTCACGCCTCCGACATCCAGGCACCACAGGATGCCAGGCACACTCAGCACCATTCAAGTTTCACAGAGCCTGGGCCCCTCGCAGGCAAAGTCGCCCTGACTTGCAGGGAGCTCACCGCCGAGCCCAGGCCTCCTAGCAGCGACGGCAGGCTGCCCTTCGTGGCAAAGCCGGCCACGCCGCCAAGCGCGAGCAGCATCGCGTACGGGAGAGTGAGGCAGAAGTCATACATCTTTGTGCGCTGCCAGGGCCCTCTCTGCGGGACCACAGCTGTGCCGCCAGACTCAAGCGTCAGGCGCAGAGCCTGCGCATTAGTCACTGCGTCAGTAGGCACAGGCCTTGGTGTATTGCGCCAGGTGGTGGAGTGATGCCTATATAGAGGCAGCTTGCATATCCATGTGACAACAGGGTGCGTGAGAACCTGGTCGCAGTGCTACGCCGAGCTAATGACAAGGCGCGTGCAGATTGAAAGGTATGCAGTCGGCTACTTCCCGGTTGCACAACGCATTCAGCAGAGGCAACTTAGTAGCAGAGGCGCCTGAGCAGCTGAGCAGATGTGCAAGCGACGCTGTAGATGAGGGTCAATGCCCTAAATTATGTAATGCAGCTGCCGCTGCAGGGAAAGTGGCCATGCACATGCTCGTCGCCGCATCCAGCCACAGGCAGTGTTTTGGTCACTATCTGCGTCATCATGCCAGGCAAGCAGGTTATGGCGAGCCGCACGAGCCTGGGAGCAGCGGCCCTAGGCGTGCTAGCGCTGTGCTGCGCGCAGCTGGCCCATGGCAACCAAGCGTCCTTCACAACAAACTTTGGTGTGCCACGCCAGCAGAAAGTGTCTGCGCTGTCCCGCCAACTGTATCAGTGTTGAGGCGGCAGCAGACAGGTCGAGAGCAGTGCCAATGCTTGCATACCCCAGGCTCTATCGTTGACAGCCTTCCGGGTTTGTGTTCACAGGCGAACCGGTCTACAGCACCAACTACTCACTGACGGTCGGCAAGCGCGGTGCGGTCCCGGAGTGGCGATTTTATCTGAGTCAATGGTCGGCCTCCTTTTTGCCGACCAATGCTTGCGCGCCGCTCCTCAGAAACTTGATGGCGGTGTGAAAGGCGGATACTGACCGTAGCAGTACACACGGCACACTCTGAGCGGACGCTCCTGCACCGTCATTGCAGCACTGTCTGTGCTAATGCAGTCGTACCTTCACCTTTCTAACATTCCGCTCGGCTTTCTGCAGGCCCAGTCCTCCTGGAGGACTACTACACACAGGAGAAGCTGGCGACAGTCAACAGGGAGAAAATACCAGAGAGGGTGGTGCACGCGCGCGGCGCAGCGGCAATGGGCTATTTCAAAGTGCGCAGCAGAAACAGGCACTTGGAACTTGTTGAGAGCAGCGGGGCTCGGTATATGTGCAGAGCAGTACTCACGCGTCCAGTGCCTGTCCAGCACGGGGCATAAGTAGAGTGCAAGGGGCTTTATGATGGGGCCTCCATGATGAGGGCCATCTTATATTGCTTGCCCAGCACCATGACGAAGATCATCTTGCTGCCAGGGGAGACCGCCGTGCCACAGCACAGCGCATGGAACCGAAGTCTATTTGTGGCCTACCTGCCCGCGTCACCGGCCTAACTCCTGTCCTGGCGCGCACCCGCGCCCGGCGCAGGTGACCAACGACATCACCGCATACTCAAGTGCTGACATCTTCTCGGCCGTGGGGAAGACCACGCCGGTCACCGCGCGCTTCTCCATCGTCACCGCGCAGCGCGGCGCGCCCGAGTGGACGCGCGACCCGCGCGGCTTCGCCGTCAAGTTCTACACGCAGGAGGGCAACTGGGACCTCGTGGGCAACAACTTCCCGGCACGGCCCCTACTAACCCCTCCTGACCGGCATGTCCATGGTCCGACAGGGCCAGGGTAAGGTTCGCCGGCGGTGCCTCCTCTCCCTCAGCCTCTGCATGAAGTGGGACTCCGGCGCCCTGGGCGACCAGCAGCACTTTCGGGTGCCCTTTTGTTGCCTGCGTTCCTGCGGAGTGTGCGCACCTGTCTACGGTGCACCATGCTGGAGGTCATGCAGCAGCGGGACACTCGCGGCGTTGCCTGCTTCACCCTGGCATGCTTCACGATCACTCTGCCTTGCATGCCCGACGTCACCTGCTCCCTTGTGGGTACGGGATGAGTGCTTGCTTGCTTGCTCGACGACCCCGTTGCCTGGGCAGCCCTGGCTGGCTGAAACAGGCTCACAACCCTAACACGCCTGGGTGGGCCGAAGGGCGCGCGCACCCAGAGTCTTTCCTCTCCTCTCCACCGGCCCAACACGCGCGTGTTCGGGTACCTTCTCACCGGTCCAACAGATGCGCGTCTGGCTGTCCGGCGAGTCCACCTGGGTTTCTCACGTCAGAGCGCAAGACGTGCATGCATGTCATGCCTGCATGCCCGCACCCACCCGCGACGTGGGCAGGGCTGCCGTCGAGGGTGCGCGCCACAGCAGCGGCGTCCTGCCACTGTGCTGCATCCACAGCGCGGCGGCTGACAACAACCCGGGCTGCAAGCGACGCGCGCCCGACCTGAAGCTCGGGCCCTTATGTTTCGAGCGCGCGCGCGCGCCGGGCGGCAGGTCTTCTTCGTGCGGGACGGCAACCAGTTCGGCGACCTGGTGCACGCGGTCAAGCTGAACCCGGTCAACGGCCTGAACGACGCCTGGCGCGTCGCAGACTTCTTCTCCTGGCACCCGGAGGCCATGCACGTGCTCACGTACCAGTTTGATGATGTCGGCATCCCCAAGGTGCCGCCCGCCTCCGCCGCCCGGCCCGTGCATGGCGTCCCTTCTGTGCCGTGCTCCAGCGCATGCAAAGGATGTAAACGTGCGTGCGTGATAGCATATATCCATTCAAGGACTTAAAAAACGTATATATGTATATATATTTCCGCTCTGAGCTGTGAAGATAACAGTACGCGGCTGCGAGGTGCTGCCTCAGGCTCCTAAAAAGCATGCGCGTGGGCTGCCGCGTGCAGGACTACCGGCACATGAACGGCAGCAGCGTGCACACGTACACGCTGGTCAACGCCTCCAACGCGGCCACCTTTGTCAAGTTCCACTGGGTGCCCACCGTGGGTGCGCGGCCCCTGGGCCTGTTTGTAACAGGTATACGATTGGGTTGTTTATATCGGCCGCCGCTCTGAGCGCGCCTGGTGCCCGCCCTCCTGCCGCCCGCTGGCAGCGCCCGTGACCGCTGCACTGGCTGCTGCGCGCGTGCGTCCGGCAGACAAGATGATGGCACAGTGCGTGCCCCGGCTGCCGCGCACAGCAGCGCACAGCTGAAAAGCAGTGCACGATCTTCGCATACGATCGGACACGTGTACATAGATGCTGCACCATGGACCTGAAGGGTGCAGAGGTTGCGCCGCGTAGGCGTGGAGAGTCTGCTGGAGAGCGACATCCCCGCGCTCGCAGCCGCGTCCCCTGACGGCAGCTTTGCAACCGCCGACCTCTACAACTCGATTGAGAGCGGCACCTACCCCGAGTGGCAGCTGTGGATGCAGACGATGGCGCCCGCGGTCGCGGACACGCTCGACTTCGACCCGCTCGACGCCACCAAGGCGCGGCCCCGCCCCTGTGGCCTGCCTTGCGGGCCTGCCTCGCGAGCATGTCCGCGCATGCCTCCGGGCTGCGCATCTGGGCCCTGCAGCGGGAGTCATACCTGCAGGCTGCGGCAGCCTGGGCCTCTGGGCTGCGCCACCGCATGTGAGGGAACACTTCGACCGACAGCGCCGAACCCTGACGAGCCGAACAGGGTCATGGTGAACGGCATGCATGCTTGCGGAAAAGCGCCACTGCAGGTACGTGCTGCGCCTGCAGTACCTGAGTTGCTGTGAGTGCGGGCGACGGCTGCGCGCAGACGTGGCCGGAGGCGCAATTTCCGCTCATGCGCGTGGGCTCCATGGTCCTGAACCAGAACCCCGAAAATTTCTTCAACGACAACGAGCAGCTGGCGTACTCTCCGGGCCACATAGTGCCAGGCACGACGGCGGCCCACGCCTCAATGCTGTGCTGCTTTCCTCTGTACGTGCTGGCATGCATGCGAAGCATCAGCGGGGGAAAAGAACCCCCCCCAAAAAAAAAACAACTGGCCCTTGTGCCTTTTCACATGCGCTGCTCACACTTGCAGCCAAGTTAGGAGCGGAAGCAGCCTGGTGCTGGAAGCGCCGCAGGTATCACGTACAGCAATGACAAGCTGCTGCAGTGGCGCGTCGTGATGTACGACGACGCGCAGCGCTACCGCATCGGCCCCAACTTTGGCATGCTGCCGATCAACCGCCCGCGCTGCCCATTCCGCAACGACCGCCAGGACGGGTGACGCAGGCCGTTCCCGCCTGGACGATGATGTTGGTCATGCCTTGTCCTCTCAGCAGACCAGGGAGAAGCTCGGGCTTGCGGCCGACGCACACGGGTCCGCCAGCGGTGGCGGGCTTGACAAATCCAAGCGCGTGCGGCGATTCTGCGGATACCTTGCATACGTCCCGGCTGCAGCATGCTCAGGCGTTGCGCAGCCTGAGTGACCCAAACGCAGCTACAGCGTCAAGCGGCGAAAGACGCTTATGGAAGCATTGGCGTTTGAAGCGATGATGCCGGGCATGTGGATCGCTGCAAGGACCGCCTGTTGCGCTCTCGCGGCTCAGCGTGCTGAGCACGCGGCTTGGTGCCAGGCGCATAGAGCAGTCGCTCACGCTGTCTGCTGTCGCGTGCGCGGCAGGGCCATGAACATTCTGCGCCAACTTGGCAGCGTGAACTACAGCCCCTCGGAGTTTGCTGAGGCGGTGCGCCCCTCTGGCGCCGCTGCCACCTGCCGCTCACAGTCCCACTACTGCCTGCATGCCACAGCCCTGTTTTAAAGCCCCGCCCTGTACCATGCATCGTGGGTGGCACACTCCAATCTTTCTATGCATTCATATGTCGTCAACTCTCAGACGTGCATAGAGGCAAAGCAAGCTGTGGCTCAGGCTTTCCAAGGCTGCTGGGTGGGAAGGTTTGCCGCAGCACATGCAGCCTTACTTGGTCAGTGCAAGGCCCGGAGTCTCTCTGCAAGCGCCTCGCAGGCGCCTGTGGACCGGCCTCCCATGGCGGGCGCGAACATTGCAGCGGCGAACGGCCAGTGCACGGAGACGCGCACCGTCATCGACAAGCAGGACGACTTCAAGCAGGCCGGGGAGCGCTACCGGTCCTGGGACGCACCGCGCCAGGCGCGCCTCATGCCTGACGAGGCGCTGGGCGACGAGGCTTTAAGCAGACCCCATGCGTGCTGACCTGCTGACACAGCCATCTTCATCACCTGTGGCCCAATGGCTGGCATGACACCCTGTGCATAGGTTTTTCAGACATGCTCCCACGCGGCAAGCTCTCTGCAGATTTGCACACTGCGAGGCGTGTGAGCCCGCAGGCGCTGTGCAGCCGCCGCCGCTTCCCAGCGCGCACCAGAGCAGGGCCAGAGCGCCATGGGCTGCTGACGGGCATGCAATCATGCCTTGGCCGGCTGCACAGACCTGCTATTGGGCTGGTGCTGCTGCGTGGCTGGAGCGCGCCCGCGTGCGGCCGCAGGGCCGGTACGTCGCGCGCGTGACTGGGCTCCTCACCGCGCCCAAGGTCAACGCCGGCATCCAGGGCCGCTGGCTGTCCTACCTGCAGCAGATGGACGGCGGCCTGGCCGCCAAGGCGCGCCGCCCGCGGCCGCGCTTGCACGCCGCTCCCCCATCCCTGGCGCACCGCGAGCGCCGTCATCAGGAGGCAGAGGATGGGGCACCGCCCTGCATGCAGACTGCACCGCCACAGCTGCACCTGCTCCTGTCAAGCCGCCTATCCCCTCTGTGTGCAGCATGGCTCGTCGCGCGCAAGGAGAGCCCACTGCTAACACATGGCACACCACGCCATACGCGGCTGCTCAGGGAGTGCTTCCCGCCAGGCATGCGCGCTCGCAGCGCGCGCGGTCCGCGCCGCCGTGGGACCTGCACGCGCACGGCCGACGGCACAGCGCGGCGCCCTGCCACGCTGTGGTTTTGACAGCTGCTCATTCCCGCCGGCCCGGCGGCGCACGCGCGCAGCCAGATGGCACGCCTCAGCGGCCAGACAGATCATAAGTGACAGCCGCTCCCGCAGGTCCGTGCCGGCATCGCCGCGGCGGCGCCCGCCCCGGCCGCGGCGCCGCCCGGCGCGCTGGACAGCTCCTTCACGAGCTTCGCGGACGCGCTGGGCGCCGCGCCCGCGCCGGCCGCCGGGTCCGGCCGCATGGCGGCGCCGTCAGGGCCGGCGCCCATGGCCGCCATGGCCGCCGGGCGCCGCCTCAAGCAGTTCTGATGCATGCCCCTCCCTCTTGTGCGTGTCTCTTCCATACCTCCCTTGTGCGTATGGCTTCTCCATGTGGGCGCATTCATGCAGTCACACCATGCCTCCACACGCCGGGCCTTCACATGTGGTGATGGCAGCCACGGCAGGTCACATGTCAGCACATGCCTTCCAGAGCTCAGGCAATTTGGGTAGCGCGTCGCGCAGCACCCCCTAGAGCATCGGTTTTCACCTGATGACATTCCGCGTCTTTACACCTGCGATAACACCGCGGCATACATACATTGTCAGCAGGGCACGCTCTGGGCGGGTACGGTGCTGCCATGCGCGTGCGGATGAGTGGATGAGTGCGAGGACCTAGTGCTGTCTGGTTTTGCATTAACCCTAACCTTATTTGGATGTATTTCAGTTATGGCAGGCACGGCACAGTAGAAGCGCTGTCGCTGGCGTTAAATACATTTGTACATAAACCACGTGGTCCAAGGAGCCAGCCTAGAGCAACATGCCCTCTGCGATCGCAGAGGAGATGCACACTAAATGACAACGTTTGCACCTCGACCAGTGCATTCGCCTCTCTAAACCATATACCGCGTTGACATACGGGCATGCGCTGTTCAGACGACCGGGCCCATGCAGCCGTGCAGCCAACCGCAGGCGTGCAACGCGACAGGCCACGCGGCGGGCGGCGCCCCAAGCTGCTACACGCCCTGCTGCCCCGCCACCAGATCCAATGCGCGCTCGCCCGGCGGCCCCTTGCCGGGCGGCGCCCGCGCGCGCGCGCCCGCGCCGCGCGGCCCCAGCCCCGCGATCTCCACCACCGGCGGCAGCGCGCCCGCCCGCCCGGCGCCGTCCGCGCCCGGGCCCGCGTCATCCACCGGCGCGAGCGCCACGACCTCGCCGATGACCGCCGCGGACGCGTAGCCGAGCGCGCGCAGACGGGCTACGCAGCCGGCCGCGGCGCCCGCCGGTACGCCAGCCAGCAGCCCGCCGGCGGTCTGCGGGTCCAGCAGCAGCGGCCAGGCCGGGTGGCGCGCCGCGGCGGCCGCGTTGGCGACGGCGGCCGCGGAGCGCGCGTTGGCCGGCGCGAGCGAGCTCGCCGCGCCGGCCGCCGCGGCCGCCGCCGCGCCCGGCAGCAGCGGCACCGCGCCGAGGTCCAGCCGCACGCGCACCTGCGCGCGGCGGCCGGCGCTGACAGCACGGCCGCGCCGCGCCCCGAGCATGCCTGCCCCTCGGGGCTGCAGCCGTGCAGTGCATGAGCCGGCAGCCGAGAGCCTCCAGGCTGCGGACCAGCGTGTCAGGCCCGGGCAGAGCCGTCCTGGTGCCCCGCCAGGCACGTCAGGCGCGCAAGCGCTGTGACCGCGGACGCGCCAGCTGTGACGGGGGACCACAGCCGCTGCACGTGCCTGCACGTGCCACGGATGTGGCGGAGCCGCGCGGCGGGGGCCGCGCCTGCGAGGGCCGCGCCATCTCCACCAGGTGCCCCAGCAGCCCAAAGCCGGTGACGTCGGTGCACGCGGTCGCGCCGGCGTCCCGCAGGCACCCTGCCGCCGCCTCGCTGGACTGCTGCATGGCCGCCAGCGCGCCTGCCGCACCGGACCCGCACCCCTCTCACATGCCTGTCACGAGCGCGGGCAGGCCGCTCAACTAGCTGGCGGCGCCTGAGGCGTTGGTGCAAGTTCGCACAGGGCGGCAGGCGGCGCGCATGCGCAGCAGCGGTCGCAAGTGCCAAAGCGCCAGGCGCATGACCAGCCTCACGCCGCCGTCGCGGGCCAGCGCACAGCTGCAGACGTTCACACACGCCGGAGACATACGGCAGTGAGCGTGTCGCCCAGCACATCACCTTGCGCAGGCGCCCGCTCGACCATGAGCGGGTGGTCTAGGGCAGCGTCATAACGCCCCATGCGCACGCGCCCGCACGACCTTCACCGGTCGTGCAGGAACTGGGAGCAATGGGGCCTCGGCGATGTGACGCTTGCGCAACGCAGCGCGGCCCAGCATGTCCCGGCCCCAGGCAGGCAGCCGCAGGTGGCGCCGCGCGGGCGCGCGCCCGCCACATGGCGGCCCACGGCGGCGCCGCGCGCGTCCGCCGCCAGCAGCACGCCCGTGCCCAGCGCCTTGGTCAGCACCAGCGCCTGGCCGGGCGCCAGGCCGGCCTTGCGCAGCAGCGCCGCCTCCTCGGCCTCCCCGTACACGCTGAAGCCTGGCGCGCGCGGGTATAGGGTTGGAACCCCGGCCTGTGCACCCACAACCCTGCCAACGGGTTCACCGCACGGCAGCGCGGCCTCCTCGGCCTCCCCGTACATGCTGAAGCCTGGCGCGCGCGGCAGCAGCAGCCCATTGTGCATACAAACCCTGTCACAACCCTGCCAAGTGCTGCATAACACGCAGCAGGTGACGCAGCAGGTTGGTTATAGAAATGGGAACGCGCCCAGCGCCAGCTCGGGCCCCTCGCTGGAGTGGCCGCCGACGAGCGCGCAGCCGGCGGCGGCCAGCGCGCCGCAAGCGCCCGCCAGCAGCTGCGCGAGGTCCGCCTCCGCCACGGCCTCGGCCGCGTGCGGCACCACCGCCACCGCGAGCGCCGTGCGCGCGGCCGCGCCCATCGCGTGGCAGTCCTGGCGCCGCGCGCGCCGGGCTCAGCGGCCCGGCGGGCGGGCTGCTGCGGTCCGACGCAGCGTGACCCGCCGCCGCAGGCCCAGCGCCACTCGCAGCGAGCATGACACATCAGCTTGCCACCAGCCGACATCAGCCTCCAGCGCAAGGCCGAGCCGGCTGCCGGCGTCGGACGCGCAGGAGGCGCAGCGGCTGCGTCTCACCCCCGACGAGCGCGGTGGACGTGTGGTGCTAACCCTATGCCCAACACCAGCGCACCCCGAGCGCGTGGTTGGCCGCGATGGCGCCAAACACGTACGGGTCCTCGACGAACGCGGGGAAGAAGTCGACGGTCTGCACGCCAACGTGCCCCGGCGGCGGCCCGCGCACGACCGCCGCGTCGTCGCGCGCGTCCAGGCCTGCCAGCACGCCGGCCCGCGGCGGCTGCGCCGGCAGGCGCGCCAGCGCGCGCGACAGCACGCTCGCGCCCACCTGCGCACGGCAAACGCCATTGTGTTCATCTCCCGCCTTTCCTTAAACGGAAGCAGGCAGGCTTTTGCGGGCTTCACACATGAAAGTCGTCCACTCACTGGCGCTTCTAGGCGCCATAAGAAGACTAGGCGCACGGCCAGCAGTCCTGAGCACAGCCGCCGGTCTGGCGCGCACACGCGCGCACGCCGGCACGCCCGGCAGCGGCGCGCTGGCGGCGGGCGCGCCGGCATGGTAAACGACGGCGCGCCCATGCCCAGACGCAGAGCACGCTCATGAGGCGGTTGGTTGGCGGGTGACGTGACAAGGAGCGGACAGGAGCGCCGCCTGCCGCCGGCCGCACCTTCGCGCCGCAGCCGCCGCAGCGCATGCGGTCCGCCGCCAGCGCGGCGCGCGCGTCGGGTTCCAGCGCCGCCGCGACCTCGGCCGCCGCGCGGGCGGCGCCGCGGGCGCCCGGGCCGCGCGCGCCCGCTGCGGCCATGCCCATTGGCGGCAGGCCGGCGCCGTAGCCGTCCATCCAGGCGCGGTCGATGCGGTCCTTGAGCCGCCACAGCCAGGCGCCCTGCACCGCGCCGGCGAGCGCTCGGGCCGGCGTGTGCAACACCCGCCTCGAGCCCGTGCCCGGGCGGCGGCGACCCCCGCGCGCGAGTTTGCACAAGTGCGGCGCCCTGCACGGCATGGCTAGCAAGGCACATTGCATCAGGCGCTGGCGCACGACCGTCAACCCGGCCACGCTGGTGCCATAGCAAACGTAATTTATCACGAGCCGCAAGGCGAGCCGGGAGGCACCTCAAGGCAGAAGGGCCCCTTGGTGGCCACCGCGTAGCGGTCGCCCGTGGAGATGAGGCTGAGGTAGGTGCGCTGCGGGCTGAAGCGCTGCAGCGGCCTCCCGCGCAGCAGCCTGCGCGCACCGGCATGCATGCCCCCGTCGGCGTGCATAGCCGAGAGCTAGACGCATCGTCCTGCACCATTTTCACATCACGGCGCACGCTGCCACGCGTCCAGGCAAATCGGACATGCGAGCAGCAGTCGTGGTAGGTCAGCCATACTTCAGCTGAACACACGTGAGGTACATCCGGCCTGGCTACCCGCAGCAGGGCTGCGCGCCTGCGTAAGTTGGCGGCCAGCACGGGGCCCTGCCGCACGGCAAACACGCCCGCCTTCGGCCGCGGGTCGGTCAGCGAGGCCGCCACGTCGCCAACGGCAAACACGTTGCCCGGCCCGCCCGCCGAGCGCAGGTCGGCGCCCACAAACGCGAACCCGGACGCATCTGCGTTCGCGCCAGCGCAGACGCGTTTGCCGGGTGCATCTCGCTGGAGCGCCGCACACGGCCAGGCGAGCGGAGCCGCATGCAACCCCCAAAAGAGACCACCCTCAGACAGCTGCTGAGGCCACATAGCCTGCGACCTGAAGACGCGCTCGGTGACGCCCCGCAGAGGAGCCTGCGCATGGTCTGCCGGCGAAGTGCGGTCGTTTGCGCAAGCCCGCAAACGGGGCGCCCCGGGTATGTGCAAGCGGCCGCACCACACCACCTGCTCCCGCCCCTGTCGTTTGCTGCATCCCCTCGCGCGCGGGGCTGCCGCACCCAGCGGCAGGCCCGTGTCGCGCAGCCAGGCCGGCGCGGCCGCCTGCGTGCACCACAGGCACTCGTCGAAAGCGCGCACGGCGCCGCTGGCCAGCTCCAGCGCGCCCGCGCGCACCGCCGCCACCGCCGTGCGCTCGTGCAGCTCCACGCCGCGCTCCTGCGCGCGCGCTTCCTGGCTTGTCGAGGCATGCCAAGCCGCCCGGCCGTGCGCACCCGACTCATGGCCAGGCACCCCAAGCACTCCACCAGTGCCCGCAAGGTGTAGAAGCCAGCCAAGAAATGGCACAACAACGTCGGGCCTTTGCTGGTTGAAGTCCGCTTTTGAAGGCGGGAAGGCTTGGGCTGCGAGCAAAGGGGCCCCGTGCCGCATCCGCGCCGCATCAGGGTCACACAGGAGCCCTCAGCCCTCAGCTCGCAGCGCGACTGCGGCCAGGGCATGCAGGGCGTAGCCCAGGGCAGCACGGCGCGCACATGCCTGCAGCAGGCGCAGGAACTTGCGGCGCGCAGCCGGCGCATGCGACGTCAGGATGCGGCCCTTGCAGTACAGCCTGCGCGCCGCGCGGCGCGGCCCCGAGCTGGGCCGAGTTTTTTGCGCGCAGGGCGGCTTCACAAAGGCAGCGCGAGAGCATTGGCGCCGTCTGCATCGGCCTCGCCATGCAGCAGCTTTAGCGGCCAGCAGGCAGCCCACGCATGCGGGCCACGGGGAGCGCCGGAGGCGGGCAGGGCGCACGCGACGGCGGCGCGGCGGGCGGCAGGGACGCCCGCCGCGCGCGCCTCCGCGTCCAGGCGGTGCCGGACGGCCAGCGCCAGCTCCACGCCGCCCGCGCCGCCGCCGACTACCACCACCTGACGCGGCCCGCCCGCGCCTGTTTAGGCCGCCAGCGCATGAGCAGCACACCTGCCGCTGCCATCTGCGGAGCGCTGCTGCCGCGGCTGCATGCGGCGGCGGCACAGGCGCCTGCCCGGCGTGCACGCAGGCGGCGCGCGGCAGTACCGCACACACACCATGGCACTGTCCGTGCACGGAGAGCCACATGGCAAGGTCAGCCCCTCGACCAGCCTCCGAGCTCTGCTGCGCCCTGCTGTCGCGCTGCAGGCGGCGCCGCCCCGATCTGCTCTGCCGCTCCCAAGCAACTTGGCGATGACATACGCGCACGTGTCGCCCCTCACAGGAGCTGCCATGCTAACACGCATGCGGCGCCGCAGCAGCACTGCAGGTCTTTGTGCATAGCGCAAGAGCACCAGACAAAGGCAGGTCCTCGCGCATCATGCGGGCGCCGGGGCGCACGGTGAGGCCGCTGTCCACGTTAGCGAGGCGCTTGAGCAGGCCGCGAAAGCGCTCCACAAAGCTGCGGCCCAAGACAAGCACCTGATCAGCAGCGGGACATAGGCGCTGCCCCTGGTGCACACTTCCTGCCCTCATCCCGCAGCCAGCGGCAGCAGGGCATGCCGGGTGCCGCGCGCCGCGTCTGCCGTGCGACGCCCACAACGCGCCGTGTTGCAGTTGCGCGCGGCCTGCTGCCCTCACTCAACAACCACACACTCCAGCTGCCCGCCTCGCAACTGGAGCCGCCCCTCAGCCCTCAGATCATCATAATCTGCGGGCAGCCGGAGCAGCGCCAGGCAGCCAGCAGGCACTGCGACAGCACCAGCGCCGCCGGGCGCGCACGTTGACACGGGCTTGACGGGCGTCGCGTGCTCCAGCGCGCCCGGCACGCCCTGCCCCGACGGCGTGATGCCCACGTCCAGCGACAGCGCGTCGTAGCCCAGCGCCGGCCGCCCCTCCAGCAGCACCTCGCCGGCCTGTCACGCGCGAGCCCCCCCCCCGCATATCAGCCCCCGCGCACAAGTGGCTGTTGCTCGAGCAGCACCTCGCCGGCCGGCCGCCCCGCGCGCCGCCCGCATACCAGCCCCCGCGCACGGCTGGCTGTCACGGAGCTTGGCGCAAGATCTATTCACCTCACTACTGCATGTCCCCTCAAAAAGCGTACACGCGTCTGGTCAGGTTGCGCAGCACTGCGGATGAGCCGGGCACACGCGCGGTGCTGAGCGCGCCCACTGAGCCCCGGCACACCCTACACTGGCAGCCTACACGCCAAAGCCCGCTGCATAAGGACACCGCAGCGGGGGCGGCGCCGCCAGAGTCAGAGCCTGCCGGACGCTACGCATGTCATCAGTCCCTACGCGGTGCTCACAAGGTGCCCTAGTGCACTGCTCGCCCCTTCAGAACAGGCGCAGCTCAGCCGCAGACGCCATCCATGCCAGTATTGCGCATCGCCGGCCGCCAAGGTGAGCCAAACAGGGGTGAGGCCCACCAGCACCCGCATGATAACGCCACGCCGGCTTCACAGGGCACCGGCAGCACAGACCTCCAAGCTGAGGCCAGCTGCAGGCGCGCGCACAAAGGCGCGGGCGCGCCGGACCCCAGTGACCCTGTCTGCAGGCTCTACTCAGCAGCCCACCCACCTTCAGGTTGAGGCCGACCGCGGGCGCAAGCACCAGGCGCGCGCGCGCAAAGCGCGCGAGCCGCCCCAGGTCCACGTGGCAGTCATCGAAGCCGTACCAGCCGGCCACATAGCCGGGCAGCATCCCGCTGCGCGGAGCGCGCTCAGAGTATTACGTGACGCACGCTGGGGCCGGGTGGCTGACCAGAGACGCCAAGCAGCACTCCGGAGGTCTGGAAACTGAGGCCGGTCAGGCGCGGGCCTCCGCAGTGAGCTGTTCTGTGGGCCACTGCGTGCGCCGCAGGAGTGTGGACTGCTGGCCGGCTCTGCCAGGCTCCACGTAGGCGAAGACGGGCTTCTGGGCGTGCCTGTAGGCTGTGTGGGCGCTCGGCGTGACAAGCGTGAGGCGCACGCCCGGCAGGGGCTGCATGCCAAAGCTGCGCAGCACTGCAACGTGCGCGTGCCCTCCGCCGACCAGCACGATATCCTGTGCACGCCCGGGGGTCAGGCGCGGCAAGCATGGTGAAAGCGCCACATATGCACTACCACCGATGCAGCCCACTATGCAAATACCTGCACAATTCGCTAATGTCGCTGGTCAGTACAGGGAGCAGCAGTCCAGGCCTACACGCTTGAAAGTCTATTTAAGCAGCATGTCCCAGTGTTTCGCGTGCCTTAATGATGGGCGCTTGCATCTTGCGTGCTGCCTCCCGTCTACAGCAACAACGCTGGAAACGGCACGCAGCGACTTCCAACGGTCGTGCACATATCAGACGTGCGTATTTATAGCTGAGTTTTCTCCCTGTGGTTACCCGGTAGTTCGTTATTGGGCCCAAATGGACACAGCATGACGCCGTGAGGGTCTTGGGTTTCTACTCAGCCCAGAGGAGGCTTGGCGTCCCCCAGGAAAAGCCGCGCCCCGGCTGCTGCGGGGAGGCAGCACGCTGACAGAGCGCATCAAGGGGTGGCTGACGCGCAGGAGCTGGGCGCCGGTGCGCCGCGGCGGCTCAGCGCTGCTGCCCCCCTCGCCTGTGTATGCCGCCTGTCCCCACCCGGCTCCCACGCGGCTGACGGGGGGTGGGCGTGAGGCGGCGCGCAGCGATGCATCGCCTCATTCTCCTGGGCGCGTGCATGGTCGCCCTCCTTGCCGGCCAGGACGGCGCGGCAGGGAATCAGGCGCACCAGGCGCGCCCCGCAGGCGGCCGCAGCAGCCCACCGGCCGGGCGTACTACACGGGGGGATGGGCCAGTGACAATATCCGCGGTCGCGCCTGCGCAGCGCTGCGAGGGGCGGCCACTTGCGCGTCTGGCTGCAGCTCAGTGCCCGCCCACCTTGTAGCAGGGTGGGGTGGCCGCCGCAGCGCAGCATTGTGAGCTGCAGGATAAGGGCGTGCCGCCGCAGCGCCGTCGCCACGGGCCCGCGGCTGCGCCCGCTCGCCCGCACTTCTCGTGTTGCCGTGTTGCGGCATTGAGCAAGTCTGCTTAGACATGGGCAGGCAAGACGGCGCACGACGCAGCAGCGTGAGCCGCTGGCCACCGCCGCATGCCTGCAGACGGCTGGGACGTGTGCAGGGGGGAGGCCGCCGGGGCAGGGGCGCACCATCCTGTCAGAGCACTGCGCAAGGCGGCACCCGGTCGCAGTGGGCATAGCTGCTGCGCAGTGTGGCAGCGCTGAGCGGGCCGGGGTGAGCCCGCTCCGGCGGACCGCTGAGCAAGGGCCAGGGGTTGAAACCAAGCGGGCGACAGAGCGCTGAGCAGGCTGTGCCATGCGCAGGCTGCGCAGCCCCCCGCCGGCAGCGCCGGCCGCGCTGCCGCCTGCTGTCCGAACGCTGGCGCGGGCGCTCCGCTGAACGGCTCCAGCGGCGGCCTCGGGGGCCTGGCGGCGGCGGCCGCGGCCTGGGCGCGCGCATGGGCCGCGCCGGGCGCGGCGGTGGGCGCGCCCCGGGACGCTGGACGGTGTCAGGGCGCCGCCGCCTGGGACGGCGGCGGCGGCTGCGGCGGGGACGCGGGCGCGGGCGCCGCGTGCCTGGACGCCCGCGGCCCGGAGTCGCTTGTAGAGAAGGGGCCAGCGGCGGCGGCGCGGCGGTGGGGCGCCGCGCTTGGCCTGGGCGCGCTGGGCGCGTCCAGCATCGCGCTGTGGCTCTCGGCGCTGCTGGTGCGCCCGCCAGGGCTCGGGCTGTGCCTAGGCCACGCTGACGAGCTTGCGCTGTCAGCGTGTTGACTGCTTGTCTAGCGTCGTGCCGCCGTTCCTGGCAGCGCTGCGACACCGTGCTGAGGCTCACTTGCGGGGTGCCTGCGTGTCCGAGACGGCGCGTTCGACACCGTGCTGTGGCCTGTCAGCTGCTAGTGCGGGTGCTGGGGCATGCGCTGTGCTTGCAAGCAGCACCGCGACTGCTTTTTACAGCCACAAGGATGCGTGGCGCGCTCCGCCTTCAAGCAGTGGTGTGTTTGGTGTGGCGAGGCATGACGACGTGCGCACGCGCTGCACCGTCATGGAAGGGGTCAGGGGCCTGTTGCCACGCACTGCACAGGTGGGGAGCTGAGACGGCGTGTGCAAGCGGGGGTGTATTTGCGGGGCGCAGGTGCCCCGGGGCGTGTCGCGCTGGCTGGCCGCAAAGCTGCGCCTGAGCTGTGAGTTCCTGCAGCAGTACCGCCGCCGGCGCGCGGCCGCGAGCGCGCTGCGCGGCGCCCTCGCATCGGGTGCGCCCCGGCAAAGGCCCCCACCTTGCGGGTCCGCCGTGCCATGCAGGCATCGGAGGAGCTCCATGTGCGCGCATAGTACGCTGTAGTGAAGGCGGCTGTGATGACTGGTGTCGTCTGCCCTCCTCACTCGACCCTGGGCGCTGGGTATGGCCGCAGCGGCTGACCACTGCAGCCGGGCAGCGAGGCGGCCCTGAGCTGCGCTGGCCTGCACTGAAGGTGTCTCTGTCGTCCCTCCAGGCGCCGCCGAGGCGCTGGCGGCGGCGCTGGAGGCGGCGGCGGCGGCCGGCGTGGCGCCCGGCGCGCTGCGCGCCGCCACGCTCGCGCTGCGCGAGCGCCGCCGGCGCGCCAACCTGGAGGCGCGGCGCGCCGCCAAGTCCGGCAAGGCCAAGCGGCCCAAGCCCGGGCCGGCGCGCGCCGCCAGTGGTGGCGGCGGCCGGACCGCCAGCGCCGGCGACGACGACACCGAGAGCCTGTCGTCCTGCGAGCAGGGCGGCTGCGGCGCGGACGCGGGCGGCGGCGGCGCCGGCGAGTCTGGCGACGCGCAGCCCGACGCCCTTGACCTGAGCGCCCTAGAGGCGGCTGCTGCTCTAGGCCATGCGCCCACCACGCCGCCGCCCTCGCCGCGCGCGCCGCCGAAGCGCGCGCCTCCGGCGGCCGCAAAGCGCGAGGGCGCGCTGCTGCGCGATGCGAAGGACCCCGCCGCGGTGGCATTGTGCGCGGACGGCTGCGCGCACGCGCGCTCGCAGGCGCCCGCGGCGCCGGCTGGCGCCGCGCGGACCGCGGGGCGGCAGGGCGGCGCGGCCGCGGCCGCGCCCGCCCAGCCGCCCATGTGTACAAGGGAGGCCGCGGCGGCGCGGGCGTGTGCCACCGCCCCGGACCTCGGGGAGTTTAGGCAGTCTGCGGCAAGCCGGGCGCACATGCGCGCGGCGGCCTTCTTCCACCGCAAGTCGGCGCCGGCGGCCGCGCAGCGCGGCCAGGCGGGGCACCTCGGTGTGAGCCCCAGCCCGGCGTCGGCGACCGAGGCGCGGCGCCGGCCGGCCGTGCTCGTGGTGCCGCGGCGCGGCGGCGGCGGCCGGCGCGGCGGCGGCGGCGGCGGTGGCGGGAGGGAGGACGACGCTCGGGCGGCCGGGGGCGGCGCGAGGGCGGCGCCGGCGTCGCCGCGCAGCCCGGGCGGCTGCGGGCGGCAGAGCACGTCGGCGCCCGCCACGCCCGGCAAGGCGCCCGGCGTGCGCGCGGCGGCCGTGACCTCCGGGAAACCCTACGCGCAGGTCGCGCGCGAGGCGCTCCGGCCTGCGCAGCCGCCGGCGGCCGCGCCGCCGCCGCCGCCGGCGCGCGGCTCGCCGCCGCCGTCGCCGGCGGCCGCCGCGTCGGCGGCCGCCGCCGCCGTCGTGTTCCTGTCTGCCGCGTATGGCGGCGCGCCCACGCCCGCCGGCCACGCCGCGCCCCGCGCCAGCGTGGACCTGCTGCTGCCGCACGGCCCCGGCGGCGCGCCGGGCCTGGGCGCGCCCGGCGGCCCCGCCACCGGCGGCGCGCCCGCCTCCGCGTGCTTCAGCGCCAGCCCCTTCGGCTTCCCCTCGCTGCTGCGCTCGTCGTCGGCCGACTCGCGCCGCGCGGCCGAGCTGAGCCCGTTCCCGGGCATGGCGGCCAACCGGCTGGCCACGCCGCCGGGGCCGCCCAGCCCGCGCGTGGGCGGCCCGCCAGCCCCGCTCGCCAGCCCGGGCGGCGGCCCGCCCGGCGCGCCCGGCCTCGGCCTCGGCCTGGAGAGCATCTGGAGCGCGGCGCCCGGCGGCGCGGGCGGCTGGAGCCCCATGGGCGGCGGCGGCGGCGGCGGCGGCGGCGGCGGCGGCGGCGGCGGCTGCGGCAGTAGCAGCGGCGGCGGCGGCGACGGCGGCAGTGTGTTTGGCGGCGGGCCCGGGCAGGTGATGGCACTGCCGGCCTGGGGCGGCGTGTTTGAGCGGCGCCAGGCGCCGAGCGTGCCGCGCGGCGGCAGCCGCGGCGCCCCCACGGCCAGCCCCGGCCGCCGGGCCTCCACGCTCTCGCCCGCCGCGCCCAGCTTCTCGCCGCAGATGTCGTACAGCTCGCAGTGAGGCCGTGCGCGCGCATGCGCGCGCGCGCGTGCGCGCGTGGGCTGCGGGACGTGGCGGGCCGAGGTGCGGCGCGCCCGGGGCGCGTGCGGCGCTGCGCGTGTGGCGCGGCGCCGCGCATGTGGCGCGGGGCGTGAGAGAGTGGGATAAGCTAGGGTGCGCGGCCGGGCCCGCCCTCTGCGGGGCGGGCCCTGCCGCGGGGTTAGCTACCTTGTAGCTGGTGGGTGCGTGAGCGAGCGGCGCCCCTGTCCGGGCGCCCCAGGTCTGCCCTGTTTTCTGTCTTCGTGCTGACGACCCTGCGGCCGCGGTCTGCAGCCACGCGCGCCGGGGGTCATAGACATAGGTCTGAGAGCTGCTTTTTCCGTGCCGTCATGTAATGCGGCTCCGGCATGCACAGGGGACAAAGATCACAATGGTCCTGAGATGAGGAAATTTCCGCCTGCCCTCCGAGCAGCAGGGTCTATCCTCTGACACGCACCAACTGGCTCAACTCGCTCCTGCTTTTTTTCCTGGCTAGTTACAGTTCTGTGATTAGTAGGGCCACGCTGTAGCTGCTGGCAGACAACCAAGCGCGGGTGGTGGATGCTGGCAGGTTGGCACCCGCAGGCCCCAGCCGTCAGCCGCAGCGCGCCGGCCGTGACTGCCTGCCCGGCCTGCGGCGCGCGCCATGCCACGCAGGCCGCGGCGCCTCAGGCGCTGCTCCGTACCTCGCACACACTGCGCAGCGCGAAGCGCCGCCGCAGCAGCCTGCAGGCGCGCGGCGCGGTCTGCGCGCCGCCGCAGCAGCAGCAGCCCCTGCGCGGCCTGGGGCTGCTCGGGGAGGGCTGCAGCGCGGACGATGGGGCCGTTTGGCCAGAGCGTGCCCGGCCGCAGGACGCGCTCGGCGCGCTGACGACGTCCAGCGGTGCTGGGGACCCGTTCGATGACGCCGACGAGGCGCAGGTGAGGTTTTATATCTAGCGGTGTACTTCTCTGCCGCTCGCTAAGTGAACAGGCCGCGTGCACTGGAGTGGTGCGTGCGCTCAGCGTGTCAACATGTATCAGCATCGCTGCAGCTGAGAGAGCTGCACCAACGTGGTGCTGTGGTGCGCAGCTGGAGGAGCGCCGGCGGCGGTCGCTCGCCGACGGCGCCGGCCCGAGCACCGCCTGCCACGCAGAGGCCGAGGCCGAGGGCGCGTGCGACACGGAGCTCATCTTCAAGCTGGAGCGCCAGGGCGAGGGCTGGGGCGAGGAGATCCTGCCGCGCCTCAGCGTGGAGCAACGCCCGCTCGCGCGCCTGCGCGTCCGCAACCGCTCCGCGCTGCCGGACCCCTGGGCGGTGCGCTCCTGCCCCGGCCGGCCGCCCCCGCCCGCCCTCCCGCCCTGCACCCGCGCCGTTCTCGCGCTGCCTGGTTAATGGCGCCACTGCCTGGTCGACTCGTTCCTTGCCCCAAACCACGTCGCCTGGTCACAGGAGCTGTCTCCGCATGCGAGCTAGGCGCTTGGCGCGAGTTGTGCCTACGTCCGCGTGTGTCCAGCCCTGCTCTGCGCAGCCCCGCCGCCTGGCCCTCCCGGAGCGTGCGCCGGGGGGGCCCAGGCTCGCCGCCCTGAGGGCCCCCCCGGCCGCGCACAGGCGCGCCGTCGACCACCGCCGCTCGCCGCGCCGCGCCGCGCCGCCGCGCCGCCCTGCCGCGCGCTGCCGCTCAGCGCGGAGGCTGGCGGCGGCGCTCAGTACGCGCTGTCCGCCGCGGCCTTGGCCCCAAGCTCCGAGTTCGCAGGGGCCGCTGCGCGAGGCGCAGTGGCGCAGCGCCCTGCTCCCGGGGCGCCGGCTGAGGTGGGCCTGCAGCGAGCGCAGCCGGAGCCTGCCTGGGCTGAGAAGCATCGGCAGGCACACCAGCGCCGGCTGTGCACTGGCGCCCTGGCCGTGCCGCTGACCCGGCGGCGGAGCGGTGGCGGACAACCCTTGAACAACCCTCGCGCGCGCAGGAGGGCAGCGCGGAGCTGTACCTGCGCGACGAGTGCGGCGTGCCGGGCGGCGCGGTGGACCGCGTGATGGCCGATGCGGTGTCCTGGCGCGTGACGCCGGGCGGCCGCGCGCTGATCGACCGGCGGCGGCGCTCGCGCGTGGAGCGCAACATGCGCGCCGTCGCGCACTACCTGGTGCACGCGTGCGGCCTGCCGCCGGGTGCGCCCGCGCCTAGCCCCGCGGCCGGGCCAGGTCAGGCTGCTGCCGCGGCGGCTCAGCGGGCCTGCCTGCAGCTGGGCGGCTCGCCAGGGCGACCCAGACGCGGCGTGCCAGGCTGGCGCCAGGGGGCGTGCGCGGCGCGAGCGGCGCCCAGAGCCGCGCGCGCTCCGCCTGGGTACAAGGTATGGGTGGGGCACCCTGCCCTACCCTACCACATACCCCTTGTGACCCCGCCGGCGGCGGCGCGCAGGCAGCGACGGCGTGGGCGCCGTGTTCCAGCGCGCGCCGGCGGTGATGCTGTGCAAGCCGACCACCAACGACCGCTGGGACCGGCGCGCGACCGAGCTGGCCGCGTTTGCGCACCTGCACGGCCACTGCAACGTGCCCCGGGTGCGGCCTGCGGCCGGAGGCTCGGGCAGCGGGGTCGGGAGCGGGGTCTCAGCAGGGATCCTGGAGGACACGGTCGACAGAGGCACACGCCGCAGAGGCACACGCCAGCGGCGCGCGCTGAGGGGCGCCGCGCGCGCAGGGCTGCGCCGCGATGCCGGACCTGGGCGCCTGGGTGCAGCGCCAGCGCGCCGCGCGCCTGCAGGGCAGCCTGACGCATGATCGGCTGCTCGTCCTGGAGTCGATCGGGCTGGAGTTCGGCGACGAGGCGCAGATGACGCCCGAGTGGGAGGCGCGCTTCGACCAGCTGGTGGAGTGGCGCCTGTGGCAGGCGCGGGCGCCGCCCTGACCCTACCCTCATACCTCAGGCGCCAGGGTATTTGGCCTGTGGCTGCCAGGAGGGCTGGGGCGGGCGCGGCCCCGCGGCCCTGTCCCATGGCCCACGCCCGGGGCCGTGCGGGGGCGTGCACAGAGCTGCCACCCAGCCACGTGGTCATGTAGCCCCCGCTCTGGAGGGTAGCGCCCTCCCGTAGCAGCACCCTGTTATGAAATAGGCAGGTGCGCATGCATCGGCCTTGATACGCTGTATTTGTGGACACGCGGGGCTGCCTGCGAAGGGCAGCCCCGCGGGCGCGACCGGCGCCCGTCCGGCCGCTGTCCCGCGTGGGAGTCTCGCAGCGCTGTGCGGGCATGTGCGTGCTCTGGCCGGCGCGCGCGCTCGACGAGTCTGGGCGCCACGGGGCAGGAGGGCGAGGGCGTGGAGCGGCTGAGCTGGGTGGGCTTGGGCTGGGGCGAGGCGGGCGGGGCGGCGGCGCGCGAGGTGGCGCTCTGGGTCGCGCTGCAGCGTGAGTTCCACCGCCGCGGCGTGCTGCCCAGCGCGGCCGTGCGGCGCCTGTCGCTGCTGGGCCTGCAGTGGGAGCCGCAGGCGCGGGCCCTGCCCCGCGCGGTCTGCCACGCCCCGGCGAGGCCGCTTGCAGGCGAGCTGCTGGCTGCCCTGGCGGCGCCGCAGCGGGGGTCTCAACCCTGCTTGTCGTGCCGGTCGGCCGCTGACGCTGCGCGGCGGGCCACATGGCACGCAGAGCCCCGCAGCCTCCTTGCTGTGCTTACCCGTTCCCCCTCACCGCGCTGCGGCGACCAGGGCGGCGCTGCTGCAAGCGGCGCTGCTTGCAGCACCCTCGACCTTGAGCGCGCTGAGCCCCATACCCTATACCCTTGTGCCTTGCTGCAGGACGGGGAGGCCTGGCAGCGGGCGTGGATGGCGCAGCTGGGCCGCGTGGCGTACCTGGTGGAGCGCTACAAGCGCGTCAATGCGGCCGCCGCCAGCGCGGAGGCGCAGGTGCCGCGGCCCGGACGCGCTGCCCCAGCCCGCTGGCTCGGCAGCCAGTGCGGGGCCTGCGTCCGCGCACTCCCTTCACACCTGGCACCCGAGCCGTCCTGCCTCGCGGCCGTTCACCTGTCGTGCCCCCAGCGCGAGCTCAGCGTGGGTGCCAGGGTGCAGCTCGCTCGGCACCGTGCGCTGCCATAGGCGCGCAGACCCTGGTAAGGGTTTCAAAACCTGTGCAAGAGGGGGCGCGTCCGGCGGCAGGGCCTGCGGCGGCAGCTGGCGCAGCAGACGTCGCTGCCAGCCGGGCTCGCGGACGCCGGCCGGGCGCCGCCCGCGCAGCCTCTGACAGACCCGCTGGCGGCGCCGGACGGCGCGGGCGGCGGCGCGGAGCGCCTCGCGCGCAGTGCGGCCGTCGGCGGCGCGAGGGACGGCGACCCCGGCTCGCTGTCGGGCCAGGGCAGGCTGCAGCAGGTGCGGCCCGCGCGTGCAGGCACAGCGCGGGCATGTGCATGGCTGTCCGTGTACGCAGCTGCCAGTGCAGCGCTGCCCGAAAGGAGTCACGGGGAGATGCGGAGGCGGGCCGGCCGCGGCCTGGCGGGCCTGGCGCTGCTGTTGCTCGACGAGATCCTGCGCGGCGCTCGTCGCAGAGCGGGCGCCAGCCAGCGCAGGCGCATCGGCCGCACCCGGCGCCTGCGGCCTGCATGCTGTTGGCCCCTGAGGGTTTACGACCCTGGCGCCCGACGCGGCGCGCGCCGCGGCAGGAGGTCGCGGAGCGCCGCGCGGCGCTGGCGGTCGCCAAGCTGGAGGCGGGCCTCTTCGCCTGGCTGGCGCGGCAGCGGCGCGCGTGGCGCCGCGGCCGCCTCGGCCACGAGCAGGCGCGCCCGGCGCGGCCGCCGCGCGGCCCGCGGCCCCCTGTGCAGCCCGCCCGCTGTCGGGCGGGCGCTCGAACCCCCGAGTCCAGCCCGTGTCGCCCCACATGCGCAGCATCCCTGTGCGCTGGCCGGCCGGCCGCGCCTTGTCGTGCAGGGCTGCTGCAGGTCTGCAGGTGCCCGCTGGGCGTGCGCGCCCCCTCCTCGCCCCTGCAGTGGCCCCGCTCCCCTGCATGAGGGCGCCCCTGCGCAGTGGGCATGCAGTCGGCACGTGCACCCCAGATTGCCGCTAATTCATCTCGGCTGCACCTGTGAGCTTGGGCGTTCGAAACAGCATGGACTGATGAGGACGTGCGCGCCCGGCGGCGCGCAGACGCTGCTGCTGACGCTGGCGGGCGTCGACATGGACTGCTATACGCCGTCCGCCTGGCGCGCGATGGCGCACGAGGCGGCCGCCTACCTCAACGGCTCCCAGCTGCTACAGGTATCTGCGGTCCTGGCATGCCTACCAGTCCCAGCGGCACCCTCTTCACGAAGCTAAGCGCTACCGGCAGGTCCCTGGCGCATGTTGCGGAGACCGGCAGCCCGGCCGCTCAGCGCCCTGCCCGGCGCGCTGCGGCATGCCGCTGCCGTCTTGCTGCCCTTAGCCGAGCAGGCGCGCCGACCCGTCGCGCAGCCGAGCTGGGCGCCGCGGCCGCGCAGGCGCCCACGGACGCGTCGCTGGCGGCGCTGCCGGGCGACGCGGCGGCCTTCCGCGCCGCGCTCGCCGAGCTGGCCGACCGAGCGCACGGCGAGCCCGGCGCGGCGGGCGAGCCCGCGCGCCCCCGCGGCGCCACGGCCGCGGCGCTGGTGGGCGCATCAGCGGGGCGGCCTGGCGGCGCCGGCGTGCGGCCCGGCGCTGCAGGCCTGGGCGGCGGTCAGCGCGTGGCTGTGCAGCTGGGGCGCGCCGGCGGCGGCGGCGGCGGCCTGCTGAGGCTGGACGCGGTGCATGCGCTCCAGGTGACGCACGCGCCCGCGCTCTTAAGGGAGCGTGCGCTGCAGGGCCTTGGTCTGAAAGGGTCAGGGGCCTGTCCGGGTCGCAATCACGAGCACAGAGGGAATGATGCTCGAGTGAGCCGGGGCAGGTTGATTTGGTAGGCTGTGAAGCGAACGGTGCTAGCTCGGCTCAGAAGCTCGGCTGACTTGCTTCAGCTGAGTTGCTTCACCCCCCCAGTCTGTAGCAATTGTTGCACTTGAACCAGGACGCAGGGACATTGCACTGCCGAGCGCCTTCTTGCTCGGCCGCATTCCTGCCAGCGCCTCGGGCTGAGCGGCCTCCGCACGCGCGCGCGCCAGGGCACGGCGAGCAGCACGCCCGCGTGGCCGTGCGGCGCGCCCGTGCTCGGGCCGGCCGCGCTGCCGCGCGGGTGGCGCGCGCGCGCGCCGCCCGGGCGCGCGCCGCCCGGGCGCGCGCCGGGCCGGCGCGCGGCGGTGGCGCGCTGGGTGGAGACGCAGCGCGCGCTCTGGGCCGAGCGCCGCCTGACCCCGCCGCAGCTGCGCTACCTGGCGCTGCTGGGTGCGCGCCCGGCGCCGGCTGCGACGGCTGTTTCGGCTGTGAGCGCACCCGCCGCGGCGCGCGAGCATGGGGTCACGGATCGGGGGGCGCGCAGGCGTGACGTGGGCGCTGAGCGACGAGGTGGTGGCCATGGGCGACCGCGCGTGGGCGGCGCGCGCGCAGCAGCTGGCCGCGCTGGCCGGCGGCGGCGGCGGCGGCGGCGCGCGCGTGCCGCGCGGCGGCGGCCACGGGCCGCTCCGCGACTGGCTGGAGCACCAGAAGGGCCTGCTCGCGCTCGGTGCGCGCGGCCCCCTGCTCTCCCACTCGCGCATGCCCGTGCCCATGCTACGGAAGCGGCTGCGGCCGGCCAGTGCGCTGGGAGCACGCTCGGCGCGCGCCGCCTCTGGTGTCCCGCCCCTGCTCAGGCGCCTGTCGTGGGCGTGGTGCTGCCTGTACGGGTCGGGGCCCCGCTTGTTTGACGTCTGTGCGATCTGGGGGCTGGCATGGCCGCGAGATCGGTGGCGGCGGAGGAAGGCTCGTTGCAGCGAGTGGCAGCCTGTGCGCGTGGCTGCATGTCCAGGTTTTCATGTCATGTCAGTGGCGAAGTGGAAGGGTTTGAAATAAAACACCGTGGTGGAGAGGACAGCGCCGCCCGCCCCGTCGCGCCGCGCCCCACTCAGCCCGGCCCGCGCCGCAGGCTGGCTGCCGGCCGGGCGCGCGGCCGCGCTGGCCGCGCTGCGCGTCGACTGCCGCCCCGACCGCGGCGCGGCCGAGCGCGCATGGGACGCCTTCCTAACCGAGCTGCTGGCGGTCCGGCGCGCGCGCGGCGACGCGCGCGTGCCGGCGGAGTACGGCCGCGCGCCGCGCCTGGCGGCGCTGCTGGGCGCCGCGCGTGCCGCCTGGGCCGCGGGCGGCCTGCCGCCCGGGGCCGCCGCGCAGCTGGCGGCGCTGGGCGTGGAGCCGCGCGCGGGCCGCGGCGCGCGCGGCCCGTGAGCGACCCGCCGGCCGGCCGCGCGCGGCGTGCTGCTCCGCCGGCCGGAGCCGTCGCGCGGCGGGCGGCTTCGCGCGGCCGGGCGAGGGTGCTGTCAGGGTGTAAAATAGGGTACTGCATAGGATTTTGCCTAGTGATGCATAGGCTGCTGGACACAGATGCTCTGCATGCGGGAACGGGACAAGGGTGGCGCAGGCAGCAATAGACTGGACCCGCCGCGCTGACTCCCTGCGGCAGGGAGGCCGGCCCGGCCCTTGCTGCGGGCACGTGTGGGAGCAGCGCGAGGAGCAGCAAGCGCCCCTCAAGACGGTTGTTAAAAGTGGGCACGCGCGCCGCGGCGTGTGTTTCGCCAAAATGCCCCCTCGGAGCTGTGGACTGCCCTGGATGTGTGCTCGTTCAGCAGCGTGATATTCAGAAGAGTCATGCTTGGTGTTGGGCATGCCATGGATTTGTGCCAACAGGGTGCGGACTAGCGGTGACGTGTCCCGATCCGATCGGCACTGATGATGCATGCGGCCTGGCAAAACGTCAAGGAGCGGCCTAGGGTAGCAAGTGCAAGACCTACCAAGCTCCTGCAGAGATCCGATCTGACATTGGTGTCACTGATCATCGCAGTCAGCAAGTGGGACGCCGCGGGTTGGCTTTGGGGTCATTGCGGTGCAGTGCCGCAGCCAGGCGCGGGAGAGCAGCATGGCGCTCATTGGCGCTGCGCAGAAGCAGCCCGCGGCCATCGCCTGGAGCGTGGACGGCGGCGCGGAGGGCCTGGCTGCCGTGGCAGCCGTGGCAATCGAACGGGCCCGTGGCTGGGCCGCAGCAGCCACTGCGGACGGAGTCTGCGTGCGGCAGGTTCACAGCGGCGAGCCGGTGCTCCAGGCGGGCACAGGCCCGTTTGCAGCGGTCGCCGTGCTGCCGGGCGGGGCGGTGCTGGGAGCTGGCGAGCAGGGCCTGTTCCGATTTGTCACCGATGCGGGCGCCTCGTCCAGTGGCGAGCAGCTGAGCCCCTGCCCGGCCACGGCCCTGGCGCAGCAGCCCGAGGCCGGCCGCGTCGCTGTGGCATTGGGCAGGCAAGCTCCCCTGCTCCTGCCCGGTGTCTCGCCTGTTGCACGGTACCTGGGAGAAAGTCGAGCGCGTGCAAGCCTGCCAGGGCTCGGCGCCGGTCGGCTGCCAACGGCTGGGGCTTGGGCACGCGCGCCGCGCACCCCGGCCTGCCGTCTGCCCGGTGCCTGCAAGGGGTGCGGCTGCACCATGGGGCAGTTGAGAGGTTTGCGCGCCGGCGCGCAGGCGCGTCTGCCTGCTGGGCGACGACGGCGCGCTGGCGCCCGCGCTGGAGCTGCCAGAGGACGTGGCGAGCCTGGAGTGGCTGTCGGCCAGCGCGCTGCTAGTTGTGGGCGCGGGCGGCGTGCACGTCTGGGACGCAGAGGCGGGCGGGCGGCCGCACGCGCTGCTGCAGGTCGCCGACGTGCGCTGCTTCGCGCTGACGCCGCCGCTGCTGGCCGTCGGCACGGGCGAGCCCAAGGCGCGGCCCCATGCGCGCGCGCTGCGCGGCATGCATCGGCGCGGCCTGCCGCCTGACAGCGCCGCGTCACAGCCGCGCGCAGCGCTGGGCTGGCCCCGGGTCGGCGGCGGCCGCATCCCGCGCCCGGCTGCTCGAGCAGCTGCCGCTGTGCCGAAGCTGACGCAGCGGCGCGCGCGGCCGGTGCACGTGCTGGACCTGGGCGCCCACCTGGGCCCGGGCGGGCGCTGGCGCGCGGAGGCGCCGCCGCCGGCCGCGCGCGTCGTGACGCCCGACGACAAGGAGGCGCCGGTGCGCCCGGCGCGCTTCTCCCCTCATACACATGCCGATGCAAGCGTGGCGTGCACAGCTGCAGCGCCCGCAGCACGGCGGCCGCAGGCAGGGCTGCAGACCGGCTGATCATGGGCCTGAGCTGTGCCTGCCCGCACAGCCCGCCCTGTCCAGCCGTGGCTCTGGGCCGGGCTGGAGCGCGACGCAGAGCGGCAGCCCTAGCCACGCTCGGTGCCGCGCGCGCGGCCGCGCGCCACACGCGCCCGGCACCACTCCGGTGAACCTATGCAACCCTGGCAGGTCGCGTGCCTGGCGTGGGACCGCGACGGCTGCCTGCTGGCGACCAGCAACGGCACTGAGGCCAGCGTCTGGTGCGCGCCCGCGCGCGCGCGGCCCGGTTGCCCGGCCGACGCGCGCCCCCTGTGTGCCAGCCTGCGCCCGCCTGCGCACCGCCGCGCCGCGTCGGCTGCCGCCCGCCGCCAGCTTGTCGTGCATGCGGGGCCGCCCGCCCGGCGTGCGCGGAGGCTGCCGCAGGGCACCCAGCCGTCAAAGCCGGGGCAGGGGGCCCCGACCCGGACTGAGCGCGGTTGCGCGGCGGGCAGGAACGGGCGCGCGCTGGCGGCCGGCGGCGCGCCGGCCAGCGTGGCGTGCTGCGGCCACGCGCCGCGCTCGCGCATCACCGCGCTTGCCTTCCAGCCCGACGGCGGCCTGCTGGTGCGCGCGCGCGCGCCACGTGCCGCTGTCATCAGTCAGTGAGCGCGTCATGCAGGGCCCCGATGGTCAGGGCTTGACTGCCAGAGGCCTCGCATGCCTGCTGGGCTGTTCACGTCATCGTCGCTTATGTCATCAGAGCCTACACGAGCATCTGCAGCCGACACACAACAGCCCTGCGGGGATGGGGGTTGCGCGCAGCGGCGGCCGCAGAGTGTGAAGAGGGCTTTTGCAGCAGCGGGCGGCCGCGTCTGCGCAGGCGCGGTCTGCGCAGCCTTCAGCGCGGCTGCCGCGCCCCTTTTCTCAGGGCGGCGCTGAGATCATTGGCCTGCGGCGCGCAGGCGACCGCCGGCAGCGACGGGCGCGTGCTCTTCTTCGACGGCGCGGGCTTCGGCGGCGCCGGCGGCGACAGCGTGCTGTGCCCGGCCGCCGCGCAGCAGGTCGCGCCGCCCGGCGCGCCCGTCCGCGCGCTGCGCTGGCTGCCGGGTGCGGCCCGGCGCGCGGCCGCGGAGGCGGGCTGCCTGACCGGCCCGGCGCCGGCGCGCGCGTGCCGCTGCAAGGGCGGGCGCGTGTGCGCGGCGCGGGGGTTGGTTCTGCTGGGATGCGCGGGCGCGTGTGCCCGGCCGCGGCAGTCACGCCGCTGCGCTTGCTCGTTCGCTGGCCTTGCCACCGGCTCAGCGCACTGCGTACATGAACACAGCACCCCAGGTGTGTATGCGCAGAGTTGGTGTGCGCTGCCTGCGCAGGCGGCCTGCTGCTGGTGGGCTCCGACAGAGGCACGCTGGCGGCGCTGCGCGCGCCGTCTGCCGGCGGCGGCGCCGCTGGCGCGGCGCCCGGCGGCCCCGCGGCTGCCGTGGGCGCTAAGGACGCCGCGCAGGACACGGGCCCTGGCCCGGCGCCGGCCGCCGATGCGTCGGCCGACCCCGCCGTCGAGGTCCTGGCGGCCGAGAAGGCAGCGACGCCGCGCGGCGCCGAAGGCCTGCCGGCGGCGCCGCGGCGCGCGGCGGCGCGCGAGGGCGCCGCCAACCAGCCGGCCGGCAGCGTGGGCGCGGACTCGGTGCGCCCGTATCCGCCCGCTTCCCCGTAGAAGCGCACCGCAGCCGAACCCTCTGTTGCTTGCTGGTGACGGCGCGCTGCAGGCGGCACGCCCGCCGGCCTCTGGGTGCGCGCGCACGGCTAGCTTTCCCGGCGTGGCGGCAGCGCATCAGCAGCCGCTCTTTCCGTACGTTGCAATGCATTGCACGCCTGCTGCATACAACATGACGGGCGCGCGCGGCGGTCGGGCCTCCTCGTCATGGCAGCGGACGCCTTGCCGCGGGCACATCAGGCGCCTCTTGCCTGCCCTGCCAAGCGGCGGCGCCTGCCCTGCGCAGGCTGACCGGACTCCACCGAGCGGCCGTGTGCCGGCGGGCGCGCCGGCGGGCGCGCCCCCGTCGCCCGTGCGCGCGCGCGCGCCCGCGGGCGCGCCCACGCCAGCGCCCGAGCACGCGGGCGCGCCGGCCACGGCGGAGCTCAGCCTGGCGGCGTCCGGCAGCACCGCCAGCACCGCGCTCTCCTCGCAGGCGCGCCATCCCGCCTGTGCGCGCGCGCGCGGGGCCGTCTGGCCTGTCGCACACCCTGGCAGGTTTTTTACCTCGAGCCGGCTCGGCGCAGACACGCGCAGCTGTGGGCCACGGCGGCTCACCTGCGCCGTTATGCGCGGCGTAGCCAGGCTTTCAGCCGCCGCCGCGGGTGGGCAATGCTCTGCCGCCGCATGCAGGACTCCGTGGCAAGCGCGCGCGCGCTGAGCGTGCCGCCGCCGCACGACGGCGCGCCGTACCGGCGCAACAGCGGGTGCGCCGGCGGGCCGCCGCCGCCCGGGCGCACCGGCAGCAGCTACGGCCGCAGCGGTGGCGGCGAGACGCGGTCGCGCTTCGTCAACGCGGCCATGTGCGCGGCGCTCCCCCGCGCCTCATACGTGCGGCCGGATGGGGCCTTTTGCACAGGCCGTCGCCGGGTGCCAGTGCGTGGCGCCGCTTGCTCGGGTCATGTTGTCTAGCACAGCAGCAGAGGGCACTTGGGCAATTGTCATGCGAGGCTTTTGCAGCTGCTGGCCTTGAGCGGCTCTGCCGGCCCCGGCATTGCGCGGGCGCGTCTGGGCGCTGCACGGCGTCGTGCACGGCGCTTCAGGCTCCGGCGTATTGCGGATGCTCCAGCTGCCTGCGTGCTCGCACCAAGCGCACCAAAGCTTAGTATTAGCTGGCATCAGCGCATGCAACGTCCGCCTGCCCAAGCGTGGCGCTGGCCAGGCGGGACGCGGCAGCTGGGGGAGCCCCGCCATTCACGGGCGATTGCACGGCGCATCGGTCAACGCCGTGCCTCGCTGCGCGCGCAGGTCGGCCGGCCGGCAGGCCACGCGCAGCTGGGAGTCGCCGCAGGGCGCCGCCTCGGCCGATGAGGCGCTGCGCCGCGCTGTGCGCGCGGACCCGTCCACGCAGCAGGCCTGGCGCGAGGCCAACGGCGGCCCCGGCCCCAGCCCCGCCCCGATGCACATCAGCTACGCGCCGGGCGGCTACGGCCCGGGCGGCTACGCGCCCGGCGCCGGGGTCGGGCCGGGGTTTATGGCAAACCCTTCAGGGTTTGCCAGCAGCCAGGGCGCCAGCCGCAGCGCGAGCCGCTCGTCCAGCGGCGCCGTGCACGCCGGCGGGTCGCCGAACCGGCAGGGCAGCGGCGGGCTGGCGGCCGACGCGGGCGGCCGCGCCGGCAGCGGATTTAGCGGCGGCCGCTCAGGCAGTGGCTTCAGCGGCGGCCTCCTGGGGCGCGGCTCAGGTGCGGGAGCCTGTCCCGTGCGTGCGCCTGCGGCCTGCGCTGCCTCCAGGCCTGTCAGCGCTGGCAGGCCCTGCCGTGTGCACTCTCCCTGTCGTGACATGCCCCCGCCCTGATGCCTGGCCATAACTCTACTTTGCGCTGCAGGGCTGCGCAGCGCCAGCGGGCCGCTGACGCAGGCGCTGGCGGCGGCGGCGGCGCCGGGCGGCGCGCACGCGCCGCCGCCAGCGCGGCGGTCCGACCAGAACGGCTGGCCGCTGGGCGGGGCCAACAACCCGCCGCCGCCGCCGCCGCCGCCGCCCCCGATGCCGCAGCAGCAGGTAGGCCCAGCGCCCGCGGCAATTTGTACCGGGCGCAGCACTTCTTTGGCACATACCTTTGCCCGTCACTGTGCGGGAGGAATGTGCGGGAGGAACTCACTTCGCACTACCTGATCCCAGTTGGGTCATTACTTATGGGTGCAACCCCATCCAGTCAGTAACACCCGCAGCCCACGACAGCGGTGTGCGCTGCGGGGTTTTGCACGAGCGCCACGCGCTCCGCCGCTGAGCCGCGCGCGCCGTGCGCGCAGGTCCCTTACATGGTGCCGTACGGTGGCCCGGGCTTTGTGGTGCTGCCCAACGGCGGCGGCCTGCACCCCGCGCCGCCGCCGCCGTACATGTACGGGTACCCCATGCCGGTTCCGAGCGCGCACCAGCCGGGCGTCGTCCTCGCCGGGGGCCCTGGTGCGCGCTGGGGGGCGGCCGTCGCTCTCCTGTCAATGCAGGGTGACCGGGAGGCCGCCGTGGGCTCGCCATGCATCGTCGCCGCTGCTGCCATGCACCGACAGGCGCATGGCTGCGCCTGCGGCCGGGGAGAGCCTTCCGGCTTGTGGCTGTCCTTTGATGTGCACGGAGGTACGTATCCTGCGAACCGAGGCGAGCCCGTGTGGCAGCCGCAAGGCTGGGCTCAAGCTGTGCATGGCCGACTCCGAGGCGGCGGCCCCGGCCTGGTTGCTGCAGGTCGCAAGCCGCACCGAGGGGCCACATAGGCAAGAGCGGTGCGGCCGGCGCGCAGGCCACGGCAAGGGCGGCGCGCCATTTGCGGGCCCGATGTTGTACCATGTCCCGGGGGCGCCCCCGCCCCCGGGGGCCCTGCCGGGCCCGGGCGGCGCGCCGCACGGCTGGGCGGCGCTGCCGCTGCCGGCAGGCGCGCCGTGGCTGTACCCGCACAGCGGCGTGTACGGCGGGCCGGCGCCGCCGGCGCCGCCGCCAGAGCAGGGCATGGGCCTGGGGCTGGCGCCGCGCGGCGGCCGCGGGCCCGGCGGGCACCTGGGCGGCCTGGCGGACATGAGCCGCGCGGGCTCGCTGCCCTGGCCGCCCACATCCAGCGGCGCCACGCATGGCAGCGGTGCGCGTAGGGCCCCGGCCCGCTGCTCTCCGACTCTCCCATGCCCTACTTGCACTGCACTGTGCCGCGGAGCCACCAGGTCATGTCTGATGTCGCTGCGTACAGAAGTGGGTGGCTGAACAGCACAGTTGCCTCGCGGCTGGCGTGCCTGCATGCGAGGCCCCTCCTCTGATGGTCCTAGGAAGAACAGTGCTTGGTCCTAGAGACACTAGTGAACACACTCTGTTCCTGACCTGGGCAGCCATGACGGGCGTGGGCGTCCGCATTCACGAACGCGCCATGCCGGGTCACTCGTCGTGCAGTCTCTTGACATTCTGTCTCTTGAATGTCTACATGTATTGAATGTGCGGGGGGCTTGCCGCAGGTCTGACGGGCGTTGACATCCGCGAGCACGAGCGCGCCGTGCCGGGGCACCGCTCCACGCCCAGCGACCTGGGCCGCGACGCGCTGCGCAGCGGCGCGGGCGCGGCGGCCGCCGCAGCGGCCGCCGCGGCGGCCGCGCGCTGCGACGCGGTCGCGCTGCCGTTCTGCGCGGTCACGGGCGCCATGTACGGGGAGCCCGACGCGCCCGCCGCCGCCCTGCCCTCCCGTGCGCCCCCGCGCGCCGGCCAGCCCGTCGCGCCGCCCATGCCGTTGAGGGCGTGGCCAGGGTTGAGCAGGGTCTGCTTGCCAGCCGGTGCTCGCGCGCTTGCAACCAACCAGCCTGCGCACTGTCAAGACTATTTTACAACAGGAAGTAAGTGAGCACAAACCGGCGTGCTGTTTGTGCGCCAATCCTATTTTTTCGGTTTGCGCATGCATCGCAGGCGGCTGCTTCCTCCCACAATCGTCTGTGCTGACTGGGATGACTCGAGGCGCTGTCACCAAGTCTGTCCAAGCGATCTGAGGCGTGCTGACTTGGCCCTGCGCGGCGCGCGCGCCAGTGCGCGAGAATGGCCTGGAGGGCGGCAGCACCGGCGCGAGCGTGCCGGCGTCGCCCGGCGGCGGCGCCCCGGACGGCAAGCCCGACGACGCGCGCGCGGCCGACGGCGCGGCGTCCAAGCCGCCTCCGTGCGACGGGATGGCGCCCGAGGGCGCGGAGGCCGAGGGCGCGGAGCGCGACGGGGCGGCTGTGGACGCGGGGGACGGCGAGGGCGAGGGCGAGGCCGGCCAGCCGGCCAAGCCCGTGGCGACGCTGTACGTGGGCAACCTGCCGCCGCAGGCGAACGAGTACCACCTGACGGCCATCTTCTTCCACTTTGGGCCCATCCAGAACATTCAGGCGCGCGCGCGGCCCGTGCCTGCTGTCCGAGCGCGCCGCATCAGGCCCGTGCAGAGCAGTCCGGCAACGTCGCTGGCGCCGGGCTGCTTGTGAAGCGCGCGTCGCCGCCCGGGTGCTGCCGGGTGCGGCATATCAGGGGCTCCTGTTCAGGCAAGCGCTTGCGCCAGGCGCCCAACCGCGCCAGCGCTGGTTAGTGCGGCGGCTGCCCAAGGTACTCGGCAGTAGATCTGCACTGCAGCGCCTCGATTGCAGTCACCCTCGGCCTGACCCTGCCCGCGGCGCGGCGCGCCGCAGGTCATCCGGGACAAGAGCTCGCAGCAGTCGCGCGGCTTCGCGTTTGTGACCTTTGCCGACCCGGCGTACGCGGCCTTCGCGATGACGCACATGAACAACAAGGAGCTGTTCGGGCCGCTGTTCGGCGGCCGCGCGCTGCGCATCGGGCCCTCCAACCGCGCCAACCAGGTCTAGGGCTGGGGGGCCGCTGCCCGGGGCTGCCCCCTGCCGTAATCCCGTGGCCCAGGCAGGCGACTCGCCGGCGGCGGGGGCACGCGGCGCGCCGTGTCGGAGGCTGCGGGGCTGCTTGCTGACGCATAACTTTGGTTGCAGTGCAGCACCTTTCACGCCGGCCGACTGGAGGGTTGGGCGGCGGCGGGCTGAAGCCCGGGTGGGCTCCTCGGGTTTGTGGGTTGGGGCAATCTTTGGGTGGAACGCAAGCCCGCTATGTACCCTTGTAGGCTTATCAGTTGCATGCACCGCCCGGCTCCCGCTGTGGCGCAGCGTAGGCGGCCGGGGCAGGGACGGCCTGTTGCAGAGTTGCGGCTGGCCGCCGCCAGGTAAACGCGTCGGCGGAGCATGGGTGAGGTACATTGATGGCATCTTGGGCGGGGTCCTGCTGTGGCTGTGCAGGGCGTAGTGATCAGGGGCTGGCAGGCGGCTGTTACAGTACCGCGGCGCGCAGCAGGAAGCGTGCCCATGGGCCGGCAAGGTGGCAGAGCGGCCTGAGAGCGGATGCGCGCTTTGCGAGGGCGAGCCGGGGCACGCCTGCTGCGCTGGTGCGGAGGCACACCGCTGAGAACAAGTGGGGCACATGGCCGAGCTGGATCGCGCGTTCGGCTCAGCCCGCGAGGCTTTGGTGGGTGAAGGGTTGGGCGGTTACCTGGGGACTGGAGGGTTGGCTGTGCCGTGGAGATGCATCGTGTCAGCTAGACGTAGCGCTGGTGGATGGGGCAGTAGTTGGTGGGGCGGGTGCTGGCGAGCCTGCGAGCGGCTGTTAGTGGCGCCCGCTTGTCGGAGGTAGGTCGCAGGTAGGTCGCGGGGGGATGCTCATCACATAAGCCTGAGCCCCTGCCCATTGGTGTCTGGGGGCCCCAGGGCGCGGGGCTCCCAGCAGTCCTGTCGGGCCAGCACGTGAAGGACGTTGATCATGCACATCTGGCGCCCCGCCCCGCCCGTTTCGAGTCTGGGGCGGGGCTGCCTGGGCATCACGTGTTGCGCCAGCACTTTCCGCGTGCCCGCACAATGCCTTGCGCTCTCGCGCTTTCGCAGGAGTTTTCCGGCGCCGACATCTGCGCGCACCGGGTGGCCGGCCCCATGTGGGGGGCTGCTGCTGATTGGAGGCAGCCCTGACCCTACACAGGGCATAGTAGACCTGCCCAGCAGGGTGGCAGCGCTGGGGCAGCGCCAGGGCCGACATGGCGCGCATCTCCTCGGCGCATGTGTCCTGTCGAGCTTGGCCCGCGCTGCGGACGCGCCCCCGCGGCCGCGCTGGGGCGGGCCCGGCGGGGGTGGTACAATTGTTGGACGGGGATAGGGCGGCGCGAGTGACGTGCGCCGCCCTTGCTTTCCGCTGCCTGGTTTGCCGCGTGTGTGGGCGCAGCTGTCTATCTTTCTTCGCTTCCTGTGGTGCGCGGGCCCCCATACCTGGAGACACCGCATTGCATGCGGCTCGCGGCCGCGCGCAGTCTGGGTTCTGCTGATCGGAGGCACGTGTCCGGCCCTGCGCCGCTCTTGCCCGTCCGGGCCATTCGCTGTGCGCGTGGCGCACACCCCGACAGAGACCCCCGCGCCCCGCGGTGAGTTTTGCCCCTCTTCCGCCGGAAGAGACGCTGCGGCCTTTTCCGCTCGGGGTCGCTTGCGCTGCGCGCACCTGGCGGGTCTGTCTAGGTGGGGAGGCCGTGGGAGGGGGGAGGGGCGGCGGCGCCGTCCAGCCTTGCGCGCTGTGCGCCCCGCGCCCCCTGCTGTCGGCCTGCTCTTCAAATGCATCGGCGCCGCGCGGCGCTTTGTTAGGTATCCTAGGGCAGCGTTCCTGTACGAATAAGTGCACCGAGCTGTGCGATTGGCGCAGCTCTGAAGGCCTTGGCTGTTCGTTGACGGTGGTGGGCGGCTAGGCAGAAGGGGCCCGGGTGCCGGCAGGCTCCATGCAGGAAGTGTGATTTTGCTGCTGCGCCTCTCTCTTCTGGCTCTCTCTCTGTCTCCGCCCTGCGTCTCTCGAGCTGCCATCCGCACCCAGTGCGCTCTCTCTGCTCATGCACCTGCTCCTGCTGTTGCTGTGTGTCGCTGTGCTTTTCGTTGCAGAGCTGTGTCCTGTTCCCGCTGCTCTGGCTAGGTGGTCGAGCGCTGCTCGCACAGAAGGCATGTTTCCACGCTGCAGCGCCGCATGCGCATGGTGGTCCTGTGCTGCGAGGACACATGCCTGCGCGCGCACGAGGCGGCCGCATGGTCGCTGTTTGCGTCCTGGCAATTGCTAAGCACAAGTGTTACTACAGCTGGCACACACGCATTAATGATCGGGCACGCTCGTCGGGCACGCTCGTTCCTACGCCCAGCTACGCCGCGCGCACGCGCCCTGTTATGACGGCCACCAGGTCACGAGCAAAATCGGGCAGGTCAGCATCCGCGCGCCCCGGCTCCGCACACGCAGCTCTGCCCGCATCCCTCTCCGGCGCAGCCTCCGCCCGCCTGCCCGCCCCCCCTCCGCAGCCCTGGCTGCCTGCAAGCATGACGCCCGCCGCCATGGCCCCCGCGAGAGAGCCCGCATCGCCGCCAAGTACAGCACTGCCTGCCCCGCTGATGGGCGCCGCCCCGCCCCTGGCCCGAGGCGCGTCGAGCGCGGCGGCGGCCGCGCCGCCGCCATCGCCGCACCCGCCCGGACCCTGGTGGCCACCCAGGGCCGCCGCCGCCGCGCCGCCGCACGCCGCCGGCATAGGGCTCGGCGCAGGGCTGCGCGCTCCACCCGCGGCGTGCGCCGCCGGCTTCGGCCGCCAGGCCGTGACGTACGCGGCGTGGCCGAGGCGCGGGTAGACCAGGTGGGCGGCCGGCACGCCGCAGTCGACCAGCCGCCAGTACATCTCCGCGCTCTCGTGCCTGCCGCGGGGGCGCCGGCTCCTAACGGCAGGCTCCCAAGGCGCACATGCGCGCGGGCGCGGCGGCACGCGCCGGGTGCAGCAGCGCGTCGCGCGGCAGGGGGCCCGGCCCGCACCGCAGCCTGCCCGCTGCTCGCGTGCGGAGTCACACACGGGCAGGCATGGCGCAGGTTTCTGAGGCGCTCTTGCAGGCGGAGTCTGGCCGCGTGTGCCGCACCAAGGCGCTCTTTGCAGGCGCGGCGCGCACCAGGGCACAGTCACGTCCGCACAGCTGCTGAGCAGCACGCTGGGCGGCAGCCGCGCCGTGTCTGCCAACGTCAGCTCCTCGCGCCCGTCCGCAGCCGGGCCTGCCTCCCCGGCGCCGGCGCGCGCTCCCGCGCCCGCCGGCGCCCCGCCCGCAGCGGCCGCCGCGCCGCCGCGCTGGGCGCCACCTTGCGTGCGCGCGGCCCCGCTGCCGTCCCCGGTGCTGGCGACATTGCATGACCCGCCCTCGGGCCCTGCAGTGTGCGCCTCCCGCGAGCTCGTGCACGCGCCGGCATCGCGCGCCTGCCCACCAGCGCGATCTGGCCACGGGCGCGCGGGTCCGCCGCCGCCGGGCGCGCCGGGTGCCGGAGCGCGGCCGAAGCCCAGCCGGGCGGCCAGGACCTGGCCCGCCAGCGCGGGCTCCCTGGCGCGCGCGGACGGCCCAGACGCCGTCAAGGCGTGCAGCACAGAGCAGGCGGCTGTGCCTGTGCATGACGCGCTCGAGTGGACGGCTCGGCGGCGCTCTGCATGCGCCGTGACGCAGGCGGCCTCGGGCCATGCATGCAGCAGCGGCAGGTCCGCGAGCGGCGGAGCCCGCGCATGGTCTGACTGCCCCCTCTTCCCGCCTGTATTAGGGGCAGGGGCAGGGCAGCCGGGGCCGCATGCGCTGGAGGCTGGTGGGCCGCAGAGGGGCCCACGCCCTTGCGCTGCCACCCGTCGTGAACAGAAGAAAAGACAGGGCCAGGCGTGCCCCTCGGGGCGGTGCCTGCTGGCGGGCGGCGCGTCGGCCGCGCGCGCCAGCAGCCGCGCGGGCGACTGCGCCGCAAACGCCTTCGGCGGCGGCGGCGCCGCGCCGTCCCGCGCATAGTCCGCGCCCGCGACCGCGCGCGCCATGGTCGACAGCAGCGCCACGCCTGCGCGCGCGCGCGGCGCGGCCAGAGCCTCCTGGGGCCTTTGCCGCATGCCGCGGGCCACACCCGACCATGCCCCCAACGCTCTCCACGATCTTCCTGCGTTCTAACATCCAGCAGGTGCGGATGTTCATCAATTCAAACGCACCCCGTGCGTGCAACTTCTTCACCAGTGCCTTCCCTCCAGCACATCCCCTGGACCTCCCGGGGGTGCGCTGCAGGCGGCGTACCGCGGGCGGCCTCATAGCGGTAGTGCTGCCCAATGTCATACACGCCGGCCATGCCAACAAAGCGCGCGGGCATGCGCGCGTCCGCGCCGCCGCGCCGCCGCGCCGCGCGCGCGCGGCCCAGCAGCGCCATGAACCACAGGTGCGCGCCGGCGCTGTGGCCCAGCGCGGTGATCTGCGCGCGCGCGCGGCCCCTCGCGCCGACAGGCTGCCCGGCCATGCGCCAGACAGGGCGGGCAGCCGCGCTGCAGGCTCCATGCAAGGTCTGCAAGGGCTGCATATACACGTAGATGAGCCCCGCGCCAGGAGGGTGCAGCAGGCATACACAGGGCGCATGCACGCAAGCCTGTCTGCCGTCCTGAGGAGCTCAGACAGGGGTGGACGGGGCTGCAGCAGGCATGAGGCGAGGGTGCAGCATGCGCAAGCCACACACGGCGTGCTTAGCAATGGCTGGGCAGCATCGCACCTGCTCCGGCGGGCTCTTGCACACGCAGGCCCCTCTCGCTGACACAGCAGGCTGCGGCGGACAGGCGCGGGCGCGGCGAGGGGCGCCGCGCCTGGCCGGGGTCGCCGCCGTACTCCGCCGCATGGTCCAGCGCCCAGCTCAGCGCGGCGGAGACCTCGGCCACCATCTGCGGCGCGCGCGCCTGCGCAGCGCCCGCCCCTGCTTGGCGGCTGCGGCGCGCTGCCGGCGAGGGGCGCGTCGTGTGGCCAATGGTCTTTCTGCTCACACATCCACGCAGGTCTGCCGCGCGAGTGCGTGTCTAGAGTCCTCTTTGCCTGAATCGATGCAGAGTGTTTGCAACACCACTATGCTTGCTGGCAGCCGCTGACCTCATCAGGCACAGGCCACATCGCTCATGGCGGGGGGTTATAGGCTTATAGGGTTATAGGCTTAGCGCGACTGCAAATCCACAACACTCGCTGGTGCGGTTCTCCACATTGGCTGCAGGCACCACGGGCGGCACACCCTGCAGGCGGCGCTGTCCAGCGTGCACCGTTCCCAGCCAGGCCAGCGGCTGCACCTGGGGGTACAGCGTGTAGGAGAGCACGCCCACTATCACGCCCGCCTGCGCGAGCCTAGCCGCCATGGGGGCGTAGTGCCACTTCTCGCCTGCATTGCGCCCGCAGCGCTCAGGCGCGCGCCAGCTGCCGGTGCAGCCTGGCCTGGCCAAGCATGCCTGTCACACGCGGTTCTCGCGGTCAGGAGGCGGCAAAAATGCTGGCAGGAAAGTTCAAAGCATCGGACACGATGTGGAGCCAGCGGCGCACGCCAGGCGACGCATGCTGCGGGATCGGGAGGGCTGCGCGCGGGCGCGGGGCCAGCGCCCACCGCTCGCCCACACGCCGCCGTGGCAGAAGAGCGCGACGGGCGCGCCCGCGGGAGCCGCGGGCGCCACGGCCTGGCCGCCGGGCGCGCCGGCTGCCGCAGGCAAGTACAGGTCGAGCACTTCGCGCTGCCGCGGCCCGTACCTGCCGCCGCCCGGCGTCCCTCCGCAGGTGCCGGCGGCCCCGACACGGGTCCTTGTGGCTCACACGCGGTCTTCGACGTTGCAACGCTTGACAGTTAAAGAGCCACAGACAGCCGGGCTGCTTCGCGCGGACCTCACGTCCCGCACGACGCGCACGGCGCCGGGGCCGCCCCCGGCGCCCCCGCCGACCCCGCCCGGCAGCGCCCGGTACGTCCGCCACGCCCGCAGCCCTGCGCGGCCGGCCGAGCTCACACAGGGCGCACACGCACGGTGAGAGGGGCGAGGCAGCAGAGCGGCGGAGATCGCCTCACCGAAGCCCGCCGTGGAGGCGATGCCGGCGAGCTCGGCCGCGAAGATGACGGACAGGCGCGCGGCCAGCTTGAGACGCTCCACACCATGGACGCTGGCAAGCTCGACCTGCGCGCCAGCTGCGCTCAGCTCTGCCAAGACGCGCTCCAGGAAAGGCAGGTTAGGGTGCGCCTGCGTCAGCGCATACCTGCGCGCCCTTGAGGGCCTCCAGCACCACCATGGTGCCGCGCTCTCGGCTCACATGGCTCGCCAGCTCTTGTGGAGCCTCTTAGGTCTAGGTGCTAGGGTCTGAGCAGCACAACTCCTGCGACTGCCGCCAGGATCGGCCTCTTTCACCGTCTCTTTGAGACCCCATTTCCCAGCGGCTGCTCGGTGCGTCACACAGCTCTGTGTGGCCTCCAGAAGCGCCCCAGCCCTCACCACACACACCTTTCAGCCTTACTCAGGATGTCTGACACGCTCACGGCCGCTGCCCTGGCCAGCGACAGCCGCAAGATGCAGCACAGCCGTGCGAGCGACAGCGCCGCCAGCCTGGCCAACCTCTCGCTCAAGGCCGGCACGCAAGGCGCGTCCCGGCCGAACCCGGGCCCCCACCTCCCCTCGCGGTGCTGTGGGCACTGGCGGCTCCGTGCTGGCGGCTGATGCAGCCCGGGCGCGGGCCGGCGTGTTCCGGCGGCCGTCGTTTGTGGTGAGAAGTCGCCCGGGGCAGGTAAGCCGCCTGATAAGGCTGGTCAGGACGCCCGAGGCGGCTGTGATCGCCTGCCCGAGCGCGCCCGCGCCTGCTGGGCGGGTTAGGAGGGCGCAGCAGCCGTGCAGCGCCCGGCTGAGGTGTCCGCATGCCCGCGCGTGCGCCGCGCCGCGCGCCGGCGTCGCGCCGCGAGGCTGCCTGCCGGCGGCCGCGGTCGCGCCGTTGCTGCTGTGGAAGCGGCCGGCTCACAGCTGGCGCGCCCGTCGGACCGCAGGCAGTACCGACGAGAGCAAGGCCGTGCACGACCTGCTGGAGCGCCTGACCAGCGGCGGCAGCGAGGAGGAGCGCCGCGCGGCGGCCGGCGATATCGCCGCGCACGTCAAGGCGGCCGGCGCGGCTTCCATGGAGGTGCGGCGCGCCCTCGTTGTGAGCTGCCGCCGCAATCGCCGGCCGCCAGCCTCGACCTGCCTCCTTACGTCATTCTGGAGGCTTCCTGGCGCGCGCCTGCACCAGGATGCGCGCGGCGCAAGCGTGCTGCGCGGCGCAGCTCTCGGCAGTATATCTGGGCGGTATCTCACGCGCGGCCGCTGACATCCCGCCCCGCGCGTGCCGCGCAGTCGACCGGCCTGCTGGACATGCTCAAGGCGGCGACCGAGGACAGCTCGTCGGCGCTGGCGCGCGAGGGCGCGCTGGTGGTGTTCAGCTCGCTGTGCGGGGTGGTCGGCAAGCCGGCCGAGCCCTTCCTGGTGCCGCTGCTGGCCAACGTCCTGGCCTGCTACTGCGACAAGGCGCGCGTGCCGCTTGTGACTGTCGAGTCGGGGTGAGCGGAGCGAGTGTGCGATCGCCGCGTGTTGTCATCCAGGCACAGCTGGTGACTGGTGTTGCGCGTCTAGCCCTTGCGACTTGCGCCTTTACGAGCTTGTCACGCTTGTGCACGCGTGTGGGCTGGTGTCTGCCAGCAGCTCCGGGAGGCTGGGGCCCATGATGGTGTCCATAACCACCAAAGTTGTCCTTAATGTGGTGTCTACGACTTGGTGAGCGCACGAGCGTGCTCCTGCACTACCCGCCGCAACATCCCCTGTCTGTTGCCAACGCGCAAACGGGCGCTCGCGCGCAGGTCAAGCCCGTGCAGCTGGCGGCCGAGGCGGCCGGCAAGGCGCTGGTGGAGCTGCTGAGCCCGCTCGCGGTCAAGCTGGTGCTGCCGACGCTGCTGGACAACACGGAGACCAAGAAGCACTGGCAGGCGCGGGCGCTGCGGCGGGCGCCTGCCTGTCCTGGTTCTGTGTGTGCGGGCGCAGTTGACCTGCTGGCACGGCTGAGGTAGTGTGCGGCGCTACGGCCGCGTGGTGGCCGCGTTCCTGGTCTTTGTTCAGTGAAGGTTCGAGGTGCTTGCCCGGCAGTGTCTGAGGGTGAGGCGTCAGCAAGCCGGCACAGACCCTTTTGGCAGTGAGCCCCTGCGTATGCAGACCAGCCGCGGCACGGCGAGCCAGCCAGGGCTGCTGTCGCGGTGTGTCAGCGGGCAGTGCGTCCAGCCGGGCCGGCGGGGCGGGGGCGCTGATGTTTGCTCACGGGAGGGCGCGAGGCCGCTGAGCCGGTGCGCGTGCGCAGGTCAAGTCGGGCGCGCTGAACTTCCTGAGCGCGCTGTGCCACGTGGCGCCGGAGGAGATGGCGCGCAGCCTGCCCTACATCGTGCCCGCGCTCACCGCGGCCATGTCCGATGCCAAGCGCCAGGTCCAGGTGCGCCGGCGCAGCCGCGCCCGCCCTCGCCCCCTGCGCGGTGCCCCAGCTGCCTGACACCCTCTCTCTTGCAGGCTGTCACTCCTTGAACGCGTTGTCGTGTCAAAGTCCGTAATCTGTTCGCAGGCGCGGCCTTCTTGCAGGCAGGCCTGGCAGCGAGGCGCGCGTGGGAAGCCCGGGGGTGTGACGCGCGCGGGCGCGGCGCAGGTGGCGGCCGGCAAGGTGATGGGCGAGGCGTGCGGCGTCGTGGGCAACCGCGACATCGAGCCCTTCATCCCGGTGCTGGTCAGCTCGATCGCGCGCCCGGCGGAGGTGCCGGACTGCGTGCACAAGCTGTCCGCGACCACGTTTGTGCAGGCGCGCGCCGCGCTCTGTGGCGGGCAACGTGCTGCGGCCCAGGAGTGTTAGCATACACTCTTACTGCGCGGGGCAGCTCTGCCAGAATATACCCGTTCGTGTTGTGCTCACACAAGTCGTGCTGGAAACACCGTGATGAGGAGCTGTGCAGACACAGCGCGACGCAGCAGTGCAGGGTCTGACTCCATGCAAGACTCACCACAGGCAGAAACTGCAATACAAGCACTGCTTGTGAGGCAGCTTGTGGCCGTGCTGAGTCTCCTTGGGCTCAGAGCGCTGCATTGCCGCGTCGCGCCTTCTTTGCACAAGAGTGAACAGAGTAGGAAGAGACCGGGTGTTGCTTGGCAACCTAGCCACAAAGGCGCTGCAAGGAGGCTGCTACCCCTGGGAACGCCAGCGCTCTGCCCGAGTGCGCCAGGGATGCAAAGCTCCGGCAGCAGTCTCAGCTGACCCTAAGCTGTCCCGGCATGCGCAGGCGGTGGAGGCGCCGACGCTGTCCATCATGGTGCCCCTGCTGCTGCGCGGCCTGCGCGAGCGCGCGACCGCGATCAAGCGCAAGTCGTGCCTGATCATCGACAACATGGCCAAGCTGGTGGACAACCCCAACGACGCGGCCGTCTTCCTGCCGCGCCTGCTGCCCGGCGTGGAGAAGGTGCGGCCTCCCCTCCGCACCTGTCCAGGGCTCTGTTCAGGATTTCTTGGTCCCGGTGGACAGGCGTCGGTCGCAAGACTGAGCTCGGGCAGGCGCCGGCGGCCTGCGTGCGGGCGTCCCTGCTGGATCTGGCAGCCACAGAGCGGCCTAGCTTGTCACGCTGGTTCTCAGCAACGGGCGGTGCGGCGCTGGGGCGGTGCTGACGGCGGGAGCGCGCGCGTGCGCAGGTCAAGGACGAGGTGTCGGACCCGGAGTGCCGCGGCGTGGCCACCAAGGCGCACGCGACGCTGCTGCGCCTGGTCAAGGACGTGGATGCCGAGCCGCCCAAGGCTGCCGATGCTGGCAACGCGCTGACGCAGCTCAAGGCCGCGCTCGGCAAGGCCGAGGCGGACGAGACGACGCTGGCCTACGTCGCCGCGCTCGCCTGCCCGCTCATCGACCGCAAGATCTTCGACAAGGGCGACTGGGTGGAGATCGTGCTGCCCTACCTGGGCGGCGGCCTGGGCAAGGAGGGCGCACAGGGCGTCGCCAAGGGCTTCCTGGACCGCTGCTTCGAGGCCTCGATCGAGAAGGTCAAGGACGAGGACATCGAGGAGGGCGAGGACCTGTGCAACTGCGAGTTCAGCCTGGCGTACGGCGCCAAGATCCTGCTCAACAACGCGACGCTGCACCTCAAGCGCGGCAAGCGCTACGGCCTGTGCGGGCCCAACGGCGTGGGCAAGTCCACGCTCATGCGCTCCATCGCCAACGGCCAGCTGGACGGCTTCCCGCCCAAGGAGGAGCTGCGCACGGTGTACGTGGAGCACGACATCGACTCCGAGGCGTCCGAGATGTCGGTCGTGGAGTACGTGTACTCGGACCCCATCCTGCAGGGTGCGCGCTGACTCAACCTTATTTCGATGCGCATGTAGTGTGCAATCAAGGGTCGTAGAATATGTGTACCCGGATCTCGTTGTTTGCAGTGTGCGCGCCAAAGCGTGTTGTGTTGGAGCTTAGGTTAGGGTGGAGCTTGACGCTGCGTGCGCAGCGGCGGTGCGGTGGGCTTGGCGCGCTGGTCAGGTGTGTGTGCCAGGCGTGGGTTGTCGTGTGGGGTGTGCTCTGGAGCCCGCAGGGGGCGCCGGCCGGCAGCAGGGGCGGCGCGGGGCTGAGGGGCTGGCGGGGGCGCGCGCGGCCGCGCAGACGCGAGCCACCCGGGCCACCAGCAGGTGGAGGAGGTGCTGGGCAGCGTCGGCTTCTCGGAGATGATGCGGGCGCAGCCGGTGGCCAGCCTGTCGGGCGGCTGGAAGATGAAGCTAGCGCTCGCGCGCGCGATGCTCATGAAGGCCGACATCATGCTGCTGGACGAGCCGACCAACCACCTGGACGTCAGGAACGTCAAGTGGCTGCAGGACTACCTGTGCGGGCTCACGGAGGTCACGAGCATGATCGTGAGCCACGACTCGCGCTTCCTGGACGCGGTCTGCTCCAACATCATCCACTACGAGGGCCGCAAGCTGCGCCTGTACCGCGGCAACCTGGCCGAGTTTGTCAAGCAGCGCCCGGAGGCCAAGGCGTACTACGAGCTGGCGAGCGCGGACCTCAAGTTTGTGCTGCCCGAGCCCGGGTTCCTGGAGGGCATCAAGTCCAAGGACAAGCCCATCCTGAAGATGACGCACGTGTCGTTCCAGTGCGCGCCGCCGCCGCCGCCGCCGCCGCCCCCTCCCTCCACTCTGCAGGCTGGAGAGGCTGGGCTGAGCTGCTTGCGCTGTAGTGCTGCAGAGTGCGTGCCGCGGTCTGTGCCGGGGTTTTGATCTGGCGACAGAAGGCGCGGCTAGAGACGCAGCGCGTGTGCCAGGACAGTATTAGGGTGGGACTAAAGAGCGCAGTGTGTGAGCGCGGTCACACGTGCGCGCAGGTACCCGACCGCGGCGCGGAAGACGCTGGAGGACGTGTCCATCTTCTGCTCGCTCAACTCGCGTGTGGCTGTCATCGGGCCCAACGGCGCGGGCAAGTCGACCATGATCAAGGCGCGCCGTCCGTCTCGCGGCCAGCAGCCTTGAAAGAGAGACCGCATCGAAGCCCCATGACAAGCAGGCGGTGGTCAAAATGCAGCGAGTGCTGTGAGGCAGTGCGCGGGCAACAAGCCGCTATCCATCGCTCCGGTGCTGCGCGTTGCGCGGGCAGCGCCGCGTCGCCGGCCCTGCGCGCGCAGCGACCGCGCCCGCCGCCCCGGCACCCGGCGCGCCGACGCGGCGCGGCCGGCGCGCAGGTGCTGACCGGCGAGATGGAGCCGACGACGGGCACGGTCTGGAAGCACCCCAACATGCGCTTCGCGTACGTCGCGCAGCACGCGTTCCACCACATCGAGCAGCACCTGGACAAGACGCCCAACCAGTACATCCAGTGGCGCTACGCGACCGGCGAGGACCGCGAGAACCTGGTCAAGGTTAACCGCGTGGTGACCGCGGAGGAGGCGGCCGCGATGGAGAAGCTGGTGCTGCACGACGGCGTCAAGAAGCAGGTCGACAAGCTGCTCAGCCGGTGCGCGCGCGCGCTTCACACTGTAGGCTTAGGGTGTTGGTGTAGGGTATAGCACTGCGCGGCGGTTCCTCTCACAGGAGCGTCGCAGCGGCTGCTGTAGAAGGCATGCCGTGGCTGTGGCATCGTGGTGTGTTGTGGACAGTGGAAGTGGGTGTAGAAAACAAAACAACAACACGGACGTGTGGCGGACGCTCGGCGGTGGGGAAGCTGAGTCGCGGGCGGCGCGGCCGCAGGCGAAAGCTGAAGAAGAGCTACGAGTACGAGGTGCGCTGGGCGGGCGCGTTCTCGCACCCGGAGCACGACACGTGGCTCACGCGCGACCAGCTCATCGACATGGGCTTCGAGAAGCTGGTCAACGAGCTGGACATGAAGGAGGCCAGCCGCGCGGGCCTCATCACGCGGCCGCTGACGCAGAAGGTGGTCGAGAAGCACCTGGACGACCTGGGCATCGAGGCCGAGTTCGGCACGCACTCGCAGATGCGCGGCCTGTCGGGTGCGGCGCCCCCTTTTGTGGCTCCTTTTCCTCCCTTCCAGGTCGTGCGGCGCTTGTGCCAAGCTGCGAGTCCCCGCCCCCTGTCGGGCAAGGCAGGAGCGCACCTGCTTGTTGTTGTTCTCAAAAGAGAGGCTGGCGGGCCGACAGGCGCATGCGGATGCGTGAGTGGGCGCGGCGTGCGCGGTTACGCGCCCGTTCCGCAGGCGCCTGCTAGGCGCGCGCTCTGACGGCGGGCGCGCTCGGCTGCGCGTGCAGGCGGGCAGAAGGTCAAGGTGGTGCTGGCGGCCTGCATGTGGCTGAGCCCGCACATCCTGGTGCTGGACGAGCCAACCAACTACCTGGACCGCGACTCGCTCGGCGCGCTCGCGACCGCCATCAAGGAGTACGGCGGCGGCGTGGTCATGATCTCGCACAACTCTGGTGCGCCGCGCGGGCGGCGCCCGCGCGTGCAGCGATCGCCTGCGCACACCAAGTGGTGTGCGCAGGCGACCTGCCTGGTGGTCTGATGCCTGGCGAATGCAGCATGTATGGCCACTGCTGTCCTCCAACGCACTCATCTTGCGTGCGGCCCAGCGCTTGTTTGTGAGCCTTGGCAAAGCAGGATGTGTGCTGTGAGACGGAGCAGCTGCAGGGCTCTTGCCAAGCTTGCGGCCGCGCTGCAGCGCCGGGCAAGGAGAAGCTAGGGTGGCAGTTCTCTCGAGACTGACGCTGACCCCGCGCGGTCGCGCGCAGAGTTCACGAGCGCGCTCTGCAAGGAGCAGTGGCACATGGTGGACGGGCGGCTGCAGGTGGAGGGCCAGTCCGACGCGGCGGCCGCCGCCGAGAAGCTCGAGTGGAAGCGGCAGGAGGAGATGACCGACGCGCTCGGCAACGTGGTGCGTGCCCGTGTGCTCTCGTTTGCCTTAAATGGACCGTGGCTTGCGCTGTTGTGTATTGGACACCTCGTATGCATGCTTGCATGGCTGCCAGCGCCTGCCTGCAGTGCTGCTGCCCGGACATGACAGGTTGCGTGGGTCTGGGCTAAACACACATCAGAGACCAGCGATTGGCAGTGAAGCTGTGTGGTGCTTATATGCAGCACTCTTCTGCAAGGTGTAGGCTGCCTAGCTCCAACGTTGCTAGGGAGGGCCTGCCTCTGCTGGGCAGGACCAGGGGTGTCTGCCAGGCACGGTTCAAGCGCCAGACAGCAGTGGGTGATTGGCGCCGCACCGGCGCCGCGCAGATCAAGATCAAGGCGCCCAAGAAGAAGCTGTCCAACAAGGAGAAGAAGCAGCGCGAGCGCGTGCGCAAGGCCAAGATCGCGCGCGGCGAGGAGGTGTCCGACTCCGAGGAGGACGAGTAGGGCGCCTCGCGCGCCTGATCGGGCGCCGCCCCGCGCGCGGGGGGTCCCTGCACCCCGCGCCGGGGCGGCCGCTCGCGGCGCGCGCGCGCGCGCGCCGCCGCCGCTCCAGAACCCAAGAAACCAACGCGCGCAGCCTGCGCAGGGCCGGATATGTTTTTAGCACTTCGTCCGGGCCGCGCGGCGCGCGGGCGCCATCGCTCGTGCTGCCGTGCGGCGCTCCCGCGGCTCCCGCCCGCCCGCCCCTTTTGGGGTGGGTGGGTCGGGCGGTCGCGGGGGAGCCCTGCCGGCTGCGCCGGGGCCCATCTTTAGGCAGGCCCACGGGGTTGACAAGATGCGCGCACACCACGGCAGTTTTTTCGGTCGTGCGCGCTGCGTGCGCGCGACAACACGCGCGCGGCACCCCAGAGCCCCCGCATGCTTTTAGTAATTCGCGGGGGAGCCACGCCGGCCTGCGGGGGCCGGCGTCTCTGGAGGTCATGGCGGCTGTGAACTGCGGACAAAGTTCCTCGCCAGGGCAGCCGCTGCCGTACCTGCGCCAGCACACCCGTTGCCGAGAGCGGCAGTCCGCTGTCAAGGCTGCCGCTGGAGGCTTCTGGGTGTGCATGATGCTTGTACGGCAGGGGCTGTCGCCGTGCCCGCGCTGCATTGCTGGGCAAGCTGCGTCAAGATCGAGATGGAAGTTGCTTTGTGAGCACTGTTGCGTCTTGTCCAGGCCGCCTGCGTTGGGCAGGCTCCCTCCCTCTCCCCTCCCTTTTGGACCGCGCAGCACAGAAAAGCTTCATGTCTATTATATGGCGGTCGAGGCATAAATGGAGCAGTAGGCATTTGCATCAAGCAGCAGTGGCGTCTTTTTCCTGTGGATTACGGTATTTGCCGCACAGCTCCAGCGCGCGCGACGGGCACGCCTTGCTGCTCTGTCTTTGCGGGGTTGACAGGCGTATGCCTGGTGCCTGGGGTACAGCCTCCGCTGGTGCATGGGTATCCACCGTCGTTATGAGTATTGCCAGGTCCCGTAGATTGCGTACAGGGTGAAGTAGTGCGTCCCTCCCAGCGGCAGGGGTGGGGAGACATATGAACAACGCATTCGTGCCGCGCTGATGTCAGGCTGTGGCATTCATGCGAGTTGCTTAGCATTGCTATTATTATCATCATTGCGTGGTCATCTGCCACGAGCCCCCGTGCGTAGGGGCGTGCTTATGTGGCTTGCCTTGGTGTGTGTAACACTCTTTCTTCAGCGGCGCACTCCGTTGCAGTTCTGTGTGCTCTGGCCTGCTAGGCGTCGCAGTCCAGCACGCTCTGGCCAGCCGAGCAAGCACGTATGCGTGTCTTGTGGCACTGATGCACATGACAGACTTGGTCCAACAAGATTAACATGCACTTGGCACACAGCAAGCATGTCAGGCCCTGCCCTTGGCAGGACAGCTCTGCATTATAGAGCTCGTGCGGAGCGCTAGTCCTAGGATGACCTGTTCCCGTACTCCAGATTGCAAAACAGCCGAGCTATTGTAGCTAAGGTGCCGTGAAGCTTCGCTGAGTCTAGCAAGCACGGCCAATCCCCGGCGCGTGAGCATACCACCTGCAGTATCAGGAGGCATACTGTGAAAGGTGTGTGGATGAACTACCTCACTGGGCAGTGATGCCTGCTTGCACAGAGTCAGCATCAAATCAAGCGCCGCGCACAGCATGCGCAGCGACCAGGCTAGCATTGGGCTGGCCACACGCTACAGCCCCGGCAGGAAGCCCAAGCAGCGCGGGTGGTGGCGCCTGGAGGTGCCGTGAAGCTCACCCACTGCAGGCATCTTGTCGTAGTGTAGTTGCATCAGTGCACCCCTCCTCTGCTCATCTAAATACTTTTTATAGTGTGAGCGTTCGGAACGCCCTCTCCTGCCGCTTTAGTCCACCTGACCACTTATCTTTGCCCCTGACAAGTTTTTCCCCAGGCGCGCCACCGCATCGTGCTCGCCTGCTTCCTGGCGACGTTCACGGCATATGTGGAGCGCGTGGGCTTCTCGATCGCCTTCACAGCAATGGCCAAGCAGGCCGGCGTATCAGAGGCTGTCAAAGGCACCGTGCTGTCGGCCTTCTTCTGGGGGTATGCGGTGTCGCAGGCGCGCCACGCACCCTCGCACTCGGCCTCCCCTTGGGGCAGCCTGGGCTGCTTCCAGGCGGTGTTCGTTGCCTTGCAGGTTGCACATAGCGTCGCTGGCAGCATGGTGGTGAGGCAGGCTGCCTGGTGTGAAAGTCGCAGCCCCGGAGTCGCCGCGCAGATGCTGACGATGCATGGTGCATACCTTATGACCTCCGGGCACAGTACGCACAGAGGCAACATAGGCACGCGGGCGGAGGAGCTCTGCCTCCTCTCCACAGAGCAATGCGTCTGAAAGGCTGTCGCCGCTCGCGCAGGTGCCGGGCGGCTGGGCCGCGCAGCGCTGGGGCGGCCGGCGCACGCTCATGGCCTCCTTCGCGCTGTGGTCCACCGCGTGCCTGCTGACGCCGGGCACGGCGGCCAACGTGCCGGCGACCATGGTCGCGCGCGTGGCGGTCGGCGTCGCGCAGGGCCTGCTCATCCCGTCCATCCACACCGTGCTGTCGCAGGCGCGGGGGCCTCCCAAGCAGGCGCCGCCGCAGCGCCCCCACCCTACTCTGTGCGGATTGTTCGCCCGCCTGTCGAAAGCTCCTGTGCCCCACTCCTGTGGGGCCGTGCCGGCAATTAGATGGAAGAAGTGGGCCTGCATGCAAGCTCACCTGCCGCCTCTGCCCTTCACGATGCGCTGCCCCTAGGCCCTGCCCGCCTGCTGTGTGCCCTGACAAATGAACACCTAGGTCTGGCTGGCCATACCCGGCACGAATGCAGGTAGCACGGGCGCAGCAGCTGTGCTGGCGCATGAGCAAGCCGCTGACGCGTCAGTGGCCTGTGAGCAGCCTGAGCCCTCGCCCTGTCCTGACTCCAGGAGGCCCCTCGCGGCGCAGTGGGTGCCGCCGCACGAGCGCGCGCGCGCGGTCTCGCTGGCCACGTCCGGCATGTACCTGGGCAGCGCGGGCGCCATGGCCGTGCTGCCTGGCCTGGCCGACGCGTGGGGCGCGGGCGCGCTGCTGCGCGGCGTCGCCGCGCTGGGCTTTGCCTGGCTCGCGATGTGGACGGTCGTGGGCCGCGACGTGCCGTACAGGTGGCGGCCCTGGCCCTTCCTGCATGTCGAAGGCCCCGGAGGGCTCGTCTTCACTGACCTCAGGCAAGCTAGCGCTGGTGTTTAAGGATGCATGTGAAGCATCTGGTGGGTCTGTAGCCGACACCGGGAGGGCAGTGGAGGTGGTGGGTGCTTGCACATCGCCCAACAGAGTGGGGCTGTAGCCCATCAGGTCATGCCTCTGCGCTGCTAGCATCTGTACAGCTTGCAGGTCAGTGCGGTTACATGTATTCGCCGTCAACAACATGCACTTACTGTCCCTTGACACAGACTCTGGCGACGCGCCCAGGATGACGGTGATGCCGCTGGCCGCGAACGAGCCGCGCGAGCGCAAGGGGCGCCCGCCGCCCACGCCCTGGGCGCGCCTGCTGCGCCACCCGGCCCTGTGGGCGATCGTGGTCAACAATTTCACATTTCATTACGCGTTCTACGTCGTCATGAACTGGCTGCCCACCTACTTCGACAAGGCGCGCCGCCGCGGCCGCCTGGAAGGCTGACATATGCCGCGCCCTCACTGACCGCTCGCATGAGCTGGGCGGTGGCGCCGGGGCCGTGTCCGAGCCAGGTCTGCACGCGTACACTCCGCCTGCAGCATGCGCGGCGAGCTCAGAAGGCAGTCAAGCGCATGTGCAGACGCGGTTTGCGCCAAACCCTGGTCAAAACCCTAGCCCCACTGCGGCGCTCAGGTGCTGCACGCCAGCCTGGCCAAGGCGGGCACGGCCAAGGTGCTGCCGTACCTGGTCATGTTTGCCACGTCCAACCTGGGCGGCTGGGCCGGCGACCACCTGATTGCGACGCGGCGCGCCAGCGTGGCGGGCGCACGCAAGGCCGTCAACTCGCTCGGCGCGCGCCCGCACGCCCCACCGTGCCCTCTAGCTCCGGGCTGCCTGCGGCAGGGCGGCGGCAGAGACGCATGGTCGCGCGCCAGCCTGGCGCCCGGCGCGGCCTAGCCTTGAGCTCCCTGAGGGCCTTGATGTGACGAGGGCCCCGACTGTGTTGTGCGGCGGACAGGGTTTTGGGGCACGGCGGGCGCGCTGCTGCTGATGCCGGCCGCGCGCGGCGAGGCCGCGGGCGTGGCCGCGACCAGCCTGGCGCTGGGCGCGGCCGGGCTCGCGCGCGGCGGCTTCAGCGTCAACCACATGGACATTGCGCCGCAGTACGCGGGCGTCGTCATGGGCATCTCCAACACCGCCGGCACGCTCGCGGGTGCGCCAGCGGCCGGCTGGGCCGGCAGCGCCCTGCCGCTCGTAGCTGGTGCTGGCTTGCGGCGTGGCACGGTCATCGACGTGGGCGCGCGTCATATGTCTGGCACATGAAAGAAGTCGTGTGGGTGCCGCTACGACAGCGCGCCCAAGGACAGAAGCTCGCCCGCCAGCAGCAGAGGTGCAGCGTGCTGTGCACCACCTTGTCGCCACCTCGCCCCAGCAGGCCTTGGTGCGCATGCATTGTATATTTTAAAAAACTTGAGCCACCTGGAGCAGTGCGCCGCTCATGCTCACCTAGGGTCCTGCAACTGTGGCGCCGGTGATCACGTGAGGCGCGTGCCCGTGCGTCCCGCTCAACACCGCGCCCCGCGCAGGTGTGGTGGGCGTGCAGGCCACAGGGTGGCTGCTGCAGGCGGCTGGCCCGGGCAGCCTGGCCGGCTGGTGGCGCGCGTACGGGGCCGCGGCCGGCCTGTGCGTGGCCGGCAGCGCCTGGTTCCTGGCCGCCGCACGCGGCGAGCGCCTGTTTGGCAGCGATGCCGAGGCCTACTAGCGTAATGAGGACAACATACTATAGCTATACATGTTTGCTCTAGGCGCCTGCTCGTGAACGGCCACTTGGCTTGGCTATCTGGAGCATCTGTGTGGCATGCATTCAAATGCCTGCTGGTGCCGTGCACTACTGTGTCATAGCTGTTCTTTGGCCTGCAAACACAGACTGCTGCCTGCCACCATGTTAGTCGGTCGATTAGACTGCTGTAGCTGGCAGCGCCTATGTGAGCGGTCGCAAGCAGCATTTGCGGCAGTACCAACGCCCCCTGGACCGCCAGTTGAACTGCTTTCGGCCAACGCTGTGTCGTTCCTGGGACACCGGTTGGGCATAATACCGATCCCAAAAGTGCACTGTTACTCCATACACTGCAAGCTTGGTCAGGAGAAATGCCAGCAGCAATGCTCGATTTATAGCTCCTCGGTCTGAGGCAAGTTTGAAAATCTGACTCTGGTCAAGGGCCCATAGGGTGTGCTTGATAATAAATTGTACTGTGCGAGCCACAGTACATTGCAAGAGCGGCAATTGGTCCGTCTGCAGAAAGCAACGCATTCTGTTAGCTGCTGGGGACCTGCCTAAGGCGGACCTCTGCGCTGGGCACGTTGGCACCAAAGATGAGGTGTCATGCCTGGGGGCCTCCTGGGGCCCTGCTGGCAGCCGGCCTGTCACGAGCTCGCCTGCAAGCGCAGCCGTGCGCATACAGGCCCCGCCGCGAAGCATGCACGGCGCGCTTGGCTCGGAGCGCGCTGATGCCAGGCTCGCCCTGCCGAGGGGGCGCGCCGTGGCGCCAGAGCGGCGCAGGCGCCATCGGCCTCGCCCGGTGCCAGCGCCAGGGCCGGCCCTGGCGGCGCCTGTGCGCGCGGTGCGCGAGCGGCGACAAGCCGGGCAGCCGGCGCACGCCGCCGCGGCGGTCCTGGTGGTGGCCCGGCCAGTGGCTGCAGGGCCTGCGCGGGCAGCAGCCCCTGCGCCTGCTCGCCAACGTGCTGTTCGTGCTCATGCTGGCCTGGCTGTGGCCGACGAGCAGGCGCAGCACCTTCAGCTCGCAGCAGAACTACACCATCGAGGTGCGTGCCCGCCGTGTGTGCGCCCTGTGCGCTGCGCGGGAGGTTGACTTCAGGTTGATGGACACCGTCTTGGACACTGACCTTGGACACACAGCTTGAAGTATAAGCCTGGCGTGGCGTGGCATGGCGTGTTAGCGCTAAGTGGCACATGCTGGCCTCCTGACTACTGTTGTGGTGTGCGCAGGTGAACTTTTCCGAGTTCATGCGCCGCGTGCGGCAGAACGAGGTCGCGGCGGTTGTCGTTGACGACCGCCGACTCACCTTCACCGCGCGGCCAAGCAGCAGCCTGCTGCCGTGCGCCCTGCCCCGCTTGGAGCTCTTTCAGGGGCTGGCAGCGTGCAGCTGTGGTCCATCGCAGAGCATTCGCCGGCCTGAACGGGCTAAACCGCTGTGTGGGCTCTGCGGTGTGAGCTGCGCTGTGCGTGCGTTATTACTAGCGCACCCCTGGCATCCCTGCCTGCACCCTGGCAGAGCTGTGACTGCAAGAAGCTATACCAGCCTCACATGCGCTCGCTACAGCTGAGGGCGCCCCAGGACGCGACACGTCAGGGACATACGGAGCACGTCCCGCCTTCAGAGTCGTCGCATGCTCCTTGCGCTGCAGGGTTGTCAGCACGCAGCCACCGCCACACCCACCCACGCGCACGCGTCCACCCGCCCGTGCAGCGTCGCCGCGGCGCTCAGAGCAGGGGCCTGATGCTTGGATGGGGAGCGCGGCAGGGCGACGCCGGAGGGCGGCCGCGACGCGCGCGTCAGCTTCCGCACCGTGCGGCCCGCGGACTACGCGACGCCCTACGAGGCGCTGCTGAAGAACCAGGTCGCGTTCGCGGCGGTCGACAAGGGCCAGAACCGGCTGCTCAACACCATGGCGCGCCCGGCTCGAGACCGCGCACGCCTGATTTTGAGAGCGCGCGCACCGACACCGCGCACGTACTCTGCACACACGCGAGCTTGCGCCCGACCGATTGCGGGTAATGCAAGTGTGCTGGTCTGCCTCTCACCTGCCAGAGCAGGAGAGCTGAATGTTTCAACTCCCGGGTTGATGCTTCATTTCAATCACTCTGGAGCTGCCAGCTTCTCTCGCCAGGCGGTAGCACGAGGGCCCGCTGCCGCACGCGTCGCAGATGTACGCGATGTACTTTGTGATGACGCTGTCGCTGCTGGTGCGGCTGCCGCTGCGGCTGCCGCAGCGCGGCGCCGGGCGCCGGCACGGCGCCGCCGCGCCGGCGGCCGCCGTGACGTTTGACGACGTGGCCGGCGTGGACGAGGCGAAGATGGAGCTGGCCGAGGTGGTGGTGCGTTCCCGCCTGAACTGGCTCATCTCCCGCGTACTTCCTTCACTTTTATCTTCCGCTTTCTGAACAGAAACTTGTGCTGTGTAGAAAACTGGAGCCCTCCAGGACATGGCTCCAAGCTTGTTGGCGTGTTGCCTCTGTTGGGCTTGTCCTGCTTGGTGGCTTTGTAGCCAGGCCATGGCTCTGAGCCGCAGCAGGGTAGGCAGCAAAGCGCGGCCCTCGCTCGCAGAGATGTGGGTTGTGTGTGACAGGGCTGGGGCGGCCGCGGCAGCTGTCTGGCCAGCCGCGCGACGGGGCGGCGGAGCGCAGGGCGCAGGTCCGTGGTGTGGACGGGCTACGGCGGGGCATTATCACTCGTGCGGCGCGCCGCAGGACGTGCTGACCCTATCCCTAATCCTGTCACTCGTCTGGCGCGCCGCAGGAGGTGCTGAGGGCGCCGGAGAAGTTCACGCGGCTGGGCGCGCGCGCGCCGTCCGGCGTGCTGCTCGTGGGGCCGCCCGGCACGGGTGCGGCGCCGCCCTCGTGGCCTCCCTGAAGGCCAGAGAGCGTGCTGTCACTGTCTGTTTCTCGCAGGTGGAGGGAGGGGCAGGGGAAGGGGGTGGTTGCAGACTGCACAGGAGAGCCGTGATTATGCTGGGCGCGATCGTGATAGCGCTGGCTTCCTGATGGCTCGCAGCAGGGCATGTTCGGGCGATGCAAGCAGCGCCACGTGTCCAGAGGGCGGAGCTCGATGTTGCAACTGTTGCACAGTATGCCAGACGCTGCTCCTATCAGACGGCCGACTCAGCGGGCGGGCTACAAACCACCCTACCCTGACCTACCTTAACCCCCGCGGCCGCGCCCGGCAGGCAAGACACTGCTGGCGCGCGCGGTGGCGGGCGAGGCGGGCGTGCCCTTCTTCTCCATCGCCGCGTCCGAGTTCGTGGAGCTGTACGTGGGCATGGGCGCCAGCCGCGTGCGCGAGCTGTTCGCGCAGGCGCGCAAGGTCGCGCCAGCCATCGTGTTCATCGACGAGGTGGATGCCGTGGCTAAAGGTGCCCCCCGCCCCGAGTCCCCCTGGTGCCCTCCACGGCTCCCGCAAAGCGATGCGGTCATTAATGGGCGGGCGCCGTGGTGCGCTGCGCGTGCGCCCGTGCCCCAGCCAGCAGGCGAGCCCCTCTCTGGCCATCAGGCGGCGCCGGCTACCACATGGGTCAGAGGTAGATGAGACGGATGTGGCATCAACAGTTCCAGGCATTGCACTGGTAGCTGCCAGAGTCGGGCCGCCTAGACAGCAGCAGTGCGGTGACTGGCCGAGGTGAGACATGGCAGCGCAGCGTGGCAACGACGAGCGCGAGCATACACAGAACCAGCTGTCGACCAGGCCGGGCGGCGCTGACGGCGGCGGCGGCGCGCGCGCGCGTAGGCCGCGACACGCGGCTGCGCAGCGTGGGCAACGACGAGCGCGAGCAGACGCTGAACCAGCTGCTGACCGAGCTGGACGGCTTTGAGAGCGGCGCGGCGGCCGCGCCCGTCATTTGCATCGCCGCCACCAACCGCCCCGACGTGCGCGCCCCGCCCCCTGCATGGCCCTTGGGTGTGGCCTCGGGTGCATGAGCGCTGCCGTGTCCAGGGTGCACCCAATCGTCTGTGTCGCCGCCACTGACCGCCCCCGTGCGCGCGGCTCGCCCTCTGCACGGCCCTGGGTGCACGACCCCTGCCGTGTCCGGGCGCGCTCGTCGTCTGCGCCGCCACCACTGGCGCGCGCATAGCTTACCCTTTGCAAGGTCTGGCGTGCGTGCGCGTGGCCTTGCTGTATCCAGCGCTGCAAGCCTGGAATGGCCCCTGTGCGTGGCACGCAGCAGTGCTGCGCTGCAGTGCGCGCGCGCGGGCGTGGCTGAGCCGCTGCCTCAGAGCAGCGCCTGCTCTGCTGCGCCCTGAGCGTCCTGGCCTGGGCTGTGCTTGCGCTGGGGGTGCCTCCTGCGGCAGGTGACCGGCCCTCATGGCTGCGCGCTCGTCCGGCGCTCGGAAGCCACCAAGAAACAAGGAAGGTGAGTAGGGTTGAATACCCTGCGGGCCTGTGGGGCATGCGCAGGTGCTGGACCAGGCGCTGCTGCGGCCGGGCCGCTTCGACCGCACTGTGAACGTGGACCGGCCGGACCGCTGGGGCCGCGAGCAGATCCTGGATGTGCGCGCCCGGCCGGCCCCCCCCCCCCGGCGCTCAGCAGCCGGCTCTGTGTTCACGCATGCACCGCTTAGAGGACCCGACCATTGAATTTGTCCCCCTGCTGCGCGCGCGGCTGTCTTGCAGTCATCGGCTGTCAGTGCCCTCCAGACTGAGCACGGCTCAAGCAGGCACTCGCGTTGGGCAGCAGCCGCGGCGCCTGCAGCGAGAGCTTGGAAGCCTGAGGAAGCGGACCACAATGCGATATTCTGCACGCAGATGCACAAGCACGAGCATTTGCTTTCTTCAACGGGATGCGCGGTCTGCTTGCACGCTCGACAGAAGGCTCTCTGAGGTCCTGCTTGGCTGGCCAGGTACATATACAGCGGCGCTCCCTGCCGCTGTCGCGCGACGTGTCCCTGAACGACCTGGCGCGCCTGACGCCTGGTGCGCGCACGGCAGCCAGCTGCAGTCATGCTCATGCATGGCGCGCATGTGACATCGCAGAGCTGCTGGAGCTCTGCGTGCATCGCGTCACAACTGGACATGAGCTCCCGCACGGCTGCCGCAGGGGCCACCGGAGCGGACCTGGCGAACATGGTGAACGAGGCTGCGCTGCTGGCGGGCCGCGCCAACAAGGGTGCGCGCCCCGGATGCCGGGCGTGCGCACAGGATAGTGGAGGGGGCGTCAAGAGCGCTGGCAGGGCCTGCAATCAGGCTATGTACGCAATTCGCACCTCGCCTCAGGGTATTGTGAGCGGGTACAGCAGCAGGTCTGTGTTTGCCTGGTGTGCAAGGATGCAGCAAGGAGCCCCGGGTCATTGGGAAGCTAGGGGTGATAAAGAGGTTGCGCACACGCTAGGCAGTGTTAATTTCAAGAGGCTGTTTTGGCATCCTGCGCATGGTGACTTGGCGTTGAGGGCGGAGCAGTGCAATCTGCAGTTAAGACATTTGTGACATGCCCAACAACTGATGTGTGTGTTGAACCTGGCAGCGGACGTCGATGACTGTGAGGCCCACTGCTGGGAGCCGCACGAGCGGGGCTGTGACCCAGGGGCCTGCCCTCTGCGGCAGGCGAGGTGGGCGTCGAGGAGTTCGAGCAGGCCATCATGCGCAGCATGCTGGGCGTGGAGCGCAAGACCGGCCTGCGGAACGCCAAGGATCGCCAGAACGTCGCGCTGCACGAGGCCGGGCACGCGGTGGTGTCCACCGCGGTCGAGCGCCTGCTGGTGGGCTGGCCGACCGTGGAGAAGCTGTCCATCGTGCCGCGCTCCAAGGGCTCGCTCGGGCGCGCGCCCCGGTGGCCCTATAGTTAAGCCCTATATCCTACCTGTACCCTGACCCCTGTGCACAGCCTACCTGCTATCCCATCGTGGAGTAGCTGTCCTTCGTGCCGCGCTCCATGGGCTTGCTCGGGCGCGCGCCCGAGCGGCGCAAGGGGGCCAGCGTGCCTCAAGGCTGCCCCCTCAGGGCGAGCGAGTGCTGTGCAGTGTGCTCTGCTGTGTGCCCTGCGGTGCCCACGGTGATTGCGGACGCTGCCATGAGGCTGGTGTGCTGTGCCGCTCTGCGACCACACATGCTTGCAGCCTTGCAGGCGAGCTCAGAAGAGGTGCCCTTCATGGGAGAGCAGCGTGAGGCAGCAGGCTCTGTTTCGGCCCGCCTGGCGTCCATCGCCGCCAGCGAGCCCCTGTGAAGCGCGCGGCCCCGCTGGAGGCGCCGGCGGGCGCATGGGGCGCAGGCGGACACAACGGCCGCACGGCGCGGCCCGCGTGCTGGCGCATGCGCCCGGGCGCTGCAGCCGGCTCTGTCGCGCCCAACTCGGCTCTAACCCTAGCCCTAGCCCTGACCCTGTACACATGCGCTCGGGCGCTGCAGCCAAGCTCTGTCGCGCCCACTCGGGCGGGCGCGCCGCGCGCAGGTTCACGTACGCGCCGCCGAATGAGGACAACATGCTGACGTATGCGGACGAGCTGCGCAGCCAGCTGGTCGTGCTCATGGGCGGGCGCGCGGCCGAGATGCTCACCTGCGAGCAGGCGCGCGCCTGCCGGGGGCGCGCCTGCCCAGCCAGGGTCTGCGCCGGTGAAGCGAGGCGCGGAGGTGGTGCGACAGGCACGCTGACAGGCTCACTGTGCACCCCGTGCCGCCTCCCTGGGCTCGGATGAGGTGCGCGCCAGAGCGGGCGCCGGCGGCGCCCGCGCCCCGCGCGGCGGCGCCTGCTGACGGCGCGCGCGGCGCGCCGCGGCGGCAGGTGTCCGTCGGCGCGGGGGATGACATCCGGCGCGCCAGCGAGCTGGCCTGGCGCATGGTGGCCGAGTATGGGCTGTCGCCCGCGATCGGGCCCATAGCGCTGGGCTCCATGGCGCCGGGCGACGACGGCACGATGATGCTGCGCGACGCAGGCGCGCGGCGCATCCTGAGCGTCTGTCAGGACGTCCCCAGCGCTTGCGCCAGATGGCACGGGCGCCTGCGGGGGACGTAGCGCGGGGTCGGTGCCGCCAGCGGGCGCCCGGCCAGGGCTTTGCTCTGATGCTGCGCAGCAGCGCCCAGACGCTGCCAGGCCCCGGCACGAGGCCGCCCGTCCATAGATACTGTGTGCTGTGCACAAAGCATTGTGGGCCATGCGTCTCAGAAGTTCGGCCGCTCGCGGCCATGGGCCTGCGCGGCTGGTGGCGAGGATGGCGCCGTGCTGCAGGCCGGGCGTGCACAGGTGCCACAGCCCAGGTGCCGTCTGACGGGCGCGCTGCCCGGCCGTGTGCGGCCGGCGGCCGGCCGCCCGGGCGCCGATGCAAGGCGCGGCGCGCGCGGCCCGGGCGGCGCCAGGAGCGCTCAGGCTTCTCGCCTGCCCCCGCCTGAAGGGTCCCTCCTGCCCGCCGCGCCGCGGCGTGCACAGCAGCCGGGCTGAGCTGGACAGGAGCAGGATGCGCGTGCGGGCGGAGCAAAATTGCGCGCGAGCTTGGCCTGTAACCCGTCTAGGAAACCCTAAACCCTAAACCCTGGCCGCAGGCGACCTGGCGCGCGCGGTGGAGCGCGAGGCGCGCCGCCTGGTGGAGGGCGCGCTGGCGGCCGCCGTGGCCGCGGTGCGCGCCAACGCGGCCGCGCACGCGGCGCTCGCGGCCGCGCTGCACGAGGCCGAGCGCATGGACGGCTACGAGCTCGAGCGGCGCGTGGCCGGCGTGGTCGCGCCGCCGGAGCTGCGCGCCTTCCTCACCGAGGACGCCGCCGTGGGCCCGCTGGTGATCCCGCTGCTGGCCCTGCCCGGGGTCGGGGGCGTCGCGGGCGGGGGCAGCCGCGCAGGCGCGCTGCCGTGCGACCGCGCGGCCCCGGGTGGGGCCCTGCTGCCGGCGCCCGCGGGGGGGGCGGCGCACGGGGCCGTGGAGGGCGGCGTCGGGGGTGCGGCGCTGCTGAACGCGGGGGAGCCGCCGAGGGGCGGCGGCGCCGGCGGGGGGGCGGGCTGGGGGCCGGGTGGAGGCTGCTTCGGCGGCCCAGCGGAGGCGCCGGCGAGGTAGCGCTCTCCGGGGCTGGTGCCGTGCTGCGGGGCGGGCCGCGCACAGGCGGCGCTGCCAGGCGCGCGGCGCTCCCGGCTGAAGCGCAGCGGCGTGGCTGCCTGGTGGCGCCCAAGCAGCGCTCCCACACACCTGGGAAGTTGCCAATACGGACGTATGCTGCTGAGGCAGGCGCCGGCGAAGGACGTCTGGCTTGGTAGCCTGTGAAAGCTATTGCGCTGAGTTGCGCAGGGTGAGAGTAGTGCTCGGCAAGGCCCTCCTTGTTCCGCTGGCGCAGAGTACCGACTTGGTTGCAGCTCATAGCCTGCGACGTGCAGTTGTTCGGGTCTCTGGTGGTGTATGTATGTGAGTCAGCTTGCGCCAGAGTCCGCCGTGTCGTTTATCTTTGTGCAAACAGCGATGCAGGGAGGTCATGCCTTACGTCATAGCTGAGGCGCAGGCACCGTGTCCAGGGGTCTCTGCAGCAGTAGCCGCTCTGCACTGGGTCTGGACACTCTCGCTTGGCATTTGTTGCTGCACCTGCAAGCAGGTTTTGCACACCGCTTACCCGAGGTTCCAAGCTGCCTCGTGAATACGGGCCTTGTGTGTTATGCCTTGGTTGTGCGATTTTGAACTTTATGCCCGCGTGATTGTGAGAATGTGGTCTGACAAATTATGAAATACAGGCGTAAACCCTCACAGTCTCGTCCCCACACCAAGTCTCCGACTTGCCCTGCACTCTGGCATCCTGGCCGTGGTTGACGCGCCGTGTTCGACGCGCCGTGTCGGCCAGGTATGTCCTTGTGTTGCTCGTCCGTCAGGTTGTTGCCAGCTCGTAGCACTGCCGCTGACACGCTGGTTTGGAGGTAACCCCGGCAGGCTCTCTCGCGTTACGGCGCAAAAATGGACGGCATCGAACAGTATGCAAGCCGCACAGACCTGCGGCGCACAGCGGCGCAAGTCCGCGCAGACTCCTCCCACTGTGGCGCTCTGTGCCACAGTGCAGCGCCGCTGGAGGCGCAGAAGGCACGCCTGCCGTGCTCGTGTCGGCCGCGCTCGCCGGGACAGGACGTGCGTGCCGTATTTCCCAAGGTGCGAGGAGGCTCAGCGTCCGCCTGGGCGCCGTACGCATGCCGAGGCACCTTGTGCAGTGCGAGGTAGCGCTGCAAAGCAGCGTCGGAGCTGCGCCTGTGAAAACTCTGTTGTCGGACCAAACTAGCTGCAATCTGCGCACCGCATACAAGTCCTGACCTGCATCTTGCAGGCTGCAAGCGGTCGTACTGAGGGCGCACCAGTGCCTTCCAGGCATGCACGCGTAGCTTGGTGTCCGGCGCAGACCAGTGTGCAGTGCAGGCAACAGCCCTTATGCCCCAAGCCCGGCCTGCAGCGGAGAGGACGACGCCAAGCAGTTTGGCAGGACTTGCGCGAGACCACAGTGTACCCCTTGATGCATGGTTGCGGCGGGTGCGGCGCTCGCGCATGCCGGCAGCGCCGCAGGCGCGCGCGCGCACTGCCCAGAGACGCCCGGCGTGCCTGGCGGCTCACCAGCCGGTCGGCGTGCAGGACGTGGAGGGCGTGCAGGAGGCGGTGCGCGACGCCGCGCAGCACCCCTCGCCGCTGGGGGCGGTCAGCTCCGCGCGCGGCCTGGAGCGCGCCAGGCGCTCCGGCGCGGCTACCGTGCTCGTGCTGGCGCACCTCGACGGCACTGCCGTTGTGCCGGGCGCGCCGGGTAGCCCACCGCAGGCGCGCCTTTATGCTGTCTCGCAAGCACTCACCGCCATGGTTGCTTACCAGTACCGCTTTGGTGGACGCTTGGATGCTGCTTTATGCGTGCACATATGCATGACTGGGTTTCCCGCCCGCCGAGTGCCAGGTCTGCAGAAGCACTGACCACTCAGACCGCCCTCTTCGCATGCAGGCCGTGCGCGCGGAGGCGGGCGTAGCGCTGGGGCCGCTGCACGCCTGGCTGGCGGCGCGCGGCTGAGAGCTGGCCGACGGCGGCGCGCTCGCCGCGGGCGAGCACTCGACGGTGGGCGCGCTGCTGGCGGGGGGCGCGGCGGCCGCGCTAAGCCCGCTGGTGCAGACCGCGACCTACGTGGACCACCATGGCCAGGCAAGCGCGCCTGTCGCCTGAGGCGCATGCGTCAGCATGCTGCCGCACGCGCGCTGGCGGCCCAGCATGGACGCGTGCATGGCCTGTCAGGGGTGGAGACCCGCCGCACTGGAGGCAGCTGTGCGCCGTAGGTCTACAGCATGCACATGCAGTTTAAAATTGTGCGTGCGCTTTTTACGCTGGGCTCCAGCGCGACCCTGCTGCGGGCGGGCGCCAGTCCGCGCCCCGCGCGATGGCCAGCAGTATGGCGCAGGCTGGTGCAGCGGCGCCGGAAGGCTGCGTGGCGCGCATGGCCTGGCGCACCAATGGAGCTCAGGCTCACGTGCCGCAGCATCGTGCACTGGGGAGCCGGCGCGTCACCGCGCGTCGGCGCGGCTGCGGCGCAGGTGGTGCGGCTGACGCGCGCGGCGGACGCGGCCGCGCTGGAGCGCTGCCTGGGCACGCACGGCCTGCTGGGCGTGTTTGTGGACGCGACGCTGGCCTGCCGCGCCGCGGCCCTCGTGCGCACGCGCGCGCGGTGCGCGCGCACTGCGGGCAATCTCGCCTCCTGTGTCGCCTCCCGTGGAGCAGCCTGCTGGAAACTGCTGTGCTTGGAGCAGGCGTGCCGTGTGCGCACCGGACACATGTGGGGACACGTGTGGGGTCGGTGCAGACTGTGCTGCAGCGTGCACGCCGCCAGCTTGCGGGGTGCTCGCCCGGGTCAGCTCCGCGCAGGGCGCGTGACCTGAGATGCGCCGCCGCGCAGCTGGCTGCCCGCGCGCGCCGCGCGCCAACCCTGACCCCGCGCGCGCTCTGTCCGCGCTCGGCCGCGCGCGCGCGCGCGCGCTGCGCGCCGGGCAGCTGCCCTGGGCGCTGGGCCTGGAGGTGCCGCTGCCGGGCGCGGTGCACGCGCGTGGCGCACTGCCGAGCCTGAAGCTCGGGGGCCCGTGGGGCCCCGCGCCGGACGGCCTCGCGCAGCCCGGGCAGGAGGCGCCGCCTGAGGCGTCCACCTACACATTCCCCGCCAGCGACTGCCTGACGGGCGCCCTGCCGCGCGCGCTCGAGTGGATGCGCGCGCATGCGCTGCGCACCGGCTTTGCGCCCGCCGGCGTCTGCGTGCACCTGCCGCCGGGCCGCGCCGACACCCGCGCCGCCGGCTGCGCAGACGGGTGCGCCATGGCCTGCTGGAATGAGGGTTCTAGTCGGGTTATGCACCTGATCCAGATGACCACGGGCCCTGAATGCCTCACGCTGTGTTTGCTGTGCCTGTGAGGAGCATGCGGATGGCGAGCAACGGGTTGGCACTCCCGCTTTGCTGACATGACAGGGTCCGGTGTGGCGCGCCCTGGCTGGGAACGGGATCACCCAGGCTCAGAGATGCGGACCAGACAATGAAATGCGCACCTCCTCGTGCGCAGGGCCGCGGGGGCGGCCACGCTGGCCGTGCTCTGCCGCGACGCGGCCGACGCGCGCTGGCCGGCGTTCTGCCAGGCGTTCACGGCGTGGGCGCTCGGCGCGGGCGCGCGCGTCAGCCTGAGCGGCACGCTCGGCCTGGCGCCGGGGCAGGCGGCGCTGGACGCGCGCGCCGTGCGCCGCCGCTTCCTCACGCCGCGCCTGGCGGCGTTCGTGGGCGCGCCGCCGCCGCGCGGCGGCCTGCGCGCCGACCCCGAGCGCTCCGAGCTTTCCGGCGGCGCCGAGCGCCCTCCTGGTCCGTTGGGGGGCGAGCGGGGTCCTGATCCAAAAGAGTGGCCTGCGGCTGGCGAGCACGCCCGTCAAGACGCGGAGTCTGCGGAGCAGTTCAGCGCCGAGGCCTGCAGCGTGGGGGCGGATGTCATGCAGCGCGAGCCTGCTGAGCCTGCGGTCGGCAGGTCAACGGAGGGCGATGGCCATGGCCCGGAGACGCAGCCGCTCAGCGAAGCGTCGGCGCCTGGGGCAGAGCCAGGGCCGCCGGGCGCCCGGCGGGCTGGGCCGCTCGGCGGCAGCGGCGGCCGCAGGAAGCCCGCCCGGCCCGCATGGGTAGACCTGATCACATCCGGCGCAGCCTGATCGCGTCAAGGCCCTAGGAAGTGCCCGGGTTTGGCTGGGCCACGGGGCCACAAAAAGGAAACGCATGCCCTCCTTACTGTGCATCACGTCTGCGCGCATCCTGCATGCTGCTCCACTGCCGGATTTATTCGCCCGCGCTTGGCCGACCTGCGTCAACGCTTTTGGGGTGGTTTGTCGGCAAATGCAGGCTCCAGGTTGCTGGAAGTTGCTGCTGGTTGGGTCGGTGCACGTTGCCCGCCACTTCAAGGTGATGCGGTGGTGGTGGAAGAGCGTTCCAGCGTTTGGCTAGGAGAAGCATGTCAGCGGCGCAGCTCATCGCCGCCTCTCGGCAGCTGGGCGCGCGGCCCGCGTTGCGCCCACCATTGTGGCCACGATCAGGCCCGGGCCGGCAGGTGGGTGTCTGGCTTGCAGCATGCCGTACCCCCGGTCCTGGAGCGCTTGTTCTGGGGCATGTGGAGGGTCTGCCTGCCTGCTGACCCCAATGTGAGACGAGTCCCAGAGTGCAGCACATGCCCTGCAAGTATGCAGGGGCGCAGTGATCGCGCAGGTTGCTGGTCAGCACAGACGTATGGTACCATGCAGCGCCTGACCCATGAGTGCTGCTTGCCGTCCCTTTCCGGCATTCTCAGCACGCTCTGCTCGAACGGCCGTTGCTCTGCAGCGGCGCCGCTGACCAACGAGCATGACTCCTTTGCACATGTCCTTGTAGTGTTGGGCAATGAATGCAGCTTGTGGCAAACGGGTCGTATGTGTAGCCGGCACCTACCTTTGACCCTGTGAATGTCACTGCAGTGTCTCGACGTCTCGTCCCTGCAGATTTGGCGTGTTTCGGCTCCGCAAAGCTGTCCATGGGTTTGCTGCCAAGGTGGGCGTGACTGGAGCGCAATTCTTGTTTAGGTTTGGGGAGCGCTATGTACTTAACATACCGCCTTTGACACCCAGTTGACTGAGCATGCTTGGCTATTGCCGCATGTTGTGCTGCTGAGGTGGGCGTGACTGGAGCGCAATTTTGGTAAGGAGAGGGGATCGCTACATATTGAACATACCGCCTTCGACACTATATTACGCACATGGATAAGCCGCGTATTTTCCTTGAAACACCTGTTCACTGGCTGCCGCATGCGCTGAGCATGCATGCGCGGAGGATGTGCGTGCTGCGGGCACTTGTTGATGCTCATATGGTAGGCGTGGCACGACAAGGAGTACCCCTGCGGCTCGAGCGTGCCCAGACTGGACGTCCTTTGTAAAGAGAGGTGGTGGCCAGCAGCCTCAGGTGCAGGCTTTCTGGTTGCATGGTGCACTCCTGACATGTTGCACAGTGCACTCCAGACCAGTTGCATGGTGCATTCCCGCCCTGCTGGCTCGGTGTCTGCCCAGTGCAGCGCATTTTTTGGAAGTATTGGGAAGCAGCGACTGTAAAGCCTGCACTGATGCCCAAACATGTGTTCTCACAGATTACTGGGCGAATAGCTCGTGAATGCCGACTGTGTGCAGATTTCCGTGCAGGGCGCCATCACAGGTGTGCATGCGACGTTGAAAGGGATCACTGACGTGAACTGTCTTACGTCCACAGAGCGAGGCGCAGAGACCTGTGCCTTCTGGACAATTCATGAAGGGAGCCTTCGGACCCTACTAGGGTACTCGGTACTTCTGCAAACTGGCGGAACTAGTCGGACACCGCTTGCGTAGCTCCAATCCACCCTGGCAATATGTGCCTCATAAATACATAACAGAGTATATCTGCAGCCGCAAGGAGTCGTGCTACAGCCGCTCCGTCAGCCCTTCCGTGCAGCCGGCATGGCGAGGCGCGAAAACGGCCTGTATGCAGCCAGCCCCAATACGCAGAAGGCCAACGGTATGGTGGAAGCCTGCAGCGGGCTCCCCTCACCGCCCGAAGCCCGGCTGGCCAGCTTGGGGAAGTGCTCGCCGGACGGCGCCGTGGCGCTGAGCACCTGGCACCTGGGGCACACAACGAGGCCGGCGCGGGTGGTCATACCGAAGGTGAGCCAATCCTGCGAAACCGTAGGCGAGCCCACTGCGACGGCACTGTCCTGTTTGCAATCTGCAGAGATGGCCGATCTGGGACTCGACCGGCAGTACACCAGTGATCTGGCAGAGCTGCGTGCTGCAGTACTCACGCTGGGTGCTTATACGAGCGGCAAGGAGGCGGTAGCAGGGGCGAGACGTGAAGTTCGGGAAGCATGGTTCACCTCCTTCCACCCAGCTCCCCTCGCCCACGCTCTGCACCCGCAGCAGCGCTCAGCAGGCAGCCGTGCGGACCTGCACATGCCCGCTGAGAGAGCAGCGCGACTCAGCGGGCGGCAGCAGGGTCGGGGAAGGATGTCCGCGCGGCGCTTGGCTCCCAATGGCCCTGGCGCGCGTGCGCGCAGGACGTCGCCGAGGTCGTCGCGGCCGTGCGCGACCCGGTCGCCTTCCCCAGCCCGGTGCTGGCGGTGGGCGCGCTGCACAGCGTCACGCGCTGCATCGAGGCGGACCGCGGCACCGTGCTGTGCATGGCCGGCTTCGACCGGCTCGTCGGCCTGGCCGGCGCGTACGACAGCAGCTTCCAGGCGCGCCCGCCGGCGCGGCCGCCGGCTCCCGCGCCGCCAGCCTTAGCGAGCCCGGAGGGGCGCGCAGCTGGCCGTTCCTGCTTCTCCCTCCTCGCTGCTTCAGCGCCGCCTGACTCCGAGCGCGCGGCGCCCCCTCCGCGCCGCGCAGTCACGCCCGCGCGGTCGCACCGACAGGGTCCTGTGCGCAGCTGTGTCCTGGCTTGCCTGCTGCCCTGCCCACCCGTGTGCAGTCCCCCGTCCACCACACGTTTTGGGTCGGGAAGGGCACCGCAGCTGCAGCCTCGTCTGGCTCGCTGGTACATTCTCCACCCGATCTTCATTCATGTGTTTTTGCATGTGCATATCCTCCCCACGGCGTGACACAGGGCGCGGCTGAGACGGAGCGGGCGCCGAGCTGGGCGCGCTCGCGCGCGCTGCAAGTGGTGCATGCCGAGCCGGGCGCCCTACCCTAAACTACCCTATCCGCTGGACGCAGGTGGTGCGCGCGGAGGCGGGCGTGACGCTGCGCGCGCTGCACACGTGGCTGCTGGCGCGCCAGCGCGAGCTCAGCTTCTGCCCGGAGATTGGCGATGCGACCGTCGGCGGCCTGGTCACGACCATGTGCAAGGACAGCTCCATCAAGGGGCCGGGCTACCTGGGCGCGCTCGTGGAGGAGCTGACCTACGTGGACCACGAGGGCAACGCGCGCGCCCGCCCGGCCGCCCCGCGCATGGCTCCCCATGGGCCCGATCAAGAGTAAAGAGCTGCCTTCCTGCGGCTCCAGAATTGAATAAACAGCTATTTGATGCTGCCTACACACGTGCCCTGCACTGGCTGCAACAAGCGCAAGGTTGCTTTATCGGAGGCGCTGTGGCGGCGGCTCTGCCGCGGTGCTTCTCTGTGCAAAGCGGCCTGCGAGCTGCGAGAGTGAGCGAGTGAGCTCTGCAGCGCGCCAGCGCGAGCACATCTGACGGCCTCGGCGACTGGCCTCGCCCGCCTGGGTGACGGGGCGCGCGGCGCGCGCGCGCGCAGATCGTGCGCCTGAGCCGCCGGGAGGACGAGCTGGCGCTGGAGCACTACATGTGCAGCTACAGCACGCAGGGCATCACGCTGGACGCCACGCTGCGCTGCCGCCCGGCCAGCCTCACCCGCTCCCGGCTGCAGTGCGCGCCCTGGGCGCGCTTCGGCCTGCGGGAGGCTGCCTCACAGCCGTGCGCACATGGCGGCAGGTCACCCTGCCTGCACAGCAAAAGGGGGGTGGAGCACAACCCCATACGTCTGATGCCTGCTACGCTCGTAACCGCTGAGTTTGCACATCGCGAGGCAGCCGCCTGCCCAGTGCTGGAAAGTACAGAGCAGTCCCAGCCTCAGACAGCGCAGGGTTACAGGATGATGTGTTTGAAGGTTTCATGCTGTCGTCCAGACTTGTTTACAAATACCCCGGCAGCTGGCACATGCTCGACCTGCGAGCGGAGGAAAGCCTAACGTGGCGTGCGGTGCGAGTCTCTGTGCAAGTGTACGCACAATCATGACGCTGCAGCCTGCCCTCGGCCTAACTTGGCCCGGCCGCGCCCGCGCAGCTCGCTCTCGGTGGGCAACGGCCGCAAGCTGGCGGAGCGCATGCTCAAGCTGCGCGCCAAGTGCGACAACGTCTGGGCGGTCATCACGCTTGACGGCTGCTACCTGGAGCAGGTGGGCCGCCTGATCTGGCCATGACAAGGCTGCATGGCCATGACAGGCCAGGTTTGTGCGATTATGTCAGGGGTCAGCGTGCAGCATCCGGCCATGCGCATTATGGCGATTCAAGGAAGGGCGCACCGCCTGCAGACGTGGCAGAGCGCGGGATGCGCATGGCAAGCTGCCGGGCATGCGCGTGGGCGTTGCGGAACTGTGCTTGGCTTTGTCCAGAATGGGCAAAGATGGCTTGCTTGCACACCAGCGGTGCGCGGCGCCCACTCGTAGCTCAAGGCGCCTGTGCCAGTCGCGCGGCGCCCCTGCACCTGACGCCGTGCCGCGCGAGCGCGCGCAGCGCTGGGACGCGCCGGGGCGCGCGCTGCACCGCACGTCGCTCGCGCTGTACCTGGAGATCTACCGCCGCATCCGCTACGAAATGTTCCTGATCGGCGCGGTGCCCAAGTGGGCGCTGCTGGGCACGCGGTACGTGGGGCGGCCCGGCACGGGCGCCCTTCTATGCACGCTGGGAAAGGGACGATCTCATGTGTGCGCGGAAGCCGGCGCGCCGAGCCGGGCGCTCGCCTGACAGCAGGGCGCCCAGGCACCATGCTGTCGGCTTTGCGCATGCGCCCCCCTGGGACAGCTGACTCCGCTTGTGCAAACGGGGGTGCTTTGCATGCGTCCCAGTTCTACGTAACTGGCACAGGCGTCCTCTGAGCGGCCTGAGCGACCTCTGAGCTGCCCGAGCGCCAATGCTGCCGGCGCTGCGGGGGCAAGCCAGGGCCGGCCGCGCAGGCTGCCGCTGCCGGACTTCATCCACCACCGCAGCCTGCTCGTCAACTGCTATCCGGCCGTTGGCGCGGCGCAGCCGCGCCTGGACTTCTCGTACTATGAGTACCCCGATGTCGGCCATTTTGTCGAGGCGCGCCGCTTGGACGTGGGTGTGGCATTTGCAGTAGTGGGCGATCTGCCTGAGTGTGCCGTATGAGTTGTGATGGTGGTGTCACCCTTAAGACACTCTGACGGTTTGAGGGGCATGTCTGAGGCGCTTGCTGAGACGTGCGGCCGTGCCGGGCGTGCAGGTGGTCGAGGGCGCGCTTGAGTTTGCCCGCGCGTTCCGGCGCGCGCACGGCTTTGCGCCCGGCGGGTTCGCCACCTACTTTGTGCACCGGGAGGGCGCGCGCACGCGGCTGGCGGCCGGCGCGTACAGGTGCGCGTGCGGGCCCTTGCCGGGCCCGCCGCGCGGGCGGCATTGACTCCCCTGTGCTGGGTAGAGGTGTGGCATAAAGGAGCATGATGGCGCGTGGGTTGTGAGGTGGTGGGAAACCGGGCGGGCGACGACTGCGGACGGCAGGCGGCTGCCAGGGCACGCATTGGCAGCGAGGGCCCACGCGGTTGCGTGACTGGGCATGGTGGCAAGGCATGCCAAGAAGGGCATGCTTTGGCGTGCAGCAGCGCAGACAGGGCGCTGGAGAGTGGGGTTGCCCTGGCAGGCCTGCTGTGCACCTGCGGGACGCGGCGTGCCTCGCGCCGGCAGGCAGGCTGACCGCTCACCCCAACCAATCCGCGCGCGCGCAGCGGCTCGGAGGGCTGGAGCTTTGTGATGGACCCGCTCTGCGGCGCGCCGGACGACGCGCGCTGGCTGGCGTTCTGCCGCGCGTTCACGCCGTGGGCGCTCGCGCGCGGCGCGCGCACCAGCCTCACCCAGGCGCGCCCAGTGGACGCGCAGGCGCTGCGCGCAGGCGCCGCCGCCCCCTGCGCTGCCCGGCAGTGTGCGGGGCTGGGGCTCAGGGCACCCTGTACGGTCAGCCCTCACCCCGCCCTGGCCACTGAGCTGCTAGTGAGGGCCGTTGACGCGCCCCCTTGCTGCAGGCGCGCGGTCATCACACGGAGTGCACATGCTGCTCTGCACTCTGTAGGGCATTACGTAGGGTATGAGGGCGTGGGTGCGAGCAGCGCAGGCAGTACAGCACCGCGCGCCCGGCGTGGCCGCGGGCGAGCCCGCATGCGAGCCCCGCTCCGCCGCGCGCGCAGACCAAGGAGCTCGCGCGCGGGCAGTACCGCCTGGACAGCCGATACGCCCGCGCGCGCTTCACGACGCCCTACTTTGCGCAGTTCCTGACTGACATGAAGGAGGGCGCGGAGGCGGCGGTCATCGATGCCCGGGGCGGCGCTCCGGCCCCTGCGCCCGTGGTGGCCGCAGCCTGAGGCAGCCGCTGCGGCTCCCTCACGCCCCCCCTCCGGCGCCAGGTGCCTGGGTGGCAGGAGGAATGCTAGCCGGGCAGGGTGGAGGGGTAGGGTGGGGTGGGGTAGTCCTACTGAGGCCCCCGTGTGAGCCGCCTGGAACGGCTAGACAACCAGACTTGTACTTGACTTTTCTTGACCTGCGATCCATGCGCATGACATGGGTACTGGTGTGCGCTGCAGCGCAGCATCTGGGGGCTTCCACGCCCGCCGGTCACCCTCTGACACCAAAACACCAAAGTTTGGCACCACCTTTGACCTCACTTGGGGTGCTTCCCGGGGCATCAAGACTGGTTGTCACATGTATCTGTCCTAGCTCGTCTTCTTTAGGGGCCCAGCAGGCCACTGCGTACTCGGTCCCGGGCGGTGGGCGGCGGTGTCCCCTCACACGGCTGTCCTGCCGCTTGTCAAGTCGGTGCTCGATCAGGCGTTTCCATGGCCTGGTGCCGCGCGACAAGCTTGCGGGTGTGCAGCAGGCGCTTCAGGGGGCGCTGCAAGCTCCGACCTGCTAGGGGCCGATGGGCGGGGTTTGCTGGGCGTGTCAGGCGCTTTACCTTTTCCTATGACCTCTATCTGACGACAGGAGCAGCACGAAGTGACAACATGACAGGTCGAAGTGCAGAAGGGTAGGCAAGCGTTTTGGTGAAGAGGTGTACTCGCTGTGCAGGGAGTGAGTTGCGCACCTCCGTGCTGGCAGTTGCTAGGTAGACCGTTTTAGGCTTTGGCGGGTGCGACACTTTGCTGTTGGCTCTTGCGGCACCGCCGCATAGCCTGACGCACTGCGCCGCCCATGCCAGCTCTCCTAGGTGCGTTATGGCTCCATGCTGTGATGCAACGCGTGCCACTGGAAGGGCGGGCAGATTAGCTGGTGTCGACATGCCTGCGGTGCGCACCGGGCAGCTGTTGCTGGGGCAGCCCCATGCAGGGGCTGCCGCCGCCGCCGCTCACGTGCCTGCTCAGCGCCACCCCGGTGCCGTAGGGTGGGGCTGGCCCTGCCGACATGGGGGCGCCGCCCGTGAGCGGACCGGGCGACAGCGCCCGGCCCTGGAGGCTGGCTGGAGCCAGCGCGCGCGCCCATGTCAGGACGACTGCGTGCCATTTCTCAAGACTGAGTGTTTTGCTTGGCGAAGGTAGCTGAGCCTGCCACTGACCGCCGCCTAGACTGATTTCGGGGGCCCGCCCTGCTGGTTCCCCCTCGGCGGGCCCTGTGCTTACGGTGCGTCCGCCTGCTGCCGGGCAATGTTGGGGGAAATGCCTCAGCTGGCAAGGGCGCCCATGTTCATTACTTTGCAGCACTAGGTAGGGCTGTGGGTGCGGCCTCTGCTGGCAGAGGTCGTCAGAAGGCGAGGAGCGATTTGCATGCATGAAGCTGTACTGATGTGTTATTTAACTTGGGACCCAAGAAGAAGCAATGGTTGCTAGGAGCAAGGGTAGATGTTTGCGAAATGTTTGCGTGTCTGGATGGGAACTTGCTTCCTAGCCGAGGTTTCCTGGGTGCTGGGTGTAGGTATTTGGATATGAACCAAGACATATGCAGGATAATTACGTACATACACTTGCGTATAAGCATGGGCCTTTTGTAATGCATGCGCCCTGCACTTGCGCATACCAAGCCGGCCTGATAGTGCAATCTAGGTGGCTGACCATATTACTGAAGTGGTCACAACTGAAGAGCTGTGAGTTTCAGACCGACCTGCACATTACCCCGGCTAGCACCGCCCCAGATGTTCACCCATGATGTTAAACGGTCATAACAGTGAAATATGCACTAAGCGTTGTTTGGCATGGCGCCTAGCACCTGGCGCGCGCAGCACGCCTGCGACCCGGCTCGTCTGCCAGGGCCTTGGCAGAGGGCTGGGCAGTCCCGGCTCCCAGCCGTTGCCGCGCGTGGCTACCAGATGCTGCCACTTGCCGCGTGTGGCCCTGCCCCCGGCCGGGCGCAACAGTCGCCGATACGCTGGGCTTGCCGGCGGCTGGCGTGGCTGCCGACGGCGCGCCCTGCGCCAGCCCTGTGCTGGTGCGGCGTCCGCGCTGCCCAGGCGGTGGTGCTCGCAGCCCTTGCCTGCCTGCGAGGCTTGACTTTGTCAGTCACCTGCCTGGTTCCGCACTGGCGCTAACGGCAGGGCACATAGGGCTGAGGTGGCCTGACAGCTCATCAACTATGAAAACGTCTCTGCACTCTGAACAGGCTGCTGGCAACGATCCTTTGCTTATGGTTGGGATAGGAGCCGGGAGGTGAGCGATGTTCACTGTTCCAGCGAGGCACTTGCCTGTGCGGACCGGAGTGTCTGGCAAGACGTCCTCAACGGTGGCCGCCTGCTTGACAATGACTCTGAGAGCGCCGCGCATCCACGGGTCTGGCGGTGGCGCCTCAGGTTCTACGTCCGGCAGCCACGAAGCGTGCAGGTGCACGTCCGCGGGGGGCGCCTCGAGCGGCAGGTACGCGGCCTGCAGGTGGTCCAGGGCTGCGCACACGCTGTCCTCCACCGCCTGACGGCGCGCAAGCGCCTCAAGCTCCCGTTCGCGGGCCGCGGCGGCCACGCGCGCAAACAGCTCCTCGTGCACCAGGGCGACGGCCTGCTCGGCGCCGCTGGCATCCTGCGCATCCATGAGAGTGGCGATCAAGCGTTGCTGCGCAACTGTGGAAGTGACCCTACCTGGGACCTGGCGCCCAAAGAGGCCAGCAGATGTTGTGTCCCTTGATCAGCATGCAAAGCGACAGGGAATGCCTAACGCCAGGAGTGCATTGACATTTGTGGTGCAGGACACGTACAAGTCATGATCTTGAGATCATGACCAGGTCGTCTAAAGTCTTACTACCCACCAGATGTGTTGATAACCTTGCAATGTAAGGCATATCCACATCGACACTCGCACTCCCATGCTCTTCAAAAGCTTTCACAACAGCAAGAGTCCTGACAACAGTGCAACAATCAAGCGCTCATTACAGATGCATGCACACCGTCTCAAACAGCACAAACAGAACATGGAGATACACAGACGGTTGCCGGCCAGGTTGCAGGACATGCTGACGAGCAAATACACGGCCGCAGCCACAACTCAGACCCGGCACATCAAGTACCCGCAACAGAGCACCACGCCTCTCACACAGCAACCCTATGCCGGCCCACTGCACGGCCACCTGGGCCCCGCTCACACGCTGCGGCCCCAGCGTAGTCAGCACGCAGCGCACGCGCGGCACAGGCCCTCTCCACCAAGCAGCAGGGTCAAACCAGGGTTTTGCTTGGGCTTCCCCCATGCGCCCGCCCCTCTTCTCCACTCGCCTCAGCGGCTCTTCGCAGCCCTCTGGCTCACTGCGAGGGCCAGCCCGGCCCCGCCCACAGGCGGCCGCCGCGCGCAGGCGGCGAGCGGCCCGCGGGCGCAAAGAAGCGATCCAGCGATGCCTGCACCACGCGGCGCGGCCGCGCGGCACCTGCCGCGGCCGCCGCATCGCCCGCGCCGTCCGCCTGCCGCACCGCGGCCTGAAATATTTCACCAAAGCAGCTCGCAGGCCTTGCCATGACGGAGCATCGTTTGCACCAGCGAGGCGCAGCCCTCCCTATATTGTAAAAATCTGCAGCGCCGCATGCAGCTCACGCACTGCAGGCGCCTGATGCGTGCGGACCCTCACCTGCCCGCTGTTGCACTCGTCACTGTCGCCGCGCCGCGCGCCGCCCGCTGCCCCGCTGCCGTCGCTGCCGCCAGGCGCGCCGCCGTCGCTGCCGCCAGGCGCGCCGCCGTCGCTGCTGTCAGCGCTGGCGGGCGCGGAAGCGCTGCGAGCGGCGGCGGCGGCGGCCGCGGCGACGCACCCCGGCTCGGGCGGCGCGGCGGGCGGCTCGTCCGCTTCTGGCCGTAAGCAGAGCTCCATGGCGAGCTCGCGCAGCTGCGCGACCACGGTGCCACTGCTTATAGCAAGCCTGGTCATGCCTGCAATGCCGCACTCCAGAGGGCTTGCGCCTGCATCCCGCTGCAAATGCATATTGGATGGGCCAGATCTTGGTCGTCCCAAAGTACACCTAGTTGCGCACCTGTCAACACTCACAACTAGAGGAGCGACAATGTGCAGGTGCATGAACAGGCATCATTAACGGTAGGACCATGCAGCACGGCATGTCAGGACTACGACCGCACAGGCGAACGCGCAGAGCGGCGCGCCTTGTTGAACACGCGGTGGCCGCCGGTGCTCTTGCGGCGCTCGGCGACCTCCATGACGAAGCGGTGCACCTCGCCGACGGTGTCCTTGAAGTTGCGGTACAGGCGACCCAGCAGCTCGCCGCGCAGCGCCAGCGCCAGCGCCGCGGCGCCCAGCGGCGGCGCGGGCCGCCGCCGCAGCTCGCGCCTGCGCCCCCGCGAAACGCATGCCTGTCTGGCCTGTTCTGTCTGCCCTCTCCTCTAGTCCATCTTGTGCAACACAGCGCTTAGTGCCGAGGCGGCTGGGCTCCACTCCCCTCGCCCTGTCTTGCCTGAACACAACCCTACTTGAGAGGGCGGGTTTCAGGAAGCGCCTGGCACTGTTGTGGCTGGGAGGGCGGGCGCGCGCCGCAGCTCCTCGCGCAGGCGGCAGAGCAGCCGGCGCTCAAAGTGCGCGAGCGCGTGGAACGCCGCGATGCGCGCGAAGCAGGTGCTGCCCACGAAGAAGTGCTCGAGGTGCGGCGGCGCGCCGCCGCCGGGCGGGCCGGCGCGCGCGCGGCCGCCGGGCGACAGCGGGCCCGGCGGCGGCGCGCCGGGCGCGGGCGGCGGCGGCGCCGGGCGGCCGGAGAAGGTGATGCGCGCCGGCCAGCCCCTACGCGCCGGGGCGGGAGCGCCTGACAAGAGTGCTTCGTTTCTGCATTATCTCGGTCCCACCACACACCCCGTACCATGCCTTTCCCGTTCCATGATGTAGCATGCCTTGTGTGTGTGTGCGTGTGTAGGGGGGCGGGGAGGGGAGCTTGCATGAGCGATGTACTGGCAGCGAATGCAACAAAGCAACAGTATGTCTGGCACCATATCAAACAAGGGCTGCCCCTGACACCATGTGGCCCACACCCAACTGATTGCGCCAGCCTACCCACTCATACTGCACTGCCAGCGCTCTAAGTTGCTTTGGCAGCCCGGCGCGCCCTGGGGGGCGCGCACTGGCAGCGCCCGCACGAGCTGCAGCGGCCCGTGTCGCGCAGGTCCTCGGCGCCCGGCTCGCCGCCATACCAGGCGCTGTCCAGGCCCGGCAGCTCGCGCATGGCCCACAGCAGGCGCGCCTTCTCCTCCGCCATCTCGCCCTTGAGCGTGCCGCCCCACACGAAGCCCTTCGCCTGGTTCCTGCGCGCGCGGCGCGCGCCCGGCGGGTGGCACCAGGATGCCCGAGCCATCAGGCAGGCGTGAACACTTTCATCACTTCTGGGTGTGCCAGTGGCCAACACCAGGGTCTCTCAAACAGCAGTTGTACTGCAGACATTGAGACTTGATTCGTGCCAGCCCTGCCAGCCTTATACGTCAGGCTTAAACCGTGGGAATGGATCTCATGTGCGTCCTGGTGGTGCCAAAGAACTGGGCCAGTGCTGGCCGTGCCTGGCGGCCGGAGCGTGATCGGTTGCGGGCGCCCTCCCTCGCCCCACATGCCGCTGTGCTCCAGGGTGCCAGCCGCGGAGCCAGAGGCCGAGCTGCGACCACATGCTGCAAGGGGGGTAGGGTTTATGGTTAGGGTACCCCTGATTGCGGGAGCAGGGCCGCCGGGGGGTGCGGGGCGCACTGGTAGTACTCCAGGTTCGTCTTCACGACCTTGTGGTGCGCGCGGCGGTGCGCGGCCAGCTCGGCCGAGCCCAGCGCGGCCGCCCAGGCCGGGTCCACGTCGGTCAGCAGGAGCCACCTCACGTGCTCGTCGAACTGCGCACCCCCGAGGGCGCTTAGCACGAGCCACTGCACATGCTCGTCAAAGTGCGCGCCCCCGAGGGCGACAGGCCCTCCGTGCCCCGGACCTCGTGCGCAGGACAGCTGTGCGTGCTGGCGACTGACAGCGCACATGGGCAGCATGTGGCTGGGCTGCCTCTCACTCGCAGGTGCTCAGCGTGGCCCGGCGGCATGCGCTGGCAGCGCCGGGGCAGGGGAGCTGCACCGCAGGCCCCACCATGCCTCTCACGGCGACTCGCTTCGTGGCGAGCATGCTTGCTGTCACAGATGCGCGCTGTGGGCTCTGTGTTCAATGACAGAAACAGAGCATGCATACGGGACGGCATCCTGTGAGGAGCAATGGCTGCGTTTAAAGCCCCGAAGGGCGTTTGCCCGCAGCCCCGCACATCCCTCAGTCCGTGCTGCAACCCTCGTGTGCGGGCGCCCACAAGCCCCCCGAGGGCGCGCCAGCTCGGTGTCCGGCTTGTGGCGGGAGGCCTCCAGGCAGGCGAGGACCTCTGCGTCACCCAGCTGCTCGTCGCCCTCCTCATCGTCGATGAAGCCCTCCAGGTCGCTGCCGCTGCCGCGCGGCGCAAGCGCAGTTAGTGCCAGCACCCTGGCCTTTGAGCGTGTCGTCATGTAACGCACTGCTCGGTCGTCAGGGCACACGAAGAGGGGCGCGCCTGTCAGACTCGAGGCCGAGCGCGCCATTCCCCGCGCGCGCGGCGCCGTCGGGGCTCGAAGCGCCGCTGTTGATGTCGTCAGCGCGGCCCTGCCCTGGGCGCTCGCCGGCGTCCCCCTCGGCCTCGGCCCCCTCTGCGCGTCCCCACGCCCCGGGGCTCTGCACGACCTCCCAGGCGCCCTCGTCCTCCTCCATCGCCGCGACCGCCGCCGCCACCTCGTCCGTCCCGCCGCTCCCCGAGCTGCTCTCCCCGCTGCCGCCGCCGCCGCCAAGCACGCGCTGCCGCGTGCGCGCCCGCAGCTCGGCGCTGGTGAGCGCCGCCGCGCGCGGGCGCCGCGGCCGCCGCGCGGGCGTGTCGGCGCGCGCGTCGGCGGCGGGCGTCGCGGCGGCAGCGGGCTGCAGCTCCTCTGCGCGGCGCAGCCTGCGCGGCCGCTGCCTCTGCGAGGCGTCGAGATTGCCAGGGGCAGGGGCATCGTCGTCGGCTGCGCTTGGGCGGGCGTCGGCCGCTGCAGCGCCCGCAGCCCGGGCGCGCAGCTGCGCCGCAGCCTCGCCCTCCTGCACGGCGAGGCGCCTGCGCAGCCGCCGCGGCGGCCGCGCTGCGGCCGGACCAGCAGCGGCGCCGTCGCCGGCGCCCTCCTGTCCCGCCGAGGCCACGTTTGCGTCACGAGCTGGCCCGGCGCCGCGTGGGCCAGCCGCCGCGCCGGGCGGCGTGTCGCCGCGCTCTGCGCCCGGTCCCGCCGCGCCATGGGCAGCGTCGCAGCCAGGTGCAGGGTCACGGTCAGGGTCAGGGCTGCACCCGCTGGCCAGCTCATCGCCGCCCTCGCCCAGGCGCGGCGGCCCCCGCCGCGCCCTGGGCACAGACGCGGGCGCCAGCCCGACGTCATCCGTGAGCCCCGCGCGCCGCCCCAGGTCCGCCTCGCCCCCCGGCGGACTGCCGCGGCCTGCGCCAGCCGGCCCGCCGCCTCCGGCGGCGCCCCCGCCGGCCTCAGCACCGTCGCCCTCATCCAGGCGGCGCGGCCCCCGCCGCGCCCCGCCGACGCATGCAGGTAAGGCGTGCACCGCCGGCGACGCAAGTTCCTGGCCGCCGGGGCCGCCCGCATGCGCCCTGGTCGCCCCGCCCTCGTCTTCGCGGCCGCTGGCCGCTCCCGCCGCGCCGGCCGCCGCCCGTGCAGTCGCAGCGGCCGCTCCCTCGCCAGACTCAGCGCACCCGCCGCCGCGCGCGCGCGCGCGCACCGGCTGCTCATGCTCCGAGTCAGACAGCCCGCCGCCCGGCCGCCCGGGCGCCCCTTCGGCGGCGGCGGCGCGCGCCGCGCGCGCGCCGCCGTGCCGCACACCGTTGGGCGCCGCGTCGCTGGCGCTGCTGGTCATTGTCACCACGTCGCGCGCGCCCACGGCCTCGCTGGCGGGCCCATCAGCCTCCTCGCCGCTGCCTTCCCCGGACGCGATGAAGGAGTCCATGCCAGAGCTGGCCTCGGAGCCCGAGCGCGGGCCGCCCACGTCCACCAGCCGAGAGCGGCCGGACCGTGGGCGCGCCCTCGCTGCTCGCGCGGGGCCGTGCGCTTTGGCCAAACTCCGCGGCCGCTCCCGCCGCGACCCCGGGCCCGGATCCGCGGCGCTGCGGAGCTCAGCCTCACGCTGGGCACGCGGCGGCGGCGGCGGCGGCGTCGCCTTTGAGCCCGGGGCGGGGCCCGCCTCGCGCGCACGCCGCGCACGCCGCGGCGGCGCCGCAGGCTCAAGGCACGGCGAGGCCTCGCGCGACGCCGGGAAGGGCTTGCGCGCCGACCCGCGCGTGCGCCCCTGCCAGGTCCCCGCGCCGCCCCCGCCGCGCCCGCCCGGCTCCGGCGAGGAGGTCGATGGGGTGTCTGACAGGGCCACAAAAACAGGCCGCCGCGCGCGGCGCGCGCCGCGCGCAGGGCTGTCCTGCAGGGCCGAGGACACTCCAAGCCCGGCGCCGTCGGAGGCGCCGCGCTCCCCCTCCCCCACGGCCCCAACCGGTGACTCGCTGCGGAGGCGCGCGCGCTCGTTCGCCGCGCCGCGGCCCGCACCCAGCGCGCAGGGCCACAGTCGCACGCCCGCATCCTCCAGGTCCGGGTCAGAGGCCCCGCCCCCGACCGCCGCGGCTGCAGCGCCGGCCCGGCGCAGGCGCTTGCGCGCGTGTGCGCCCGGGTGCGCCGGCGCGCCCTCGCAACCGCAGCTGCCGCCGCGGGCGCGCTGCATGGCCGCGCCGCGCGTGCGGGGCCGCGCGGCGGCAGCGGCTCCGCCGGCGGCGCCCCGCCGGGCGCGCTGCGCCGCGACGCGCCCGTGCCCAGGCTGCGGGGCCTCCCCTCCGCCCGGGCCCGCTGTGTCGGCCTCCTCACGGCCGTCCTCATCCTCGGAGTCAGCAGCGAGCAAACGGGGGCCTGCACGCCGCTTGCGACCCTGCGCGTGCGCAGCAGCGCTGACGTGCGTGCCCTGTTCGTGGGTGCAAAGGTGTCATGGCGACTATGGCACCGTCCTCAACGCCCGTAGACAGAAAAGCTGCTCCAGTCCAAGTACTGTAATTGCCACACGCTGCTGCGTTCCAACAAGGCACTTGAAAGCACAAGCGGCTGCACATAGATGCTTGGCTGCCAGTGCGCGCCTGCACCTTGCGTGCCGCTGTGACTCTGCTTGGTGAGCCAGACGAAGAAGTGTCCGTCCCAGGAGCCTCGTCGGGCGTGAAGTCGTCCTCCGACTGCGCCAAAAGAAGCATCTTGTTGACGGTGCAGACAACAGGGAAGAAGAGAGCGCAGCCGCACAAGCAAGCAAACCAGCAAGCAAGCACAAGCAAGGAAAGCCAGAGGGCCACTGGTAGAGGCGCACTGTGGCGAGTTTGTACTGGTGAGTCATGTTGAAGTATAATCATTTGCCCTGCAATGGAGCGCGCTGGTCGCCTGCGCAAGGCATCTTGCAAGGCTTCCAAGGCAACTTGCTTAAGGAGCAGCACCCTCGCTTTAGGTTTAGTAGGAGCAGCAGTTACCTCCAACCGCCTGAGCAGCCTCCTGAGCAGCCTTAGTAGGCTGTTGGCATTGTTGTCCTTGGCTTTGTGCGGTGCTTTTACACAAGTATTGCTGAAGACCTGGTGTTAATCACCCATATTGGGCCGCCGCGCTGGGCACACCTGACACACATCTCAGCCCGCTGCACACAGCGCTCAACGGCGTCCTGCAAGCAGGCCGAGATATGAAGTCATACACAGGGACTTGCATAAAAAGGTGACTCGTGCATGGCCTTCACCAGGCTCGGCTGACCCCTGTTTTGCGCCTTTGCCGAGCTTGGCAAAACGTCAAGGCCCACCGCTCGATCGTCCAGGCGTTGGAACGCGTGTGCACGACGCCAACGCAGGGCGACCACGCAGGCCAGGCAGCACAGGGCAGCCGCGGGCAGCAGGAGCAGCCACGCGAACAGTGCGCGGCCGCTGCGCTGTGCGCCCGTGCTGTGAGGCCCGGCAGCGGCAAGCAGTGCCGCGGCCGCGTTAACAACACCGGCGTCGCGCTGGCCGCCGCGCGCGGGTATGGCACCGTGCCAGGCAGGATTGCCGGCACGACCTGTACGGGCAAGCGCGTTGCAGCGCGCGGCGGCAAGGCAGGTAGCGCGGCGCCCGGCGCGGCCGCCGCGCCGCCGGCGGGCGCCCGGGCGGGCGCGGCGGCGGCTGCTGACGCGGGGAGGCTGCTGCCTGCCGCTGGAGCAGCGGCGCCGCCATCGAGCGGCGCCGTGCTGCTGGACGCCTGGAAGGCGCCCTGGAGGTCCAGCCGGTCGAGCGCGCGCGCCGCGCCGTGCGCCATCGGCGCCCCGTCCGCGGCGAGCGGGCCCAGCGCGTACATGACGTCCAGCGGCGCTGCGAGCGATGCCGGCGACTGCACCAGGCGGTCGACGACCAGGCCAAAAGCGCCCTGCCGGGCGCACGTGTTGGCGGGTGCCGGGCCGCGACGCAGCTCAGCTTGTTGGGTGGCACGCTCGGCGCCGCATGAGAGGCGCGCCTGCAGGCGGCCCGACGTGGTGTTGAATGCGGCTACAGGCGTGCCGGCAAGCTCCAGTGAGCCCTGCCCCGCGAGGATGTTGCCCATGCTGAAGCCCTCTAGGAACGTGTTGCTTGCGGACGCGCCTGTGCGCCCCGCCACATGCGCGTCAAGGCGAGGAGCGCCACGCTATGGGTGATTCATTGACACACGAATATGGACTGCTCTCTTCCTTGCACATAGAAAGGGATGTTTGAGGACACTGGGCGCACCGCTGGGGCTTGTGGAGTTGACCGAGAATATCAGCGCGCTGCCGCCCACCATGCCGCCGTCCTGCGGAATGCCAAAGGCAAAGTATCCGGCGTCCGGCCACAGCGCGCTGTCAAAGGCGATCGACAGCAGCGCCTGGCCGCTGCCGCGGTTCTCCACAGTCCAGAGCAGCTCGACCGGCGCGCCGCCCAGCAGCGGGGCCAGGCTCCTGCATTCTGCGTACAGGCTCGCCGCGCGGCCGCCGGCCAGCAGCACGCCGCAGGCGGCCTGCTGGCGCAGCGCCCGCCGCGGGCTGGCGTACCTGCGCGTCCAGAACCCTGCATGAAGTCATTCGCGCTGCTGCGGCGTGCCTGGGGCGTGCTGCTACTAGAAGGCTGGAATGTGAGGGGAGCCGGCTGGACAGTGCGGTGCCAAGCAGTGCCTGACCGTGCATACACCCGGAGCGTTGCAGTGCTGGCACGATGTGCCTCGCGCAGCACGCACGTTGCAAAGTACGCTGTGCACCTTGCTACATATTGACAAGAAATGGACAGACACGCCTGGCTGGCAGGTGAATGCTTGCCTATTTTTATGGGCTGCGCCTCGAAACACGCAAACGCACTGGAGCACAGTCAGTAGGAGACTTACGGCAGCAGATCGTGCAGGCATGGCCTTCATGGTGCGATTGTGACGCGATGCTTGTTATAATTTTCCCCCGCTCGAATGTACGACAACACCCTACGTTAAGCGCACGTGTGATGCCCTAGCCCTATCTTCTTGGCTGAAAACTCAACTAGCATGTTTGCATGCGCTTCTGCGAGGCCCTTGCCACATCCGGGGAGACCAGGCCTTTGGTACTCTACCCAGACGCACAGCCACAGCACTGCCCTGCACTGCACTGCCACAGCCCGCTTGAACCGTGCAGACAAATGGAATGCTATGAATGTGCTTGGCCCAGTCTTACTAGTCCTGGAAGGGCTTGAGCCTTCAGTGTGGGATGCGGGATGAGCCAAGGAGGAAGCGGTCCTGTTACCAAAAAGTGTGCCGCCGTGACGTGCATGTGCAGCAGGGTGCTTGCTGTTGCTATTTCATAACCTGATGCATCACATGAACCTGCAAGACTGTACTGCCCACGCACTCTCCATGAACACCACTTGACTTGGTCAGCCCGATCAGAGCGAACTTGACCTTATGCAAGACCCACTAGCAACTGCCTGCACAGGGCGCTCCAACGCGTATCTCACCCCCGTCGACGTTGCACCAGGCCACGGCAAGGCGCGGACCAGCGCAGGACCGCCCGCTCACTTGGCGGCCGCATACCGCTCGGCGACGTTCTTCCAGTTCACCGCCTGCCGCGCCACGGGCCGACACCGTCACGCACTTGAGGAGCACCCTCGCATGCGTCCTGTGCAGCATCCCGAGCCGCAGCGCATGATGCATCACAGCGCACTCCCCGTACAAATCCGCGCGCACCGCGCCGCCCGGCCTGCCGCCGGCGCCGCGCGCGCGCGCATGCAGGGCCGCCCGAGGGTGCGAAACCTAATGTGGCGCACCTTCCAGATGTTCTTGAGGTAGTCTGGCCGCACATTCTTGTACTGCGCGGCCCGGAACCACAGCGCAGTCAGCGAGGTGCGCGAGCACGGCAGCAGTGGGGCTCGCTGCACTACATGACAGACATGCACAGGCGCTGCCGTAGAGGCGGGGTGGCACGCCGAGCTGCCCTCTGCACCCTGTCAGCACGCCCTGTCGGAGCACGCTCAGCTGAGCTGGGTGCGTCTTTGCTTCAGACTGCGAGCCACGGTCCGTGGCGGGTGCTGCGGGCTGTGCTGCCCGCCCGGACTACCCCACCAGGCCCGCACGCGCTGCTGCTGACATTGGCACCGCGTGCACTCGCACCCATGGCCTCACAGCTCGTCCCACAATTGCGCGCACCTGCAGGTAGTAGGCGTGCTCCCAGACGTCCACGCCCAGCAGCGGCACCAGGCCCTAGGCGCGCCCGGCCAAGCGCCGGTCAGGCCACCGCAGTTCCCTTCCGACAGATCGCTTGCCTGCCCCATACAGCAGGCTGCACCAGCTCACAAGACATGCACAGGAGCGCCCCGCAGCTGGCGCATCAACACAGGGCGCACTAACCCTCACCTTGGTGGACAGTGGGTCCTGGTTGGCGGTTGTCTCCAGCACCAGCTTGCCGCTGTCCTTGCTGTAGCCCAGCCAGCCCCAGCCGGAGCCCTGCGACGCGGGCGCACGCGGCCTCGCCCATAGTGCGCACGCTTGCAGGTCGTGTGCGGAGCTGGCATGAATTCCCACAGACATGTATCACACGTGCTTGCAAGCGAAGCTGCTGGCAAGTGCCCATGCGCAACGCGACGCCCACAAGGCTGCCATGTACCCCACCAGACCTCCCGAGCACAGCGCTTGCAGCAGGCATGCTCGAGGTCCAGGCCTGGCAAGCGCTCATGCACAGCCTGCTGCACCCGGCCGCGCGCCCGCCCGTATGTGCAAACTGACACCAAGACGCATGCTGCATGGTGCTTGCTGGGACGATCAGCAGGCGGGCCGCGAGAGGCTGCCTGAACGGCGGCGGTCTTGGGGTTGAACTTGGACACCATGTCGTCCAGCGAGCCGAAGTCGCGCTCGATCGCGTCGAGCAGCTCGCCGCTCGGGGGCTCGTAGTCCTACAGACGCGCGGCGCCCGCGCTCAGGCCCGGGCCTCGCCTCGCGCCGCCTGCGAGCTCACCGCCCAGGCAGCATGCCCGTACAAGCACAGCTTGCCGGCGGGGCGCAGGCAGGGTGCGCACCTTGGGCGGCATCAGGTTGGTCCAGAAGATGCTGTGGTTGACATGGCCTGCGCACAGCAATAGCTCTCAGCTGAGGCAGGACCCAAGATGCGAGGGACTTCTTGCGTGGCACACCGCCGCCGTTGAACTTGAGTGCGCCTTCCAACGCAATCATGGTCGCCACATCGCCCTTGGAGTCTGCCTGCCAAGCACAGGCAATGACTTGAAACATATGCAACCACCCTCAATAGCTGGTGCCTTCCAAGTGCCAAGAGCCACACTGCGGACCTACCTCTGCATACTTCTCTGCTGCGGCATTGAGCGCGGTAACGTATGTCTGGTGGTGCTTCTTGTGGTGAAGCTCCATTATCTCCGCCGACACGACCGGCTCCAGCGCACTTTGCACAGTGCGCACTTCTCAGGCCGAGAAAGACTTGCAGAGACTTGGAACAGACCATTGGCATTAACACATATGAGCAAGGCGTGAACATACTACAGCGGGCTGTACACTTTGCTATGATAGGACGACAGGCAAGCTGCCAACGATCACAACCAGCACCTGTAATCATAGGGCAGGTCCGGCAGCTTTTGAGTCACAAGGGTCCGGCTCTGCTGCTGGGCCCAGGCCGCCCTTAGGCTGCGCTGCAGCTGCCCGCTTGCTGCATTCCGGAGAGCCATCGCCAGAACAGTGAAATTTGCGAAACAGACGTTTTTCTGGACTTGCACTTGCACTATAGACCGGGGAGCTGAAAGGGGGGCTTTGGCCCTATGACCACCAAATGTGGATATTGTAAACGCATGCCTGCATGTCCATTCCTACTGTCCAGGCCGCCGCAGGTTGCCACCATGCACATGTAACACGCGTGGTCACAGGTGCGGCGGGTGCACTGTCGCGTAGTAGCTCGGCACGCCCTCCTGCGCCAGCGCGCCGACGCTCTCCTGCAGCGCGCCCAGGTTCCCTGCCGATGGGCAGGACCTCATTTCAATGGGAGAATGCTACGCCTGCACCACCCTGCCCCATGACTCATGGCACCACACTCTGCAAATCGGCAAATGCGCAACGCAAATCACACATGCGGGAGCGCACCCAGCACCCCCGCCGCGTCCGCACGCAGGCGCTCGCCGGCCGCGCCGGCGGCCACGCGCTGCAGCAGCGGCGCCAAGCCCGGCACGGCCGCCGCGGCGGCCTTGGCGGCGTCGGAGGCGGCCGTCGCGCTGCGCAGCGCGCCGGCCGCGGCCGCCGCCGCGCGCTCCGCCGCGGGCGGCAGGCCCAGACCCGCCTTGGGCTTTGCCACGCCTGGGGCGAGCACGCCGGTCACGCGCGCTGAGAGACAGAGTGGCAGTGTGTACACCAGACTCTGCACTTAATGCGCACACTCAAAATGCTTGGCAGGCAGCTGCATGCGGACATGAATGCCCCTTGCTGCCCACATTCGGTGAGTCATCACATCAATAAGTTGTCACTGATCCTACATATATAAAGAGCTAGCCGATGGCCACGACGTGGCCATGAGCTCATGGGTCATGCAGGCAACTGCAAGGGGTCCAGACCCTCCGCCAGCGCGGCCACGCCAAGCTCCGGCGGCGGCGCCGGCGGCAGCGCGGCGCCGGCCGCCGCGTCCCGCAGCAGCGCCGCCAGGCGCGGCACCGCGCCCGCGGCCGCCACCGCGCCGCCGCCGCCCGGGTGCCGCGCGAGCCAGTACAGGCAGCCCGCGGCGTGCACGCGCGTCGCCAGCGCGCGCGGCGCCGCCCAGCCGGCGCGGATGCTGCACACGCCGGGCTCGGCGGGCTCCGCCGGCAGGGCGAGCGTGGCCGACGGCCCAACCCTGGACCCAAACGAGTGACGCGGGCGGTTGACCGCAGCGGGCTCACATGCGGCTGCAGACATCGGTGCGTCGCGCGGGCGTGCCGCGCTGAGCGGCCGCGCGCCGGGCGACGGCGGGGTCTGCGCCGCGGAGGGCGGCGGCACCTCCGCCCACATCACGGTGCGCTTCTCGGCCGCCTTGGCCTCGGCATCGGCGGCCGCCGCTGCGGCGCTGGCGCGCCGCGCGGGCGCCGCCGCGGGCAATGCGCCGCTGCTCCCTTCCGCGGCTTGCTCTGCAGGCGCACCAACCTGCATCGTAGGGTGCTAGTTGCAAGGACTAGGAGGCTGTTCAGGACACGCACGCACGCTGACAGCATGGTACCTGCATGCCTGTATTCTTCAACACAGGGCATCCACTCATGCTTTAGTACCATAATGCAGGGCAATGACCGAGATGCTGCGTCGTTCCCGGGCACAGCCCACACCTGGCTCCACAGCTGCAGCAGGCGGCTGCGCAGCCGGCATGGCATCCGTCTGCCCTGAGGGTGGCGGCGGCGGCAGCGGCAGCGGCGGCGGCGGCGGCGGCAGCGGCGGTGGCGGCCCCAGAACGTCCACCAGGGTGCGCAGGGCGCCCGCGCCCGCAGCGCGCTGCGCTATGGCGCCGGATGCCAGCAGCCGCCGCAGGCACCATGCGGCGGCCTGGGCAATGCAGTGAAAATCTCTCAACACATGGCATGAAGCATGGAGCGCGACAAAGGCAACCACGATCGAGACTGGGTCAGCGCGGCTGCAGCATAGCTCGCGGCTGGGAGGGCAGCGGGCTGCCCAGCACCAGACAGCGGGCTGCAGTGAACCCTGCTCTGCCATGTGCGCAGCTTGTGGGGCGTGCATCCCGTATCTGCCCCGCTGCCATGCTCGCGCCTGCAAAGCGGGCTCGTTCGTCGAGCTCCGCAGGACGGCCAGCAGCGCCTCCACGACGCCCGCACGAGCGGCCTCCTCCCGCAGTGCAGGCCGCTGCCGGCAGGCCGCGGCACCACGCTCTCAGTGCTTTGCACAAGGCGCTCAAGATATGCTATTTGCGTCCACTGCATGTGCACGAGATCTATGTGCAAGGCAGGCCTCTGCCCGGCACTGATGCCCGTGCGCTGCCAGCCGCCAAACAGGCGGGAGCGCAGTCACCGCCAGCGATCCGCCCCGCCTCCCCTGCTTAAATGCATTTTATTAGTCACATGCTTTGCCGAGCTGACACATGTTGTCGCCGGTGCGAGCGGCGCCCAAGCAGGCCGGTCGGGGCCGCGGGGGCGCGCACGCCGGTGGCGAGCAGGCGCACGAAGGCGGCCAGCTCCGCGCGCGCGCGCACCGGGCAGGCGCTCGCGCCCAGCGCGGCCACGTAGACCGGCCACTCCAGGCGGCCGCGCGCGCCCCTGGCCGCCTCGGTCCATGCCTGCAGGACGGCGCCCGGCAACGTTGGCAGAGTAGGCATGGGCAGGGTAGGGTATAGAGTAGGTTAGAAGGTGCGCGCGCTGGGCTCGCGCGCCCTTGCCGGGCTGCGTCCCACTGGGCCTGCCTGCCTATGAGCATGCAAGACAGTCACATACCCCTGCAGGGCGTCTCCTGGCTCGGCAACTTTGGCGGGACCACATTGTGCGAACACAGCCTGCGGCCATGAGCCTGCAGAGAGGGCATAGCGCTGAACCCAACGCCTCAGGAGAGCGCGGGTCGCGGGGGCGTGCAGCTGGGCTCTCGGCGAGCTGCCGCAGGATGCTGGCAGCCGCTATGCAGGCGGCGCCGCCCGCGCTGCAGCGGCGCACGTGGTCTGTGGCCTGCCGGAGGGTGCCGGCGCCCTGCGCGGCACCCGAGGACCGCACATCGCCCCAACGCAACCTGATGTGCTGCCGCCAGCCTGCCGGGCAGCACTGTCATGCATCCAAGGCACCTCCACTGCTGCCGAGAGACCAAGCTGGGTCATGGTGCAACCTAGGAAAGGGTACGCTGACACCCAAGACCTGGGACCTGGCCTCCAGGCGGGGCGGCCGGGTGGCAATCGGGCCCGACCTTGCGTGTGCGTGCCGCCGCGACGTCCGCGCGGCCCGCCTCGCCCGCGCGCGCGACGCCGGCGAGGATGCCCAGCGCGCAGCAGCGCTCGGGCGCGGCCGCGCCTGGCGCCTCCAGCACGCCCAGGCACGCGCCGGCAGCGCTCGCCGCCACGAGCGCGGCGAGCTTGCCGGCGCCCGGGTTGAGCGCGTGGTGCCACAGCAGCACGCCCGCTTCTTGCTGCACAGGAGTGAAAGAGCTGTCACAGCTCTGCGGCTGCAGCCGCTGGTGGCGCTCGCGTGTCGGTAAGGGGCGGCGCTCAACCGCAGCGCGGTGTGCCACGACGGCAGGCCTGCCTACCAGAAGGCGGGCGGCTTACTTGCTTGACCGCGTAGCAAAGCGCGAGCCTGCAACAACTCTCCAGGCAGGCAGGCAGGGGACAAGGCAATGGAGCCTTGCGGCGGTCTGGCCACCTGCCAAGTGTGCTTTGCAAATTTAGGGCGCGCCTGTGTAGCTGGTCCGCCTGCGGTCCTCTGCGGGTGCAGCGCAGCAGCCATGTTAGACATCAAGATGAGACCGCTTCCGACAATACCCAAGGTGAAGCGCTTTGTTGCAGACCCGCGCACCAGGCAGGCTACAAGAGCGGCCACATCGCCTTTTATGTTGCACGTGGAAGCCGCAAACGTGCCCGGCTCAAACGCAGGCTCGGCAACCATAGAGACAGCCAGAGCCCAGCCAACCTCGCTGCTCAGGTGGTGAATAACCAAGGTCCCACTCCCTATTTATGGCGCTCTGTTGCTGGCACCAGTGCTAGCTAGGACAGCTTTACCTCTGGCTTCTTGGGACGTGTGCACCCTCAAACCCGCTTGGTTTTTACAAATACCATCTGCTCAGCTGGTCTGCAGAGCAGATAGTAGTGAGCTGAGCAGGCTATTCACACGCAAACTGATAGCACTGTGAGGCGTTGTTTCTGCAGAAGCCAAGCGCACCATGACACCCTCCGCGCTTGGGCCTTTGGAGCGGGTGACCAGCAGGCTGGTGGACGCCCGCACGGAGCTGGCGCGCCATGAGGCGTACTGCCTACGCACGGCGCAGCGCAGCAGCGATCGCGACGAGGTGTGGAGTCGGTCATTGCTGCAGTGCTTCATAGCAACGGGTCTGTCTCCTGCGGGCGGTGCTTGTGGCTCTGCCAAGTGCTGGTGGGACACAAAGGCATCAGTGCCACCTTACCAGGCCGTATGCCGTTCCCGCAGAGTGGCGGGAACCGTGAGCCTCGCTGCATGTAGCCATGGGCCTGAAGCCGTTGTCATGGGCCAGGTGGGCTGGGCCAGGGCGCGCGTCAGCGAGGCAATACGGGTGGTTTTTAGCCTCGAGCGCCTTCAGGCGCGATCACCCTGTCAAGCCCCTTGCCAAGCAGGTCCATGTTTACCCGGACGACTGTGTGGCTCGTCCGGCTCACCACGTTGCGACGTCAGCGCAGGACAAGCTGGCAGTGCTGGCCGTCGCCGCCGGCATCGACCCTGCAGCCATTGGCGCGGTTGTGGAGGCCGCGCCCGCCCGCTCGCATGTGAGGGGCCGCACCGCGCACACCCCTGTGTCCGCGCTGCGCGCCGTGCCAGCCTCCGCTTTGGCAGCAGCGGACACCGCCAAGCTGCAGGTCGCAGAGCTCGCGGTGCGTGCCTCCGCCACGCGCAGTCTGGCAATGCTTCCAGCGCGCACGCACTGCGCGGGCCCAGCTCTGCTTGCCAGACCTTCACGCTACACGCGCTGTGCGCGCAGGTGCCCGGCAAGTCCGCTGCCGCAGCGCCGGACGCCACCAGCGCGCCAGCTGCAGACCTCGCGGTGCGTGCCTCCGCCAGGCGCAGTCTGGCGTTGCTTCCAGCGCGCACGCACTGCGCGGGCCCAGCTCTGCTTGCCAGACCTTCACGCTACACGCGCTGTGCGCGCAGGTGCCCGGCAAGTCCGCTGCCGCAGCGCCGGACGCCACCAGCGCGCCAGCT
>JAABUU010000253.1_pt1 | contig 129564 bp, 125 predicted proteins | sample 5559301 | NCBI WGS metagenome assembly JAABUU01 (sample SAMN10711884, study PRJNA513360) | rock metagenome | isolation source: Antarctica rocks | place: Antarctica: Victoria Land, Richard Nunatak white | reverse complement strand
CGAGCCCTAGCAAACCGGCTACTTCGCCCCTTTGTTCGCCCTACTATAGATACAGCTCGGAACTGTCTTCTTCCTTCTGTATTCTTAGTTTCCTAGTTATAGCTACCTCTATTGATCAAACATTCTATCCAGCTACGCACTACCTCGCTGCAGTGTGGTTAGATTCTAGGCACGGTCCCAACACTCGTATTCCTTAATTGACCGTGCACCACAAATTATGCGCGATATCTGTGCTGGTGTATGCATGTGGATGTGTCTTCGTGGCCAGGTGCTCCAGCATCGCGGCTTACCGAATATACTCTCATCCAACATCACTTCGAATTCGAAAAGGGGGAGAGAAGATGGAGAACGGGTACGAAATCAGCACATGGCCAACTACGCAGAGGCGGCAATCACGCTGCGAGATGCAGTAGCAAGCGCGAAATCGCACAAAGACACTGAGCGGGTTGTTGCTGGTCTAAACAGGCACGTGAATTCGTTAAAGGAGGTGATTCACGCACACCAGTCGTGCATCCCTCACGCACTGCATGGGCAGTCTTCCCTCATTGTATAGATTGTTTTCGTTGACGACGCACGTTTTCACATGATAATCGATTGGATGGACGATACGAGCTCAGACAAGGCGGATGTCTCAAATGTTTCACTCGTTATATTTAGAGTCCGTCGGGGGCCTGATGGGACTAGAATGCGAGTGATTTTGTTGCAGACTGTTCTGAACAGTTGGCTTGCTTAAGGACATCAGGAAATTTGAATATGTTGTTGCAAAAGAGCAAGTCCACGTTTATAGAATTCAAGCTCGTCTGCTATGTAAGGATGATAAAACTGCCCTATCTGTATTAAATGAGTGACATTAATTCAGCCAACCTGTCGATCCTTGCGCGCTCAGTATCACGCCGCAATGTTGACCGGGCAGGCTGTGCTGATCAGTGAGTTGAGAGGTGGCTGAAACCCCAGGTAGATGCGGGCCTGTGAAAACAAAAGGGAGCCAGGTTTACCTGCAGCATGCTCCAGGAGTGAGTCACCAAGGCGGACTCTATGACTTGGTCAATATCCGGTGATGTACAAATCTCCGATCTGTGAGTATCCTCCAGTAGTCTCTGGATTTTGACATGTAGGAGCGGTATTAACCTTGCTGTATGACCCCGACATTCCAAGCCAGGCTGCTTCTTTAGCCGAGCTTGAGGTTGGGTGGAACAAAAATCCGATGCAGTTCGCTGCAGCATGCCTGTTCGCGAAATCATCGAATATGTGCTGCGCAGCATCTTTCATGTGAGCGTAGGTCGTTTTAATTTTCGGGAATTCAAACTTGATGTCAGACTCCTCGTACGAAGTGTGCACATACTCCGTTTCGGACCGTTTGGTCAACTTCTCGGGTGAATGGTGGGCATAGCTTGTGAGCTTGACGTGGCCATCTTCGCGCCACGCCTCGGTCATAACCTTTCCATTTCCGGGACTTGATCGAGACGTGTTGAATAGAATGTACTTTCTCTCATTCTCGACCAGATTATCCTTCATCCAACCTCTGTGGAAGACGTCCAACTTATGAATTGCTTCACCGTCGATGTGCACCATGTCGAACGGATCCGGGGCCGACTCGTCTCTTGGGACAAACGCTGCAAAATACACAGCTGCGCTTGCGCTCGCCGTCGTTATAATAGTACTGACGACGACTTCTATCCAGTCTACCAAGCATGCCTCTGTGTTGTGCGTTGTTCCTTTGTGGCAATCGATTTTCTGATTGCGTAAGGCAGTCCAAAAATATCCCTGCTGGACGACTGCTATGGTGGTGAATATGCCGCACGCGACGAGCCCACGTGTGACGAGAACATAAGGAGGAAGATACATCGTAATGTCAAGGAGTGAAACAGTTGACACAGGTGACAGCTGTCTCTTTAGATTGGAAAGTTGAGTGTCGAAGTTGATTGGAGCTGGATGAAAGTTTTGTGATTGGGTAAAGGACAGGTAGAAGTTGGAGTAGAACGCCATTCTTTATAGGATTGAAGGGGACCGATCGATGAGTCGGTTTGCAGACCGTAAAGGTCGATCTTATCACGATCTTGTGTACGGGCCGTCGTCGTCGTCATCAATCCTCCTTATTCTCGTCATGGCGGATCCGAGGTGTGATAATTCACGTCACTATCTCGCCCATCCTTCGAATAGGTTCGAATAGAACTGTCGATCTCTACGTGGGAATCGTACCCACACCAATTGCAGCGTCGGACGGCCTGTTCTCTTATCATTTACTAAACAGAACATACTCTTCTTCTTTGGTTCCCGTTTTGCACGGTTAAGCATTCCACACCACGGCACGTAGCATCGAACCTTGTTGGGGAAAAGAGAAAATACTCAAGCTATTTCTTCTTCGAAACGCCTTGCATTCGCTCTTGGTCAAGCCGTTGACGATGCTACGTGGCTCTGCCGCTTTTCAGCATATGCATGCCTGTGCTACGCTGCCATAACTGTCCTATTTTAGCTGTAGGCCACTCTCGGCGTCGAGCGTTGACCGCTGTCCTTGCGATCACGATCCATCTTGCAGAGCTAGTGGTTATTTTGCCGGCAAGGAGAACCCAAGTTGCAACCGGTGGCGTATACCCCGCAGCGGTCCATTGCTGCTGAAACGTCTGGCAGGGCACCTCGGGGCCTTATATTTGGCTGATCTTCGCGTGGAAAGGCATGCCTATCAACACCCTATTAAGAAATGATAGATCGCGTTGAAGGTCGCGGCCATTCAGCAGGAACACCATCTAGGCATCCCCGTCGTCCCCTCCTTCCATATCGTCCACTGGCTCGATATCTGTCCCACGCAAGCGTGCAAGGTGTTCGAAACTCACAGATGGCATGCTCTTTGAAAGCGGCCGCATCCGAGGATTATCATCTACAGCCATAAGGCTCTCGGTTCATGCTATCGAATCATTCCCCTGTAGAGCGCGAGTTCGGTCGGATATGGTTTCCCGTTTCTTTGGTCGGGAAATTACGGGGAATTTACCCGACAGCGGCAGGAGAATTAGAGTGACGGCTAGGCCGAGCTAGAGTTTGGCTTGGCTTTATCCTGAAACGAAACCACCTTGCCAGAGCGGGATCGAAGCCAGGCGGATGAAGCGTCGGAGAAAAGCTCCTTATAATATTGCAGCATCTTAGAAACGTGTCGATTCGTGACCTGGCGCCACGAAGTATTAGCTTCATCTACAGAGTCTTTACGATCCTGTCAGGAGAAGGATAAAGTATGAACAGTGCCTAGTCGTGTGTCTCATGATCTCATCTCACAAGCTTCAGACTTCTTTCATGTCGGTGGCAATTCGATGCAGGCCACTAGAACCACTCCGTACGGAGTACTCTTGGACGCATTCGCCATAGTTGGGACTCTAGACGAAGTCAAAGGCGGCCCTATCAGCACTTACGATCCTGCTATTTGTTGCGTGACGGATGCTTTCTCGGAACCGAATCAGAAGATCGTCGATCCATCTTTTGCTATAGCGGGCGGCAGCACCAGCGGCTAGTGTTACATATTGAATGCCGGCGCTTGGCAGTGCCATGTCCCAAACACCGGTACAGTCTTCTCCCCCTGATATGATACCGTGTCTCCATCCCACGAAATGGACCCGCCGGCCGTGCTGGTGTATCGGATCTTCAACCCGTACGTTGGCAACATAAACATCCAATCCATGGGGCTAGGCTTCGTCGTCATCATGTATCGCTCCACCCGACGTCGGATGGTGGCCACGATGGGGTCGCTGGCATGGTGGTCGCTGGCCTCGTACGCGTGCAACACCACCATCATCCGGGCCAATTTGATGATGCCAGGCAACTTGGGCGTGTAATCCTCCGCGGCCGTCCACGTCTCGTGCTCGACATCGATCCCTAACACGGCCGTGGCGCTGACGATGGCGCTATGATAATGGTCGCTCTCCAGCGGATGATCCAACAATGTGATACAAAACGACAACACCGCCTGCTCGATGGCCGTCAACCGGGGGCGCTCGCCGTCTGCTGTGGGGGTGTCGGGACCCGGCACGACTTCCCAATCGTCACCGATCTCGCTTCCATCATCGTGGCGGTCGGGGGGGGCATCCTGCGGGTCCGTCTCGGGCTCCTATTGCTCGGCCACCTCGATCAATCGTGTCCACGCCTGGCGCTGGCTCGGGGTCAATTGATATGGTGGCTTGACTCCAGCCTGGTATGTGCGGTGGATGTAACCAATAATCCGCTGCCGCACCAGTTTGTACCGCTTCTTGGTGTCGTCTTCCATCCGGGCTTGGAATGGCCGTTTAGGCCGCTTGTCGGCGTCTTTTCGATTGGATATCATCGAGGTTGACAAGGGCCATTTTGGGGAAGAAGTGCAAAGAGAATTGATAGAGAGTACCAACAGACGCAGAATTGTGGCTGGTTTTGGAGTTCGCATCGAGAATAAGCAGAGGCGGGGGAAGGACGTTATATGTGTTGTCTGGGCCATCCTGCTGCCAAACCCTGCCCTTTTCTCCCCTCCGCGAATATTGTGGCCTTGCGCCCAAACTCCCCTCGTTCACCCAGCCCCGTCGATCGTCCACCCCTGGCCACCACTGCTCGATCCCACCACCCCAAGCTTGCACGAACCTCGACCACTCATCCCACATGCGAGGGCACGCCCCGGTGCAGCTGCTGCCCATTGGAGCCTCTCATCCAACCCTGCCTCTGCGCATGCCCAGCGCTCGCTGCGCCCCGCCATCAAGTCTCGTCAGCTGCTGTGGCCTGGACATCGAGCTGAGGCTCCTCAACGAATGGCCGGCACCGCGCCCTCCACGATGCCCACCCAAAAGTTCGATGGGCGCCTCGAGGCCACGTCACCAGATCGACGCCCTCGCGGCGTCCATGTCGGCGCAGTCAGGCAGACACGCAAAGCCTGCTGTCGATCGCAGCCAAGCCGACGCTCCTAGGACTCCATTGGCTGGCTTCAGCTCACCGCCGTTATCTGGCTTCGCGCTCGGCCCCTCCGTGCCAGGTCATCAGATCACGCGGCCGGGCAATCATTGGGGCAAGGCTGCGCCGTCGCGATGAGGCATTTTCTCCATTGGTCGCACAGCAGCGGCCTTCTGATCCAGCCTTCGCTGCGCCCCGAGATCGTCGCAGCCAGCTGAGGCTCTCGGCCAATGTCGTGGCAGAATCGAGGTCAGCTGAGCAATGGTGAGACTGCGATCGACGGAGGCCAGAGGTGGGGAGGGTCCAGAGCGGCAGAGTCCAGAGGGAGGAGGCCTTCAGCTCGCCCCGAAATAGAAGCATCTCCGTTCGAGCTGAGCTGGTTCAATCAACCCAGGCGGGATCGAGGCAAGAGCGGTCAGCAGACGACCTCACAGCCCAGCACTGTGCCGTGCGTCGGCGGCCCAGCACGGCGAAGCCGGCTCTGGAGCGTGAGGCATTTATTCGATTGGCCTCCGTCGCGAGAAGGCTCCACTGGGGATGGCGCCCTCGTCATCGCCACGCCGATCGCAGAGGAGATGGCAGCAGGCAGCCATATCAAGCGGGCCCGAATGCGACGTGAAGCGCAGCGGTGCACAGCAGCGAACTCGTTGAGGCGCCGAGAAATGCTGGTGTTGGAGTTGGAGGGTGGACGGTCGCACACGGGTGAGAAAACACCCGTGAGGGAGAATCCTGCAGTGTAGGAAGACGGCGGAGACGGTGCAGCAGAAGCACCAGCGGTCGCGGTGACGGTGAGAAGCCTCGCGATCGAGGTCGGCGTTGGAGGTGGAGGCGACCGTGGCAGCCGAGTGGCCTGGCTTGCGGGTGTGGGTCGAGGGCCGAGCGAGCAGTCGTGAGACAGGACCCGGGGAAGCCGACCAGAGCGGCAGCTGGGAGCTGGTGCGAGAAGGAAAGATGGATGGGAGTGGGAAAGCAGCGTTGGGTGGGCTGTCTTTATACCTCATGAAAGCGGCGAGTCGGCGGACGCAGCGCGCCTTGCCCGAGGGGGCGGCGCCAAACCCGACGGGGCCGGGGCTTGGCCGGACGCAGGAAGGAGCGTCCCTTTCACCGGGACGGAGATTATTCCGATATCTTCTGCCTAGCAACATCAACAGCCTTCAATCTAGACGTTCAACTATATGAAGATCACCAAAGTTAAAATGCCTGCTTCGAACCTCATCGCGACCATCTTCGCGGCTACTCTCCTTAGCCTAGCACTTTGCGAGCGTGCTGTCCACATTGACGAGGTCACCGTGACCCAAGGCGTCGTTGTCGCCACAGATGACGTTCCACCTTCTCCAACTCAGGCCAAATCAGGAGCGTCAATTTCACAAGTGGAGATTGAGGTAGCCGTCCACAACAACACTTACAACCATCAGCACTGACACCGCAGCAAGTCTGCCCGCAGTCCCGCTGCACATATCTGGATCGCTTACGTCGCCACCCCTCCACCACCTCCACAGCCACCCCCATCATCACAGTTGAGCGCTTCGCCTACCCAACCGTCCGAGGTCACTCTCTCTGGCATCCCAAAATCAGGTGGCATTCCATTGATTGACACCGTTAACAAATGACGCATCGCCTACGGCCTCAACGCACTGGAATGGAACACCACTCTTGAAGCGAACGCCCTCAAAACCGGTAACGACGACCATGGCTCAATCGAAACTCACGAGCTCAACCCGGGCTCGACAGCCCAGGTCATCACGCCGGGCCAGGAAGTCAGTGTTGGCGACCTCAATGACGACAGCCCCTTCGATCTGTCTTATATCACCTGGCTCTGTGAAGTCCCTACCGATCTGGAGCTGAAGGGTCAGTGCCAGACTGTCAGTAACGTCCTGCACATGAGGTATGACGACACGGGCCACCATGATATCTTATGCAGCAAAAATTACACCGCTATCGGATGCGCGTTCACACAGAACCCATTCTCAGCTAAAGCATCAACCTACCAGGGTCTCTGGGTCTGCGATCTCCACTAGATCTCGACCTGGAAAATGAGACAAAGCGTTGTTCTGCAATCGAAATTAAGTATTTTTTGACGGGGCGGCTTCAATTAGGCAAGCACTTCACAAAAGAAGGCCTCATCAATGTATTGACCATGTAATATATGCTTTTTCGATATATCAGTATATTCTCAAATCAAGACGAAGGACCGAGGCTTTATCGAAGGTGATAGCAAACCTTCTATCACACGACGAAGACTTTGTAACCAATACCAATACCCAGGACGTAAGTAGCTTCGACCCAGGTCATTTACTGTGTGATTAGAAAGGATATTACTTCTCAACAGTGACATCCGAAGCCGTAATAGACGGATGGTTTACACATTGATCTCACACTCGACGTATCGAAGTATATAGTGCTTCGCGCATCTTCTCTCGATTCGAGAACGTTTGCTGTATCGTTGACGGGCAGGCAATGAAAGCAGTTGATAATACGGCTCAGACGACTTCTCGAGAGTTTGGCGTGCAGAGGATATCTGAAGAAAATGCACAGTTTATGATTTTGAGCTTCTGCAAATACTTCAGACTCATTATCATCGCCCCAATTCAACTCCCCCTCAACACTCATCTCGAAGGACTGAGAGCGTTGCTGAAGAGTGTGGAGAAGGATTGCAGGCTGTAGTCCACAAGGTCGCTCATGATCAGTGCGCTTAGTCCCGCAGATTACGTAAGCACGAGAGTTAAAGGTCTGGATTTGAATGCGGTGAAGATTCATACTCCAACTCCATTTCTGGTATCGAAAATCATGGAAGTTCAAGGCCGTCGCTCTTCGCATAAACCATTCATCGCATTTCTCCATATTCTGGAACATCTCAAAAACATCCCTCGAGCTGACTGGGTGAAGCGTGGTGTTGAGTCACCGGAGAGTGTGAGCGACCATTCGTATCGCATGATTATCCTTTGCCTGATGCTTGAGGTGTGCTATCAAAGGCTCGTTGGCCGAAAACTCTGACTGAGAAAGTATAGACTTTCGGCATTGACAAGACAAAATGTGCGAAGATGACGGCAATTCACGATATGGGGAAATCGATCATTGAAGACATCACCCCCTCAGATGAAATATTCAGAGGTAGTCTCAATACGTTCACTGAAATTTCTCTCTGCTCTAGAATGAAATCTGAGCCTTTCTAGAAGAGAAACATCTTCAAGAAGAGCTCGCTATAAAATTTCTTTCGATTCTTAATCAATCGACGAATTCGACATTCATCATCGATCTACGAAGTCTTTGAGAAGAGTACGAAGAGCGCAAGACATCGAAGGCTCAACTTGTCCGCGACATTGATATATACGAACGTCTATTACAGATCTACGAATATGAGAAGCGATCTCGTGAAGAGAGAAAATTAGAAGAATTTTTCTCGAAGTGGAAGAAACTGATCACTACGCTTGAGATCAGAAGGTGAACAGAAGCTCTAGTGCTTGAGAGACAGATTTTCTTGTTCGGCAGGCAATTCAGTGACCTTATAATTTTCGTGCTTGATAGTTAAATCTCTATCGTTATCTGTCACTTGTCTAATTTGCATCGCAGGTGACTCTGGGATTGGAAAAGGAACTCAATGCGCTCGATTGACTCAAGATCTCAATTTTCAGCATTTGTCTGTTGAGAATCTCTTACGTGAAGAAATCGATCGGCCAGACTCTAATTTCGCGACATTCATACGTGAAAGCATGCAGAGTTCCGTCATCATTTCTGCGCAGTTGACAGTCAACTTATTGAAGGTCAAGATGAACATCTCAACAAATACTACAGGGAAGAAAAGATATCTGATTGACGAATATTCAAGAAGTATGGATCAGGCGTTAACGTTCGAAAGGGAGGTGCGATATTCATACCGATATGTCTTCATGTCTTCAAGTCTTTGCTGACAAGATGCTTAAGATTCAGGATCAGAACTTCGTGATCAGTTTGGAATGTTCGAAAGATGAGATGGTACGGCGGTTGCGCAAGCGCGCAGAATCTTCAGGACGAATCAATGACAACTCAGAGACGTTCAGAAAGAGACTTGATATCTACCGAAAGGAAAGCTTGCCTGTTGTGAATCACCTTCGGAAAAGAGGCTTCGTCAAGATAGTATGTATTCGTCTCGACTTTTCATAGGCGCTTGCTGAACAGAAATCGTAGATCGATTGCCACGGGTCTTCAGATAATGTCTATGCCTCACTCAAGCCCGTTGTGGAGGATTTGATTCATCTAGCTGAAGCTGGTTCATAAAGAGCACACTGCTGTCAGAGTAAAAGGAGGTTGAATCTGTCATGCGTTCAGGGGATGTTCTGAAATTGAATAGTATGGTGTGATAAGTAGAACAGACCACTCAATACGCATCTTGAAATTGATGGCTATGATCCCCGTCTCCCCATGATAGAAGATCACGTGACCCTAGCTGCCGGAGCAACATGAGGCCGAAGCCATCGTGACTAAGCACTTTGGACTAGCCACCAGGGGGAGTAGTGCCGGTTTTTGATGCTAAGTGCTAGAGATCGGCATCGACCATCAGTTGCTCGATCTTCGAGGAAAGCTATCACTCGGTTTCGGGGTCAATATCTCCGCGATGAACCAAGCTCTGGCGCGTTGGCGACGATCCTATAATGTCGAAGACGATGCCTTTGAGTCACTTATGGGTATCATTTCGATGCAAGGTCCAGCAACAATCCCCATCACTGAAGATGGTACCGAACCGTATCTGCGGGGCATTCCTCCAGACATGTCTTCCCATTACTTGGTGAACGACTTCCGTGACACAACTGGGGCTACGAGAGCTCCTCTGATGGCTGGGACAGCGTCGTCTTTCCTGCAACCCTGCTTGGATGCCATACCGGTGCAAGACATGGCAACGGAAGCTGATCCATTCATGGGCTACGTCTCACCTATAGCTGCACCTCTTAGCAACGAAACAGTCCTCCAAACTGTTCAGGATTTCTCCCAGAGCATGGTGGCTGTTAGTCCGAAGACCCCTCCAAGATCATGCGTCAAATGTTGGGCTACTAAGAAGAAGGTATCAGTTGACCTCTCGCTGTCGTTGAGCAAGACCAGCAGCGTCTCACATAACTCAGTGCGATGTGGGAAATCCATGCAAGAGATGCATCGGTCCGACGCGGACGCAGTTGCCCCGCCATTTGTGCCTGCGAATCCGTTTGGTAGGCGAAGGGGTGTTCTCTAAATGTTTGCCACCTTTTCTAATACGGCGCGAAACAGCACTGATCGGTGTGGTAGGGGCAGAACCATCTTATAAATCCAAGCTTGTCTGGGGATCCTTGGAACGGGGGTTTGCCGCGAAAATCGCCTTGTTAACACATGAGCGAGGGGGGCTCACTCTGCAGGTTCATTGCCGCGACTTCGACGCAACCTCGCAGAATCAGACGCAGCTTTTCTGAAAGGAAACAACGGGCTGAAACTGTATTTATTCGACAACGTATAGCTTGGAGATGCCCAATATCGACCTCCGCCAGTATATCGATGAGTGTGCTTCCTTCCTCTTGAAAGGAGCTGCCGAGAAAGTCGACTATCTGGGTCAGATCTTTCAGATGGCACAGCTCCACCAAAGAGTGAGTTATTTACCAGCCGCAGAATTCAAGAGACCATTCTCATTGTCTGCTCAGGAGACGACGATACGTCTCGCATTAAGATTGTGGGCTGCAAATCGACTTCTAATGAAGGGTTGGGAAATTTGTGGCCACGAGCGCTTAGGAATGAAAACCGTCGACCGAATGGAATCGCCATTATATGGATCTGTTCCTGCGCCCCGCGTACTCCAGAATCAGTTGGACTATCTGCTCGAATCTGAGATCGTCGAGACCGAACGGCGTCTTTTGAAGAACCTCCAAAAACTCATCAAAGCGTCAGACCGCATATCGTGGGTGGCCACTTTCCTAGCAATTGCCATCGTATTGCACGTTATGAAACGAGACGCTTGAAGATTGTTGTACTGAATCCACCACAAGGAACAGGTGAGATATTTCAAATATCTGCCAAACGTTCTTTTGATGAATCTCAGATCAACACCTGACGACACCCTCTCGAGCCTCATGCATTGGTAGAGAAGAGTGTTCACTTTAGCAATCTGTTGCTGGCACATTTCCATTACGCAGCTCGAGGATTAGTACCTTTGACGTTGGATTGGAATGATGAAAAACACAAGGAATTGGTAAGCAACAATGAGAGAGTTATAACATCAATGCAGACGCTTCAACAACACGCGAAAACCTTGGGTACGCGCTTATACACTCCTTTTCGTGATGTAGACTCATGAAATGTACAGAGAGTAAATTGGCTGTGGGACAAAAAGGCTGTGATCGATATCAAGAGAAGGACGAGAGCAGCTTAGACTTTACTTTGAGCTCTCTGGTCTTGGTGAACACGGTGCGATATGCCGATTTGAGAGACTTCATTCGCCGAAGTTGAACAGTCGACTTGAGTGGTATGTTCCCTGCTGGGAATCAATGAGGGGCAACACCTCTTGATGATGGCAGGAATACTACTATTGGATACTGCGTGGGAACACCGAACTGGGCGGCGGGTTGGGCGGCGAGTTAGGCGGCGGGTTGGGCGGTGGGCTTGGCGCTGCGCAGTGGGATTGCGCGGTGGGTTCGGCGGCGCCTGCACGTCAAATCACCCCAGCACATGATAAGTATTGCGCATATCTTACCATTCTTTATACGTGTTTACTTTCAAGCCTCCCAGCTGTCGTCTTAATTATTTTGAAGCCGACTGCTACCTGTCCAACCTATACAGCGTTCGAAATGCACGAACTGGAGAATCCACACCTACGTCTGCCAGATATCAAGTTTTCCTTGCCAGAATTCAGGCAGATCCGCATCGGGGACGAAGTCGAGACTACTTATGACCCGATACGAACAGGAGGAGAGGTAACGCCTCCAATTTATTGATCTATAATCTCTGCGCTCACTTCTCGTGCTGCTTGATAGATTTCTGAAGGATGTCCGCCACGGGCTGGAGAATTGAACCCCGACCTCGCCAAAGGGCCATTCATTCTGGTTTGCTTAATCCCGAAGGAGATCCTGCCTGAGGACTTCGACCTTGACACCGAGCTTTCGGGCTTAGGCATCACGACCTCTATGGCCCCAAACATTGTCGAGCGCGAGGATCTTGAGTTGTATGAGCTTGTTATTGCTCAAGCATGTGCCGAATTGCTCTCGACCAAGCTTCATCGATTCAAAATAAACACCAAACACAAACCATTTGCGCCAGCTGAGAGCGACATACGCATCCACGGAATCGTCGAGGCCAACAGAAGAGCTCGAGTCAGCTCACTACGCGTCGCTGTGAAGGCCATCCGCAAAGGATGGAGACCTGAAACAGAGGAGTGCTATCGAAATGTGATCGCAGAGGCTGGTCTGAAGACGGCGCTCGAGAGAGAAAATTTAAATTGGGACATTCGAGTAAGCCATTGGCAGACCGTTTTCTTAGTACAGCTGCTTATGCTGCCAAGGAAGCCGATCCACAGGTCCTTGCGCGTTTCGCGCAAAACCTCCTGTTCCTTGGTCTTAATCTGTCACCGAATGATTACAGTCTCCTCGAACGCGACCAAAACGATTGGCTTCAGCAGTTTCGGAACGATCAAACAAATCTCTCCGAGCTATTAAATACGGCATACATTCCTACCCGGGAGCGAAAAAGCCGAAAGAAACAAACAACGTCAATCTTCCGAAGACTTTTTGAATGTTCCGGTGGCACACTGGACAGTCGACAGCACGATATCGATCTCGACTATACAGCCCGCGAGAACGAATCCCTCTGCGCCTCTCGTCTCCACGTCTCCTATTCATGTCGTTTTGGATGCTTTGATTCGAAGGAAATGCATAGCACCCTCTCAAGTTCCAAGATTTTTGCTGAGACCTCGAGCTCAAACCTTCCAAACGCGCGTGAATGAAGTCTGTGCATAATGGCAAGGATGCCTGTGGGGCTTCCAAATGATCGCTTGATATTGTGCCCTGATAGCTGTGGCCGGCGAAGGCTAATAATGCTCTAGAATCTTCCGTCGCAGCTGATGGACGAGTTCAGTGTTCGACAAGTTCGTCAGATTGATCTCTACTTGTAAACCTCCATTCTAGAATATTGAAGAAGCAATGCTTACACGGAATAGTGAGCAAATCTACCGCCGATGTCAGTCTCTTCGAAAACCACAGAGTAATATTCGATTGCTCCTCATTTGGAGCTTCATGCCGCATAGTCAGACCCTCGAAGTGCTGAGGCACTGGATAGGATCCGAAGAGAGCTTGCATCTATATCAACAATTGATCGATGACCTTCGGTCCCAACAAACACCTGAGGAGTTCGTGCTTACCCTAGCTGCGCTGCTGAGTCGCGAACGGCTCCTTCTGCACGCCGAGGACGACACCGGTCAACCGGTGGAGGGTGAGTACTTGGTTCGTTTCGATGCTATCGTGAATGGTGAAGATGTAAGCAATAAGTGAATGATCTTCGAACGAATCATCTTGTCACTCTTGCGCGTGCTACATGCTCTCAGGGATGAGAAGTATGACTTGATTGAACTTCTAGCCAATGTGCTCGGCAAACGAGCCACGTTACTGGAACCGTTAGATGACGTTGACGATCGGTATTGCGAGAACAAGGTCGGTGGACTCGATCACAGCAAAGCCTTCCAAGAAGTTAGAAGATAGATCTTGAAATTGATGGAGGCAATGCAGAATGCCGATGCAGATTTGGTCGTCATTCCCAGCTCACGCAGTGGGTCGGCAAAGCTATATACATACATAGGTTTCATTTTTGGTATTTAGGAAAAGCTGTTTTTTTGAATGACACACTCCTTAATGGTCATATTCGCCTGACCTTGCTCTATCGTCCGGATTTGTCTGGCGCGTTCGTCACCACGGTCGCTGGTTGATAATTCTGCCCCGCTACGGAAGCGTCCCATTTTGGGCATGCCGACGTCTGCATCGGCAGGCCGCAATCCCCTATATTGAAAGGATGACCGTTAACACAGATATACCAGTGACCCGTACCGGTGAACTCCCGCGCCATAGCCACGTACATCTGTCGTTTCTCCTCATTGTCGACCGGAGTATAGAAAGCCATGTCCTTGAGGTTAGATCACGTGATGATCATACTACGCTAGACTTGACGAAATAGGAAGCTGTTGAGTCTAAAAAGATGAAATGAACAGGCTGGGACTGCAGGTGTCATTTCGCTTCTCTATCTCAAAGGATTAGTACAGTGTGGTTGGTTGAATTAAATTCTATACAATCAATCGATCAGACAGATCGGACCTGTCGCAGCTTCTTCTGCGACAGAACCCATCTCGCTGAAGTCCTGCGTATAAACAGGCGGCTCTGACTTGAGTTCCTCTAACACTGTCAACATCCTGCCGACCCCTTGACAGTATTTGGCGATACTACGTTTAGAACGCATTGCTATTAACTTCCATTCCTTCACCTGCCGCTCCAGCTTTTGCTGATGTTCCTGAGCCGCCCGAATGGTAAGATTCAGCCGATGTACTTCCTCTTCAGCTTGATGCCGTCTTTCTGACTCCGAGGCCGCCTGATCTTTCCATTGGTGTAGCTCATGAGCCAAACTTGTTTTGCCTTCTTGCAACTCGTCAATCTTTGCAATGAAGCTGATTTCTGGCCGCGAGGAGTGTAGGTACTGCGTCTTGAATCAGATAAATATCCCAACCTCGAAAAATGAGAGCGCATACGACCTCTGCCACGCTCCTCGCCTGGAATTCCCTCTTGTAGCGATTGCCGGTCGCTGCGAACGATTTGCCGATACCTTCACACAGTTCCTTGAGAGTCCCTGTTGAATGATCACTTATGTTCTTCAGGAAGAGATGCTCTTTCTCCTTCATTCTTTCCCAGGTATAGGTATCGTCGGGGTGTGTTTTCAGCCGGACTTGAGACGGATCTATCATGATTCCTAGCTTGCTGTCTTTGGTCACGTTAGCAAGACTGGATTGGAAAGGCTGGTGGATCTTACAGATATGTGTCGATAATTGTTCTCTGCATTTTCGCTTTCATTCCGCTCGCTTCAGGTTACTCGGTCGAGACGCGGTCGGACGACAACTGTCCATGTGAGGATGATATATTCTTTTCTGCTTTGGTTTTGATATTCAGAAGGTCAACATTTGAGGAGGAGCAACTTGCTGGTGCTATGACAATCTTTGCTTTGCGTTTCAAGGATTCTCCTGGATATCCACAGTTCTAAGAACTCGAGGCACGCGATTCCCATATGACTCAAGGGGCCATTCCTGGATCTGGGGGAGCGAGTTCCCATTTTGATCTCATACACTAGCAAGCTGCGGAGGTGTTCTAGGGCCATAGCCGGATCACATGGTAGATTAGTCAACTGCGAGTTGGTAATTTACAACTGCAAAGAAAACTTTTCATGGGGCCTTTTTGAGCATCTAATGAAGGCGCGAAGGTATCAAAGGAAATAACAGAAAATGGGAATCTGAAGCTATACCACATTACACGACGTCGTAGATTAACAACGTATTCTGAGATAGTGACAGAGTTATATAGTAGAGGAGAGTCTGCTGAGGAAAGTGTAGCTATATCGAGAAAGCGAGACAGGATATACTGATTTTGACTCGCACTGATGGAAAGTCCTCCATATAGACCTTTTTCCACGTCCAGTCACACGTCTTGGCTAAATAACCTTGCCTTCAGCCGCTAGAAGACGAGGGTCGATATCCGGGAGAATTTCACAACATACGGATGACGCTGGAGTCTCAGGAGCAGCTGCAGCCTCCTTCATGGCTCAGTCCATCGCCAAAGGCGTATCCATTGAGCCGGTGGATGGCGTTGCGGACGCGCTGCGCTTTCAGTGGCTGATCGGTTGCTCTTGCTTCGCGGGAAAGTTGGCGGCGCAGGGAGAGCTTCCTGAAGCTGTAGGGTCACGAGCCTTGGGCTGGAAGGTCTTCACGTTCTCGTTGATGAACATAAATTTCAGTTCGGGAGGAGTAGCCTCTCTCGCGTCCACACTGTTCGTTCGTCGATGCCTCTTTATTCGGGCGGTGTCGTTCTTCGCCTTGGTCTCTGTTTCATTGTCCGATCGACCTCGCTTTATCCCTTTGGAGAATTCGATACAGTGAACATCTTGGAGGTGAAATCTTCGCTTCTGCGCGGATTCGAACGATGTCGGACACCACGGCAATGGGTGGGGGCACTTGACCGCTTTCGTACCGTCCAAGGCCTGAATGCACTTGGTCAGATGCTTCATTCAGGGGCCTCGTTTGAGGAATTGATACATTCGTCTGATGGCAGACATGTTCGAATTGCCCAGGCAGATGGGACAGTACCCAGCGGAAGCGAGGGTCCCGCCGTAGATGAGAGGGTCACACTGAACAGGAAGCGTTTCGGGGCTGTCCAAGTGGTCTCGACAGTGCTCCTCCCACTGGTCCTCACCAAGGATCCACTCGTCGCAGAGGAAGCACAGCTCGGCCGAACCCTGTTCTTTCTCCAGGTGCTTCTTATGACATATGTATACATGTCTCCACTCTGGGCGCGCCGGCTTGCTAGAATCAACGACAAAGATCCCAATCAGCGGCGTTCTCTCACGCGCGGATCGACTGACAGGTTATGAAACGGATGGACTTACCTATCGAGCTTGCGATCAGCACTTGGCACATGGCAATGGCACTTGTCTGGCTCCAAGCCAGGGCGAAAGGCGACTTCAGCCTCCTGTTTGCATAGGGAGATCATATCATGAAGGACCCTCCGACCATCGGCGCTTCGGAGCGGAGCAACGAGGAACATGCTGGATGCCAAACGATTGCGTTCGCCCATCAGACGACTCACGCGGGCAAATCGTAACCGGTGGTACGCCATCATATGGGTCCCTTCTGCTGTGTTCGACGCAGGTTTGCACGGCTGATCATTCTGGCACTTGCGAAGCTCCGCCGTGACCAGTTTCTGTTTTTGTGCATACACTTTGCGGCGGTCCTGCTCGGTCGATCCGGGCTTCCTCTTTAGAGTTTCGAGCTGCTGGCTGAGGGCGATAAACTCCGGGCGAGCCTCTAGGTCGTATCGCTTCTCCGCCGGAAGGGACTGCCATAGGTCGGGGTTGCGAGACAAGGTCATCCCGCGAAAGAGGTCGGTGACGATGCTACGCAGTTCTCCCCCAAGATAGCTGTTCTGGCCGTCGGTACCGTTGTTAGGCATATAGTGGTCGCGAAAGGTCCCTTCGGAGCTGTGTCCGCCATGTTTCATTCTCTGAGCGGCCGAGTACAGTTTATCTTCGCGACGTATTAGTTGGATGGCTGAAGAGGGGTAGGGAAAGGCCGCAGATGGGACTTACCGACGAGATAGAGGCCCTCTGCCCTAAAGTCATGGATTGTGGGAGGTTTGGCGTAGCCTGCACGGTGGCCCAAATTTTTCACTCGCCCACTGAACAGGTTCGCCGTTTGGATTTGCCCGGTAGAAGTGCTGTAGAAAGGTTTGCCGAGGACGTCAATATCCCAATGAAGGTGATGTATCTCTTTTTTCGGCGGAGGTGGGATCTCAAGGATTTCTTCCAGCGTGGTGTAATCTCTGAAAGCACCTCTGGCGACACACATAGCGAGCATAGGGAGGATCGGATTGAGAAGAAGCGGCCGGAGCTCCAGGCCCTCATGAAGAGCGTGCTCGGGCCTATTACAGGTGAAACGTCAGTGGAAGCTGCGCGATCCCTGCGGGGAAGTTGTTGGAATACGGACCTCTTGTCTGGTGTCCATGTCATGCCCTTTGCATCTCGCACCAGTTGGACTGCGAACTCTGGTTCTCCATCTTCGTTCTGAAATACCCCAAAGGTGATGTCCTGTCCGTGATGATTGTTAAATTCGGTCGTTTTCTCTTGGGAGGTAAAAGCTCGCTTACCCGGTGGTAAAGCCCACGTCCCGAACCTGACCGACAGGTGGACTCCACGTATTCACCCACTCGTGCTGAGGTGAACGCGTAGAGTTGGATTTCGGACCAAGTCTCCACTCGAACGCCGGGTTTCTCGTATATATGCCAATCATTTTCCCAGAGCTGCTTGCCAAAGTGGACAAAGTGATTCTCTGTAGCAAATCTCCTCTTGCGCTTCAGTAGGGGAAGGTTGAGCTGCTTCTGCAGGATTTCCTTGATAAACTGTTGCCCAATCAGCTTTCTCGATGCGAAAAATGGGGAGCAGAGGGAGGAGGAAGGCAGAGAAGGCTGGGATTTGAAGGTTCGGGTGGGAGAGGGAAGCGTGGAAAGCAGCGAGGGCTGGGATGCGCACGTTTGTAACCGAGAGCGTTGTGTTGCGAGGGATGGGCTCGTGGAGCCGCCGAAAATCGGCCCTGAAGTCCTTCCACGCCTGAATAACGCTTTTCAAGGAAGGCTCCGCAATGCCGTCGCGACCCTCAATCCCGTAGGCAATTTTTTTGACGAAATCCTTGAGGGTCTCCATGTCGTACGCATCGTCAACAGGGTGCTTCCCATAATCCTCCGCATACCTATCGAACGGCGCACGCCAAACGGTCAGACGAGAAGCGTTGGGTGAGGACTTGGGGCGGGCCGGGGTCACGGGACATACAGTTTCCACAGATCCGCTGCATACTTGTATCTTTTCTTCGTTCCATCCTGCAGGTGCTTTTGGACCTCTGTACCATCAATTCCGTCCCTGTCCTTCTCAGAGCCCTTCTCTCGAGCCCTCCGAAAGAAAGCTTTGCGAGCTGCTTCTGCCGCCATAATGTGCAGCCAAAAGAGTTGGAGGCGTGAAGCGGCAATGCGAGGGAGAGGGCATGCGAAGAGAGGAAGAATCGAGGGTGCGCTGGGCGGCGAGTGGATGTGGGGGAAGAGGTAGAAAGTTGGGAGAGGAGGAGGGAGCGAGGGGGGGGGTTTTGTAGCCGTGGTCCCATCCCAGGCAGTGCCAGCCGTGCGGCGAGTGAGCGCTGAAGGTCGTGGGGCCCGTTGAGGGCTTGAGGGGAAGGAGCCAATCTCGGGCGGTCGAGGATCCCAGACGGGACCCCGAAAGGCACCTTCGTGTAAAGTTGACGGATCGACATGGCAGTCAGCCTCTCGAGAGGAGCGATGATTGGCGAGCTGGGACGTCGAGAGGCAAGCTCAGGGAGCAGGCCCGGAGCATGGAGGAGGAAGAGGGAGCAGAAGGGGAGCTCGAGGGGAGTAGCGCGGGAGCAAAGCGGCGAGCGCTTAGTCACCGAAGGAGCGCGCAGCAGAGGACTTTTCGACTGATACTACCCGTAGGTACCTCCGTAGAAACTAGTGATCCACGCTTTGCATGTGAGGTTGAAAGTTGGAAGAAGTCTTCCCCGCAAAACCTTAGGGCACTCGTTAAGTTAAGCGAGCCAAGAATATATCCCTGTCGCTACTCGCTACCCCTGTATTTAATACATGCTTCAATAAACATGTTTAAAACATGTTTTGACTAACTTCATTTGATGTACTCAATAAGCGTGTGTTAAACATGTTCGTGGCCTACATGATGATACAGTATCATCCTCTCACTTCTCTCTAGAGTCTCTGTTCTGATTGGTGCAAGATCCGCAGTAACGTGACTTTCCCCATCCCAACGCCATTCGTATGGGTAAGCCTATCCTGTTGTCCAGGTTACAGTCTTTCATGCGAAAAACTGTTGCGAAATGCTAGCTATCGTTGTTGCACAAGTAAAGACTTCTCGTCTTCTTGTAAGTTGCATAGAAAACAATACTCCTTTCAAGAAACTACGTCTGTCTTCTTTTAATTCAAACAGTAAAACGTTCCATACACCGAAGAGATTCCGGCTTTTGAGTGTTTTACAGCTTCTACCCGATTCTGACCAATGCTTTCCCCCGTCACGAGTGCGTCTTGTGCTTGGCGCGTACTCGGGTCTTCTTCCAGCTTACTCCGTACCGCTCGTGGATTAACATGAAGCTTGCCCGCAATCGAGCATGGTAAGGCAACGAGGCGATGGCCTATGCCCCAGAGTGCGACTCAACCTCGTCAGTGTAATTACACCCAGAGCCTCGTCCCTCTGTTTCCATTGGTTGAAGGCTGCATGCTTAACTTGTCGGGAAAGAGAAATACCACGTGGGATTTATAAGCCAGTTCTGACATCTTCGTGATCGTGAACAAGGCTGGATCTGGTTTCTGTCCTTTTTTAACGTCAAGAATTCAGAGCAAGGTTCTCTTTCTTCCTTTCAACTTGTCGTCGATAGCATGCGATCCTTCTGTGTTGACATCTTCGTCTGCTAATCCGATCACTCGTTTCGTTTGAAGAAGGCTTGCTTCAAGCGTATACATTCATGGAACAAGCCAACGGACGAGCTGCTGCTCCCGTACACCAGCAAGTAAGCATAGAATGGCATAGGTCGACTCAAGAAAATTTCCGCATAGCGAAAACTTATATCTGCGCGAACTTAGGTCACTCATCAACTGAAACGACGACATTTTAAGAACTTGTTGAAGAACAATGATCTAGGAATGTGCGGCGTCTCAGCATCGCCGCAGTCTGCCTCAAGACTGACTTGAGTTATACTAGTGTCGACAACCCTCTAATCTACCGCGGTAGGGAGGACCTTAGAAACGACGTTCATGCCTTCTACATCCGATACCAGCTTCAAGATGTCCTAGATGAGGAGCTACTAGTCCGGGGCGCTCGGCTCGCGCAAGATGATGTCCTCTTTAAAGCTTCCGGTAACCTCAGTCATATCGAGAAGGAGGCGTTGCGCAAAGAAGAGAACCCAAAGCTGAAAGAGCAAAGCAAGGAACTGAACATAATCCTTCTGACCTGCTGCATCGGGGCCATTGTCCAAGGATGGTCGCAGGCATCCATCACCGGGGCAAATTTGCAGTGGCCATACGCCTTTGACTTGCAAAAGGATTACAAAGATTTAGGCACAATCAAAAACTTTTGGATTTTCGGAGGTGTCAACGCAATTACTTACTTTGCCGCCAGTTCGATTGGTGCATGGTTAAGCGATCCGTTAAACGAATACTTTTGGGGAAGGCGTGGTGCTCTTTTCATTGCCAGCTTCTTCACTTTCGCAGCCTCGATTGGCTCCGCCTTTACATACAGCTGGAAGACATTGTTCGTTTGCCGCCTTTTCTTAGGAATCGGTTACGGAGCCAAAGCCTCTGTAGTGCCGATATTCGAATCCGAAGTATCCCCACCAAACACTCGCGGTAAGCTTCTCGTATCCTGGCAAACCTTTACAGCAGTGGGAATTCTGCTTGGCTCAGCAGTCAACCTTGTATTTCATGGTCCCCAAAACGTCTCGCCACCTGGACCGGCCGTCCTGGGATACCCCGTCTTTGATGATAATTGGAGGCAGAAAGTTGCCTGGAGACTGCAAATTGCTAGTTGTGCTATCCCCGCTATACCTTTACTTTGTTTAGCGTTCTCGTGTTCCGAGTAAGTGCTCTTATGTTATATGGTACTGCACAATTTGCTGACTTGCTCTTCGATCGCCACGATGGCTCGCCAAGAAGAACAAATACGCAGAAGCCTTCAAAGTACTTCGTGGATTGCGGGAGACGTCGCTCCAAGCTGCCCGTGCGTATCCAGCATTCGGAATACGCTTCGTTAATAATAGCCATGCAGGAGATCTCTACTACATTTACGCTCAGCTCCGGGTAGAGACTCTTCTTTTCTCAAAGAACCCGGATATTGAGAGGCAGCTAGAAGATTGGAGCGATTACGATATGTACGAGCAGGAGGCTAAAAGTTCTAGCTACTGGAAACGCTTTCTGCAGCTATTTACTGTTTCGAGGAATCGCAGAGCTAGTCTGGCGGCCTGTACAGTCATGGCATCTCAGTAAGTGACGCCATCTAATCTTTTTGTTTTGCGTCAAAAAGAGCTCTAATGTTGATAAAATGACAGGCAACTCTCGGGTATCAACATCTTCGCTTTCCTTTCCACCACGATACTTAGTGACGGCAGCTCCAAGCCTATGGAGAGTCTGTGGCTGAGCTTCGGCTTTGCTGCCTCTAACGCGGTTTTCTCTCCTATCGCGTATTGGTTTATCGATGGCAAAGGGCGCCGCTTCCTGCTGCTGGCGTCTCTTACGGCGATGGTGCCTTTGTTGCTTGCTACTGCATTCAGCTTCAAGCTCCAGGAAGAGACCGCTAAACACGCAGTAGTTGAGGTCTTTGTCGTCCTCTATACGGCAGCCTATTCTCCAGGAGCCGGTGTTGTTCCTTTTCTGTATTCGAGCGAGGTCTTCCCACTCATCAATAGAGAAGCTGGGATGTCACTCAGCTGTTCCGTCAACTTCATGCTTGCGGGCCTGTTAGCTTTGACCGTACCGCAACTGAACCACGCTTTAGGCCCGACACGACTGCTGGGTTTGTTTGCCGGTCTAGATGCCATGGCCGCACTTTTGGTGTGGTTGTTTGTTCCCGGGACCGTTCAGGTGACAACGTTGGAGGAGATGAACTACATTTTCGGCGTCCCAACCGACAGGCATGTCCAGTATCAGATCAGGGATGTTCTACCATGGATAATTCGACGCTGCATCCCGGGACAGCGTGCTGGTAGATTGATACCCTTGTACACTTGGAACAGGCAGCGACGACAGGAAGAGCTCCAGCCTTGGCCTCTGAATGGAAGCCAAACTCAACCCACGACTGATGGAATGGATGAGGCCGTGGAGCCTCCTACAGCCACCATACCAAACGATGATACTGTGACGTCTTGAACGGCTCTGCGTTTTCCTTTTCCGTTTCTCCCCATCATTGCTCAATTAGACCACACGTCGGCTCGATCGGGAGGCATCGACGGCACTGTTGCGCGAATCGCCCGTAAAGAAGAACTGTCTATAGGACGTCCACTGGCGCACCTCTTTTTCACAGAATTTTCCTGGTGGCTGGTGTTTCTTAATTTGGCGTATTCGCAATATCTACTTAGCGAGCTGTACTGTAAAATTAACCAGTAATTATTACAGCCGAAATGACGTAAGCCGAAATATGTTCTCCTTCCCAAAATATTCCCAAGACTGCAAAGCGTAAATCCCTGAGTCGTACATCTGACCTTTACAACGCCAGGATATCTTACAAACATACTGCTGCAATCCTCCAAACGCCACGCTGAAATTCCACAGTGCCCCAGATCCAACGCCGCACAGAACGCTGCTTAGAAGTTCGTATTGCTATCTCTTGACGTCCAACAAAACGATGATTTTCTGAAGAACCGGGAGCCGAGTCGACTGCGCCGGGAGAGCCTCGAGGCCGCTGTCTGGTCCGTTTGACCTGAAAGTACTGTGCTGGCCGAGTCCTGCCTAGTGACAATGGACTCTGTACCTGAACTCAAACGCCGCGCCAGGTGTTGTTCAACGATAAATTCGATGTCCTTGGAAGTACGAGGCATGTTCTTTATATCAACAACCGCTCCCTCTCGTAGAAAAAGCTCCACCAGCTCCGTCTTCCTCTTCCTGATCGCTAAACATAGAGCCGTTTCTCCTGCTAAATTAGGGGTCTCCTTCTCCGCGTTCTTACTTATTAAATCCTGGGCAGCACGCCTCTTGTTGAATTCGACACAATAGTGGAGGGGTGTCTTACCCTCCTCATCTGCTACGTTAGGGTCTGCGTTGTGCTCTAAAAGGAGCGGGATCATGTCCTCTCCTCCGCTTCCGAACAGGGCGATGTGTAGGACATTCCGCCTAGCTCTGTCTTTCGCGTGAATGTCTGCCCGCGCATGGTTATTCGTTAGGAGCGCGCGACACATTTCAGTATGCTTGCTTTTTGCGGCGATCAGCAACGGAGTGAGGCCGCTCTGATCGTCGGTCTGTTCGACATCGCTACCCATCTCGAGCAGAAAGTTCGTCATTTCAACGTCGCCTCCTCGTACTTTGGCGAGGAAACTTACTGACGCTACGGGCTGAAGAGGTATTTTCCCAATGGAAGTGGGTGGGGAGCTCAGAGATTCGCTACGCGGTGATTCCTGTATAGAAGATTGCGATTGTGCTGCATGCCGCGAAGGTATGCTTGTTGATGATGGAGCCTCGGAAAAGTGGTCCCTTCCGTTTGGAGCACTGCCTGAGGGGTTCGCTTGTTGCTCAAACGTCGAGTCATTATTGATTGTAGAGGTTGGAACCGATGGGACTATAGGATGGCGAGCCCGGAATGTACGCGCAGCGACGTGGTCTCCCTTCCACTCGGACATCTCGATCATTATCTCCGCTGAATGCGTAAGAAACGGCTTTGGAATAATAGGGGAATTCAACGCAAACAAGTAAGAGGATCGTGCAGATTGTTCAAGTCGATCTAAAACTGCGGCGTCTTTGATCTGGCAGTATCTGGTCCGGTGCAGATTCGCTATGGAATAGTGTATTTCGCCAAGATTCAGCGGCTTGTCCGCTGCCAAAGGGAGCAGCGAGCGAAGTGTACGCTCGGCTAAGTCGAATTCCTCGAGCCCGATGTATGCTGTTGCTAGGCTGGTTTTAATCTCCAGCTTCTCATCGAATTGCCAGTTATAGGCTGCTTCTCGCGCTTCTCCCTGCTCAGTCGCCTTGATCAGGTAAGATTTGGCTTCGCCGTAACGGCAGGCGCGTAAGTCTCGTTTGGCTTGTAGTACGTATTCTTCCAACAATTCGGTCATCAGCTCTAGAGGGGAAAGCAGTCGAGCCGTTAGGCTGCGATGCAGTTCATCATTCGCCTTATCATTCATCGCTCGCACCATCGGCGCAGTTTGACAATCTTCTGGGGTGGCATCGGTCATATATCCAGGTAGGAGGACCCCTCCAGTCTCCGTCGATAGTCTTCCACTCCAAGGGCCGTCCTCGGTTATTGTTTCGCCACTGTCACTGCAGAGATTTCCATGGGCCTCTTCGTAGGTGCTCCCTCTATGCGTCGTACTGCCAGAGCTTGTCTGTCCTATAACACTTCCACGTGTGGAGATCGTGTCAACCAACGAACGTGCCACGCCTAGAGTCTCCTTCATTATCTGCAAGTCAAGATCCTCGTCTTCAAGGGTATCTGCAACTTCCCGATTCTCAACGATATGTGTCCCATCCCAAGATTTAGTCCTCACGAGCGGGACCTCAGCTGGAAGGGGTTGCCGAGACAATGATTCGAGTACCACACGGTAACGCTTGATTTCCTGTTGCATCTGTGCGAGGTACCGCTCGGTCCTCTTGTTGCCGACGTGGAGAGCTGTTAGGGTTTTTTCGTGCATGAAGCTGGGATGTTGAGTCAGCCTTTGCATAAGAGATAGGCGTCTAATAGCTTACGGCAAGAAGCAGGTAGACAGTAGCTGTAGTGCTGCGATATCTGCTTCTATATCCCTTTCTATCTTTGCTATGCCAGAACCTCGAACATCGAGCTTCAGTTGCAGTATTGCCCGTCCCAGCCAATTCGGCTCTGTCCCTCCGCCCCCCAGCCTTCCAAGCATCTCTTCGAACTTCTTTACTGTTGACTCGCAGCGGCCCAACGCAGCAGTCAGCATTACAAGAATCCCGCCCTCGTCGTCGCTGATAGGCTTCGTGTGAACATGTACATTTCGCTTCCTCGTTGCTGCGTCCACGACTTTAAGGATATCGTGCAACGCTGCCGCTTTCTTATGCAGACTACTTCTTGTCTCGCCGGCATCTTTGACTTCATTCAGGAATCGCCCTAATCGAAGGCATACTCGGGCAGCCACATCGGCGATACTGATGATAGCACCCACCTCTCCAACGCCCATTGTCGTCATCGGCAGAGCGTTTTCTTCTGAGTAAGGCTGGAAGGATCGAAGCAGACAAGCTATGAAGACGGGGGTTGCAGTCAAGGCTATTCGTGAACAGAGCGTTTCAAGAATCTGACCGGGCACCGTAGGAACGTGCAAAAGCGCTTAATGCGATGGAGGTCTTTCATCGCAGAAAAGAGTGGAGAAGAATGTATTTGCACTGCAAGTCTTACGAGTCGCCTCAGCCTTGCCTTTGATCCAGCAGGCGCATTATCACAAGCAACATGACCACAGAAGATATCTTTCACTTTCGCTACTATTAGCCTCGAAGCTGAGCATAGGCTACTTTAGTCCGAGTCACTTCCGGGCTCTTTTCTGAGGCTCCATGAGACGCACCACGCGACTGCCATGTGCTCGGCTTCAGTTGCCCTCTTGGCTGCATTATCTCGGCGGTATGCCGCATCATGCCCGAGCTGGGGTTATCTTCTTTTCGTGCCAAGGGACGACAGAAACCTCGGGCAAAGACTAAGATATGTATCCACCTGGTACCTTCAGATACTTTACAATTCCCGCACATAGAGACTCTTGCCGCTGCCTCAAAATTGCAAATCCGCAAGCGACCAGGCAAAGCTTGATGAGAAAGTCGTCTGTTTGAATCATCTTTTCCATTTAGGGGTTCACAAGTAGGGGCGTATGGGTATGATATTGAGACAGCAGGTAGTCTGGCTGGTTCGTCCATTCCATACTACTGTTAAGCATTGAAACGCGAAACAACAGACTTATACTTTCCTTTTCGAAGCTGATTGTCCGTGTGGGTATGTTGGCCTGTAATGATTAAACCATTACAGTGAATTTGGCTAAACCTGCAACTACACTGACATAACTTACATCCAAATCTTCTATGGGCTTGGAGGACATTAAAAATCTTTCAGTTATACTCCGCTCTAATTACAGGTTATGAAATGCTTAGCGATTGATGATGCTAATAGTACAAAAGATTGCACGCTCACAACCCCGAATCTTGCTGAAGATACAGCGGGTTACCGTGGTAGTAGCTTTTCCATGCATCGCAGGTAGACTGATAGTCTGCGGGAACGGCAGGGATGCTGTCCTTGCTCTCCAGAAATTGAACACCGAGTCCTTCACCAATGTGCCATGCCTGGATTTCAATTAGTCCCTTACAAGGCTGCTGAAGGGTATATAGAAGGAGAGTCTTACAATATGACAATGCATGAGCCAAGCTCCCGGGTTGTCCGTTGGGAAAGCAATCACAAGCCACCCACCAGCTGGAAGCATAGCGGTATCTCTCCTGGTCGGGTTATTGAAGTTCAATGCGCTGACGGAGGAGTTACTGAATCCCCCAGACCCAATACCTAGAACATAGAAATCGTGGCCGTGAAGATGCATTGGGTGGGCAATATTGACGTTGCCGCCAACGGTTTCTTGGATGACCCAGTAAGTCCACTGTGATAGGGTGTCAATTTGTAGACCATTGAGGCATCGCAAGGGTTACGTACGATTCCTTCGTTCTTAAGCTCGATCAAGTTCTCCGAAGGTGGATAGCTCGTGTTGTGACTGAGCACATAACTCAATATCGGGTTTTCCCAACTGACATCGATGGCCGTAAAATTAAGAGCCCAAACGACGATATTCTGTCCGTTGCTAGAAACTCCCGGGCCGAGATCAACGTTCAGGGTTTTGACTTGGCTGGTGAATGTGTCACTGGGGACGTTGTTGATGACCCATGGTACGAGGGGGCTCTCGTCATTGCAGTTGGAGGGTCTTATCGCTCCGGTGCTTGTAGGGTCCGCCGGGGCCGCGCCGGTGTAACTGAAAATACTTCGACCGAAGAAGTTGTTGGCGCTGTTACAGGCGGCTTCGTTTTCAGCGCGGAACCAGTAGTTTCCGACTGTTTGGTTGGCGTGGATGATTACGTCGTAGCGTTGGCCTGAAAGAAATCAGTATGTCTTAAGTGAATAAATCATGAGAGAATCACCAATTCCCAAAAGCAGCCAATTGGTGTTGTACGGGTGGATTGGAACAAGATCAGCAGTGACTACGCTAAAGGAATGGTTGTCGAGAGAAACCCTAATCATGTTGTCCAACGAAGGATTGACGATCCTCAGTAGATATTTTTTTCCTGCTGTCATCGACACTTTCCCATATGATCCTCCGCCGTTGGCATTTTTGTTCGTTCCATTGATAAGGATTGTATCGGCCGGGGGCGGACCTTTACGATTTTGAAGATTGCTGTTGATAATGTCGCTCAACTGGCTTGCTGTCTTGTAATAGAAATCATTGACCAGATAAGTTCCGAGGTCGACGTCGTAATTGGCTGTTGCAGGGCCGTTGATGATGATTCCCCCAAACACGCCGTCTCCATATTGCGATGAATGATGGCTGTGATACCAGGTGGTCCCGAATTGAGTGCACTTGAATGTGTACGTTTTCGACGTTCCGGGAGCCAAGGGGCCTGAGATGAGCGAGTCAGTTTGTATTTGGCCCAAGATCCTCCCCGCATCGAGGATAGTGCCATACATTCGGTGATCCCATTTGTACCATCCATTCCAACCGAGCCAAGTTGTCGAATACCATGCCAGTGAACACCAGTCCCATTGTTTTGCATCGAATTTTTGACCGTTATCGATAGGGTGTCACCCCAATCTGCATTATTTACTTCATTAGTCTTCGTTGCACTGTCGAGGAAAATCTGCAGCACGCACCGGCAATTATCGTGGGGCCGGGGTATTGGTTGTTTACTAAGAGACAGTCTTTCACTCCGGTTCCATCGGGGTTGCATGTTGTATTTGTTATTTCCAGGTTATACTATCGTTGCACGGCAATCAGCACAAAACGGTGGTTTTCTTCGCCGAGCGACTTACGGATACGGTTTTGCCAGTCGTCGGCCACTTGGCATCGAAGTCGGTAGCAACACTATAGCCACTGGCCCAGCAATTCCTTGTCAATGGGCCGTTGCTGCAAGCAGTATCACGAGCATGTGCTCGTTCAGCAGGTGAAGCGGGCAAAGAAGTCAGGTCCTTGCTTGCGGTTGGGGCGCCCTTCTCGCCCCATAGAACTTTTTCAGGAGGTATATCAGCTAGAGAAGAGCCAGCAAAAACGGCGAGACTGAGAGGTAGGAGATGTTGGACAAGCATTGTGCCAGGAATAGCTCTATCTTCAAAGCGCAGTAACAGGAACGTAAAGAGAGGATTAGACGAGAGGATCCAACAGGATGAGGTACTTCGGAAGGAGAAGCTATGGGACAACACAAGGCATGGCAAAAGGCCAGGAGATGGAAATTCCTCGAGGTTATAATAGCTGGCCGGCGGCGTTGGACAATCAATATAAAACAGCAGCCTCCGGCAGAGCTTTTCTGATTACGGAGTCAGCACGCAGGATTGTCCTTGTTCGGACCACAAGATTAGTCTAGGTGACTACGCCGTTGACTATGCTGTGCACGCCTGCATAAGGGCCGAGTCGAGTGTGCTCACATGGTGGCAGAATCGGTAAATTAACATTACACGGGAATCTTTGAGTAACCTACAGTCCTTCCTGCAGCGGGCTGAACATTGCTTAAGCGTTGCCGGGCTTGTTCAGGTATAGCTGGCTTACGCTCTCATATAAATAATCCTTGTTAAGAGGCTTTTTGCTAATGCCATGTCCAGCCCGCTGCAGGAAGGACCTGTAGCTGCGGGAACTTGAAGCAGGTACGCAAGGTGCACACGAGGCCTGCAGCCGCAGACAAGGCTGGCGGGGCGTGGTACATGCAAGATACCGGTGAAAGTGCTCCATGTTAGGCAACATGAATTGTTCTCAAAGTGTCATCGAAGGAATTGACTTTGAGACACGTTCTTCGGTGATCGAAGGCCGCAGCTGATATTGGTCTGATATATCATATGGGTGACACGACCACGACGTCGTACCTTAGCGAGCCCTATCGCTTAATTCTCCTGCTTTGGGGGGTGCTAATGTAAACGCCCCCACGGCTCCCCGTCAGCTCCCATCATGGCTAATTGTCGAACCTTGGCCTTCATATCCCAATCTGGAACAGAGACCAATCTGTCGATCCCCAATCAAACATCTATATACTTAGTATATCGTGTTGGTGGAGACCGATTGCTCTAGGGATCCGTGACCTACGGTCTACGGAGTAACAAGGCATCTTTTCTCATACAGCTGACTACGCCTCGTACTGGAGCCAATATCAGGATCTGTTTATTCCAGACAGCGGTACCGTGCATGCACCAAAAATTGTACATGGTCTGATGCGAATCCTCCGCAAGTCAGCTTACCGGCTTGATATTGCACTCTTCTAATAAGCCTGGAGTCTCGCTAGCTTCTCCAACTTGCCCTTTTCTTGCACTTGTTCTTAACATCCAAGTTCCTTCAACTCAAAGCTTCTCGCAGCAGATTTGGTTTTCCAGACCTCACTATGGGTTCTCTATTCTCTGCTGCCAGCAAATTTGCCATTGTTTCCGCTCTTCTTGCGCAAACTGCTTGGTCCCAAACTTGTCTATCGTTTGGAGTGGATTTCCAAAGTGGAGATTCTTACTTTCAAAACTCACTTTCCACAGATCCCTTCACGTTTGTTTCCAGGTTTGAAGGTATTCGTCACTAGACTGTCTCCTGCGCATGTGCTTAATTTTCTGGCGTAGGGTGTTCGAAAGATGTTGCGAACAACCTCCTCGTGGATCCGAGTGGGAACGAACTGCAATGTTCAGATACGAACCTTCAGCCTGACGATACGCCTGAGCTATCCATTTGGTAAGCCGACTAACCACCTGCTCGAAGAGTTCGGTCACCTAACTTTTGTATCTTAAGCCCCATCGAGAAAGCAAACCTGGTTTCTGGTGCTTGGTCAGTCTTGATCCTGAGCAACAATAACAATGGAACTCCTATTGCATACATGCGTGACTTTTCCTTGACGGTGGGACCGCAGCAGACTTCTACTGTAAGATGGTTCGCATTTTCAACACTGAGGGAGCAATTCTGACGAATTTGTAGTACACTCCTACTGGTACTGAGTTCGACATTTGTTTGTTCGAACAGCAGCTGATTGACCTACGTAGTGACCATGTCAGCAACAACGACGCCAGTCTTCAGTGGGTTCACGCATTATTTGACCTCGGTATAAAGCTAATAGTCAATCTCCAGACTATACCTCCACCAGCACGCTCATCACCACCACTATACTGAGTCCATCAACAGTCACAAGTCCTTCCGTCTTCCGTCCCACGACCACGAGCACACCAAAACCTGTGAAAACAACCTTGACCAAGACCCTAGCGACTATCACAGAGGCTACATGGTCTTTGGATGTAACTCAAGTCGTAGTAACGAGTACTGCCACTTGCGTAACGCCCAGCAAACATAGGCAACAGGATCCGACATGTACTATAACACCTACCCTAATCACGGCCAAAGCATTGGAGACTGGAACAAAAGCGAGGCACGTCAAGGATAGGCGTGTGCCATTTGACAGAACCCAGCGCATTAAGGAGAGGAAGGAACGCTTGGCCTTGGTGCAGAAACGTGCTCCAGGTAAGCTCCACTGATGAACAAGGGTAATGTCAGGCTGATGACACTTTCCAATTAGATGCGCCAACAGTCACTGTGACGGACATGAACACATCCGATTACACCACCGTAACCTCAACAAGCACAGCTTCTGCATCAACGGTAATGGTAGTCTGTACGAACCCCTAGTCAATGGCCTCTTCTACTGAGCTCCAGCTGATGAACCTATAGCTATCACCACTGTATCTGCGACAAGCACGCCCCCTCCAATCACGGTCTACAGCGGTGTCAGTACCGCCAGCCTGATCACCATGACAGCACCAACCCCGACCAAAACGAAGACAAGGTACACCATTGCCACCGCGTATACGACTGTCATCTGGGAGGAGGTGTAAGTTTTGCAACGCTACTGAATCCATCTACGGGCCGTTGCTGACCCTATTTGTAGTGTAACTGTGACCACAACAATCACTCCTTCAGCTTCCTTGGCTGCATGTACGAGTATTGGAGGATCCATGCAGTAAGTTCAATAGCGACTGGCGACTTTGGATTTTGAAACCTAAATCTTTACATATAAATATAAATGTTGAGAATATGTGTCATGTATTAGACTGTCGTAATATTTGTGCAAACTGTCTGCGAAGTATAATGAGTGGAGGTCTAACTGATCTTAGTCGTCACCACCATTATCACACAAGAGCGTAAAAGTCGGGCCCTGCATACGAGTAAGGTAATCAGATAAAACTCTATCACAAGCTCCACAACGGCAATGTAAGACATGCATCGTCATGCAGGTCTACATGTCCATACCGGGCGTCAGCAATGCGCCTCGCATGTCCAACATCCATTCGACCCACTTAAAACCCGTTGCACAGTGGCACCTCGATTCGGCGAATAATAACATTTTTAATGAGCCACAAGCGGCTGGCTATAATCAACCGTAGATCTTGCTGGGTGGGAAAAGTATACCTAATATTTGCTCTTTCAGTATATCTTACTGTTGTACAAATTATCGAAAATCGGATAGATGAGGCGCATCGCTGCAGCGCTTTACGAAAGCTAATGTATTTCCCGATGGCTGCATATACTACTCGCTGTCCTGGAGCCCTCTACCTTAGATAGTAATGTTTATACTTCAAAACCCCCCTTCTGTTACCTCCCGTTGTGTATATCGTGAGTCGTGTTCATCAAAATTCTCACCTATCGTACGGCGCATGGCTTACTGCATGTTATAGGTAGTTCCACAACCCGCCACAATGCAGACGCCTACCTACACGAGTCCGGCCCTTTAACATCTAATTAACTTGGCAAGAAGCTGTTCCCTACCTACTGCCATCGCGAACCCGATACTTCCCACAACAGCATGAGTGTTTGCGACGTTGCACTTCCAGAACGACCGGCCGGCAACGAGATTTACCTGTACGAGGTGCTGGCTACGGATCTTCTGCAAGCTATGCTTGTCAGAAGAGCTGAACAGCCTCATCGACAGAGCAGTAGCAGCGCTTTACCCACGTGTTGAGCTCATACACCATCGAAAAGTCCACGTGGCTAGATGACCATGTGGCCAAACAGCGAACGGAAGCCCACGTCGAAGTGGACAGCTTTCACAACTTCGATTTGTCTATGTGAGCACTTGGTTATATAGACAGTTCACGCGCTCGTATGCGCATTTTATCGGTGTGACTGCACAACGAAAAGACGTAAAGCATCGATTTTGGCTAAATTACATGTAATTTAGCATACACACAGCGCCTAGATAGTGTCATAGCCATAGGCTGCATGCACTTGATGAAGAAAAACAAAAAAATTCAAAATCCAGAACGACCTTCTTAGGCTTCCTATCCACAAGTCCACATAGGCTTAAATTAACCCCCCCCCAAAAATCTCGTCGAGTCCTTCTCTCTCTCTGAAGCTAGCCACCCACTTCGAATAACCCCCGTTGCTTCCCGGTCTCTGCTCCCATCCTCCCTCCCTCATGCTATCCCAACTCCCAACTCGCAATCCTACCCATTCTCGTGCCGTTCGTCCAGAACTGTAGCACCCACGACTGCCGTCTAGTATATGATGGCAAAGGGCCCCTCGATAGATATCTGAGCCTTTTCTGCTTGAGAATTGAAGGATGTTGCATCTGTAGGTAATACTGCTTGGATATCCATGACGGAGATTTCTTCAAGATTGCCGTAGACTAAGACCATAGCTCAAGAATTATCATTTGCATCCAAGCCCACTCATTGAGATATCGGTCTAAGATCTTATCGACCCAGTAGCTCCAGTCGTCGGTGAAATGACCACAAGCGAACATAGCTCTGGCATACTCCCAGTAGCTTGGGTACCAGCCTGAAATCTCCCAGTCAATAAAGGTAACGCGAACAATGTCCTTCGCCTCCTCAATTCTATCTATTGAATCCAACAACACCATGATGTTCTTTCGTTGCAAGTCTCCGTGGGTAAAGACTGGAGGATGTCCACAAAGGACCGATGGGAATGCCCGCTTGTAAAATTCTGCTTTACCCTTGGGGAGGCCATTGGAAGAAAGATACTTCCGGATCAAAGCATTGTTTAGGCCTGCTTCGGTCTCGAAAGGGCCTTCAAGTCCAAGACTCTCCGCCGAATCGCCAGTCCAGAATATACTGTCCAGTAGAGGTCGCTTGTCAAGACTGCAATAATCTCCGGGTGACGGGATTTTGCGCAGCTCATCTAGGCTTGCTTTGATTTTCGCTGAGACAGCTTCTTTCTGTGTTTGGTTGAGTGAGGCCCACACCCGGTCCAAGGTCACGCCAGCAATTCTTTCCATGATGATGTAATTTTCATTGCTGACATGATCTTTGAAAAGAGCATAAATATAAGGTACAGACACTGAGGTCGTCTTTTTTATCATCAGCATGTTTTGGCCCTCTGCAAGATCGATTTGGAGGCCATATTTCACGATGAAGTGTGCACCTACGCCAACAACTTTACGCGCAGACTGCTCACATAGAACGTCCTGAGAGCTTTCGATTTCCGCCTTTGTTGGCAATCCGCGAGGTAAGGTCATATTTGAGAGGTGGAGAACAAGCTATCTAAGCGCTTGTAGCCTTGTAGGTCGCTAACACTGAAGATCTTATCGCTCAGATTGATTAAGCTCATCGGGTAGAATAGTACGTCGGTGGAAGTGTTTATGAAGCTTACAACTTGCTACGAGTACAGTTCCACAGCAGAGCCGCCGGCCTTCAGATCGGTCTGAGAGGACGTACCTTTCGCTCTAGCCTCCTATGTCGAAGAGTACTCGTATGCACGGGGTTTCCGCGCACACTGGGTTTCCGCGCACTCTAACTAGAAAGGTTAGTTACAGATAGTATCCCGGGGCACGCTAAACCCCGGGATACTATCTGGTGCCCGGGATACTATCTGTAACTAACCTTTCTAGTTAGAGTGCGCGGAAACCCCGTGCATACGAGTATACCATCAACCTCGAACTCGCCTGGCCTGATCTCGATAGCATTTGTGAGAAACTGCGTTTGCTCTTCAAACTCTCAATATCCACAGGGACGATGAATTCAGAACCAGCAGTCTGGCCGCTCTTATCGTCAGTATCAAATATATTCGGCCCGGCATAACTTCTACACCGTATATTCATAGAAGATTGGAGATCAAACGGGATGTCCAAGTGCAAAGGGTTGTCCACGACGGATTAAGCCGAATGAGAGTTAGAATAGCGCAAATGCCAGATCGGCCGAGCAATCATTCCTCACATCTTCGCCATCTGTTTTTCTTTCTCGATCTGCGCTCTCTACGCGCCAATTGAATTGACACGAACAAGCCAACGAGCTGACGAATACGTGGTTGCCTGTACAACGCCTCCCGCGCTCTCGCGCCTACAATTGTCCTTCTATTGCATCACGATCCGTACCTTGAACACCGGAGCTATGTAATCACGCGGAGGAAGTTGAAGCTCAAGATGCGCCCGCCGGTTGTGCCGCAATACACTGAGGATGAAGTTCACGGCTTCTCCACAAACCCCAAACACAAGGTCATCATACGACATCCGGGCTATGCGAACGAAGGCGACATCCTGCTCACCTTGCCCGCCTTCGACAGACGTAGTGGCGGCCTCCACTACGGTACTGCGAGGGTCGCCTGTGGTATCATTGCGGGCAATCGCTGGGACGGATACTTCGCCAGGGACATCGAGGGGGAAGATACGGACCTTGGGCACACATCCGATGGCATTCTCCCCGTTGGCGTTTACTACTTCCACTTCAAGGATCGTGACGGTTTGTTAAGGCCCCATTGTCTCGCCGCCAACGCTTTGCTAATGTTCTGTTCAACAGGAAGCGTGGAGAAAAATTACCCAATAGTGCCTTCTTTCAGCCAATGGGCCTTTCCACACGCGAAGCTTCCTTCGGAATGGGAATTCACCCCCTCATCCTCCTCGAACCCACCCCCTACCTCCTCTCGATCGAATACTACTACAGCTCTTGCCATACGCTACGGAGGCCTTTGTCGTATGAGCTTCCACTCCGAAGCTTGCGAGAAGGCTCACCTGTGCCCCGTCAGCGAGAACGACTGGTTCCACTCGCAAAAGATGCAAAGCTATATTGAAGACCCGGGAAAGACTGGAGACATGGCTGTCTACGATGTGAACAACATGATTCCCCTCCGTGCCGATCTTCACAAGTCGTTTGATGACCGCATATTCGTCTTTGTACCGAAAGACCATGAATTGGTCGTTCACATGCTGTGGCCTTCCAGTGAGTTGAGCTTACTCTACCAAAACTCGAGATTACATCTCATGAATTCCGTACCACGCGAATACCTCTTCACGAGATTCGCATGGGCGCTGTTTCCGATGCTCGAGGGGTTTTTACAAGGCAACGAGGAAAGATTATTGCTGTCGACCAGCGTTCGAGAGGACCCTTATCTGGCCTCTGCAGCAGAATGCAAGGCTCTTGCAAGCAGGAAAGGCGCTCGGTCGCGCAATAGCAGCCCAACGAAAAGAGCTCGTGATGATACCGACGCACCGAGAGATGAGGAGAGTCTCAATCTCGCCGTAGAAGAAATAGATACAAGGAAACGCAAGAGAGATCTAGACTCCCAACGAGATGACCTTGATGTCTGTCCTGCGAGGGTCTACACGAAAACTCGATGCATTCCATCGGCTTCCACAACCTCGCCGCGTCAGGTTGCTCGTGCGAAGCGACCATGTATGGATAAGCACCACAGCCCACCCACCATTGACCCCTCACCTCAGTCCTCCATATCCCTCGCCAGCGTGCCTCCAACCCTCACCGATAGCCCGTCGCCCATGTCACATACTCTTCGATCCCGCGCTGAGTCCCCTGCTACAACCACGAACTGGACCGGGTCTCAAAGAAAACCCTCCCAGGACTTCCCACCGACCGCCTCTGAAGCCGACCGCCTCAACACCGTCCGGCAGCAGGGCTTGGAACGAGAGCGTAAGCGCTCAGACAGAGACGGCCGCTGGAAAGAAGACTTGGCTTGGGCAAGACAATACTTAACGCAGCCTTCTGCCGAAGAGGGCGCGATGCGAAGGCTGTGGGACATCCTGGGCATACGGAGCGACGGCGAGGACTGAGGTATTGATAACAACGCCTGCCTCACCACTGAAAGACTCTTCCCAAAGTGGCTGACCTACCCTCAGCTGAATGGTGATTGTCCTTCCGCCTCCACCGTCATCCTTACGAAGACAAAGATGCTCAACACCTTTTCGGGCAACCTCAGCTGAAGACACTGTTCGCGGGGTTGATCTGGAACCTGTCAGCTCACCTGTCATTCGATGAATGTTCGCTCACACATTCTAAATCAGAAGCTCCATTTTTGCGATAGTGACGGTGCTTGAACTCTTTAGATGCATTGTAGTTACAATGGCGCTGCAGCCTTGATGGTCAGACTATATCATCGAGCGAGATGACGGCAGTCATTCAGCAAGTCTTGGAAGTAACCGCCCATCTTCATGCCCAAGGCATCACCCACCGAGACATTCAACCTACCAACATCTATATTTTTTCCAGAGACCCGATGAAGATTAAACTCGGCGGATTCCACTTTGCAGGAACTGACCCACTGACCTCCTTTTTCGGATCACCATGGCACATCGCCCCTGAAATTAGCCGAGGGGGCGCCACATATGCCAATGCTGTTGATGTCTGGTCAATTGGTATTACCATTTTTCAATATAGCCTCTTTGGTCGCTTTTTCGTCGGCCTCTCCGATTGGGCCCAAAACCGACCGAAAACGACACAGGTCTCGCGTCCTGGGTGGCAGTCTCTAACTGAGCTGGCTAATACAATGTTGATCTGTGACCCTAATCTACGCCCATCCGCCACAGAGTGTCTTTCTGAGCTTGGTTGGACAGAATCCAGAGTTGAGACAGATCAATACGGTCTTAACCTTAGCTTTCTCCGGAAACATAAGACTACGTCTCTGTTGCAATGGGTTCGTGTTGACATAAGTCGAGATCCACCTATTGCGATCAACGCTATCGAAGTATGCAAAATATTCGGGTTATCCTACCAAAAAATGGTAACCGTGCTTGGTCATGCAAACAGAAAGGCAAATTACCGCGTCAGCAACGATATCTATATTTCACCGAACGATATGGCCACTCTTCTGAACTACTCTGGTAATGACGCTGTGACTCTCACTAACGCACTGAGCCTAAAAACCCTTCAGAAAGATATTCAAGGTGTTCATTTGGCTACTATGTCACGATCAGTTTATTTCAACCCCAAAGGGTAGGCAAACTTTCTGAAACACGAGACGGCGATAGAGAAGTCGAGGTGGTCGAAGTTGATCATCCAAGTATGCGGGCATATTTGGTACATTTGATATCTGCTTCAGCGAAAGGCAAACTTTTCTTTACTGTCGTATCTCTATCTTTGATAAGACATTGGGTATTTGTAGCGGCATCTTTAACTGAGAGCATCTCAAACATGATGATTCACTCGAGTGGAACATTTCTGTAGCACCCCCATCTCAGTCCGTAGAATCCAAGATATGCCGTGAATGCCTTCACTGGCTTTAGAAGACGCGTGGGACTAAGGGTACTCCCTAAGTATTTCTGAGTCCGACTCAACCCTTTTGAATCTTATCTCTACAGATTGCCATTGTGGCCCAGAAACCCGTAGGCAGCCCTCTTCTGAACCTTGTTGCATTCGAGCTAAGACGATGCGTTTAGATATTCAGGATAGCCAGACCGCGAATCATGAGCCGTTTCGTCCCTCGCTACAGCGGAGTCTCTAAACAAAGGAGTACGCGCTCTAGTTCACGACAGGTGGAAGGTACTTACAAAGCCTTCAATGGGAAAGATCTTACCCCACTAGGAAGTATCGATGTTGAAAATGTGAGGCATCCAGCCTGTAAACTATCGCAGGACGCAAAAGCCACCGGGTTCGGAGTATTCAAGCTTGGGAGTGACCGTTCTCGCCATGGCTTCGAGACCCGGGATGGTTATTGTGATACTTGTCGAAAGACTTTTATGACACCGAAGTCGAGTACAAAAAAAGGGGAACAAAGAACTGAATGGAGCGGATCTGAATAAACCATATTCTTCTCAATCGAACCATATCTTCGTCCATCCACTCGACACGCCCTTTGAGTCGTCCACTTCTACTCAGCCGAAGCAACTCGACAGCATCCAGCCTACATACTCAAATGGAACACCCACTACTTCTGTGAACCTATCTGCCGATTCATGCACCCTTATTCAGTCAAGACAAGCCAGCTTTACTCAGTGTGAAGACTCAGACGGGTCTTTCGCTCATCTAGTGGATAGCTCCTTTGGATCATCTGCCTCTACTCAGCCGAAGCAATTCGGTTTCGTTCAGCCTACATACTTCGCCGAATCATTCGCCCATTTGGTGGACCCGCCTACCGACTTATGGACGTCTCCTCAGTCACAACAAACTCAGTCAACATACACAGACGAAGCTTTTGCTTATTTAACGGACACGTCTCTTGAATCACCTACTTCTGCCCCGTCAAACCGTTTTGAACTTTCGGCATGCATGTTTCGACAAATCATTTGCTCATCTGGTGAACACGCCTATCGAGCCATATACTTCAACATGCTTTGACTTTTCCCAGCCTTTCAATCCTAGCCATTCTGCGTACCCAGGTTGATTACCACCAGTTGCCCGCCTCGACCATCCCTCCTACCTTCCGTTGCAGGAGCTATTCTATCTTGTCTCCATGCCAGAGTGCTGGTGGTCTAAGGTATTCAAGTCCAAAATTCAGCGACTGAACATGAGCGTACACTTTAGTAGATCATTGAATTCAGATCAAAATTCGTTGCGTGGGGATTTTTTGAAAACGTTAACTTTCATCGCGTCTTATTAATAATCGCGCGGCCTGATAATCGCGAGGCCTGATAATCGCGAACCCGCGTTGCGAACCACCTCCTGAGGCATTTAAAATGCCCCCGGTCGGTATCACTTTCCGCACGTCTAGTAGTTCTAAACTCAGGTGGTTAGACAGTTTCGAAGATTTGGAAGACGAAGAAATTGAGGAGCTCATCCTTCACTGTCGCAACGCAGCGGCCTCCTTGGACGCCGAGCTTTTGCAGCGACGTCAGAGACTGGAATGCGATACACTTAAGAACTTGTGTGATATGCTTCTGAAATATGCTGATGAGACGAATCAATCTGGCTTCGTTAGAGGAAATCATGACCTGGATGATTTGTATACATTCGTCGCAAATACTGACAACGTTGAGCGCAGAGATGCCAAGATTGCACGACAGTACTTGTGGTTCATGTCGAGGGTCATGCATTGTTGGTCTTACGCTCTCTTGATACTTTGCACCTTTGGGAAGAACAGAGTGATAAGATTCAATGAAGTCATGCGTGCGTGCCTTATTAAACACATAGTCAGGCATCATGTTCGACTCTTCTGTCCTGTTCTAAGGGCAAAGGCCATCGAACTCAATCTGGATCAGATACGTAAGAACTCTGCTTTCCTGTAATGATATTTTAACTGAGCCATCTATTTTAACTGAGCCATTGCAGGTATCAAAGCGGACCTTGCCATCACATTGGAGCCCAAAAAGCGCAAGCGCAGCAACGATGAAGCTGATACACACGGCACGGATGCTCTCTCATTGGAGGCCAATTTCAATCGAAATTCGGTTCCTCTTTGCTCGAGACCATACGGTTCTCCAATCTTCATTTGCGTTCTCAAAGGAGACTTCTTCGGCTTGATTAATATCCTTGAACGTGGCGAAGGCAGTTTGTGGGATTATGATCCCTATGGACTCGGTCTCCTTTATGTATGCTGACGATCTTGAATAATAAACATTCATTGGCTGACGTGCAAAGTATGCAGCCCATTACTGTTGGAGAGGCTCTGGAAAACAGTGTGCGCTATTTATGTATAAATCTTTAGTGCGGTTAGGATTGCCGGATGAAGGGTCGTTTGTCAGAACGGATGAGATTGGCAAGTGAGTGAGAGGTTAGATTGAGGACCCCTGCGAGGAGCGGAAACTGACTCATCACCTCCAGTCGACCTCTCGAAACCATTAATGACTGGTTGCTTGCATCTCGAGCAAGAGGTCAAAACATTCAAGGTCATAATGAGCCTATCGAGGAGCACACATTAAGCCGAGGCTTCACGAAGCTACACGAAGTACTTCTCAAGCTTGACCCGAGATACATCTCAATGGCTGATTACTTTGATTCCCTGGAACCTGAGGAGCTCACGGCGGCTAGGGCGAATATTGACCAGCCGGATTCGCTCGGCAGGACGCCACTTGCTTGGGCAGTCGAATACGGACTAACGGCTTCTACTGATATCCTTCTGAAGAACGGTGCAAAAGCATGTCAAAGTCGAGCTACTAAAGACGGCGGTTTCTCGCCGCTCATTCATCTTGCGATCGCCGGACCTCGCTCACCATGGATGGGTGAAGACATAGAAGAGACCGTCCGGCTTCTTCTCAGAGCTGGTGCTGATCCTAACGGTACAGACCATGAAAACTGGACTCCTCTGCATGTTGCGGCCTCCTGGAGCCATTTTGTTGTCACGGATATACTTGAAGAGTTAACTGGGTTGTGGTTGGATTGGACAGTGTGCACGACCGCAAGAGAGAGCATTTTTGACGTTTGCGATAATATGGACTATCTAGAAAGATATAAGAGTGACCTTAATCTAAACCGCTAGAATGTTGTACAAGCGCAAGGAGGCTGAACTTCATATCTGCTTCCTCTCTGGCGATGCAGCGATTTACACACTCGAGTGCTGGTGCCGTGAGCATATCGTCACTCTGCTTTAAGATACAGTCTGTTTTGATGGGCCCGTTTGTCTCGCCGTCCATCTCGTAGACCCAGCCATCATGAGACCTGATGAAACATATGTAATGCAGATCAACTTCGTCTTCAGCCAGTGGAGGCGATGTACTACCGCGCTGAGCAGCCTCGTTGTAAATCCTCTCAAGATTCCTCGAAGTGTCAAGCATAGCTTCCCGCTCGCGGCTAGAGCAAGCAATGAGTTCGCTCAAGAAGGATTCGGGATCTAATCAACCACTCATGGTCAGTACAACGGCCCCTCTTTGAACCAAATCGGCATACCAATGAATTCTCTTGCTTTAGAGTTGCATGTTGCGTGTAGGATTGCATAGAGGCCGCAAGCATTGTCTATGGTCTGTCGGAACCAGATGATGTCTGTTCCCTTTGAATTCTCTTCAACCTCGACTTGTGCACGGCGATGCTTTTCATATGCTTCAGATGTCGGCAGAACAAGGATGAGGGCACAAACAGGACGTGTAATCAAGCTGAGTTGAACCATATCGTCAATTGACCAGACATCTGTAAGGGCAAGAGACTTCGAGACTCTTAGGCCGTACATAAGGTCATTCATAACCAAAGGGTCTGATTCAAGAGGCACGAAAGATTTTGAGTACACTTGAGCACTCATACCACCTGATTCCATTGCTACAACACAACGATTCTCGGTTGGTTCTGTGGCATAGGATAACCTTATCTTTAGGTAGCCAATACAGACACACCACCTAGCACTGCTGACACACCACCCACCACACTGCTGGCACACCACCCGCTCCCACTAAGCCTAATAGGGTAATTTACAGGGTTCACCGCGTTTATTGTTTACATTTCGCCATCCCTCTCCTCCACCAACCTTCTGCATTTGCATCCACCTCAACATGTCTATGCAACTGCTGCCCCCTAGGGCAGGCCTATACGAGTACGGAGCATGACGAGCTATGTTCTCGGAATGCCAAGACCCAGCCACACTGTAATTTACATGTAATTTAGTCTTAGCGTTCGGGGATGATTTCCTGATTTTTAGCTCAGGGGTAGATAGAATAGTAGCGGTGTACGAAGTACGAAGTCATCTTTCTCCTTCTACTTTCTAGCAATTTGATCTTTATCTCATTTGCTTCGTCTGCAATTATGGGTAATAAAGGAGGTAATACGACGTCGGCTCAGAGAATTCAGGCTATTTCTATAGCAGAGACCGGGATTGACAAGAAAATAGCAGCTGCTTCTGCTGAAATGACTCTTTCTTCTGTGTACATTCGCAGTTTGGGAAGTGAACTGAATTATTGGGTTTAGCTAAAGGAACATTTGTCGCTTAAAGCGGGATAAAGTCGGGATTTTAGCTGAGCTCATCTGAATGTGATCAGATTTTATGGATAAAAGCTGCGATCATTTCATATGTCGTTGAACTGAATCTGCGTTTGTTCATATGTCATTGAACTGAATCGCGCTTTCGTCGCTTTCATCGCTTTCGTTTCTTTCGTCGCATTCAGCCTACTACTCGTCTACCTACTCGCTCATCTACTCGCTCATCTACTCGCTCACCTACTCGCCTAGCTACTCGCCTAGCTACTCGCTCACCTACTCTTCACCCTACTCGCCCACCTACTCTTTACCCTACTCGTCCACCTACTCTCCACCCTACTCGCCTAGCTACTCGCCCACCTACTCGCCCATCTACTCGCTCACCTACTCGCCTACCTACTCGCCTACCTACTCGCCCACCTACTCGCCACCCTACTCGCTCACCTACTCTCCACCCTACTCGCCTAGCTACTCGCTCACCTACTCGCTCATCTACTCGCTCACCTGCTCGCCTATCTACTCGCCTAGCTACTCGCCCACCTACTCGCCACCCTACTCGCCCACCTACTCTCCACCCTACTCGCCTAGCTACTCGCCCACCTACTCGTCACCCTACTCGCTTACCTATTTCCCACCCTACTCGCCTACCTACTCGCTCACCTACTCGTCACCCTACTCTCTATCGAACTCTCTATCAAATGCGTCGATCAAGCGCACAAAACACGTCAAACAGTGCTTCAAACAATGCTTTCTACTGAGCTTTTCACTGACCTTTCTACTGATCTTTCGACCGACCTTTCTATTGATCTTTCTACTAGTGAGCTTTCTACTGACCTTCCGATCGAGTCATCTAGTGAGCTTCCTACTGACCTTTCGATCGAGTCATCTAGTGAGCTTTCTACTGACCTTTCGATCGAGTCATCTAGTGAGCTTTCTACTGACCTTTCAATCGACCTTTCTACCAACCTTTCTATCGACCTTTCTACCAACCTTTCTACCGACTTTTCTACCAACCTTTCTATCAACCTTTCTATCAACCTTTCTACCAACCTTTCTACTGAGCTATCTATTGAGCTATCGACTGAGCTTTCTATCAAACGCTCTACCAAACATTCTACATGCTTCAAAATACGCGTCGATCGAGCGCATAACACGAATCAAACAATGCTTTCTACATGACTTTCTACATGACTTTCTACATGACTTTCTACCAAGCATCCTTCATGACTCTCTATCAAGCACCCTTCATGTTTCTCTATCAAGCACCCTCGCTGATCTTTCTACTGACCTTTCGACCAAGTTATCTAGTGAGCTTTCTACTGACCTTTCGATCGATCTTTCTATTGATCTTTCGATCGAGTCATCTACTGACCTTTTTACTACATGACTCTCTACATGACTTTCTACATGACTTTCTTCATGACTTTCTACATGACTTTTCACCAAGCTTCGAATTGCTTCGCAATCAAGAATCAAATTTGTTTTCTATCAAGCTTCAAACATGACTCTATCAATCATTCTACATGACTTTCTACTTCTCTAGTTTATTCATTAACTTTCTCATTGACTTTCTCATTGACTTTCCCGACGCATATATTAAATAGCTATTATTTAGATAGTCAAATCAATCATTAATTATTCAACGTTGCAACTACGTATCAATGCTATAAATGTCAAAATAGTCGTGTTTATTGAATCAAACGATAAAGACGCATACTGCGCTCATGAGAATGCTAGAAATGCTAGAAATGCTAGAAATGTTGAGAATATTAATGCTTTTATGAATATGTCTCAGCTAAAAGTGACGCAAATCTGAAACATGAGATTAAATGAATATTCGAGATATTGATCGCTAAAAGCGCTAAAATCTGTCACTGTCACTCTTTACAAATTGCAAATGTATAAAATTATTAAAAAGGTCAAAGATAAAGATTACAACAAAGATGAGTCTACTATTATGAAAATGAAGTACGTCATCGACGATTTGTTACGAACATGCCTGAATCAATCAGAGTTCAGATTTAACTCTAATCAATTTGATTAAAACAAGTCATGACGCTATGCCTAGTTTGAACCTAGCGCATTCCTTCGAATCATTCTCAGCATTTCTTCTCATTGTTCAGCACTTTCTTCATTCATCTCTTTCATCATTCTTTTAGACAAACACATCTGACATATTACATCACATCTGTATTGAGCCTAGCGCAGCCTCAAGTCATTATTTATAGAAGAGCTTGCACTCTTTCTCTTCTGTATTCTTAATGTCTTGTTATAGCTATCTCTAAAGAACAATACATACATATCAGTCTCAAGTCTCTTTGATTGAATGATCTAGACACGATCTCAACATTACATTAAGAATCTCGTTTATCATACGATACAAGTACTCATTATTCGTTCAATATACTCGTTCAGACAGATCGAGTCTAAAGAAATTCATTTACCTGATGATCGATGCAATCGAAAGACAGAACAACACTAGAAAGTCTATAGAATCAACAGCGAGACTGATTGAATTGCTAGACGACTTACAGCTCATTAAGTATGCATCGTTCATCTCGATTAATAGAATCAGCGATAAAGAATCTTCGTTGATTGCTAGAGAATCAAATCGATCAAGAGAATCAATCAACTCTCAAATCAAACAACAAAAATGACTTCATCTTTTATTGTCGAGCATCGTTCTTTGCTCGATCTCTTTCTTTTAAAAACACTCGTTCAATTCAATCTCTTTTTTCTTCTTCATCATGTCTCGCTTCTTCAAAGAGCGTTTCGAAGCTTCATTCTTCATTGTCGAAGATAACGACTCATTCGCTGAAATCATAACATCTTCTATGACTATGATAGCTTTAAAGAAACGATGCAAAGAGCTGAAAGCTAGACTACAAGCTAGAGAGATTATTTCGTCATCGTCAATCTACTCTGAGCATTCTAGATTTCAGAAAATACTCGATTCTTCGTTGTTCACTGATGAAAAGAACTCTATCTGAGAGAACTGATATGAAAAAGTTCAGAACAAGCTGAAAATCAACGTCGATCTCTTTTCAAGTGAACGAGTCAAGCTGAGCTATGTACATTTCAGATTATTCAATGATGCAGCTGAGATCACTCAGTCAAGACGTGAACGTGACTGTTTCAACTCATACAAGATCGTTGATGAGCTTTTGAAAGAGCTAGCTCAGTTATTCAATGATTCAGATAAAGAAGTCAACTTTCATAAAGACTACTACAACTTGATTCAAGAACAGAAAAAATTCAGCGAGTTTTATACTCAATTTCAACGACTATTCTTCTATCTAGACTATCAAGAAAAACAGCTGATCATCGATTTAAAGAATAAAATAAACTCTCGACTTTGATTCGCTTGAATAACTCAATTGATTCAACTCAGTACTCTGAAAGAAATTTATTTCTATCTCATTCAATTGAATAATGATCAACGAGCTATTCAAGAGATCAAGAATAGAGAAGCAATGATCAAAGCTTGAACAACTAAACAGATCATCTTCGCTGAAGAATCATATAAAGCTACTCGTAGAATCATAGAAATAAAGATGATTGATCAGTCAAAATCACGTGACGCTGTTTTGACTAGCGTCAAAGAAAATAACTTACTAATTGAAAACTGCTTTCTTTGTCATAAGTCTGATCATACTTCTAAAGAGTGCTTGAATAGATCTTTCAGAATTAATGCATTAAATGACGAGTTTGATCATTCTTTGAACTTCAATTCAAAGTTTGATTCAAAAAACTAGTCATCTCTTTCAGAGTCATCAAAGAGATAAAGATCATTTCTTTATGCAATCTAATCGACGAAATTTTATCTATCGAAGAGAACTACTTCGAAAAGTCATTTCTAGTCTATGTCATTCTATTCTCGCAAGACGAATTCTTCAAGCTACGATCTCTGATAGATAGTGACTCAACGATCTACATCTTGATTCATACAAAGCTAGTTGATTAAATATGTCAGAAGCTCGAAATTCAACTCATACAACTAGCTAAAGAGAAGTTAATAAGAGAATATGACGAAAAGCTGACGAAGAAGATCATTACTCATAAAATTCTGCTCAATCTCACAGTCGAAAGTCATAAGAAATTGACTGTTTCAATGTTAATAGCTGATATAAATCATCATGACATCATATTAGAAAAGCTCTGAATGAACAAAAATGAAATACTACTAGATATGCAAAACGATGTCATCGTTTTTTTGAATCAATTAAAAGTTCTCATTTCTGTTTTTTCAATGTCAATCAGAGCTTCACACTCAAAATGATCACGATCATCAAATTCTTTTATCAGTTCAGCTCTCAAAGTGCTTCAACGATTCACTTCTACTGCTTCAAAAAAGAACTTTTCTATGTTCAGTGTGAAAGCTGCATCTTTTCATGCATTGATTAAACAATCAAAGAAGAATCGCATCGAGATTTTCGTTATGTTGATTGAAGATATTGATAGAAAAATAATCTACAACACTCAATGCGAATTGAACGTTCTAGACGTCGCTTTCATTGATGCATCAGCTCAAAATCTAGAAAACATCAAAGTCAAGCTATCTTTGAAATATCAGAATTTTCTCGACGTGTTTGATCGAGCTCAAGTCGATAAGCTATCATCTCATCGTTCATATGATCATAAGATAGAGCTCACTAACGATGTCACTTCTTCTAAATGTCAAGCTTATTGAATGTCATTCTACAAGCTTCAGAAGATCAAAGAATATCTGAACGAAAATCTGTCAAAGAATTTTATTACTTCTAGCAAGATCTTATATTTCTCACTCATTTTATTCGCTCTGAAGATCAATGATGATCTTCGCTTTTGCATCAACTATCAAAAGCTCAATGTCATTATCAAAAGAAATCGCTACTCTCTATCACTCATAGATGAGATGATTGACAAAATCGTTGACTGCAAGCATCTGACTCGACTGAATATAATTTTCGCTTTCAACAAACTTCGTATGCATCTCGATAGTGAGAACTATACAATCTTCATTATCGCTCTAGAAGTGTACAAATCAAAGATTTTATCATTTGAATTAACAAACGATTCGATCTCGTTTCAGCAATATATGAACGATGTTCTATGAAACTTTCTAAATGACTTCTGCCAAGCTTATTTAGACGACATTCTCATATACAGCAAGACTCAAAAGAAGCATAGACAATATGTCAAGATGATACTAGATCGTCTATGAGACGCTGATTTGCAGATAGATATTTGAAAGTGCAAATTCAACGTAGAAGAAACAGTCTTCTTAAAAGTCATAGTATTCAAACAAGATCTTTGCATGAACTCTATCAAAGTGAAAGCTATAGTCAATTGAGCTACATCTATCAATCTAAAAGAGATACAAAACTTCGTTGACTTCGTCAATTTCTATCAACGCTTCATCAAGAACTTTTCGAAACTAGTCAAGTTGTTCATTCAGCTGACTTGAAAAAACACGTCTTTTGTTTGAAACGAAGTCTGCATCGAAGTCTTTGACAATCTAAAGAAGCAGATCAGCTCAATCTCAGTTCTGCGTCATTTCAATGTCAAACGTCAAGCTATTTTGAAAATCGATGCATTCAACTATGTAAAAGATGACATACTATCTCAGTATGATAACGAGAATGTGCTTCACTTGATAGTCTTCTATAGCAAGAGCATGATTTCAGCTGAATGCAATTATCACATCTATGACAAGAAATTGCTAACTATCATTCAATGCTTCGAACATTGACAACTTGAACTAGAAAATACTGAGCTATCTATTCAGATGTTTACTGATCATCAGACTTTGAAGATCTTTATGAAAAATAAACAGCTGACTCAACAATAAGCGAACTATCTGAATATTCTATTAAAGTTTAACTTTCAGATTATCTTTCGATCAGGTAAAATAAACATCAAAGTCGATGCTTTAACTAAAATGTCGATGATCGATAGTTCTGAATTAGCTAAAGAAATAGATGATCGTTTTCAGACTATATTGACTTCAAATCGAATAAATGTTTTATCGATTGAGTTCAAAATCAAATCTGAATACAAGATTAATCTCTATCAACGTGTACATCTAGTCAATCAGAAGAATGAACTATGCAATGAGTATTGACAAGCTATGAACAAAGATGAATTGAAGCTTCATGACATGAAGCTAAAGAACTGTCAAATCATTGACAACATTCTATTCAAAAAGAGTCTACTATGAATGTTGAAACAAATGCATACGAAATTGCTTCAAGAGATTCACGATCAATCATCAATCTTGCATTTTGACATTAGATAAATGATTGATCTAGTTCAACGCTTCTACTATTGATCAGATCATCGAGCAACTATTCAACAATACATTTGAAACTGTCATGTCTGTCAGCGAAGCAAAGCATCTCGAGATGATATGAATAATTTGCTTCAGTCTCTATCAATTCTTCAGCAGCGTTGACAAGATATAGCTATGAACTTCATCACTGAACTATCTCTATCGAAAAACTATAACGTCATTTGCATGATCATATGTCATCTCTTCAAAGAACATCACTATGTTTTCTGTCATTGAGAAGACGATGACATCTCAATCGAAGAAACAGTATGAATCATGCTATGAAATGTTTATTGACTTCATGATCTACTCAGTTCTATCGTTTCAAATAGAGACTTTCAGTTCATATCGATCATGTGACAAAGTCTTTGTAAATGACTGAAGATCAAAGTCAATCTATCAACAGTCTATCATTCAGAAATCGATGATCAGTTGAAACGAGTTAATCAAGATGTTGAACGCGAACTTTGAATCTACTGCAATTACATGCAGAATGACTGAGCTAAATGACTTTCAATGATGAAATTCAGTGATAATTTCAATACATTCTCAACTATCTTGATGATTTCTTTCTACTTCAATAAAGACTTTCACTCTTGAATGAGTTTTAATTCAGATATGACTGATTATGAAATGACTCGTCAACGTATTGAAACTAGAAAGATCGATGACATTGTCACTTGAATGAGCGAGCTTTTTATCTTCAATCATTAACAATTGAAAAAGATCAAGCAGATCACTGAAGCTCAGATGAACAAGCATAGACGAGATGTCATCTATGAAGTAGATGATCAAGTTTGATTAGTCTTCAAAAACATCAAAATCACTAGATCATGCAAAGATTTGAAAGACAAGCAGCTTGATCTCTATTCAATCACAGTTAAAGTTGAAATCTTCTATCATCTTCAGCTATCTAGAAGCATGAAGCATATACATTCAGTGTTCAGCTCGAAGTATCTATGATTTTCATTAAACAATCTTCTATCAGAACAACACTCTGAACTCTCTAAATTGATGATCATTGAAGAGAATGAAAAGCATTGAAAAGTAGACGATATATTGAACTTCAGACAATATAGAGAAAGACTACAATACAAAGTCAAATGAATCGAGATAGATCATGATGATGAATGATACTATGTCGATAAAGAAAAATTCGATGACTCGAAGAAAGTTCTGAATGAATTTCACAAGCTATATTCGAATAAGTCGCACTAAATTGAAAACACGATGAATTTTTTGCTTTTATTTCTTTTCTATTCATGCGAACATGAATGTTTGAAAAGAAAGATAATGTTACGAACATGTCTGAATCAATCAGAATTCAGATCTAATTCTAATCAATTTGATTAAGACAAGTCATGACGTTATGTCTAGTTTAAATCTAGCGCATCTCTTCAAGTCATTCTCAGCACTTCTTCTCGTTGTTTAGCACTTTCTTCATTCATTTCTTTCATCATTCTTTTAAATAAACACATCTGACATATTACATCACATCTGTATCAAGTCTAGCGCAGCCTCAAGTCATTATTTATAGAAGAGCTCACACTCTTTCTCTTCTGTATTCTTAATGTCTTGTTATAGCTATCTTTAAAGAACAATACATACATATCAGTTTCAAGTCTCTTTGATTAAATGATCTAGACATGATCTCAACATGATTCTCGCTCGAAAAGACTCTCAAAAGTCACTCTGAAGAAAACAGCTGAAGTTCTAGATCTCGATGAGCATTGTCTTCGTCATATTGACTGTTTTGCTAACAAATTCAGTGCGAAAAGACAAGAATGATCGAGAGAAATCTGCAGTCGTTTTAGAATATGAAACAGATTTCTTCTCTTTTACTATTCTTAAAATTCTGAAACAAAACAATCTTCGTTCAATCAAATCTACTCAAAAATCAGAACTTACAGAAGCTATGATGAAGATTCATTATCAGTTCTGTCTTCGCTATCAAGATTAAACGTTGAAGAACTGAAAGAAAGTCATTTGAACTGATGAAACAAGTGTTGTTTTGAGAATCAAAAGAGATAAGAGACGAGTTTGAAGAACATCTGCAAAGATTTATGATAAGATCTGTGTCAGACGTCGATTGAGATTCAAAGATTACTCAAAGTTCATGTGATGAAGTGCTTTCAGCTATGACAAGAAAGATTCTCATCACATCTGAAAGCTCAAAACAGCTGCTCAAAAGAAGATCTGTGAACTAGAACTTCAACGCATCAACGATGCTTTAAAATTAACAGTTAAAGCTGAATGAAAATTGAAAACAAGCATGCGAAGAATGAGTCTGAGAAACAAGAAAGATAGAAAGTCTGTTTGAAAATGAGATAAGAAGCATGAAAAAGTGACATGAAAAGATAAAAAAGAAGAAATAGATTGATATCAATATCAGAAAGAGATTCTTCTGTCAAAGCTCATTTCGTTTGCTCAGAAGTGTAAGATTGATTGTTCAGATACTATGATACAGAAGAATAAAGCTTTTGCTTATGCTTCTCATTTTCAGAACATTATCTTCATGAATGCAGCAATTCTTCGTCTTTTATGATCAGTTAATTCTTTGAATCTGAACGCGATAAAGCTCTGTTGATGATGAATGAAGCGTAGAACAACACTTAAAGAAGCTTCTAGAAACAGAATTACTATGATCAAAGCATGAGTTAGATGCTGAGAGAAAGAGTTCATTCAGAAATGAATTCAGATTTGAATCAGTCGAATTTCTCGTCACATTTAGCAGATCATTGAGCTAAAGAGAAGCAATGAATATAAAGAAGATAAAGCTGAAAATGATGTTATTTGTTATGATTCTAGCTACGCATCTTCATTGATGACTATGTTGATGACTATGTTGATGACTATTCTGAGAGCTATCATCGATCGCTCGTCACTAGAACATAGACTTGTTTCAAAGTCAATTCTATTCAGAGTTAGCTTATGTTCTTCTGAGTCATATAAATAGTCGACTCTTCTCTTCTAGATACTTTTCTTTCTTAGCATTTATATACTTGTTACATTACACTCATATATGTTATGATTCTAATCTTCGTCTATTCTTCGTCTAGCCTTCGCCTGATTTCATTCTAATCAAGTCTAGCGAGAATCTGATCTAAAAATGATATCATTGAGACTCTGCATCATATGTGTAAGACATCAATTCAATCAAGTCTAGCACAGAGCTGAGAAACATACATATAAGAATTGAGTTTTTTTCTGTAGATACTTTTCTTTCTTAGCATTTATCTATTAGTTAAATGACATCTCTATGACTCGCTCTAGATTGATTTCTAACAGTAGATAAATGCTAATCAACTATTCTGCTATCAACGTGTAGATGATACGAAATAATCTACTTCGTTCATTCAGAAAATTTGCAAGAAATTCTTTGAATTACTTTCATCAAAATACATCTTCAAATTTACTCAAATTTATTCAAATTTATCAAATCAATCACTTAATCTTATCATAATTTATCTATCTTCAATCTTTCACAATGACACGCGACTCTGAATCAGTTGAGTCACGAACAGCTCATCTGCTTATGTTACGATTCTAGTCTTCGTCTATTCTTCGTCTAGTCTTCGTCTGATTTCATTCTAATCGAGTCTAGCGAAAATCTAATCTATAAATGATATCATGAGAACTCTGCATCATATGTGTAAGACGTCAACTCAATCGAGTCTAGCACAGAGCTGAGAAACACACATATAAGTTGAGTTCTTTTTTGTAGATACTTTTCTTCCTTAGCATTTATCTATTAGTTAAATGACATCTCTATGACTCACTCTAGATCGATTTCTAACAACTTAGAAGCATTGCTAATAGATGAGTTTTTCTTATTTCTGTTGATGTTTCAGCAAGATTTCAGAATGTCGCTATCTCATGAAACATCAACATGAATCAACAACTTCATCAAGAAACTATTGATCAGTCAGATGAGATCATCAAGATGCTGATTGAGCTAAGAGATCAACAAGACATGACTTTGAAACTCAACAAGCAATGAATCAATGTTCAAGTCGATCACATCAAAAAACTTAATGAGTTAAAAATCAATTAAATGACAATAAACACTCAAGAAGAGACTATCATTGAACTACAAGAGAAAGTCTTGAGTCTAAAAAAGAGACAGCGTTCAACAAATCAGTCTCAATCTCGACAGTTTACAAAATCTTAAGCTTTTATCAAGAACTATACTCGACAAGAGTCATCTACTTTATTCGACAATGATCATCACAAGTTCTTCAAGTTTTCAAATTCATTTATATTCATTAATGAAGATGAATCAACATGAAATAACTGAAGAGTCAAGATGAACAACAAGCTTCAGACAAATGTTAATCACTTCGATAATGAGAATATCTGTATTGTTTATGTGATATCTAGACTAGAAGATGATATTGCTGAACATATTTTCACTTGATATCATTATGATGCTTTGCATTCTTACATCTCAATCTACGAGTTATTTGAGCATCTGAAAGAAATATACAATGAACTGAATAGAAATTGAAAGTGTCGTTGCAAGTACAACGCTCTGAGATTAATAAACAAGTCTTTCAATGTCTTCTACTTCAACTTTATGAAGCTATTCAGCTATTTCAAATATGATGATTGCACTCTGATGAACGATCTTCAGAATAAAATCAATAATTACTTGCAAAACACTTTATCAATCTGTTCAGAGAATTTTACTTCGCTCACTCACTTAAGAATCTTTCTTCAAGATGTGAATAATAAACAGCGAGTCAACTATCAGTTACGCAGTCAGCTTTGCACTGTCATCATCAAAGTTACTGTCATATCTGATAAATGTGCTGCTACTTCATTATCAATAATGATGACTTTGATAATTGAATATGTTAAGTCTACTCTTTCTTCTATTTCTGAGTCAGCAAGATCATCTATCATCTGCTATACTTGCAAGACTTCGAATCATTTGTTCAAGAATTGCTCTCAAAACAAGATTAACACTTCTGCATCTCATGCATTCATTTCTCATTTACATGAGATTGTCATTTCGAAGAATAAGAAGAATGAGAAAATGTCTTCTTTTAAAGATAATGAGGCAAAAAACTAGTGACTTTCATTAAAGATGCAATGAAAGAGATGTTAATTTCTTCAATGATGAGCATGTCAGATGATTCTTTTGCTTCTGAATCTTTGACTATTGAATGTGTACTTTCTAGCAATGAAATTAGTTACTCATTGAAGTCATTGATTGATATCAAAGCTGCTGACTATTCATTTATTGATAAAGTGATTGCGCAGATTGTTTGTGATCAGTTGCAAATTGAATCTCTGACTTTGATCAAAGCGAAGTCAATTCAAGAATTTGATGATCATTATGTCAAGAGACTCATTATTCATGTTATTTATTTGAATCTGACTGTTTAAGATCATATGATTGACACAGCTTTTATGTTGATCACTTGATTAAATTAACATCAAATGATTCTTTTTTACAAAGCGTGTCGACGTTGAATAGAATCTAGTCAATAGACTTTAGAGATTTCAATATGTGAACAAGAAACAACGATGTTTTGAATTGAAATATGCTGAAACATTTCATCTATTTGAGCTCTAGCAAATCGACTACTTCGTTTCTTTGTTCGCTCTACTATAGATACAGCTCGAAACTGTCTTCTTTCTTCTGTATTCTTAGTTTTCTAGTTATAGCTATCTCTATTGATCAAACATTTTATTCAGCTATGCACTATCTCGTTGCAGTGTGATTAAATTCTAGACATGATTTCAACATTCTTGAAAAAACATGAATGAACAAAATCAATCTAGTAATTGATATGTAAATCAATTCTCTTCGATTTTCGAATTTCATTTCTAATCATAAATCAATTGTTCTACTCACAAGCAACAAGATAATCACGAAGCAGAAGAGTTTGACTTCTACTCATATATTGAAGAGATCTTTCACTACATCTTAATTCAATCTGAAATCACTCTCTTTCAGTCAGTTCAATGAGAAGTCAGTTAAACTAATTGAACATTTAAAATCGTGTGACGCGACTTTAACTAACGTCAAAAATTCTAAATCAACATTCAGTCTGAATTCATTCTCTTTCAGTTCAATGAACATAGCAATGATAGAAACAGCGACATATAAAATGTTAGTCAAATGATCAGACATTAAAATCTTTGCTGTTATCATCTTGAAAATCGATTGACTCATAACTACAGTTGAAAGCAAGTCTGAAGAAGTGAATCTGCATGAGCTTTTTCATGCTGAAGTTCTCAAGCAAGTCAAGATTAAGCTTCTTTCTGAATATTACGACTATTTAGACATCTTCAATCAAGCAATGATCAATCAACTATCATCACATTGTTTCTATGATCACAAAATTGAGTTGATTGATGAAGAAACATCTTCGCGAAGCAGACTATATCAGATGTTTGATCACAAGCTTCAGAAGATAAAGAAGTATCTGATCAAACATTTGAACAAAGACTTCATTTTCTTCAGCTTTGCATCATACATCTCGCTCATCTTGTTCACTGAAAAAAAAGACGAAAGTCTGCGCTTCTGCATTGATTACAGAAAGCTTAATGCTTTAATCAAATGAAATCGCTATTCTTTGTCATTGATAGACAAGACTCTCGCTCGTATACAAGAAAGCAAATATCTGACTCAATTGAACATCATTGTCGCGTTCAATAAACTACACATGCACTCAGATAACAAAGATTTAACTATCTTTATTATTTTCTTCAACTTATACAAATATCATGTAATGCTCTTTGAATTAATCAACAAATCAACATTCTATCAACATTATATGAACGACGTATTGTTCAAATATCTACATTAGTTTTGTCAGATCTATCTAAATGACATTATCATCTACAGCAAGATCTTGAAGAAACACAAGCAACATGTATGATTGATCTTGAATAGACTATGAGAAGCTGATTTACAGATAAATATTGATAAATGCAAGTTTCATGTTTAGAAAATCATCTTTTTAGAACTTTTGATGTCAATCGAGAGACTTAAGATGAATTCACGAAAGATGCAAGCAGTCGTTGATTGATCTACACTCAATAATCTCACTCAGATGCAGTTCTTCATTGACTTCTGCAATTTTTATCAATGCTTCATCAAGAACTTTTTGAAGATTGTTCATTCAATGATTCAACTCACTCAAAAGAAGATCATATTTGAATGAAACAAAGTCTGTTAAACTGCATTCAATCACATGAAGAGATGTATGACTGAAACTTCTATACTTCGTCACTTTGATCAAATTCACGATTTCATTCTTGAAATTGACTCATTCAACTACGTCAACAATGAAGTTTTGTCTCAATATGATGACAAAGATGTTCTACATTCAATTGTTTTTTTAGCAAGAACATGTTTTTTGCTGAATGCAACTACAAGATATATGATAAAGAACTTTTGATCATCATTTGAGCATTTGAACATTGATGATTTGAACTGAAGTTAACTGACATTTCTATCAAGATGTTCATTGATCATCAAGCGCTCATTTCATTGATGAAAGATAAAGAGCTGAGCAGATGTTAAATGTGTTGAGTTCAGAAGTTAACTGACTTCAACTTCAAGATAATGTATTAATCTGACAAACAGAACATTAAGATCAATGCATTAACTTGTTGAGCTGACTTCATGTCTAGAGATTTCAATGATGAACGCATTTATTATCAAAGAACTACTATTTTGACATTGAATCAAATGAAAATCGCTGATCTAAAGAAGAATAATGATCAATCAATTTATAGACAAGTTCTTGATGCTAATGAAATCGACGAGAATTGTATGCTACTTCACGAAGCAATAGCAAAAGATGAGACACAATATGAAGATATTAAATTAAAGAATTGTTGAATTCAGAATAAAATCTTGTATCATGATAGTCAGCTATGAGTTTTGTTCAACAAGCTTCTACAAATGAATCTGATTCGTGAGATACATGATCAATCATTGATTGATCATTCTGAAATTCTTAGAACAGTGAAGATCATAAAGTGAAATTACTATTGATTTTCTATGTGAAAAACAATAGATCGATATATTCAAAACTGCTATATATGTCAACATTCAAAGACATCAAGAAATAAATCAAATGACTTGCTTTAATCTCTATCTATATCTGAACAATGATGACAGAACATAGTCATGAACTTCATTATCAATCTATTTGATTTGTACAACTACAACGCTATTTTGACTGTCATCTGCAAATTGTTGAAAGAAAAACATTATATTTCTTGCATCATTGATGATGAAGATATCACAGTCGAAAAGACAGCTGAAATGTTGCTTCAATGAGTACATTGAACTCATGATTTATCAAGCTTTATTGTATTTGATTGAGATTCTCAGTTCATCTTCATTCTTTGAAAGTTTCTTTGCAAACGACTGAGCATTTCTCTTCAATTGTTCATCATTTATCACTCTCAGATTGATGATCAAAGCAAACAAGTCAATCAAAATGTTAAGCAATATCTTCGTTTCTTCTGTTTGTACATGCAGAACGACTGATTCAAGTGATTATTCATGATTGAGTTTGTTAACAATAACATCTTGTCTTCAATCATCTTTTTAACTTTCTTCTTCATGAACAAGAACTTTTATTCTCATATGAGCTTCGACTCTGACATCATCAAGTATGAAAGCATTCGCGAACGTCTGCAGATTGCTTAAGTCAAAGATATATTCAATCACATGAATAAAACACTGATTTTCGCTCGCGAAGCTCTGATCAAAGCATGAAAACAAATGATGAATCAAGTTAATAAACATAGAAAGAAAGTCAATTATAAGATTGAATTAAAGATGTTTCTGAATGAACGAAACATTATTACAGCGAGATCTTTCAAAAAATTGAATGACAAGATGCTTGATTCATTTCAGATCATTGAGTCTATTGACTCATTTTATAAGTTGAAACTATCAGAAACTATGTGTATACATGATGTATTTTATTCAAAGCTTCTTCATTCTGTCATTAATGATTCTCTGTCTGATCAAAAGAATAAATCTTCGAAGTCAATAATGATAAATGATGAGAATGAATGAGAAATCAATGATATATTGAACTTTCGACAATATTGAAGACGACTTCAATATCAAGTCAAATGAAAGAATTATGACAACAATCTCAACTGATATAATGCTGACAACAATAAGTTTATGAATGCTCAAGAGATGATTGATGAATTTCATATCAAATATTCAAGAAAAGCGCACTAAGAAACAACATTCATGCAAACATAAATAGTTAAGAAAGAGAGATAATGTTACAATTCTAGTCTTCATTTATTTTTCGTTTAATCTTCATTTGATTTCATTCTAATCAAGTTTAGCGAGAATCTGATCTAAAGATGATGTCATTGAGACTCTGCATCATATGTGTAAGACATCAATTCAATCGAGTCTAGCACAGAGCTGAGAAACACACATATAAAAATTGAGTTCTTTTCTGTAAATACTTTTCTTTCTTAGCATTTATTTATTAGTTAAATGACATTTCTATGACTCACTCTAAGTTGATCTCTAACAATATGACTCGCTCTATGCTGATCTCTAACATTATATAAATGCTTCTTCATTACAGACGAAGTGAAATAATCTGCATCGATTTCTTCAAGTGCTTCTGCTAGTAGTTCTTCAACTCTCTATTGACTTTGATCTAGTGACTTGCATTCATGCAGTAGTACTCATCTTTCTTCTCTCATGAGCTGATCAGCGAGAATAAATAAAAGATTGAACTCGTGAGCTGATCAGCAAGTATAAACAAAAGATCGAAATTCTTTTTGACTAAATCAGAAGATCAGCGAAAGCATCATTCATTCAGATTTGCAAGAGATTCTTTGAATTTGTTGAACAACAAAGTCAATCATAGAACTGCGTTGAAATCTTTATCTTAAGAGCAATTGCATGAGATCAGTCTAAAACTGCGTCGAAGTCTTTATCTCAGAAGCAAACTTTCAGTGAGTCTGTTACAATGACATCTTTCGTCAATGCAATGATCTTCTCATCACTTTATTTATCAGTGAATTGATTCATCTATCAGTTCACATGCAACTAGTGAGTCTGCTTCAATGACATTTATTCTCAATGCAATGATTTATTCACTTTCATCGCTCTATTCATCAATGAATCTGATCATACATTCACATGCAACTAGTGAGCTTGCTACAATGACGAGCTCAAAGTTGATCTCTTCAATGAGCAAGTCAATCAGTGAGTCTGCTTCAATGACATTGTCAATGCAATGATCTATCTTCTCATCATTCTACTCATCAGTGAATCGATTCACCTACTCATTCATGTGCAACTAGTGAGTCTGCTACAATGATACTTTGTTAATGCAATGATTTATCTTCTCATCATTCTATCTATCAGTGAATTGATCTGTCAACTCGTTCACATGCAACTAGTGAGTCTGCTTCAATGATACTTCTATCTTGCATAATGAGTCTGCTACAATAAACATTTCAATTCTACATAAGACTAAGAAAATACATTCATGTGAACATGAATTGTTGAAGAGAGAAAGTAATGTTACGATTCTAGCTACGCATCTTCATTGATGATTATGTTGATGACTATGTTGATGACTATTTTGAGAGCTATCGTTGATCGCTTGTCGCTAGAGCATAGACTTGTTTCGAAGTCAATTTTATTCAGAATTAGCTTATGTTCTTTTGAATCATATAGATAGTCAACTCTTTTCTTCTAGATACTTTTCTTTCTTAGCATTTATATACTTGTTACATTACATTCATATGACTCGCTTTATGCTGACTTTTAACACTATTCGTTCATATAATTCAAAGAAGCGAAAGAAACATTATGCACGTCAAAAAGCAGAATTTAGACCTGACAATGACAACGATAACAACGTGAAAAAGTCTATAAATCAGACAGATGAGTCTGATGCAAAGTGTTAGAGATCAGCATAGAGCGAGTCAATATGAGTGTCATTTAACTAGAAGATAAATGCTAAGAAAGAAAGATAGTTACAGAAAAGAAGCTGATTACATATGTGTGTTTCTCAGTCGACGCTAGACTCAATAAAAACTAGTCAAGATGATGAAGTGAGAATAAATCTGACAAGATTAAAAGACTGAGTCTGACAAGACTAGAATCATGACATTACTTTCTTTCTTCGACGATTCATGTTTGCATGAATGTATTTTGTGCTCGATTCGATTGATTGTTCAATCATGATTTCACAGACTTAGACTCATTAAATTCTAATTGACTGAATAGTTGAAAGTGTTTCTAGCGCGATTTGTTCGAATATTGAATATGAAAATCATCAACTATCTTCTGAGCGTTCATAAATTCATCGTCATCAGCGTTGTATCAATTGAGATCATTGTCATAGTCATTTCATTTGACTCTATACTGAAGTCATCTTCAATATCGACGAGAATTCAATATATCATCGATTTTTCATTCGTTTTCGTCGTTTATCACTATTGAATCTGAGAGTTTATTCTTTTGACCAGGCAAGAAATCGTCGACGGCAGAACGAAGCAGATCAGAATGAAATACATCATAAACATACATAGACTCTGATAATTTCAGTTTATATGAAGAGTCAATGAGATCTAGATTGATGAAAGAATCAAGCATTTTATCATTTAGCTTCTTGAAAGATCTTGCTGTAACGATGTTTCTTTCATTCAGAAACATCTTTGATTTGATCTTGTAATCAACTTCTTTTCTATGCTTATTGACTTGTTTCATCATTTGTTCTCATGTTTTGACTAGTGACTTGCGAGCAAACTTCAATGTTTTGTTCATATGTTCAGATATATTCTCAACTTTAGTCGTCTGCAAGCGTTCATGAGAACTTTCATATTTGCTGACATCGAGTTCAAAGCTCATATGAGAATGAAAGTCTTTGTTTAGAAAGAAAGAAATTGAGAAAATGATTGAGAACAAAGCATTATTGTCAACGAACTCGATCATGAGTAGTAGCTTAGCTCAGTCATTCTGCATGTATGAACAGAAGAATTGAAGATATCTTTTGACGTTCTGATTGACTCGTTCACTTTGATCATTGATTTGAGAATGATAAACAGTGAATAATCGAAGATTAATGCTCAGTCTTTTGCAAAGAGACTTTCATAGAATGAAGATAAATTGAGAGTCTTGATTCAAAACAATGAAATTGAGTAAATCATGTATTTGATATATTCACTGAAGCATTAGCTCAGCTGTTTTTTCTGCTGTGATTTCTTTGTCATCAGTAGAACAAGAGATATAGTGTTGTTTCTTTGTCAGTTTACATATCACTGTTAGTATGATGTTTTTGCCTTTCAAAAAAGATAAGTTGATGATGAAATTTATGACTATGTTCTTTCATTGCTGTTCAAGTATGAGTAGAGAATGTAGTAGTTCATTGAATTTATTTCAAGAAGTCTTTGATCGTTGACAAATGTAGCAGTTTCAAATATATTGATTTATTGTCTTTAACATTGAAGATCAATAGTAGTATCTTTTTATGATCTTCATCGTTCTGAGAATTTCAAAATAATCAATAGAAGATTGATCATGAACTTCTTGAATTAACTTCATTTGAAGATGTTCATCAAAGAAAACTCATAGAAGATCACTTTGATATAGTATTTTGTTCTGAACTCAACAATTTCTTAGTTTAGTATCTTCGTATTGAGCTTCATCTTTTAATACAACTTCATGAAGTAGAATACAATTCTCATTGATTCTGTTAGCTTCTAAAATCAATTGATAAATTGATTCATTATTTTCTTTCTCTTTTAGATCAACGATTTTCATTCAATTCAACATGAGAATTGTAGTTCGCTGATAGCAACATCATTCATTCTCAAAGCTTCTAGAAACTGAATCGACTTGATGAGTCAATGCATCGACTTTGATGTTTTGTTTGTCTGAGCGATACATGATTTTGAAGTTGAAGTCAACGAGCTTTTGTACTCAATGCATTTAACGTCTACTTAACTCTTTATCTTTCATTAATGACGTTAAAACTTAATGATCAGTGAACATCTTGATGAGTAGCTCAGTCAATTTCAGCTCAGATCATCAATGCTTGAAGACATGAATGATTGCTAGTAGTTTCTTGTCATAGATCTCGTAATTACACTCAGCGAAGCTCAGATTCTTGCTGTAGTAGATCATCAAGTGCAATGTTTCTTCGTCATCATACTGAGAAAGTATGTCATCGTTGACGTAGTTGAATGAGTTTATTTCAAAAATAGTCTTTTTATTCTAATCAAAATGATGAAGAATAGAGACTTCAGTCATTCATTTCTTCATATGATCAAAGATCATTTGACAAGCTTAATCTCATTCAAATATCATCTTTTTTTGAATTAGTTGAATCAGAGAATGAACAATCTTCGAAAAGTTCTTTATAAAACTTGATAGAAATTGCAGAAGTCAATGAAGAACTGCATCTGAGTGAGATTTGTAGAAGTAGATCATTCAACTACTGCTTGTACTTTTCTGAGATTCATCTTTAGTTCTTCAATGAATAGCAATAGTCTCAGAAAGAAAATCTTCTGAACATAAAACTTGCATTTGTTTATATTCATCTAAAGATCAATCTCTCATAGTCTATGTAGAACTAGTTGTACATGTTTCTTATGTTTCTTCAGTGTTTTGCTGTAGATGATAATATCATCTAGATAGATCTGATAAAACTGATGAAGATAGTCAAATAGCACGTCGTTCATATAGTGTTGATAAAAAGTCGAGTCGTTGATTAATTTGAAAAACATCACGTGATATTTGTAGAAATCAAAAGAGGTAATAAAGATAGTCAAATCTTCGCTTCTTGAATGCATGCATAGTTTGTTGAAGATAACTATTATATTCAATCGAGTCAGATACTTGCTATCTTGAATACGAGCGAGAGTTTCGTTTATTAAGAATAGAAAGTAGCGATCTCATTTAATCAAAGCATTGAGCTTTCTATAATTGATGCAGAAACGCAGACTATCATCTTTCTTTTCAATGAATAGTATGAACGAAGCATATGAAATCAAGCTAGAAGATATAAAGTTCTTATTCAGATGTTCAATCAGATAATTCTTCATCTTTTAAAGCTTGTAATCAGACATATGATAAAGACGACTTCGAGAAGATGTTCTTTCGTTGATCAACTCAATTTTATGATCATAGAAGCAATGAGAAAATAGTTGATCAGTTATCGCTCGATCAAACATGTCTAGATAGTCATGATATTTCAAAGAAAGCTTAGTTTTGACTTCTTTCAAGATTTCTTCATGTGAAAGCTCTTATAAATTTACATCTTCAAGTTTATTTCTAGCTGTTTTTTGAAGTCGATCGATTTTCGTGATGATGATTACGAAAGTAGTCACATTCAATCATTTGACTAGTAATCTATATGCTGCAGTCTTTATCATTGCTATGTTCATTGAATCAAAAGACGAAGCGAAGTTGATTGAACTAAATGATTTCATGATTCTACTGAATGAAGATGACTTCTCGTTGAGTTGAGTGATGACAGAAGAAATAAATCTCTTTAATATTTGAATAGAGATTGAACTCTTCTGTTCTATCGCGATTTTCTTGCTCGAAAGAACAGTTGAATGAGCTTTGATAAAAGCTTTGATATGAGCTTTGAAACTAGAAAATTGAAGATGATCATTTCTCATATCAATAGTCATCTTAATCTTGTTTATTCATGTTTTTTCAAGAATCATCTGATGTTGATTTAATCAAGTGATTAGCATAAAAACGAAATGTTTCATATGATCTTGAACAGTTAGATTCAAATAAATTGCATGAGTAATAAATCTTTTTGCATAATGATCATCGAATTTTCTTATTGATTTAAGCTTGATTAAAGATAAAGATTTAATTTGCAAATGATCACAAACATTCTGCGCGATTAATTCATCAATGAACAAATAGTCAGCTGCTTCAGTGTCAATCAATGACTTTAATGAGTAACTAATTTCATTGCTAGATAATATACATTCAATAGTCAAAGATTTTGAAGCAAAAAGATCATTTAAGCTGCTTGTTGTTGAAGAAATTAACACATCTTTCATTGCATCTTTGATGAAAGTCACTAGTTTTTTGTCTCATTCTTTGATTTCTCTGTAAATAATTTCTTCTCTTCTTTTGACATGATGATCTCATTGAGACAAGAGATGAATGCACAAGATGTTGAAGTACTAGTCTTCAGCTGAAAACAGTTCTTTGAAAGATAATTCAATACTTTGCAGTTGAAGCAGATGATTGACATTCTTGATCATTCAGATTCAAGAATGAAAAAAGTAGCGAATTGAACATAGTTAGTAGTCGAGACTGATGTCGACGAAGAAACAAAACATTTTTTCGAAGCTGTTATTGATTTGACTGTTCATTGCTCATCACGTAGCTGATAATTGACTCATTGTTTGTTATTCACATCTTGAAGAAAGATCTTAAACTTATCAAGTGAGCTAAACTTTATGAGACAAACTGACAACACATTCTGAAGATAATTGTTGATTTTATTCTGAATGTCGTTCATCAGAATGATATCATCATAGTTCAGAAAGCTGAATATTCTAGTGAATTCTGAATAGAAAGAGCTGAAAGACTTGTTGAGCTGCTTCAGAGCAACATATTTGCAACGACACTTTTGAATAAGATTCTGATCTTCGTAAATTTCTTTCAGATGTTTCAGTAGCTCTGATAGTAACTGATAGAATGAAAGAGCATCAACACGATACTTTGCATAAATTTGCTGATCAGCATCGTCTTCTAGTCTGAAAATCACATAGACAATATGAATCTTTTCAGTAGAATAATGATTCGCGTTGACATCGAGCTTGTCAGCTATTTTGATGTTTCATGTCTTTCAGATAGAATCATTTGTTTCGATGAAGATGAGTGAATTCAAAAGCTTGATGAACTTGTGATGATCATTCTCGTTATCAGATAGAGTAGAAGATTCTCGTTGAAAGTGAGCTTCTTTCTGATTGACTCATTGCTCAGCTGACTGAGTATCTTGACGAAACATAGATCGATCAGCTTGACGTTGTTTCGCTCTGAAGTTCAATCGCTCGCCTTGTAGCTAATTGATCTTTTTCTCTAGCTCATCATTCTTATCAAAAGCGACTTCTAGTTGTTTCGCTCTCTTTTTGTGATCTTCTTGTATGAGAAGTCAGTGTTCATTGAGTTGTAGAGTCAAGTCTCGCTGACTTCGAAGCTCGTTCAGCATATTGATGACTTCGCTGAGTTGATTGCTGACTCAATGAAACAGTTGTTCTTCGATGTTTATGTTTCATGCGATGACAGCTTCCTCAGCTTCGACTGAAGCATTGATGAGTAGAAGTGAAACTCTTCTATTGACAGTGCTTCTAAGCAGGCGAGTTGTTCGAGGCTCAACTGGCTCGACGTCACGTGTCATGATGAGAGAAGGTAGAAGTTGTTGAGGTAAGGGTAGATGAGGGGTTGATGTTTTGAATTGATGTTTTTTGGTGAGTGAAAATTCAAAGAATCCCTTGTGAATTTCAGGTAATAATTGAGTGCTTTATCCGAAGAATTCCTTGCGAATAGAATGGTGAAAATGAATGTAGAATCGAAGAATCCCTTGCGGCCTAAAATGGTGGTGCAAATTTGAAGAATCCCTTGCAAATTTTCCTTACTGAATAGGTTGTTTCGTATTGTCTATTCGTCGATAGCAGAGTAGTAGATGGTGAGCATTTATCTAATGTTAGGGGCCAGCATAGAGCGAGTCAATATGGATGTCATTTAACTAGAAGATAAATGCTAAGGAAGAAAGGTAGCTACAGGAAAGAAGCTGGCTACATATGTGTGTTCCTCAGCCGACGCTAGGCCCAATAGAGACTAGTCAAGGTGACGGAGCGAGGATAGGCCTGGCAAGGCTAGAAGGCTGAGCCTGGCAAGGCTAGGATCGTGACAAATTCGAAGTCGACGAGCTTGATGACGAAGAGTTTTCGAGATCGAATGAGAATGTTTTTCGACTTGATGTCTCGATGCGCTAGAGACGAAGAATGAGAATGAAGATACTCGAGAACCTGCAGTTCTTGGCAAAGAATTTGAAGGTTCTCTTCTTCAGTAATATAATGCTGACGAGCCAAGTTTTCAAGAGGCAGATATTCCATCACCAGCATAGATTGCTCCTCTGAGAAATTCACGAATTTCACAATATACTTCTTTACGACAAGTCAGACCTGAATTGATCACGGGTCAATAGTTAAACTCACATGTGAAAGACTTTTCAAGATCTCAACCTTCTTCTTTCATTTACCGCCGTGAAATATTTTGCCAGCGTATTCGTAGCTTGTGCTTACATCAATGACCTTGTGAACTGTCTCAAAGCTATCGCGTCCGAGCTCTTCTTTCGACAGATAGATAGACTGCTGTCTGAGAGAACGTTGTGCAGTGAGCAGCGTCGTCGTTTGCTGACTTTTCACGCCTAGCTGACTGAGCGCAGGAAAGGCGTTTCGGCGCTCTTCGAGATAGGCGTCGCAATGTGCATCATACTCGGCCTGACAATTTTCGCGATTTGCTGACCACTCGACCTTGAAGATCAGATGCTCTTTACCCATTTTAATCTTGATGTTCTCGTAGTGACTGAAGAGAATTCAGGTGAAATGATTTCGATCAGAAGATGTCTCGTCATCATAGCTGACGCGTGCTTTTGTTCGAGATGTGTTCTCGAATATGACCTGTTTTCGCTCGTTGAATGTGATGCGAAAGTGCTGACGGCTGAACTCGACGCTCCGTTCATTCAGAAAGACATCGCAGACTTGTGAATCGCTTCCGAACACAAAACCTTTCTCGAGATTCTTCGACTTGTTGTCAAAGACCAGTTGTAATCAAGATCCGTGTGGATTTGCGGCGAGGGTAGCTTCTCGACTTGAGATATTCCGAACTCTGTCATCGAACTCGAACGCAGACGAGCATCGATCTTGATTCTGCGATTGATTCCAGACTTCTTCGACCGTTGAATCGACCGCCTTCAATGTCACGATGAGTCTGAGGTCGTTCACTTTCATCTTGAATTTGTTCGATTGAAAGAATGAAAGAATTAATTCTTATTAGATGATTGTTTAAAGGATGGTTATAAACATTCTACCTCTACATATCTACCAAACCTTTCTGTTGTATTCAGTAGACGGCAACGACAGCGACATTCTATCTCAATACGAACCTGAAGGGTTTGATTGACCCCTCTGACGCTCATCTGAAAGAATTTCACTTGCACGTTTTATGAGTCAGAGGATATTGCCTATTTCGGAATCGCTCAAATTCTCTAGAGCGGAAGGCTTTGTCAGCAGTTTTGTTTTCCTCGTCTGTTGCATGTTTCTTGCTTTATCACTTCTCAGCCATCTATTCTTTCATCTACTCTTTCATCTACAGAACATCTCTCATATGATGACGTTCATTCTTTCTTCCTGAATGAAAGTTTTGGTCAAAGATCTGTGCAATCCGGACGTGGTGACAGCAATTGCGAAAGCGAGGTGAGAAAATGCAGCTTATCGAAAGATCAATTTTCTTTGTCACTGAACAAATGTACTGACGTGCTTTCTCTCAACAGAATCTTCAACATCAAGAATAAGTCGAACTTGACTTCAGAGATTTGAAAGAAGTTCAGGTAAAAGACCTAATTTGAGAGACTTGAACCTTTCAAATCTGAGATCGTGATACTAACACTCTGTTCTTGCTTCTAGAAGCATGATTCTCAGCGTGCATCATATTCAACCTGTGAATTCAAATGATCTTGAAGCAAAACTTCGATGAGAAGGTTTCAAACTTATAGATCTGATTGATTCTCTCAAATATGAACAATCATACTGACGCTTTGAGAAAACTCAGAGACTGCTCTTTCAGATTGAGCGAATCCCCCGACTTCGAGGATGAAACGCCAGACCTCGATTTTCTCGAGATAGCGACGAAGCGAAGCAAAATTAGCGTCGAAGAAGTCTACGATACTCTGATACAGATGAGTGAGAGATCGACTGATTCGATTCGACCAACATCGCTTCGAGAGAAAGCTCTTGTCGATGAAGAGCTTTGATACGAATGCGCTGAACAAGATAAGACGCTTTTTTACGACTTCGTTTATGATCATAAACCAACGCACGCTTTTGAATCGACGAACGCTGATTGCGTTGCAAAGCACTGGTTAATTGAAGAATTGCGATGCCAGAAAGAGTTACGACGATGGCAGGAATTTGACGACACGCAGCAATGAATTCGTGAGCATCGATCGAACAAGGCAAGAGAAGAGGACACGAAACGGCAGCGATACCCGCAGAACTCAGATCTCACAGCAAGCCTGAAAAAATTGAAGGACTGAAAGAAATATCAAGCCTATTTTAAAAGGTACATCAATCGAATTGAGAACATAATTGAAGAGATTCGACAAGCGATGAAGGCAATACAGCGAAAAGATCCTGAAGTGATCGTGAACAAGGGAACAGTACGTGGGAAGAACGACAGGGACTGGCTGAGATTTATAGAAGGAAGGCGCGAGTTGCTCTTAGCCGAAGAGAAACGATTGGAATGAGTCAAGCAGCAACTTCCAGCGATTCTTTCGGAATGCGCTGCATCATTGATGGGATTGTCGACATCTCGTCGTCAGATGAAGGAGAGAAGCGAGCTCGAAGCGCGACGAGTCTACATCACTTTGATGAAGACAGATGAAAGGTCAACTCGTCCGATTCGATCGATGCCTGACAGTCATGATCACGAAAACACAGACGAACATCTTCACGTTCTCTGTCACTGAAAGGGTGAATGTAGCCAGTTCGAGGAAGAATTGAGAGAATGGAAGGAATTTCTGAATTATCGGCAGAAGAAAGAAACGGATGAGAAGACGAAGGTGCAGCTGAAAGAACGACAATGTGCAGAGAGCTCAACCCAAGTGAATCTCTGAAAGAACTATCGGGCCTATCAACAACTGAAGGTCGACAACGCTAAGCAGTGGGTGGAATTCTGGCAGCGGCAAGTGGGAGAATTCCAGAATGCAGAGAATAAGTGCCTACGATACGCGTCGGAAGCCGAAGCCCGTTCAAAAACTCTCAGAGTGAAGGGATGACACAAGGTAGTGAAGTCGGCACGAGGTGATGCACAGCGATACCATTCCATGGCTGGAAACATGCAATCGCATGCAGAGAACGCACGAAAGCAAGTCGAATCTTCAGAGGCGCGATTGAAATGAGTAGAACAACAGCTTTCAGCCCTTCTTGCCGAATGCGTCGTCTCGACGACGAAAGTATCTACATCAGATCATCTCGAGAATCAAGCCAAGTCATCGAAAAGAGCATCGAGATCAAGTCAAACCATGCTCAAGAATCTTCGACCCGACCGATCTGACAGATCGACTCTGCGAGGTAATCAACAAACGGATCAAAACAAAAAGCATAGTTCAGCAAATTCTGCGCTTGATTCAATTCATTCATCAAAAGTATCAAAAGCCGCTGAAAGAAAAGCATCGCGCCCTCGACGACGATCAACAATCCCTGCAGAGCATGGTGACGATCAGAATCAAGGCCCTCACACAACAATACCATCATCATTGCCTGCCAATGTTGCTTCGCGCAGAAGCAGCCGATTAGAATATAATCAGAAGAAGTCGAGTGCATTGAAAGCCGATCCAGCTGCAGATCTGAGTAGAAGTGCACAACCCTCACCTACCAATATCATCATGCGCAGAAGCGATCGAATATTCAAACAGAAAGAGAGAACGAGTACGTCAGATTTTAGTGCAGCTGTGAACTCAGCCCTGATCTCACAAAAAGCTCCATTGCGACATCTTTCCCGGCCTAAACCCAAGGGTCGCCTTGCAGGCAACAAATCAGATCCGAGCCCAGTAAAACCTCGGGGAATATCAAAGAGGCAGGAGAGCAATTTTTCACGGAACAGGACTAAGATCCACGGTTGAGGATAGTGTCACTTTGAGACGATTTTGGGCTTCCACGAGCAGGGAGACGTAGTGTCATGTCATACTATCATCTAGTGTCTTGGTTCAACCCCTATTCCGGGTAAGCAGACAGACAGCAAATCTAAAAGCCTATGGGCCTCCTTTCAACCCCACGACTCAAACCAACGCCCACATCCCTTCCCCCACTTTTCCCTCCTACCTCTCACCTGCCCTAAGCTTCCTCCTTGCCTTGCCTAAGTCATACTGCATCGCGTGCCAGAGACGAAGCTTAATGGTAGACCCTTCTATATATCGGGTTGGAAAGTTTGGCACTGCCGGCGCTTCGGAAGGGCCAAGATGAACGCGGAAATCGAAAAGAAAAACCGAATACACAGAAGAGCCGTTGATGAAATAAAGCTTCATGCGTCTAATGCAAGGTACTGGGCGAAGACAGAGCCTCTACCAGTGAACCTGAGGGCCACTCAGAAAAGGCAGCAGCCAGTCACAACTCACTCAGACCCAGCTTTCACTTCAGAATAGCCGGATAAGGTCTGATTAATCTCACAGCTTTGATAAACCAATCACAAGCAGTACTGTTCAGTTTGTGTTTCAAATTTGGGGGATCGCCTGACCGCAGGCCATATCGGTCGAATGAGAAGTTAGGAGACGAAACAAGGACGAGTCATAGCTGCTTAGTTCTATTGGTGACCCATTCAAGTGAATCATAGGTCACTTATGATTATGCACATAGACAAGCTACACGACGGGAGAACGGTTTGTATTTCAAACACTACAATAAAATATGCCTCTGCAGTCTTCGTGTTTGTGACTTTCTTGATTCCTTGATATTGACTCTGAGTTAGCGTGTGTGACTTGCTTTCCTCCAGCTGAAACTCGTGGCAATCGTATTGATGCGCGTCATAGATTGTATTTTCATAAAATATGAAACCTCAGCGAGTAAAAACTCTTTGATACCCAGGAACCTTTCTGTCGCAGAGGCTGTATCAGCGGTGATATAGAATACTATGCACTGCGAATGTTTGGCATTTTTGAAAGGCTGCGAACTTTAGAGGGCTATCTTATAGTCGCCGCGAACAGATTCCTCAACTTTACAAGATCTTTTGAAAGGTTAACGAATCGCCGCAGCTTATAGTGTAAGCAAAGCTCGTGGTGTAGACGATGGTGGGGTGAACCACGCCTCGTGGCGTGGACCACTTTTGATGTATCCTGGGTGGTGGGAGACCGAACTGAATGCTGAAAGCGAAAAGTGGATGCTATGCGGAAGGATGAGGTGCGGCAAGAAGGTTCGAGAATACTTGTAGGTGACCACGATGTCTAACTCAAGAGATCGAAAACGATGTGGTGTCCTGAAGGCGAGGCTTTTAGCTCTTTCCTGAACTCAGAGAGATCCGCATTGCGTTCGTCCTCGGCGTTTGGAGCGGCGACGATGGACACGTGAATACTCTTCTCCGCCGCGGGTCGAAAAACGATCTGCGTTGCAAAGCGAGTACACAGATCACTGGCGGTCGGGAACGGAAGCTGTGTAAGTCCTTCGAGTAAGGACGATTTGCCGCTCGATTGGTCACCCACCACTATCAGCTGTCCGCAAGCGACATGATCAGGTCACATGCTTATGTCTTCGAGAAGAACAGGCAAATGACGAACCTGAGGGAGTGAGATATCCTCGCCGACGTCAAGCTCACGAATTTGATCAATAACCTTCAGGAGACGAAGCTGAGCCGGATTTTCCAAACTCTCAAATTGAGCTGAATGAGTGCCTTGAATCATTGTACGTATGCGTCAGTATCTTGATCTCGAGCTATTCTTAGATGCGAATTGAATGAGGAAAAGTAAAAGATAGCTCAGTATATTCACGTCGAAGTCATCGGTAAAAGTGCGAACCCAGCTAAAACCAGCTTCAAGCTCACCAAGCTAGCATAAGTCAAAGATATATGTTTAGTCGAGCTTCTAGCTTGCAAGCTCTAATAGTCACTCATCAGCAACTAATAGCTAGCTACAAGCGCTTGTAGCTCTTGATGACAGTCAATTGCTCGTTTTGCTCAAACGATATAATGTGCAATACATGTCACCTTGACAGTTTCTACCTTCAAGGTTTGTTATCGTCAGTATGTGAAATATCTATTATGTGCATGAGTTTTGACAAATACTTACTGCGTTTCAATCTCGTGTGTTAAAATGTAGCCTTCGACCTTCAGAGTGTGTAAGCGAGTTGTCTCTGAGCGAGCTGTGTGTAGCTAGCTCTACCAAGATGAGCCTAGCTCAGAAGGCTCTGCGCTTCTATATAGTCACGACATTCTAGTAGATAGAACAATACACTCTACATTATCATCATCGCTGTCACTGATGCCTGTCGAGACTCACCCTCTCTTAACAGGTTATGAGCTCGGGTTAGTGTGAATGATGCACGTTTATCGCCTCACTCGCGTATTCGTGTAGTAGATGTCCGTAGGTTTAATTGTGCCTTCGTTAACTTCTGATTGCGATCAGTGTGAGGAAGTCAAGGATCTCTGGCGAAGATCAGGTTAAATATGTACTTACTGGCACAGAGACCAGTATAATTCAGTCTCGAGTCACGCTGAAGAGACAGTCTGGCGAGCTGCGTTTCCAGACCAGTATAAACAGATCTGAGGTTAAGTCTCCATCGCAGCAGGTCAAGAGCACGGCAGCTGAGCCGTACGGAACTAGTATCACGATACTCTGCGCTGAGGCAGGAAGACTGACGAGGCGGCCAGTATTCAACTTCACCATCTCGTTAACGATCTCTCAGTTTCGCGCGATTGAACTTTCTATCACAGCAGTCACGCTACAACTCGACGCTGTTCAAGCAATTCAACTGTCTCGAGATCTTTCTTCGACTACGCTATATCAGTCTAGCAGTCATGTCTTGTCATTACGCAGTGATGATCTTACAAAGACTATCATATAGCATCGATAATATCATGTCAGCTCTGCAAGTTTACTGCAGTCAACTTCGCTACGACACGTTCAGCGAACACACGTTCAACACTTGCAGAAAGCTATCACTTGATTTTGACAATTGTCATACAAGCATGTTCAATTGAGATTATAACTCTCATACAGCAGCAATCTGAATTCACTGTATCAAAAATCAACAATCGACAATTCAGCTTTCATTTGATTCGTCAATATCGATCTAGTCATACATCTTCTTTTGACTATTGAATTGATTTTTCTTTCTATTTTAACGTCTTTGATCAGTCTTATCTGAGATCTTGTCACATACTTGAGAAAGCAACAGAGTCTCTCAGCTACTTACTAGAAGAAGCTGAAAGATTCTTGAAGACATGATTAAAAAACGCATTATTTGAGAATGTTTTTGATTCTCTTGTCAAACTACAGACAACACTGTCTATTTGAATGCAGTGCTTTAAGTCATTCACTCATTCTATGATCTGATTTTGATTGTTTCGACCGTCATTTCATGTCTACGTCTTATCTTCATCAACTAGTTGCGATCTTGTTTTTTGTTCATACGAAGGCTCGCGATCGCATCATCTCATCTGCAATCAGCGTCTACGATATCGTCTTCGCTTACTTCATGACGATCATGAGAAAGAGAGAAAGAAAGTGAGTCTAGAGCGATCTGAGTGAGTCTAAAGCTGAATTCAATAAAGTAGAGACAAGAGAAGAAGTTTGAGTCTGTCTCTGATGAACAGTAAAGACAACAGCAGAGATACTGAAGATCATCTGAATGAAATCATCGATATAGAAGACTCTGTCTTGAGGAAGTGGTTGACATCATCAAGGCAAGCACGCTATGAGAACAATACGACAACATGATAGAATCTCTGCATTCTGCCGCAATGTGAGAGTCTAGTCTAGATCTAGCTCAGAGATTTGTTTCATGATGCAATATTGTTTCTTAACGCGCTTGCGACAGAACAACTTCAGGATCGATCTACGATTCGAGAAGAACATGTCTGTCTAGATGGTTCATTCTTTGCCTGCGACATCAGCATCTTGCTGCGTTTGGGGATTTCATTTCTTGATTGAAGTGCTAGTTGTTAGTCAGTCTCATGACTGCAACTGCCTACTACTACTGGTTGCTGTTTGCTAGCGATTACGCCGCCAATAGCATGTCTTGACTTACAGCAAAGGCATCTATGGAGGAGCCAGAGCGACTCATCTGTGAGAGAGCCAAGGGAACTCATCTGTGGGGGAGCCAAGGGGATTCACCTGTGGGGGAGCCAAAGGGATTCACCCGTGGGAGAGTCAAGGAGATTCGCCTATGGGCAGACCAGGTGTTCTGACTACACATCTGAAGGATTGTCAGCAGGGGGAGTGTTAAAATGTAGCCTTCGACCTTCAGAGTGTGTAAGCGGGTTGCCTCTGAGCGAGCTGTGTGTAGCTAGCTCTATCAAGATGAGCCTAGCTCAGAAGGCTCTGCGCTTCTATATAGTCACGACATTCTAGTAGATAGAACAATACACTCTACATTACCATCACCGCTGCCACTGGTGCCTGTCGAGACTCACCCTCTCTTAACATCGTGAAAGATAAATTGAGATATGTTTTCTAGATTTATCTCGTTGTCAAATTGAAACATCACGTCATGCGCTGCTCAAAAGTTTTAAATTTATGAAGAGACAGACTTGTGTAATCAATAAAGCAACAGATGAAAGAAGATCTGATGCAAAACTTTATTTAAGAATTCTCTCATGATGCTTTGCTTGAATGAGCAGTTTCACATCGATCGAACTGTCTCTAGCTTTTGTATTCATGCATTGAACAAGATCTGGCACGATTCTTATTGAGAGAAGAGATGACATTGACTTGACCCGTTTCTGGGCCACCGTCCTTGCTCATCGAATCATCAAGGGCTTCGCTCATGAAGGGACCAGAAGCAGACTCTAACGACAAAGATGTCAAACCTGCATTGAACATCAAGCCATTTCTAATGCGCCCGCTCAACAGCCACATCACACCCTAGAGGTGATTAGACAGCATGCCGATGCGGCTCTCATACAGCCTGACATGGGTTTTGTTTCCAAAAAGCATATCCAAGTCCTCGCTTAGGTTGTCCTCTGTAACATTCCTTGTGGCAACACGCTTCCAGCCAACATCAGACCTTCTCGTTCTCGTTCTTCTTCTTCTTCTTCTTCTTCTTCTTGGGAGCTGGCTTCTCCGCTTGCGTTGACGTGTCCGGCGTGATTGGTTGTAAATCAATGTGATCGAGTTGGCTGTCTGGTACCTTCGCCAACTCTTGATCTTCAAGTTGCTGCGAGAGTCCAGAGGTCTCCGAAATTTGCGCCCCCGGCTTGTGGGAAAGTTCAAAATCCAGCTTAGGACGCAAATCGTCAATGGCAGAAGAGATCTTTTTGAGGAGAGTTGGCATCCAAATGTCATAGACGTTCTTGACAAAGGTATAGGCTGTCCACTTCTCCATGCCCTTCCGTTCCGTAAAATCATATTTACGAAGTGGGTATCGCCAATAGGTGACTCTGGTTCCCTCAATCACAGGGAAATGTCCGTAAATTCTTACGGTCTCATGATCATGAGAGATTGAAAAGGTGAGAACTTGCCGGTGAAGCTCTTGAGCGCGATTCGCCAGCCGAAATAGTTCAACGATGCCTCTCACCGCAAGAGTCATACTGTGAAGGTTTTGTCGATCTGCAATATCAAGTCCCGCTGAGCCACATTTCACTTCGCACGTAAAGAACGGAAAGTGCATGTAATATGTGCTCATGAAATAAGAGGAGAATGAAGGGTCCCCTAAATAGGGCTGCAGTTTCTGAAGCTGATCCTCTGAGAATGCAGATCGTCTGAAACCAACTGCATAATCTGACTGTGGACGAGGCTTCGTAACGGGGTATGAACTGTTCCAACCCTCGTTAACACTTTCAATCGCAACGTCAAGGTCGCGATTAGCGCTAAGCGTTGCGTACGCTTCAACCCAAGGAGCGATTAATGGGGTGCAGTCTTTGAAGATTCTTGCTTCATTTTTGCCACGTAATCTTTCGCAGCTGTCGTCGAAGATATCATCGCGGAATATAGTATCGTTCGGCAAGCTTTGCTTAGTGTCGAGTAGAGCTTGACAAAGCCTCTCGCTTGCCTCTGTGACGCCTGGCTTGTATCTGTCCATGTGGCTGCCAGCTTCCCTTTCAAGTATAGCTTCGTAACTTGGATTCTTGTATGGAGCGCTCTTTTCTGCTTGTAGGTCGCTTGACGTCGTAGCGGTGGCAATGCTAGCCTCCGACCGTTTCCGGCGAAGGGACGCCGTGGATGGTTTTTTCTTTGCGAGCAGACGATCCATGTCGTCTTCGAAAGACCCGTCAGGCCAGACTTGCCCTTTGTGTACCCAATGACTGATATGGCTGTACCGAGACTCACTGAGGCCACTGGCTGCCTCCTGGTCATACATCTGTATGCGAGAAGAGGCGGGGAGTGAAGGTCGAAGACGCTTTGAAGGCGGCTCGGTTGGTCCGCGCTTCGCTGGATGTTCCGCCTCTCGAGTTCGCTTTCGACTCTTCGATGGTAGTGGAAGTGGACGACCCCGTGGCTACATAAGTTGACTTAGCTCTAGGCGGTATACGACGGTGAATTTGTACATACCTCTTCTATTCTAAGAGACGAGTGTTTCTGCTCAGAATTTATATTCTCAATGCTCTTTTGAAGTCCTGAAATGCGTGTGCTTCTTCGGACTTGTGGTTCTGCTTTCAAAATACCTTGAGGCCGCTTTCCTGTGAAGGGTCAGATCGGACAGCAGTGCTGGATACCACTGAGAGCGAACCTTGGTCTCTATGCTTCGAAGCCCGCGGTTTCCTCTGAGCGCGTGAAGAGTCTCGATGAGTGACCATGGTGAGCGAAATTCAAAGGGCCAGTATATCATTATGTAGCCGCCGGGTTTGAGGTGAAATGGTGACACAGTCGCGAATGCGAAGGGTTTGCAGCTATGTATGTATGTATGTACAGTACCCCACATTAAGTCCAATACACCCCCCACCTGCATCAACCATTGAACCATCAAATTCAGCTGGGGAACTTCAATATTTGGGCTACTTATTTAGTAGTATATGACTTATAATTCCCCGATCAATATTTGGTATGCCAGCCCTTCGCTTTGATTACAGCTGCACATCTGCGTGGCATACTGAATATTAGCCCCCCTATTACCTTCTTTCTTATGTTCACTCAGGCCCTCAGTAAAATCTGAAACAGCTGGGTTTCAGCTTCATCGCCTTGACCCTTTAGCGAGTTCAGATCCGAATAGACTTTATAGACTTTCTTCTTCAGCAGAGTTCAAAGATTTTCGATTGAGTTCAAATCAAAACTGTACAAAAATCACTTCATGACTTCTATACTCATTATTCTGCATAAACACTAGTCTTGACTCTCAAATATCAGTCAAATTGTACTTTCAATCTCAATTTAATTGATAAAATCAAAACTAAGTTTTAATTAAAATTAATGTTATGAGTGTATCGGAATTGAATAAAGTTTTTTAAATGATAAAGTTCTAAGAGTTTGTCTATGATTAAATGACTGTCTGAAGAAACAAGAGATTTTCTAGAAATTTGAGGTTATCGAGATCGAGAAAGAAAACTTGGCGCACCCCTCAAAAAGGATGACTTCTATCAGCCTTTTCTCTACTGGGCGGCGCGCTATATAAAGATTACCTCTGTTGATCATGTTTTTGAGACCAATCAATCCGTCGTCGAGCTTATTCTATTGCTAATAAGATAAGCCAGCGCCAAAGAGAGTCACATCTTAAATTGAATAAAGCCAAGCGTCAAGCAAAAGTACTGAATCAATCCAAAATACAGGAGCAAGCCATTGAACAAGCCAACAAACAGGACAAAGACATGGGTAAACCGCCGCCTGAAGGTTGGAAGCATACAGTCACAATCAAGGAAGCCCGGGCGAATAGCATCGACTTTCATTTGAGGGACCGAGGGATAATCTTCCACATACCTTACAACAAACAAGACATGGAGGCGTTGCGAAGTCAGGGTGAAATAGAAGTCGTTTTTACTGTTCACTTCGTCGAGCACCAGCAAAATGATCTGGACAAATCATTTTCGTACTGTGCTCCGCATGCACAGCGCCACGATCCTGCGTATGGTATGCAGATCAAATGTACTTACCATGTCGAGAAAGACGGTATCTCTGCACGCAGAAAGTTTTGGACTACTCAGAGAGAAACTGGAAGGAAAAGAGAAAACTTGTCCCATAAACGACTGTGTCTGATGAACACTGTAGCAGATTGTCGGAATGGGAAGACGACGGAGTATGTATTGTCTCAGCCACATCGTTTTCTCCAAAACCAGTGTGGTACGAACTCCGGGCGGCTTAGAGGTAAACACTATACTGTATGTAATGAGGCTTCCTGCGAAGGATGTCCAAGAATAAAGGCGAAAGAGTAAGATATTAGAGATGGAGAAAGGAAGGATAAGGGAACACAGCCCGTGTCTCTATCGATAAACAAATACCACGTGAAGGAGGAATTAGATGCACATAATCACTAACAGACTGCCTTGTCACAATGTCACATTTTTGGCCTGCGGTCGGGTAGATTTGAATAATTGACTTCCCCTTAATGATATTTCGGTCCATGCTCCATCACTTCCGTTATCCGGGCAAAGTAGATTCTTGCGGTCTTGCTGATTATTGCTCTCAATATGCCCGACACAGAGAACTGGAATCTATCGAAACCTAGTGAACCAAAACGTAAATAGAGCTACGCTCTGAATCCAGGTAGATTGCTATGTATCGAGTTAGCAACCCAGGGTGCAATGCAATGATGTCAGGTAATGTTAAGAAAAGCGTTGACCATACCAGAACCAACAGGCTCAGATCGTGGTTTGGTGCCAACGAACCTTGTGTTTCGAAGAAGAGAAAATTGTATATATATTGAATTAGTGGCTTTTCTCTTATGCTCCTATAGCGCAATTGGTATGTTCATGGACGATCCATTCTCTCGACGTTGGCTTATAATTCCCAAAGGTAGAGCGTACGGCTTTTAACCGTAAGGTCCTGGGTTCGAGCCCCAGTGGGAGCATCCTTTTTTTCCCCCTTAAAGGTTCTCATCCCGAGTTTCCGGAGTGAATATTTAGGTCTTATTTCTAGTATTATGGGTCTAGAGTCCGACCTATACCCAGGCGTTGAAGAGTCGACATCTTACCGCTCTCTTTCTACTTCGACTAGACTAATCTCAATATTTTGAATTTTCAGATTACCCATCCTACGCCCAGGCGCACTCTCACTGACCCCTACGAAATCGGACCTTTGGGTCTGCTATAAGCCTCACAAGCAGTAATGTTTATCCGGGCCCCGGGTTAGAATCGAAATTCCTGATATTTCTAGACCAAGCGGTATTCTAGAGATACCTATGGCTAGTTTATCTACCACAGTAGAGTTTCTTTGATAGCTTTAATTACTCGTATTTGTACTATAATCAGGATAATATTACTTGTTTTGATTACTAGTAGATTAATAGTCTTCAGGATTAATACGCGCGCACGGTCTGAAATGTTTCGTCCTATACTTCCAGGTGTCTAGATCTTCTGTCATTACTTAAGCCTCATTATAAATATTAAAGTCTCGAAAATGAGAGGACTGCTTAAACAAGACAACTCGTAGTATCTACAAGAGGCAGTTCCTCGTCTAAAAGTGGCTATATGTTGAAGCATTCAAAAAGTGCTACCTCAAGGCCGACTGTGTTGGTGCGTATCAACTTGAAGATATCAATGTCATACTAGAAGGAGGGTACGAGGCAGCCAATTCTGGCTACCTGTGCTGTACCCTATCTAGTGTGGGGAGCCAATACAGGCTCCCCCATGCTCCTCCTGTACTCCCCCTCAGCTACTTCATGCTACCTAGCCGTTCGCTATCGCTATTATACCTTTTGTAAGTACAAACGACAGGCTCTGTTCAGCTCCTATTGGATCTTTATCACAAAGGAGCCGGTTATGGCTCCATTGACCTCCCACTACGGAATATATGATGTTCTGCTATGGGTGAGAATGCGGCTTGGTAATCTTCCACCAAAACGCAAAAAACTTCTTTTACACCTTATAATTGGTAGGTTGGAGGCCTTTGAACACCACAATGGCAGAGGTTAGACGAGAACGGCAGAGCTGCCCTCAACCAAGCCCAGGTTTCCAAGAATAAAAAAGGACGAGTTCTGGTATTAAGGTGATGCACGAAGCTGTAGGATCTCAGCTTCACTTTTCCGCTTCTCTGACGCCTCCATACTATCAGATAGCTTCTCCCCCTGGATTACGATTAGGAGTCATGTACTGACTGGCTTCAGAAGTTAGGGTAGCAAATAGCTAGATTCTACCATTGCCTCCACAGCGAAAGGACTCCAGTGGTTCCTTGCAGTATGGCAACGAGGAGTCCCGCAATTGCTCCCCTGTTGTCCAGGATACCATGTCAGAAGTCGCCCATATTCACGATATGCGATTTCTGAGCTTACCAGAACGCAAACCAGGGCATGGACCCCTTCTCGTATTTCCATAATTCAGCAAAACCTGCAGCTTTCGACGATTCGACGGTTTCCTGCAAAATTTCCAGCCGCTCTCGAAAGTGAGGAAAATCTGCCGTCGTCCACTTTCTTTTCCTCCCTTTGGTCGCATGACCGTCTTCGAAACGGGCATAGTCAATGAATACACCTTGCTCGGTTTTGTTTGATTGGTGCTTCATGCCACAAGTGATATCCATGAAAACATCCCTGCATTTCAACTTCATTTGCCGGCTTTCAGGGTCGCGTGCGTGTCGGTAATATGTTTGTGTGGATGCTAGTGAAAACTCGTCAAAGAGCAGTCTGTAAGTCCGGAGTATTTCATCTATATAGGACACCGGAAAGCGTAAAGTACTGCATACGGACAATTCATGTTTCCTCATTGAGGCCACACTGTGTGATTTGCACCATGAGGCGTGCCAGAAGAGTTGCAGCGTGCTGTCAGACGGGATCACAAGGTGAAGCAACGGATTGTCGACCCAGTCGATCATGATGGAATGGCGAGACACCAGTTTGTGGATGTTAAGGGTGTCTTGAGACAAGACTCTCAGAACCTCTGGATTTCTTGGGTGTTGCGATGAAATTAATGTGCTTGCTGAGGATCGACGCTCTCCAGGCTGCTCATGGTACGGAAAAAACTCCAGATCTTTCAAGAATGAGCTGATACCGCTTGTAGGCATCTTGGACAGAGAGGTCTCAGAGTCCAAACTCAACTCGATCATTGTAACATGTTCGATGACCCACAGGATACGCTGTCGCCTCAAGCGATTCTCTAGATCTTTATCGATCGCAGTCTCGCAATCGAACAGTCTTTGGAACTCTCCGTCTGTGGCTTCGCCGATCTGGTCGATGGACATTTCATCGTTCTTTGCAATGAACTTAATGACTCTTATCATGTATTCAACATAGCCATCACATAAACAAGAGAAATGAAGCTGGCTACGGGGTAAGGGCAGATAGAACTGCTTGTCTCCATACAGTCTTTCATGGGCTAAAAAAGAGTGACGCGTTGAGAGAATGGCTTGTTGGAGCCAAACAAAATACGGTAGATTTTTTAGCAACTTTCGGGGCCAATCTCCCCACAGGACAATATCGAGCTCAGATCGTTTGGCTGCACTAATGCTCCACTGGAACTCTATCAAGAACTCTGGTCTTAGTAATGTGCTCCTTCACAGGACTGGTACGTCGCGACACACCTTGGTCAAATACTGGCTCCCAATCTTGGCCTGGAAGGAATAGAATGATCAGTCAATGCTCAAACCTCAATCAAGGGCTGTCTGTGCGGCTCTAGAGGGTCAAAGTCGCGAGTTTGAGCACCAATCGCACGCGCACCTAATCTTTTCCAGAACAGAGCTTTGAACCTTCCGGTAAGTCCACTCATGGATTTTTTTCCTGACATCCGAATTCATATGGAATGTACGCTCGCCTGTCCGCTTCAAGATACAAGAGACCGTGGCTTAGTGGTGGGACTGCGGGGTTGAGTCTCATCTGACAATGTAAATCGCAGGGGAAATGAGGCAACCAATCAATGACCGGGCGGATTGCAGATTTCTCAGCTAACCAATGTCAACACGGAAGCCTCTCAATGGACCAACTTGCATCCAATTGTTCACTCAAATTGGAACCGCTTTAGACTGCCATTCGAAATTCGAAAATATCAGGCGGCTTCGCCAACAACAAAAATATACCCTTGCTCGCCCACGGTTGCTTTATGCTCCGTCCCGCCATCCATCTCCACACATTCTCCTACCCGTAACCGCCTCGATGCTAGGTGGTTGACAGAGGTAGTGACAGCAGGTGTGTTGCCCGCCAGCTGCAACGGTACTCTGACTGTCGGCTTGTCTGTCTGATAGTTTAGGAAGACAAGATTGATCGAGCCCGAGAGGACCAGATAAACGGTTTTGTGGTCGTGCGTGAAAGGAGGATAGTATACAGTGCTGCTTTCAATGTTGGTTTACAGTCGCTCATTGGAGAGGGCGGATCTTACGGCTCATCTTTCCAGGTATACACGGTCGTATAACCCCAGGAGCGAACCTTGTCTTCTCCTTTTTTAGAGTGCCAGTCGTCCTTAGTCACTCCTTTGTGACCGTCCTTACCGAAGACACCTTTGTCGCCTTCGCCGCATCGTCCACATACCGCATGAGAGGTACTGGTGTAAGTCACGACTCTCTCACACTGCGCTTTGTCCTTCGCCCTAGTCACCTCGCGGCAAGGTATTGAATATTCTTCCCCCATGTGGGGACAAGGATCTGCCCAGTTGATGATATGCTTGAAGCACATGTCGTCTAGCTTTTCTGCTGTGGTGATCGAAGTTTGCAATCGCTCGCCAAAGGCATGGGCTCTTTTATCATAGCCGGCACCAGATATAGGGTTCCCTAATTGGTGGGCATTGAGCATCACTTGCAGTTGCAGGACTTATCCCTCAAGATTGGTCGAGAACTCTTACGCCACATCGACGGGTGCGTACTCGCCTAACAACCGAGACTGCATTGGACCCCACATGCGTGCATCTAGAGATATTGGCACTGTCGTTGTGTTTTTTTGCTGCGCTGTTCAAGATGCTACAGCACCCAGATCTTAGATCCCGAAAGAAGATATGCCGAGTCTACGTATTGGAATCGATGTAGGAGGTATGGCTGAGACCACGCTGATCATGCAAGGAACGAACACTGACGCTGTGCTGTTGGATACAAATCCTGCGAAGACACCAAACGCTTCGGTACTCGAGTGGCATAAAACGACAACCTCTCCCGATATCACCTCTGGTATTCAAATAGCCACTACCGCGCTACTTGCGTCAGTATCGGTGAATGCATATGACATTATCTGTGCAACTATCGGGACTACTGTGCGTCCACCCTCGAGTCTGCCATATCTTCTCCAATCTGATCAACGTCGCCAAGTATCTCATCAACGCCCTTGTCGAACGTGATGCAGAGAAGCTTAATAGAGTGGGCGTCATCCGGTTGGCTTCACAAGGCTTCACTCGAGCAACGCCTCCTTTCGTCGAATTCGAAGCAGACCTAAGAGAACGTACGGTATAGGAGCTAAAATTGTAGCGTCGGAATGCTAATGGGCTTCAGTGATATACGCTGGCCATGCTATTGTCGATGGAGGCCTGCAAATTGACGGCAGTGAGATTGGATGCATTAACAGGGAACAAATCTTGCAACTTTGTGAAAAGTTCAGGCAAAATAATATACGGAATGATCGACTCAACATTCAACCAAGAAAAGCTATGTAAAGAAATCATATTGGAGAGCCTAGGGTCTATCAATGTGTTCTGCTCCGCCGATCGTAAGGAAATTCAACATTTATCCCAAACCATATCTGAACTGATTGCATTGCAGTGGGCGGGCTTGGTATCTTACAAAGGGAAAACGCAGCTGTGCTGAATGCCGCCATCCATGCTTACGCATCTTTCGTCCTTGGCGAAATTGAGAACGCCCTCCGAATCGCTGGACTTCAAGGCTGTCCGATTTTTATCTCCAGCAACGACGGTAGCATGATACCCTTCAAAGAAGCAGTACGATTCCCAATCCAGTCAGTTGCAAGTGGGCCTGCCAACGCCATGCTTGGGGCCTCTTATCTAGGGTTGCAGTAGTCTTCTTCCAATGATCATAGTCAACTTGATCCAGTGGAGAATAGTGAAAAGATCTTGATTCTTGATGTCGGCGGCACAAGTACAGATGCTGGCGTACTGATGACGAACGGCTTCCCACGACAAGCATCAGCGTATAAGATGATCGCCGGCGTCTAAGTTAATTTCTCCGTGCCCGACGTGTCAAGCGTGGGGTTGGGAAGTGGGTCCATTGTCAAGACAAACGCTGGGGGTACTGTAATAGCCATTGGTCCTGAGAGCGTTGGTAATCAATTGACCACAAAAGCATTATGTTTGAAATCTATACTCGCGCCCGCCTACTGAAGCTGCCTGCGACTCCACTCCCCTCAAGGCCTCTACCAGCTCACTTAGTTCACCTTCTTCGTCTCATCCTTTTCACTATAAGGATGCTTGATAGTCAGACACCATATATCAAGGTAGTCACAGATCGTCGTGATGATATCATACTGCACTATATCAGCATCCAAACCCTGCCGTCAAAGATGTGCGACTTACAACAAAGCTGCCATAGACGCCCACACCGAGCCCCAAACAACAAAACACAAATGCAATCTGATATGTGCCGTCACCCAGTGCACTGGGCCACAAAAACAGCATTGGCCCCAAGCTATCCAGCACCGCAAGTCCTAAGGGTATAGTGAGGACATTGTACATCGGAAACTCTGGGTTCTTGGTCAAGTGCGCGATGATCATTTGGCCAACGGAGTAGGCGTTAATTAGGCCGACGTAGAAGACGAAGGGGATGAGGTGGTGGTGTAAGATCACTGGTTGGAGGTACAGGTAGAGGGGGACGAAGGTCCAGGCGAGGAAATAGGGGGCGAGGCCAAATAGTGGAGAATAAATTGGCTGTTTCCGCTCTTTGCGCACTTCCATAACGTGGAGGGCACTGAAAGGGTCAGCTTTGGGTTTCGTCTGAGCTAAATGGCAATTGAAGGGTTTCAGTACCTCGATACAGTGTTGAATACGAGGACTAGGCCACCGTATACCATGTACCATTCGTTGAATGGTAATCTGTAGATGTAGTCGGGTATTAGACCATTTTTGGCTATGCCTATTGTCTCGAGCATTGACTGTTGCCAGAAACTGCCTCCACCTTTTACTGCAGTAAAAGCGTACACAATGCAGAGAGTCAAGATACCCTCTACGGGACCGGAGACGATGCCGAGGATAAGCGTCTGAGTGTAGTACTCATCCCAGGTCTGGACGTAGAATGTCAGAGTGGCTGGACAATGTGAGCTAGTGCGTATTGCATTTAGAGACGGAAATGGTCATACCGCCAAACAAGGTTAAGACTGTGTTCCAGCTCTGGCCAAGATTCATTGCTGCGGCGAAGAGGAGGACTTCGAGCACAGTATTGCACGCATCGACCCCTAGGAATCTCCATTAGGCTAGCCCGTGGTATGACTTTCAATTGTCTTAATACATACCATGATCGAAGAGTTCTCCTAGCGGTCCACTCTGATGTGTTCTTCGTCTGCAGCCCACAAGTCAGGTATCATGTCTTCGGGTCTGTCGCTTTCTTGACGTACGCTTGTGTACCATCAACCGCATCGAATGTCTGGTATAGAAAAAGCCCAATGGCCCAGGAGGCGTACACCCATTTTGGCATATCCTGATCCAGCGTCGGGTTGTACCATAGTAATGTCAAAAAGTTTAGAACGACGAAGCTGAATCCGGATATCGTGATCTATATAAACTCGTCGCAATGGATTAGATTTGGATTAGGGAAAAAGGTTCGTGAGACCACTCACGGCATTGGGCCTGTGGTTGTCAGCCACAAACACGTTCCCGAAGTCTGGGGCGGTGTGATGTCTGCTTTACTTACGCCATTGACATTGGAAAGCATTTGATGACCACATGGGTGTAGAATGGTTTGAGGACATAGCGAGAAACCAGGGAATGGTCAACACCGGCGTACTTGTAGGGATGGAGGCCTTCAAGATTCTTCTGCCGAATATACACCATTGTGACAAACAGAAGCGCGTGAAAGGTACTGGGGATTGGGAGCGATGGGTAAGAAGGGACTGTGGGTGTCGACTGTCGAGTCCAAGAAATTCGCGAAATTCCGTTTCAGGGTTGACGCGAACTAGAGTACTGTACAGACCAGGGTTTAGGCGGGATGACGTTGGTCGGGCCGCGGTGTTTAGATAGAGATTAGGGCTCGGCAACAGAATTTGGGAGTCTTTGACAAGCTCAGAGATTGCCGCCTTGGAAAAGACATTTTGTAAGGGAGCCTGAGCAATTAATACGCAGGTTCCAATCTGACCCAAGCAAGTATAACGCCCTCCATAATGCAGCTATGATACATCCCTTGGCTACAATGTTAGGAAATCCCATTTACCATTGCATGCCTCCCTCTTTGATCTGCTTCCTCCGAAGGTACAATACTCCAGTCCTTCACGCCCCCCTTCCAATCCGCTATTCTTCCCTCTTTGACACCGACTATGACGACCCTGACCTCTTCACCTTCGATGAAACAGCTTGCTCCGGTATCGCCTTCACTTGCCGCAGCTTGAGGTGCTGATCCAAAGAAGCCTTGTTCCTCTCGTGCCTGATCACCGAAGGTATTATTCTCTAGATGCTTCTCTTTGCACCATATCTCTTCCTCGCTTCCTGGCTCTACCATCCTAGCCACACCGTTAATCGTCGCGCTTATGCTACTTAGCGCGCTAGTATTGATATTCAATAATAGACTCGCCAAACTTGATCTTGTCGCTTGAGGTGGGGGAGAGCCTTCTCGCGTCGGGTCCGGAGCTCTGGTGGGTGGACGATGCGTAACCCAGTCATGTACTAGTAGTGAGACCCGAGGGTTGTTGATGAGGTTCAAGGTCTTTTTCGAAGCGGGATTCGTGGTCATAATGATTGTCGGTTGAGTTGTAAAGGGAGTTGAGGGGAGGTACGTGTAGTTCATGAGCGAGATATGAGGAAACATGGCGTCGCACGTTGCGAGATGGAGCTGCGACAATGAGTCAGCTGAGAACAGATGACACTTAAACATCATAGCACACAAATCTAGCATTCTTCAAGCATGCTTCAACCTCTGAGGGGAGTGAAGACGAGACTTGATGGTGGGTAGTTGTTGCCGAAGCTTCCCAATTAAGGGGCGGTTGTTGCGGTTCAGGCATGTCAAGTTAGCTAAAACTGAGATTAGAAACCTGCACAAAGAACCTCTGTGATGTGGGAATGCTAGGGCTATGAAAGATGATGAAAAAGTAGAGACAGACGGAGACGATGGGAGAGCTCCCGAGTTCCAGATATGGGAAATCCCTGTAGTGCATGGCTTGATGACAGCTTGGCATCTTATCTTAGGAGTATTCCCGGCCCGATGCACGTTCCGGTCCCGTGCACACCCCACTTTACTACTTTCATCTTTCTTCAAAAATCAATTACAAATTCAATATGGCTTCAATTGAGGCAGCGCTTGCAGATCTAGCTTTGCAAAAGTCACCTAACTACACTGCAACTGCAAAGAAATTCAATATCAATCGAAGCACGCTGTCGCGACGACATAGGGGTATAACCGCCTCCGTCAAGGAAAGCAAGCAAACGACGTCAATTCTTTCGAACCAACAAGAAAAAGAGCTTATTCGCTATATCAACAAGCTTACCGAACGTGGTATACCTTCTCCCAATGTCATGATTCGTGTTTTTGCGTATAATATATCTGGAAAACAGTCAGGCAAAAACTGGTCTTATGAGTTCGTTCGACGTCATTCAGATATACTACAGTCAAAGTTTCTACAAGAAGCTGATCTAGAGCGAAAGAAAGCTGATAATGCATATCAATATCAGCTTTATTTTGACCTAGTAAGTGCCTTCATTTCGTTTAGTTTCATACTAATATAAGGGTAGGTAAAGCAAAAAATCGAAGAATATGAGGTTCTTTCTAAAAACACATACAATATGAATGAAAAGAGCTTTCTACTTGAACTGCTTCAAAAGACTTGAAGAGTCTTCAGTTTAAAGCATCTTGACAGTGACAAATTGCTGAGTGTTGATCAAGACGACAATAGAGAATGAATTATCTTGATTGCAATCATTTGCATGAATATGACCTATATATTCCCTTCGATCATTTATCAGGCGATATCAGATAATATTCAGAACAGCTGACTTACTGAATATGATCTCAAAGAGCAATTCTGCTTCTTTGCTTTCTTCGCTACTGACTGAATCAACGATGAATTGATCTACTTTTGACTCACTATCGTATTTGACCGAAATACGAGGTCAAAAGTCAGAAATTCACGAGATTATCGTCTTCTATTTGTTGACGAACATGACAGTCATATCAACATGAAGTTTCTTGACTGGTGTGAGCAGAACAAGATGCTCGTGACTTTATATTCTTCTCATTCTACGCATCGTCTTCAATCTCTGAATGTGAGCTTATTCAATTCTTTGACCAATTACTACTTGCAAAATCTGAACGACTGAATCTTTAAGAGTCAAGAACTTTCTCGAATATCAAAAAGAGACTTCTTTGATCTGTTTTGATCTGCATATCAAGCTGCTTTCACGCATGTCAACATAAAAAGTGAATGAGAAAAGACAGAATTGCTGTCTTTCAATTCGTCACAGATCATAAAGCAGATTAAATCGAACGCTAGATCTGTTTCAAGTCATTCTTCTTCTTCAGCATTGTCAGAAGCTGATTGAAGAAAGATTCAACGATTAATGAAGTCAGTTGTAAAAGAAGTAATTGATTCGAAAGCTCGTAAGTTGAACAATACGATGAAAAAGCTTACTACAGATGTTGCTCTTCTAAAAGCAGAAAATGAAGATCTTCGATGAACAGTACGTATTGAAAGAAGTCGTAGACGACGTGAAAAGTCTTTATTTGACGATTTAGAAGTTAATGATGAGGCAAAGAAGATGTTTTTTAGTTCTAATAAGATTCAGGCGACTCGTGATCGTCAAATTCAAAGAATCGAAGAGAAACAGCAAGCTGCTATTCAAAAGGCTGAAGAAAAGAAACAAAGAAAGCTTAGAAAGCTAGAGAAACAGCGTTTAATAGCTGAAAGAAAGGTGAAACGGGAAAAAAAGAAGGCAAAACGAAAGAAGAAAGCGAAGCGAAAAAAGAAGCTACGAGCGAAGAAATTGAAGCAACGACGTCTAGTTCAGAAGCAAAAGCTGAAGGCTAAAGAGCTTCAGAAAGGGCAAAAGAAGAAGTCTAAAGAGATGAAAGTACAGCAATTCACTGATTTTGTTGCTATTGAGAAGGTGAAAAGAGAGTCTAGTCAAATCAGGTCTACGCGAGCTGAAAGGCAATTCAAAGCTTCTAAGCGATTTGATGATTGATTCTTATAGCTTGAAAGCTTCATATAGATATCGACAACTCTCTATATTAATTGCAATTTGATTCTATGAATGATGGTTGAATAATAATAAAAAAAGTATGAATTGCTAATCGAGTTTAGAGTGTGCACGAGATCGAAACGTGCATCGAGTCGAAAATACTTCTATCTGATCTTGACTCTGATGTTCATCATATCTCATAATTTTTGGTTTGATTTGATTTGATTTCTTCATTTTAACGTGCTTATGCAGTCAAAGACTATGAAGCACAACATACTATCTACGTATATAGATACACATAGAGTCGTACTGATGATGTATGTAGTATGAAAAAGCTCTCTGCGTGAAACAGGCTCTTAGAGCTAAAAACTCGCACTGTTGTTTATTCTAGTAGTCGCTGTAACCTGAGTTCACTTTTCATACTCAGTCAGATGAGCTCAAGGAAATTCTGCTGCAAGCAGTCAACTCAAAATTCTAGACAGTATATTTCGTAAATCATTTGTACATTGTGCAATCACATCGATAAAATGAGCGACGAAGAGCTATGTTCAAGATTGCGAGCTGATTATGCGAATGACAGACCATGAGCTTCACGTTATCATGAACTGTTTATGTAATTAAGTGATCACATAAACAAATCGAAACTGTGAGAGCTGATCACTTCAATGTGAGCTTTTGAATTTTTTGTATGAATTGCAACGCAGGCACGCAGGTAAATTGATCTGAAAAAATCAAAAATCGATCAATTTACTGCATCATGCAGACGTGTATATGCACAAAAGCTGAGTCGTGCCTTTGCAGTGTATGTGTGTGTGATGTATACGAGTTGCAGCGCATGCGCAAAGACGTTGCTGTCGTTCTGTGTATGTGCGAGCTTCAACGCGCGAGGAATCGCGTTGTTATTGCTTCGCTTTTCGACTGTGTATGAGCTCAACGCGTGGGTAAAGCGCTATTACTGCTCTGTCGATGTCAATGAGATTGTTCAGCTCTTCTGACAAGCATAGCTTGCAGAAGATTCGTAGTCACCTCGTATAGGTAAATCTCGTTGCCGGCCCCATATTCCATGATATCATCCCCTGTGCTAGACAAGGGGATGACCATCTCAGCATGAGGTAGTAAACGATTGTGTGATCGAATCTTTATAAACTACCTGAACTACCTAGATTTTATTGAGATGCACGTCAAAATTGAGTGTCTAACCAATATCAGTATTACCCCACACTGTAAATATTCTATCCAGTGCTCTATTCAGTGTTCGATCCAGTGTTCGATCCAGTGCTTCATAATTGCTCCACCCAGTGCTTCACTCAGTGCTTCATTCAGTATGATCATATAAGCAAATTGAAAAGAACTGAATGCAGACGTGATGTTCGATCACTTGACTGCGGGACGGAAAGTCACGTGCTCGGTACTTTTGTCGACCAATCGAATTGACGGAGTGAAGATTTTAATCTTTTATTCCAGTATATAATAGATATTTTGTACTGATAAAGTGGAAAGCCTGATACATATATATACATTTATATATACATATATATATTCCCTATATTCCTACCCTTGCCAGGAAGTACTAAATTATCGCCTATTTGTTATCCTGCGGCACGCCTAGTTTGGCCACGTCGGCGATGGCTGTTACTGACGACCACGGGCGGCTATTGACTCGCTATCCATTTCTAGGCTTGCTAGAGGCCATCGAAGTCATTGCAAGCTCACTCAGCTGTCCTATTCTTCCAGTAGCTTCAGGAAATGTAAACTGTAGCGTCTATCTTCCAATTCCGAACGAAACAATACCTCGGCCAGACTGAAACCCGAATTCTTGAAAATCTTCATCTCCAATTGGCCCTCTTGGTTTACCACCGTTGACGTGAATCAGACAGTCCACCTCCTCAATCCCAGATGCTGTACTCCTTCCATAATTGAGGTCAACCAAGTCCAATTAAAAGCAGCCGCCGTCGTGGGACCCTGGGTCGTCCAGGTTGATGCTGCTGTCGGGCCACTTGCGGAGCTTGAGATCTGAAAAATGAAATATTTGAGACCTCATCGGAGGGTAACGGCCTATCATCCACTCATCCAAGATAATGAAGCTGTCTCACATCAACAGCTTCCAGACGAGACACTGGATGTCTTCTTGAACAAGATCAGGAACGCAGAGCCTGTAATAGATTTGATCCATTGCCTTGATGGACGTCGACAATGTTATTGAATTGGGCTGCCTATAGCTTTGACGACCGTTGGGCTTACCAACAAAGATATTGCGGTTCTCGTCTCACTAGTGGACAAAAACCCAGTGATGCGTCATTTGGCTGGCGCAGCAACTTGGTGTCGTCTGGCCGCAATTCTGGCATAGGCTGGACGATGATGAGGTCCCGGAGAGCGCGCAGATTGCGGTTTCTGGCCCACGGAATCCGAGCATTGGGATAATCTAGAGAATTTAGCCAAGCTCATTCAAAGCACATATGACGACACTGAAAGTCTTCGCCCGGGATTGCAAAGAAAACGTTAAACTGGACTTTACGAACTCAATAATTAGCATTCTGGCGCATGGATCCGAACGCAGACAATCTGTAATCTTCTGGGTGCCTTGACCCTATTGTGTACAAGTCTTGGAACAGATCACATAGGAAAGATGGCCACGATCAAGCGTATCCGTTGCACTTGTGCTAGTATTCGTTCGCTGCTACAACAGTAAAGATATTGAGGCTCCGTCTAAGCAGCCTTTGCTCTCACTTTGGAACCAAGGCATGAGAAGAACTTGGTTCTGCTCTAAGTCCTAGTGCTGAGCTTACAGCACAGGCATAAAGCATGTTCCCATTTAACTTGAATATAAAGCTATATACTCTGGGAAACCGTGGCTGTATTGCCTCGAATGGTACGTTCCACAGTAAAGGCAAGCAGCCAACCCGTCCGTTCCAAGTCCAAGAAGAATTTTGACGCTCTCCATTAAGCGAAAGTTGCGAATACTTTCCAAGTCCAGCAACTTGACATTCGCAATCTTCATCATAGTAGAGAACGTTAATTCGATCATCTAACACTGCAAGACACTGTCCAATAACAGACATATCAGCTCCCGTTTCGACTACTGGACGACCGATAAGTGTTTATAGATCGTCCACACGAATTTTGGTGCCAAGGTATTTGATTATTTGATTGACTTGGAGGAGCTTGTGGTAGGTCCTGTTTCCAACGAAACTTGCCAAGAGGCCATCATTACTGCTTCTTTTGCGTCTACCGACAATACTACGGAGTCCGGTTTCGAGTGATCTAAGCCCCTATTGATGGATCGCGAGCTCTTTCCGGAAGGCGTTGTCGGATTGTTTCAAGGTGTGCTGAGGAAGCCTGGATTGGTGCCAAAGCCAGCCATAGAAGACATGAATTGGGACTATAAGTGGGCTGCATCGATTCTAGATTATGCCTGGTCTAACTCAGTCAACAAAAGATTTCCACTTGGAGCATTTTCTGCTTGCTGCTTTGGATAGCCGTGGTTGGCCGTTACGACGAGGATATTCCAGCCAGGGTGGCTTGTGTACGAGCTTCTAAAGAGGTTTTCGCAAATCGAGCTTTTTCCCTAGGGCATTCTGCAGATGTAGAGTGTCGACGTGGATTCCACAATGAACCATCTAGTGCCCGAGGGTACAATTAAAATCTTCACAAGAGCTCAAGGTTCAGTCGCCCCGAAAAAAGCCAGTCAAGGGAATCAAGGGGCTAGATTTTTCATGAAGAAAACGCCTTTATATACTGAAGAATGAAAACTCTGCGTAGATTGTCGAGGTCGAGAAGGAGGATCATTTCAAACGCTCAATTCATCGAAGAAAAGTCTTTGCTGGTGTTGCCGCCCAAAAGGGATAGGCCTTACGCTCGCCGAGCATTGTCAGCTGGCAACACCGCTTCATATCGACCAATAGCGCGAATAGGCCCTAGAAGTAATGTACAACCTAATTATGGTGATAGTGTTGACGTGCACCGGACGGAGCTTTTCTAAGGACGTCTGAGCTTGCAAATATCCTCACGAGCACGAACAAACACTTTATCAACCTTGTCAAGTCTCGCACTCGACAAAGCCTTGACCTACTTCTAAAACAATTCGTTACTCTTGCTCACCTGAGCCTTTCAAATACTATCTAATCGTTCAGTCTTCCCAAACCTATCCTCGTGTACAGCGGACAAACGTGCCACTGTTAAAAGATTGAAAGAAGTCTCGTAAGTGAAGAATCACGGTTTAGCTACAACGTTCTACCAAATCTCTGTTTATCCTGTTCGTGAGTCTAATGTTATGACAAAAGACTAAAAACGTACTTTCCCCCGGCTCTTAACTACCACGAGATGGAAGACAGCAGGCCCTTCGTCGTTTTTCTCTTTGTTTCCGGGACCGTTTTATATGAGCCAGACGCAAACCTGGATGCACTAGAGAGTGCTCTTGAGCCACGGTCTTTTGTTCTCAAGAGTAACGAGGCCGCCACCGATGCAATACCCTCTATACCACTCCTCAACCCACGTGCAGTCGTCCTTGTTGACCCAAATCTTACAGAGAACGACAATCTGGGTCTGTGGGCCCAGCTCAGACAATACATCTGGAATGGTGGCACTGTCATCATCCCTGGCTGGAAGTGGACCGAGCTCCCCGATGGCCACTCCGACTCACTTTTTGAGCATATCTTCTTCCTCCCATGGCGTTTCGGAGAACCGATCACCGAGCCCCTGGAGGTGGTAATGACACCTGACTACAGCACTCGACGTAATCTGAAGCTTGCTTACTCTGGGAGGATGGATGTACTTCCGGTGCCGGAATACGAGACCCGAGGGAGGCCGATGATGAATGTGGATGAGAAGTCCAAGGTTTACGTGACAGGACAGGGGTTGGGAGAATGCATGTCATGCATCTATTTCTACGAGTCTGGCGGAAGCATCGCCTATATAGGGGACACCGAGATGAACGAAGCAACTATACGAACCTATCAATGGCTTATGGGCGTAACTTAAAGAGCTCGCTTTGCACGGGAGTACAGGATGATGGATTGAGGACGGAGGAAATATGGTTCAAGAAGGAGGACATGATACAGTCGGATTGATATGGAATGACTGACGATGGCGGATATCTTTGCATGACGAGCTGACGTGTATCTGGCAACGGGACCTGGAGATTGTGGAATACTGCCTAATGAATGAGATGGTTGATGGGAAACCCGCGCGGATTTTGAGTTTGTACATAGTATGATGACTGTAAGATCAAACAGTCAAGACACACGAACTCGTTTTTGCGAAGGAAAATATTTGCAGCAGGAAGCGCTTTGTTCACGAGAAACAAATCTCTTTGAAATTTGTTCTACGTCAAACGTCGTCCAATTGGGGATCCAATATTACAGTAGAACTGCCAGAAATGCCCGGACTGAAACCAGCGGGATGGCTTGCATTAGTCGATGTGAACATTCTGGACTGGGATTACTTGCAGAACAACAGGTGAAGCCCAAAGCTTGTCTCCTCCAGTACATAGTCCAACTGAACAGACGGAGTTCTTTACTGACATGAGGTTCAACTCCGGCTACGCTAGCGGACACTACGCGATAAGATTAGGGCTCCAATAACCCCATGATCTCGAAAAACCGTCAAGATGTCCCTTGGCAGCAATGCAATGCGCAACACCCCCATCACCCTACGCCGCCTCCTCTCCTACCACTCCCACCTCTCAAATCCCTCTCCCCTTGCGCCTCCCAACCCCGCAATGGCCCTCACCCACCCAACCCCCACCCCCCTCAAAATCCTCATGCTCCACGGCTTCACCCAATCCGGCCCTCTCTTCCACTCCAAAACCCGCGCTCTCGCCAAACACCTGACCCGCATCTTCCCCTCCATCTCGTTCTCGTACCCCACCGGGCCCCACCGCCTTCTAGCCCCCGATCTACCCTACGCGCAGACGACTCGCGATGCTAGTACTGCGCCTCCGCCGGAGGAGGCGTATGGGTGGTGGAGAAGGAAGGATACGCCCGAGGGGGAAATATCGTATGAGGGGATCGAGGAAGGGCTGGAGAGGATTGCGCGGACGATAAGGGAGGAGGGACCGTTTGATGGGGTGGTGGGGTTTAGCCAGGGTGCGGCGGCGGCGGCGGCGGTTGCGGGTTTGCTTGAGGGGGAGGGAAGGGTTTCCGCGTTCAAGGAAGCGGAGCGTGAGGGGGGTATGCCGTTCCCAGCGTCGTTTTTGGATAGTGGGAGGGAGGGGGGCATGGTGCAGGGGCCGTTGAAGTTTTGTATCGTGTACAGTGGGTTTAGGGCGCCGGGGGATAAGTACAAGGCTTTCTACGAGCCGAGGATAGAGACGAAGAGTTTGCATTTCATAGGGCAATTGGATACGGTTGTTAGCGAGGAGAGAAGTCGCACGTTGGTGGGGTGTTTTGCGGGGGATGCGGAAGGAGGAACGGGAAGAGTGGTGGTGATACATCCAGGGGGCCATTTCCTGCCGAGCCAGAGGCCGTGGCTGGATGCTGTGGCGGGCTTCTTGAAGGAGTGTCTAGAAAGGGGAAAAGAGAAGAAGGCGGAGGAAAGTGTGGAGGAGATGGATGTACCGTTTTAGGGCATGGCGGTGATACTAGGCAAAGGCGTGATTGATTCTCGTGGTATTAGACGCTGGTTCGGGATAGGTAAGGGTTATGAGGGGCCCTTTGGTGGAACATTTACATTGTGCATTAGCGTGGCGTTGGTAAGTAGAAGGTATAGAGGTAAGTCTGGAATATAGAACATTCCAAGAACCGCTCTTTGTCTATCTCAGGGGCCTTGGCATCCTTCCACTCCTCGATTTGGTCAAGTAGGTATTGGCGTCACATTTATCTTAGACTCAAAAAGGCCACTTTTCTTCAAGTTGGCTTGAGGCGTTGATGCCTTGAAAGGACATACAAGCAGTACTGCCACCGTTGACTTGTCCTTCCTTACACTTTGTGTCTCTGCATTTGCTACTCCATATCTCAATATGCTGGAAAGCTATTCCTCTAATTAGCTAACATCCATACCGTTGCTTGATATTCTAGCATACAATCTTCTCGTACGTCCTGTACAGATCTCCAGTTCGATACGTGGAGCCAGCCTTACCATTATTTCTGTGACACAAATTTCCATTCCACAAGGTCGAATTCTGCATCTGCGGCCACTGGCTTTGCATCAGCACCATGCACCCCTTCTGAGTCTCCTATTAGGAATCCAGCAGATAGTGTAGGACGAAGTCTTCAGCCGAAACACTTTCGAGAACTTTCCAAACCAATACTTCGACCTCATCGAGACCAACAGGCAAATCGACGATGAAACATTCGATTTCGCCATGAACCATTTCCAAACCTTCGAGCACGTCTTCCCTATCCGAGTTAAAGCAGGATCGACCAAGCCTTCTGGTATTAAGTTGATGGTCGACCTACTCCTGCACGACGGCGGAACCGGCAACGAGTTACCTGGAAAAGTAGTTGATGTGGAGACTTTTCAAATGTTCGGCATCATCTCGATTAGGTTCGACTGGTCCTGGACAAATACAGTCCTGCGTACTACACAAGTATTTCAGACCGTGATCTACCTGCTAGTATCGATATTCGAACAACAAAAAACCCCAATGAGCCTGGATAAATTGTTTCCCTGGTACCTCCATTCCAGAGGAACAATATTTGAAAAGGTCATGATGGATCTGGATGCCTGGGCCTTTCTACCCGTAGCCTACGACGTCACATTGAATCGGAATCCAGCCTAGCATTTCGAGGTCATCCCACGGTGGAGAGCGAAGAGGTAGGCTTTCGTGCTGACTGGAAGAAGGGAGGAGACGATGGAAGTGGCGGTGGACGGTTTTTTGGATGAGATAGAGAAGAGGGTCTAGGCGGCTGCGGCTGTCAATTGCAACTGAGTAAAAAGTCCACAAGACTGCGAGAGACAGAGATTGATTTAGTTGGCCGAACACCTACCGAATAGAGCTTCTCTTGCTGGAAGCTCGCCAATATAGCGAAACAGCAAAGGCGGGTTAGCGCATTGTAACTCTTCTACTCGTCAGATAGAAGACTCTTTAGAGAGCAAAATAAGTACTTATATGCCCAATGGTGGCACAGAGGCGAGATGAGAAGCATATTTTAGACCAAAAAGCGCAATTATTTTTCGAGACGTTGAACTTTGCTTCATACAGTTCATAACGCTTGATTGGTTGGTACTAAATCCGAGCAGCTTTCTCGACCAAGCCGAGGATAGCCTTCATTCCTAATGCCACCCACTGTCTCGAATCAGGAAGATCGGTTTCACATAGAGAGAGTGTACAGTTTCAAGTAACCGAATACGTACAGTAGTTATGATTTGCTGTCAAATGACTGAAGTGTAGCTGTGACTCTCTGGCACGTCTGGGTACGGCGAATAGAAGATCCGGCGCCTAATCAGAACACCAAGCGCCTAAAGAATCAATTAATCAATGATGATCCCATCTGCAAAGGACAAGAGAAACTTCTATGCATCGCTTAACCCACGCTCGAAAGAAGATTTTGTTTAGAGGAGTATTTACGAATCCCCGATGAAAAACATCGTTATTCATGCAGTTTTCAGACTATCTGCGGCAAGAGAAGACCTCGCGTCGCGAAGCTGTCGCGTTGAGTGCTGGCAAGGAGAAATCACATTGTAAAAATGGGTGAGGTTCAGAAGGGCGCGCAAACAAAGGTTGTTTAGTCACGGAAAACTGGAGAGAAAGCGACTATATCAACACATGAAAGTGGTACCAGTTGATGCTGAAGGACTTTAATTGACAGATGCAGCCTGCTCCATGAAGCCATGAAGCAACCGGCTTTTTTGTTGGATAACCCCTCCCACAGGCTTCTCGATCTCTGCTACCCAAGAAATACAACGATCTCTAAGGCCCTCTGTCGCGGAAAGCTCAACCTGGATACCTTCTCCAGATATTATCAGATTCAGCACGCCTGCCATATCTGTAGAGGTGCCCTATCTCTCCTCGACTTATAGTTGTACTGGGTCTGAGTGCCCTGCCATGCGAGAATATGCCATCAACATGATCTGGGAGCTGAGGTAACAGGAGTGACATTACGAAATCAAAGGCCAACATGATAACAACAATACACGAGAGGCTTGAATATAAGCGGTATGATATGAAAGCGACGGCTAGAAGGTCGAAGACATTTTCCGGTAACAACCCAATTAACGAGGGCAAGAAGGTATAAGAAATGGAAGACAAGAAGTACGATAGGAGACAACGCTGTGTAGGGCAATAAACTTTTCGACTAAGGAATTGAGACCTACAACGACATCCAATCCTCAGTCATGAGACACTCCGGTCTATAGGATACATTACACACTCCTGACAGTCTTATCGTGTGTGGATCAAAGCTCTCCTTTGGCTAAGCCTTGGCTGGAATCAGAGGTCACTCGGTTTCAGGACATCGGGGAATGCCGTGCTAGAGAATCATCCAGATGCCTAAAACTCGGCAACCTGGAGTTCGATATCTTCTGGACTTGACCCTACAGAGCTCGGCAAGAACCTCCGTGAGGTAGTCACTGATTATTTCTTGAAATGCAAGAAGGCTTAGATACCCAACTACTGTGACAACATCGAGTTGTTCTGGCACTCTTGGGGGCTGGTAGGTGAGGAGTTGGTTACATGGAATAATTATGCTACGCTGTGTACAGTTTCTTTCCTTTCCCTTCCATATTGTTTCCGTTCAGTCCAAGGCAAGCAATTACTCCGACCAAATAGCCTCCCTCATGGCCGTCCCCGCCGTAATAACATCGTCCAGCACTAGTACCCCCACCCCTCAGCCCTCAAACTTGGCCCCTTTGGGCTTTCTTGGCTATTCTGGCCGTTGGCCAATATGCCAGAAGTGTGAGCTTGCTGCTTGCAATCCCCCGGTCGCTATTGGTGGAGGCTAAAAGTTCTTCGATCACCCCATCTATCAATGATGACGGTACGGTGGACGCTGTGACGTCTGCACACGATTAAAAGGCGCTACCTACCCGTAAAGGTAGCTTTGCCAAGGCCACAGTCCTGGAGCTTTGGCATACATGCAAGCAACAACAGAGCGAGCAGCCCACTGCATCTTTTAAACGTCTTCACTTCAATAGTCCGATCTTCCAAGGAGCAGCACCACTCATGAATTTTGACACAGCAGGTGACCACGTCCATAGTATTAAAGGAGGCAGCGTTATCCTCCCTTAATGCTGTGAACGTGATTGCCTGCTGTGTCAAAGTTCATGAGTGGTGCTGCTTTTTTGAAAGATCGGACTATTGACGTTTAAAAGATGCAGTGGGTTGCTCGCTCTGTTGTTGCTTGCATGTATGCCAAAGCTCCAGGACTGTGGTCTTGGCAAAGCTACCTTTACGAAGAGGTAGCTCCTCTTCATTGTATGCAGAGCTCCCATCACCCACCGCACTCTGCCAATCATCGTTGCCTCCGTGTCCCTTTACGCGGTTCTCTCAGCGCTCGATTCTTGCATCCTGAATATGGATCCGGCCGCCTCTCGGTGGAACTTCCTGGTGGGCTTTGCCTTCAACGGATTTTCCTTGACCAACTGGCCCAGCTGGTTGAAAGCCTTAGTTGTTTCTCTTTCTGGCAGAGTTGAAAATGGTTCTCTCAGAAGTTTGGGTCCGAAGGTTCGGTCGGATAAATTGGCAGAGGAGCTCTGGTATTCGTCGCTAGGTCTGTATCGCTCCAGAAATCTTCTGGAGATTCTTCTGGAGATTGGCGACTTCCTCGAACGTCGAGAAGATCTCGAACAACACCGCGATTGCGTTGCCGTCGGAATTTCTGCCTGCAGCATAATTCATGCGAACAACAGATCTTGGCGATTCATACAGTTGGACCCCAAGGCTCCCTGTGCAAAACCACATTGAGGCTCCTTCCATGGCCCATGTTTGCGAGAGGCGCCTGGTAACGTACGTTTGGATCCTGTGGATTTGGCAAGGAGGATTTACGATTGGAACTCTGTCCTGAGATCATCTGGAATCCTTTTGGGAATGCCTCGATCTATTGAAATCTGCCGGAGATAATTACTTTGGCTGTGCCTCAATCAGCTAGCAACACCTGACCTCGATTTTTTGGTTTTTGCCATCGTATGTCAGAGCCCTCGTCTCTTCCTCGTATCTGACCCTGCAAAACCTCCCGATCCGTCAAACTTGTCTTGGTCTATGCTCCATCTTCATCAACTTCACTGCCCGGCTTATGAGCGTATCTATAACTCTGCTGCTCTGCCAAAGCTGCTTGTCGCGTGTAAGTGGCTTCTCTGGAACCACTTTCCAGGTATTTCCGCCACTATTCATAGAGTAGAGGGCCGGGGTCCCCTACCCAGAAATATCCTGTGATATTTCACAGTAGCCCGAAGAGCTGAGTCGCAGAATGGACCCCGCAGGCGTCCTAGTAGTTATTTCGATGTCTATCGAGGTCTTATGAGCGGATTATTACGATATTGCATTGACCCGTCAGAGCCGTTGACTGACACTTGTGCAAAGCGTGGTCTGGAGAACTCTGCGTCGCACCTGGACGAGTTTGATTGAGTGATGCGAGTGCCTTGTTGATCGACTCGGGCCAGAAAGAAGCCGGTCAAGGATAGACTCCGCAATTGGAATTGAAATAGAGCTGAAGACAGACAACACAGAAGGATGTGGGGAAACCGTCGGATACCAGTACGGAATATGCCGTGCGTTAACGTCTCGTCTTTTCTGTATTGAGCTCAGGTGTTAGCTTAGTTTTTAGCTCCGGACATTTTGCATGGTCGGCCGACCGCTAGTATGGGTCAGCCCTACCCACCTACCTTACCTCCTCTTTCTTTCTCGAGGGAGATTCTCCGGCTTATGGCCCGGAGCTAAGCTAAAACTAGACTAGCTGAATAGCTGAATAGGTAGCACCTTCCAACATTGCTTCATTTCCTCTCATCAACAACAAAACATCGCAAGCCAATACTGCAACCACTACCAACAAGACCTACCCATCATCTCTTCATCCGCCGATTTCTACATACACATCTACAATATCATGAGCATTCAACCCAATCCCCGTGAATACACTACGCCTCCAGAAAGTTTCACCAGCCCCCCTTTCACCCCTCCCCCAACAGATGAGGAGCCGACAAGTTTCGTCTCGCGCATTATAGAGGAGATTAAGAATCGGCAGGAGGGACGCAACTTGACGAGTAAGCCCTGGGCTGTCTACTTATTAGACCTGAAGGGGTACCAGGAGCTACAGCACGAACTTCAAAGAGACGAGTCGCTCTGTGGGTTTGCACAACATAAACTCCGGTATAAAGAACCCTGATCGACCCCCTCTGTCCGATTCTATTACCTAGCTAACACTGCACGCAGATACGATTACTTCCCCTCCACCAGTCGACTTGTCCTTCGAATGCCCACCAGACTGCACGAAGCATTCATCACAAGCATTGTCGAGGAGATACAAGTCCAATTGAAGTCTATCCAAGACGCGTCAGCAGAGTTCGCAAAGGAGATCAGGTCTGAAGGATCAGCATCGATCAAGTTTGCAGACGAAGAGTATGGCAAGCATGATCCTGACGCGCAGTTCCGCCACTCGAAGGCCCAATTTCCAGGAATCGTGATTGAGGTGTCGTATTCGCAGAAGAGAAAGGACCTCGAGCGCCTTGCGGACGATTATATTCTTGCCTCTAATAGCGATATTCGGGTGGTTGTGGGCTTAGATATCGAATACAAAACTAGCAAGAAGGCAACCTTGTCTGTCTGGCGGCCGAACACTATCACGAATGAAGCTGGGGAGAAAGAACTAGTCGCCCAACTGATCGTCGCGAACCAGGTTTGCATACACCATTCACACCTACGTCTTATGCTAACTTGATGCAGGTTTTCCGTGATAGCAATGGCAACCCAGGCGCATCTCGCACAGGAGGCCTTCGACTACGCCTTCGAGACTTCGCCACGAAAGCCCTGGCCGGGGTTGAACTACAGCTCCGCGATCCGATTGTCCTCCCTGCCAACAAACTATATTCGCTTCTCGAGCATGCGGAGGATGCAGCGTCCGTCGTCGGGCAGCAGGCTGGCATCATCACAACTAATGAGCCTTGGGTAAGGAAGCGGCGCAGGGAATCCTCGCCGCTAGAGGAGCTCACTCAGAGAGATGAGATCTGTTAGGGTCCAGCATAGAGCGAGTCATATGGGTGTCATTTAACTAATAGATAAATGCTAAGGAAGGAAAGTATCTACAGGAAAGAACTCGGTTCTTATATGTGTGTTCCTCAGCCCTGTGCTAGGCCCGATTGGGTTGACGCCTTACACATATGATGCAGGGTCCCAATGACATCACCTCTAGGTCAGGTTCCCGCTAGGCCCGATTAGAATGAAACCAGGCGAAGGCTAGGCGAAGGCTAGAATCGTAACATTACCTTCCTCCCTTGACTATTCATGTTCGCATGAATGTTATTTCTTAGTGCGCTTTTCTTGAATATTTGATATGAAAGTCATTAATCATCTCTTGAGCGTTCATAAATTCGTCATCATCAGCGTTATATCAGTTGAGATCGTTGTCATAGTTCTTTCATTTGACTCAATATTGAAGTCATCTTCGATATCGTTGAGAGTTCAATATATTGTTGATCTTTCATTCATCTTCATCGTTTATCACTATTGATTTCAAAGATTCATTCTTTTAATCAGATAAAGAATCATCAACGACAGAATGAAGAAGCTCTCAATGAAATACATCATGTATACACATAGTCTTTGATAATTTCAACTTATAGAATGAGTCAACAGAATCAATGATCTGAAATGAGTTAAGCATCTTGTCATTCAATTTTTTGAAAGATCTCGCTGTAATAATGTTTTATTCATTCAAAAACAGCTTTGATTCAATTTCATAATTGATCTTCTTTCTATGCTTGTTAATTTAATTCATCATTTGCTTTCATGTTTTGATCAAAGCTTCACAAGCAAAGATCAATGTCTTATTCATGTGATTGAATATATCTTTGACTTAAGCAATCTGCAAACGTTCGCGAATGCTTTCATACTTGATGATGTCAGAGTTGAAGCTCATACAAGAGTGAAAGCTTTTGTTTATGAATGTTAGAAATCAGCATAGAGCGAGTCATATGAATGTAATGTAACGAGTATATAAATGCTAAGAAAGAAAAGTATCTAGAAGAGAAGAGTCGACTATCTATATGACTCAGAAGAACATAAGCTAATTCTGAATAGAGTTGATCTTGAAACAATTCTATAGTCTAGCGACGAGCGATCGACGATAGTCATCAACATAGTCATCAACATAGCTATCAACATAGATGCGTAGCTAGAATTATAACAATGAAGAAGAAAGTCAATAAAATGATTAAAAATAAGATGTTATTGTTGATAAACTCAATCATAAGTAATTACTTGAATCAGTTGTTCTGCATGTATGAACAGAAGAAACAAAAATAACACTTAACATTTTGATTGACTTGTTCATTTTAATCATTGATTTAAGAGTGATAAATGATGAATAATTAAAGAGAAATGCTCAGTCATTTGTAAAGAAACTTTCAAAGAATGAAGATGAACTGAGAATCTTGATTGAATACAATGAAGCTTGATAAATCATGAGTTCAATATACTCATTGAAGCAACATTTCAGCTGTCTTTTCAACTGTGATATCTTCATCATCAATGATGCAAAAGATATAATGTTTTTCTTTCAACAATTTGCAAATGACAGTCAGAATAGCATTATAGTTGTACAAATCAAATAAATTGATAATGAAGTTCATGACTATGTTTTATCATTGCTGTTCAGATATCAATTGTCAGAATTGTGCTTAAATAATACAATCAATGAAAATCAGAGTTAATAGTGCTTGATTTTTAGAAATAGTTATAACTGAATATTAAGAATACAGAAGAAGATTGATACAAAAGCTTCTATTTATGTAATGTTCAGAGACTGCGCTAAGCTCAAAAGAAATGTGTTTGTAACATGAAAAGAAGATGATGTAAATGAACAAGATGTTGATGAAAGAAAAGAGTGTTAAGAAAGAAAAAGAATGTTGAATCATATCTGAGTCAAATCTGAGTCAGATCTAGATCAGATCTCGACTAGATCGTTGACTAGTTCTAATCAGTCTTGATATGCTCATAATACATAGTATTATTTGTTGTTTTGATCTAGTCTCGTTCATTTGACTTTGTATTGTATTTGATCTTGATAGTGTCTAGAGTTCAAAATGTCATCTATCTTTCAATGCTCATCATCTTTGATAGTGAAAGATCTAAATGATTCTGAATGCTGTTCTGATAAGAAATCATTGAAACAAGAATGTAATAGCTTTGAACTGAACATTGAATGCAGTTACTTTATGCTTATTGATAAATGAAGATGATAGAAGATCTCAACTTTGACAGTGATTTGATAAAATTTTAGCTGTTTATCTTTCAAATCTTTGCATGATCTTGTTGTTTTTATGTTTCTGAAGAATAATCAAACTCAGTCATCTACTTCATAAATGATGTCTCATTTATGTTTATTAATCTGAGCTTCGATGATCTGCTTCGTCTTTTTCAATTATTGATAATCAAAGATAAGAAGCTCTTTCATTTGAATGATAATATTGTTTGCTTTTCTAGCTTCAAGACGTTCACAAGTAGTTTTGTAGTCAATCGTATCTGAATTGAAACTCATTCGTGAGTGAAAATTCTTATTGAAGTAGAATAAAGTTATTAAGATGATTGAGAAGATATTGAAATTCTCGCTGAATTCTATCATTGATAGTCATTTTGCTCAATCATTCTGCATGTAATTGCAGTAGATTCTTAATTTGCGTTCAACATCTTAATTAACTTGTTTCAATTGATCATTGATTTCAGAATGATAAACTGTTGATAAACTAACTGTAATTCTTAGTTGCTTACAAAGACTTTGTCACATTGTTGATATGAATTAAAAGTCTCTGTTCAAAACAATAAAACTAGATAGATCATGAAGTCAATAAACGTTTCATAGCATGATTTAAATCATTTCTTCAACTGAGATGTTCTCATCTTCTCAATGACAGAAAACATAGTGACGTTTCTTGATGAAACAACATATGATTATGCAAATGACGTTATAATCTTTTGATAGAGATAGCTCAATGATGAAGTTCATAACTATATCTTTTCAGCGTTTCTGTGAAATTAATAGAGAATGAAGAAGTTTATTGATACTATCTTTAAATGTCTTACTTCGTTGACAAGCATGATAGTTTTGAATATAACATTTAATTGTTGCTCAATGATCTGATCAATAGTAGAAACGTTGAACTAAATCAGTGATTCTTCAATTATCAGAGTGAAAGATGAAAGACTGATCATGAATTTTCTTTAGCAATTTTGTGTGCATTTTCTCAGAAATTCACAGTAGATTTCTTCTGAACAGAACGTTGTCAACAATCTTGCAGTGCTTCAATTCAATGCTATGTAGCTTAAGCTTGTTTTCGCTTATAGCTTGTTTATACTCATTGCAAAGCTCATTCATCTTGTTGACATCTTTTACTCACTGATAGAGATTAACTTTAGATTCAATAGCTAGAATATTTACTTTATCAAGTGTCAGAATGATCTGATAGTGATCTTCAGTACGCTGAGTTGATTCAGAGACGTTGATCAGAAACATTCTGATTAAAGCATCAACTTTAGTATTTATTTTACCTGATCAAAATATAATTTGAAAGTTGAACTTAAATAGAATGTCTAGATAATTGACTTGATGTCAAGTCAACTGTTTATTTTTCATGAAGATCTTCAGAGTCTGATGATTGATGAATATTTGAATGAGTAGTTCAGTGCATTCAAGCTTAAGTCTTTAATGTTCAAAACATTGAATAATGACTAGCAATTTCTTGTCATAAATATGATAATTGCATTTAGCGAGAATCATGCTTTTGCTGTAGAAAGCTACTGAGTGAAGAACTCTCTCATCATCATACTGTGATAGAATTTCATCTTTGACGTAGTCAGATGCATTAATTTCTAGAATAGTCTGTTGTTTGAAATCGAAATGTCGTAGTATTGAGATTGAGCTGACTTGTTTCTTCAGATCATCAAAAGCTTGAACACAAACTTCATTTCATACAAAAGACGTGTTTTTTCTAGTCAACTGAGTGAATGATTTGACTAGCTTCAAGAAGTTCTTAATGAAATGACGATAGAAGTTAATGAATCTCACGAAGCTCTGAACTTCTTTTAGATTGATCAACGTAGCTCAGTTGACTATGACTTTCACTTTGATAAAATTCATGCAAAGACTTTGTTTTGACACTATGACTTTTAAGAAGACTGTTTCTTCTACATTAAATTCGCACTTTTGAATATTCATCTGTAAGTCAGCTTCTTGTAAACGACTTAATATCATCTTGACATGTTGTTTATGTTCTTGTTGAGTTTTGCTGTAGATCAGAATGTCGTCTAGATAGACTTGACAAAAGTTATTTAGAAAGTTTCATAAAACATCATTCATATACTGCTGAAATGAGACAGAATCATTAATAAGTTCAAAAGATAATATCTTTGATTTGTACATTTCTAAAGCGATGATAAAGATAGTGTAGTTCTCACTATCAGAATGCATTTACAGTTTGTTGAAAGTTGAAATGATATTTAATTGAGTCAGATGCTTGCAATCAACTATGTTATTGATTATCTCATCTATGAGTGATAGAGAATAGCAATTTCTTTTGATAATAGCATTGAGCTTTTGATAGTCAATGCAAAATTGTAGATCTTTATTTGCTTTTAAAGCGAACAGAACAAGTGAGAAATACGAAGCTTTGCTAAAAATTATAAATTCTTTGAAAAGATTCTCATTCAGATATTTCTTTACTTTCTGAAGCTTGTAGAGAGACATTCAATATGCTCAACAATGAAATGACATTACGTCACTAGTAAGCTCTATCTTATAATCATACAAATGATGAGACGATAGCTTGTCTGCTTGAACTCAATCAAAGACATCTAGAAAATTCTGATATTTCAATGATAGCTTGACTTTAATATCTTCTAGATTCTGAGTCGTTTCATTGACTGAGAAGATGTTTATGACATCTAGTTTGCATTGAGTATTGTATATGATTTTTCTATTGATGTTTTCAATGAACATAGCAAAAATCTCTGTCTGATTCTTCTTTTTTCGTTTTACTAGTGCTTGAAAAGAGATGACGTTTATGTTTTGAATTGAGAATGACTCTTTTGAAATAAATGAAATTAAGTGCTTGAGCATCTTAAAGATCTTGCTGTGAGCTGCTGAAGAGATCGAAGTTGATCGCGATCAACTTAAGTGCTTTGTATTTGACGAAATCAAAAAAACCGAAATAGAATTATTTAATTGATCAGAAAATATGATAGTATCATGTCTCATATTCAATAATATTTTATTTTTATTCATTCAGAGTTTGCTCAATATAGCTTCGTGATGCTCGATATCAGCTATCAGCATTGACATAGTCAATTTCTTATGACTTTCGATCATAAGATTGAATAGAATTTTATGAGTAATAGTTTTTCTAGTTAACTTCTCATCATAGTCTTGTATTAACTTCTTTTTTGCTAGTAATATAGATTGTATTTCAAGTTTCTGACATACTTTATCAACTAGCTTGTCATGTATCAGCGTGTAGATGATGAAATCACTATCTATCAAAGAGCGAAGATTGAAAGAATTGCTTTGAGAGATAAGAGAAGCATTGATCAGAAATGACTTTTCAATAAAACTTTGATTTGATTGCACAAAGATATAATTTCTACTTCTTCAATGATTTTAGAAGAGATAGCTAGTTTTTTGAATCAGAATTGAACTCAGAGTTTGATGTAAATTGATCAAACTTGTCATCTTTTAATGCATTGACTTTCAATCAATCAAAGCACTCTCTAGAAGTATGATCTGATTTGTAACAGATGAAACAGATTTCAGCTTGTGAATCAATGTCTTTGATGCTAGTTAAAATCACATCATGCAACTTTGAATGATTGATGAGTGTAATGACTTCAATCTTTCTATAGAAATTCAATGAATCTTGTTTCTCAGCAAAGATGACTTACTTTCTGACTTTGACCAAGAATTTCTTTTCTTTGACGTCATTCATGACTCAATGCTCATTGTTCAAATGAATTAGATAACTACGAATTTCATTAAAAGATTCTGACTGAATCAGCTGACTACTTCAAGCTGCATGAAAATGATAAACTATCTTGTCTTGTAAATTAATGATCAATTGCTTTTCATGATACTTTAGATAAAAGAATAGACGTTGAAATATTAAATAAAAGTCGCTGAATTTGCTCTTTTCTTGAATAAGATTAGCATATTTTCTTTGAAAGTTTATCTCTTTGTCAGAATCATCATAAAGCTGAGCAAGTTCATCTAGTAAATCATTGATTGTTGAATAAAAGTTCAATAAATCTTGCTGATGTCTGACTAAAGTGACTTTGACTGCATTTTCACTGATTCAAAAATGAATGTAAACTAGTATAGCTCTGTCATTGTCAAAATGATCGATGTTGATTTCTAGCTTGTCGCGAATCTTTTCTTGTCAATCATTTCAGATAAATTCTTTTTCATCAGTAAACAGAGATAAATTTGAAAGCTTTTGAGATCACTTGAATGAATTGAACATGATGAAAGAAGTAGAAGTATCTTCTTTAGTCAATTGCAGTCAATGTTGTAGTTTCATCAGCTGATCTTGAAGCTTTTTAAGATTTAAATTCAATCATTCTTTTGCTTAATCAATTTTCTCGAAACGAGTTTTTCATATCTGTTCACTGAGTATTCTATCAAATAGCTCACAAGCTTCTACATTTATGTCACGATTCTAGTCTTGCCAGTCTCAGCCTTCTAGCCTTGACAGGCCTATTCTCGCTTCGTCATCTTGACTAGTCTCTATTGAGCCTAGCGTCGGCTGAGAAACACACATATGTAGTCAGCTTCTTTTCTGTAGCTATCTTTCTTTCTTAGCATTTATCTTCTAGTTAAATGACACTCATATTGACTCGCTCTATGCTGGTTTCTAACATTAGATAAATGCTCATCATCTACTACTCTGCTATCGACGAATAAATGATACGAAACAATCTATTCAGTAAGAAAAATTTGCAAGAGATTCTTCAAATTTGCACCATCATTTTAGATTGCAAGGAATTCTTCGATTCTACACTCATTTTCACCATTCTATTCGCAAGAGATTCTTCGAATAAAGCACTCAATTATTACCTGAAATTCACAAGAAATTCTTTGAATTTTCACTCATCAAAAAACATCAATTCAAAACATCAATCCCTCACCTACTCTTACCTCAACAACTTCTATCTTCTCTCATCATGACACGCGACGTCGAGTCAGTTGAGTCTCGAACAACTCGCCTGCTTAGAAGCACTGTCAGTAGAAGAGTTTCACTTCTACTCATCAATGCTTCAGTCGAAGCTGAGAAAGCTGTCATTGCATGAAACATAAACATCGAAGAACAACTGTTTCATTGAGTCAGCAATCAACTCAACGAAGTCATCAATATGCTGAACGAGCTTCGAAGTCAGCGAGACTTGACTCTACAACTCAATGAACACTGACTTCTCGTACAAGAAGATCACAAAAAGAGAGCGAAACAACTAGAAGTCGCTTTTGATAAGAATGATGAGCTAGAGAAAAAGATTCATCAGCTACAAGGCGAGCGATTGAACTTCAGAGCGAAACAACGTCAAGCTGATCGACCTATGCCTCGTCAAGAGACTCAGCCAGTCGAGCATCGAGTCAATCAGAAAGAGACTTCATCGATCTCTGAAGTCGATCAACGCCCTCGAAGCTCACGAGAGTCATTCACTCTATTTGATAACGGGAATGATCATCACAAGTTCGTCAAGCTTTCGAATTCACTCATTTTCATCGAAACAGATGATTCTACCTGAGAGACATGAAACATCAAAATAGCTGACAAGCTCGATGTCAACGCGAATCATTACCCTACTGAAAAGATTCGTATTGCCTATGTGATTTTCAGACTAGAAGGCGATGCTGATCAGCAAATCTATGCAAAGCGTCGTGTTGATGCTTTCTCATTCTATCAATCACTATCAGAGCTACTGAAACATCTGAAAGAAATTTACGAAGATCAGAATCAGATTTGAAAGTGTCGCTGCGAATACGTCGCTCTGAAGCAGCTCAACAAGCTCTTCAGCTTCTTCTATTCAGAATTCACTAGAATATTCAGCTTTCTGAACTACGACGATATCACTCTGATGAACGACATTCAGAATAAAATCAATAATCGTCTTCAGAACGCGTTGTCAGTTTGCCTCATAGAGTTTAGCTCGCTTGATAAGCTCAAGATCTTTCTTCAAGATGTGAATAACAAACAACGAGTCAATTATCAGCTACGTGACGAGCAATGAACAGTCAAATCGATAGCAGCTTCGAAAAAACGTTTCGTTTCTTCGTCGACATCAGCATCAGTCTCGACTACTAGCTATGTTCGACTCGCTACTTTTTTCACCCTCGAATCTGAATGATCAAGAATGTCAATCATCTGCTTCAACTGCAAAGTATCGAATCATCTTTCAAAGAACTGCTCTCAGCTGAAGACTAGTACTTCGACATCTTGTGCATTCATCCCTCGCCTCAATGAGGTCGTCATGTCGAAAGAAGAGAAGAAATTATTTACAGAGAAATCGAAGAATGAGACAAAAAACTAGTGACTTTCATCAAAGACGCGATGAAAGATGTGTTAATTTCTTCAACAACGAGCAGCTCAAATGATCTCTTTGCTTCGAAATCTTTGACTACTGAATGTGTACTATCTAGCAATGAAATTAGTTACTCATTAAAGTCATTGATTGACACTGAAGCAGCTGACTATTCGTTCATTGATGAATTAATCGCGCAGAATGTTTGTGATCATTTGCAAATCAAACCTTTATCTTTAATCAAGCTCAAATCAATAAGAGAATTCGATGATCATTATGCAAAAAAGCTCATTACTCATGCAATTTATTCGAATCTAACTGTTCAAGATCATATGAAACGTTTCGCCTCTATGCTAATCACTCGATTAGATCAACATCAGATGATTCTCGAAAAAACATGAATGAACAAGATCGAGATGACTATTGATATGAGAGACGATCGTCTTCAATTTTCTAGTTTCGAAGCTTATATCAAAGCTTCTACCAAAGCTCATTCGACTGTTCTTTCGAGCAAGAAAATCGCGATAGAACAGAAGAGTTCAATCTCTACTCAAATACTAAAGAGATCTACTTCTTCTGTCGTCACTCGACTCAGCGAGAAGTCATCTTCATTCAGTAGAATCGTGAAATCATCTAGTTCAGTCAACTTCGCTTCGTCTTTCGATTCAATGAACATAGCAATGATAGAGGCTGCAGCATATAGATCACTAGTCAAACGATCGAATGTGACTACTTTCGCGATCATCGTCACGGAAATCGATCGACTTCTAAAAACAGCTAGAAATAAACTCGAAGATGTAAATCTACAAGAGCTTTCACACGAAGAGATCTTGAAAGAAGTCAAAGCTAAGCTTTCTTCGAAATATCATGACTATCTAGACGTGTTTGACTGAGCGATGACTGATCAACTACTCTCTCATCGTCTCTACGATCATAAAATTGAGTTGATCGACGAGAAAACGTCTTCTCGAAGCCGTCTCTATCATATGTCTGATTACAAGCTTCAAAAGATGAAGAATTACCTGATTGAACATCTGAATAAGAACTTTATATCTTCTAGCTCGATCTCATACGCTTCGCTCATACTATTCGTCGAAAAGAAAGACGATAGTCTGCGTTTCTGCGTCGATTATAGAAAGCTCAATGCTTTGATCAAACGAAATCGCTACCTTCTACTCTTAATAGACGAAACTCTCGCTCGTATTCAAGATAGCAAGTATCTGACTCGATTGAATATAATAGTCGTCTTCAACAAACTACGCATGCATTCGAGAAGCGAAGATTTGACTATCTTTATTACCTCTTTTGATTTCTACAAATATCACGTGATGCCTTTCGAATTAATCAACGGCTCGACTTTCTACCAACACTATATGAACGACGTGCTATTTGACTATCTTCATCAGTTTTGTCAGGCCTACCTAGATGATATTATCATCTACAGCAAAACACTGAAGAAACATAAGAAACACGTACGACTAGTTCTACATAGACTACGAGAGATCGACCTTCAGATGAATATAAACAAATGCAAGTTTCATGTTCAGAAGATCTTCTTTCTGAAACTATTGCTATTCATCGAAGAACTAAAGATGAATCTCAGAAAAGTACAAGCAGTAGTCGAATGATCTACTTCTACAAACCTCACTCAGATGCAGTTCTTCGTCGACTTCTGCAATTTCTATCGACGTTTTATAAAGAACTTTTCGAAGATTGTTCGTTCTCTGATTCAACTAATTCAAAAAGAGATGATATTTGAATGAGATCAAGCTTGTCAAACGACCTTTGATCATATGAAGAAACGAATGACTGAAGTTTCTATTCTTCGCCATTTTGATCAGAATAGAGAGACTATTCTTGAAACAGACTCATTCGACTACGTCAACGATGACATACTTTCTCAGTATGACGACGAAGAAACATTGCACTCGATGATCTACTACAGCAAGAATCTGAGTCTCGCTGAGTGCAATTACGAGATCTATGACAAGAAACTACTAGCAATCATTCGTGCCTTCGAGCATTGACGATCTGAGCTGAAATTGACTGAGCTACTCATCAAGATGTTCACTGATCATCAAGCTTTAACGTCATTAATGAAAGATAAAGAGCTAAGTAGACGTCAAATGCGCTGAGTACAAAAGCTCGTCGACTTCAACTTCAAAATCATGTATCGCTCAGGCAAACAAAACATCAAAGTCGATGCATTGACTCGTCGAGTCGATTCAGTTTCTAGAAGCCTCGAGAATGAACGATGTCGCTATCAGCGAACTACAATTCTCACGTCGAATCGAATGAAAATCGCTGATCTAAAGAAGAGCATCGATGAATCAATCTATAAACAGATTCTTGAGACTAATGAAATCGACGAGAATTGTACGCTACTTCGCGAAGCAATAGCAAGAGATGAAGCTCAATACGAAGGTACTAAATTAAGAGATTGTCGAGTTCAGAACGAAATACTATATCGAGGTGATCTTCTATGAATTTCCTTCGATGAGCATCTTCAAATGAAGCTAATTCGAGAAGTTCACGATCAACCTTCTATTGATCATCTCGAAATTCTTAGAACGATGAAAGCAATAAGAAGATACTACTATTGACTCTCAATGCGAAAGACAATAGATAGATATATTCAAAACTGCTACATTTGTCAGCGATCAAAAGCTCTTCGAAATAAATTCAATGAATTACTACATTCTCTACTCATACTCGAACAGCGATGAAAGAACATAGTCATGAATTTCATCATCGGCCTACCCCTTTCTGAAGGCAAAAACGTCATACTAACAGTGATATGTAGACTGTCAAAGAAACGACACTATATTTCTTGTTCTACTGATGACGAAGAAATCACAGCAGAAAAAACAGCTGAGCTAATGCTTCAGTGAATATATCAAATACACGATTTACTCGATTTCATTGTTTTGAATCGAGACTCTCAATTTATCTTCATTCTATGAAAGTTCCTTTGCAAAAGGCTGAGCATTAACCTTCGACTATTCACTGCCTATCACTCTCAAACCGACGGTCAAAGTGAACGAGTCAATCAGAACGTCGAAAGATACCTTCGATTCTTTTGTTCGTACATGCAGGATGACTGGGCTAAGCTACTACTCATGGTCGAGTTTGTCGACAATAATGCTCTGTTCTCAGTCATCTTCTCGACCCCTTTCTTCCTAAACAAAGGCTTTCATCCTCGTATGAGCTTCGAACCCGATACAACCGAATATGAAAGCTCTCGTGAACGCTTGCAAGCGGCTAAAGCCGAGAATATATCTGAACATATGAACAAGACCTTGACGTTTGCTCGCGAATCTCTAGCCAAAACAAGGGAACAAATGGTTCAACAAGCTAATAAGCATAGAAAAGAAGTTGATTATGAGGCCGGATCAAAGATGTTCCTGAACGAACGAAACATCGTTACCGCGAGGCCTTTCAAGAAGCTAGACGACAAAATGCTCGATCTCTTCACCAATCTAGATCTCGTCGACTCGTCATATAAGCTGGAATTACCAGAGACTATGCGTGTTCATGACGTATTTCACCCTGGCCTGCTTCGCCCCGCCGTCGACGACCCCTTGCCTGGTCAAAAGAACGAGCCCCCCGGGTCAATAGTGGTAAACGACGAAGACGAGTGGGAAATCGATGATATATTGAATTCCCGCCGGTATCGAAGACGGCTGCAGTATAGGGTCAAATGAAATGGCTATGACAATGACCTCAATTGGTACAACGCTGATGGCGACGAATTTATGAACGCTCAGGAGGTCGTTGACGATTTCCATATTCGATACTCGAACAAACCGCGCTAATCGACAATTCAACCAATCATGATTGAGCAATCAATCGAGCCGAGCAGAAAATACATTCATGCGAACATGAATCGTCGAAGAAGGGGGGTAATGTCACGATTCTAGCCTTGCCAGGCTCAGCCTTCTAGCCTTGACAGGCCTATTCTCGCTTCGTCACCTTGACTAGTCCCTATTGGGCCTAGCGTCGGCTGAGGAACACACATATGTAGTCAGCTTCTTTTCTGTAGCTACCTTTCTTCCTTAGCATTTATCTTCTAGTTAAATGACACTCATATTGACTCGCTCTATGCTGATCTCTAACAATTTAAATCTCGTTGAGTTCAAAGATTGTTTAAATCTTCTAGAAAAACTTCTGAGTCTTGTTTGACTCAATGTTGTAACTGCTTTACATTTTTGATATTTCAGAGAATAGAGACTTTCAGAGATTCATTGAGTGTCTGAGAGTGAGACATGAATTGATGATGTTTTCATACGAAGTCAGTTCTAAGAAATTTTGATAGATGAGAAGATAACTTGAGATAAATGACTGAATCAAGACTTTGATTATTCTCAAAGAAATTGAATTAAGTATTCACAGATAATTGAATTATGATGAAGATTTTGATGATTGAGCAAATGATGATGCTCAATAGTAAATAGTGAGATCATTTGTTAAAGTATTTAGTCTTCAAAGAAAAGTGTTACTGATTTGAAGAGATTTTTTTGTGTGATTCTCAAGCAATCAACGAAAATTCTTTATCATTGATTTTATTAATCAATTTGAACTGATGTTACTGACTGAGCAATAAATTCTCTAGCAATCACACAGTCATATGTTCTCGTTGATTCTATTAATTTCTTGATGTTGTTCTGTCTTTTGATGTTGTTAATCATCAGATACACAAATTTCTTTATACTTGTTTCGTTGTCAGTTGAATGAATTTGAATGAATATAAAGATCAGTATCATGTGATTAATGAATTCTTAAAGTAATATTGAGATTGTGTTTAGAAACTAATCAGAGTGCGTGCGTGGCTAAAATGTTTGATTTATAAAGATAATTATAACTAAGACTTTAAGAATACAGAAGAAAGAAGATACAAAAGACAAGAAGAACATGCTTTATATAGTAGTTACTCAGATCGACGCTAGTCTTAAAGAAGACGTGTTGAAACACAAGAAAGATGTTGATTTGAAAGATGTTTACAACACAAAGAAATGTGTTTATCATAGAAATCTGTTGATCACTCGTAACATAAAGAAGTGTGTTTATCTAGAAAATAATAGAAGCTGATTAGAAGATGCTAGAAAAGAAAAAAGATGCTGAGTCATATTTGAGTCAAGTTTGAGTCAGATCTGAGTCAGATCTCGACTAGATCATTGACTAGTTCTAATTAACTCTGACACATTCATAATATAAACTTACTTTGATGAATTTCATTTTTCTATCATCAATTCTCAACTTCATTATTGACTGTTTTCAAAGCATCTTTTCAACAAATTGCTTGTTATGAGATTTTTTACTGAATGAGAATGAGAATGATGATGATGAAGATGATGATGATGCGCTTGACAACGATGATTCTGAACTGCTTGACAATCGCGATCTATTGTTTAACTCATGATTGAAATTTGATCTTGTAAGCTTAAATTTAGAATTTGCTGCGATATTATTTCTACTTTGCAATCAGTTTTGCAATCAATTCAAGAGTAATAAGAAATGAAACATGTATATAAATTCATGCAAGTTGAAGAGTTCATTTGAATTCAAAATTGAGTTTAAAATCTCGTCAGTTGCATGATCAAAAGTGCTGAGTAACGTTTTATTATTGACGTTAAGTTCATTGTTTCTGTATTGCAATCAGTTTTGCAATCTTCTATGAATGATGAAAAAGAAATAAAAGATGTCAAGAACAGAAATAGAAACATTCATTTCTACTGAATTAAACAATTCAAAAAATTGAATGTCTATCTACAAGCATCAAATGATGATCATGAGTTCTTGTTGACTGCACATGTAAATAGCAAATGAAATCAACGATATTTTTTGCAATTCTTTTTGCAATTAAATATTAATAAATTCATAAAATTGCAAAAGAAAATACGATAAATCATGTAAGAATGCATCTCGATGTCACAAGTTTCAATCAAGATTCTTCAGTACTAAGCACTCATTTCAATACAAATGTGAAGAATTCTCAATGAAAGAAACTCTTTAACATCAATGATTTTCAGATGAAAGAACAATATCAGATGAATGACTTACTTCTGAGAGAAAATTTCAAGATGATGATAAATGAAGAGATGATGAATGACTTGAATGTCATCAGAAAAGCATTGACAGTGAAGATTTTTTGACAGTTTCAGAATTTCTGAAAAGATGTAATATGTAATCTTATTGTGTAAGTTTTTGACAGTTCTTTTTGTAATTTTGTTTACAACATGATTATTATTTCTTTTACTATTTGAATTTTGCTTTTGATTTTGCTCTTGATGTTGCAATTAATTTTGCAATTAATTTTGCAATTAATTTTGCAATTAATTTTGCAATTAATTTTGCAATTAATTTTGCAACTTGTATTTCAATATTTATACTAACATTATGATATATAGAAAAGCAGAAAGCGATTAATATTGTTGAGTCTTTTTCAAAAATTATCATATCTTTTGAGATTGCAAATTGATATCAAAGTGCTTTTGAGAATCATTCATCACATCTGAGAAAACTTTATGATGTGTAGTATGATCGAGAAGAAAAATGATTAAAAACAAGTCATGCAAGTGAATTATGTTATCAGATCAGATTGAGAATTGATCAACAAATTTTGATTACAACAAGTATGAATGAACATCAAATATTTCACACAAATTGACATGTGAAATCTGAAAAGTAATATTCAAAATTAAGAAGTCAAGTAATCTTTTTGATTCTTTTAATGCTAATATCTTAGAAATCAAGCATTTTTAAATCAATGATCTAGCTAGTTTTGCAGTCACAAGCTGATAGATAAAATCATTTATTGCATGCAGCATCACATTATACTTTCATGTAATAATTAAATAACAGAAGTGAACAGAAGAATTAAACATTCTTTTTGCATAATTTTGTGCAATGATTATTTTGTACTTCAATTCATTTCTGTATAATTATTTTCTTGTATTTGTAATAAGCTTCTTAGTCAATCATGATGTTTGAAATCTATTAAAATGTGCTAGTTTTTAAAATAATTAACAGTTAATTTAAAAGATAAGAATCAATCAGTCACAAGTCAACAGTGATGCACAATTTGCATTGATTTTCAAACTTTAAGCTTAATGATGCTTGAAAGATCAAACTTGTTTTTAATTCTTTTTGCAACTTTTTTAGCAATTTTTTTTAGCAATTTTTTTTGCAGTCTCTTTTTCATTTAACTTACTTATCATGTCATCTTCTTGAAACAGAACATTAAGATTGCAAGCAAGTATAAACAGTTTATTCAGTTTTATAAATATATCTTCAAAGAATCTTGATAACAGTGAGCATGATAGTACTTAATCTTCTTCTTCTAATGTTGCTTCTGTCGTGCTCATTGAACTGCAGTCATTACATGATGAATGATATGTATTATACAATCATAAGCAAGAATATCAACATATATTTCTGAATTGATGAAAGCAAACTCAATATGCAATGTAAGTAGAATGAAAAGTATCAGACTATCATCATTCAAAGTGAATCTCACAGACATGAACAGATGAAATATGAAATAACTTCTATCAGACAGCTTTAGTCAAAATCGAAAAACTCAAACTCATTTGTCATTTGTGTTTGCATGTCTATGAGCATTTTAACAATAGAAGCATTGATAACAGCATCATAAAACATCATCTGAATAGCAAAGATTGTGATAGATGCACAAACTTAGCAACTAAGATCATGAAAGTTTAAGACATTCATAACTATGTTAAAGTTAAAGCTTTAATAAGTTGCTTTTTAACTGCAGATTGCAAAATAGATTGCAAAACAAATTGCAAAAAAGATTGCAAAAGATTAACAAATCACAGCATTATGTTTTTCATCAAGAATATACTTCAGAAGTCTTTGCATTACAACTTTAAAAAACTTTCGTCATTTTGAACATCTTTCATGTTGTTATTGACAATGTTCAATTTCAATGAGCATTTGAAATGACATGATCAAGCATTACTTTGTTGCACAGAATCAAACTTACAATCTCTTTCAAGAATCAAGTAACTGTTGTTCAAGTCAACATACTTAGAAATTTATTAATGAATTTTAAAATCTTCATTAGTCTAAATGAATGAAGTAGTTTTAATAGATTATCTTTTTTAATCATCATGAAATTTTATTACATTGAGTTCTGAAAGTATTGAAAAGTCTTGTTAAGCTTTAAACAAATTGAAGATAAATATATCAAGAGCAATCTAAGCAGTATTACTGAATGAATATTGCAAGAACTTGATATTCAAGATTGAGTTATGACTGTAATCACAGACAACGTCAGCAATAACGACATCATGATAACTGCATTAAACGAGACTTTGCAAACATTCTCAGCTACTTTACATTTATTATGTTTAGCATATGTAATTCAGTTAGCTGTTAAACAGTTACTCAAATCGCTGATGTTAAATTCTGAGAATGAAAATGAGAAAAAGTATTAAATATTCAAGATTAGTTTTCAAAGCATGTTTATACAAGAAAGTTTATTTTGAACATTGTTCAAGATAATTAATAATTTTTATTTATTATGTTAGTTTGCTTTGCTATTATTTTCGCAATCAATTTTGCAATCGCGATTAAAAATACAAAGTACACTCTTATTCATGATATTATAGTAATGTTTAATTAGATTTAAAAGCTTTCTGTTTATATGAATAAAAGTTCTCAGAGAATAAAGAACTTTCACAAGTCTCAACGTAATTTCAAACTTTGTCTTAAGATGATACAAAACATTAAAACTTGCTGAAATTTCATCTGTTTCATGCTTTTGAGAGCACTTCGTCTTCAAGTCTTCATCAAGAGTTATATTTCTATTCACGAAAATGAAAATACTACTTTTCAAAAGCTATCTCTTAATAATGAAGAATGAACATATGTTTAATATCTTGTAGAACTACTCAAATCATTTGCAATATTCATTGATTTACTTGAATGTAATCATGAACTCAACATCAATGTAATTTATATCATTTATGATGTTTTGTTCTTTCATATTGAAGATCACATGATAGCTTTGAAGAGAAAGCAACATTCTTGAAAATGTTCACTTTTGAAAGTCTTAACGCAAGCTTGAATCAAATTATTTGAATATTATGCAGATGTCAGTCATGATTGAAAGTTAATATACAATCTTGAAAATATTATAAATTCTCATCAGAAACTAAATCTATATGAGCGATCTACATGACAAGACAGCAACTATAAACAAAGATACAAATGAAAGTTTATAAATTATTATGCTAGACATTATGCTCTTGACTCAACTATATTGCAAAATCAACTTTAAGAAAAAGTCTTGCAACAATCATCTTTCATTGCAGATATAATTGTTAAACGAAATTTCAAACATCACAATTCATCATCACTTGTTTTAACAAACAAAGTGAAACAATATTTGAATCAGAGTTAGTTTTTCTTCTCTTTATTTCATTCGTTGCACAATTAATGTTGTTTCATAATTTCTTTGCAATTGATTTTGCAATCACATAGTTTGAAATATCAAATTCTAATAAGCTTTAAACATTGTTCAAGATATCAATTTCATTAAGTTTTGAAGAAATCATTTCAGAGACTTTGTTCATTTAAGCAGAATGACTTGAGATATTTTAGTAATTTCAGCTATCTCAACAAATGTTGAATGAGTTTTCAATTTGAGACAAGACTTATTATCTTATCATTGCAGCTTTCTTGTTGTCAACATCATATTAAATATCATGATGATTAAGCATGCAGATGCTGTGAAGTTGAAAGCAAAATTTGAGTCTCACAAGCTTATTAAAGAGAAAAGAGCTTTTGATGCACAGAAACAAGAAAAGAACAAAGATTTAATCTTCATCATTGATGTTAATGAAGATTTAAAGTATATCAGCGATGCATCATCAAATGATGATGTTGATGATAATGAGCATAATAAGTAATGTTATATTGTTCATCATCAGACATTTAATTAACAATATCAGAGCTGAAGAATGATGATATACTTAATGTTAATCTTTTCATATCATCTTTGCAATCTAAATTCTCAAACTTTAAAGAACTTTCGTTATTTACGTTATTTAATACAGCAAGATTTACAACAGCAAGATCTACAACAGCAAGATTTACAATAGTAAAATTTATGACAACTTCACTTTTAAATGTTTGATTTTCAGCATTTGCTCATTTTGATTGAGTTACATCATACTTGATTGAGAGAAACAGATTGAAGAAGAATGATCAATCATTACAAAAGATAATAAATCAAAGAAATTTGATGAAATTCGTTGCAGTCTCTAAATTGAATGAAGAATTTAAGTCATCATCTTTAGCAGTGAAAAAAGAACAGCGCAAGATAATTTCTTCTTTGAAGTTAAGTTCTGTTTCAACATGTAAATATAGCTTTGAAATGACTAATTTCAAGAAGAAATCATCATTTAAGAATAAAGCTAAATTGAATGCATTGTTTGAGCAAAGAAGATAAGAAGACATCAATAAAAAGCTCATGTAGATAATTTTGCAATTCATTTTGCAATTTACTGTTTTCATGAAATTGCTTGCACATTTTTCAAGCAGTTTAGTTAGAAACAGTGACTGAAATCTGAGTTAACAATAAAGAAGTCAAAGACATTTCTCTACATACATATAAATTTCTTTTCGACATGTAAATAAAGATCATTCATATATACACATTTTAAAGTTTCATAATATCATTCTACTAGTACTTATTTCAAATAAGTAAAATGTCTAAACATGTCATTGAGTTCAAGTCAACTCATTAAGTTGATCGAGTTAAGTTGAGAATCTGACTCAACTTGATTGAGTTGAATTGATCTTTCTCAACTCAACTCAATTCTGAAACTCAACTTGAGTTGAGTTAAGCAACTCAAACTCAACAACAGATCTAGTAATGATGTTTCGTTTGTTCAAAAACATCTTTGATTTAATTTCATAATTGATTTTCTTTCTATGCTTGTTAGTTTGATTCATCATTTGCTCTCATGTTTTGATCAGAGCTTTGCGAGCAAAGATTAGTGTTTTATTCATGTGATTGAATATATCTTTGACTCAAGCAATTTACAGACGTTCGCGAATGCTTTCATACTTGATGATGTCAAAATTGAAGCTCATATGAGAATGAAAGTTCTTGTTCATGAAGAAGAAAGTCAAGAAGATGATTGAAAACAAGATGTTATTGTTGACAAACTTAATCATGAGTAATCACTTGAATCAGTTATTTTGCATGTATGAACAAAAGAAATGAAAATATCGTTCAACATTCTGATTAACTTGTTCACTTTAATCGTTGATCTGAGAGTGATAAATGATGAACAATCAAAGAGAAATGCTTAGTTGTTTGCAAAGAAACTTTCAAAGAATGAAGATGAACTGAGAATCTCGATGAAATACAATGAAGTTTGATAAATCATGAGTTTAATATACTCATTGAAGCAACATTTCAGCTGTCTTTTTGACTGTGATATCTTCATCATCAATGATGCAAGAAATATAATGTCTTTCTTTCAACAATCTGCAAATAACAGGCGAAATAACATTGTAGTTGTATGAATTAAATAAATTGATAATGAAGTTCATGACTATGTTCTGTCATCACTATTCAAATATAGATAAAAATTGAAGCAAGTCATTTGATTTATTTCTTGATGTTTTTGAACATTGACATATGTAGCAGTTTTGAATATATTGATCTATCGTTTTTCGCATAGAAAATCAATAGTAATTTCACTTTATGATCTTCACTGTTCTAAGAATTTCAGAATGATCAATCAACGACTGATCATGTACTTCATGAATCAGATTCATTTGTAGAAGTTCATTAAACGAGACTCATAGCTGACTATCATGAAATAAAATTTCATTCTGAGTTCAACAATTCTTCAATTTGATATCTTCATATTATGCTTCGTTTCTTGCTATTGCTTCGCGAAGTAATGTACAATTCTCATCAATTTCATTTGCATCAAGAACTTGTTTATAAATTGATTAATCATTATTCTCTTTTAGATCAGCAATCTTCATTCAATTCAATGTCAAAATAATAATTCTTTGATATTGAATGCATTCATCATTGAGATCTTTAAATACAAAGTCAGCTCAATGAATTAATGCATTGATCTTAATGTTCTGTTTGTCAGATTGATACATTATTTTGAAGTTGAAGTCAGTTAGCTTCTGAACTTAACACATTTGTCATTGACTCAACTTCTTGTCTTTCATCAATGAAATGAACGCTTAATGATTAATGAACATCTTGATAGAAATGTTGATCAGCTTCAGTTCAAGTCATTAATGTTCAAAAGCTCAAATTATGATCAGCAGTTTCTTATCATATATCTTGTAATTGCATTCAGCAGAAGACATGTTCTTGTCATAGAAAACAATTGAATGTAGAACATCTTCATCATCATATTGAGACAGAACTTCATCATTGACGTAGTTGAATGAGTTAATTTCAAGAATGAAATCGCAAATTTGATCAAAGTGATGAAGTATAAAAGTCTCAGTCATACGTCTCTTCATGTGATCAAATGCAGTTTAACAGACTTTGTTTCATTCAAATATGATCTTCTTTTGAGTGAGTTAAATCATTGAATGAATAATCTTCGAAAAGTTCTTGATAAAGCATTAATAAAAGTTGCAGAAGTTAATGAATGACTGAATCTGAGTGAGATTATTAAAAGTAAATCAATTCACTACTGCTTGTATCTTTCGTGAATTCATCTTAAGTTTCTCGATTGACATCAAAAGTTCTAAAAAGATGATTTTCTGAACATGAAACTTGCATTTATTGATGTTTATCTGTAGATCAGCTTCTTGTAGTTTATTCAAGATTAATCATACATGTTACTTGTGTTTCTTTAAGATCTTGCTGTAAATGATAATGTCATTTAGATAAATCTGACAAAACTGATGAAGATATTCAAACAGCACGTCGTTTATATAGTGTTGATAGAATGTTAATTCATTGATTAATTTAAAGAGCATTACATGATATTTATATGAGTTGAAGAAAATGATAAAGATAGTCAGATCTTCGTTATTTGAATGCATTTGCAGTTTATTGAACATGACAATGATGTTCAATTGAGTCAGATATTTGCTTTCTTATATATAAGCGAAAGTCTCGTTTATCAAGAGCAAAGAGTAGTGATTTCGTTTGATTAAAGCATTAAGCTTTCTGTAATCAATGCAGAAACGCAGACTTTCGTCTTTCTTTTCAATGAACAAAATGAGCAAGACGTATGATGTAAAGCTGAAGAAAATGAACTCTTTGTTCAGATATTTAATCAGATACTTTTTTATCTTCTGAAGCTTGTGATTGAACATCTGATATAGTCTGCTTCGCGAAAGCATTCTCTTGTCAATCAACTCAATCTTATGATCATAGATATGATGAAATGATAGTTGATTGATCATTGCTCGATTGAAGACGTTTAAATAGTCATGATATTCAGAGAAAAGCTTGATCTTGACTTGCTTGAGAGTTTTGACGTGTGAAAGCTCATCTAGATTCACTTCTTTAAGCTTATTCTCAGCTGTAGTTATGAGTTGATTGATTTTCAAGATGATAACAGCAAAGATTTTGATGTTTGATCATTTAACTAACATTTTATATATCGCTATTTCTATCATGAATATGTTGATTGAACTGAAAGCTGATTTCAGACTGAACGTTGATTTAAAGTTAACGCTAAACGAAACTGCGTCACGCGATTTTGACTGTTCAATTAATTTAACTGACTTCTCATTGAACTGACTGAAAGAGAGTGATTTCTGACTGAGTTAAAATGTAACAAAAGTGAAAAATCTCTTTAGTATATGAGTAAAAGTTAAGCTCTTTTGTTTCGTGATTGATTTATTGCTTAAGAATAAAGCAATCAATTTCTGAATAGTAGAGTTGAAATTTGAAAATCGAAGAGAATTAATTTGCATATCAATTACTAGATTAATTTTATTCATTCATGTTTTTTCAAGAATCATTTGATGTTGATTTAATCAAGTGATCAACATAGAAGCAGTGTCAATTGTATGATCTTGAACAGTCAGATTTGAATAAATGACATGAGTAATGAATTTTTTAGCATAATGATCATCAAATTCTTGAATTGACTTTGCTTTGATCAAAGTCAGAAACTTGATTTGCAACTGATCACAAACAATCTGCGCAATCACTTCATTAATGAATGAATAGTCAGCAGCTTCGATGTCAATCAATGACTTCAATGAATAACTAATTTCATTGCTAGAAAGTATACATTCAATAATCAAAGATTCAGAAGTAAAAGAATCATTTGACATGCTTATTGTTAAAGAAATTAACACATCTTTCATTGCATCTTTGATGAAAATCTCTAGTTTTTGATCTTGCTATTCTTTGAAGAAAAAGACATTTTCTTATTCTCTTTATTCTTCGAAATGATGATTTCATGTAAATGAAGAGTGAATGCACAAGATGTTAAGATGCTGATCTTGTTCTGAAAGCAGTTCTTAAATTAGTGATCTGAGATCTTGCAGATATAGCAAATGATAAATGATCTGACTGATTCAAAGATAGAAAAGATAATTAACTTGACATATTTAATTATTGAAATCATCATTGCTGATAATGAAGTAGCAATGCATTTATCAAATATGATAGTGACTTTAATGATGACAGTGCAAAGCTGACTGCGTAGTTGATAGTTAACTTGCTGTTTATTATTTACATCTTGAAGAAAGATTTTCAAATAAGTGAGTGAAGTAAAATTCTTTGAACAGACTGATAAAGTGTTTTGCAAGCAATTATTGATTTTATTCTGAAAATCATTCATCAAAGTGCAATCATCATAATTGAGATAATTGAATAACTTCATAAAGTTGAAATAAAAGACATTGAAAGACTTGTCTGTTTATTTCAGAACGTTGTACTTGCAATGACACTTTCAATTTCTATTCAGTTTATTGTATATTTCTTTCAGATGCTCAAATAGCTCATTAATTGAGATGTATGAATGCAAAGCATCATGTTGATGTCAAGCAAAGATGTGCTCAGCAGCATCATCTTCTAATCTAGATATCACATAAACAATACAGATATTCTCATTATCAAAGTGATTAACATTAGTCTGAAGCTTGTTGTTTATCTTGATTCTTCAGCTGTCTCATGTTGATTCATCTTCATCAGTGAATATAAATGAGTTTGAAAACTTAAAAAACTTGTGATAATCATTATTAAATAGAGTGAACAACTTACATCAAGTATGATTCTCGATAGATTGACGAGATAGAGATTTTGTAAACTGATGAGATTGAAGCTGATTTGCTGAACGTTGTTTCTTTTTTAGACTCAAGATTTTCTTTTGTAAATCAATGATAGTCTCTTCTTGAATGTTTATTGTCATTTGATTGATTTTTAACTCATTAAGTCTCTTGATGTGATTGACTTGAACATTAATTCATTGCTCATTAAGTTTCAAAGTCATGTCTCGTTAATCTCTTAGCTCAATCAGCATCTTGATGATCTCATCTGACTGATCAATAGCTCATTGACGAAGTTGTTAATTCATGTTGATGTCTCATGAGATAGTGACATTCTGAGATTTTGCTGAAGCATTGAAAGAAATAAGAAAAACTCATCTATTAGCAATGCTTCTAAGCAGATGAGCTGTTCATAACTCAACTGATTCAGAGTCATGTATCATTGTGAGAAAGATAAAAATAGATTTGATTGTAGTAAGATTGAGTGATTGATTTGATAAATTTGAGTAAATTTGCAGATGTATTTTGATGAAAGTAATTCAAAGAATCTCTTGCGAATTTTCTGAATAAACAAAGTAGATTATTTCATATCATCTACACGTCAATAGCAGAATAGTTGATTAGCATTTATCTACTGTTAGAGATTGATCTAGAGCGAGTCATAGAAATGTCATTTAACTAATAGATAAATGCTAAGAAAGAAAAGTATCTACAGAAAAGAACTCAATTCTTATATGTGTGTTTCTCAGCTCTGTGCTAGACTTGATTGAATTGACATCTTACATATATGATGCAGAGTTTCAATGATATCATCTTTAGATCAGATTTTCACTAAACTTGATTAGAATAAAATCAGACGAAGACTAGGCGAAGAATAGACGAAGGCTAGAATCGTAACAATTTAACTAATAGATAAATGCTAAGAAAGAAAAGTATTTACAGAAAAGAACTCAATTCTTATATGTGTGTTTCTCAGTTCTATGCTAGGCTCGATTGAGTTGATGTCTTACACATATGATGTAGAGTTTCAATGACATCATCTCTAGATCAGATTCTCACTAGGCTCAATTAGAATGAAATCAAGCGAAGACTAGGCGAAGGCTAGAATCATAACAAGATACGCTTTTGCATGAACGAGAATAGAGCAGAAGATCAAACAACAAGAAAAGATTCTTCATACAAGACGAGTTCAACATCTGAGAGAGAAGTCAGTTGATTTGCGCTAGAGAGAAAGAATAGTCTTCTTAGTCATACTTGCAATCATTGCTATCTGTACATGTCTTAGTCTATCTCTAAGATCTTGAATTGATATCTCAATAAGTGAGCTTAAATGCAAATGATAATTCTTGAGCTATAATTTTAGTCTACGACAATCTTGAAGAAATCTTCATCATGAATATCAAAGCAGTATTATTTACAGATGCAACATTCTTCAATTCTCAAGCAGAAAAGATTCAGATATCTATTCTGACATGATTACTTTTGATTATTGATCACTTGTTAATATTTTTATTCTCACTTCATAGTCTTTAAGTCAAAGCAGTTATGTAATTTTCATCTGCTCAATCTCTGTAACAAAGTTTCATGCATCGCTAGCATAGTTCATCTCTTCATCATTGCAACGCAGAAAGATCAGACAGATGTTTTTGCATATTTCTGAGACACATTTTTCGCTTCTTGTGATTCAAAGACTATTTCATGATCTTGTTTGAGAATCATTACGCTTCAAGACAGCATTTCTTTAGCGCAAGTCTTCTGATTCTGCAATTCAAAATGCTTTGATATTATCTGATTACAAGTCATACATAGTTCAATAGCAAAGAGATGATATTCATCAGATTTATATCATCATACGAAGTGATCAATTCGAGTACATTGATTTCATGCTCACTCATGATGCAGATATAAATGTCGAATTTTCTAGCAACGATCTTCTCAAAATGATGATGAGATGCGCTGTGAACGATGAAACAACTCTTCAATGTATTCGCTTTCTTGTATCACGCGATGCGTGAGTAGCTGATTCAGAAGCGCTGCGAGCAGCTATCGCTGAGAACAGTATTGAGCTCGCATCGTATCTATTGAACGAAGAATTCAGCGAAGATGATGTCACATGCTACTGCTGAATCGAAATCACCTGAGTCTACGGAAACGATATCGCATGCAAGAAAGATGATAGGGGAAAACGAGTTACTGATATCACGATTAAGCAGACATAATAGCAGCTTCTTCGCTGCAGTAGAATTGAGAGAACGAAAATCGACGAAAGAGAAAGCGACAGAATAGATTGCGAATAAACAAAGCTTTGAAACAGATTATCTGATCAAATATGTATAAAGATTCTAAAACGTACCCAGAACATTGTCTATCTTCACCAACATAAGAAACTCAAGGATGGCTGTTTGAAGTTCGGTATTTGCTGTGTGGGGGAAAGTTTCTCCCTTGGCCATGTTGACGAGTTCAAGCCCATCTCTTTGGGCCGCAAGTTCGAGTTGGTCGAAGACGCCTTGGATCCCATTCTGCGGGTTAGTCTCGCATATTCTATTGTCGGTGATTCAAGCTCATGGAAACCTCTGATCTGAAATACATAAGAGAACTTCTTTGGTTGGAATATATTGCCGGTCGGGGAACGATCAAACCTTCGAAAAATAGTATATTCGTAATGCGCAAGCGTTGCACAGTGTCTTAGCCCCGTCTTGACCACGCCGCCAATCTGGTGTTGTGGCTCTGTTACATTCGAATTGCTTCTTGGTTGCAGGGTCAGAGTCTCAATTTATCGCAACGTCTGGGAGGAATTTGCGCCTTATGCATACGGTCCTCAATCTCCATGTTCGCATTCTGGATGACTGTTCCTGTATCTCGTGTAATGTAGCGCCGTTCAAGTTTGGTTTGAAGACCCACGTTGGAGATGCCCACAAGATGCATAAATGCTTCGATATAGCATTCTCTCCATTGCACGCCTGGCTGACAGAATTACCGTTCTTTGGATTGCAGAATGGGCAGGGAGACGTGAGGGAACAGCACAACTCTCTTGTCACGAGATTCTGGGGATTGCCTGGTTCGGAGATGACTGGGTGCCATTGAGGCTACCATCAGTGCTGCAACAGTACCGAATCTTCTTCTCATTCTCCCTCCCCTCTATTTGTTCTGCTGCAAACGCTGCTGTTGACGCATTCATTCTTGCGAGGTGGTGGAGGCCATCCGGCATGTCGGATAGGGATATTGGATATGGGGAAAGCTATTGCGGATGTCGAAGCTCTGAGGAAGGTTCAGTATATTTTCTTTCTGAACCTGGCGTTCCCGAACCGTTAGTCCTCGGGAGGTCTTGGGGGCGCCATTTAACAGCGCACATTACGGAGCGTCACTTTCGCTAAAGGCGGGATCTACCTCCATTTAGGTGTAGTCTGCTAACAAATACAGGTAGATTCCCCACCATAAACT
>JAABUU010000251.1_pt1 | contig 129978 bp, 137 predicted proteins | sample 5559301 | NCBI WGS metagenome assembly JAABUU01 (sample SAMN10711884, study PRJNA513360) | rock metagenome | isolation source: Antarctica rocks | place: Antarctica: Victoria Land, Richard Nunatak white | reverse complement strand
CTGGTTCGACAACAACCGCCGCCTGCGCGAACTCATCAACGAGCTCGAGACGCTCTCACTGCAGGCCGCCGAGCACGCCGAAGGCTGGGGGGAGAAATAGACGACGAGAAGTGCGGAAAGGGAGGTAGAAGGGTTGCCAATCAGGGTTGACCGGTACTCGTCGTTGCCGCTCGGCATGCTCGTAGAGCCGGAACTCGTCGGAATCGCTGTCGAGGCGGGTGTATCCACGTTGCATCAGTAGGCGCTCGATTGCGGCTCGCTTGTACGGCCCCCCAGCCGATCTTGAGCGACGCCGCACTGAGGCCCAGCGGCCAGGTAGCCCCGCCGTGTGGCTACGCACGCGTACTTACTGGGCCGGCGAACCGCGTCCGGCGTGATGGCTGGCAGCGTCAGGCTGCTCCTGCGATGCCTCACGTCAGACATCCATGCGGCCACCCGGTCTAGTGGTCCGCTCGGAGTCGGGACCGGTCGAAGAGCGGCTTCGTACGGGCGCCCCTCTGCGTAGAAGCTGTAGAGATGAGCCCGGAGTTGCCCGAAGAGGTCCGCAATGGCTGCGTCCCGATCGTTGGCGCAGCCAACGACATCGAAGTCGAGGGCGACCACGTAGACCTGCTCATGATCGCACTCGACCGTCGCCTGAACCGGCCTACGCAGCCACTCGGCAAAGCTCTCGCGATGTCCAACCGTCGCCCCGTGACGCACGCGACTAGATACCCCCCGCAACCCCGAGAGTTGCGTCCCAGCGTCGCGACCCGCATGCTCCACGCGCCAAGTGATACCAGCCTCAGCGGCAGCGCGCACCCCACTGCTCCCGGGTGGGTGCTGGTGTTTCGGCTAGAGCTGGTTGTCGTGGCAACCGTGGCCGTGCCCAGCGGTACGCTGTAGGCGTGGCTGATCTCAACCAGCTCGCCGCACGACTCGTCAAGCAGTCCACCGAACCCGACGAGCCCGAGACCCCCGCCCAGACCAGCGGGCGCAACGGGGGGCTCAAGGGCGGCAAGGCCCGGGCGGACAAGCTGACGCCGGAGCAGCGGTCCGAGATCGCTCGGAAGGCCTCTAAAGCGCGCTGGCAGCCATAGTTGCCCGACACGGGGGCGCACGGACGACACGACGGCCCCTTCAGAAACTGAGGGTGAACTGCGCGCGCTGACCCATGTAGATCAGGATTGCCCAATGGAGCACGTCGCGTCCGATTACGCCGTCGATGTTCTGGCCCTGGAAACCGCTGGGCGGCGCTTGGATCACCGTGGTGTCGAGGTACTGACCATGCGGCAGCGTGAGCCGCACCGAGTAGAGCCCGCAAGGAACGCCCTGCGACGTGGGCGTATTCACCCCCACCGTCCCCACTGGATGGAGCCCGAGGGGCGCGAGAACACCCTCTTGGACCATAGAGTTGGACGCGCCTGTATCGACGAGTAGGGACGCGCTAGCTGGCGTCGGGGGTTGTTGACCGGCCTGGGTGAGGGCGGTTTGCGCAGCCGCGCCCAGGCCGAGGGTCACGTCGATGACCGGCCCTTCGCTTTGGAGGTCCGCTGCCTCGACCGTGAACGACGGCACGGCGGCGCGTTAGAAGTTCGCTACGGGCGACAGGAAGTTCGCCGGCTCATCTACTGCCGCGATGCGCTTGACGAAGAACGGTACGTTGCCGAACTGTCGATACCCCTCGTTGATCGCGTCCTGTTCCGTGTCGTAGGTCGCGATGACCGAGTCGCCTCGGATCAGGACGTACTTACCGCGGGCGTCACCGAGCAACTGCTCCCGATGGGCCTCGTAGGTTTCGAGTTCCTGTCTGAGCGAGTCCATGACGGTCACCAGGCAACCCTTTCCTCGGACGGAAGATAGCAAGAGAAACCCTCGTAAGCAAGCCCTGACCGGGAGTATGCCGCCCCGCTCCGTCGGACGCGTCGCGGCCCCCAAGTGCGGTTTCCGTCTGACCGCTCAAGCATAATGGTCAGTATGAACCGGCTGTCCACCGAGAAGCGCGCCCAGGTGATCGGCTCGCTGGTCGAGGGCAACAGCATCCGCGCCACCGTGCGTATGACCGGGGCCGCGAAGAACACGGTCACGAAGCTCCTGGTGGATCTGGGCGCCGCCTGCGCCGACTACCAGGACCGCGCGCTACGCGACCTGCAGTGCAAGACCGTCGAGTGCGACGAGATCTGGGCCTACTGCTACTCCAAGCAGCGCAACGTCCCCGACGAGCACAGGGGGACGTTCGGCTACGGCGACGTGTGGACGTGGACCGCGCTCTGCGCCGATACCAAGCTCGTCCCGTCGTGGCTGGTCGGGGAGCGCAACATCGACGACGGGATCGTCTTCATGAACGACCTCAAGTCGCGCCTGACCAACCGGGTCCAGCTCACGACCGACGGGCACAACGTCTACTGGACCTCAATTGGCCTGACCTTCGGCCGTGACGTTGACCACGCAATGCTCATGAAGATCTACGGCCCCGACCCGGCCGGGCAGCGGCGCTACAGCCCTGCCGTGTGCAAGAGGACGAAGGCCACGGTCCTGCGCGGCGCCCCGGACCCGGCGAAGATCTCCACCAGCTATGTCGAGCGTCAGAACCTCACGATGCGGATGGGGATGCGGCGCTTCACGCGGCTGACCAACGGCTTCTCAAAGAAGGTCGAGAACCTGGCCCACGCCGTCAGCCTCCACTACATGCACTACAACTTCGCCCGCGTCCACCATTCCCTCACGATCACCCACGACGACGGGACCCGGACCAAGCGCACCCCAGCCATGGCCGCAGGGGTCGCCGATCACGTCTGGACCCTCCGCGAGATCGCCGGACTACTCGATTCAAACTGACCCACCACCAGCGGGCGGGTTCGGTGCGTCCGGCCGGGCGCACCGACCCCGGCCGCGATCAGCACACCGGCTGGCGCGCCTGGCCCCGCTTCCCCGCGCGGGCGCGCTGGTCGAGCTGCCGGGTCACCACCCCATCGAGGTCGGCGGCGAAGATGTCGACCATCTCCCGGGAGAAGTTCTCCTTGACCACCATGCGCAGCACCACCGTGTCGTCGGCGTGGGCCGGGAGCGAGTAGGCGGGCACGATCCAGCCTGACTGGCGCAGCTCGCGGGAGATGGCGTAGAGGTCCAGCGCCCCTGGGTCGGTGGCCCGGACGACGACGACGGGAAACAGCTCGGCCTGGTTGAGCGCCACCCAGTGCTCGGAGGCGTGGAGCCGTTGCCCGAGGGTCTGGGCGTTCTGAAGGACGTTGGCGACGACGTGGTCATAGCCCTCGCGTCCCAGCCGCAGGAAGGCGAAGTACTGCAGGATGACCGAGCTGGAGGGTCGTGAGAAGTTCAGGGAGTAGTTGGGCATGTCCCCGCCCAGGTAGTTGATGTGGAACACCAGCTCGTCGGGCAGGTCGCAGCGGTCGCGGAACAAGACGCTGCCCATGCCCGGGTAGACGAGCCCGAACTTGTGGTTTGACACGTTGATCGAGCGCACGCTGTCCAGGCGGAAGTCCCACGCCAGCTCAGGCCGCGTGAAGGGGACGATGAAGCCCCCGCTGGCGGCGTCGATGTGCAGGGGCACCCGCCAACCCCGGTCGCGCTCCAGGCTGCACAGCAGCTCGTCGATCTCTCCCAGCTCGTCCATCTGCCCGGTGAACGTCGTCCCCAGCAGGCCACAGACCCCGATGGTGTTCTCGTCGACGCGCTCGGAGACGTCGTCGGCGGTCAGCGTGTAGGCGTCGGGCTGCATGGGCGCCACCCGCGCCTCGACCTCGAAGTAGTTGGCGAACTTCTCCCAACAGGTGTGGGTGTCGGCGCCCATGACCAGGTTCGGGCGGTCGATGCTCTGGCCCGCGGCCTCGCGCCGACGGCGCCAGGTGCGCTTGTGGGCGAGCATCGCGAGCATGATCGCCTCGGAGGACCCGATGGTCGCCGTGCCCACCGGCGTGCAGCCCGCCGGCGCGTTGAACAGGCGTCCCTGCATCGAGATGACGCGCTCGTGGATGACCTCGGTGCGCGGGTACTCGTCCTGGTCGATCATGTTCTTGGCCGCTGTCTCCACGAGCAGGCGGTCGGCCTCGGGCTCCATCCAGCTGGTGACGAAGGAGGCGAGGTTCAGGGCTGGGTTGCCATCCAGGGCGAGCTCGTCGTGGATGAGCTGGTAGGCGTCCGCGGCGGGCATGCCCCCATCGGGGATTCGGTGGCTGGGGACCGGCTCGGCGAAGCGGCGGCCGGCGTAGGTCGGGGTAAGGGTGTCGTCGCCTTCGGTGTCGAGCCGGTGCATGGGGCGCTCCTGGTCAGAGGGTGGGAGAAGTGCTGGCCAGCCGGGGCGCAAGCTACTGCAGGGGTGGCCCGACGATGTCCTGCGCCCCTGGCCTTTGCCCCTCTCACGCGCTAGCGTCGGTCGGCCGTGGACCCGCTGGCCCAGCGCGACATCGCCCACCTCCGGGCCGACAACCCCGGGCCGTTCACCCTCTCGGGGACCAACTCCTATCTGGTCGGGCGAGACCCGGCATGGCTGATCGATCCCGGACCCGCGCTGGGCTCGCACCTCGACGCCCTGGTCGCCGGGGCGACTCAGCGGGGCGGCCTGGCCGGCATCGTCCTCACCCACGACCACGCCGACCACGCCGAGGCCATCGCCCCGCTGCGCGAGCGCCTCGGGCCGGTCCAGGTCGCCGCCGCTCGCGGGCCGGTGGACGTCCATCTGGGCGACGGGGACCGGCTCGGGCCGCTCGAGGCGCTGCACCTGCCCGGCCACGCCCCCGACCACCTCGCCCTGCTCGCCGGCGACACCGCCTTCGCCGGCGACGCGGTGCTAGGAGAGGGCAGTGCCTTCATCACCCCTCACCGGGGGGCGCTGACCGCTTACCTCGCCGGGCTCGAGCGCCTGCGCCGCCGCCGCCCGGCGCTGCTCTGTCCCGGCCACGGCCCGTTGGTCACCGACCCCGACACCAAGCTGTCTGAGTACCTCGTCCACCGGCGTGCCCGGGAGGATGCCGTGCTTCTCGCGCTCGGGCGGGGCCGGCGCAGCGTCGACGAGCTGCTCGACGAGGCCTGGGGCGATGTCCCCGCGCCGCTGCGTCCCGCGGCCGCCATCACGCTGGCCGCCCATCTCGACCGGCTGGCCGAGGAGGGTCGACTGCCCGATGGCGTGCAACGGCCCGAGGTTCCCGATTGGCTCCTGGGCGATCCCACGGCCGCGGCGGGGGCGGCGCGGTGAGCCGGGTGGCCTACCTGGGTCCCGAGGGGACGTTCACCCATCAGGCGGCTCTTGCCCTGGCGCCCGGAGCCCAGCTGGCCCCCGCCGTCGATCCCGGGGCGATCGTCCGTGCCGTGGAGTCCGGCGAGTGTGAGGCCGGCGTCCTGAACTTCGAGAGCTCGGTCGAGGGCGAGGTGACGGCGAGCATCGACGCGCTGGTCCTCGACGGGGCTCACTGCGTGATCGCGGCCGAGCGGGTTCTTCCGGTCAGCTTCGCGCTGTTCCGCCTGCCCGGCGACCGTGCACCGCTCTGCGGCGTGGCCAGCCACCCGTTCGCCCTGGCCCAGTGCCGGCTCGCCCTGGCCGGGCTGGAGCTGCGGTCCAGCTCCAGCACCGGGGAGGCCTGTGCCTGGCTGGCCGACGAGCGCCGGCCCGGGTGGGGGGCCCTGGCCGCTCCGCTGGCCGGGGAGCCCCACGGACTCGAGCTTGCCGCCGAGGGCCAGGAGGACGAGCCGGGGGGCGTCACCCGCTTCGTGCTTCTCGGCCGGCGTGCGCCGGCCCCGACCGGGCGCGACCTCAGCGCCTTCGCCGTCCGCCCCGACCGCGACCGCCCGGGCAGCTTGGTGGCCATCCTCCAGGAGTTCTCACTGCGACGGGTCAACCTGACCGCGATCACCTCGCGGCCGGCGAAGGGTGCGCTGGGGGAGTATTTCTTCTACCTGGAGTGCCAGGGCCATCTGCTCGATCCGTCGGTCCGCGACGCGGTGGTCGGCGTCCTGGAGCTGCCGATGGAGGTGCGCTTCCTCGGCTCCTTTCCCGAGGATCCCGACCGCCCGGACCGGCGCGCGGCGCCAGGCCACGAGCGAGCCGCCGCCACCTACGCCGAGCTGCGGGCCCTGGTCGCCGAGGGAGGTGGTTGATTGCCGCTCAGTCGCCGTAGGTGCGACACTGTCGCACCAGCCTGGGCGATCCCAGGCGCCCGTCGACCGTCGCCCAGCACCAGGTCGCGCCAGCGCTGAGCCAGTCCAGCGCCGGCGTCGCCGGGCCCTGTACGGGCCGGCTCGACGCTCCGCCAGAGCGTGGCCGGCTCGTGCGCCTGGAGCGCGCCCGGCGGCGGGTCGGGGTCGCGCCGGCCCACCAGGGTCAGCGCGCTGATCATGCTCGCGCCGCCGGCCACCACGCTTGAGCGAAGCAGCCACGCCGGGTCGGTGGCGAGCGTCTCCTCCACTGCCGGGCGGCCATCGAAGGTGATTTGCGTGAGGGCACGGGCCCGACCCGGCTCCTCTCCGACCCGGCCGAGAACGAGTGCCTCGCCCAGAAGCACGCACGCGCCGGCCCCGAGCTCGATCCGCGTCGAGCGCAGCACGTTGCATCCGGCGGCCGCGATCAGCGGCTCGCCGAGCCAGACGAGCCGGGCGTCCGGCCCTAGGCGCACCCGCGACGAGAGCCGCGCCGGCGGGCCGCCGCGCGCGTGATGGCCAACCGTCGCGCCCAGCTCGAGGATCTCGAGCGCGCACCCGGCGTCGAGGTCGATGGCCAGCGAGACGTCGTCGCCGCCGAGGAGCGAGGCCCGGCTCTGGACGAGCGCCACCCGAGCCAGCGGCCCGGCGGGGTGGAGGACGCGGGGGCGCCACGGCTCGGTGCCGGCGAGCTCGGTGACCACGGTCTCCGAGCCACGCCGCCCGGCGTGGACGGTGATCCCCGCCTCAGGCGTGCTGATGGTGGTCGTCGTGGTCGTGGTCGTGGTCGTGGTCGTGGCCGTGGCCGTGGTCGTGGCCGTGGTCGTGGCCGTGGCCGTGGGGCGCCGGTGGTCCGGGATCGACGCTGACCAGTGCGCCGGTCCGCCACGCCCCGAGCTGAGTCCCCACCCACGCGCAGAGCCCCCCGACCGACTCCGGGTCGCGCAGGCTGAGGGCCAGCGTCGGCCGCCCGGCGCGCTGGCGGGCGGCGTCGGTCAGCATCAGCTCGACGTCGGCCCCCACGTAGGGCGCTAGGTCGACCTTGTTGATCACCAACAGGTCCGCGCGGGCGACGCCCGGACCTCCCTTGCGCGGCACGTCGTCGCCCCCGGCGCAGTCGAGGACGAAGATCTGGGCGTCGGCCAGGGCAGGGCTGAACGCCGCCGTCAGGTTGTCGCCGCCGCTCTCGACGAACACCAGCTCGAGCGGCCCTTGCGACTGCTCGAGCTCCTCGACGGCCTGTAGGTTCATCGTGATGTCGTCGCGGATCGCCGTGTGCGGGCAACAGCCGGTCTGCACGGCCTCGATCCGTGCCGGCGGAAGGACGCCCTGCTCGCGCAGGAAGCGGGCATCCTCGGTCGTGTAGATGTCGTTGGTCACCACGCCGAGCTCGAGCTCACCGGCCAGAGCGCGGCAGAGCGCGGCAATCAGCGAGCTCTTGCCGGTGCCGACCGGTCCGCCTACGCCGATCCTAAGCGCCCGCATCGGCCGCTCAACTGGCAAAGAGCCTCCCTTCGCGCGACCCGTGGGCCAGCGCCCGGCGGTCGAGGAGCGGCGTCGCCGGGCTGGGGATCGTGTGCGGCCCGGCGGCGGCCGAGTGGCGGGCCAGCGCCTCGATCTCCGACGCCAGGTCGGCGATCCAACCGCTGGCCTTGGCCCCGTCGAGCGGCAGGAGCTTGACCGCCGCCGCCACCACCCCGGCTGCCTCTTCGTAGAGGCTGAGGCGCGCCGCCGGCAGCGGGTCGAGCCCCGCGGCGCGACAGACCACGCCGAGCGCGACGCCCCGCGGCGTCAGCCCGCTTGCCCCGCGGTAGGCGGCGAGCAACTCGTCGGACGGCCAGAGCGCGGCCGCCGTGCGCAGCAGCCCCTTCCCGAGATGCCGATCGGCGGCGCGCACGGCCGGGGCCGGCGTGCGGGCGGCCGCCTCGCTGTCCAGCGCGAGCAGGCCGGACAGGTCCGCGGCGGCGGTGGCAGCCACCGCCAGCGCCGCCTGGACGCGTCCGACCGTGTGCAGGCGCGCGCGGACGAACGCCGGTACCTCGGCCGCACCAAGTCCCTCCGCGATCGCCGCTTCGAGGCCGCCCGAGTGGGCGTAGCCGCCGCTCGGGGTGCGCCCGTCGGCCAGCAGCAGCTCAAGCACCGGGGTCGCGCTCAAAACAGCGAGTACCTCTGGGCCAGCGGCAGCTCGTCGGCCGGGGCCGGGTCGACCGGCTCGCCGTCGACGCTGACCACGAACGTCTCCGGGTCGACCCGGATCTCGGGCACGGCGTCGTTATTGGGTAGGTCGCGCTTGCCGATCTCGCGAGTGTCCGCGACCGCGACCAGCCGGCGGGCCAGGCCGAGCCGGTCGGCCAGGCCGTCCTCGAGGGCTGTGGCCGAGACGAAGGACAGCGCCAGGTGAGGCGCGGCCGACGCTGCGGCGCCGAACATCGCCCGCCCCAGAACCGGCTGCGGCGGGGGAATCGAGGCATTCGCGTCGCCGATCGGCGCCCAGACGATCGCTCCGGCCTTGAGAACCAGGCGCGGGCGCACGCCGAAGAACGCCGTATCCCAGAGCACGAGGTCGGCGAGCTTGCCCGCCTCGACCGACCCGAGGTGCGCGTCGATCCCGTGGGCGACCGCCGGGCAGATCGTGTACTTGGCCACGTAGCGGCGGGCCCGGTGGTTGTCGGCCGGCCCGTCGCCCGCGAGCGAGCCGAAGCGCGTCTTGCCGGCGTGGGCCGTCTGCCAGGTGCGCAGGATCGTCTCCCCGGCCCGACCCATCGCCTGGGCGTCCGAGCCGATGATCGAGATCGCCCCGAGGTCGTGGAGCAGGTCCTCGGCGGCGATCGTGCTGGCCCGGATGCGACTTTCGGCGAAGGCCAGGTCCTCGGGCACGCGCGGGTTGAGGTGGTGGCAGACGATCAGCATGTCCTGGTGCTCGGCGACCGTGTTGACCGTGTGCGGCCGGGTCGGGTTGGTCGAAGACGGCAGCACGTTGGCTTGGCCGGCGATCGCGATGATGTCCGGCGCGTGTCCGCCGCCGGCACCCTCGGTGTGGTAGGCGTGGATGCTGCGCCCGGCGATCGCGGCAATCGTCGACTCCAGGAAGCCGGCCTCGTTGAGCGTGTCGGTGTGGATCGCCGCCTGCAGGCCGAAGCGCTCGGCCGCGCGCAGGCAGGCGTCGATCGCTGCCGGGGTGGACCCCCAGTCCTCGTGGAGCTTGAAGCCTCCGGCCCCCGCGAGCGCCTGCTCGGCCAGGGCTTCACCGCTGACCGTGTTTCCCTTGCCGAGCAGGAGGACGTTCAGCGGCTGGCCGTCGAGCGCCCGGTGCATCATGGCCAGGGAAGCCGGGCTCGGCGTGCAGGTCGTCGCCCGGGTGCCCTCGCTCGGCCCGGTGCCGCCGCCGATCAGCGTGGTGATCCCGCTGGCCAGCGCCTCGGTGACGATCGTCGGACTGATGAAGTGCACGTGGCAGTCGACGCCCCCCGCGGTCAGGATGCGCCCCTCGCCAGCGATCACGTCGGTCGATGGGCCGATCCGCAGGGCCGGGTGGACGCCGTCTGAGATGTCGGGGTTGCCCGCCTTGCCGAGTGCGACGATCCGCCCGTCACGGACGCCGACGTCGGCCTTGACCACGCCCCAGTGGTCGAGCACGAGAGCGTTGGTGATCACCAGCTCGGGGGCTCCCGCCGCGTGGGACGTCGTCCCCTGGGCCATTGACTCGCGGATCGTCTTGCCGCCGCCGAAGACGGCCTCCTCGCCGCCCACGCAGCGGTCCTCCTCGACCTCGATCCACAGGTTGGTGTCGGCCAGGCGCACCCGGTCGCCGATCGTCGGCCCGTAGAGCTGGGCGTAGCGCTCGCGGTCGATCGAGGTCATCGGCTCGCCCGGGCGAGCTGGAGGCCGGGGACCAGGCGCCGTCCGCCGAGGGCTACGAGCCTCACGTTGCGCCCGACGCCCGGCTCGAAGCGCATGGACGTGCCCGCGGGCAGGTCGAGGCGAAAGCCGTCAGCGCCGGCTCGATCGAAGCGCAACGCCCGGTTGACAGCGGCGAAATGGAAGTGCGAGCCGACCTGGATCGGCCGATCGCCGGTGTTCAGGACCGCGACGGTCCGGCGCTCGCGGCCCGGCGCGAGCTCGATCGTGCCCGGGGCGACCGCCAGCTCCCCGGGGATCACGGGACCGGCTGGTGGATCGTCACGAGCTTGCGCCCGTCGCGGAACGTGGCCTCGACATGGACCTCCTCGAGCATCTCCGTGACGCCGTCCATCAGCTCCTCGCGGGCAAGCACGGCCCGGCCGTCGCGCATCAGGTCGGCCACGTTCGTCCCGTCACGGGCGCGCTCGATGACCCAGCATGAGAGGAGCGCTACCGCCTCGGGGTAGTTGAGCGCGACCCCCCGGTCCCGCCGGTCCCGCGCCACCATACCCGCCACCGCCAGCAGCAGCTTCTCGGTATCCGATGGGCTCAGATGCATGGACCGGCGCGCTCAATGCCCGATTTGCCAGGGCCGCCGGGGGCCGCCGCGACCCGCCGCCGCCGCCGGCGCGCCGCGGTGGACCCGGCGCCCGGCGGGCAGTCCGCCGGTGGTCGGAGCACCCGCCTCGGCGCGATCGACTCGCTCGCGGCCCGTGCGCCCGACGCCGTCGAGTCGGCGTGCCCGACGCGGGCTGCGCGCGCCCGGGGCCGAGAACGTGCGCGGGCTGAGCTCGCCGCACGACGGGCAGACGGCCGGCGCTCCCGGCGCCCGCGGGTTCGCGCGCTGCTCGAAGGGGCCACACCAGGAGCAGCGGTATCCGTAGGTAGCCACGTCAGTGGGGGAGGATGTCGTGGTCGAAGATGGCCAGCGGGATGCCGAGCGTGACCGCACAGTTCGGGATGTCGACGATTCCGCCGATGCGGCCCTCGATCGGCGCCGCACCCAACAGGAGGTAGGCCTGCTCTCCGCTGTAGCCCATGGCCTTCTGCAGGTAGGCGATCGCGTTCAGGCAGGCCTGCCGGTAGGCCACTGTCGCGTCCATGTAGTAGTTGCGACCGTCCTCGACACAGATCCCCTCGAACATGAGGTACTCGCTGTAGTGCGGCTCGACCGGGCCCGGCTTGAAGATCGGGTTGCCGTGGGGGTTGGCCGCCGCGAGGCCGTACTTCTCGACCCCGCCCTTGATCAGGTCGAAGCCGAGGTCGATGAAGCCGGGCATCTCGATCGCCCCGCAGAACGTGATCTCCCCGTCACCCTGGGAGAAGTGCAGGTCGCCGATCGAGAAGAGCCCCCCTTCCACGTACACCGGGAAGTAGATTCGGGCCCCCTTCGAGAGGTTCTTGATGTCGACGTTGCCGCCGTGATCGCGCGGCGGCACGGTCCGCGCCGCCTCCCTGGCAACACGGGAGTGCTCGGCGGCGGTGAGCGTGCCGAGCAGGGCGTCCTTCTCGAGGGGCAGGAGCGCGAGCGGCGGATCCTGCACCGTGTCGCCCATCGGGTCGCCCGTCAAGCGCGAGGGGTTGCGCGCGATCAGGTCGGCCTCGCGACGGTTCCATTCGGCGAGCAGGTCGTGGGACGGCGCGCAGCCGAGCAGCCCCGGGTGCGAGAGGCCGGCGAAGCGTACGCGGGGCAGGTGGCGCGAGGAGCAGTAGATGCCCTCGATGTCCCAGATCGCCTTGGCCGAGTCGGGAAAGTGGTCACACAGGAAGCCCCCGCCGTTGCCCTTCGCGAAGATCCCCGTGTAACCCCATTCGTGCTGCTCGAACGGTCCCATGTCGAGGATGTCGACGACGAGGATGTCGCCCGCCTGCGCTCCGCGGATGGCAAACGGGCCGCTGAGCATGTGGCACTTGTCGAGGTTGACGCCGGCCACGTCGCCCGGCGAGTCGCTGTTGTGGATCTGCTCGTCGGTCCACTCCTTGCACTCGATCCGGTAGGTCCCGCCCGGGTCGACGGTGGCGACCGGGGGGATGTCCGGATGCCAGCGATTGTGGCCGGGCACCGTCTGCTCGGACATCGGCACGCTGAGGTCGCGGTCGATGCGGAAGATCACCTCTGGCATCCGGACTTCACCTTTCTCTCGTGCCCGTCTCAACCGGCGGCCGCGCTGACGGGCACGTCCGCCGGGTCCAGGGTGGGCGCCTTGCACATGTCGTGGCAGGTCTTCTCGAGCGAGCAGCACAGCGAGCAGATCGCCCCCTCGTGAAACGGGCAACCGGCCATGTCGGGCAGCTCGTAGCTCTGCCCGCAGACCACGCACTCGAGCTGGGTCGCCGTCCCCCCCTCGCCGGGGTCCTCGCCGCCGAGCGTGTTTTCGCGGGCGATGTAGTACTTGCCCTTCGTGGCGATGGCCAGCAGCGGCGAGAGGACCATCGCGATACCGAGCGCGAGGAAGGGCGAGTAGGCGGCCAGGGCCGCTCCGAACGCGTGGTAGAAGGCGAGAATCGAGATGATCGAGGCAATCGTCATCGAGCCGAAGCCGACGGGGTTGATGGCGTAGAGGTGGGCCCGCTTGAACTCGACGTAGGACGGGCTGAGCTTCAGTGGCTTGTTGATGACCAGGTCGGCCACGACGGCGCCGATCCAGGCGATCGCCACGTTGGAGTAGAAGCCGAGCACCGTGTTGAGGAAGCCGAAGACCCCGACCTCCATCAGCGTCAGCGCGATGCCGACGTTGAAGAAGACCCAGATCACCCGCCCGGGGTGCCAGTGCAGGACCCGGGAGAAGAAGTTGGACCACGACAGCGACCCCGAGTAGGCGTTGGTGACGTTGATCTTGACCTGCGAGAGGATCACGAAGAACACGGCGACGCCGACAACGATGCCGCTCGGCAGGAACGAGCCGACACCGCCGAGGTACTGCTCGATCGGCTCTCCGGCCTTGGTCAGGCCGACCTTCGAGGCGACGTAGAAGGCGAGGAAGGCGCCGCCCAGCTGCTTGACCGCGCCGAGGATCACCCAGCCTGGTCCGCCGGCCAGCACAGCGATCCACCAGCGCCGGGCGGTCGCCTTGGTCTTGGCCGGCATGAAGCGCAGGTAGTCGACCTGCTCGCCGATCTGGGCGATCAGCGAGAGGGCGATGCCGGCTCCCAAGCCCATCGAGATGCCGTCGAAGCCCGCACTCTTGGCGTGGCCCTTGAAGTGGGTCCAGTTGGCGAAAGCGTTGGGATCATTGATCAGGATCGCCACGAACGGGGCAAACATCAGGATCAACCAGATGGGCTGGGTCCAGACCTGCAGCTTCGAGAGCAGGGTCATCCCGAACACGACCAGCGGGATGATCACCAGCGCCCCCAGGAGGTAGCCGAGCCACAGCGGGATGCCGAAGCCGGTGTTGATGGCCTGGGCCATGATCGAGCCCTCGAGGGCGAAGAAGATGAACGTGAAGCTCGCGTAGATCAGCGAGGTGATCGTGGAGCCCAGGTAGCCGAAGCCGGCGCCGCGGGTGAGCAGGTCCATGTCGATCGAGTACCTGGCCGAGTAGTAGGCGATCGGGACCGAGGTCAAAAAGATCACCACTGCGGCGACCAGCACGGCCACGAGGGCGTTGGTGAAGCCATAGGTGATCGCGATCGACGCGCCGATGGCAAAGTCGGCCAGATAGGCGATGCCGCCGAGCGCCGCCGTCGCCACGACGTACTCGCTCCAGCGGCGGAAGGTGCTCGGAGCGTAGCGCAGCGAGTAGTCCTCCATCATCGGGTTCTCGACGAACTTGGCAAACCGCCGCTTGAGGCGGGTTCCTTCGCCGGGCGCAGCGGTGCTGGACATCGGAACCTCCTCCTTGGGGGCCTCTGGCGCGCCGCCCGCCTTCCCCCGGCGCCGCGCCCTCTGACGCTGAGTCTTTCGATCCGCCCCTCCCCGGGCTACGACCGCCGGGCCAATAATCGGCCAGCACTTTCGACCGTTGGTTGAGGCGGAGCACGTGGACAGAAAGTCGTGTCGTAGTGGACCACCGGTCCAGTACGATTGATCGTCAGATGGTCACGCGGCGGGCCCGGCGACGGCAGCAACGCCTCAGACACCGCGAGATCAGGCTCGCGGTGCGATCCGAGTTCGAGGTCGAGCGGCCGCGGTGCTGGGCGGCGCTGCGCGCCCTGATTCGGGACGTGGGCGGACTCGAGCGAGCCCGCATCACGGCACGGGCGTCAGCGATCGACGGCGCGCTGAGGCGACCGCCGGCTCCCCAGCGCACGACGAACCAGAGCCAGTAGGCCGTGGGCCGGCGGGATCCCGGTGGCGGGGGGCTTGCCCCTCCGGACGCCGCCGCGCCATGGCCGACCGCGGTCGTCGGGCTTGGCCTTATCGGTGGCTCGATCCTGCGCGGCCTCGGGGCGGCGGCCGTGCCCGCCACGGGCTGGGACGCCGACCCCGGGGTCCGGTCGGCGGGCGCCGACGCCGGCCTGTCGGTGACCGACAGCCTGGAGCAGGCCCTGGCCGGAGCGCGGCTGGTGGTCGTCGCGGTGCCACCCGTCGCTGTTGCCACGGTGGCAGCCGACGTCCTGGGCCGGGCGCCCGAGGCCAGCGTCTGCGACGTGTGCTCGGTCAAGGGGCCGGTGGTCGTCGGCGTGGCGGCAGCAGCCGGGGCCGCGGCCGAACGCTTCGTCGGCGGCCATCCGTTGGCCGGTTCGGAGCAGGGAGGCTTTGCCGCGTCGCGGGAAGGGCTGTTCGTCGGGGCGAGCTGGGCGCTGTGCCCGGACGGGGCGGGGCTGGCGGCGATGCTGGCCGCGGCCGGGCTCGTCGAGACGCTCGGCGCCGAGGCGGTGATCCTGTCGGCCCGGAGTCACGACGAGGCCGTCGCTCGCTCCAGTCACCTGGCTCACGTCCTGGGCGGCCTGGCGGCCCGGTCGGCGGCCGCCGAGCCAGCCGCCACGCTCTCGGGCGGGGCGCTGCGCGACGCCTCTCGCGTCGCCGGCTCGGATCCCGTGCTGTGGACCGAGATCCTGCTGGCCAACGCCGCCGCCCTCCTGCCGGTCCTGTCGACGGCCGGGGAGGCGCTGCTGGGGGTGCAGGCCGCGCTTGCAGCCCGCGACGGGGCGGCGCTTCGCCAGGCGCTGGAGAGCGGGGCGGCCTCCCGGGCGGCGATCCTGCGCGCCCGCCGGGCGCCCGGCGCGTGGACTGGGCGCGACATCGAGCTCGACGGGTGGCGCGAGACGCTGACGGGCCTGGGCGAGCATGGCCGGCGCGTCCGCGGCCTGCGCGTCGAGGGTGACCGTCTGCGCTTCGAGACGACGGCCTCCTCGATCGACGATCGCGTCGGCTCGGGCTAGCCGCGCCGGACTCGGTCTAGGGGGCCGAGCCGGTGGTGCTCGTCCTGCCCGACCCGCTGCCACCCGAGCCCCCGGCGCCGGTGGGCGAGCCACTGGTGATCGACCCGGTGCCCGAGCCAGCCGCCATGGCGGGGCTCGAGGAGGCGTTGCTCGAGCTGCCGGCCGATCCCGACGGCGCCCCGGATGATCCGGTCGACGAGCCCGAGCCGGACGTGCTCGGCGGCGCCGTCGTCGTCTGGGACCCGTCTGGTCCCGTGAGACCGAGCAGACCAAGCAGGGGGCGCAGCGTCCCGTGATCCGCGCTCGAGCCGGTGCTCGGGGCGGTGCCCGGGCCGGCGCCCGCCGCCGTGGGTCCGCCGCTCGTCGGACTCGACGACGGCAGGGCACTGGCTGGGCTTGTGCTCGAGGGTGGTGCGGGGACGGCGGTGGTGGAGGTCACCGTCGCCGCCTCGCCGGCGCCGGCCGGCACCGCTCGGGCCGCGACGGCGAGCGACGCAGGCGCGTGCCGAGCCCGGGTGTGCGCGGCGCGGGAGTGAAGCCCGGCCCGGACTCCCGGCGCCGCTGTCGCGGCCGCCGGCACGGGATGGCTCGCATCGAGCCGGTGGTGGATGACCACCGCGCCACCGGTGGCCAGGGCAGCGGTGGCGACGACGACGACGACCTTGGCGGTGGTCAGTCCCAGCGCGGTCATACCACCCGCGGCAGCACTCCCTCCGGCGGCAATACCCCCGCTCGTGGTCGCCCCGCCGGCGGCGGCGGCGCCGCCTCCCGCGCCGCCCAGGCCCAGCAGCTTGGCCAGGATCCCCGGGCTGGGGAAGGGCACCGAGGCCAGGACCCGGTCCACCTCGTGCATGCGCGACCGGAACTGTCGGCAGCCAGCGCAGTCGCGCAGGTGGCGGCGGGCTCGTCCCGAGCTGCGCACGCCACGGCGGTGGGCGAGAGCGAGGTCCGAGCGGATCTCGTGGCAGTCGGTCTCGCGGGCCTCGGCCGCCTCGACCAGCCCGATGCGGGCCCGCACCAGCAGCGACTTGACAGCGGGCACGGTGACGTCGAGGGCATCGGCGAGATTGGCGTAGGACAGGCCCTCGAGCTCGCGCATGAGCAGCGCCGACCGCTGCTGGTCGGGGAGCCGGCGGACGTCGTCCAAGAGCCGGCGCAGATCCTCCTTGCGCTCGGCCTCGGCCTCGGGGCCGGCCGCGACGGTGGCGAGCTCGAGCTCCTCGGTGGGCGTCTCGGCCGGGCGGCGGAGCTGGTCGATGCAGCGGTTGTGAGCGACCCGGTAGAGCCAAGCGCGCAGCGAGATCGGCCGGCCGTTGGCGCGGAGGGCCGAGTGGGTGCGCACGAAGACGTCCTGGACGACGTCCTCGGCGTCGGGCCGGGAGCCCCGAAGCATCTGGCGCGAGTAGGCGATCAACCGCGCGCGGTAGCGGTCGTGGATGACGGCGAAGGCTCCCTCGTCGCCGGCCCGGAACAGCGCCACGAGCTGCTCGTCGGAGCGCAGGCGCAGCAGCGACGCCGACAGCGAGATCCGCGGGGTCCTGACGGGGGCATGGAGGGCAGAGGCTTCCACCGAGGGTCTCCGTGGACTGTAACTGCTGGCGGACCCGCGAGTTACGGATATTGCCGATTGGCCACCCCCGGTGCCATCCGCTTCGTCGTGCCCTGACGCTCCGGTCAGCGGCCCCGGTCCGCCGGGCCGTATCGTTCCTGCCCGTGTGTGCCGTCCCCATGGCTCCCGGCCTCTCCACCTTCCCGCCCATCGCCGACTACGGCTTCGTCTCGGACTGCCACACCGGCGCGCTGATCGCCCACGACGGTTCGATCGAGTGGCTGTGCCTACCGCGCTTCGACGGGCCCGCCGTGTTCGGCTCGCTGCTGGACCGCGGGGCCGGGAGCTGTCGGCTGGGGCCCTACGGGACCCTGGTCCCGGCGGGTCGACGCTACGAGCCGGGGACGAACATCATCGAGACGACGTGGATGACCGCGACGGGCTGGCTCGTCGTGCGCGACGCGCTGACGATCGGCCCGTGGCACGGGGAGCCCGAGCCAGCCACCGCGCACACCCGGCCGCCGGCCGACCACGAGGCCCGCGGGACTCTGGTCCGTCATGTGCGCTGCACGCAGGGCCAGGTGTCGGCCGAGCTGATCTGCGAGCCGATCTTCGACTACGGCCAGCGCCTGGCGAGCTGGTCGATGGTCGAGGATGAGCCAGGCGCGGTCGAGGCGCGCGAGGGCGACGTGGGCCTGCGCCTGCGCAGCGATCTTCGCCTGGGCATCGAGGGCAACCGGGTGCGCGCTCGCCACACCCTCCAGGAGGGCGACTGCGCCTACGCCGCCCTGAGCTGGTCGGCCTCCCTCGAGGGTCCGCGGACGGCCGAGGAGGCCGAGCGCCAGCTCGAGGAGACCGCCCACTACTGGCGCTCGTGGCTGGCGGCCGGACACTATCCCGACCATCCCTGGCGCGTCTATCTCCACCGCGCCGCCCTGGTGCTCAAGGGGCTCACCTACGCGCCCACGGGGGCGACGGTCGCGGCGCTGACCACCTCGCTGCCCGAGACCCCCCAGGGCGAGCGCAACTGGGACTACCGCTTCACCTGGATGCGCGATGCCACCTTCACGCTGTGGGCGATGCACTCCCTCGGGCTGGACTGGGAGGCGGACGACTTCATGGAGTTCGTTGCCGATCTCGGTCGCAACGACGACGGCTCCCTGCAGATCATGTACGGCATCGAAGGGGAGCGCGACCTCTCCGAGCGCACCCTCGACCACCTCCACGGCTACGAGGGCGCCTCCCCGGTGCGCGTCGGCAACGCCGCCTACGCCCAGCGCCAGAACGACGTGTTCGGGGCCGTGCTGGACTCGGTCTACCTCCACCACAAGTCCAACGGCTATCTCCCCCAGCGGCTGTGGCCGGTGCTCCGCGACCAGGCCGACTGCGCGGCGCGGGTCTACCGCCAGCCCGATCAGGGCATCTGGGAGGCCCGCGGCGAGCCCCAGCACTACGTCTCCTCCAAGCTCATGTGCTGGGTAGCACTGGATCGGGCCGCCCGTCTGGCCGAGATGCGCGGCGACATGGAGCAGGCAAAGGCGTGGGATGCCACCGCCCAGGAGTTCCGCGAGGACATCCTCGCCCACGGCGTCTCCGAGGCCGGCGTCTTCCGTCAGCACTACGGGACCGATGCGCTGGACGCCTCGTTGCTGCTCATCCCTCTTGTGCGCTTCCTGCCCCCCGACGACGAGCGCGTGGTCGCCACCGTGCGGGCGATCGCTGACGAGCTGACCGAGAACGGCCTGGTGCTGCGCTATCGCGTCGGGGAGACCGACGACGGGCTCAAGGGGGAGGAGGGGACCTTCTTGATCTGCTCGTTCTGGCTGGTCTCGGCGCTGTGCGAGATCGGCGAGGGCGAGCGGGCCCGCGCCCTGTGCGAGCGCCTGCTCGCCTACGCCTCACCCCTCTACCTCTACGGCGAGGAGCTCGACGCCGGCAGCGGACGCCACCTGGGCAACTACCCGCAGGCCTTCACCCACCTGGCGCTGATCAACGCCGTGCTGCACGTGGTGGGCGACGAGGGAGGGGTGGTGCGCGGCCCCGCCGCTCCGCCGCGTGACGTGCCGATGGCGGCCATGGGCGCCCCGGCGGCGTTCCCTCCCGCCGAGTCCTAGCCCCGCCAGCATCCACGCGGCGCCCCGCCGCCCAGCGCCCTGCGCGTATGCTGGCGCCCGCGGCGTCCGCGCCGCGGCACTCGATCACCGCGAGAGAGGGGTCAAAGCCCGGTGGCGTACTTCAGGTCCGACACGGAGGTCTACGAGTACATCGGCAAGCTCTTCGAAGAGCTGTCCAACGATGACGAGCTGGCCCCGAAGTTCCGCAAGGCCGACACGATCGTCCAGTACCAGTACCGCAACCCCGAGTCCCAGATCACCGTGCGCATGCAGGAGGGCCAGGGTTCCCAGGTCGACTTCGGCCCGACCGAGATGGAGCCCGAGGTCACGATGACCATGGAGGCCGACACCGCCCACCGCTTCTGGCTGGGCAAGGTCAACGTCACCGTCGCCCTGGCCCGGGGCCAGATGAAGGCGAAGGGTCCGGTGGCCAAGATCCTCAAGCTGGTTCCGCTGGTCAAGCCCGTCTTCCCCCGCTACCGCGAGCAGATCGAGCGCCAGGGGCGTAGCGACCTGCTCGAGGCCGCCTAGGCGCCGTGGCCACCGAGGAGCTCGCCGATGCCCGGCAGATGTCGGGCTTCAAGCCCTTCTACCAGTTCATGGCGCCCACTCGGGTCATCGCCGGAACCGGGCTGATCGAGGGCACCGGCTTCGAGTTCGCCAAGGAGGGGGCCAAGCGCGTGCTGATCATCACCGACGAGGTGATCCACGCCACGGGCTTGATCGATCGCGTAGGAGAGGGCGTACGCGACGGCGGCCTGGACGTCGCCGGCATTTACGATGGCGTGCCCCCCGACTCAGACTCCGAGGTGGTCAAGCGCGCCGCCGCCGCCGCGCACGAGCACGGCGCCGACTCGATCCTCGCCGTCGGCGGCGGCTCGGTGATGGACACCGCCAAGGTGGCCAACGTCATCTTCTGCCACGGCGGGGAGCCGCGGGACTGGGAGGGCTACTACGGACTGCCTCGAGCCGACGACGGCATGGGCCGTCCCGACGAGCTCGCGCCGTTGGCCTGCATCCCGACCACCTGCGGCACGGGGTCGGAGGTGTCCTTCGCCGCGGTGATCAAGGATCGCGGGGAGCACATCAAGTTCCAGGTCGGCGACTTTCCCCTCTATCCCCGGCTGGCGGTGCTCGACCCGGACTCCACGCGCACGCTGCCACCGCGGATCGCCGCCGCCACGGGCATGGACGCGATGACCCACGCCATCGAGGGCTACGTCTCCTCGGAGTGGTCGCCCCACGGCGATGCGTGCGCCCTGCAGGCCCTGCGCATGCTCCGCGACAATCTCACGACGGCCATCGAGCACCCCGAGGACGACGCGGCGCGCGGCAACATGCTCATCGCCGCCAACCTGGCCATTCAGCCCACCTCGACCGGGGCCATCGGCATCGCCCACTCGCTCTCCCACCCTTGCGGCGCGCACTTCGACGTCCCCCACGGGGTGGCCAACGCCATCACGCTGCCCTGGGTGATCGAGTTCAACGCTGCCGCCGGCGAGGACATCGCGGCCCGCTACCGCGACATCAACGACCTCCTGGGCCTGGAGGTCGGCGGGGACGGGGCAGCCATCGGCCACGAGCTGGCCGAGCACGTGCGCGCTGTCGTGCGCAGCCTCGGGCTACCCGGGCGTCTGTCGGAGGTGGGGGTTCCCGAGTCGGGCATCCCCGTGCTGGTCGAGGGCGCCATGGGCGACGGCTGCACCCTGGTCAACCCGGCGGAGCCGACCGAAGAGGACTTCGCCGAGCTGTACCGGCGCGCGCTGTAGGACCCGGCGGGCGGGTCAGTGCCACTGCGGACCGCGGCCGGCCGCGCGGCCGGTGCGCCGCCGCGCCCCGCGGGGCCGACCACCGGCACAACATCGCCAGCCTGGCCCCCGTCAAAGCCCCGCGCTTCGATCCCCTACTCTTGGACGATGAGCATCACACAGATCACCCAGCGATGGATCTGCGAGTCCTGCGGCTTCATCTATGACCCCGAAGAGGGCGATCCCGACGGGGGCATTCCGGCGGGCACCCGCTTTGACGACATTCCCGACAGCTGGTTCTGCCCGGTGTGCGGCGCGCGCAAGCGCGACTTCGTGCCCTACGAGGACTGATCGCGGCCCGAGCCCTGGGGTTTGCGGTCGCCGACATCGCCGGGGCACGCATCGCTCGGCGGTGCGGTGCGCGATGATCCCGGCGTGGCCAAGAAGCGCAAGCGCTCAAAGGGCGAAGACCCTGCCGCGGAGGTCATCCGTCCCCTGGTTCTCGCCAACCCGGTCGATCACGGCTCGGATCCGGAGCCCCGGCGTGACACGTCGACTCTGACCGGGACCCCGGCCGCCACCCTGGTCCAGCGGCTGCCGGGACCGCTCGGCGGTCGCGCCGGGGCCCATCTCTGCTATGGCGACCCGGTCGGGGTGGGCGAGCGTGCGGTGATACCGGTGGCCGACGTGCGCATGCTGGGCGGCTGGGGACGTGGGGATCGGGGCGCCGAGGCCGGCGAGCGCGGCGAGGGCGGGGGCGGGCTGCTCGGCGCTCGCCCGATTGGCTACATCGAGGTCAGTGCCGACGGCAGTCGCTACGTCGCGCTGGGCTCGGCCCGGCGGCGCGGATCAGCGCTGGCCACGGGACTGGCGGCCCTCGCCGGCGGTGTGCTGGCGGTGCTGGCTCTCCGTCGCAGACGAGGCTGAGCCGACGGGCGGCGCCCTCGCCTGTCCCGCCCGCCCCCTACTGCCGCCGCCGGCGCGGCGCGCGCCGCACTGCCTCGTACACCACGCGGGCGGGCACCGCGCGCCGGTAAACGCGTCCGACCGCATGTCCCAGGGCCGAGGGTCGCGCGAGGCGTCGGGCTGTCCTTCGGCACGCCTCTACGCAGCGACGGCATCCGACGCCGCCGCCGTCGCCTCGGTGATCGCCGACGCGGTGATCTCGACGAGGCGACGCAGCTCCGGGACGGTGATGGCCAGCGGCGGCATGAGTACGACGACGTCGCCGAGCGGCCGGATGATGGCGCCGCGGCGCCGGGCGGCGAGGGTCACCTGATGGCCCAGGCGCAGGCCGGGCGTGACGTCACCGAGCTCGATACCCACCATGAACCCGCACTGGCGAACCTCGCGCACGGCCGCCAGCGGCTCGATCCGCCCCGCCAGCTCGTCGCGCAGCAGCGCGATCTTGGGCCCCAGCCGCTCGAGCGTCCGCTCGCGCTCGAAGACCTCGAGGGTGGCGATCGCCGCGGCGCAGGCCAGCGGATTGCCCGTGTAGGTGTGACCGTGGAAGAAGGTACGGCCCTCCTCGGGCTCCCCGAGGAACCCCTCGTAGATCGCCTGGGTGGTCAGCGTGGCCGCCAGGGGCAGGTAGCCCCCGGTCAGTCCCTTGGCCAGGCAGAGCAGATCGGGCGCCACCCCCTCCTGCTCGCAGGCGAACATCGTGCCTGTGCGCCCGAAGCCGGTCGCCACCTCGTCGCAGATGAGCAGGATCCCGTGGCGATCGCAGAGCTCTCGCGTCGCGCGCAGGTAGCCCGGGGGCTGGATGCGGATCCCGGCCGCCCCCTGGACCAGCGGCTCGACCACCACCGCACACACCCGCTCTCCCTGCTCGACGAGAAGCTCCTCGAGCTCGCCGGCGTCGCCCGACTGGACCGCCCAGCGCTCGAACAGCAGGGGGCGGTAGCGCTCGTGGAAGAGGTCGATCGCCCCGAGCGAGACCGAGCCGATGGTGTCGCCGTGGTAGGCGTCACGCAGGGCCACGAACCCGCGCCGGCCGGCGTCGCCCCGCTGCTGGGCGTGCTGGTAGGCCATCTTCAGGGCGACCTCGACCGCGGTCGAGCCGTTGTCGGAGTAGAAGACGCGTTGCAGACCGGCCGGCGCGATGGCCACCAGCCGCCGGGCCAGCTCGACCGCGCCCGGATGGGAGAGCCCGAGCATGGTGGAGTGGGCGACGCGCTCGAGCTGGGCGTGGACGGCGGCGTCGATGGCGGGGTGGCCATGACCGTGGACGTTGCACCACAGCGAGGACGCCCCGTCGATGTAGGCCCGCCCTTCGGTGTCGTAGAGCGTCGTACCCTGAGCGCGCTCGATGAGCAGCGGCGCCTCCCGCTGCCAGTCGCGCTGCTGGGTGAACGGATGCCAGAGCAGCTGGCGGTCCAGCGCGGCGAGCTCGACGGTGCCGGTCACGCTGGCCACGCTATCCCGAGCGGGGGACGGAATCTGTGCGGGGCGCCGAGGCGACGAGCTTGGGGCCTGGGCCCGTCGAGGCGGCATGATGCCGGGCGTGCCTCGTCAGCGCTTCTGGCCCCCGCTCGAGCTCGTCGTCTTCGTGGTGGGGGCGGCGAGCCTCGGCGCTGAGATCTCCGCTGCCCGGCTGCTGGCCCCCTGGTTCGGCGCCTCGACGATCGTCTGGGCCAACACGATCGCCACTGTGCTCGTCGCCCTGTCGGTGGGCTACTGGGTGGGTGGGCGCCTTGCCGATCGGCGTCCGAATCGCGCCGGGCTCAGCCGCGTCGTTCTCGCCGCGGCGGTGGGGTTGGCGCTCGTGCCGGTGATCTCCCCGCCCGTGCTGCGCATCTCCGTAGAGGCCTTCGATCAGCTCTCCGTCGGCGCGTTTGTCGGCTCCCTTCTTGGCGTCCTGGTCCTCGTGGCGCTGCCGGTCCTGCTTCTGGGTGCGGTGGCGCCGTACGCCATCCGGCTCTCTCTCGAGCGGGTGGAGGAGTCGGGGCAGACCACGGGCCGGCTCTACGCCATCTCGACCGCCGGCTCTCTGGTCGGTACCTTCGCCGCCGCGCTCGCGCTTGTGCCCCTGGCCGGGACGCGGCGTACCTTCGAGTTCTTCGCGCTGGCCCTCGCGCTGGTCGCCGTCCCGAGCCTTCGCCCGCGCTTCGCCCTGACCCCCGTGGCCCTGCTCGGCCTGCTCCTCGCGCCCTCGGGGATCGTCAAGGCGGCGGGTACCGACGGCGCCCGCGTCATCTGGGAGTCCGAGACCCCCTACCAGTACGCCCGGGTCCTGCAGAGGCCCGACGGTCAGCGCCTGCTCGAGCTCAACGAGGGCCAAGCCGTGCACTCGGTCTATCGCCCGGGCCAGTGGCTCACCGGCAACTACTGGGATGACGCGCTGGTGCTCGGCTTCGCCGGGTCCCCGGCGCCCCCGGCGCGGGCCGCCATCCTCGGTGACGCTGCCGGCACCATCGCCCGGGCCATCGGGCACTACATGCCCGACACGCGCATCGACGGGGTGGAGATCGATGGGGCCCTGACCGATGTGGGCCGGCGGCTCTTCGACCTGCGCGCGCCCCATCTGCGCACCTACGCGGAGGATGCGCGACCGTTCGTGCGCTCCAGCCCGGAGCGCTACGACCTCATCGTCGTCGACGCCTACCGCCAGCCCTACATCCCCTTCTACCTGACGACCCGGGAGTTCTTCGCCGAGATCCGCGACCACCTGGCCCCCGGGGGATCGGTGGTGGTCAACGTCGGCCATCCCGAGGGTTCGGCGTCACTCGAGCGCGTGCTCACGGCCACGATGCGCACGGCGTTCTCCGTGGTGCTCCGTGATCCGGTGAACCCGACCAACACCGAGCTGCTCGGGACCACCAGCCCCGCCGCCAGCTCCGGTGCGCTGCTGACTGCGGCCGCCACCAGCGCCCCGGCGGCGCTGGGCGCTTCGCCCGCGGGACTGCCCGGAGACCTCGTTGGCCTGGCGCGCGTCGTGGCTGGCCGGTTGGGACCGGGCCTGGGAGGCGGCGAGGTCTACACCGATGACCGGGCGCCGGTCGAGCTGCTGATCGACGGCACGCTGATCGGCTACGCCGCCCACCCGCGCTGAGCGCGGGCCCGGAACGCTCCGGCGCACCAGCGCTCCAGCGGCAGCGCCGCGGCCGCGTGCGCCAGCGCCCCCGGCGAGCCCTCCGAGATCCATGGCAGACCCCGCACGTCGACTCCGCCCAGCCGAGCGATCGTCTCGCGATTGGAGCGCTGAGCCGGGCTCGGTGCTGCCGGCCACGGGGTGAGCACGATCGCGCCCACCGTCAGCCCGGCCGTCCGTGCCGCCTCCAGCGTCAGCAGCGTGTGGTTGATGGTCCCCAGATCGGGTGAGGCCGCGACAACCACGACCAGCCCCAGCGCGACGGCCAGATCGCGGACGCAGAAGCTCGCCGTGAGCGGGACGAGCAGGCCGCCCACGCCTTCGACGACGAGAAAGCTCCCTCGTCCGGCGGCCCGCGCCGCACCCACGAGCTCGGGTGGGCGCACCGGGCGCCCCGCCAGCTCGGCGGCCAGGTGCGGAGAGATCGGCGGCCCGAAGCGCAAAGGGGCCACGATCGCCGGCTCGACGCCGACGGCATCACCGAGCAGCTCGTGGTCGGGCGGCCACCCCGGCCGGGGAGCCTCGTCGAGTCCGGTGAGCATCGGCTTGTGAACGGCCACCGGCCGCCCGTCGGCTCGCAGCGCCGCCGCGATGGCACCGGCCAGCACGGTCTTGCCCACACCGGTCCCGGTGCCGGTGACGAACAGCCCCTCGACCATCCCCGGGTCCCGGTCGCTCAGGCGGCCCGCCGTGCGGGCTCGCGCGCCTGGCCGTCGAACGGGCCCACTGGCCCCTGGACGGCGGCCAGGGGCATGCCGGTGGCGGGCCGGAAGCCCACCTTCAGGGCAGCTCGCGCGAGGGCGCGCGCCGCCGCCCGCAGCTCCTCCTTGCCGTGCGAGGCCATCACCGCCAGGCGCAGCCGCGAGGTTCCCGCCGGAACGGTGGGCGGCCGGATGGCCTGGGCGAAGACCCCTCGCTCGATCGCGGCGTCGGCCAGGCGCACGGCCTGACTCGCCTCCCCCACGATCAGGGGGATGATCTGCGTGGTGGAGCCCGCCGTCTGAAAGCCCTCACGGGCGAGCGCGTCGCGCATCACGCGGGCGTTGGCCGCCAGCCGCTCCACCCGTCGCGGCTCGTCGGCGACGAGCTCTAGGGCGGCGAGGGCGCCGGCCACCGCGGGCGGTGCCGGGGCGGTCGAGTAGATCAGGGTCCGCGCCGAGTTGGTCAACCATGCCGCCAGCTCGGTCGAGCAGCACGCGTAGGCGCCGTAGGAGCCCAGGGCCTTGCCCAGCGTGCCGACCACCATGTCGACCTCCTCGGAGAGCCCGGCCTCGGCCACCGCTCCGCGCCCGCCGGGGCCGAGGGCTCCGGTGGCGTGCGCCTCGTCGACCATGACCCGGACGTCGTGCCGGTGGGCCAGCTCGACGATCTCCGCCAGGGGGGCGACGTCGCCGTCCATGGAGAACACGCCGTCGGTGACGATCAGGGCTCCGCGCCCTTCGGCCTGGGCCAGCCCCCAGGCCAGGTGCTCGACGTCGCCGTGGCGGTACACGAAGGTCTCCGCCCGGGCCAGCCGGCAGCCGTCGATGATCGACGCATGGTTGAGCTCGTCGGAGAACACGACATCTCCGGGTCCGGCCAGCGTGCCCACGATGCCCAGGTTGGCCAGGTAGCCCGAGCCGAAGAGCAGAGAGGTGGCGCTGCCCTTGAAGGAGGCCAGCCGCTCCTCCAGCCGGCGGTGGATGGTCATCGTCCCCGACACCAGTCGTGAGGCGCCGGCGCCCACGCCCCAGCGCATTGCCGCATCGGCCGCCGCCTCACGAACCCGCGGGTGGTCGGCCAGGCCGAGGTAGTTGTTGGAGCACAGCAGCACGACCGGCTTGCCGTCGAGCACCACGCGAGGCCCCTGCGGGCCCGAAACCAGCCGCATCCGCCGGTACAGGCCCCGCTCCTTGAGCTCGTCGAGGCGCTCGTGGAGGTCGGTCATGGGATGGGTGGCTCCTCTGGTCGGGGCGGTGGGGGGGCGTCGTGCCTGGGTCGGGTGTTGGAAGCGCCGTCGGGCCGGGGCGGGACGCTGCGCTTGGCCGCGAAGCGCAGCTGGCGGGACGGGTCCCACAGCCGGACCTCGATGGGTCCGGCGGGGGTGGCCTCGTCGAGGAAGGTGTCGACTACGTCGGGGGTCTCGCCGGCCAGCCAGCCCGAGCGGTTGTCCGGGCGGGGGTTGGAGCCGTTGTCGGGTTGGCGCGCGACGTTGAGACCCTGGCGCTCGAACATGGCCCGGTCCTGCTCAGGGGTGTTGCCCAGGGTGGTCAGGAAGTTCCCCATCATCACCCCGTTGAGGCCCGCGCGTACGGCGAGCTCCTGGAGCTCGCCGATGTTCTCCACCCGCCCGCCACACAGGCGGAACAGGGCCTCGGGCAGGATCAGGCGGAAGATGGCGATCCACTTCACCGCCTCCCACGGATCCAGCAGCTGGCGGTCGCCGAACTTCGTCCCGGGCCGCGGGTTGAGCAGGTTGATCGGCACCGAGGTCGGGTCGATGGCCGCCAGTTCAAATGCCATCTCAACCCGCTGCTCGCGCGTCTCTCCCAGGTTGAGGATGCCGCCCACGCAGGTCTCCAGGCCGGCCTCACGGACCGCGTCGATGGTGCGCAACCGCCCCTGGTAGCGCACGGTGCTCGACACCTCGGGGTAGTGGCTCTCCGCCGTCTCGACGTTGTGGTGGATTCGTTGGATGCCGGCGTCGGCCAGGGCCCGGGCGCGCTCGGACGACAGGTGGCCGACCGACGCGCAGCGCTTGAGACTCGTCTGCTCGGCCACCAGCCGCGCGCCGGCGAGGACCTTGTCGAAGTCGCGCCGGGACAGCCCCTGGCCCTGGGTGACCATGCAGAAGCGGTGCGCCCCCGCCGCCTCGGCCGCCCGGGCGTGCTCGAGGATCTGCTCGGGCTCCATCATGGCGTGGAGCGGCGTCTCGGCCTCGGCGTAGCGGGATTGGGCGCAGAAGCCACAGTCCTCGGCGCATCCCCCCGACTTGGCGTTGACCAGCGAGCACATGTCGGTGGCGTCGCCGAAGCGCTGCACGCGCGCGCCCCACGCCCGCTCGACGAGGGTCTCGATCGCCGCTGGGTCCTCCAGCTCGCCGAGCCGCAGGGCCTCCTGGCGCGAGATCAGCGGTGGCATGGACGGGCGACGAGGACCACGATCAGATCGCAACCGTAGGGTCGCGGCCGGACGTTGCCTCACTGGCACGGCGCGCTGGTACGTTCGGCCGATGCCCGCGCAACGGCTGCAGAAGGGCTACGTTCCCGCCGCGGGGCGCCGGGCGCTCACCGGGGCCTACGACCGCGCCGTCGCGTTGACCATGCGCGAGGGCACCTTCCGCACCCGTCTGCGCGCTCAGGTTCTGGCCGATGCCGAGGGTGAGCTCCTCGAGGTGGTCGACCTCGGCTGCGGCACGGGCACCCTGGCCATCGCCCTGGCTGACGAGCGCGTCCGGGTCACCGGCGTCGACGGCGACCCCGACATCCTGCGCCAAGCCCAGCGCAAGCGCGGGGCCGAGCACGTCAGCTGGCACCGGGGCGGAGCGGACGCCCTACCCCATCCCGAGGCGAGTGTCGACCGCGTTGTCTGCTCGCTGGTGCTTCACCACCTCCGACCCGCGGCCCGGGCGCTGGCGCTGGGAGAGGCCCGTCGGGTGCTGCGGCCGGGCGGACGTCTGCACGTCGCCGACTGGGGCCGGCCGGGCGGCCCGGTCATGTCCCTGGCCTTCCTCGGCCTGCGGATGCTCGACGGCTTCGCCAACACCGCCGACTTCGCCCGGGGCGAGCTGCCGGCGCTGATCGCCGCGGCGGGCTCACCAACGTTTCAGTCCGTGACCGCCTGCGCACGGGGTTCGGGGCCCTGGAGCTGATCAGTGCCACCCGGCCGGTCACCGACTCGGGATAGGCGCGCGGCAGCGTACTCTGGGGCTACCCGAGGACAACGAGCGTGTCGCCCTCGTTGACCGCCTGACCCTCCTCGCAGAGGATTTCGCGGACGGTGCCCCCGTCCTCGGCTTCGACGGGCATCTCCATCTTCATCGACTCGAGGATGGCGACGGTGTCTCCCTCGTCGACCTCGTCGCCGACGGCGACCTCGATCTTCCACACCGTGCCGGTGATGTGGGCCTCGACCTGGGGCAAGGACGCTCCTCTCGAGCCGGGAATGGGCGACGACGGCGTCGGGGGTGGCGGCGCCGAGCGCGAGGATAACCCCCGCGCCGGCCGGGCCCGGGTGGCCGCCGGCCCCGCGTTTGCGGGGCGCCTCGACCGTTGGTCGGAACTCGCCGAGCGATCTTCCGACCGATGGTCCGTACTCGAGGCCGGGCTTGGCAGGTACCGTAATCGTCACGATCGAGTGCATCGCCGGGGGGCGGCCGTCCCGCCTCCTCCTGCGACGACGGCGCGCCCCGGCAGGGCTCGATCGACCGGAGCTCCGGATCGGGCCTGACCCTCCCGGACGGAGCTGCCCCGGCGTCGTGGCGCCGCGGGGCGCCAGATGACCAACGCGTGACGACCGGTCGGGCCCGAGGGGACCCGGCGGCAGGCGACAGACGTACCTCGCCTCCGGGCACCGCCCGGCCGGTCGTCCACGCCCGCCCCCCGGCCCGTTCGCGGAGCGGGGAGCGGCGGTAACCGGGCCGGTGGGAACGGGTATTCCCGACAGGATGCCGGAGGAGCTCGCCTCGATGCGGGAGCAGGTCTATCGCGACCAGCGTCCCAAGGAGTACTTCGATCGCTTTCACGAGCGCACCCGCACCCGCGAGCCCGACGCGATGTATGAGCTCGTCCGGTCGGTCACCACGCTTTACGCGCTCACCTTCTTCCGGATGCGCGGGATCTCCCACGACAAGGTCCCGTACAGCGGTCCGGTGATCCTGGCGCCCAACCACTTCTCGTTCATGGACCACTTCTTCATCGGGGTCTGCCTGCGCCGGCGCATCCAGTTCATGGCCAAGTCCCAGCTGTTCAAACGGCCGATGCAGTTCGTCTTCAACCACGGTGGCGTCTTCCCGATCCGACGGGGCGCCCACGACGAGGACGCGTTCATCACCGCCCACTCGGTCCTGGCCCGTGGCGGGCTGATCGCGATGTACTGCGAGGGTGGCCGATCGCGCACCGGCAAGCTCGGGGATCGAGTACGACCCGGCATCGGCCGCCTGGCCCTGGAGTCGGGCGCCCCCGTGGTCCCGGTGGCCATCCACGGCTCCTCGAAGGTGCGCAACTGGAAGCGACTGCAGTTTCCCAAGGTCACCGTCCAGTACGGCGATCCAGTCCGCTGGGAGCGCTTGGAGCAGCCCACGCGCGAGCAGCAGCAGGCCGTGGCCGAGCAGATCTTCATCGAGATCCGCGGGCTCTACGCGGGCCTCGACAGTTTCGGGCGCAAGGGCATGGTCGCCCGGATGCGCGAGGAGCGCCGCACCGCTCGGCGCCCGCCGGCCACCGCTTGACCAGGACCCCGGTCTCGGCGACGGCGCTGCTTCGGCCCGGGCTGCTGGACGGCACGTCGGTGACGATCGTCGGCGCCGCGGAGGGGGCGGGCGAGGAGGTGGGTGAAGCCTGCGGCGCTCTTGGCGCCCGCCCGCACCCTGTCGGTCGAACCGCGACCCGGACCGCCGCCGTCCCCTCGATGGACGCCAGCCCCGATGCCCCGCTGCGCCGAGCCCGCGCGGATGGTGGGACCCGGGCCGAGGCTAGGGGGACCCCGGGGTCGGAGCCTGTTGCGGCCCTGGAGACTGGATCGACAGCAGCCCGCCGCGCGGGCGGTGGTCGACCTGCAGCGTGGTGTGTTGGAGGGCGAAGCGCTCGCGCAGGACTGACTCGAGCGCCCGGCGGATGGCATGGCAGTCGGCGCCTGACTCGACGAGCACGTGGGCCGAGAGGGCAACGAATCCGGCGGTGAGCTCCCACACGTGCAGGTCGTGGACCTCATCCACACCGACCTGGGCGGCAAGGGCGCGCCCGACCACGGCGGGATCGACGCCGGCCGGTGCCGCCTCCAGGAAGACGCGGCCGGCGTCGCGCAGCAGCCCGTAGGCCGAGCGGGCCATCACGCCGCAGACCACCAGTGAGGCGATCGGATCCGCCCGCCGCCATCCCGCGACGAGGATGATTCCGGCGGCCGCGGCGGCGGCGGCGAACCCGATCAGGTCGGTGGCCATGTGCTGGCGCGCGCCCTCGACGTTGAGGCTCTGCGGGCCCTCGCCGTGGTGGCCCAGGACCCGGACGGAGGCCAGGGTGACCACGACGCCGCCGAGGGCCACGGCGAGCACGGGCCCGGCGTCGACCGCGGGCGGATCGAGAAGTCGCCGGACCGCTTCCACAGCCACGGGCAGGCACAACAGCCCGAGGGTCAGCCCGTTGACCTGGGCGCTGAGGATCTCCACTCGCCCGAGGCCAAAGGTCAGGGCCCCACGTGCCGGCCTCTGGGCCAGTCGGGCGGCCGCCAGGGCCAGGGCCAGGGCGCCGGCATCGGTCAGCAGATGCGCGGCGTCCGACAGCAGGGCCAGCGAGCCGGACAGGATGCCGGCCACCACCTCAACGGCCAACAGCGCCACGACCAGGCCCAGCGCGGTGCGCAGGGACCGGCGGTCGGCCGCCGTGCGTCCGGCCAGCGCGTCCCCGGCCCCCCCAGGGAGCCGGGCGCTGGGCTGGGCGGGACCGTGAACATGGCCGCCGTGGGAGTGGGTGGGCACCCTGGCCCAGCCTAGCCCCCGGGGGCCGGCACCGGACGCCGTTGCCAGGGCCGGCGCCGGTCGTGTCCGCTAGCTCGTCATCCCGGTGAACTGGCCGCCGGTGACGTTGAGGACCTGCCCGTGGACGTAGTTCGACCACGGCGAGCACAGGAAGAAGACCCCGCCCGCCGCCTCCTCGGGCGTCCCGGGCCGACCCACCGGGATGAGCATGGGAGCCATCTGGCGCAGTTGCTCGGGGATGCCGAGTTGCACGGTCTCACCGTCCTTGACCATCACGTTGGCCTCGTCCTTGGCCGCGGTCAGACGCGTCTCGATGAAGCCGAAGGCCACGGCGTTGACGTTGATCTTGAACTGGCCCCACTCCTTGGCCAGGGTCTTGGTCAGGCCGACCACCCCGGCCTTGCCCGAGGAGTAGTTGACCTGGCCGGCGTTGCCCATCGTCCCCGACACCGAGGAGACGTTGACCACCTTGCGGAAGACCTCGCGTCCCTCGTCGCGCTCGGCCTTGGCCGGCTCGCGCAGGTGCGGGGCCGCCGCGCGCAGGACCCGGAAGGGAACGATGTTGTGGATGTCGATCATGGCCTGGAACTGCTCATCGGACATCTTGTGGATCGGGCCGTCGCGCGTGTAGCCCGCGTTGTTGACGACGATGTCGAGCTGGCCCCACGCGTCGATGGCCTTGGCCACCAGCTCGTCGGGCACGCCGGGCTTGGTCAGATCGCCGCCGAAGGCAACGGTCTCGCCGGCGATCTCAGCGGCCGACTGCTCGGCCAGGTCGCCGTCGAGGTCGTTGATGAGCACCCTGGCTCCCTGCTCGGCCAGCAGCTCGGCCGTCGCGCGGCCGATCCCGCGCGCCGAGCCGGTGACGATGGCCACCTTTCCTTCGAGCACTGCCATGGCGCTGCCTCCTCGGTTTGTCGTCGCTTGGAGCGCGGGATTATCGTCGAGGCCCACACGCGAGCGCGGCCCGGCAGCCATGCGCGCCATCCTGGGCCGTCCTGCTGGCCGGTCTGGGCATCGCTGCGCCCGCGAGCGCTGTCACGCCGGTCTCGCTTGGCATCGGGCGCTCACCGGCGGTCGCCGTCGATGCGGCGGGCACCGGTCATTTCGCCTCCGGCCCCCAGGCTCGACCCCCACTCGATCATCCTGCTGCCCTCGGCCCGGCGCTGCGCGGACAGCCGGCACCTTCGTCATCCTCATCCACCAGCCAGCGGCGAACGGGACGGTGACCAGCGCGATCGTCAAGATCAACGGCAAGCGCGTCCAGACCGCGGCGGGCAGGAGCCTGGCCCGCATCCGCGCACGCAAGGTTCCGCTCAGCGGCCCCTTCAAAGTGACCGTGGTGGCCTCGACGACCCTCGGCTACACCATCACCAGCGCCCGGACCTACCGCGGTTGCCGCAAGACCGGTCGTCGCGACGCAAAGCACCGCCGACACTGAGGCACTAGGGCCACCACTAGAGCCCGTAGGAGCGCCCGATGACGTCGAGCATGATCTCGTCGGTGCCGGCGCCGATGCGGTTGAGGCGCAGGTCTCGCCAGACGCGCTCGATGCCGTACTCCTTCATGTAGCCCGCGCCCCCGTGGGTCTGGATGCACTCGTCGGCCACCTCGACCGCCATGCGCGACGCGTGGAGCTTGGCCATGGAGATCTCGCGCACCGGGTACTCCCCGTTGTGGAAGCGCCAGGCCGTCGTGTAGACCATCTGCCGCGCCGCCTCGATCTTGGTCGCCATCTCGGCGAACTTGTGGCGGATGACCTGGAACTTCCCGATGGGGCGGCCGAACGCCTTGCGCTCCAGGGCGAACTCCAGGGTCTTCTCGAAGGCGAGCTGGGCCGCGGCCACGCAGCCCGCCGCGCCGATCAGGCGCTCGCCCTGCAGCTCCCACATGATGTGAAAAAAGCCCTTGCCCACCTCGCCCAGGACGGCATCGGCCGGCACCCGCACGTCGTTGAAGGCCAGCAGCGCGGTGTCGGAGGCGTGCATCCCCAGCTTCTCCAGGCGCTTCTCGCGGATGAAGCCGGGGAGGTCGCAGTCGACGATGAACAGGGTGAACCCGTCGTAGCCGGCGTCGGGATCGGTCTTGGTCACCAGGACGATGAAGTCGGCCCGGTGCCCGTTGGTGATGTAGGTCTTGGAGCCGTTGATGACGTACTCGTCGCCGTCACGCACGGCCCGCGTGCGGATGCCCGACACGTCGGAGCCGGCGTCGGGCTCGGTGATGCCCAGGCAGGCGATCTTCTCGCCGCGGATCGCGGGCGCCAGATAGCGCTGCTTCTGCTCCTGGGAGCCGAATAGGTTGATCGGCGGCGTTGCCATGTCGGTGTGCACGGCGATGCCCATCGCCGTGCCGCCCGACCGGGTCCTGGCCATCTCCTCGGCGAGCACCAGGTTGCAGAAGTAGTCGCCCCCCTGGCCACCGTGCTCCTCGGGCATCGACAGGCCCAGGAAGCCGAGCTCGCCCATGCGGTGAAAGACCGAGTTGGGAAAGGTGGTCTCCTCCCACTCCTCGGCGTGGGGGGCCAGCTCGCGCTCGACGAAGCGGCGGATCGACTCCCGTAGCTGGTCGTGGAAGTCGTTGAAGATGAAGTGCTTGCGCGGCCCGGTGTGGTCGGGCTTGATGACGCTGTCGGGTGCTGCGGCGTCGACGGCGGGGCTGACGGGGGTGCTCATGGCGGCTCCTGGTCGGGTGGCGGTCGCGGCCCGGGGTCGTCGCACGACCCGCAGAGTGGATAGTAGAACTTCCTACTCCCCGCCGCGGGACACGTGCTCACACGCCGAGGCGGCGCCTCTACGATCCCGCGCCATGGCCGTCCGCGCCACGCTCGTCCTGGCCGCCGGCCTGCTCGCGATCGGCGCCGGCGCCGGGTGTGGAGGCAGCCGCCATGCTCGCCGTCCCCCGCCGCCACCCCAGCCGTCGCGCTCGCCCGCGCCGTCCACGACCCCGGCCGGCCGGGTGGTGAGGATCGGCGCGGCGGCCGAGGGCGTGGCTGTCGATCCGCGGTCGGGCATCGTCGCCGTGGGCGTGCGCCATCCCGATGGCATCGACCTCGTCGATGGCCGGACCGGCGCGCTGGTGCGCCGCCTTGGCGTGCCCGCGCCACGCCACATCGCGCTCGCCGCCGCGGGGGGCCCATTCCTGGCCGCCGCCGAGCACGCCGACCGTCTCATCGAGGTGGGGGTGCCCGACGGCCGGGTGCTGGCCCGGCTCCCCACCGCCCGCTTCCCTCACGATGCGCTGCAGATCGGTGGCCTGACCTTCGTCGCCGACCAGCTCGCCGGCGGTATCGACGTCATCGCCGGTGCGCTGGGATTGCATCACGTCTCTGGGCCGCAGGTGCCGACGTCGCTGGCCGCCACCGCCGGACGCCTCGCCGTTGTCGACGCGGCCACCCATGAGCTCGTCGTCGACGACCTGATCACCGGGGTCCAGGTGAGCCGGCTGCCCGCCGGAGTCGGGCCCACGCATGCCGTGGCCGACCGCGACGGCCGGGTGTACGTGCTCGATACGGCGACCGGGCGCCTGCTGGGCTTCTCGCTGCTCGACCGGCCGGCCCAGGAGGTCTCCGTCGACCTCGGCGGACACCCCTACGGCGTCGCCATCGACCGCCGGCGGGAGCGGCTGTGGATCACCGACCCGAGCACCGACCGCCTCGTCGGGCTGGCCCTCAGCGGAGTCTCTCCTCGGCCATTCGTCAGCCTGCCCACGGTGCGCCAGCCCAACTCGGTGGCCGTCGACGAGGCCTCGGGACGGGTCTTCGTGGCCGGCCGGGCGAGCGGGCAGCTCGAGCTCGTCGACCCACCTGCGGGTCCCGGTGGGTAGCGTCCCCGGTCGTGCCCGACCCTCCGCTGCCGACCGTTCGCTACACCGTCGCCGACGGCGTGGCCACCATCACCCTCGATCAGCCCGAGACGCGCAACGCGCTCTCCGACGTGCTCCTGGATGACCTCATCGCCGGCTTTCAAACCGCCCGCGACGACGACGCAGTGCGCTGTGTGGTCCTCACGTCCTCCCACGAGCGGGTGTTCTCCGCCGGCGGCAACCTGGGTGGGTTCGCCGCCGACGCGAGCATCGTCGAAAAGCACGTGGGCACCGAGCGCTTCTCGCGCCTCTTCCGGCTCATCGGCGAGCTCGGCAAGCCGTCGCTGTGCGCCGCCAACGGCCACGTCCTGGCCGGTGCGCTGGGTCTGGCGCTGGCCTGCGACCTGATCATCGCCTCCGAGGACGCCGGCTTCGGCACTCCCGAGATCAACATTGGCGTCTTTCCCTTCATGATCATGGCCTTGATCTACCGCAACGTCCCGCGCAAGAAGGCAAGCGAGCTCTTGCTCCTGGGCGAGCGGCTCACGGCCCGCGAGGCCCAGGAGGCCGGGATCGTCAACCGCGTCGTGCCCGCGGCCGAGCTCGACGCCGCCGTTGCCGATTGGGCCGCCAGACTGGCCGCCAAGTCACCCGTGCTCATGCGGTTGGGCAAGGAGGCCATGTACCGCCAGCAGGACATGGCCTTCCTCGACGCGCTGGACTACCTGCGCGCGCAGCTCTCCCTCGCCTTTTCCACCGAGGACATCCGCGAGGGGGTGACCGCCTTCTTCGAGAAGCGCCCCCCCGTCTGGACGGGTCGCTGACCGGGCCTAGCGCGCCAGCGCGCCTCTGCGCTGGCTGCGGTTGCGCAGCGCCGCCCCGACGGCGCCGAGCAGGACGCCGCTGGAATGGTCGGTGCCGGCACGCGGATAGTGGGACGTGCTACTTGCCGCCGAGCGCTAGCCTGCCGGCCATGGCCGCCGCCGCCCCCGCCTCACTGTTGCGGCCGCTGGTGGCGGACCTGGCCGAGCGCCGGGCGCGGGCGCGGCTCGGTGGTGGGGAGGCGCGCATCGCACGCCAGCACGAGGCGGGCAAGCTCACGGCGCGGGAGCGGATCGCCCTGCTCGTCGACGAGGGCACCTTTACCGAGCTGGGGATCCACGGCCGCCCGCATTTCTCCCAGCGCACAATGGACGGGGTCCAGGCGCCAGCCGACGGGGTGATCACCGGCTACGGCCGCGTCGACGGCCGCACGGTCGCGGTGTGTGCCTACGACTTCACGGTCATGGCCGGCTCGATGGGGATGACCGGTGAGCTCAAGGTCACCCGGCTGCGCGAGCTGGCCCTGACCCAGCGCATGCCCTTCGTCTGGTTGCTGGACTCGGCTGGCGCGCGGATCCAGGAGGCCGTCGGCTCGCTCTTCGCCGGCTCGGGGCACCTGTTCCGCGACGAGGTGATCGCCAGCGGCGTGATCCCCCAGGTGGCAGCGCTGATGGGCCCCTGTGCCGCCGGTACCGCCTACATCCCCGGGCTTGCCGACTTCGTGCCGATGGTGACCGGGCGCGGCTCGATGGCCCTGGCCGGCCCTCATCTGGTTCGGGCGGCGGTCGGTGAAGACGTCACCCAGGAGGAGCTGGGCGGCTCGCGCGTGCACTGCCGCCGCTCCGGGGTCGGCGATCTGGAGGTGGGCGATGACCGGGAGTGCATCGCTCGCGTGAAGGACTACCTCTCCTTCTTCCCCTCCCACTGCGAGCAGAGCCCTCCCCGGCGTGAGGCCCACGATCCCGCTGATCGGATGGACGACGCCCTGCTCGACGTGTTGCCCGAGTCCAACCGCAAGGCCTACGACATGTACGAGGTGATCCGGCGCATCGTCGACGACGGCGAATGGCTGGACCTCAAGCCCCAGTGGGCCAAGACGATCATCACCTGCCTGGCTCGGATGGGCGGGCGTCCGGTGGGGATCGTGGCCAACCAACCCCGCCAGCTCGGCGGCATCCTCGACAACGACTCGGCTGACAAGGCGGCCCGCTTCGTCAACCTGTGCGACGCGTTCTCAATCCCCCTGGTCTTCCTCCAGGACGTCCCAGGCTTCATGGTCGGCACCAAGGTGGAGCAGGCCGGGATCATTCGCCACGGGGCCAAGATGCTCCATGCCGTGGCCGCGGCGACAGTGCCCAAGATCACCGTGGTCATCCGCAAGGCCTATGGCGCGGGCTACTACGTGATGTGCGGTCGGGCCTACGAGCCTGACCTCATCGTGGCCTGGCCCAGCGCCGAGATCAGCGTCATGGGAGCCGAGGGCGCGGTGGAGATCATCTTCCGCAAGCAGGTCGAGGCCGCCGAGGATCCGGCGGCCAAGCGCGCTGAGCTCATCGGGCGCTATCGCGAGATCATCGACGTCTACGTCGCCGCTGGCAACGACATGGTCGACGACGTCATCGACCCCCGCGAGACGCGCCCGACGATCATCCGTGCGCTGGAGATGAGCGAGGGCAAGCGCGTGGCCCGCCCGAACAAGAAGCACGGCGTCGTGCCCGTCTGATGAGCATCGAGGACCCCGTGGTCATCACGTGCTCGATCTCGGGCGCGATCGCCAACCGCGACCAGTGCTCGGCGATCCCCTACACCCCCGAGGAGTACGCCGCCGAGGCGCGGCGGATCGTCGACGAGGGCGGCGTGCACATCCACATCCACGCCCGCCGGCCCGACGGTACGCCCTCCTACGAGATCGAGGACTTCACGGCCATCTCCGACGCCATCCGCGCCGAGGTCGGCGACGCGGTGATCATCAACTTCTCCACCGGCACGATCGGCGTACCCGTCGAGAAGCGGATCGCCTATCTGCGCGCGGGCCGGCCCGAGGTCGCGGCCTTGAACATGGGTTCGATGAACTACGCCAAGTACTCCGCCCGGCGCCGGGAGTTCGTCTTCCACACGGTCTTCGCCAACCCCTTCGACGAGATCCTCGCGCTCCTGGAGGCGTTCAACGAGCTGGCCATCAAGCCCGAGCACGAGTGCTTCGACACCGGGCATGTGGGGTCGCTGGCCCCGCTGGTGGACATGGGGGCCCTGCATCCGCCTCTGCACGTCGACTTCGTGATGGGGATCGTCGGCGGGATCCCGCCGACCGCGCGCAACCTCGCCACCATGGCCGACAACGTCCCCGCCGGCTCGCACTGGGGGGTCATCGGGATCTCGCGGGCTCAGTGGATGCTGGTGGCGGCGGCCCTCACCCTCGGGGGCTCGATCCGCGTCGGGCTGGAGGACAACTTCTACCTGCCCGACGGGACGATGGCCCGCTCCAACGGCGAGCTGATCGCCAAGGCCCGTCAGCTCACCGAGGACGTCGGCCGGCGACCGGCGACGGTGACCGAGGCCCGCGAGCTCCTCGGCATCCCGGCCCGCGCCGGGGCTGACGCATGAGACGACCGCTGGACGGGGTCCGCGTCCTCGACCTCTCGCGGCTGCTGCCCGGGGGGTTCTGCTCGCTGCTGCTCGCCGACCTGGGCGCCGAGGTGGTCAAGGTCGAGGACACCGGTGCCGGGGACTACGTGCGGTGGGCGCCCCCCATGCATCCGGGGGTGCCGGCGTCGGCCGCCTCGGCGCTGTTCCTCTCCCTCAATCGAGGCAAGCGCTCGGTCCGCATCGACCTCAAGACCGAGGGCGGGCGCGACGTCCTCCTGCGGCTGGTGGCCGAGCACGACGTGCTGCTCGAGTCCTTTCGGCCCGGTGTGCTCGAGCGGCTCGGGGTCGGCTACGAGCGCCTCCGGCAGGAGAACCCCGGGTTGGTCTACTGCGCCATCAGCGGCTACGGTCAGGACGGCCCCCACCGGGGACGGTCGGGTCACGACATGAGCTATCTCGGGCTGGTCGGGCTGCTCGCGCTGACCGGCGAGCGCGACGGTCCACCGGTCCAGGCCGCCGGACAGATCGCCGATCTGGGCGGAGGTGCGCTGATGGCCGCGGTGGGCATCCTCGCCGCCCTGCGCGAGCGCGACGGCAGTCCGGGCCGGCCCGGCTCTGGTGAGGGACAGCTCGTCGACGTCTCGATGGCCGACGGTGCGCTGTCCTGGCTGGCCATGACCGCGGCGCGCTACCTGTGCGACGGCCAGCCCCCGCGTCGGGGCGACCTCGAGCTCGCCGGGCGCCTGATCTGCTACCGGCCCTACCGCTGCGCCGATGGCTGGGTGACGCTCGGCGCCCTCGAGCCCAAGTTCTGGACGGTGTTCTGCCAGGGCGTGGGCCGGCAGGATCTCATCGAGCACGCCTTCGACGCCCCGGGCTCGCCCGCCCACGCGGAGGTTGAGCGCCTGTTCCTCGAGCGCGACCGGGCCGGGTGGACGGCGTTCGCCGGCGACCATGACTGCTGCCTGGAGCCGGTGCTCGATCTCGAGGAGGCGCTGGACTCCGAGCTGGTCCGCGCCCGCGGGATGGTCGTGGAGCTCGATCAGCCGGGCGCGGAGCGCCCCGTGCGCCAGCTCGGGGTTCCCATCCGCTTCTCGCGCACGCCGGGGCGCGCCGACACGCCGGGGCCGGTGCTGGGCGAGCATACGGTCGAGGTGCTGGCCGCCGCCGGCTACGACGAGGAGGCGATCGCCGCCCTCCAGGACGCCGGCGCGGTCGCCGGCCCGGTGGCGCACGCGCAGCAGAACAGCTTCCTGGCGTGAGCGCCCGCCGCGCCGAGCCGCTCTCCGATGCCTCGCCGGACGTCGATGACGCCCCCGGGCTGCGCATCTCCGAGCTCGCGCGTCGCTGCGGGGTCAGCGCCGGCACGATCAAGCACTATCTCCGCGAGGGATTGCTTGGCGGGCCCGAGGAGATTATCCGCACATCGCGCAACATGGCCTGGTACCCCCCGGAGCTCGTCGATCGGGTCAAGCTGATCAAGCGCCTCCAGGAAGAGCGCTTCATGCCCCTGCGCCTCATCAAGGGGGTGCTCGACGAGGACCCCGAGCGCGCCCGAGCCATGGTCGAGCTGGAGGACCGGATCCTCTCGGCCATGTCGGCCCGGGAGGGTGGGCGCGTCGGCCGCGCCGAGTTACGCCGGCGCTACGACATCCCGGCCAACGTCCTCGACCGCCTCGAGGAGCTCGGCGTGCTCACGCCGACCTCGCGCGGCTATGACCCCGACGACGTCTCCGTCGTCGACGCCCTCTCCCGCTTTCGGGCCGGCGGCTACGACGAGCGGCTGGGCTTCACCGTGTACGACACCCTGCGCTACCGGCGCGCCCTGGAGCCGTTGGTGGCCGAGGAGGTGGCCACGCTGCTCGAGCGCCTGGCCGGAGAGGTCGAGGTGCAGCGCGCCCTGGAGATCATCGAGTCGGGCTCCCAGCCGCTGCGGGAGCTCATCGGGGCCATGCACGCAAAGCTCCTGGTCGCCGAGCTGCGCCGCGCGCGGGGGCGGCGTGACGGAACGCGGCGGCGGGCGGGCGGCTGAGCGCGGCCCCGAGTGGGCGGCTGACCCGCGGCGTCCGGGTCAGCCGATGACCCGGACGCCTTCGAGGGCCAGCAGCGTGCGCTTGCGGTCCAAGCCCCCCGTGTAGCCGCCCAGCGCGCCACCGGCCCGCAGCACGCGGTGACACGGGATGACGATGGGGATCGGGTTGGAGCCCAGGGCGTTGCCGGCCGCGCGGGCGCCGCGCGGGCTTCCCGCCTCGGCCGCCACCTCGGCGTAGGACAGCGTGGCTCCGAACGGGATCTGAGCCGTGCGCCCGAGCACCCGTCGGGCGTAGGGCCCGATCAGGGCCTGATCGCAGTCCAGCTCGAAGGCACGCCGGGCGCCTGAGAAGTACTGCTCGAGCTGGCGGCGGGGCTCGTCGAGGCGCTCGGGGCGCTCGAGGACCCGGGGGGAGATCCGCGCGGCGAGACGATCCAGCACCGCCTCCGGCGCCTCCTGGGCGGTGTAGGCGATTCGCAGCAGACCGCGCGGGCTGGCGGCCAGCAGCAGGGCCCCGACGGGCGAGTCGGTCGTGGTCCAGGCCACGTCGAGCAACCCCTCGGCGTCGGCGCGGGCGGCCACGGCCACGCGCAGCCGTCCCAGCGCTCCGGGATCCTCGAGCCCGGCCAGACGGGCGCCGAGCGAATCGTTGTTGTCGGATCGGGTCACGCGTAGACCTCCTTGAGCTTTTTCAGGCCCTCGAAGGCGCTGCGCCGGGCCGCCGCCTCCGAGCAGCCGAGGGCGGCCGCCACCTCGCGGTGAGAGAGGTCGCCGACGTAGCGCAGGACGATGGCCGCGCGCTGCTTCTCGGGCAGGCTTCCGACCGCTCCCCACAGCTCCGGATCGGCGATCGGGCTGCTCGCCGGGTCGGCGCCCGGGGCCTGGGTCCAGGTGCCCGCGTCGGCGTTGGGCTGGGCCTGGCGGCGACGGGCGCGGACGCCGTCGATGGCCTTGTGACGGGCGATGGTCAGCACCCAGGCCCGCAGGTTGGTGTCCGGGGCCAGCTGCGGCCAGGCGCGCAACGCGGCAAGGAAGGTCTCCTGCGCGCAGTCCTCGGCCTCACCGGGGCCGACCAGCCCGCGCAGGAAGCGACCGACGAGATCGCCGTGGTCGTCGAGGAAGGCCTGGAACGGGGGGGGCCAGCTCATGGGCACGGCGAAGACGAGTCAGGCCCCGGCAACGTGAGATCGTGATCGCGCCCCGATCGGTGAGCCCGCGGGAGGCGGTAAGGGGCCGCTAGGCTCTTGCCCCCACCGATTGACTGACACGTCGATCAATGAGGGAAGGGGTCGTGCGGTGCGCGCCGCCGTGGTGCAGCTCAACTCGACGGAGGATAGGGAGCAGAACCTCGATCGGGCCGCCGACCTGGTTTCAGACGCCGCCGGAGCCGGTGCCGAGCTGGTGGTGCTGCCCGAGAAGTTCAACCGGCTGGGCGACCCCGACGCGGCGCCGGTGGCGCCCGAGCCCCTCGACGGACCGACGGTCGCCTGGGCGTCCGTGCTGGCGCATGAGCTGGGGGTGGAGCTGGTGGCCGGCTCCCTGCAGGAGCGCGCGACGGACGGCCGATGCTTCAACACCTCGGTCCACGTCGGCCGGGACGGGGAGCTTCGGGCCGTCTACCGCAAGCTGCACCTCTTCGACGTCGAGGTCGACGGCAGGATCTACCGCGAGTCCGCCCACGAGAGGCCGGGGGAGGAGATCGTCGTGTCGCGGCTGGCCGGCGGCCCGGGCCTGGGGCTGACCATCTGCTACGACCTCCGCTTCCCCGAGCTCTACCGGATCCTTGCCCTTCGTGGTGCCCTGGTGCTCACCGTTGCCTCGGCCTTCACGCTGGCCACCACCCGCGACCACTGGGAGCCTCTGCTGCGCGCCCGGGCCATCGAGAACGGCTGCTTCGTCCTGGCCGCCAACCAGATCGGCGCCCGGGCGGGCGGGGATCGCTGTGGAGGGCGCTCGATGATCGTCGATCCATGGGGCCTGGTGCTCGCCCAGGTGCCCGACGCCGAGGGTGTGGCGGTCGCCGAGCTCGACTTCGGGGCCCAGGCGGCCATCCGCGGGCGCCTGCCGACCCTCGCGCACCGGCGCCCCGCCACCTACCGCTGGCCCGTGGGCGATACGGACATCGGACTCGGCGTCTGATGGCGCGCTCCACCGTCGACAAGCGGCGCATGATCCTCGATGCCGCCGTGCGCGTCTTCGCCCGGCGCGGCTTCCATGCCTGCCGGGTCTCCGACGTCGCCGACGAGGCGGGTGTGGCCTACGGACTCGTCTATCACTACTTTCACTCCAAGTCCGAGATGCTCGACACCCTGTTCGTCGAGCGCTGGGAGATCCTGCTGCGCCTGATCGGCGAGGTCGAGCAGGGCGACCTGGAGCCGCGCGAGAAGCTGGGGGCGATCGCCGGGTTCATCATCGACTCCTACCGTCACGACCCCGATCTGATGAAGGTGATCATCGTCGAGGTCACCCGGGCGGCCAACACCTTCGGCCGCACCCACTTCGGCCAGATCCAGGAGGCGTTCTCGGGCATCCGCCGGATCGTCGAGGCGGCGCAGCGCGACGGCACCTTCGGCTCGGGGATACCGGCCGACTTCACCGCCCTTGCCTTCTACGGGGTGATCGAGCAGGCGCTGACCGGTTGGATCTTCGGGATGCTGCCGATCGGCGACGCCGAGTTCGAGGCGGCCAAGTACTTCGTCGTCGAGACGGTCTGCGCTGGGCTCGAGGCATCGGCGGGCGTATCGCGCCCGACGTCGCCCTCTGCTTGACTACCGCCCGATGCCCCAGAACGACATGGTCAAGCGGCTGCTGTGGTCGGGCGTACTCGCTGGCGTCGGCGCCCTCGCCAGCGTGGTGACCACACGTGTGGCCGCCCAGATCTGGCGTCAGCTCTACCACGAGGATCCGCCCGAGTGAGTGCAGCGCCTGACGCCGGGCAGCAGCCCACGGGTAGCGAGCCCGAGCCGCCCACGGTTGTCCGGCCCCCGGTCCGAGCTGGACACGATGGTCGCGGACTCGCGGGCGAGCCGCCAGCCGCCGTGAGCGCCGAGACGCTGCTGCCGGGCGACGGACCCTCTGCCCCCGACGATGTTCACGAGGCGGGGGGCGAGGCGGCGCCAGCCGAGGCCACTGCCCAGGCCGGCTTCGCCGAGCCGCCTGCCTTCGTCCCCACCCCTCCACCCGCCGGGGAAGCTCCCGGCGCTGGCGGGGGCTTCTCCGGATCCAGTGCCGGCCTGCTTGACCGCCGACCCGAGCTGGGGCTGGCTGCCGGCTTCGCCGGGGGCTTCTTGCTGGCCACGATCCTGCGCCGCCTTGGCCGCTGACGACGGCTCGATCAAGGCGATGACCGCCGCGGTGACGGAGGTCTCCGAGAGTATGCGAGTGCTCGTGCGCGAGGAGATCGAGCTCGCCAAGGCCGAGGTCCAGACCAAGGTCACAAGCCTGATCAAGGGGGTCGTGGTTGGCGTGGCCGCCGGCGTGTTCGCCATCACCGGGCTGCTGTTTGCGCTGCACGGGTTCTCGTGGCTGGCCTGGAACCTGATCGAGTCGCCGCCCGGCGGCAACAACGACTTCTACATCGGCTTCTTCGTCGTCGCCCTGGTCCTCGTCGCGCTCGCGGTGGTGGCCGGGCTCCTCGCCTTCCGCTTCGTCCGGTCAGGCGCTCCGCCCAAGCCCGCCATGGCCATCGACGAGGCCAGGCGGATCCGCACGACAGTGCAGGAGGCCCGTCCTGGCCCCGGTGACGCGACTTCGCCGCCATCGCCCCCGCTGGCCGTCCCGCTGGCCGTGACCGATCCACCGCCGGAGGGGCAGCGCTGATGCCCGCCCGCTCCCCCGAGCAGATTCGCGCCTCGATCGAGGCCAACCGGACCGAGCTGGCTGGGTCGTTGGTGCGCCTGCGCAGCGAGGTGGCGGTGGTCAGCGACTGGCGGCGCCAGCTGCGAGCGCATCAGCGCGAGGTGCTCATCGGAGCTGGCGTCGCCGGCTTCGTGCTCGGCGGGGGCATCGCCGCGCTGGGCAGCGTGCTCTCGCGTCGCCGGGGCTGAGTCACGCGGCCCGCGTCCGGTCGAATCGGTGGAGGTTCGGGCAACGAAAGCGTGCGTTTCGTCCCGTTTGGCGCGCGGATCAGGTCGGCGGCGGCTCGAACAGGGCGGGCTCCATGCCGGTCGCGCCCAGCAGACCGGGGCCCACGTGCGTCCCGATCACCGGGCCGACCTCCGAGCGAAACAGCGGCTCGGACCCGAAGAGCTCGCGTCCGGCCTCCACCAGTCGCTCGAGCTGCTCGGGGGCCTGGATGTGCTGCACGGCCCAGACGGTCGCCCCGTCGTCCCGCCGCGCCCGCAGGTAGTCGACGAGCCGTTCGCGCGCGCGAGCGGAGGTCCTTACCCGCTCAACCGGGGTGATCTCCCCCTCGACGGTGAGGATCGGCTTGATGCGCAGCGCAGTGCCCATCCATGCTGCGGCTGCCCCGATGCGACCTCCGCGTCGGAGGTACTCGAGGGTGTCGATGGCGAACCAGATCTTGGATCCCGCGCGCGCCGCTTCGGCCCGCTGCACCACGGTGGCCAGGTCACCACCGCCCTCGGCGGCGGCCGCAGCGGCGAGCACGACCATGCCGAGCCCACCACAGGCGCGACGGGAGTCGAAGACGACGACGCGGTCCGGGTGGCCGCGCCCGGCAAGCTCGGCGGCCGCCTGCTGCGCTGAGCCGCAGGTCCCCGAGATGCCGCTGGCCAGGTGGATCGAGACGATGTCGTGACCCGCGGCGAGGAGGGGCTCGTAGACCTCGAGGAAGTCACCGACCGACGGCTGCGACGTGGTCGGCAGCTCGCTCGAGGTCCGCAGTCGCTCATAGAAGCCGTCGAAGCCGGGGAGGTCGCCCTCGCGCTCCTGCTCGCCTGCCCAGTTGACGTAGAGAGATACCTGATGCACCCCATGGCGCTCCAGCAGCTCGCTGGGCAGGTAGTGCGTCGTGTCGGTGACCACCGCGACCCGGGGCATCCGCGGGCCAGCCTACCCGCGACCGGGACACGCTGATCGGTGCCCGCGAGGCGGCGCGAGCGGCCTAGACTTCGCGCGTGGGCGCCACCCTGCTAACCGGGGGCACGGGACTGATCGGCTCCCGGATCGCCCATGCCCTTGTGCGGCGAGGCGACGACCTGCGGATCGCTCTGCGCGAGCGCTCTCGACTGGACAACCTGGAGGGGCTCGACTACCGGCCGGTGAGCTGCGACGTGCTCGACCGCCGGGCGGTCCGGCGTGCGCTGCGCGGCGTCGACCGCGTCTTCCACGTCGCCGGCTCCAACAATCTGCGCGCGCCGCGCGAGCAGCTGTTCGAGATCAACGTCACGGGGACCCGCGTGGTGCTCGAGGAGGCGCTTCGAGCCGGGGTCCAGCGGGTGGTGATGACCTCCTCGGTGGGCGCCATCGGCCCGGCGGCGCCCGGGGAGACCGCCGATGAGACCCAGCCCTTTCGCGGCCCTTATGGCATCCCCTACGTCGAGACCCAGCGCGAGGCGGAGATCGAGGCCCTCCGCGTCGCCGCCCAGGGCCTGCCCCTGGTGCTGGTGTGCCCCACCCAGGTCTTCGGCCCCGGCGACATCTACCACTCCTCGACCGAGGTGGTCCGGCGCTTCCTGCTGCGCCGGATCCCGGTCTATACAAACGGGGGGCTCAACGTCGTCGACGTCGACGACGTGGCCGGTGGCCATCTGCTGGCCGACGAGCGCGGACGCCTCGGGGAGCGCTACATCCTCGGGAACCGGAACTTCACCTGGGCGCGGCTCTTCGCCGACCTCGGTCGACTCTCGGGGATCGAGCCGCCCGCGCTGAAGCTGCCGGCCTCCGCCGCCGCCGCCTTCGCCCGTGCCCTGGCCGAATTGCCCGGGCATACGCCCATCACCGAGATCGAGGTTCGCGCCGGAGCGCTGTGGTGGACCTACAGCAACGCCAGGGCCCGGCGCGAGCTCGGCTTCCGTCCCACCCCCCACGAGGACACCCTCGAGCGCACCGTCGAGTGGTACCTGGAGCGCGAGGGTGCCCGCCTGGCCCGCTCGGGATCTCGCCAGCCCGTGGGCCTACGTGTGGTGGGAGCGCTGACGCGTCGGCTCGAGAGCGTCGGCGGCTGGGTGCTGGGCCCGTGAGCGTGGCGCCGAACGAGAGCGTTGCCCGAGAAGACATCCTCCTGCGCTGCCGGGCGCCGACGGACTGGCTGTGTCGCTGTGGCACGGTGGCGCGCGCCCTGCGCCGGCACGGCGTGGCTCACCGTCAGCAGCGCGTCGCCCTGCGCCGGCGCCACCGGGACGATGTCGAGGCCGTCAGTGGCCAGGATCACGTCCCGGTGCTGATCCTTGACGGTCAGCCGATCTGCGACTCCCACCGCATCCTGGAGCACCTGGACTGGCGGGCGAGTCAGCCCGGCTCTGGTTGAGTCCGGGCGCGGGTGAGGTTGCGGGGCGCAGGATGCCGGCCGGCGGCGCCGGCCGGCGCCCCTCAGCGCGGCGTCGACTCGATGCCGAGCAGCGGTCCGTCGCCCCCGGCCGCCGGCGGCGTGGCCGGGGCTGGCGGCGCGGCACCGGGCGCCTGGGAAGCGTCTTTGCCGACCGCCCGGTGCAGCTCGCCGGTCTCGTACATCTCCGAGACGATGTCGCATCCGCCCACCAGCTCTCCCCGCACGAACAGCTGCGGGATGGTCGGCCAGTTCGAGATGGTCGACAACTCCTCGCGGATCCTGGGGTCCGGCAGGACGTCCACCGCCGCGAAGGGCGTGCCCACCGCCTGCAGCGCGGCCACGGTGCGCGCCGAGAAGCCGCACCTCGGCTGCTCGGGGCTCCCCTTCATGAAGAGGATCACCTCGTGCTCGCCGAGGGCGTGTTGGATCGCCTCGCGCACGGCGTTGTCGGCCGGGCCGGCGGTCTGCGGATCTGTGCTCATCGCTGCCTCACGGGGTCTCGGTCTTCAGGGACAGGGCGTGAATCGGGCCGCCTACGTCATCGCCGAACACGGCGTAGACGAGCCGGTGCTGTTCGATGCGGCTGCGACCGGCGAAACTGTCGGCCACCACCCGCGCGTGGAAGTGGTCGCCTCCGCCGGTGAGATCGTGGACGTCGGCGCGCGCGCCCGGGATGCCGTCCTCGATGCGCTGGACGATGTCCTCGACGGTGGGCATCGCCTTGACTGTAGCGCCGCCTCCGCCGCGTGTGGCCCCGGCGCGTGCGGGTCTCCGGGTAGCTTGGCGAAACACCCTGCGCAGCGCTGCCGGGGTCGCTACACTTTGCGAAGCATGATCATCCTGACCGACAAGGGTGCCGAGAAGGTCCAGGATTTTCTCGACTCCCAGGTTGAGGCAGACCCCACGAGTGGTCTGCGCGTCGGCGTGCGCGGGGGTGGCTGCTCGGGCTTTCAGTACCAGCTCGCCTTCGACGAGCAGCGCGACGGCGACACGGTGATCGAGACCCATGGCATCCGGCTGCTGGTGGATGCACCCAGCCTGCCCTACGTGCGCGGCTCGACGGTCGACTACGTCGAGAGCCTTCAGGGCGCGGGGTTCAAGGTGGACAACCCGAACGTCGTCGCCGCCTGCGGATGCGGCTCGTCGTTCCGGGTCGCCGAAGAGCAAGAGGTCTCGGCCGTCTGACTCCCCCGCGGCGCTCGCCGCGGGCCGTGGGGAGGGCTGCCGGGGTGCCCGGCGTCCTGGCGATCCTTGTCGCGCTGGGCCTCTCGGCCTGCGGTAGCGATCATCGCCGCGCCCGGCCCCCGGATCGCATCCGGGCGCCCACGTCCTCCCCGGCGCCGGTCGGCCTCCCGGGCGCTTCGCCCCACCGCCTGCTGGTCGGCATCACCGAGCAAGACCCCGCCTTTGTCTGGGCGTCGCAGGCGCGTTCGCGTCGCGCTGCCCCGGCGGCCGAGCCCGGGCGTCGCCAGCTCGATGTCGTGCACCCGGCCGTCTACCGCCTCTTCATCGACTGGGCGCAGATCCAGCCCACGCCCGACACTCCCCCCAACTGGGACGGGGGGCGGGACGGCTGCCTGCGGGGGCCCCCCTGTCTGCCGTGGTCGGGCGTCCGCGAGCAACTCGACGCGGTCCGATCGCGCCAGCAGCAGGGTGGGCTTACCGTGCTCGTCGTCCTGACCGACCCTCCGCCCTGGGCGGCGGCCGCCCCACTTCCTGGGTGTCGGCTGTCCGGCGCACGGGCGGGCAGCAACGGGGTGGCGACGGCGGCGCTGCCGGCCTACGCCGCGCTGGCCCGCGGACTGCTCGCGGTGGCCGCCCAGGAGACCGTGTCGATTGGCTACCTCAGCGCGTTCAACGAGCCCAACGTCTCTCGCATACTCACGCCCCAGCGGTCCCGCTGTGACCCGCGCTCCCCATCGCTGGCACCAGCCCGTTACGCTTCCCTGGTGCGGGCCTTGGCGCCCGTCCTGGCCGCCACACCCGGAGCTCCGCGCCTGGTGCTTGGGGAGACCGCAGCCTACGGGGGCCCGGGACCGCTGCGCACGGGCGCCGGAGAGTTCATCGGAGATCTTCCTCGCGATGTGGTGTGCGCATCGGACATCTGGAGTCAGCACCTGTACATCAGCCCGGCGGCGGTGGGAGCGGGTGGCTCGCAGGCCTCCGAGCTCCACGCGCGAGGGGCCTGGGACGCCGCGGGCAGCGTCCGCTTCCTCACCCAGCTGTACTCGGCCCTGGTGGCGCGCGGCTGTCTCCGGCCGCCACGCATCTGGGTGACCGAGACCGGCGCCGGGGGACCGATCGCCGGTAACCCACGGCCGGCGGACCCGGCGACCGAGCAACTGGACTGCCAGCAGATGGCTGGCGCTCTGATCGGGTGGGACGCGCTCGGCTACGTCGACGTCGCCGTGCAGTACTCCTTCCGGGAGGACGCCGCCTATCCGGTCGGGCTCGTCGACGCGGGTCTCACCCGCGCCCACGCGACGCTTGCGCTCTGGCAGGCGTGGGGACAGCGCCGGGCCGGGGCCCCGGCGCCCGGTCCCGGGGTCTGCTCAGCCGGCTGACCGCTTAGCGATGGTGCCTGGTCGCCGTGCGGTGGACGCGGTGGTGACGCCGTGGGGTGTCGACTTGTCGACGAGCAGCAGGTGCCGGGAGCCGGGGACCAGCTCAGGCTGGCATCGCGTCCAGAGACCGCCATAGATAGCGGCAGGCCATCGAGCGCCAGGGACGCCAGGGCTCGGCCAGCAGCTCGAGCTCGGAGCGATCCGGCAGCTCAGCCAGCCCGTACGCCCGGCGGGCCCCGGCGCGCACTCCGAGGTCACCCCAGGCCAGGACGTCGGGCCGCTCCAGGTGGAAGATGAGGAACATGTGGGCCGTCCAGGTGCCGATCCCCCTGACGGCCACAAGCTCGTCCTCGATCGCTGCGTCGTCGAGCTCGTCGAGGCGCTCCAGCTCCAGGGCTCCCGAGCTGACGTGCTCGGCCAGCGAGTGCAGCGAGGCGACCTTGGCCCGCGACAGCCCAGCGGCGGCGCGCAGCGCCTCGGGATCGTCGGCCAGCACCTCTTCGGGGGACGGAGTCCGGCCTCCGAAGCGCTGACACAGGCGGTCGTAGATGGCCGCGGCAGCGCGCACCGACAGCTGCTGCCCGCAGATCGAGCGCACAAGGGCTCCGTAGTGGTTGGGGGGCCGGACCCGGGCCCGCGGGGGGACGCCCGAGGCCAGCACGGCGTCGATGACGTCTCCGAGCACCGGGTCGGCCGCGCGCAGGTGGGCGACGGAGTCGGCCTCGCCAGCCGCCGGCACGAGCTTAGGCCTAGGCCTGGCCCTCGACGGCGCCGGGCACCCCGGTGTTCGTCGAGTACTTGGGCTGGAGCTTCATCTCGGGACGGAAGGAGTGGACGGCCTGGGCCACGGCCACCGCCGCCTCGCCGAAGCCGGTGGCGATCAGCTTAAGCTTGGCCTCGTGGGTGGCGATGTCACCGCACGCCCACACGCCGGGCAGGGAGGTGGCCATGGTCAGCCCATCGACGACGATGGCGCCCTTGTGCACGCCAAAGCCCCAGTCCTTCAGCGGGCCCAGGGCGGTCTTGAAGCCGAGCTGCAGCAGCACGGCATCGCACGGCACGACGAGATGGTCGTCCTCGTCCTCGGAGTGGGAGAGGGTCACCCGCTCGATGGCCCCGTTGCCCGCGACGTCGCGGATCTGGTAGGGAACGTGGAGATCGATCCGGCCAGTCTCGGCCGCTTGCATGACCTGGCCGGTGGTGACCTCGTGGGCCCGGAATCCTTCGCGGCGGTGCACGAGGGTGATGCGCTCGGCGATGTCCATGAGGTTGATCACCCAGTCCATGGCCGAGTCGCCGCCCCCCACGATGATCACGCGCTTGCCGGCGAAGCGCCCCTTCTCCCCGACCAGGTAGTGCGCCCCGCGGCCCTCCCACGGCGCCATGTCGTAGCCGGGCAGGGTCTTGGGCTCGAAGGCGCCGTGGCCGCCGGCGACGATCACCGCCCGGGAGCGCAGGGGTCCCTCGTCGGTGTGCAGGACCAGGATCTCGCGCGACCGGTCGTCGGGGTCGGACTCCCACGAGATGGTCGAGGCGGTGGTCTCCAGGTGGACCGGCACCTCGAACTGCTCGAGGGTCTGCTCGCGCAGCTGCGTGACGAGCTCGCGAGCCAGCACCTTGGGATGGCCGGGCACGTCGAAGATCCACTTCTCCGGGTAGAGGGTGGTCAGCTGGCCGCCGATCTCCGGCAGCGAGTCGATCACCCGCGCCGAGGACTCGCGCATGCCCGCCCAGAAGGCGACCGAGAGTCCCACCGGGCCGGCGCCGATGACGGTGATGTCGCGCACCTCCTCGCGATCGCGCGCGAGCAGCCGGGGGTGCAAGCCGGCGGCGCTCATGGTGTGGGGTGCAAGCCGGCGGCGCTCACGGTGCCGCCGCCAGATGCAGCGCCTCGCCGTCCAGGGCGTCGAGGCCACGCCGCAGCCCGGTCTCGATGCAAGTGAAGGTCGGGGTGTCGCGCTTGGTGTAGGCGCTGGCCTCGGTCGTGCGCAGCCGCTGCACGAGGTCGAGAAAGTCGGCGGGGCGGTCGGTCTCGAAGGCGACGACGAACTCCTGGTCGTCGAGTCCGAAGGAGTAGCTCGTGTTCAGGTCGATGTCGGGGTACTCGCGGCCGATGCGGATGTGCTCCTGCATGACCCGGTAGCGCTCGGAGGGGTCGAGCCGGTACCACTCGCGCGTCTTGACGAATGGGTAGACGAACAGGTAGCGCGCGTGGCCGGGCCTGACCTCCAGGCGCGACTCCTGCGAGTACTCCGACGGCTTGGTCATGGCCAAGAACGAGTGCGGGATGGTCGACCACGCGGCGAGGCCGCTCTGGGCCAGGACCACGTGAAACTCGTGGATGCGCTCGAGGCTCTGGGCCTGGGCCAGCAGCAGCAGGTCGCAGTCGCCGCGGGTGCCCATGAGCGAGAAGCAGCGCAGCAGGTGCCCGTCGGCGAAGTCCTCACAGGCGGCGGCGAGCTCGCGCTTATGCTGGGCGCGCTCGGTCGCGGCCAGGCGGCGCCAGGCCGGGTCGAGCTTGAGGAAGGTGTACTTGACGAAGTGGCGCTGGGGCATCGCAGCGCACCGCTTAGGCGCGATGTCGGGAGGCCAGGAGACGGCGGACGCAGGCGGCCCAGCCGGCCCGGTGCAGGGGCGGAGAAGTATAGGAACCGGCCGGGAGCGATCCAAAGATCCGCGCGGGGCTTGCACTACCATCGTGCCGTGCGGATCGCCCTGGTGTCGCCGTACTCGTGGACGTACCCGGGGGGCGTCACCCAGCACATCGAGGCGCTGGCCGCAGAGGCGCTGGCGGCCGGCCACGATGTGTCGGTGCTGGCGCCTTGGGATCCGGACGACAGGCTCGCGGCGGTGTCGCATCGTGGCGCCCGCCCGGTCGACCGGTCCCGTCCCGAGTGGCTCGTGCCCCTGGGGCGCACCGTTGGCCTGCCCTTCAATGGCGCCGTCTCCAACGTCGCGCTCTCCCGCGGCGCCCTGGTCCGGCTGCGCCACGAGCTCGCGGGCGATCGCTTCGACGTTGTCCACGTCCACGAGCCGATCGTCCCGACTCTCGGCTGGGATGCCGTGCGCTGTGGGCGGGCGGCAATGGTCGCGACCTTCCACTGCTACTCCGAGAATCGGGTGACCAACAACGCGGGCAACCTGCTCGGCGCCCGCTGGTGGCTCAACCGCCTGCACGCCCGCATCGCCGTCTCTGAGGCGGCGGCGTGGACCGGGCGCCGGTTCTTCGGCGGCCGCTACCGGGTCATCCCCAACGGCGTGGCCCTGCCCGCCGGCGGCGTCCCCGAGCTGCGGCCGATCGACCCCTCGGCCCCCCTGCGGATGGTCTTCGTGGGCCAGGCGGTGCAGCGCAAGGGTCTCGGTGTCCTGCTACGCGCCTTCGAGGCCCTGCGCGACCACGTTCCCGCCGAGCTCACCCTGGTCGGCTGCGCCCGGGCCGACGTCGAGCATCTTCTCCACGACCCGCGGGGAGTCCATGCCCTGGGCAAGGTGAACGACGCGGCCAAGCATCGCGCTCTGGTCGAGGCTGACGTCCTGTGTGCGCCGTCGCTCGGGGGCGAGAGCTTCGGCATGGTCCTGACCGAGGCCTTCGCGGCCGGCACTCCGGTCGTGGCGTCGGACATCGCCGGCTACCGCGAGGTGGTGCGGCCAGATCGCGAGGGTGTCCTGGTTGCTGCCGGGGACGCCACCGCCCTGGCCGAGGCGCTGCGCGCGTTCTATCGCGATCCGGCGCGGCGGCTTGCTCTGGCTCAAGGCGCGGGGGCCCGGGCGCAGCGCTTCACCTGGCCCCACGTGGCCGGGGAGGTGCTGGACGCCTACGCCGACGCCCGGGAGGTCGCGGCCCGCAGCCGTGCGGCGGCCGCCGGCCCGGCGCCGGCGCAGCGGCTGCGCCGGGCCGGGATCGCCGCCGGCGCCCTTCCGGCCGACGGACGGCCTCGCGTGCCCGCCCGCCGGTTGGCCTCGCTGGAGCCAGCTCGGCCGCGGGAGGCGCCGGCCCGCCGGCCGGTGCTCACCCTCGTGCGCCGGCTGGCCATCGTCGCGGCGGGCGTGGCTGGGCTCGGGCTCGGGGCCCTGGCCGTGCAGCGCATCGGCCTGGACCAGGTGGCCCGCAGCCTGCTGGACTCCAGCCCGCCGCTCGTGCTCTGCTCGCTGGCGCTGATGTGCGCGGCGATGACCCTGCGGGCGGTTTCCTGGCACGCCATCCTGCGCGCCGCCCTCCCGGCAGCGCGCGTCCGGCGGCGCGACGCGCTGCAGGGAACGTTCATCGGCGTGCTCATGTCGGCCACGTTGCCCGCTCGGCTGGGGGAGCCCTCTCGTGCCTTCGTCGTCGCCCGGCGGCTCGGCCGCGTGCGCGAGCGCTTTCCGGTGGTGCTGGGAACGCTCGTCTCCCAGACCCTGCTCAACCTGCTGGCCCTCGCCGTGCTGGGTGCCGCCATGTTCTCCACCGTGGGGCTGTTCGCCGGTCACGAGGCAGCGCTGGCCGCGGTGGCCCTGGCGCCGCTGGCCGCCCTCGCCCTTGTCCTGCTCGCCCCGCTGCTGCTGCGAGGACAACGCGCCGGTCGCGCCGGGGACCCGGCGCGCCGGGCGATGGCCCGGGCCCGCGGGGCGGTGCACCAGGTGCGCTCGGGGCTGTCGGTGTTCGCCGATCCGCGCCTCGGCCCCGTCGCGGCGGGCGCTCAGCTTGGGGCATGGGCGCTGCAATGGGCTGCCTGTTGGGTGCTGCTCGACGCGCTGGGACTCAGCCCTCGGGCCGGGGCGGCGGCGGCCGCGGCGGTGCTGTTCGCGATCAACGTCACGGCGGTGCTGCCGGTGACCCCGTCGAACCTCGGCGTCTTCCAGGCCGCCTGCGTGGCCGTTTTGGCCGGCGCCTACGGAATCTCCGCCGCCCAGGCCCTGGGCTACGGAATCGTCCTGCAGGCCGTCGAGGTAGCCTGTGCGGTGGTGATGGGAACGCCAGCGCTGCTGAAGGAGGGGCTCTCCTGGCGGGAGGTGCGCCTGCGGGCCCTGCACACTGCGCCCGTCCGCCTCGAGCCCGAGCCGAGCTCTGACGGTCGAGTTCGGGTCGGCGCCTGAGCCGCCCATGACCCTGTTCGGACACAAGAGCCGGCACGAGCGGGAGTTCGAGGAGGTCCGCGACCAAGCGCGGGACGACCTCGTCGCCCTGGGTGAAGACATCCGGGCGCTGGAGATCGACGTCGGCATGCGCGATGCCAACCCTGAGGCCAAGCAGCGCTACGGCCAGGCGGTGGAGGCCTACGAGCGGGCCAACTCGGTGTTCGAGCGGGCTCACAAGCCCGAGGACCTCGGTCCGGTGAGCGCCACGCTGGAGGAGGGGCGGTGGGCGATGATCTGCGCGCGGGCCCGGCTGGAGGGCAAGGAGCCCCCCGAGCGCCGGGCGCCGTGCTTCTTTGACCCACGTCACGGTCCCTCGACCGAGGAGGTCGATTGGTCCCCGCCCCAGGGCGCGCCGCGGCCGGTTCCGGCCTGCGCCGCCGACGCGCTGCGGGTGCGCGAGGGCTTCGACCCCCATGGCCGTCAGGTCATGGTCAACGGCCGTCCCACGGAGTATTGGAACGCCCCTCCCCACTACGGCCCGTGGGCCGGGGGGTACTTCGGTGGCATGGGCGGCGGGGGAATGCTGCCCGGCCTGCTGGCGGGGTCGCTGCTCGGCGGTGCCCTGGGCTTCGGGCTCGGCGGCGGGATGTTCGGTGACGACGACGGTGGCGGCTGGGGGGGAGACGATGACGGTGGTGGCTGGGGCGGAGACGACGGCGGCGGCTGGGGCGGCGGCGGCGGCGACTTCGGCGGAGGGGACTTCGGGGGCGGGGGCGACTTCTAGCCACGGGCCCGGGCGCCGTGCTCGCGCCCGACGTTCAGGACGCCGCCGCAGCCCTGGGGCTGGCTGCACCTACGCCCTGGGGGCCTGCTGTACGGCGGGGACCGGCTGAGCAGCCAGGTCGCGCGCGAGGTGTGGCCCCGGGCGCGCCGCAAGGAGGCGCGATCGGGCTTCCAGGTCTGTTGTTCGCCTCCTGGGCGAACAACTGACAGGAAGTGTCCCGCGTCGATCGTGGAGGTGCCCGGCGTCACGGTTCACCCCGGCGCGGCGGCGAAGAGGCCGCCGACCCGTGGCGTGCGGCCGGCCGTCGGACGGCGGGATTGCACCCGCCCTGACCCTCTGAGGTCGGACGACCCCTCCAGCTCTTACCGGGGTATGGTGGCCTCCGGCCCCCGGCGGCGGGCCAACCGTTTTCCCTTCGCGGCGGGCGGCTCGCAGGGTCCTTGGCCGCCCGCGATCGCGGCCCCGCGGCCTCGGCGCCTCCCGGGTGAGCACCGATGGCGGCCCGGGGGGTCGGTGGCGAGGCGGCGAAGGGGCCGCTGACCCGCGGCTCGCGGCCGGCCGTCGGGGCGGCGCATCCCACCGCGGTGGCCGCTCTCCGGGGGTCTAGAGCACCTTTAGGGCCCATCGCGTTCTTGACCCCAAGACAGTAGGCGTCGAGGAGGTAGATGGACACCGTGACGCTGCGTCGGTGCCGCCGCCGACGGGCGACAAGCGCGGTGACGAGCCCGCCGGTGCCGTCATCGGCGCCGGGATCGCGCCATTCGGGACGTCCTGCGATCGACAGACCGGTGCTCCACCCAGCGTTGACCCAGCAGTCGACGAGATCGGCACCGGGATCGGCGGCGTCCCGCTCAGCAGCGACGCGGCGGACGAGATCCGCGACTGCGGCCGGCCGCATCCCAAGGCTACAAGCGATCTCCTTCGGAGATAGGCCCCGGGCCCGAAGCTCACGGCGCTCTGCATCGTCTCGTCGTCGATCACCGAGATCTTGTAGCGGACCGGGCGGACGGCTCTGCCGCCGCACCGTCAAACGGTCCGGAGGGCGCGGGCAGGCTCGGGCGGCGGTTTGCGGGGAACGTCGGTGCGTGTCACACGCGGAGCGGCCGAGGTCGAAGCTTTACGTCTACACAGGTTTCTCGGTTTCTCGGTTTCTCGGTTTCGGTTCTTGAGAGGAATGTCGGATCGAGTTGGGCGGTGCGGAGCAGCACTGCGGAGTAGCCTCGGGCCTCTGAATGGGCGCGTTTGGGCGCCAGGCCGCGGGGTCGTCCAGCGGCGCGATCGCCGCCGCGAGGCCGTGATCCGGTTCGGCACCTCGTACAGTTTCGGCATGTCCTCCACGCCGTCGGCGAGGCTCTCCCGTGGGGAGCGCACGCTTCTCGATCGGTATGTCGCGGCGTTGAGCTCCGAGTTCGGCGAGGAGCTGCGGGCGATCTGGCTGTTCGGCTCGCGTGCCCGTGGTGAGGACACCGGCGACGAGTCGGACGTCGACGTCCTGGTGCTCGTGGATGACGACTCCTGGGCGTGCAAGGAGCGTATCCGCGCGCTGCTCCACGAAGCCGCGCACGAGCTTGAGCTGGACGACGTCGCCTGGTCGTTCGCGGTCCACGTCCACACGCCCGCGTGGCTGCGCCAGCGCCGGGAGATCCGGTCGTTCTTCATCAACGAGGTGGACCGTGACAAGGTGGTCGTCGCGGGTCAGTCGTGAGCCCACGCTCGGATGAGCTGCTCAACGCAGCGCGGCGCCGGCTGAAGGCAGCGGCGGCGGCAGCTGAGGAGGATCCGTCGGGCGCGATCAGCCTCGCCTACTACGCGATGCTGTACGCGGCGAGGGCGGCGCTCAGCGAGCAGGATCTGCAACCGCGAACGCACCGCGGCACCTGGCACGAGTTCAGGCGCTTGTACGTGGCGACCGGCGCCTTCGACGCGACGCTGGCTGCAGCGGCTCAGTCGACGCAGCCGGAGCGCGAGCAGGCCGACTACGACGCCTGGGCGGCTCCCGCCGAGGACGCCACGCGGGTCATGGCGACTGCCGAGCAGTTTCTCGAGGCCGCTCAGACTCTTCTCGGCTGAGTATGGGGGGCAGGTGGGAAGCGCGCGCGAGCGCCAGTGTCCTCAGGCCGCCGCGCGCCTGCAGGGCACGCCGCGGGTCCAGGCGCCGCGCTGGGACGGCGCGACGCCAGGCCGAGCCCACTTCGAGGTCGACGATCTCCGGGGCGAACAGCCGCTCGCCGGCCGGCCGCGGGCGCGTTCGCCATCGGCGGGGTCGTCCCCCAGCGCGGAGGCGATGACCGAGGCGTCGACGACGCCCGCAAGGAGCTGCTCGCCAAGGAGAAGGACTTGACCAGGCAGTGGGATGCGCTCAACGCCGCGTGTCGCAATCTGCCCATGGTCGAGGTCCAGAAGGACTACACCTTCGACGGCCCTGCGCCTCATCGACAAGTCCGCGAGGTCCGCCACGCCCGACTTCGCTTCATGATCGCCCACTTCGCCGACGCGGGCCGTCGCCGACGCCTAGCGTCGTTCCGACCCGGTGCAGATCCTCCGGCGTGGCCGTCCAGCTTCGGCGTTGGGCCGGGATCGGCAAACGGCGATCGTGAGGGGCGGCTCGGAGGGGACCGGCCTCGCCGTTCTCCGGACCGTTTGGCGGAAGGCGCGCGCGTGGTCGCCACCTCGCGGTGGGCGCGGCGTGTGCCCAGGGGATCCGAATGTCGTGCACGGCCGCTGCCGCTTCGAGCTCGGCGGGGTCGGCCGCGGTCCGATCAAGTGGGACGACCATCGACCAGTGGCCGACCGTGCAGTGCTGAAAGCGCCGCCCGCCGAACCGGGCCGCCTTCAGCGAGCCCAGGGGTATCCAGATCGTCGTGAACTGGTGGCCTTTCCGGCAACGCACGGGGCGATCAAAGCAATCTCAGCATCGGTGGGCCAAGGTCGATTGTCTCTGCTGCGGACAAGGTCTCCAGGCGCTTGGCTCGTGTTGGGGCGCTCTCGGCGGCCAGGATCCCGAGGCAGAGCTCCCCGATGGTGACCACCGATACCGCGACGCGCTCGGGCGGCTGGGCGGAGAGGGGCCGTTCCTGCTCGACCGCGATGACCTGTGGCGACGGCGCGGCAGGCACCGTCCGATCACTTCTCCGGTGAGAACATCGAGCGCCGCGAACATTCGCCTCCTTGGCCCGCGCCAGCGCCGGACCGGCGCGCGGGACGCCCGCCTCAGCCTCGCGCCGCCTCCGCCTCCGGCGCCCCGGCCATGTCGCCCTCCGGGTCCGCGTCGGGCTCGTCCCCGGCGAAGATCAGCTCGCCCTGGGCACCGACGCGGTGCGACCCGCGTGAGCGTGGGTCGGCGATGACCTCGTCGGGCAGCGCCGGGGCGCCGTCGGGCGGCAGTTCCCGCAGGCGGCCCGAGCTCATGCCGAAGTAGACGGCCTGTGGATGGTGGGCGACGATGGCCAGCGTCGACTGCTCGGGGGTGACCGCGTAGCCGCTGCTGAGAGCCAGGCCGATCGCCGGCGCGTCGAGCAGCCGGTAGACCTTCTCGTGCTCGGACTGCTCGGGGCACGCCGGGTAGCCCCACGAGTAGCGCCGTCCCTGGGCGGAACCGATAGCCAGGCCGTGGCGCACCTCCCCATGCAGCCACTCGGCCATCCCCTCGGCCACCTGGACGCCCAGCCCGTGCACGAAGAGCTGCTCGGCGTACTCGCCTTCGGCCTCGAGCCGCGCCATCACCTCGGTCACCTCGTCTCCCGCGGTCACCGCCTGCAGGGCCACCACGTCGACCTCGCCCGATTGCCGCGGACGGTAGAAGTCGGCCAGGCAGATGCGGTCGTGGGCGGGCTGACGAGGGAAGACCAGCCGCTCGAGCTCGCGCTCGCCCGGCGCCGCCGGATCCCAGACCACCAGCGAGTTGCCCTCGCTGTTGCAGGGGAAGTAGCCCAGTAGGGCCCGCGGATGCAGGTAGTCCTGCTCGGCCCACATCCGCCGCAGCCGCGGGTGGAAGTCGTCGCGCAGCAGCGTCCGCCAGTCCTCGCCCTTGACCCCTCGACCTCCCCAGTGCAGCTTGAAGAGCACGTGGAGGTCCAGATGGGCGAAGACGTCGTCGAGGTTGACGGGCACCTCGCGGGCTCCCCAGAACGGCGGCGCGGGCACCGGCAGGTCGGTCCGCGCTGCGGAGCGGACGGAGGTGTCGTGAACGTTGGCGGGCTCGGGCTCGGGCCCTCCGGCGCGCAGCGTCTCGGCCTCATCCCGGATGCGTTCCGTGAGCGCCTCGCGCGGGCCTTCGTCGACGAGCTGGTCCATGACCGCCAGCCCCTCGAAGGCATCCTTGCAGTAGAAGACTCCAGGACCGTAGACATCGTCGGACTCCCGCCCGTGGGGGTAGAGGATGCGCCGGCCGAAGTTGCGGTTGATCGCCGCACCGCCCACCAGCACCGGTACCTCGGAGCCCTGCTGATGCAGCTCGGCCACGGCCAGCGGCATCTGCTTGGAGGTCGAGACCAGCAGAGCGCTAAGGCCGATCGCCGTTGCCTCGTGCTCGCGCGCGGCGTCGAGGATGGTGCCGATCGGCACCTGCTTGCCCAGGTCGACCACGGTGTAGCCGTTGTTGGTCAGGATGGTGTTGACCAGCGACTTTCCGATGTCGTGGACATCGCCGAAGACGGTGGCGATGACCACTGTGCCCTTGGTGTAGCCCTCGATGCGGTCCAGGTAGCGCTCCAGCTGGGCCACGGCGCGCTTCATCACCGTCGCGGACTGCAGCACGAAGGGCAGGATCAGCTCGCCGGCGCCGAACTTGTCGCCCACCTCCTTCATGGCGGGCAGCAGAACGTCGTTAAGCGTGGGGACGGCGCCGATCTTCTCGACGCAGCGGTCGACCCAGTCCTCGACGCCCTCCTTGCGCCGGCGCAGGATGTGGAAATGCAGCGCCTCCTCGGGCTCCATCCCCGCCGTCGGGTCGGCCGCCTCCTCAGCCGCCTCCTCGCCCCTGGACTCGTAGTGCCCGATGAAGCGCTCCAGCGCGTCGTCGCGGCGGTCGAAGACCAGATCGTCGGCCAGCTCGCGCTCGGCGTCTCCGATCTCGGTGTACGGGGTGACCTCGGCCGGGTTGACCATGGCCAGGTCGAGTCCCGCCTGCACCGCGTGGTGCAGAAAGACCGAGTTGAGCACCGCTCGCGCCGGGGGAGAGACCCCGAAGGAGACGTTGGAGACGCCGAGGGAGCACTTGACCCCGGGCAGCTCGCGCTTGATGGCCCGAATGCCGTCGAGGGTCTCCACGGCGCTGGGTCGCCACTCCTCGTCGCCCGTGGTGAGCGTGAAGGTCAGGGCGTCGAAGATGAGCAGCTCAGGGTCGAGTCCGTGCTCCTCACACACGTAGCCGTGAATGCGCCGGGCGATCTCCAGCTTGCGCTCGGCAGTCTTTCCCATCGACGCCTCGTCGATGGTCAGGGCGATGAGCGCCGCGCCGTGCTGGAGGCAGACCGGGACGACCCCATCGAGCTTCTCCCGGCCCGCCTCCAGGTTGACCGAGTTGACGATGGCCCGACCCGGGATCTGCTCCAGCGCCGCCCGCATCACGTCGGGCTCGGTGCTGTCGACCTGGATCGGGGCGTCGAGGGACAGGGAGATCCGCTTGGCCAGGGTGCTCATCTGCTCGGCCTCGTCGGCGCGCTCGGTGAGCGCGACGCAGAGATCCAGCACGTGGGCGCCGCCCTGGACCTGGCCCTCGGCGATGGCGACCAGCCCGTCGTAGTCGTCCTCGAGCAGCATCCCCTTCGCGCGCCGGGAGCCCTGCGAGTTGACCCGCTCGCCGACGATTGTCGGGGCGGGCTCCTGGGCCAGCCGGGTCGCGGCGATCATGGAGGAGACGTGCGCCGGTCTCCGGGCCGGACGGGACGGGGGCGTAGGACCGGTGCACCGCTCGCGGATGGCGGCAATGTGCTCCGGGGTGGTGCCGCAGCAACCGCCGACGATCGAGATGCCGTAGCGATCGACGAAGTCGCCGAGGGTGGCGGCCAGGGGGCCGGGCTCCTCGGGGAAGATCGTCTCGCCGTCGGGGCCCTGGAGGGGCAGCCCGGCGTTGGGGATGCAGTGCACGGGCACCGACGCGTGCTCGCCGAGGAAGCGGACGGCGTCGCGCATGTCCTCGGGGCCGGTGGAGCAGTTCAGGCCGATGACGTCGACGTGCAGGGCCTCCAGCGTGCAGAGCACGGCCGAGATATCGGTGCCCAGCAGCATCTTGCCACCGTTGGGCAGCAGGGACACGGAGGCCTGGATGGGGAGGCTGCGGTTGGCCAGGCGCGACGCCTCGCGCGCTCCGAAGACCGCGGCCTTGACCTCGAGGATGTCCTGGGCGGTCTCGATGATGATCAGGTCCGCACCTCCCTCGACCAGGCCACGGGCCTGCTCGGTGAAGACCTCGACCAGGCGCCCGAAGGTGATGTCCCCGAGCGTCGGGTCGTCTGAGGCGGGCAGGAAGCCCGTGGGTCCGATCGACCCGGCCACGAACCGACGGTCTCCGGCTGCGGCCCGGGCGATCTCGGCCGCCCGGCGGTTGATCTCGGCGGTGTGCTCGCCGAGTCCCCACTCGTCGAGCTTGCACCTCGAGGCCTGGAAGGTGTCGGTCTCGAGCACCTCGGCACCCGCCTCGAGCATCGATTCGTGGACGCCCTGGATGACGTCGGGACGGTTGAGGACCAGCGCCTCGTGACACTTGCCGGCGAGCCCCCCGTAGTCCGCCGGGGTGAGGTCGAACTGCTCCAGCGTGGCCCCCAGGCCGCCGTCGAAGACGACGACCCGCGAGCGGATGGCCTCGAGATAGTCGCGCATGGGCAGCAGCCGAGGCTATCAGCGTGTCAGCCAACCTTGACACGATCGTGGCAAGGTTGGCTGGCCCCGAAAACCTCCGGGTTTGGTCGCCTCGCGGGTGCCCGAGGCCCTGCGCCCGCGCTTCTGCCCCCGCCCGGCTACTGCTTCTGCCCCCGCCCGGCTACTTGATGAACAGGATCTCCGAGTACTTGGGCAGGGGCCAGAGATCGTCGGCCACCAACCGCTCCAGACGGTCGGCCACCTCGCGCACGGCGGCCATGGCGGGCAGGACGTCGTCGCGCATGTACGCGGCATGCTCGAGCGAGCCCTCCTCGCCCTCGTGACTGGTGTTGACGCTCTCCAGGGCCGACAGCGACGCCGCGAGCTCGCCGATGGCGGCCTCGGTCTCGTCGGCCAGCTCGGCCAACCCGGCCGCCTTGAGCTCGGCCAGGTGTCGGGCCGCCGCCGGCAGCAGCATGGTCCGGGCGATCGAGTAGGCCGTCTCAGCCTCGATGTTGACGTTGATCACGTACTGCTCGAGCAGCACCTCGTAGCGGGAGTGCAGCTCGCGCTCGGAGAGGACGTCGTAGGCGCCAAACGCCGCGATGGTCTGCGGGTCGATGAGCCAGGGCAACGCCTCCGGGGTCGTGCGCAGGTTTGCCAGCCCGCGACGCGCGGCCTCGGCGTGCCAGGCCTCCGAGTAGTTGTCGCCCTCGAAGACCACCTGCCGGTTGGCGTCCCAGCTGTCGCGGACGATCTGGCGCACCCCTTCCTCCACAGAGCCCGAGGCCAGGGCGCCCTCGAGCTTGCCGCCGAGCTCGTCGAGCGCCTCGGCCACGATCGTGTTGAGCACCGTGTTGGGCAGCGACAGCGACATGGCCGAGCCCAGTGCGCGGAACTCGAACTTGTTCCCGGTGAAGGCGAAGGGGCTCGTGCGGTTTCGGTCGCCGCCATGCATGGGAAGCGGGGGCAGTGCCGGGGTGCCCAGTCCGAGGAAGCCCCGGCCGTTGTCCTGGACCGGCTTGCCCGAGCTGATCGCCTCGAAGGCGCGCAGCAGCTCGGCCCCGAGGAAGATCGAGATGATGGCCGGCGGGGCCTCGTTGGCCCCCAGACGGTGGTCCTGCCCCGCCGAGGCGATCGAGGCGCGCAGCAGGGCCTGATGCTTGTTGACCGCCTGGACGACGGCGGCACAGAAGAACATGAACTGCAGGTTCTCCCCCGGCGTGTCGCCGGGCTCCATGAGGTTGTCGCCGGTGTCGGTGCCCATCGACCAGTTGTTGTGCTTGCCCGAGCCGTTGACGCCGGCGAAGGGCTTCTCGTGCAGCAGGCAGACCAGGCCGTAGCGGCGGGCCACGGCTCCGAGCTGGGCCATCACCAGCTGCTGGTGATCGCAGCCCACGTTGGAGTTCTCGAAGATCGGCGCGACCTCGTACTGGTTCGGCGCCACCTCGTTGTGCCGGGTCTTGATGGGCACCCCGAGCTTGGCCAGCTCGCGTTCGAGCTCGAGCATGCAGGCGAGGATCCGCTCGGGGATGGAGCCGAAGTAGTGGTCATCGAGCTCGTGGCCCCTGGGCGGCTTGGCCCCGAACAGCGTGCGGCCGGTGGTGACCAGGTCGGGACGCTCGAAGTAGTACTGCTCGTCGATGAGGAAGTACTCCTGCTCCGGGCCGACGGTGGTGAAGATGCGCTGGGCCGCCTGATCGCCGAACAGCCGCAGCACCCGGATCGCCGTGCGCGAGAGGGCGTCCATGGAGCGCAGCAGCGGGATCTTGGTGTCCAGCGCCTCCCCCGTCCACGAGGCGAACGCGGTGGGGATGCACAGCACAGCCCCGTTGGGGTTCTCGAGGATGAAGGCTGGGCTGGTGGGATCCCACGCCGTGTAGCCCCGCGCCTCGAAGGTCGCGCGGATTCCCCCGGTCGGGAACGACGATGCGTCGGGCTCGCCCTGGATGAGCTCCTTGCCCGAGAACTCGGCGATCGCTGAGCCGTCGCCGGTCGGCGAGTAGAACGAGTCGTGCTTCTCGGCCGTCGTGCCCGTCAGGGGCTGGAACCAGTGGCTGTAGTGGGTCGCCCCGCGCTCCATGGCCCACTCCTTCATCGCCGAGGCCACCTGGTCGGCCAGCGAGGTGTCAAGTGCCTCGCCTCGCGCCAGGGTCTTCTGGAACTGCTTGTAGACGTTGCCGGGAAGGCGCTGGCGCTGAACGGCGGGGCCGAACACGTTCTCGCCGAATACCTGGTTGGAGGACTGGGTGAGATCCGGCGAGCCCATTGAGCTGCCGTTGGCGCTCCATTGAGCCGCCATGACGTTCTGCTGGCGGGATCGCGGCAAGGTCGTCCTCCTATCGCCCGGAGTCGCCGGGACGGCGTAGTGGGGTGCCCGGCGCGGGCATCGTGGCAAGGGTCATCGGGGCTCTACGAGCGCAGCGGCGAGCCTACCGGGCCGGGCCCCGCCGGGAGGCTGGCCCGGTGTCCAAACCGCCCCTCAGACGCTTCGCCCCCGTGGCGGACTGCGCCCACGGGCGCGGGATCGATGCGCCGGCCGGCACGCCCGGACAGCCGAGCACCGCCCGCAGGGCGAATTCACCCGCGGGATCTTTCGCCACCGGGAGGAGCACGTCGACGCCAAGCGCGCGGACCATGTGTGGCGGTCATCCATGCCCGCTGCCCCGCTGCCCAGCTCCGATAGCGCCGCCGGGGCGCCTCTCGTCGGTCGGCTGCGGGCGCTGCACGAACGGATGGTCGAAGCCGTCCTCGGGGGGGAGGGGCTGGACCGCGTGGCTGCCCTGGCCGCCGGCGCCTGCGAAGCACCGGTGGCCATCGTCATTCCCCGGCTCGGAGCCTATGCCGCCGCGCCTGGCCCGGGTCGGGCGCCCGGCGTGGACGCGGGTGCCCTCCGACGCTACGCCGCCGAGCGCGTGCGTGATCGTCCGGCCCCCGTGCCCGACGCTGTGCTCGCCGAGGCACCGATGGGGGCCGGCGACGACAGCATCGGTGTGGTCCTCCTGCTCACCGGAGACCGCGAGCCGGCCGCCGACGCCGCCGAGTTCCTCCACCTGGCCGCGGTGGCGTCACTGACCGAGGTGGCCATCGAGGAGGCCAAGGTCGAGGTCGAGCAGAATTTGCGCGGCTCTCTGCTGGAGGATCTGCGCGCGCCCGGCAGCAGCCTGGAGGCCGAGGATCTCCAGCGCCGCGCGCGGCGGCTGGGCTGCGAGCTCTCCGACGGCGCCGTCGCTCTCTGCGCCGAGCTCACAGGCGACCGTCCGCGTCACGTCGTGGCCACGATCGCCTCCGAGCACCCCGGGGCCCTGGCCCAGCACATCGACAATCGCGTCTACGCCCTGCTGCCCGCGCTCGCCGGCGGAGCCGAGGCGACCCTCGTCGTCGCCCGCCGCGTGGCGGCCCGACTCCAGCGACACGGGATCGTCGGACTCTCGTCGTTCTGCGCCGAAGTCGGCGAGCTGTCCCGAGCCGTCCAGGAGGCTGAGCTTGTCCTCGACGTCGTCGCGCGCTCGGGCGCGCCGATGGCCGCCGAGATGGGGACGGGCACCTACCGATTGCTGTTCCGCGTCCTCGCCTCCCATCCGGAGGAGCTGATGGCCTTCTATCAGGAGACGGTGGCGGCGCTGGTCGCCTACGACGAGCAGTACCGCACCGACCTCGTGGCCACCCTCGAGGCCTACCTCGAGCACGACTGCAACATGAACGCCACCGCCGCGGCGATCTACGCCCACCGGCACACCGTCGCCTACCGGCTCGAGCGCGTACGCGAGCTCGCCGCCCTGGACCCCATGCGCTCGCAGGACCGCGAGCGGCTCGGCCTCGGCCTGAAGGCCTATCGGATCATCGCGCCGCACCTGCACCGCTGAGCCCTGACGGGCGGCGAGCCGCGCGGGCTGGCGGCGTCGCCCTAGCGCCCAGGGATGACGTTGCCGTTGGGGCCCAGGCGGCCGGTCGCCGGCCGGCCGTCGACGGACACCTTCAGCCGCCCGGTTGGCGCTGCGCCGCCCCTGAGCACGGCACGGGCCTTGCCGTTCAAGGCGGGGGCGATCGTGTAGGAGATCGTGTGGGATCCCGGCTGGACGGCGGTTAGCCGCCAGGTGAAGGTCTTGGTCTGTCCCGGGGCCAGCGCTCCCAGGGCCCATGTGTTGGTGTAGGCCGTCTGGCCGTTGACCGGTCCGGTGTTCTCGGCCGAGGGGTTGAAGTCGCCGGGGGCGCCGCTCGCCGTGCTCGGGTTGGGGTCGAGGATCCAGATCGGCCGGGAGCTCGAGGCCAGCCCGGTCTGCTGCGAGCTGCCGCCGAACGCACTGGCGGCCGTGTCGGAGACGCCGGGCGCGTGCTCGGGCGAGCCGATGGTCACCGCGATGTCGGGGATCGTCAGGTGGTCGGCGTTGCGTACCGCGATATTGAGCTCGGTCTGCTGAGCCAGATGCTGGCGCGGCGGGAAGCTGGCGCGGACGACGTCGATCTTGAACGTCCCGCTGGGCGCATGCACGTCCTGACGCGGCCCGCTACCGCAGCCGGCGAGTGCGCCACCCCCGACAGCGGCGACAGCGGCGACGGGGAGCAGGGCCAATGCCCGGTGAGATCCTTGGCTGCGCCCCGGCCCCTCCACGGGCGGGAAAGTACCACCTCGTCCGGCCCTGGGGCCGAGGTTGCCGAGCGCGCTCGCGCGCGCCGGGGCCGCCCACTCGGGTGCGGGCTGCGGCTCCGGCTGCCGTTGCTCGTTGCGCGCCGCGCGCTGCGTGTCGTAGGCTGTAGGCGCGTCGCCCCAGAGGGGGGTCGCCTGGCCGAGTCCCTGGGAGGAGTCACATGGTTCGTTCTGTTGCCGATCGGGCGTTTCTTCCGACGAAGGGTGCGTTGGAGGAGGTCGGGAACATGATGGTGTTGACGGGTAAGACGGTTTTGTCGGCGTTGCGGCCGCCGTATCCGTATGGGGGGGAGTTTGTTTCGCAGTTTTTGTTTGCGTTGAAGTTGTGCTGGTTTCCGTTGTTGGTTTCGACGGTGGCGTTTGGGTATGGGGCGCCGGGGTTGCAGGCGGCGAATTTCTTGGTGTTGTTTGGGGCGTTGGATCGGTTGGGCGGGTTTTTTGTGTTGGCTTCGATCCGGGAGTTTGCGCCGTTTGTTGATGCGATCGTGTTGGCGGGGGTGGCGGGGACGGCGATTACCGCGGATTTGGGGGCGCGCAAGATTCGTGAGGAGTTGGATGCGTTGCAGGTGTTGGGGGTTGATCCGATCAAGAATCTTGTCGTGCCGCGGTTTTTGGCGTTGATGTTGGTGACGGGGTTGTTTGATGTGTATGCGTTGTTGTTCGGGATTTTTGGGGGGATCTTGGCGACGTTGGTCAATGGGGCGCCGTTGGGTCCGTTTTGGGCGACGTTTTTCTCGAATGCTTCGACGGTTGATTTGTGGGGGTCGATCGTCAAGACGACGTTGTTTGGGGCGATCATCGCGATCGTTTGTTGTTATAAGGGGATGACGGCGTCGGGGGGTGCTGAGGGGGTTGGGCGGGCGGTCAATCAGGCGGTGGTGATCGCGTTCTTGGGGGTGTTTGCCTTTAATTACGTGTTTACCCAGACGTTGTTGGCGACTCATCCTGAGGTCACGGTGATCAAGTGATCGGGTTGGTGGTCTAGGTGGGGTGGTTGGCGGTCCCGCGGGATTGGGTTTCTTCGTTTGGTGAGATCGCGAAGTTCTGTGCGCGGATCGTGGGTGAGGTTTATGGGTTGCGGGTGTTTCGTTTCTTTGGGGAGGCGTTGCGTCAGTGCGGGATTTTGATTCTTTCCAGCACGTTGGTCATCTGGGGGTTGGTGTTTATCATCGGGTTGCAGTGCGGGATCGAGGGGGCGTATTTCAATCGGTCGGTGGGGTCTCCGGCCTATGCCGGGGTGTTTGCTGCGTGGTGTGATCTGCGTGAGTTGGTCCCGTATGCGTTTGGGTACATGATGGCCGCGAAGGTGGGGACGGGGATCGTGGCTGAGTTGGGGTCGATGCGCATCTCGGATGAGATCGATGCGTTGGAGGTCATGGGGATCAGCTCGATGACGTTCTTGTGCGCGACGCGGTTGCTGGCGGCGTGGTTGGTGTTGCCGTTTATGTACATCGCGGGGGTTGGGGCTGGGTTTCTGGCGTCCTATCTGGCCGTGGTCCAGCAGATCGGGGAGGTTTCCTCCGGCGGGTTCTTCTTGATCTTCTGGATGTTTCAAAACCCCCCGGATCTGCTCTACAGCGTGTTGAAGGGGATGGTCATGGCCACCGGGATCGTGCTCGTCGGCTGCTACTACGGCTATAACGCCGGGGGCGGCCCGGTCGGGGTCGGGACCGCGACAGCCAAATCGATGGTCCTCAACATCGTCATGGTCCATCTCATCGGGATGCTGGGAACCCAACTGTTCTGGGGCGCCAACCCACGCGCCCCCATCGGAGGCTGACAAATGACCCCGTTCTCAGACGGACTCTTTCCTCGCCCCGAGCCGGGGGCGAATGGGTCCGACAGCGCTTCCGACGCTGCCAATCCGGCGGCGGGGGAGCCCGATCCCGGGGCGGTCACTGCCCCGCGCGGCGGGGTCGGCAACGTTCGTCCCGTGAGCAGCGGCCAGGCTGACGATGAGTCCGCTGACACTCCCCTGCGGCCCGAGGATCTCGACCGGCCCGGCGGGGCGGCCGAGCACGATCCTCCCACCCTCGCCTGGCACCCGGCGCGGGGTCGGGTCGACGGCGCGCAGGAGGGTCGACCCCGCGACCACGACGCCGAGGTGACTCACGAGCACGACGCCGGGGTGGCGGCCGCGGCGGGCGCCGGCGCCGCGGCGGGGGCGCCCGCCGAGCACGAGCATCGCGAGCACGAGGACGGCGAGCACGACGAGCATCGCGACGACGAGGGGCGTTGGCGTGTGTCGGTTGTGTCCGAGCCGGGACCGTCCGACGACGGGCCCGACGGCTCCGACGCCGACGACGAGTACCGCTGGCACACGGGCAAGAAGCGTGACTCCGGCGCGGCCAAGGATGCCGTCGAGTTCATCGAGGTGCACAAGGCCTTCGGCCGCAACAAGATCCTGCGCGGGCTCAACCTGGGCATCCCCGAGGAAAGGATCTCGATGATCCTCGGCCCGTCGGGCACCGGCAAGTCGGTGTGCATCAAGCACATGGTCGGGCTGCTCTACCCCGACGAGGGCGACGTCCTCGTCCACGGGGAGTCGGTTCCCAACATGGTCGACGACGAGCTGTTTGGCATGCGCAAGAAGTTCGGCGTGCTCTTCCAGGACGGGGCGCTCTTCGGGTCGATGAACCTCTACGACAACGTCGCCTTTCCCCTGCGCCAGCACACCGACAAGGGCGAGGAGGAGATCGGTGACATCGTCAATCGGCGCTTGGAGGAGGTCGGCCTCGGCGACGCCAACGACAAGATGCCCAACGAGCTGTCGGGCGGCATGCGCAAGCGTGCCGGGTTCGCGCGGGCCCTGGTGCTCGACCCGGACATCGTCCTCTTCGACGAGCCCGACTCTGGTCTGGACCCGGTGCGCACGGCGCTGCTGTGCGAGCTCATCCAGGAGATCCACGACGAGAATGGCGGCGCCTACGTGGTGATCACCCACGACATCGCCTCGGCCCGGCGCGTGGCCGAGCACATCTCGGTCCTGTGGAAGGGGCGGATCGTGGAGTCGGGACCGGCCGAGGAGCTGTTTAACTCAGACAACCAGTTCGTCCGCCAGTTCCTTTCCGGCGAGTCGCGCGGACCCCTGGGCATGGAGTAGGACGACCCGCCGGGTGACCGGCGCCTGCGTCGTCCCGCGCCGTCTGAGTCGGGTCGTGCGTACCCTGCGCTCGTGAGCCCACGCTCCGTCCTGCTCACCGTGACGCGGGCGTGCGCCCGGCGCCCAGCGATCGCGCTGGGCTCCTTTGCCCTGCTCGCGCTCGCGGGCGCGGTCCTGGCCCTCGGGCTGCCCCGGGACGCCAGCACGAGCACCATCGTGGGCAGCTCCTCCCCGGCCGCCCAGGCGGCCGCCCGCCAGCACGCCAGCTTTGGTGACGACGCGGTGGACATCCTCGTCCGCCAGCCCATTCGCTACACGGTGCTGACCGCCGACCTGGGCCAGGTCACGCGCCTGGAGGGCTGTCTGTCGGGCAACGTTCCGGCCGGCGCCCAGCCCTTCGGCGCGCGTGGAGGTCCGTGCTGGCAGCTGGCGGCGAGCCATCCGGCGCAGGTCGTCTACGGGCCAGGGACCTTTCTGTTCGAGGCGGTCGAGCGGCTGGTCTCGGAGTTCAACACCCAGGCGCAGGCCACCACCGCCGACGCCCAGAGCAAGGCGGCGGCGGCGCAGCGCGTCGCCGCCGCCGAGGGGCGCTCGCGGGCCCAGCAGCTGCGCATCGCCTCGGAGGTGCGCTCGTTGGTGCAGGCCCAGTTCCTCCAGCAGCTCGCCACGCAGGCCACGCGCTACGGGATCTCGAGCGTGCCCCGCATCGACGACCCCAAGTTCATCTCCCAGATCGTCTTCGACCCCAGCCGGGCGCCGGGCTGTCCCAAGGCGCGCTTCGCGTTCCTCTTCCCAACCTGCGATTCGTCGCTGATCCAGGCGCGGCTGAGTCCGGGGCTGTCCCAGTCCCAGCGTGATCGGGCGATCACGCTGATTCGCCAGGCGGCGCGTCTTCCCGACTTCGCGCTCCAGGGCGGGGGCAGCTATCTCGTCTCCGGGGGCCCGGTCGTCGTCCGCGACCTCTCCCAGAGCCTGACCGGCTCCATCGAGCGCATGCTCGTCGTGGCCCTCGTCGCCATGGCCCTGACGCTGGCCCTGGTCTTCCCCGCGCCGCGGCGGCTGCTTGCACTCGCCGTCGCGGTGGGCGCCGTGGCGATCACCTTCGGGCTGCTGCGGTTGGTCGGCGCGCGCCTGACCATGGCCTCGGTCGCCGCCCTTCCCGTGCTCGGGGGCCTCGCGGTCGACTACGCCATCCAGTTCCATGCCCGCTGGGTCGAGGCGCGCGAGGTGGGCTACGGAGCGCAAGCGGCCGCGCTGCGCGCGGTCTCGGCCGGCGGCCCGCTCATCGCCACCGCGGCGGCGGCGACCGCGGCCGGCATGCTGGCCCTGCTGCTCTCGCCCGTCCCCATGGTGCGCGGCTTCGGCGGGGCGCTGGTCGCCGGCGTGCTCATCGCTTTTTCCTGCGCGCTGACCGCCGGGCTGGGCGCCCTCGCCCTCTCCCGCAAGCCGGACGGCGACCCGCGCCGAGCGAGCGAGGCGAGCCGGTGGGTTGCGCTGCGAAGCGTCGTGACGGCGCTGTCGGCCTCGGCCCGGGGCGCCGGTGAGCTGCTCGCCTCGTCGGCGCGCCGGCTTGGACGAACCACGCTGGCGACCCGAGCGGCCGGCGGCGCGAAGCGGGCCGCGCGTCATGCTCGCGACGAGGCCGTCGGGCTGCGCCGCCGGGCCATTGCTCGCCCGGCGCCCGTGCTGGCCGTGGGCCTTCTCCTGGCCGCCATGGGCTGGGCAGCCGACACCCAGTCGACAGTCGTGTCCGACGTCACCCGACTGGTCCCGGCCGGACTGCCGGCCATCCGAGACCTCAACGCCCTGCAGAAGGCGACAAACGCGGCGGGCGAGGCCGACGTTCTGGTCGAGGGTCCCAACGTCGCGGCACCCGCCGTTGTGCGCTGGATGCGCGACTATCAGACGGCGGTCCTGAAGCGCAGCGGCTACAGCGCGGCGGCCGGCTGCCAGCGCGACGTCCTCTGCCCGGCGCTGTCGCTCACCGATCTGTTCCAAAGCGACGTGACGCTCGGCGACCAGGGGCAGATCGACGCCATCCTCCGCGCCGTACCGCCCTATTTCGCGCGGGCGGTGATCACCCCCGACCGCCATCAGGCGACCCTTGCCTTCGGCGTGCGCCTGCAGCCGCTCGCGCGCCAGCAGCAGCTGTTCGCCGCCATGCGCTCGGCGCTGCGCCCGCCGCCCGGCATCCGGGCCACCCTCACCGGGCTTCCCGTCCTCACCGCTCAGGCCGATGCCGACCTCGCCTCCACCGGGCACCGGGCGCTGACGCTCATCCTTGGCCTCGCCCTCGTGGCGCTCGTCCTCCTGGCCACCGCCGGATGGGCGACGGGCGCGCTGGTCCCGCTCGTGCCCATCGTGCTGGCCACGGGCTGGTCGGCGCTGCTGCTCTTCGTGCTCGGGGTGGCGCTCAACCCGATGTCGGTGGCGCTCGAGGCGATGACGGTGGCCATCGCCACCGAGTTCAGCGTCCTGTTGACGGGACGCTTCCGAGCCGAGCGGCGGACGAAAGCACCGGTGCCGGACGCGCTCGAGCGGACCTGGAGCTCGACCGGGCGGGCGGTGCTGGCATCGGCCACCACGGCCATCGCCGGGTTTGCCGTGCTCGTGACCTCCGACATCCGGATGTTGCGCTCGTTTGGCCTCGTCGCCGTTGTCGATCTCGCCGTGGCCCTGGCCGCGGTGATGATCGTGCTGCCGGCCGCCCTCGTGCTCGTCGAAGACGGGGTCCGCCCCGTTCTGCGATCCGACGGCCTGCGGCGAGCGCTGCGCGTCCGCCGCCTCGGCGCTCGGCGCACCCCGGTGGCATGAGCACGGGAGCGGGGGGGCCGCTCGGCTTCCCTCCCGACCCCGATGCCCCGGCCACCAGCCCACCCGGGTCTGCGCCGGCCGAGGGGGAACCTGGCGCGTCCCCACGGGCTCCGGCCCCGCCCCCGCGGCCCCCGGGCGGCGGGCGCTACGCCTGGATCGCCGGCATCGTCGGGGTGGTCCTTGTCGCGCTCATCGGACTCAACACCGTGCGGACCAAGGGCCCGGGCTCGCGCGGGATCATGGTCGGCCAACCGCTGCCCGCCTTCGCGGTGCCGCTGGCGCTCGGTCCGCTGCAGGGGGACGCCGACTTCGCCACCCGACCGGGATCGGGCCAGGCCGGCCGGGTTCCCGCCTGCCAGCTGCGCGGGCCCGGCATCCTCAACATCTGCCAGCAATACGAGCAGGGGCCGGTGGTGCTCGTCTTCCTGGCCACGCGGGGGGCCGGCCGCTGCGAAGATCAGCTCGACGTGCTGCAGCGCCTTCAGGGCCGCTTCCCGGGCGTGCGCTTCGCCGCGGTGGCCATCGCCGGCGACCGCGGCGACCTGCGTGCGCTCGTGCGCCGGCGGGGCTGGACGTTCCCGGTGGGCTACGACCGCGATGGGGCGGTGGCCAACCTCTACCACGAGGCCATCTGCCCGCAGATCGTCCTTGCCTCGCGGGGCGGGGTCTCCCGGGGGACGCTGCTCGGCTACCAGCCCGAGAGCCAGCTCGTGGCGGCCATCGGACAGCTGGCGGGGGCAGCAGGGTGAGCACGGCCGCCTCGGGCAGCGCCGAGGAGGGGTGGGTGGCTGCCGAGGTCGCCGCCGAGTTTCCCGAGCTTGCCCTGCGGTTCCTCGAGGTGCCCGCGGTCTCGGGCCGCAGCCCGGCGTCAGTGCGCGGTCGCCTCGCCGCCCTGTCCGATCGCTTCCGCGGCGCCCACGCGCTCGTCCTGCGACGCGAGCCCGTGCCGTGGGCCTACCGGGTGTTCTTCCGGCACATCGGGCTGGACCCCGATGTGCAACGCACGCCGATGGAGGCGGCGGCGGTGCGGCGGCTGATGGACGGGGCGTTCAAGTCGCACGGGCTGTTGGAGGACGCGCTGACCCTGGCGCTGCTGGAGGGTGGGGTTCCCGTCTGGGCGCTGGACGCTGGTGCCGGCGAGGGCCCGCTGGGCATTCGGGCGGCGCAGGCGGGTGAACGACTGGGCGACGGTCCCCGCGGGCCGAAGCTGCCCGCCGGGCGGCTGGTGGTCGCCGACGGGCGCCGGCCGCTGACCGTGCTGTTCGGCGATGTCGCGGCCGAGGCGGCGGTCGGTTCCTCGACCCGTCGCCTGCTGCTCTACAGCGTCCAGGTCGCGGGCGTGCCCGAGCTCAACGTCGAGGAGGCCCTGTGGGACTGTCTGGAGGTGCTGGCCGAGGGGTTGGGGGACGGTGGCTGAGCGCGACGGGCGGCGCCGTCGAATCGCCGCAGCACGGCCCGGCGTCTTTGCGGACGCGGCCGACGCGCCGGCGCCCACCCGCGTGTCGGGCCCGCTGGTAAGCTCCGGCGCCGGAGAGGCTTCTCGTGGACCTGGTGACAACGCCACTTCGACGCGGGGATGCCGTTGGCCTCGTCCCACCCGTCGAGATCGACGAACGCGCGGCGCGCCGCTCGCTGCGGTCCCAGGTCGCCAAGCTCGAAGCCGACCTCTGCGCCACCTTCGCCGGAGCCTCGCCGCAGGTCGAGATCAACTGGTCCGTCGGCGCTCGCGACGGTCCGCGGGTACTCGGGCTGGGCGAGCTCGAGCGTGTGCGCGACCGCCTGACCGAGCGCCTGGCGCAGGGTCGGACGGCCATCGCCGCCCGCAGCGAGCTCGAGGCCGCCAACCGCCGGCTGCTGGAGCGCGCCGTGCTCGATCCCGGGCGCCACAAGTTCGTGCGAATCGCCTGCCAGGATCTCGGCGAGCGCGGTTGCGGCGCCTACGAGGTCCGGCCGCGGCTCGGGCTCATCGGGATGCTCATGGGGTGGTGGCAGGTCAAGCTCTCCTCGGGCTGTCCGTTACCCTGGCCCCATGGGGCGGCGCAGCCGCAAGCGCAGCTCTGCGCGGCCTGAGTCGGCGAGCGGGGCCCAGCAGCCGCTTGGGGCGCCGCGCCCGCCGGCTGCCCTGCGGTCGCGTCGCGATCAGGCGCCGCCGGCGCCGTGGGGGCGTTTCCCGCTGGTCGAGCTGTGCGTACTGCTGGCGCTGGTCATCGGCATCCTCGGGTTCACGACCGGAGGCAACCGCGGCCGCGTCGAACTGGTCACCGCCGCTGCGCTGGGCTCGCTGTCAGGGCTGGAGATCTCGATCCGCGAGCACTTCGGGGGCTTCCGTTCTCACAGCATGGTCCTGGCCGGCGCCCTGGCTGTCGTCATCTCTGCGCTCGTCGGCTTCGCCGTGCCGGCCAGCCCCCGCTGGGCAGTCCTGATCGTCGCCGTCGGGGTGTTCGCCGGGGGCGCGTGGGCGCTGCACGGCGTCTTCCGCCGCCGGACGGGCGGCTTCGCGACGCGCTGATGCGCGGCTGAGTTGCGCGAGCTCGCGCGGGGCCCGGCCCGGGCGGGTCGGGCTGGCGCGACCTCATCTGCTCGGACAGCCGGGCGGCCAGCGGGCTCCCGAGGACCCCGGGACCAGCGCGCCGGCGAGTGCGAGGCGCTGGCGCTCGGTCAACGTGCCCAGGCGCTTGTTCTCAACGATCGGGATGGTGGCCAGCAGCTTGCGGCAGCGCTGGGAGCCCCAGCGACGCTGGCTGGTCAGCAGGTCCGACAGGGTCATGCTCTCGGCCTCCCACGCACTGTCGAGGACCACGTCGGCCACGGAGAGCTCGCCGGCGGCGATCCGCCGCTTGAGCTCCGCCCGGGCCAGTCGGACCTCGTTGGCACGTGCCAGCGCGCGCAGGTGCTGTGGCCGTGTTCCAGGCTCCGTCCCAGGCGTCACGGTCGCCGTCCCGTTCATCTGACCTCCCCGCTGCCCGCCACCGGCGGGCAGAGTCGCGTTGTACGGTACGCGGAAGCCGACACCACCGCCGGGACGACCTACGTGCGCCTCTCGGCCGGTCGCCACTGCGGTCGGGCGGGTCCCCTCAGAGCTCTCCAGTCAAGTACCCGTCCGGCGATGTCCTCTCTCCGGTCCGCGCACCGTACGCGACCGCGGCAGCGGTGGTCAACCGTCATCCGGATGCTCCGCACGCTCAGAGCGGCTTTTTCACCACGGCCGGGTCAGGCGCGTCCAGGACGTGTCGGCGCCGGCGTCGCCGGCCGGTCCCGCTGGCCCGGGCGGCGTGGCCCGCCGGCCATGATCTGGCGCGCCCGCGCTCAGGCGGGAAGCGGACCGTGGTCGGCCTCGAACCCGCGCTTGACCTCGGCAAAGCAGGTCAGCGCCTCGTCGAGAACCTCACGGGTGTGGGTGGCCATCACGCTGGTGCGTAGCAGCGCGCCGCCGGGTCCGACCGCAGGGTGCACGGCGACGTTGGCGTAGACCCCGGCGTCGTAGAGCGCGCGCCACAGCAGCGCTGCCTTGAAGTCGTCCTCGACGAGCACGGGCACCACCGGCGTGTGGATGACCTGACCCGCCGCGTCGGTCGAGCGCTCCACCACCTTCAAGCCGAGGGCGCGAAACCCATCGGCCAGGTAGCGCGCGTTGCCCTGCACGGCGGCGAACAGGTCTGGCCCCTCGTCGCTGCGGCAGATGCGCACAGCGGCGAGGGCGGCGCCGACGGCAGCCGGTACGCCAGCGGCGGTGAACAGGAAGGTCCGGGCGGCGATGCGCAGGAACTCGATGACGTCGGCGGGCCCGGCGAGGAATCCGCCGCAGGAGGCCAGCGACTTGGAGAAGGTGCCCATGCGCAGGTCGACGGCATCCTCGATGCCCGCCAGCTCGCTGGCCCCGGCCCCCCGCCCTCCCAGCACGCCACAGGCGTGCGCCTCGTCGACCATCAGCCGGGCGCCATGGGTGCGACAGAGCTCGGCGATCTCGCCCAGCGGGGCGACATCGCCCTCCATGGAGAACACACCGTCGACCACGACGAGGATCCCGCCGCCGTCAGCGGCGGCCCGCTCCAGCGTCCGCTCCAGGCGGTCGGGACGGTTGTGACGGAAGGCACGAAGCTTGGCCCGCGAGAGCAGGCAGCCGTCCAGGATGGAGGCGTGATCGCCGGAGTCGACGACAACGGTGTCACCGGGCTCCAGCAGCGTGCCCAGCGCGCCGGCGTTGGCCTGGTAGCCCGTGGTGAACACCAGCGCGTCGTCGGTGCCCATCCAACCGGCGATCTCCTCCTCGAGCTCGCGGTGCAGCGGGAGGGTGCCATTGAGCAGTCGCGACCCGGTCAGGCCCGTGCCGAAGCGCTCGAGGGCGTCCCGCGCCCCGGCCACCACGCGCGGATCGCCGGTGAGCCCCAGGTAGTTGTTGGAGCCCAGCATGATGCGTCGAGCCCCCTCCATCTCGACGACGGGCGCGGCGGGAGACTCCACCTCGTGGAAGAAGGGGGAGACGCCAGCCGCGTGGGCGGAGCGCAGCAACTCGACGCGCTCGTTGGCGCGGACCTTGGCGAACACGTCGGTGGTAGTCGGCATGTAGGGTGCCCGGCCGATGGCGATCGAGATCCGCAGGGTCGGCGGGGGCCGCGACCGCAACGCCTTCATCAAGCTGCCCTGGCGGTTGCATGGTAACGAGGAGCACTGGGTGCCCCCGCTGCTGCTCGACGTCAAGCGCCGGCTCGACCCGGCCAAGAACCCGTTCTTCGCCCACGCCGAGGTCCAGCTCTTTCTCGCCCTGCGCGACGGCCGGCCCGTGGGACGCATCAGCGCCCACATCGACCGCCACCTCAACGAGTTCCAGGACAACCGCTGGGGGCTGTTCGGCTTCTTCGCCTGCGAGGACGACCCCGCGGTCGCCGGCGCGCTGCTCGAGGCGGCGGCCGCCTGGTTGTCGGAGCGCGGGCGCGACACCATGGTAGGTCCCATGGACTTCACCACCAACGACGAATGCGGCGTGCTCGTCGACGGCTTCGACCGTACCCCGACGATCCTCAACCCGTGGACGGCGCCCTACTACCCGGGCCTGCTGGAGGGCGCGGGGCTGACCAAGGCGATGGACCTCTACATGTACGACCTCTACCTCGCCACCCAGAACGTGCATCCGGCGCTCTGGGAGATGGCGGCCAAGGTCGAGTCCGAGCACGGCGTGACGGTCCGCAAGTTCAACAAGAAGGACCTGTTCAACGAGGTGAGCCGCTTCCTGGAGGTCTACAACGCGGCCTGGGAGCGCAACTGGGGCTTCGTCCCCCTCACCGAGGAGGAGGTGCGCGTCTACGCGAAGGACCTCAAGCCGGTGCTCGACGAGAACTGGGCGTTCATCGCCGAGAAGGACGGCGAGACCGTTGGCGCCGCGCTCACCCTGCCTGACTACAACCAGGTGCTCTCACATCTCAACGGCCGGCTGCTGCCCTTCGGCTGGCTCAAGGCCCTCTACTACCGGCGCAAGATCGACCGGGTGCGCGTGTTCGCCCTCGGCGTCAAGCGCGAGTACCAGCACACGGGAATCGCCGCCAAGTTCTACCGAGAGCACTTCGACTCGGCCGAGAGCACCAACCAGAGTGGCGGGGAGATGGGCTGGATACTCGAGACCAACGAGGCGATGAACCGCGCCATGGAGGGCATGGGCGGCAAGGTGGTCTCCACCTACCGCGTCTTCGAGCGCCCCCTCTGACGCCTGGGCCGCGGGGCGCGCTCGCCCGCGGGTCGCGGCACGGGTGAGCCTGGTAGGGCGCTGATGACCGGGACGGGCAGCTGCGCCACCCAGTTGCCCGAAGCGTCCTGGTAGTCAAGGCGGAAGCTGGTGCGGGCTGGCAGGGTGGCGAAGCGCTGGACGCTGCTCTGCCCGTCGAGGGTGAGCTGGACGTCGGGCGGACCCATCAGGCTCGGCGCCACGGTGCTCACCGGCCGCCAGGGCCCGCGCCCGAGCCGCCGCTCGAAGCGGATGACGTGCGGGCCGGAGCCCAGGCGCAGGCGGGACCAGAGCATCACCCGACCGCGCGTGCTGCGCTCGGCGAACAGCCCGGCGATGAAGCTGCGCTCGGCCAGCTTGGGCTGCCCGTCGGCCCGTTCGAGGCCGGTGTAGTACTGGCCGAACGGCCGGACCGTGTTGGAGACGACCACGCTGCCGGGTGGCTGGTCGCGCAGCAGGAACTGGGCGAAGCTCTTCACCGCCGGCACGCGCTGGGAGACGTACTCGGCCCACGTGATCCATTGCGCCTGCTGGCTCTGGCTCAGGGGCGCACGCCCGGGCGTCGCGGTGGTCTCATAGCCGAACTCCGTCGAGTAGATCCCTCGCAGGGCGGGAGCCAGGCGGCCCATGGCCACGAGGCGGTTCAGGGTGGCCGACAGCTTTGGCAGGTCGGCCACCAGTCCGTTGTCGGGTTCGCCGCCCGGGCTGGGCAGGTCGGGCCTGGTCACGGGCGCGTAGGGGTGGTGGCTCCAGCCGTCGCCGGGGATGGGGGAGAAGTGGCGGCAGTCCCGGCTTCTCAGCGGCTGGAAGTGGGCGTCGACACAGGCCAGGGCGCGCAGGAAGCGCAGCGGCGGTACCGGTCCGCGGGCCCGATAGCTCCCGGTCGAGGCGGTGGCGCCCACGAGGATGGTGGTGTCGGGGCGGACCGCCTTGATGGCTGGGTAGGCGGCGGAGACCATACGCCGGTAGATCGTTGCGCTCTGCGGGAACGGGCCGCCGGGAGCCCGAACCCACTGGGGCAGGAGCAGACCGGGCTGGTTGGGCTCGTTCCACAGGGTGAAGCGCTGGACCCGTGGCAGCGGCCCAGGCGGCGGGGGCGGCTGGGCAACGGGCTGGGCCGCCGGGGTGCCGAACAGCGCGTCGAGGAGGTGCTGGTCGGCGCTCGGGGGTGGAGGGGCCGGAGCCGGGCCGCTCGGCGGGGCGGGGACGGCCCAGCTCCCGCTGTAGCGTCGGACGACGGCGACGGCGAAGTCGCGAAACGCCCGGGGGTCGACGTTGGTCCGCGCTCGCCCAGCCTGGCTCTGGGTGGTTGCCCACAGGGGCGCCCAGAAGCCGATGTCGACCATCGCGTTCAGGCCCGCCTGCCGGGCGGCGGCCACGGCATTGTCAAGCCCGCGCCAGGCGTCCTGATCGTAGGCGCCGGGGTCGGTGGCGTCGAAGGCGGGGCGGGGACGGGCGTCGGGGCCGCGGGTGAGCAGCGACCAGTTGGCGGTGAGCCGCACGGTGTCGACGCCCAGAGCGCGCAGCCGGGCCATCGCGGCGCGCACCTGGTCGGGTGATCGGTCCAGCAGCGATCCGTCGTCCTGGACGATGGTCTCCAGCCCGGGCTGGGCGTGCGCCGGCGCGCTCGCGCCGGCGAGCGCGGCGGCGGCCAGCACGAACGCGAGCGCACCGCGCCGCGTCCGGCCCGAAGGCCCTTGTCGATGACCGCGCTGCCGGGGCATCCGCCCAGTGTGGCTGGTCGGGCGGCCGACCGCGAAGCCCCTCCGCCCGCGGGCGTAGACTCCGGCGGCGTGGAGACCCTTCCGGCTGTAATCGAGATCCGCCCGCTGGAGGCCGAGGAGCAGCTCGAGACCGAGCTCGAGCACCGCGGTGGTCCGGCCCCCCTGCCCGCGGTCCAGACCGCGGCCCTGGTCGCCGGTGGGTTCGTTGCCGGCGCAGCCACCGTTGCCCTGGTCCGGTACGCCGCCGGGCGCCCCGCTCGGCGTGAACCCCGACGCCCTGACCGGCGGCGGGTGGAGGTCGTCTCCAGCCGATCGTTCATCGTCGACGTCCACGTGATCGATCACCGGTGAGCCGGCCGAGCGCGGACGTCTCAGTCCGCCCGGCTCCCGGCGGTGAGGTCTCACTGGAGGTCCGGGCGGTGCCGCGCTGGCCCCTGCGCCTTCCTCGGTCCTCGGGCGCTGACGGCGTCCTGCGGGCCCGTTCCGGGACGCTGCGCCGGCTGCTGCACGTCGACGGGCGCCCGGTGTGGCTCACCGCGCGCCAGCCGGCGAGCGCAGTCATCGTGCTGAGCGCGCGCGCCGCCGGCCGCGACGCCGCCGAGTACGGGATCGAGCGCATGCGCTTCGCCCTGGGCGTCGACGACGACCTGCGGCCCTTCCACGAGCGCTTCCGCCACGATGGTCTCATCGGCCGCGCGCTGCGTGCGCAGCCGTGGCTGCGGCTGCGCCGGAGACCCGAGCCCTTCGAGGCGCTGGCCTGGGCCATCTGCGAGCAGCTCATCGAGTTCGAGCGCGCGGCCGCCATCGAGCGGCGCATCGTGGCCCAGCTCGGCCGGCGCTGCGGCTGCTGTGGGTTGCGCGACCTCCCGACCGCCGCCGTGCTGGCGGGCACCGCCCCCGCGCAGCTTTGCGCCCTTGACCTCGCTCCGCGCCGTGCCCTCGCCCTCGTCCGCGCCGCCCGCGAGGTGGCGGCCGGACGCATCGATCTCCACGCGGCCGACCCCCAGCGCGCCTGGGCGCGGCTGCGGGCCATCCCTGACATCGGAGCGTGGACGGTCGAGTGCCTGGCTACGCTGGGCCAGGGCCGCAACGACGTCCTCCCGGCCGGGGACCTGGCCTACCGCAAGCTCGTGGGCCGCCTGCGCGACGGCCACCCCTCCGCGCGAGCGCAGGAGGATGAGGTGCGCGACTTCTTCGCGCCCTATCACCCGTGGGCGGGGTTGGCCGGCGCCTACGCGCTACGCGTGCGCGCAGTGCGCGGCACGCTCGCGATGGCCGCCTAGCTTTCTCGTGGCGGTCAAGCTTGGCCCCCACACCGTCAGACGTTGAGAACGCGAGCGAAAGGACGAACATGCACGCCGTGTTGACCGAGGTAGACGTCAGGGGGGTTGAGCGCGAAGCGGGAATCAACGCCCTGCAGGAGCGAATCGTCCCGGCGGTCAGCCAGATCCCCTGGATTCACGTCAGGTGTCTGGCTCACCGGCGACGAGAACGACCGGGGGCTCTCCCTAATGCTGTTCGACAGCCAGGAGAAAGCGCAGGCCGCAGCGGGCCAATTCCCGGTGGGAACCAATCCGCATACAGGAGTCACGATCACGCGCTGCGAGGTGCGCGAGGTCGCCGTAAGTGTCTGAGGCCCGTCCACCGCGGGAGCGCGGATGGACCACTCGAGTAGCTCAGATCCCCTGCCCCGGGAGGAGCTCGTCGGGCTCGCCGTTGGCCAGACGCTGGTGACGGCCCCCCGCGGCATCACCGCCAGCGCGATCCTCGACCTCGGCACCGGGTCGGGAGAAACAGCTCGCAGGGTCACGTGGTCCGTGTCATCGCCCTGAGTTCCTCGACGTGATGGCCGAGGGCGGCTAACGTGATCGCTATGAGCGACGGCCTGCGCTTCACTATCCGCTACTCAGACGGTGGAGAGGGCTGGACCATGGCCCAGGTAGAGCAGGTCCCCGGCGCGATCAGCCAGGGACGCACTCGCGCCGAGGCGCGCGAGAACGTGACCGATGCGTTGCGGCTCATGCTCAGGCCCGAGCCGGATGAAACCGCCGATCCAGATCGCGAGCCGCTCGAGCTGCCCTTGGCGTCTTGAAGCGCCGCGCGCTGGAGCGCCATTTGCGCGAGCACGGTGCCGAAGCGTTCGAGGAGGGCGCCAACCACACGAAGTGGCGCGGTCCCACCGGTGCGCGCTCCGTCGTCCCGCGCCACAACGAGGATCGGCTCAGGCATCGCTATCGCGATCTGCAAGCAGCTCGGCGTCCCCAGGCCGTCCAACCCGCGCTGATCGTGCGATGACCCTTGACGGCCCTCGGGGCGAGCGCGTCATCCTGCTCCCGCTATGCGGGAGCGCGATGACCTTCTCGGGCGCCGGCCCGTCGAGCGTCATCTGGCTCCCGGTCCTGCGTCGGGGCGCCCACGGACCGTACGCGCCTGCATCGCCCGGCGACGAACAGGACACAGCGGGCGAGGTGCTCCCCCCGGGGACGGAGGCGCCCAGGGAGGGACTCGAGTTGCTCCAGGCCGCCCGCCAGCCTGGGCGAGGTGCTCCCCCGGCGGCGGAGGCGCCCAGGAGGTCGCCAGCTCAGACCCCCTGTCCCGGGAGGAACTCGTCAGTCTCGGCGTTGGCCAGGCGCTCGCGGTGGGAGACCAGGTGGTTCTGGGCCATCCAGTCGGCGAACGCGCTCCACGCGCCAGGATCCTGGTAGCCGAACGGGCGGGCCGGGTCGGTGGGGAAGAGCGCGGGAACGGTGGTCCTCACCTGATCGGCGACGATGGCCGGCTCGCCCGCTCCCGGCGCGGCGGCGAGGAGGTCGTGGGTCGCCCGGTCAGGGCTCTGGCGTTCTGACGCATAGCCCCGCGACAGCGCCTGCATGAAGCGACGGATCCGGGCCCCGCGGTTGGCCAGCTCGTCGCGGCGGGCGACGACGACGAGCTCGTCGTAGGTGGGCACTCCGGCCTGGTCGACGCGGATCACCCGTGGTGGGTGGTGCTGGGCGGCGAGCTGGACCGCCTCGACGTTCCAGTAGGCGCCAAGCGTCGCGTCCACCTGCTTGGAGAGCATGGCCGGGACGAGGTTGAAGCCCACGTTGACCTCGTGCACGGCTGATGGCGCGACGTGCGCTCGCCCCAGGATCGTGGTCAGCTCGGCGTGCTGGTAGGGGATCCCCGCGGTGCCCAACCGGGCATTGGCCAGGTCAGCCGGCCGCTGGACCCGCGAGCCCGGCAGCGAGATGAGCGAGGTCAGCGGCTCCTGGACCAGCGCCCCGACCGCGACGAGCTGCGCGCCGCGATCGCGCGCCAGCATCAACTCGGGCTCATAGGACACGGCAAGATCGACCCGGCCGGCGGCCAGCAGGCGCAGTGGCTCAGCTGGGTCGGAGGGGGTGCGGATCGAGACGTCGAGCCCGGCGGCGCGAAAGTCGCCCTCGACCTTGGCCGTGTAGATGCCGGCATGGTCGGCGTTGGGCAGGTAGTCGAGCAGCAGGCTCAGACTCTGGGCCGGTGGGGCGCCGAGGGTCTCGTGCTTGGCCCCGCAGCCGGCGGCCAGGGCGAGCGTGGCGAGCGCGGCAGCGAGGGCGACCGGGCGGGTGAAGGGGCGGCGGCGGCTCATGCGGTGCTTCCTCCTCGTCGGATGCGGGGCGCCCAGGGCATGGCCCAGCGCTCGATCAGCGTCAACGCGCCGATCAGGCCAAGGGCGAAGACGGCAAGGACGACCAGGGCGGCATAGGAACGGGCAGCGTCGTACTGGGCGTCGGAGAGCTTGAGCAGCAGGCCGACCCCGTCACTGGATGCTGTCTGCTCGGCCAGGACGGCGGCGATGACGGCAATGGCCACCGAGATGCGCGCTCCGCTGAACAGGGCCGGCAGGGCGCTGGGCAGCTCCACCCGGCGCAGCGTCTGCCAGCGCGAGGCGCCCAGCGTCCGCACCACCTTGAGCAGGTCGGGGTCGACCTCGGCCAGGCCGTTGACCGTGGTCACCACCACCGGGAAGAAGCAGATGAGCGCGACGATCACCAGGTTGGGCCCGAGCCCGAAGCCGAGCCAGAACACCAGCAGCGGGGCGATGACCACGAAGGGAACGGTCTGGGATGCCACCACCCACGGGTAGATCGCGCGATGGGCCAGGGGCATGGCGTGAAGCACGAGGGCGAGGACGAGGCCGACCAGCAGGGCGGCGCCCAAGCCGGCGGCGACCTCCAATGCGGTGGGACCGAGCGCCGTCCACAGCGTGCCCCGATCGTCCCACAGGGCCGAGGCGACGTCGACCGGAGAGGGCAGGATCAGCGGGTCGACCGCTGAGACCACGACGTAGAGCTCCCAGGCGCCGAGGACGGCGGCGAGCAGGAGCAGGGGAGCGGTCACAGCGGCGGGGGCTCGGTCGCCAGCGCCGCCAGCGCACGCTCGCGCAGGGCGACGATCTCGGGCTGGCCGGCCCGCCGCGGGCGGGGCAGCCCGACCGTCAGCTCGCTGCGCACGCGCCCCGGCCGCCCGGCCATGACCACCACCCGGTCGGCCAGCACCGCCGCCTCCTCGGCGTCATGGGTGACCAGCACCACACTGCGCGGCTCGAGCCCGAGCGCGGCCTGCAGCCAGCCCTGCAGCTCGCGGCGCGTCAGGGCGTCCAGCGCGGCGAAGGGCTCGTCCAGGGCGAGCAGCTCGCGACCGCAGAGCAGCGTGCGGGCGATGGCCACCCGCTGGCGCATCCCGCCGGAGAGCTCGTGGGGAAAGGCTCCTTCAAACCCTTCCAACCCGAGACGCTCGAACACCGGCCGCGCTCGCTCTCGCGCGCGCGGCCGATCCACTCCGGTCAGGCGCAGCGCGAGGGCTGCGTTGTCCAGCGCGCTGGCCCACGGCAGCAGCCCATCCCGCTGGGGCAGGTAGGCGGCGGGACGGGCTTGCACGGTGCCCTTCTCGACGGGCTGCAGCCCACAGAGCACCTCGAGCAGGGTTGACTTCCCGCAGCCGCTGGGGCCGAGGACGGCGACGACCTCGTGGCGGGCGACCTCGAGCGCCATGTCCTCCAGGGCGATGACGGCCGGCCGCCGGCGACGGCCGGGGAAGGTTCGCCGGACCCCGGCCAGCCGGGCCACGAGCGGGGCCTCGGAGCGGGGCGGAAGCGACTCGCTCCCGGTGGGTGTCGCCGCGGCGGTGCCGGACGTGGTCTGCATCGCTCCCTCCGCGGGCATTACCCCACAGGTTCGAAGGGTCGGTGCCCGGGCGGTCTCCCGTGGGACGCGATCTCAGCCGGCCTACCCGCCAGCTCCCCTGGTTTGCCTCTCGCCGGCGATGCTACCTGTCCGGGCGTCCCGGTCAGGCGACGATGGGTTGGGTGAGGGCCTTGACGAAGTCCTCGAGCTGGCGGATCGTCCAGCACTCGAACGCCCGGCAATGCTGCTCGTAAGCGGCGATCACCGAGTCTCCGTAGTTCCAGTACAGCCGCGGCTCGGGGTTGAGCCAGAAGGTCCGCCCTGCCTTCTCGGCTACGCGGGCGAAGACGTCGGCGCGCGGGTCGCGGCCGTTGGTGCGCGCGTCGCCCAGCACGATCACCGTGGCCCGCGGGTGCAGGTCGTCCTCGACGGTGGTGAAAAACTCTGTCCACACCCGGCCGTAGTCGGTGTACCCGGACACGTCGGCCACCCCGGCGTCGCGGCCGATCAGCTCGTTGACCTTGCCGAAGGCGCGCTCGCGCGCGAAGACGTCGGTCACCTCGGAGATCCGCTCGATGAACACGAAGGAGCGCATGCGGCGAAACGCGTCGTGCAGGGCGTGGAGGACCGAGAGGAAGAACACCGATGCCGAGGTCACGCTGGTGGAGACGTCGCAGAGCACGTAGATCTCCGGGCGTCGCGGCCGGCGGGGGCGGAACTTGAGCACGACGGGCACCCCGCCGGTCCCCAGCGAGGCGCGCATGGTCCGGCGCACGTCGACCTGGGCGTGGCGACGGCTGCCGCGCAGCTGGTGGTCCCGGGTGGCCAGGCGGCGCTTGAGCTGGGCCACCACGCGGTGCACAGCGGCGAGGTCGGCGACCGGGCCCGAGGGCAGGGCGCGATCGAGCTCATGCAGCGGTCGGGCGGGGGGGAGCCGGCGGGTGCGCTGCATCAGGTCACGCTCGAGCTCACGCCGAAGGTGCGCCTCGAATGCGCGCAGCCCCTCGCGGGGCAGACCCTCGCCGCGGGGCGGACGGTCGGGCTCGCGCTGAGCCGTGGGCTGGGGCTCGGTCCGGAGGTCCAGCGCCCGGCGGATGCGCTGTGAGTCCACGCCGATCACTCCCGAGCCCTCGCCCTGACGGCCGAAGGCGGAGATGGCCAGCCGGGCCAGGTCGCCCATCGACTCCCGGTCCCCGGAGCGGATGGCCTCGGCGATGGCGTCGCGCAGGGCGGCCAGGTCGACCTCGCCGGCGCCCTCCAGGCGCCCCTCCTCGCTGAGCTCGTGACGAATGGCCTGCGCTTCGGGCGCACGGAAGAAGAAGCGTTCGAAGACCAGCGCGAAGACACGGCGGTCCTCGGGTGACTTGGCCAGTGTGGCGGCCAGCGCGTCGCGCACAGGCTCGCGCTCGGTCCACCCCACGTGCTCGAGGGCGGCAAAGGCGTCCAGCAGCTCCGATGTGCCGATGGCCAGCCCCTCCCGGCGCAGCTCGTCGCCGAGCTCCAGCAGCCGCGCCGCGAAGGCACTCGCCGGCCGGCGGTCAGCCGGCCGGTGCGGCCCGCGCTCAGCCGCGGGCGGCGACGGGGGCACCGGCGAGCTGGACACCGACGCGCTCGGCGACCACGTCGAGGTCGGTGCGGTGCTTGACGATGACCGACAGCGTGTCGCGGAAGATGCGCTCGTCGAGATCCTCGGCCCCGAGCAGCAGCAGGGCTCGGGCCCAGTCGATCGACTCGGCGATCGACGGGGGCTTCTTCAAGTCCAGGGCGCGCACCATGCCGATCACCTCTACGAGCTTGCGCGCCACCGTCGCGGAGAGCTCGGGGGTGTGCAGCCGGACGATCTCCAGCTCGTGGGCGGCCTCGGGATAGTCGAGCCATAGATACAGGCAGCGACGCTTGAGCGCCTCGGTCAGCTCGCGAGAGTTGTTGGATGTCAGCAGCACCACCGGCTGGGTGCGCGCCACGATCGGGCCGAGCTCGGGGATGGAGATCTGAAAGTCCGACAGCAGCTCGAGCAGCATGGCCTCGAACTCCTGGTCGGTCTTGTCGATCTCATCCACCAGGAGCACGACAGGCTCGGCCGAGGCGATCGCCGTCATCAGGGGACGGGCGAGCAGGAACTCCTCGGAGAAGATGTCGTCCTGGACGGCGTTCCAGCCGCGGGAGGCGTCTGCGCCCGGAGCCGACTCGGCCTGGATGCGCAGGAGCTGCTTGCGGTAGTTCCACTCATACAGGGCCTTGGCCTCATCCAGGCCCTCGTAGCACTGCAGACGGATCAGCGGCCGGTCGAGGTAGCGGGACAGTGCCTTGGCCAGCTCGGTCTTGCCGACCCCGGCCGGACCCTCGACGAGCACGGGCTTGCCCAGGCGAGCCGCCAGAAAGCAGACCAGCGCGGTGGACTCCCCGGCGAGATAGCCCGCCGTCCGCAGGCCATCGGCGACCGCGGCGATGGACGCTGGCTGCTCGGCGGCCATGCCGGGGCATGATGGCAGTCGTCGATACTGCGCCTGCACATGGGTCACCTCGCGCTCTCCCTGGGCGCCGTCGCGTACAACCCTCCGCTGATCTGCATGGGCGCGGGCGCCCTGATCGCGATGGCCGGGCACGTCATCAAGTTCCGCCGGGTCGTGGCGTTCGGGATCGCGCTGATCTTCATCGGAACGGCCATCGCCTTCCTGACCGCCTACCAGGACTTTCGCCAGCAGGGCTCCCCGCCGGCGCCGGCGGCCACCAACCCCTACGAGCAGCCCTCGAACCGGTAGCAGAGGCGGGTCAGAACAGGCGGTCGCCGGGCGGCAGTGGCTCCGTCGCTGCCGCGTCTGGGGGGGCTTGGCGGCGTCCTTCCTCGTCGTCGGGCACCGCTCGGCCTTGGCTCCCGCCCACCGCGGGGCGCGGGCGCGGGGTTCGGCGTCCGACCAGCAGGTGCTCGGTCGGGGCTTCGGGGTCGGGCCGTTCGTCGATCGACCGGGGGTGGCCGCCCTGGGGCCGCGCGACCGACCGCCCGCTGCGGTTGCTGCCGGCGCGTACGACTGGCGCCTCGGGAGCGCTGGTCGACCGGGTCCGCATCCCTGCGGTGGTCAGCGCACCGGCCGCGCCGAGGGCCACGAAGATGCCCCAGGCGATGCCCACCGTGGCGCCCCCATCGGCGGACGGCTGGTCGAAGATGCGAAACAGCACGAGGGCCAGCGACCAGCCTCCGGCCACGAGCAGCACGGTTCCATCCCGGCCGGGCAGGCTGAGGCGGCCGCGTTCGGCCTTGAGGAACAGCAGCACCAGCACGGCCAGGGCGATCAGCATCACCGCTCCCTCGACCAGGGTGAACGCGGCGAGGGCTGAGAGGTGGGCAGAGACCTGCTGCGGGGGGTGGACCACCGTGACCAGATAGGTCTTCTGATACCAGGGCAGGGCAAGGGAGAGCAGCAGCCCGGCGGCGGCCAGGGCGGCCAGTCGATCCTCTCCGGTGAGCACCCGCGCGGCCCGGGCGAAGCGAACGGGCAAAGACGCCGAGGTCGGGCGCGGCTGCGCTGGGGCCACGGGGCGATTGTAGGGGTGTGGCAAGCGCCTGCCGGGCGTCCTCAGGCGATGGGGATATCGGTGACCTCGACCGGCTGGGCGCGCTCGCCCTCCAGCCGGCCCACCAGCCAGTCGATGAGGGCCCGCATCAGCAGCAGCAGCTCGCGGGCCAGCTCCCCGAGCTCTCGGGTCAGCTCGTCGGGAAGCAGGGCGCGGACCATGCGCACCAGGGCCGCCAGCTCATCGAGCGTCCCCGTGGTCGGGCCGGGATCCGGCACGGCGTAGCCCGCCGGTGGAGGGCGGGGCTCGGTGCGACCAGCTCGAGCATCGTCGCTCGGGACGTCGCCCGGCGGGACGAATGGCCCGGCGTGTGGCTCGCCGCCGCCCGGCGGGGCGAATGGCGCGGCGTGTGGCTCGCCGCCGCCCGGCGGCGGGTCGGCCCCCCGTTCGATGCCCTCGATCAGCCGCTCGGCCGCCCGCTGAGTGGCTCCGAGACACTCGCGCAGCCGGGCCAGGCCGTCGTCGGGCTCGGCGCCTTGGGGGTCAGCCACGGGTGGGCGCTCCGGTTGCGGGGTCGGCCCCGGCGAAGCGGATCTCCAGCGCCCCGTCTTCGAGCACGCCCCCTACGGGACGCAGGGCCTGGATCGCTGGGGGCAGGACGATCGTCCGCTTGTACCCGTCGACGCGCACCACCAGCTCCTGACCGATCTGCTTCAGGCTGATCGTCCCCTTGCGCGCGAAGGGCAGGGCCAGGCGCAGCCGGGCCCGGCCGTCGGCCTCCAGCTCGAGCTCTTGGGTGAGCGAGGCGTGCAGCACCGCCTCGGGCGATGCCCGGCCGGCGAACAGCGCCCCGCCCAGGCGGTCGAGCATGGCCGGACCGACCACCTCGGTCTCGAAGTACGGCGCACCGAGAACGGGCAGCGGCGCGAACGCGCCGCGCACCAGCTCCAGGTGCTCCTGCTGGCGGTCGCGCCAGGCGCCGAAATAGGTCCCGGCCACCTCCTCGGGGAAGATCCGGTTGACCACCACGGCATCGCACAAGAAGCCGTAGAGGTTCAGGTAGGTGAAGGTCCGCATGGCCTCGTCGATGACCATCCGGTCGGGATTCATGACCAGCCGCAGGGTGGCGTGGCGGTGATCGCGGAGGATCTCGTGCATGGCGATCAGGTTCTCGACGAGCCGGCGCACCTCGGCGATCACCGCGGAGCTGGGCACTGGGACGTCGAGCACGGCCCGGGCGAACGGTGCCGCGGCGGCCAGGATCTGCTTCTCCCAGGGGAAGACCCGCTCCAACCACCAACGGGCGACGTCGGGGAAGGAGAGCAGGCGCAGGGTCTCGCCGGTGGGCGCGCAGTCGACGATGACGACCTCCCACGCGCCCGACTCGTGATGGCCCTTGAGGGTGAGCAGGCTGAACAGCTCGTCCAGCCCGGGGGGCACGGTCAGCTCCTCGGCGGTGATCCGCCCCACGCCGTGCTCGACGAGCATGTCCCCGAGCCAGCCCTGGACGGCGGACCAGTGGCGCTCCATCTCGCGCTGGGCGTCGATCTGCTGCGCGTGCAGCCCGTCGGCCACCGGGGTCGGCTCGGGACCGACGGCCTCGCCCAGCGCGTCGGCCAGCGAGTGCGCCGGATCGGTGGAGAGGACGAGGGTCCGCCGGCCCGCCGCGGCGCAGCGGCGGGCCGTGGCCGCCGCCACCGACGTCTTTCCCACTCCACCCTTGCCCGTGTAAAGGATGGTGCGCGGCGCCATCGACGCGGGGAAGTCTAGGGGGAAGCGCCACCGCCAGGTGAGCTCCCCGGACCGGGCGGGCCAGGCGGCGTGGGGCCGGGCGCCGGCCGGGCCTTGCGCACGCCGGTGGTCTGCGAAGGCAGGTCGTGACCCAGGCGGGCGATGAGATAACGGGTGAAGCGGTCGGCGTAGCTGCAGTACTCGCGGGTGCCCGTGCGCTCACAGAGCCCGCGCAGGAAGTCGCGCAGCAGCCCCCCGTAGCTGGGGGTGGACTGCTCTGAAGCGTTGGAGTAGCGCGTCCAGTCACCCAGGTCGTAGTAGGGCAGCTCGTAGCGGGCCTCGAGGTCCCCGAGGTGGAACAGGCGCTTGGCTCGGGCGTCGCCGGTCAGCGCCTGTGAGTCCCAGAGGCCGTTGAGGGCCTGGATGAAGGCGTTGATGACGTGGTAGTGCGGGGCGAAGGAGTAGATGAGGTAGTGGTTGCCATGCGGCCGTGCGTCCTTGACGCCGACGGGCGCAGGTTGGGTGAACAGACCCAGCGCCTTGCGCATGACGGCCTCAAGCGACGGGTCCGACAGCTCCTGGGCCGAGCGCGCCAACCCCTCCACCGCCGTTCCCTGCGAGAGGCCGCTGGTCCACGGCGGCGTGCCGCCGTCAAAGGTGAAGTAGTACTCCCAGGCGATCGCGCCACCGCGCTGGGCGGCGAGCGGGACCAGCTCGTTGACCAGCCCCCGCAGCGCGGTGTCCTGGCTCAAGAAGTACAGGGCGTTGACCTTGCCCCAGTTGCCGAGCATCTGGAGTTGGAGCCCGTAGCCCGCGTAGTACTGGAAGACGATCTGGCTGCCGGCGAAGGACACCCGATCGCCGTCGCTGAGCAGCCGGCCCTGCGTCCACCACTGCACATTGCGGTCGAGGGTGAGGAACACCGGTCGCAGCCGCGAGGCGGTCAGCGACCCGCGGGCGGCGATGCCGTCGACCAACCCGAGCACCGAGGCCAGCTCGGCGTGGCGGGTACCCGAGAGCCGGCGCAGGGCGGCCCGGGCGCCGGCGAGCGACCCCGCGTAGTGGGCGTAGTCGGCCGCCGAGATGGCGCCCCGGGCGCGCAGTCGGCGCAGGGCGGCCGCCGCGGCCGAGTGCCGGGCGCTCGTCGCGGCGCGGGCTCGAGCGACGCCTCGCGCACGGCGGGACGACGCCGTCCGGGCGGACGAGGCGGTGGCGGGCGGTCCCGGCGGCAGATCGGCCAGCGGACCCAGCGGCTCGTCCCGGGTGACGACGCGCGAGCCGTCGAGGACGAGGACCGGCTGGGCGGCCGCGGGGGCGCAACAGACCAGGGCCGCGCCGCTGAGCCCGATGAGGAGGGCGCGGCGCACCCCCCCGATGCTAGCTTTGCCCAGCGTCTCCCCGCCTCGCCTGCAAAGGAGCTTGCACTTGCGCCTCACCCCTCGTTCCCTGGCCGCCCCGATCGCCGCGCTGCTGCTCGTCGGCGGGCTGACGGCCTGCGGTGGCTCGGGCGACGCGAAGAAGATCGTCGCGGAGACGTTCTCGGGCCACAAGAAGGTCGACAGCGCCAACCTGGCTCTGGCCCTGGACGTCACGCCACAGGGCGGCAGCTCGGGGCCGGTCTCGATCAAGCTCTCGGGACCGTTCCAGAATCAGGGGGCAAACCAGGTCCCGCGCTTCGACTTCAATCTGGGCATCACCGTCAAGGGCCAGTCGCTCTCCGCCGGCCTCGTGTCGACCGGCACCGCGCTCTATCCGAAGTTTCAGGGCCAGGCCTACACCGTGCCTGACCAGGTCTTCACCGCCTTTGGGCAGAGCGTCCAGAAGGCCCAGGCTCAGCGCAACCAGAGCTCGGACCAGGGGACCCTGGGCCAGTTTGGCGTCAACCCCCAGGGCTGGCTGAAGAGCCCTACGAAGCAGGGCTCGGCCGACGTGGGCGCAACCAGCACCGATCACGTCTCGGCCGATGTCGACGTGCCGCGCCTGCTGGCCGACATCAGCACCATCCTGTCCAAGGCGGGCTCGCTGGGCCTCAACACGACGGGCCGCCTGCCGACGGGTCTGACCCCGCAGCAGATCCAGAGCGCGCAGAGATCGATCAAGCGGGCTCACCTCGACCTGTACTCGGCCAAGAGCGACCACTCGCTCCGCCGGCTGACCCTGGACGTCAGCTACGCGCCGCCGGCCGGCACGGCAGGGGACCTTCACCTCGACCTGCAGCTGACCGGGCTCAACGCGCCTCAGGCCATCGCCGCTCCCGCCAACCCCCAGCCGTTCTCGAATCTGACCTCGGTCATCCGCACCCTGACCGGCGGCGCCGGTCTGGGCGGCGTGCTCGGCGGGGGGGCGGGCCCGAGCTCGGGCTCGGGCTCGGGCCCGACCGGGTCGGGCGGGACGCCGTAGGCCGGGCGGCCGGGCTCGCGGCGATCGGGCTGGCGGCGCTGGGCGTCGCCGGTTGCGGATCCTCGGGCTCGGGCGGTTCGTCGCCCTCGACGACGACGCACGCCGCGGGCCACCGGGCCCATCAGGCCCGGGCGGGGGCGACGGCTGGAGCCCTCGTCGCGCCAGCGCACCCCGCCGCCCGGTCGGTGCGCGTCCCCATCCTCACCTACCACCGGGTCCACGCCTTCGCGACGGAGCTGACCAAGTCGATTCCCGACCTGACCGTCGAACCGGGAACCTTCTACGCCGAGATGGCTGCATTGAAGGACGCGGGCTATCACTCGATCTCCGTCCGTCAGCTCTTCGACGCGTTGTTTGGCGGGGCGGCGCTGCCCTCCCGGCCCGTGCTGATCTCCGTCGACGACGGCTATGTCGACGACGTCAAGACGATCCTGCCGGCGCTGCGCCAGCTCGGGCTGCGGGCGACGTTCTTCGTCATCACCGGACGCTTGCATGAGCCCGGCTTCGTCAATCAGGATCAGGTGCGCCAGCTCGATGCCGCCGGGATGGACGTGGCCGACCATACGCTCTCCCACGTCGACCTGCGCACCCAGTCCCCCGATGCGCTCACCGCGCAGGTCGCTGGGTCGCGCCGAGCGCTGGAGTCGGTGCTCGGCCATCCGGTGGCGGCCTTCGCCTACCCGTTCGGCACCTTCAACGATGCCGTCGTGGCCCAGGTGCGTCGGGCCGGCTTCGCCCTGGCCATGACCACCCAGGGGGGCACCACGGCGTCCTCGCAGGCCCCGCTGACCATCCCGCGCATCCACGTCGGGCGAGCCGAGACGCCCAGCGGGCTGCTGTCGGTCCTCGGCGGGTCGGCCTCCGCCCCCAGCCGCGGCGCCGGGGGCTGACCGCGCCGGGCGACGCGCTCGCGGCGCCCCCGCCGCGGGTCGTGCGCTACTCCCGGCCGACCTCCTGGTCGTCCTTCTCGAGCTCGTCGTCGAGCTCGTCGTCGCCGTTGCCCTCGATGGCGCTGGCCGACCCCGGGTGGTAGCGGACCTGGAAGGCCTCGAGCAGCTCGTCGCGCTGGCTCTCCTCGACCGGGGTCTCGTCGGCGATCAGGACCCAGTCGGCCCCCTCGTACTCCTCCATGTTAAAGACGTCGTCGCCGAGCTCGGGTGAGTCGTCGACGATGACCAGCACCTCGGTCTGAGGGTTGAAGTAGGTGCCCGGACGGACCAGCAGGTCATCGATCTCGAAGCGGCGGGGGTCGGCCATCCGCGGCAGCCTACCGCCTGTCGACCGCGACCGTCTCAGACCGCTCTGAGCGCCGCGGCGGCCTTTCATCCCAGCTCGGCCAGCCGGCGCTCGACCTCGGCGTCGACGTCCAGCGGCGGCCGGCCCCGGCGGACCCGCCGGGCGTTGCGCGCCACGACCAGGTCGCGCATCTCCTCGCGTAGAGCGACGTCGACCGCCGGGCGCGTCAGAGCGCTGAGCTCGGTCTCGACATCGTCGGTGACCTCTCCGCGGCGCCGGCGGCGGGCGTTGCGCGCCTCCAGCAGCTGGCGGATCTCGTCTTCCCGAGCCGCGGTGGCGCCGGCCCCGGTGGGCGGCGGTCCTCCCCGCTCTGAGCCGTCGCCCAGGGACAGGCCCCCCCGGCCGATCTGGTCATAGAGCTTCCCCGAGCCGAGGAACGAGACGACGGCGCCCAGCACTCCGACGCAGACGACGACGATCAGGACGGTGCCAAACGCGCTCTGCACGACCTAGATTGTGGCCATGTGGCGACGGTTGCGGCGCAGGACCACCCGGCGCGCCAAGGACGGGTCCTGCGCGCCCGCTGGCGCGCCCTCCGCTAGGCTTCGGGGAAAGGTTGACTGACCAGTCAATCTAGTCTTCGCGGTGCGGCCTTCAGAGCCCGCCGCGCGGCCGAGGAGCGCTCTACACCGTGGTCGATCTCACGCTCACCGACGAGCAGAAGAACCTGCGCGAGCTGGCGCACGACTTCGCTTGCCGCGTCGCGTCGAGCAGTCCGCCGCGGCGACGGCCTAGCCGCGTCGCGCGGGGCGCCGGGCCGGTTGGCCCATGGCCCGACGGGTGAGCGCCAGGCGGGTGGTGATCGGGCCCCTGACCGCTGTCGAGCGCGTCTGGCTGGATCCCGCCCTCTGGCCGAGCTGGGTCGACGGCTTCGGCCATGTCGTGCGGCTTGACCCAGGCTGGCCCGCCCCTGGGTCGACGCTGGTGTGGGAGTCGCCCCGGGGCGGACGCGGCCGCGTGGTTGAGCGCGTGACCGTACTCACGCCCGGTGCCGGGCAGCGCCTCGAGATCGAGGACGCCCAGCTCACCGGCGAGCAGGAGGTTGCGTTCACCCCCGGGCCGGCCGGCGATGTGGGCGTGACGCTGTCTTTGACCTACTCCCTCAAGCGCCACGGCCCGATCCGCGCGGTCGTGGACGCACTGTTCATCCGCCGGGCCATGGCCGATGCCCTGGCTCGGACGCTGGATCGGTTTGCGATCGAGCTGGCGGCGGAGCTCGAGGACTGACCTGCCCCCGGTTGCACGCGCCAGCAGCCCCGCCCCTATGTACTAGGGTCACCCCGCTCGACGCGGCGAGGCCATCGCCGCGTCTCCACCCCGACGGAAAGGCTCACCACCCGTGTTCGTGTTCAAGGCCGCGGTCGTCGGCGCGGGGACGATGGGCGGCGAGATCGCCCAGGTCATCGCCTCGGCCGACATCCCGGTCGTCCTCAAGGACGTCGACGATCGCTTCGTCTCCCAAGGCCTGGAGAAGGCGCGCTCGCTCTGGCAGGCGCGCGTCGACAAGGGCAAGATGGAGCCCGCCGAGCTGGACCGCAAGCTCGGGCTGATCGAGGGTACGACCTCCTACGCCGGCTTCGGCGATGTCGACTTCGTCATCGAGGCCGTCCCCGAGCGCATGCAGATCAAGCAGAGCGTCTACGAGGAGCTCGACCAGGTCACACCCGGCCACGCCATCCTGGCCTCTAATACCTCCTCGCTGTCCATCACCGAGATGGCGGAGGCCACCGGTCGCCCGGAAAAGGTCGTCGGCTTCCACTTCTTCTACCCGGCCTCGGTCATGCGGCTGATCGAGATCGTCGAGGGGGAGGAGAGCTCGCCCGACACCGTCCAGACCGCGGCGAGCTTCGCCCAGACCATTCGCAAGCTGCCGATCCGCTGCGGCGAGGTTCCGGGCTTCGTGGTCAATCGCATCCTGAACTCGTCGGTCTCGGAGGTCTGGCGCCATCAGGAGGAGCACGGGCTCGACCCGCGGGAGGTCGATCGCCAGGTGGCTGAGTCCGAGGCGGCGCCCATGGGACCGTTCATCCTCGGCGACATGCTGGGCCTGGACACCGTCGTGCACGTGGCCGAGCACCTCGAGGCGGCCTACGGCGACCGCTTCTACGTCCACCGGGGGATGCAGGGGCTGGTGGCCGAGGGCAATCTCGGCCTCAAGAGTGGGAAGGGGTTCTATGAGCACGGCAGCTGACACCGAGGCGACCCAGCTCGCCGAGCGCTTCGCCCTGAAGATGCTCGTGGAGTCCTGCCTCGTGCTCGAGGAGGGTGTGGCCAGCACGCGCGACATCGACCTCGGCATGATGGCCGGTGCCGGGATCATCCCGCCCCCGTTCGCCCGGGCCGACGGCCTCGGGCTGGACGAGGTGCTGGCCAGCCTCGAGCGCGCTCAGACCGAGTGGGGTGAGCACTTCGCGCCCCCGGCCATCCTGCGCCGGCTCGTGGCCCAGGGCCGCCTCGGTGCCAAGACGGGCCAGGGCTTCTTTGCCTACGCGCGGCCCGACGAGGACTTCGAGCAGGGGGAGGCGGTCAGGCTCGAGACGCGTGGCGAGATCGCCCTGGCCTGGCTGGATCGGCCGCCGGCGAACTCCATCTCACCGCAGGTGATCGGAGAGCTCGGGCGCATCTGGCGCCACCTGGAGTCCCGGGGCTCGGTGCGGGCCCTGATCATCGCGTCGGCCAACCCGGCGCTGTTCTGCGCCGGGGCCGACATCAAGGCGTTCACCCAGATGGATGCGAGCGCGGGTCGCGAGCTGCTCGAGGAGGGGCACGGCCTGCTTCGGGGCTTCGAGCGCTCGCGCATCGTGACCATCGCCGCCGTCAACGCGCTGGCCTTCGGGGGCGGCTGCGAGCTGGCCATGGGCTGCGACTTCCGCATCGCCGCCTACTCGGCCACCTTCGGCCAGCCGGAGATCAACCTGGGGATCATCCCCGGCTTCGGCGGCACCCAGCGCCTGCCCCGCCTGGTGGGCCAGGCCAAGGCGCTGGAGATGAACCTCACCGGCGAGGCCATCTCCGCCGACGAGGCCTACGAGCTCGGCCTGGTCAGCGCCCTGGTGCCCGACCACGAGCTGATGGACACCGCCCTGGCCTGGGCGCGCAAGCTCTCCGGCCAGGCCCCGCTGGCCATCGAGCAGATCAAGTCGGTCTCGGCGGCGGGGGACCTGGACGAAGGCATCGAGGCGGAGAAGCGCGGCTTCGCCACGGCGTTCGGGTCCGAAGACGCCAAGGAGGGCATCGGCGCCTTTCTGGGCAAGCGCACGCCGAGGTTCAAGGGCCGGTGAGCGGGCCGACGACGGCGGCGCCGGCCGCGCGTCCACCGGCAGCGGGGATCGACCTCGACGCCGTCTCCCGGTTGGCCGCGCTAATCAGCGCGGCCGGCTCGGTGGTGGCGCTCACCGGTGCGGGCACCTCGGTCCCGTCGGGCATCCCCGACTTCCGCTCGCCGGGCACCGGAGTCTGGGAGCGTGTCGACCCGGCCGAGGTTGCGCACATCGACGCCTTCCGGCGCGATCCCCAGCGCTTCTGGCGCTTCTACGGGGAGCGCTTCGCTTCGCTGGAGGACAAGCGGCCCAATGGCGCGCACCGCGCGCTGGCCGAGCTCGAGCGCCGTGGCGCGCTGGACGCGGTCGTCACCCAGAACATCGATCGCCTCCACGCCGCCGCCGGAACCCTGGCCCTGGTCGAGGTCCACGGCTCCATCGCCCACGCCGACTGCCTGGACTGCGGCGCCCGCGTTCCGGTGGCCGCGGTGCGCGAGCGCTTGGCCGCCGACCCGGCCGGGGTGCCCCGCTGCGACTGCGGCGAGCCGCTGAAGCCCGGTGTGGTCCTGTTCGGCGAGATGCTGCCCGAGGCGGCGCTGCGGCGGGCCGAGGCGCTCTGTACGCGCGCGGACCTGCTGTTGTGCGTGGGATCGTCGCTGGCCGTCTGGCCCGTGGCGGGCCTGCCCGCCGTGACCCGGGCGGCCGGCGGTGCCACCGCCGTGATCACCCGGGGCTCGACGCCCGAGGACCCCTACGCGGCCGTCAAGCTCGACGCAGACGTCGTCGAGGCCCTCGGTGCGCTGGTCAGCGCGCTGGGCTGAGTCGGAAGCTCACACCGCCCGCGCCGCGCCCGGCGGCAGTCCGCCCTCCAGGCCGGCGACCCGGGCGCGCAGCGCTGCCTCCAGACGATCGAGGGCCTCGGTGGCACCGCTGAGCTCGGAGGCTCCCAGCTCGCCGGCCAGCGCTGCGTTGGCCGCTCGGGCCACCGCCTCCCGGTGGCTGTGAAGCTCGTCGAGGCGCTCGGCGGAGATCGTGCCCGCCAGCTCGAGGAGCCCGGCCTCGAGGGCAACCCGGAGCCCCAGGGCGGCCTCTCGCTGGCGTCCCACCTCGAGGTCGGCCCGGGCCCGCAGTCCGAGCTCGGCACTGGCCAGCAGCGGCTCGCGTCCGGCGAGCACGGCGGCCAGACGCTCCTGCGGACGCAGCGCGTTGACGCCACGTCGACGACCCGGGGCTGCCGCCGGCAGCACGACAGCCGCCTCCCAGCGCCCGTCGGCCACCTGCTCACCCCAGCCCAACCCCAACCGGGCGACCAGCACCTGCTCCCGTCGGGGGTCGACGACTCCCGGGTCGGCCGCCACCGCCCGCTGGGCGCGGACCGCCCGGGCGAGCACGGCCAGCGCAGCCTGCAGGCGAGCCTCGCCGACCTCGATGTCGCGGGTCTCGGCCAGCCACGCCTCGCCCGCGGCGTCGGAGGCCACCGGTTCGGCCCCGATGATGGTGGCCCGGGTCGTGGCCACCGCCGCCGGCGGTGGCTCGGGGGCGACCCGACGCGCTTTGCGCCCGGCCAGGCGCCGGCGCTGCGGTGCCCCGAGGGTGGCCAGGACAAGCACATGGGTCGGATCGCCGCCGCCCTCCGGGCGCACGACGTAGCGGCCGGGCTCGGGGCCGAGGAGCCAGGGATGCTCGACCTGAGCGAAGCGGAACAGCCGACGCGGATCGCTCACCCCGGCGCGTCCGCGCCACCGATGGTCTGACGCCGACTCAGGGCGCGACGCGGGACGGCGGCCGGCCCGCGCCGGCCGCGCCGCCTGCGCGGGCGGACAGGCCCGCGAGCCCGGGGAGCGCGGACAGCGCCGCGGGGCCCGCTCCGCCCGACGCCGCCCCGCCCGCGAGCGGGCTGGGCTCGGGGATCGCGTTGAGCCGGTCGATCAGCTTGATCCACTGGTCGGGGCGCAGGGCCGTGTCCAGGGCGGCAAGATGGGCTGGGTCGGACGCGAGGAGGGTGGAGTAGGAGACATGGATCCGATCGGCGTGGTCAGGCAGCGCGACGGTGTTGTCCGAGCCGGGATAGTGCATCAGGGAGACGATCTCGTGAGGACGATTGGCACCCTGGAGGGCGAGCAGACGGCGGATGGCGACGTCGGTGATCGAGCCGGCCCCCTGGTGGCCCAGGATCGGGATGCCGTCGATGGCGGCGATGTCGAGGGTCACATTCTCGGGCAGTGGGGCGTGGGCGCCGGGAGCGGTGAACGAGGGGAAGCCGCTGAGGGCGGCTGCGGCGGGACCCGCCGTGGCCGCCGTCAGCGGCCCCGCCGGCCCGGTGGGGCCACGGCCGGCCGGAGTGGCGAGCGCGGCCAGGGTGGAGGGATCGCCCGCGGCGGCGTCGCGGGCGTCACTCGGGTTCTGTCCACAGCGCAGGGCCGAGACCCGGGGGCGCAGCCCGGAGGCCGAGAGGTAAGCCAGGGTGGCCAGAACCCGTCGGTCGACAACGCCTGAGGCGACGTCACCGCGTCCGCAGGGCGCCAGGGCGATGTGCGGGTCGGCCAGGACGGTTCGCTCGAGCTCGTCCTTGCCGGCCAGGAAGATCTGTCCTATTGCCAACGGGCCGGAGATCAGCGGGTTCTGGCCAGCCGCGCGGTAGACGGCGGTGGCCTCCAGAAGCTTCCAGCCGTCAAGGATGGGCTTGGGGTCGACGACCGGAGAGCCGGGTCCCGCGGGCCGGATGGCGAAGCGCAGATGCGGGGCCACCCCGGCCTCGCCCGGTCCGATCCGGCCCAGGATGGTGCCGGCCAGGACGTGGGCGCCGGTGGCCAGCGGGCGGTAGACGATGCTCTGGCCGGGCAGAGCGAGCGCCTGAGAGAGCAGCCCGGGCAAGCTTCCACGGGCTCCGGCGCGGGTGCGGTCGAGCTGGGCGTTGCCTCCGGCGAGGAAGGCGTTGGGGCGCGTCGGGTTGGCGAACAGCCGCTGCCGGACGATGCCGACGCTTCCGGCGAGCGGGTCGGTGGGCGTGGCGCTGCTCGTCGGGGGGGTGGCGGGCGGCGTGCTGGCCGGGGCGAGGGCGTGGGCGCCCGCCGTGGCCGGAGTGCTCGGCGCTGTGGCCGGTGCGGCCGGCGTACCGGCGCCGGAGTCGGCGCTGGCATTGCGAGCCACGTCGCCCAGGGTGGGATAGCTCGCGGCCGTCGTGCCGAGCTGCTCGTAGCTGTAGCGGTTGCCATATCCGTCCTCGAGCACCAGGTAGCGCCCGCGGGCGGCGCTCTGACCCAGGGCGACGACCTCCCCGTCCTGAGAGGCGATGACCGGTGCCCCCGGACGGGCGTAGATGTTCGTCGCGTTGCGCCGGGGCAGCGCAGCCGTGCTCAACCGGGCAGTGGATCGGCTGACCGCGGCGTCGCGCATGTCGTCGGCGTAGCGCGCGGGGGCGGCCACCGGGAAGCGTCCCTGGGTCAGCTCGCTCAGCGCGCCGACCAGCTCGTCGGGCAGGCCCCCGATGAGCTTGGCCCGCAGCAGGACCGACTGCACGTACCACCCAGCGTGGTTGTAGGCGAAGATCGCGCCCGGCAGGTTGCGCCGGGCGTCAGCCGCCTGTAGATAGCGCGCCGCCGTGAAGATCGCGTCCTCGGGGTTGTAGGGATCCTTCTTGCCGTCGCCGTTGGCGTCGACGGCGTACTGGGCGAAGGTCTGGGGCAGGAACTGCATCCAGCCCTCGGCGCCGGCGGAGGAGACCGAGAGGTTGCGCCCGTAGTCGGTCTCGATCTCGTTGATGGCGGCCAGGACCTGCCATGGCACTCCGTACTGGATGCCCGCGGCCTGGTAGATGGGCAGCAGGAAGGGCGGGATGCGGAAGGTGTCGATGAAGAAGTCCGGCACCCCCAGCGGCGCGGCGCCGGGCAGCGCCAGCGAGAGGCCGGGGTTCCCCAGGGTGGGCACGCCGTTGGCCTGGCGCAGGCCGCCAGGCAGAACCGGCGCGCGTGGGGCCACCGCGGGCATGGTGGTCCGGCTCGCCGGAGGCAAGCCCGGCCGCCTGCGGCCGTTCGCGCTCGGGGGATGAGCCTGGGTCCCCGGGCGATGCGCATGGCGCGTCGGGCGCGCCGGTGGGGCGCCCGCCGAGGGTGGGGCGACGGGAGCCGTTGGGGCGACCGGGACCCCGGGCGGGGCCGAGGGGGGCGCCGGGACTGGCTGGCCGCCACCGCCGGAGACCCCGCCGAGCGGGGTGGAGATGCTCGGGACCGGGACGGGCAGAGGCACCGTATCGGTCACACCGCCGACGGTGATGATGACCGTCCGCTGATCGGCGGCGGCGGGGATCACCGCCGCGCCCAGGCCGCCCAGGAACGCTGCCGTCACCGCGGCACCCATGGCCCACCTCCGACCCTCCATCGCTGCTCTCGTCTCCTCCCTCTCCGGTCGCCCGATCCCGGGGCGCGGCGAACCTACCACTCCTACAGTGTGGCGCGCATCTACCAACCTACCCCGTGACTGCCCGGCGCGCAACGAGGAACCGCTGCTTGCACCGCGCTACCGTGGCCGCCCAACGACCGCAGCCAGCGAGAGGGGAACCCCGATGACCGACGACGAGGGGCTGCGCGCGCGGCTCACCCGCCAGGGCGAGGGCGCGCTCGGCAAGTTCGCCCAGGACATGCTCGAGAACCCGGTGGTGGCCCGGGCGCTCTCCGGGGCCTTCGAGGCGCGGGAGCGCGCGGCGCAGGCTCAGACGGTCGCCATGGGAGCGCTGAACCTTCCGTCGGCCGCTGACATCGAGCGCCTGACCCGCCGTCTGCGCTCGGTCTCCCAGCGGCTGGAGGGCGTGGAGGACGGGGTGGACCGGCTCGATGCACGGCTCGCCACCCTCGGCGAGAGCGCCAGTGACGTCGAGCGCCTGGCCGCCATCGAGGAGGGGGTCGCCGTCCTCGGCCGCGAGCTGGCCGCCCTGCGGGAGGCGTTGCCGGGCGCGGGGGGGCAAACCGTGGCGCGCGGCCAGGAGCGCCTGGAGGTCGGCAAGCCAGGCTGAGCCGGGGCGGGTCGCGGCTGGGCCCGGCTGGTTACCCGCCCGGCGTGCGCCGCGTTCAGCGGACGGTGGCCGGCGCCGGTCCCAGCGCGCTCACGGCCACGTCGCCCAGAACCTCTGAGGCGATGGCCAGCGCCGCGTCGGTGATGTGCTGGCGGGCCCCGGCCGGGGTGAAGGTGTCGGACACGGCGAGGATGCCCGCCGCGCGCACTCCGCGCATGGCGGCAAGCGTGAACAGGGTCGAGCACTCCATCTCGACGGCGAGGGCGGCCGGGCAGCTCGGCAGCGCGCCGTAGAACAGGTCGACCGACGCCACCGTCCCGGCCCTGGCGCGGGGGCCGGCGGCCGCGCACAGTCCCTGGGTGAGGGCGGGGTCGGCGGCGACGCGTCCATCGGCCCCGAGCGCCCGGCTGCACCCGTCGAGGGTCAACGCCTCCGAGGCGATGACCAGGGCGCCGAGGCCTAGATCGGGCGCCAGTGCGCCGCACGTCCCCACGCGGATCAGCCGCCGGGCACCGAGCTCGACGAGCTCCTCGATCACGATGGCCGCGCTGGGGCCGCCCATTCCCGTGCTCTGGATGCTCAGCGGTTCCCCGTCGGCGCGGCAGCGGCCCGTGTAGCCCCACAGTCCTCGATGGTGGTTGAGCATCCGCGGCTGCTCCAGCACGCTCTGGGCCAGGAGGAGGGCCCGCCCCGGATCACCCGGAACCAGCACGCGGTCGGCGAGAGCGGCCGTCGGGCGTAGGTGAATCTGGCCGCCGGGCATTCGGGCGCGAGGGTAGATGGGCCCTGCCGTCCCTTGCCCCCGGGCCGGGCTCTCAGCAGCGCGGGGAAGCTAGGCTCCCTGGGCACCGGCAAGGGAGAGAGGGCACCGCCCATGGCAGCGAGCTTTGCGTCAGCCGAGGAGTTCCGCGAAGTGATGGACCGGGTCTTTGGCCTGATGAGTGACGATCCCGAGATGGGCCCGGGCCTGCGTAACGCGAACGTGCCCCAGCGCTTCGAGTTCGACGACCTCGACCTGGTGGTCAACGTCCGGGCCGGAGTTGACGGCGAGGAGGCAAGCCTTTACTGGGAGTGGACCGATGAGGTGCCCTGGACGGCGAGGGTCCGGATGACGATGAGCTCGGAGACCGCCAACAAGTACTTCCAGGGCAAGGAGAACGTTCCCGTCGCCATCGCCCGCCGGCGGATCAAGGCCGGGGGTGACGTCAAGGCGGCGCTGTCGATCATTCCCATCACCAAGCCGGTCTACGGCCAGTACCGCGACATGGTCGAGGCCGACTACCCACACCTCGTCGTCTAGCCCCGGCGTCCGGCGCCATCGGCGGCGCGGCCCGGGTACGGTGGCGCCATGACCGGCGACGAGGCCATGGATCCTCTCGAGCTGGCGGAGCGCGTGCGGGCGGGTGGCCTGCTCGCGCCCGAGCGGCCGGTGGTGGTCATGCTCTCCGGCGGTCGCGACTCGGTCTGCCTGCTTGACGTGGCGGTGGGGGTGTGCGGCGCGGCCGCGGTGAGGGCGCTGCACTGCAACTACCGGCTGCGGGATGGGGCCGACGGCGACGAGGCGCACTGCGCCTCACTGTGCTCAGAGCTGGGCGTGGGGCTGGAGGTCCGCCGGCCGGCCCTGGCTGAGGGAAACGTGCAGGCGGCAGCGCGCGAGGCGCGCTACGCCGCGGCGTGTGATGTGGCCGGGGCGTGGGGCGCCGAGGTACCGGACGCCAACCGGTCGGCGATCGACGTGGCCACCGGTCACACGGCCTCAGACCAGGCCGAGACCGTGCTCTACCGCCTCGCCGCCTCGCCCGGGCGCCGCGCTCTGCTCGGGATCGCGCCCCGGCGCGGGAGGCTCGTCCGCCCGCTGCTCGACGTGTCGCGCGAGCAGACCGCCGCGTACTGTCGGGGGCGCGGACTGTCATGGCGGGAGGACCCCTCCAACGAGGATCTGCGCTTCGCCCGCGTCCGAGCGCGGCGGGGCCTGGTGCCGGCGCTGCGCGAGCTGCACCCCGCCGCCGAGGCCAACCTGGCCCGGACCGTCGCGGAGCTCCGCGCCGAGGCTGAGGCGCTCGACGGGTGGGTGGCGTCCCTGCTGGACGGGGCCACGGGGGTGGCGCTCGCCCAGCTCCGCGCCTTGCCTGGCCCGTTGGCGCGGCTCCTGGCCCGGCGGCTGGCCGAGGACGCTCTCGGCCAGCCGGCCCCCGATGCCGCGGGGCGGCTGGATGAGGTGCTGGCCCTGGACCACGGCGGCACCGGCGGTGAGATCCACTTGGCCCGGGGCCTGCGCGCCGTGGTCAGCGGCGGGTGGCTGCGCTACAAGGTGATCCCTCCGGGCGGGGCTGATCCTCCCGGGCGGGGCTGATCCTCCCGGGCGGGGCTGATCCTCCCGGGCGGGGCTGATCCTCCCGGGCGGGGGTGAGCCCCCCGGGCGGGGGTGAGCTCGACTCGCTCCGCGCCATACTCCCGAGGGTGCCCGACGCTCCCGAGCCGCCGCCCGGCTCCGGCACACCCAAGCCGACCGCGCCGGCCTCGCCGCCCCTGCGTGTCTCCGATGCCGACCGCGAGGCAACGGCCGAGCGCCTGCGCCAGGCCTGCGCCGAGGGGCGGATAGACGCCGAGGAGCTCGACGAGCGTCTCGGGCAGACCTACCGGGCGCGGATCGCCCCCGATCTGGTTCGCGGCGGCGACCCTCCCCACCATCTCGCTCGCCGCGCCGAGCGCGACGAGCGCCGCCGAGAGGCGCGCCGCGGGCGCGACCGCCTGCCCCGGTGAGCACCCCGAACCCGCCGAGTGCCGCCCGCGACCCCGCCATCGGCGAGATCCTCGTGCAGGCCGACGACCTGCGCCGCCGGGTCACCGGGCTGGGAATCGAGATCAGCCGCGACTACTCCGGGCGCGACCTCGTTCTCGTCGGCGTGCTCAAGGGTGCCGTGTTCTTCCTCTCCGATCTCATGCGCCACATCGAGATCCCCTGCGAGCTGGACTTCATGGCCGTGGCCTCCTACGGATCGGCCACCGACTCCTCGGGCGTCGTGCGCATCCTCAAGGATCTCGACGCGGCCATCGAGGGCCGCGACGTGCTCATCGTCGAGGACATCGTGGACTCGGGACTGACGCTGAGCTACCTGCTGCGCTCGCTGGGCGCGCGCGCGCCGCGCTCGCTGGAGGTCTGTGCCCTGCTCACCAAGCCCGAGCGGCGCAAGGTGGAGCTGCCCATCCGCTATGTGGGCTTCGAGATCCCCGACCGCTTCGCCATCGGCTACGGGCTCGACCATGCCGAGCGCTTCCGCAACCTGCCCTACGTCGCTGCGTTGCGGCGTGAGGGCGTGGTCGCAACCGTCCCGTCGGCCCAGGCCCCCTGGTAGGCTGAGCCGCACTCGGGGCCAGCGGGCCCCGCGGGGCTCGCTGGCCCCTGATTTCCCCCCTGTATGAGCCGGTTCTTCAAGAGCGCCGCCTTCCCCATCCTGGTGGTGGTCGTGCTTGCGTTCTTCGCCCAGCGGCTCATCAACCCGGGGACGCACCCGCCGACCCCCGACTTCAAGGGCTTTCTGGCCCAGACCCAGAGTGGTCAGGTCAAGTCGGTCCAGGTCAACACCAAGGACAACACGGTCGACGTCACGCCGATCGCGGGCGCCAAGTACGAGGTCGGCTATACGGACGACTACGGCACCGAGCTGGTCAACCGGCTCCAAACAGCTCCCAATCACCCGGCCTTCAACGTCCAGGGCAAGAAGAGCTCGGCTCTGCTGCCCCTGCTCACCTACGCGCTGCCCTTCCTGATCTTCGTCGGTCTGTGGTTCTTCCTCATCAACCAGGTCCAGGGTGGCGGCTCCAAGGTGATGAGCTTCGGCAAGTCGCGGGCCAAGCGCATGTCGGTCGACTCACCGAAGATCTCCTTCCGCGACGTCGCCGGTGTCGACGAGGCGGTGGAGGAGCTCCACGAGATCAAGGAGTTCCTGGAGAACCCCAAGAAGTTCCAGGCCCTGGGTGCGCGCATCCCCAAGGGGGTCCTCCTCTACGGCCCTCCCGGCACGGGCAAGACCCTGCTGGCTCGGGCCGTGGCCGGCGAGGCGGGCGTGCCCTTCTTCTCCATCTCGGGCTCGGACTTCGTCGAGATGTTCGTCGGCGTCGGGGCCTCGCGCGTGCGCGATCTCTTCGAGCAGGCCAAGCAGAACTCGCCCTGCATCATCTTCATGGACGAGATCGACGCCGTCGGGCGCCACCGCGGCGCCGGCATGGGCGGGGGCCACGACGAGCGCGAGCAGACGCTCAACCAGCTGCTGGTCGAGATGGACGGCTTTGAGATGAAGGACAACATCATCCTCATCGCCGCCACCAACCGCCCCGACATCCTGGATCCCGCGCTCCTGCGCCCCGGCCGCTTCGATCGCCAGATCGTCGTCGATCGCCCCGACCGCAAGGGCCGGGCGAAGATCCTCGAGGTCCACACCCGGGGCAAGCCGCTGGCCAAGGAGATCAACGTGGACACGCTGGCCGGGCAGACCCCCGGCTTCACCGGCGCCGACCTCTCCAACCTGGTCAACGAGGCAGCTCTGCTGGCCGCGCGCAACGGCAAGCGCGAGATCACCCAGACCGAGCTCGAGGAGGGGATCATGCGCGTGATCGCCGGCCCCGAGAAGAAGACGCGGGTGATGAGCGAGAAGGAGCGACTGATCACCGCCTATCACGAGATGGGTCACGCGATCGTCGGCCACTACCTCGAGCACTCCGATCCCGTCCACAAGGTGTCGGTCGTCTCCCGCGGACAGGCGCTGGGCTACACCATCTCCATGCCCCAGGAGGACAAGTTCCTCACCACCCGGGCCGAGCTCAACGACACCATGGCCATGACCCTGGGCGGCCGGGCGGCCGAGGAGATCGTCTTCGGCGAGATCACCACCGGAGCGTCCAACGACCTCGAGAAGGTGACCCAGACCGCGAAGCAGATGGTCATGCGCTTCGGCATGAGCGAGAAGCTCGGGCCGCGGGTCTTCGGCCACGACCACAGCATGCCCTTCCTGGGCCGCGAGTTCTCGGCCGAGCCCGACTACTCCGACGAGATCGCCCGCGAGATCGATGACGAGGTCCGCCGCATCATCGAGGGGGCCCATCGCCAGGCTCAGGACATCCTCAACGAGCACCGCGAGTCGCTGGACAGGATCTCCACCATCCTGCTCAAGCGCGAGACCATCGAGAAGGCGCAGTTCGAGGCGCTGCTGGCCGGCAACGACGAGGTCGACGTCTTCGGTCCCGATGAGCTGGTCGACGAGCCGCCCGCCCCGCCGGCGCCGAGCCCCGATGCGCGCTCACCGCGCGACGCTCCGCGCCCGCTGCCCCGGCCCGGCCTGGCTGGAGGCACCGCCGAGCTGCACGGCGAGGGGCCCAGCGGCCCCACCATCATCTGAGCTCCGCCGCTATCGCTCCGGTGCCGCCGGGCCCGCCCTTCCGCATCATGGGGGTGCTCAACGTCACCCCCGACTCGTTCTCCGACGGGGGCCGCTGGCTGGCGTCCGACGCCGCCGTCGCCCACGCCCGGCAGCTGGTGGGCGAGGGTGCCGAGCTGGTCGACGTCGGTGGCGAGTCGACGCGACCGGGCGCGGATCCCGTGGCCGAGGCCGAGGAGCTGCGCCGGGTCGTGCCCGTGCTCGAGCGCCTGGCCGACGCCGGGCTGGGTCCCCGGATCTCCATCGACACGACCAAGCCCGCCGTCGCGGCTGCGGCCGCCGACGCCGGCGCGACCCTCGTCAACGACGTCACGGCGCTGCGCGCCGACCCCGCCCTGGCCGGGCTGGTCGTCGAGCGCGGGCTGTCGGTCTGCCTCATGCACATGCGCGGCGATCCGCGGACCATGCAGGACGATCCGCGCTATGACGACGTCGTCTCGGAGGTGAAGGGGTTCCTGACCGAGCGCCTCGCCTTCGCCGTGGCCCAGGGGATCCCCGAGGAGCACGTGCTGCTGGACCCGGGCATCGGCTTTGGCAAGCGCGACGAGCACAACCTCGAGCTGCTGCGGCGCCTGCATGAGCTCTCAGAGCTCGGTCGCCCGGTGGTCGTGGGCGCCTCGCGCAAGGCCTTCCTGGGCCGACTGGCCGGAGGTCGGGGCCCCGAGGAGCGCCTGCCTGGCACCATCGCCACGTGCGCCCTGGCCCTCGAGCGGGGAGCCTCGGTCTTCCGCGTCCACGACGTCGGCCCGGTGCGCGATGCCCTCGCGGTGGCGGCTGCTACGGTCGGCCCCCGGTGAGCCCCGAGCGCCCCGAGGACGAGGACGACGAGGGCTACGAGATCGACGAGGATCACCCCTCCCGCGGCGAGAGCGGGGTGACGATCGAGATCCTCGGACTGTCGCTCTACACCCATCACGGCGTCTCCGACGCCGAGCAGGAGGTGGGTCAGCGGCTGGTCTTCGACGTCCGCCTCGACGTCGGCGAGTGCGACGCAACGGTCACCGACCGCGTGCAGGACACCGTCGACTACGCCGCGGTCTGCGAGTCGGTGAGCCTGGTGGCCCAGACTCGCCGCTACCGGACCCTGGAGCGTCTGTGCGCGGCGGTGGCCGACCGGCTGCTGGCCGACTTCGCCGCCGAGGGCGTGTCGGTCAAGGCGGCCAAGCCCGAGCCGCCTGTGCCGCTGCCCGTCGAGGAGGTGTCGGTCGAGCTCTGGCGCGAGCGCAGTGACTGACGCGCGCGTCGGCTTCCTGGGCCTGGGGTCCAACGTCGGCGACCGCCGCGCTCACCTCCAGGCCGCGGTGGCGGCGCTGGGCTCCCACGGCCTGGGAGTGCTGGACAGCTCGTCGGTCTATGAGACCGAGCCGGTGGGCGCCGTGCTCGACCAGCGCGAGTTCTTCAACGCCTGCCTGCGGGTGCGCACTGTCCACGGGCCCGAGGCGCTGCTCACGGCGGCCAAGGCCGTCGAGCGTGCGGTCGGTCGCACCCCCGGCGGGCCGCGTCACGGTCCGCGCCGGATCGATGTCGACCTGCTGCTCCTGGGCTCGGAGGTGGTGCGCACCCCGCGTCTGGAGCTGCCCCATCCCGAGGTCTGCGCCCGGCGCTTCGTGCTCGTGCCCCTGCTCGAGCTCGACCCCGATCTGCGCCTGCCCGACGGCAGGATCCTGGCCGACGCCCTGACCGGCCTCGGGGAGGGTCAGACCGTGCGGCGGGTCGGAGGACCGCTGGATGGGGTTGAAGGGGTGGGCGGCCAGCAGCCCCGCCAACGGCCGAGAGGATAATCCCGCCCGTGCTGCTCGCCGTAGACGTCGGCAACACCCAGACTCACCTCGGCGCCTTCCGGGGCTCGGAGCTCGTCGAGCACTGGCGCTTTGCCACCGTGCGCGAGTCGACGGCCGACGAGCTTGGCGCCGCCCTGCGGGCCCTCCTTGACCTCCGGGGGCTGCGCTTCGAGGACCTCGGGGGCTCGATCGTCTCCTCGACGGTGCCCGCGCTGGGGGAGGAGTGGTTGCAGACGGCGCGGCGCTACCTCGACCACCGCATGCTCGAGGTCGGTCCCGGGGTCCGCACCGGGATGGCCATTCGCATCGACAATCCGCGCGAGGTGGGGGCCGACCGCCTGGTCAACGCGGTGGCCGCCCACGCGCGGATGCGCGGCGCGTGCATTGTGGTGGACTTCGGCACGGCGATCACCTACGACGCGATCTCCGACGAGGGTGAGTACCTGGGCGGGATCATCGCGCCCGGCATCGAGATCTCCCTGGAGGCGCTCACCGAGCGAGCGGCCATGCTCCCGCGAGTGGAGCTGGTCGCACCGCGGGCGCTGATCGGCAAGTCGACGGTCGACGCGATCCGGTCGGGAGTCGTGTTCGGCTTCGCCGCCCAGGTCGACGGCATCGTCGGCCGGCTCCGGGCCGAGCTGGGCGAGCGCACGCCCACGCTGGCCACGGGGGGGTTGGCCTCCCACATCGTCCCGTTCTGCACGGGCATCGATGCGGTCGACGACCTGCTTACGCTGACCGGGCTGCGGCTCATCCACGAGCGCAACAGCTGACGGCGGAGATCCCGCGTCGGCCCAGCGCCGCTCTACCCTCGGATCATGTCCGCCCTGACCGAACCCTGGACGCTGGGCGGCATCGCGCTGCCCAACCGCGTGGTGCTCGCCCCGCTGGCCGGGATCGGCAACTGGTTCGTCCGGCTGCAGGCGCGCCGCTACGGCGCCGGGCTGGCCGTCTCGGAGATGGTCTCCAGCCACGCCGTCCATCACGGCAACCCCCGCACCCTGCGCGAGCTGCTGCGCATTCACCCCGACGAGCACCCGGTCTCCGTCCAGCTCTTCGGCCAGGACCCCGCGGTGATGCGCTCGGCCGCCGAGCGGGTCGCCGCCGCCGGTGCTGACCTGATCGATCTCAACATGGGCTGTCCGGTGCCCAAGGTGGTAAAGACCGGCGCCGGCGCCGCGCTGCTGGACGATCATGACCTGGCCGTCGCGGTGGCCCGCGCCGCGGCGCAGGGTGCCGGCCTGCCGGTGACGGTCAAGCTGCGCTCGGGCCGGCGTCCCGGCGAGCGCGACGGCTTCGACCTGGCCCACCGGCTGGTGGAGGACGCCGGCGTGGCCGGGATCTGCTTCCACCCACGCTCCGCGGCGGTCAGGCACAAGGGCCACCCCGATTACGACCTGGCCGCCGAGCTGGTGGCCACGCTGCCGGCGCCGGTCGTCGTCTCGGGCGGCCTGGGCGAGGCCGAGCACGTGCGCTGGGTCTTCCGGCACACGGGCTGCGCCGCCGTCATGCTCGCCCGGGGCGCGCTGGGCAACCCCTGGCTGTTTGCCCAGGTGCTGGGTCGCCGGACGGCGCCGCCGTCCCGCGACGAGGTGCTCGACGAGCTCGAGTGGGTGTCAGACCGGGCGGCCGAGCACCTCGGTGCCGATCGTGCGGCGCGATACCTGCGGACGTTCTACCCGTGGTACCTGGAACGGCTCGGCGCCCGCCGGGCGGCGGCCGACGCGCTGGTGCGCACGAGCACCCTCGCCGACGCCCGGCAGCTGCTCGACGGGCTGCGCGCGCCCGCCATCGCAGCCGCGGCCTGAGCTGCCGCGCCCGGCGCCGGCGGCGTTCGCCGGGCGCCCGAGTCCGTGGTTATACTGCCCGACCCCTCAGGCCGGAATCGGCCGTCGATCGCCCTTTTACCGCGCCTCCAGGGCGCGTCCGGCCCCGCCCCCCCACCACCACCGCGACGAGGAACCCGCGATGCAGAAGGACGTCATCCTCACCCCAGACGGGCTGGTTCGGCTCAAGGAGGAGCTCGAGGTGCTCTCCACCGAGCGCCGGCGCGAGGTCGCCGAGCGGATCAAGGAGGCCCGGGAGTTCGGCGACATCTCCGAGAACTCCGAGTACGACGACGCCAAGAACGAGCAGGCGATGCTCGAGGCGCGAATCGCGGCGCTGGAGGAGCAGCTCCGCTCCGCCCAGGTGATCGACTCCTCCGAGCTCTCGACCGACGTCGTGCGCGTCGGGTCGGTGGTCCACGTCAAGGACCAGGCGAGCGGCAAGTCCGACAAGTACACGATCGTCGGCTCGGCCGAGGCCAACCCGAGCCAGCGCAAGCTGTCCAACGAGTCACCGGTGGGCAAGGCCCTGATCGGTCACAAGCGCAACGAGACGGTGACTGCCCAGCTCCCCTCCGGAGCGGCACGGAAGCTGAAGATCACCAAGATCGACGTGGGCGTCGGCTGACGCCGGGCGACGCGGTGAGCGACGAACCCGACGGGTGCAGTCCGGCGCCGCCGGACGAGCCCGCCGGCGACGAGCTGGTCGCCGCCCGCCGGCGCAAGCTCGCGGCCCTGCGCCACGCCGGCGTCGACCCCTTCCCCCACCACTTCGAGGGCGTCACCCCGATCGGCCGCGTCCGGGCCGAGTTCGCCGACCTGCGCGCCGGCGCGGAGACCCGGACCCGCGTGCGGGTGGCCGGGCGGCTGGCCGCGCGACGCGGGCAGGGAAAGGCAGCCTTCCTTGACCTCGTCGACCGCAGCGGTCGTCTGCAGATCCACGCCAAGCTCGACGTCCTGGGCCCAGACGCCCTGGAGCTGGCCACCGGGCTCGACCTCGGCGACCTGCTCGGTGTCGACGGGACGGTCTTCTGCTCCCGGCGGGGCGAGCTCTCGGTGCGGGCCGAGGCTGTCACCGTCCTGGCCAAGTCGCTGCGTCCGCCGCCTGACAAGCACCACGGGCTGGCCGACGTCGAGACGCGGCTGCGCCATCGCGAGCTCGACCTCATGGCCTCCGAAATGGTCCGGGAGCGCTTCGTCGTGCGCGCCCGGGCCATCGCCGCGGTGCGGCGCTTCCTCGACGAGCGGGGCTTTATCGAGGTCGAGACCCCCGTTCTCCAGCCCCTCTATGGCGGCGCCGCCGCCCGTCCCTTCATCACCCACCACAACGCGCTGGACCGGACCTTCTATCTGCGTATCGCCACCGAGCTCTACCTCAAGCGCTGCATCGTGGGCGGCCTGGAGCGGGTCTACGAGCTGGGCAAGGACTTTCGCAACGAGGGCCTTTCGCCCAGGCACAACCCCGAGTTCACCATGCTCGAGTTCTACGAGGCCTACGCCGACTACCACGACGTGGCCTCGCGGTTGGAGCGGATGGTCGACACGGTGGGTCGGGCCGTCGGCTTCTCCTCGGAGGAGATCTCGCTGACCCCCCCCTGGCGCCGGGAGACCCTGCGCGACGCGATCCGCGATCGCACCGGGATCGACATCGGCCTGCTGGGCGATCGGCTCGCCCTGGCGGCCGCGATGCGCGAGAAGGGGATCGACGTCGCGCCGCGGGACGGCTGGGCCCAGCTCGTCGACGAGCTGGTCACCAAGCACGTCGAGCCAACCCTGCGCCAGCCCACCTTCCTGTTCGACTACCCGGTGGCGCTCTCCCCCTTTGCCAAGGCCCATCGCTCCGAGCCCGGGCTGGTCGAGCGCTTCGAGGCCTTCTGCATGGGGATGGAGATCGCCAACGCGTTCACCGAGCTCAACGACCCCGACGAGCAGCGCGCGCGCTTCGACGCTGCGCGCGAGGAGGCGGCAGCCGGCGACGAGGAGGCCCAGCCCTTTGATGAGGCCTTCCTCCGTGCCCTCGAGCAGGGCATGCCGCCGACCGGGGGCCTCGGACTGGGCATCGACCGGTTGGTGATGATCCTCACCGGCCAGCGCTCGATCCGCGAGGTCGTGCTCTTTCCGGCCATGCGCTGAGCGCGTGCGGGTCCTCTGACGACTCGGAGGCGGCGCGGGCGAGCTTGCCGTCGGCGGCCCGGGGATCGACCTGCGCCTGCCCGACAGCTCGTCGCTGGGCGAGCCCACCCCCCCGGTGGCCGCCGCCGGGTGGTCCATCATCGCCGGCGTCGCCGCACCCCCCGGCACCGCTGAGCGCCGCGGACCCGTCCGGCGCGTCGCACCCCGTTGGTATCCTGACCCATGGCCAAGCGATGAACCGTGCGCTCGGGAGGACCGCCGTTTCGGTCGATGCCTGAGTGACCGGGCCCATCGGCGTCCCTCCGGCCGGTTGAGGTCCGAAGAGGATGGGAACCTTGACTTGGACCGTACCGCAGCACCCGACGAGCAAGACCACCCAGCGACCAGGTCTCCACCGGAGGCCGAATCAGCGGAAGGAAGCAGGAGATGTTCGAGCGATTCACCGAGCGGGCGCGTCAGGTGGTCGTCCTCGCCCAGGAGGAGGCTCGTACCCTCAAGCACAACTACATCGGCACCGAGCACATCCTGCTCGGTCTCCTGCGCGAGGAGGAGGGGCTTGCCGCCCGCGTGCTGGAGTCGCTGGACATCACGGTTGAGCGCGTGCGCGCCCAGGTGGTCCGCATCGTCGGCTCCGGCGAGGAGGTCACCTCGGGCCAGATCCCGTTCACGCCGCGGGCCAAGAAGGTTCTCGAGCTCGCCCTGCGCGAGGCGCTGAGCCTGGGTCACAACTACATCGGCACCGAGCACATCCTGCTCGGCCTCGTCCGCGAGAACGAGGGGGTGGCCGCCCGCATCCTTCTCGACTTCGACGCCGACTCCGAGAAGATCCGCAACGAGGTGATCCGCATGCTGTCGGGTCCCGGCGGTCGCTCGCGCAGTCAGGGAGCCGGCGCGGGGTCGGGTGCCGCGGGTCAGGCCGAGGGCAAGAAGTCATCCAAGCTGCTCGATCAGTTCGGGCGGAACCTGACAAAACTCGCCTCCGACGGCAAGCTCGACCCGGTCGTCGGCCGGGAGACCGAGATCGAGCGGATCATGCAGATCCTCTCCCGCCGCACGAAGAACAATCCGGTGCTCATCGGCGAGCCGGGCGTGGGCAAGACCGCCGTGGTCGAGGGCCTGGCCCAGCGCATCACCAACTCCGACGTGCCCGAGCTGCTGCGGGGCAAGCAGATCTACACGCTGGATCTGGCTGCTCTGGTCGCGGGCTCGAAGTACCGCGGCGAGTTCGAGGAGCGCCTCAAGAAGGTGATGAAGGAGATCACCCAGCGCGGCGACATCATCCTGTTCATCGATGAGCTGCACAACCTCGTCGGCGCCGGCGCCGCCGAGGGCGCGATCGACGCCGCCTCGATCCTCAAGCCGGCCCTGGCCCGCGGGGAGCTGCAGACCATCGGCGCCACGACGCTCGACGAGTACCGCAAGTACCTCGAGCGCGATTCGGCCCTCGAGCGGCGCTTTCAGCAGATCCGCGTGGAGCAGCCCTCCACCGACGAGACCCAGCAGATCCTCAAGGGTCTGCGTGATCGCTACGAGGCCCACCACAAGGTCAACATCACCGACGAGGCGCTGACCGCCGCCGCGGAGCTGGCCGACCGCTACATCTCCGACCGCTTCCTGCCCGACAAGGCCATCGACCTCATCGACGAGGCCGCCTCGCGCATGCGGATCAAGTCCATGACCGCCCCGCCGGTCTACCGGGAGCTCGAGGAGGAGATCGAGTCGATCCGGCGTGACAAGGAAAAGGCCATCGAGAACCAGGAGTTCGAGAAGGCCGCCAGCCTGCGCGACTCCGAGCGTCAGGCGACCAACCGCAAGCGTGAGCTCGAGCAGCAGTGGGAGGCGGGCGAGGGGGTTGAGCGTCCGTCGATCGGCGAGGAGGAGATCGCCGACATCGTCTCCATGTGGACCGGCATCCCCGTGTTCAAGCTCACCGAGGCCGAGACGGCCAAGCTCCGCCGGATGGAGGAGGAGCTGCACAAGCGCGTCATCGGCCAGCACCCGGCCATCGAGGTCATCTCCAAGGCCATCCGCCGCTCGCGCGCGGGCCTCAAGGACCCCAAGCGCCCGACCGGATCGTTCGTCTTCCTGGGCCCCTCGGGTGTGGGCAAGACCGAGCTGGCCCGGACCCTGGCCGAGTTCCTCTTCGGCGACGAGGACGCAATGATCCGCATCGACATGTCCGAGTACATGGAGAAGCACGCGGTCTCGCGGCTGGTCGGCTCGCCGCCCGGCTACATCGGCTACGACGAGGGCGGCCAGCTCACCGAGGCGGTGCGGCGCAAGCCCTACAGCGTCCTTTTGCTCGACGAGATCGAGAAGGCTCACCCCGATGTCTTCAACATCCTGCTGCAGATTCTCGAGGACGGCCGGCTGACTGACGCTCAGGGTCGCACCGTCGACTTCCGGCACGCCATCGTGATCATGACCTCGAACATCGGCGCCTCGGAGATCGCCAGGAACACGCCGTTGGGCTTCAGCGTCTCCGACGACGAGACGGGGATCTCCTACGACGACATGAAGACCCGGATCATGGGCGAGCTCAAGAAGGTCTTCCGCCCCGAGTTCCTCAACCGGATCGATGACGTGATCGTCTTCCACAAGCTCCAGCGCGAGGAGATCAAGCAGATCGTCGACCTGCTGCTCGTGCGCATCCGGGCGACCCTGGCCGAGCGCGAGCTCCAGCTCGAGCTCTCCGAGGCGGCCAAGGATCTCCTCGTCGAGAAGGGGTGGGACCCCTCGATGGGCGCCCGGCCGTTGCGCCGGGCCATCCAGCGCTACATCGAGGACCCGCTGGCCGACTTCGTCCTTCGCTCCGAGCTCAAGCCCGGGGCGACGGTGATGGTCGACCCCGTCGGCGAGGGCGACGACCGCGAGCTCGCGCTCTCCCTCGTCGGACCCGACCCCGAGCGCACGCCCGTGGGCGTCGGCGCCGAGGGTGGGGAGGCCTCCGGGGACGAGGGCGGCGAGGCGCCGGGCGAAGGCGCCGGGGAGTAGCGCCTTCGCGTGTCCGGGCCCGATAGCCGGGCGGGGGCGGCGGGCACCGGCGAGGCCGTGATCAAGGTCCGCGATCACGGGCCCTACAAGGTCACCGGGCGCGTGCGGCTGATCGATCCCGACGGCGGCGCGTGGAATCTGGGGGCGGACGCGTCGATCGCCCTCTGTCGCTGCGGGCGTTCGGCGACCAAGCCGTTCTGCGATCGGTCTCACCGTGCTGCTGGCTTTCACAGCTGCGAGCGGGCGCCAGCGGGCCGGTGACGGAAGTTCGCCCGTCTATTCGTAGAGGGCCACCGTGGCCAGCACCACGTAGAGCGCGATCAGCGCCAGCCCCTCGAAGGTCGTCGCCTCCCCGTCGCTGGTGATCTGCCACAGGGCCAGGACCGTCAGCAGCAGCGCGCCCACGTAGATCGGAGCCAGGGCGAAGGTCAGCGTGGTGGCCAGGACCAGGGAGACCAGGACGATCACGGGGAACAGGAAGGCGGCGATCTGAGCCACCGAGTTCTTTACGACCGAGATGGCCAGATCGCTCTGCCCGCGGGCCGCGAGCACGATGCCCGCGACGTTCTCCACGGCATTGCCGGCGATGGCCACGATGACGATCCCGGCGAAGGCCTGGGAGAGGTGCAGACGGTCGAGCGAGGGCTGGAGGGCTCCGACGAACCAGTCGGAGACGAAGGCAGACCCCATCCCGGCCACCACGAGCAGGGGCAGCGACACCGACAGCGCGATCCGGGGGCCCGCGGACGGCCCCGGGGCGGTCTCGCGGGCCCGGCGCTCCTCGCTGCGCACGTAGGGCACCACCCAGCCGACATAGACGGCCAGCAGGCAGACCGCGCCGACGATCGATATCGCCGTCCCGTGGCCGCCGGCCGGGTCGCCGGTGAGCTGGGGCAGGCTGACGAGCACGATGATGAACGTGGTGAGGATCAGCAGGGTCGCGGTGTCCTGGGGCAGGCGCGGGTGAAAGCGCATGATCCGGTCCGGCGCCCGCCACGAGCCGACAACGATGACCAGCCCGAGCACCAGCAGGCCGTTGGCGAAGATCGAGCCGAGGATCGCCGTCTGGGCGACGACGATCTCGTGGGCCTGCAGCGCGAAGACGACGACGAAGAGCTCGGGTAGGTTGCCCACACTGGACTGCAGCACGCCGGTGGCCGCGGGACCGAAGCGCTCGCCGACCTGCTCGGTGGCCAGGGAGACGACCCAGGCCAGCCCGGCCAGCGCCCCAGTGGCGGCGGCGAAGGCGAGCAGGGCCGGTGCCCCGGCGTAGCGCGCCACTCCGGCGAAGACCGTGAAGGCGACGACGTTGACCAGCCACAGTCGCTCGAGACGGGAAAGGGCGCTCACGGCACCCAGAGCATGGCGCAAGCGCTGCCCGACGTGTCTGGGGGTCGATCGGCGCTACCGGGATGACCGCCGGTCGCCGGCCGCCGCCGGCGGCCGTACGCTCATCCCATGGCTCGCGCCGCCACCCTCTTCGCCTGCTCGGCCTGCGGTCACCAGGAGGCCCGCTGGCACGGTCGCTGCCCTGGTTGCGGCGCGTGGAACACGCTGGTCGAGGAGCGCACCCCGGTCCGCGGCGGGGTGGCTCAGGGGTCCAGGGCGCGGGCAGCGACCCCGCGGCTCCTGCGCGCGGTGGCCTCTGAGGAGACCGCCCGGTTGCCCACTGGCGTCGGCGAGCTCGACCGCCTGCTGGGCGGCGGGATCGTCCCCGGGTCGCTGGTGCTCATCGGCGGAGCACCGGGCATCGGCAAGTCGACGCTCACCTCGATGGCCCTGGGGGAGCTGGCGGCCACCGGCCGGCGCACCCTGTACGTCTCGGCCGAGGAGTCGGCCGCCCAGGTCCGGCTGCGGGCCGAGCGCCTGGCTCCGGGCGCGCTGGAGGTCCCCATCGTGGCCGAGACCGCGCTCGACGTGATCCTGGCCACGCTGGAGGTGGCGCAGCCCGAGGTGTGCGTGATCGACTCGATCCAGACCCTGCACTCGCCCGAGCTCTCCGGCGCCCCGGGCACCGTCGGCCAAGTGCGCGAGGCGACCGCGGCGCTCATGCGCCTGGCCAAGGCCCGGGGCATCGCCATCCTGCTCGTGGGACACCTGACCAAGGAGGGCTCGCTGGCCGGTCCCCGCGTCCTCGAGCACCTGGTCGACTGCGTGCTGCAGTTCGAGGGGGAGCGAGAGCGCACCTACCGGACGTTGCGAGCGCTCAAGAATCGCTTTGGCTCCACCGATGAACTCGCCGTCTTCGAGATGGGCCCCGGTGGGTTGCGGGAGGTGGCCGACGCGTCGGCTCGGTTCGTGGCCGAGGCGACCGCCACGCCGGGCAGCGTCGTGCTCGCGGCCATGGAGGGAGTCCGACCCCTGCTCGTCGAGGTCCAGGCCCTGGTCTCGCCCTCCGAGCTGGTGCCGCCTCGTCGCGTGGTCAACGGTCTCGATCGCAACCGCCTCGCCCTGGTCCTCGCCGTGCTCGCTCGCCACGCCGGCGTGGGTCTCGGGAGCGCCGATGTGTTCGTCAACGTGGTAGGCGGCGTCCGGGTGGAGGAGCCCGGTGCCGATCTGGCCGTTGCCCTGGCGGTGGCGGGTGCGGCGCGGAGTCGACGCGACAGCACGAGCGCGGTGCGGCCCGTCGTCTGTTGCGGCGAGATCGGGCTGGCGGGTGAGCTGCGTGCCGTGGCCGGGCTCGAGCGCCGAGCCGCGGAGGCGGCGCGCTTCGGACTCGGCCCGTTGATCGCCCCCGGGATCACCGCGGGCCCGGCGACCGTCGTACAGGCGGTCAGCGCGGCTCTCGGTCGGTCCCCCACCCGCGCGGCGGCCTGACCCCGTCCGCTCCCGTCCGCTCCCATGACTTCGGAGGATGTCCGTCCCCGGTCCGATGGCGTGAGTCGCCGCGCCGCCAGCGGCTAAAGATAGGCTTAAGGGAACCCCTGGGGCCGCTAAAATAGGCATCGCATGGCGCCGCGTACCGGGGAAGGGCTCTTCGAGCTCGACGCACGACAAGAGCCCCGGCTGGTCAAGGCGCTCGAGATGGTCGCTCCGGGGACCGCCCTCCGCGACGGCCTCGACAACATCGTCCATGCCAAGACCGGCGGGCTGATCGTCATCGCCGAGCCCCACGAGCTCTCCTTCCTGCTTTCGGGGGGGATACAGCTCGATGTCGACTACACCCCAGCGCTGCTCTACCAGGTGGCAAAGATGGATGGGGCGATCACCCTGAACGCCAACTCCACCAAGCTCGTGTGGGCCAACGTCCAGCTCATGCCCGACCCAACCATCCACTCCTCGGAGACCGGGACCCGTCACCGCACGGCCGAGCGGGTCTCCAAGCAGACCGATGCGGTGGTCATCGCCATCTCGCAGCGCCGCGAGGTGGTCACCCTCTACATCGACGGGGCCAAGTACATCATGGTCGACATTCCGATCGTGCTGGCCAAGGCCAACCAGGCGCTCGCCACCCTGGACAAGTACCGCACCCGACTCGATCAGGTCTCCACCCGACTGACCGCGTTGGAGTTCGAGGGCGGGGCCACCCTGCACGATGTGCTCACCGTCCTCCAGCGCGCGGAGATGGTGACCCGCATGGCCGTGGAGATCGAGCGCTACATAGTCGAGCTGGGCACCGAGGGGCGGCTGATCGAGATGCAGCTCGACGAGATCATGGTGGGCACCGCCGCCGACCGGGCGGCGCTCGTGCACGACTACATCGCCGACGGTGACGACGACGCGTCCATCTCAGCCCTGGAGCAGCTCGCGCGCCTGCCCCACCAGGATCTTCTCGACTTCGGTCGTCTGGCTGAGCTGCTGGGTTACGACCGCAAGCTCAACACCCTCGACTACCCCGTCTCGCCCCGCGGCTTTCGCACGCTGGGGCGCATCCCGCGCCTGCCCAAGCTCGTGGTCACCGAGATCGTGCGCGAGTTCGGCCGGTTGGACGAGCTGCTCGCCGCCACCGACGACGAGCTCGAGACGGTCGAGGGGGTGGGAGAGATCCGGGCGAAGGACATCCGCGAGGGGCTTCGCCGGTTGCAGGAGCTCAACCTCGTGGACCGCTATCTGCAGACCTGACTCAGGGCCGCTGAGGGGGAGGGCTCGGCGCTCCGAGACTCCCCGGCGCCCCTGGTCCCGATAAGGAGGCCGTGTCATTCCCCAAGTAGTCGAAGAGTCCGTCGAGGGCCTGGACATCGTTCCCGTCTTCGAGCACATCGAGTTCGAGGTCGGCGACAACGTCGTCTACCCCCACCATGGCGCCGGGCAGGTCCTCACCAAGCAGGACAAGACAGTCATGGGGGAATGCCGGCAGTACCTCACGATCAAGATCCTTCACAACGACATGACCGTGATGGTCCCGTGTGAGAACGCGGGTCTTGCCGGCCTGCGCCGGGTGATCGACGAGGAGACGGTGCAGAAGGTCTTGGGCGTGCTCTCCGAGCAGTGCTCGGAGATGCCCAAGAACTGGAATCGGCGGTTCAAGCACAACCGCGACAAGATCAAGACGGGCGATATCTACGAGCTGGCCGAGGTAGTCCGCAACCTGGCCGTGCGTGAGCACGAGAAGGGGCTTTCGACCGGCGAGAAGCAGATGTTCACCCGGGCCAAGAAGATCCTCGCCTCGGAGCTGATGTACGCGCTGGAGATGACCGAGGACGAGGCCGAGGCGCATCTCGACGGCCTGCTCGCTGACACCGCTGAGGCCAACGGCGGGCTGGCCGTCGCGGGCTAGCGACAGCGACCACGGGACATTCGCCGGCGGATGGCGATCGCGCTGATCGTCGCCGCCGGGCGTGGCGAGCGCCTCGGGACGGATGGTCCCAAGGCGTTCGTCCCGCTGGCCGGGCGTCCCATGATCGAGTGGTCGGTGCGCGCGCTGCGCTCGGTGGGCACGGTGGAGCGGATCGTCGTCGCCCTGCCCCCCGGCGCGACGGCGCCGGAGGGAACCGTGGGCGTGCCCGGCGGGGCTGTGCGCTCAGCCTCGGTTCGGGCCGCGCTGGGGGCCGCCGGGCCGGGCGAGCCCGTGCTCGTTCACGACGCGGCCCGACCCCTGGTCACCGCCGAGCTCGCTCGGAGCGCTCTGCGGGCCCTGGACCAGGATGGCGGATGGGACGCCGCGGTGTGCGCCGCGGCCATGACCGACACCGTCAAGCAGACCGCGGGGCGCGGGACGATCGCGGTGACGACCACCCTCGATCGCAGCGCCCTGTGGCGAGTGCAGACCCCCCAGGTCTTCCGGCGCCGAGCGCTCGAGGAGGCGCTCAACGCCAGCGAGGCCGAGCTCGCCGCTGCCAGCGACGACGCCTGGTTGCTCGAGCGTCGCGGCGCGCGTGTGCGGATCGTTGTCTCCCCCCCGGAGAACCTCAAGGTGACTACCCCCATCGACCTGCGCGTGGCCGAGCTCCTGCTCGCCGAGCGCGACTCGAGGCGGCAAGCGCCGTGCTGACCGACTACCACCTGCACCTGCGCCCCGACTCGCCGGGCAGCACCGCGGAGGCACATTTCACGCCGGCCAACGCCGAGCGCTACCGGATCGTCGCCTCCGAGCGCGGGATCCAGGAGCTCGGCGTCTCCGAGCACGTCTACCGCTTCGCCCAGGCCCTCGACGTCTGGTCCCATGAGCTCTGGCGCCACGAGGCGGTGGACGACCTCGACGCCTACTGCGCCTTCGTGCGGGAGCAGACCGACCTGCGCCTCGGGATCGAGGCCGACTGGGTGCCCGGACGCGAGGATCAGATGGCCGCGCTGCTCGATGCCCGGCCGTTCGACTACATCGTCGGGTCAGTCCACTTCCTCGGTGACCGGTCTGTCGATCACCCCGACTGGGACGTGTGGGAACGGGTGCCGGATCCGGACCGCCTGTGGGCGCGCTACTTCGATGCCGTCGGCCAGGCGGCCGCCTCGGGCCTGTTCGATGTCCTGGCCCACCCCGACCTGGTCAAGGTCTGGGGTCCGGGCCGCCCCGCGCCCTCCGGGGACCTGCGTCGGTTCTACGAGCCGGCGGTGCAGGCCATCGCCGAGGCCGGCATCGCCGTCGAGCTGTCGACGGCCGGCCTGCGCAAGCCCGTCGGCGAGCTCTATCCGGCCCCGGCCCTGCTCGCCCTGTGCGCCGAGGCCGGCTGTCCGATCGCCCTGTCCTCCGACGCCCACGTTCCCGGTGACGTGGGCGCCGGGTACGGGAGCGCGCTCGAGCTGCTCGAGGAGCTCGGGGTGGGAGAGCTGTGCGTCTTCGAGGGACGCCGCCGGCGCATGACGCCGATACGATGAGCACTCGCAGCGGCATCGGGTTCGACTCCCACCGGCTCGTGGCCGGGCGCCCGTTGATTCTCGGGGGCGTCCGCATCCCGTCCGAGGCCGGCCTGGCCGGTCACTCCGATGCCGACGTCCTCGCCCACGCGGTAACCGACGCCCTGCTGGGGGCCGCGGCGCTGGATGACATCGGAGCGCACTTTCCCGACACCGACGAGGCCCACCGGGGGGCCGACTCGCTGGTCCTGCTCAGCCACGCCGTGGCGCTGCTGGTCGAGCACGGGTTGTCGGTGGTCCACGTCGACTGCACGGTCGTCCTCGAGCGTCCCCGGATCAATCCCCACCGCCACGACATCCGATGCGGCCTGGCCGGCGCGTTGGGCGTGCCGCTCGGAGCGGTGAGCGTCAAGGCGACCACCGGGGAGGGACTTGGCTTCGTCGGGCGCGGCGAGGGGGCGGCGGTGCTGGCCGTGGCCACGGTGGGGGCGGTCGGGGCCGCGACCTGAGCGCTGGATGGGGGCCCCGGCCTCTTGCCCGGATCTCGGGTGGTCTGCGCCCTCAGCGTCCGGCGCCGGCCGCGCCCGGGATCGCCGCTCCGGGCGGCACGGCCGGCGGCCGCCGGCCCGGCGGGGCGCCCGAGAGCACACCAGTGCCCTTGGGCGGCTCGGGGGGTGAACTCGCGGTCGCGCCGAAGCGTACGATCGCCGCCTGGGTGACCAATTGGGTGCCAAAGGCGATGGTCAGCACCGAGCGCGGAACCCCGGGCAGGCCGGGGACGAAGGCCAGTGGGTAGGTCCAGGCGTCGTAGCCGGGATGTCCCAACGTCCCGCTGGGCGGCGGGCCGAGCAGGCGGACAAGGTCGGTGATGGGCAGCGCCGGCAGGCGGCCACAGCCGACCAGCGTGTCGGCCTGTCGCTCGCGCAGCGTCGGTCGCGGCCCGGTGGCCTGGATGTCGGCGTGCTCCCACGCCGCCGTGTTCAGTCGGAACGTGGCACACGGCGGCAACGGCCGGCGCTCGGCGACCGACACGGTGAGCCCCACGACGGCCAGGGCCCCCAGGACGCTGAGAACGGCGGTGGCCAGGACGACGGGCCGCGGCCGGCGCCCGCGCCCGGGCCTCGTCGGCCTGCCCGCGAGACCGCGCGGTAGCGGCTGGGCCGCCTGCGCCCGCGGCCCCGCTGTGGGTGATTCGGGCGAGCTCAGGCCGCGTGGGCGCGCGCGCGGCGCCGGGCCGCTTGCTCTACGAGCTGCTCATGCTCGACCCGGCGCTTGAGCTCGAGCACGCTTCGCTTGAGGTTGCCCCGCATCGCCGGCGCTGAGGCCTGCTCGGCCAGCCAGCCGAGCTCGGCCACCGGTATCCGGCTGGCGGCGAAGCGGGCAATCCGCCTGGCCAGGCAGGTGACGCCGCCCGTCCCCGCGTCCCGATCAGGGGCGCCCCCGTTGCGATGGGGCTCGTCTGGCGCGTCGCCGCGCCCGTTGGAGCGGGAGCGCTCCGAGGTCGGCGTCGGCTCCATGCCCGCGGAAGTCTAGGCGTCCTGGTGCGTGCGCGCCCCATCCTGTGCGTCGGGGGTTCGCGTCGACCGCCCTGCGCCGCGGTCGAGGCGTCCGGGCACCCTCGCCTGGCGTCCCGCCGGTGCGGCTAGGGTCCGGGCCCGTGCGCGAGATCCTCCTGCACGACACCCGCTCCGGTCGCTCCGTGCCCCTGCGCCCGCGCAGCGGCCGGCGCGTCGGCATCTACGCGTGCGGGCCCACCGTCTACGGCCCCGTCCACGTCGGAAACGCGCGCCCCTTCGTCGTCTTCTCGCTGCTGGCCCGCTTTCTGCGCCACGAGGGCCTCGAGCCTCGGCTGGTGATCAACGTCACCGATGTCAACGACAAGATCTACGACGCAGCGCAAGCGGCAGGCGTTGCCTCCGAGCGCCTGGCCCGGGAGATGACCGAGCGCTACGTTGCCGAGACCGACGAGCTGGGCCTCGGGCGGCCCTACGCCGAGCCGCTGGCCTCGGAGACCATCCCCGCCATCGTTGCCCTCGTGGAGGAGCTCGTGGCCCGCGGTCACGCGTACCCGGCCGAGGGCGACGTGTACTTCGACGTGCGCTCGTTTCCCGGCTACGGGTCGCTGTCGCACCGCGACGTCGAGGCGATGGACCAGGGCGAGGGGGTCGAAGGTGCCGCACGCAAGCGCGACCCGCTCGATTTCGCCCTGTGGAAGGCGACAAAGCCCGGCGAGGACACCAGCTGGGAGTCGCGCTGGGGCCCGGGTCGCCCGGGGTGGCACATCGAGTGCTCGGCCATGGCCGAGGCCCTGCTGGGCGTGGGGTTCGAGGTCCACGGCGGAGGGAGCGACCTGGTCTTCCCCCACCATGAGAACGAGGCGGCCCAGACCGAGGCGGCCCGCGGTTCGCCGCTGGCCGCCATCTGGATGCACAACGGCATGGTCCGCGCCGAGAAGAAGGCGTCTGAGTCCAAGGAGAAGATGTCCAAGTCCCTGGGCAACGTCTTTCTCCTGGGTGAGGCGCTGGCCGCCTGGGGTCGGGACCCGTTGATCATGTACCTCTGCGGCGCCCACTACCGCAAGCCGATCGACTACTCCGAGCGTGCGCTGCGCGAGGCGGGGCGCCGCGTCGACCGGGTACGCGAGGTGGCCCGGCGCCTGGCGCCCGGTGCAAGCCCGGCCGCGCTGGCGCCTCTGCGCGAGCGCTTCTTCGCCGCCCTGGCCAATGACTTCAACACCGCCGAGGCCCTCAACGGCGCCGTGTTCCCGTGGATCCGGGAGGTCAATGCGCGCCTCGACGCGGGCGAGGTGGTGGGGAGCGAGGATCTCGAGACGATGCTCGACGTGCTCGGGCTGGTCGGGATCGTCCGCGTCAAAAACGGGACCGAGAGCGGTGCGGCGCAGGCGGCGGATCCGGGCGTACGCGGGCTGGTGGCGCGGCGCGAGCAGGCGCGCGCGGCGCGCGACTTCGCGCTGGCCGACCATCTCCGCGACGAGCTCGCCGCGCGCGGCTGGACGGTTCGGGACGGGCCGGAGGGCCCGAGCCTGGTGGCGCGGTGAGGCAAGCCGGCGCCCGGGACCCGGCCGCCAGGCGACCGGCGTGATCGTCTACGGCCGCAATCCCGTCCGCGAAGCGGTCCGCGGCCCACGGTTCGTGCGCCGCGCCTGGGTCGTACCGGCGGCCGCGCGCGCCGCCGACTTCTTGACGCAGGCCGGTGTCCCCGTCGGCGTGGAGGACACGGGCGCCCTGGAGGCGCGGTGCGGCTCGGCGGGCCATCAGGGCCTGTGCGCCGAGGTGGAGGACTTCGCCTACGCCGACGCCGACGCGCTGCTGGCCGGCCCCGACCCGCTGCTGGTGGCCCTCGACGAGGTGCAGGATCCCCAGAACCTGGGGTCGGTGTGCCGCAGCGCCGAATGCGCCGGTGCCACCGGCTTGGTCGTCCCCGAACGCCGCTCGGCCGCCGTCACCGCCGCCGTCTGTCGGGCCTCGGCCGGCGCGGTCGAGCACCTCCCCGTGGCCCGCGTCCGCAACCTCGCCGATTTCCTTCTCGCCGCGCGCGGGGCCGGATGCTGGTCCTACGGCGCCGATGCCGGCGCGCGCGTGCTCTACGACACGCCCGACTACCGCGGCGGGGTCATCCTGGTCCTGGGCTCGGAGCGTCGCGGCCTGCGGCCGCGAGTGGCAAGTGCCTGCGACGAGCTGGTCGCCCTACCGCTGCGCGGCCGGGTCGCCTCCCTCAACGTCGGGGCTGCCGCGGCAGCGCTGCTGTACGAAATCGTGCAGAGCCGGCTTGACACGCCGCGCCCCACCTGAGAGGCTGCCGGGCGATAGCCTGAAGCTGAGCATGAGCCTCAGTGTTTAGGCACACCGGCGCCTCTCGGGAGGAGTTGCGCCACGACTCCATCGACCGCCGCAGGCGGCCGGAAAGGACCTCTCGTGGCCCGGTTTTCTTCCTACGCTCAGGCTCAGGGTCAGCCTCAGCTCAACGACTACGCCCTGATCGCGTTGGCCAAGCAAGGCCGGCCGGATGCCTACGACGCGCTCATGCGCCGCTACCGCGGCTTCGTGCGCCTCAAGGCCTCCTCCTACTTCATCGCCGGCGGCGACTCCGATGACCTCATCCAGGAGGGGCTGATCGGTCTGTACAAGGCGGTCCGCGACTACCGCTCCGACCGCGAGTCGAGCTTTCGCAACTTCGCCGAGCTGTGCATCACCCGGCAGATCATCACCGCGGTCAAGACGGCGACGCGCCACAAGCACACTCCGTTGAACTCCTACGTCTCCTTCTCCTCCTCGCCGGCCAGCGCCGAGGGGGAGCCGACGCTCGACGAGACCCTGGCTGGGTCGCCGGTCAACGACCCGGTCAACCAGGTGATCTCCTCCGAGGAGGTGCGCTCTCTGGTGGGCTGTCTGTCCACCGCGCTGTCCGAGCTCGAGTCGAGGGTGCTCGCCCTCTACCTCGACGGATACTCCTACGAGACGATCGGCGGGCGCATCGGCTGCGAGCCCAAGACGGTCGACAACGCCCTGCAGCGCGTCAAGCGCAAGGTCGGCACCCACCTGGAGGGACGCGCCGTCGCGGCCTGAGCGTCGGGGCCGAGGTGAGCCGGCAGCGGGTGAGACCACGCTCACGCGGGCAGGGCGCCCCAGGCCAGGGGCAAGGCGGTCATCAGCATCCGCGGCAAGACCGGCCAGCTCTGCTGGAAGTTCTCGGGCCTGACCGGGTTCGGCCCGCCCATGGCCGCTCACGTCCACGGGGCACCGGCCGGCTATGCCGGCAGCATCGTGGTGCCGCTGGGAGGCGCCTTTACCCCGAGCGGTTGCACGCAACCGGCGAAGAGCGTCCTGGCTGCCATCGAGGCGTCGCCGAAGTCGCATTACGTGAATATGCACAGTGCGAAGTTCCCCAACGGTGCTGTGCGCGGCCAGCTCTGAGGGGCGCCACCGGCTCGCGTAATTAACCCAAGCCGGAGCCCGGATTCGAACCGGGGACCTTTGCTTTACAAGAGTCTCTCCGGGGCGAGAAGCGCGGGCTCCCGCGAGCAGACACGAGGCGCCCCAAACTGGCTCTCTGGCGCGGTGGATTTGCCGACTGTGCCTCTACTCGTGTCCGCCGGCTTCTGCCCGTTTCTGCGAGCTGGTGGACCCGTGGTGGACCTGCGAGGTCGCCAGTCAAGTTCCGGGCTTGAGCGCAAGGTCTGCGAGCCCGTCGGCGAATCTACTTCACGCCTCGCTGCAGCGCAGCGAGGCGCGTGAGCTCGTCTCGGACGAGCGTCCGCAGATCGAGCTGGTGGTGGCGGGCCAGACGCTGGTGGACGACCGCGAGTTCTTGGGCGTTGAGGCGACCTAGGACCGTTCGATCAAGCGCGCTCGCGTGAATTCGAACCAGCCCGGCGATCATCGCCGCGTTTTCCTCGGGGAGGTTGAAGGCGCTCGGCTTAAGGTGGAAGTGGGTCGGGCTCTCCTGGTTGCGGATCTGCTCATGCTCGTGCGCGACGAGGTTGGTGAATCTCGCCAATCGCAGCGCGAGGAGTTCGCCGAATGTTGAGTCCTGGGCATCCGAGACGATCAGAACGGGGCGCACCTTTCCAGGCACGAGGTACGTGAGCTGTGAGTCGCCGCCACGCTTGGCCGCATCGATGAGTTGTACGGGCGCCTCAATCTCAACCGGCGGCTTGTCGACACCTGCATAGAGGCGGAACGGAGCCGCGGGTGCGAACGGAACGACGGCCCAAACGACGGCCCCAGCGAGGCCGTTCACAGTGCGAGGATGGCTGCGATCTGATCGTAGTCCTCGATCGACTCCTCGTCCGGGGTGTCCTCGACGGCGCGGGTCTTATAGGTCAGCTCGTCGATCGGCAGTGGCTCAAGGCGACCGACCGATTCGAGCAGCGCGTAAGAGTCTTCGAGCATCGCCAGATCCTCCGGATTGACTAAGACCACCTTGGCGCGATCATCGCGATACAAGGAGACGACCAGCGCTTCGCCGCGAGGGACCTTCGGCGCGCGAACGCCATTGGCTCTAACGATCTTGCGGACGAGCATGGACATAAGGCTATCACGGAGTGGGACGTGACGAAACGAAGTCGTACGACATTGGGGTGCAGAGGGTTGACCCGCCGACCGAGGTCTCCGATATTCAGGCTAGGGCGCAAGAAAGGGGCCCCCGGCTGGGGTCCCCTCGTTGCTGCGGTCGATTAGCACGACTCGTGCGGGCCGCGCGGGCGGCGGCGATCCGCTGCTCGGCCGGCTCGGGTGAGGAGCCGCGCAGAAGGACCCGGCGTCCGGCATTGCTGCTGAAGGACCCCGCCGCCCCTGGACGCGCCTGCGGGCCAGAGTCGGAGCCACGGGCGACTCCGCCCTCGGCCGTCGAAGCAGCGCGCCATCTTCGGCGAGATCACCCCGGCCACGAAGAACGGGGCCCGTCACGGACCGTTGGCCTCCTCCTCGGACCGTTGCGCTCCGACCTCCTCCAGCGCCGCCTCGCCTGCTCGCCCACCTCGCGTCCATCGGCCAGGCCACAGACCCACAGGCGGCCAAGCCGGCAAGCCGGAGCCCGGATTCGAACCGCCGGAGTTCCGCAGCTCGTAGGCACATTGAGCGGTCGGGGTCACCGTTTGCCCTGCAAATCGGGGGTTTGATAGCCGCGGGAGCCGGAAAGCTGTAGGCACACGACCACGGCAAGATCGCTTGCGCGGATCGGGCCGGGCGGCTATGGTGGTAGGTGCACATGTATCTGCGGGAGACGAAGCGCAGCAACGCGGACGGCAGCGAGGTGTCGTATCTGGC